>Ga0207720_100008_pt1 | contig 471996 bp, 460 predicted proteins | sample A23P2SouthBayCA_2_FD_187751 | JGI IMG/M metagenome (GOLD analysis project Ga0207720, IMG submission 187751) | Aerobic enrichment media microbial communities from Eden Landing Ponds, California, USA - A23 E3 (2) (SPAdes) | ecosystem: Environmental > Aquatic > Marine > Unclassified | place...
TGCCTCGTAGAAAATCCCCGGGCCGTCGGCGCTGCGGGCCCACCCCAGGCCGGCGACGCCGGGTTCGTCGTCGCCGGGAGCCCGGTCGGCACGGCTCTGGACGACCGTGAGCCGGTCGCCGGCGGGTCCCAGGTCCGGAGCGGTCCCGGCGACAGCCAGATCGGCGCCGGCGGGGATGACCGACGAGACTGTCACGAGGTTGAAGTCGTGGACGTTGGCGTCGGCGAGGGCGGCGTCGTAGGCGGCCATCGCCGTCGGGCCGGTGGCCGTGCCCCACGCGACCCGGATGGTGGTCATGGTCGCCCGGAGTGGGGCCAGGCGATAAGGCGTTTCGTCTCGCCGGCTCGTCGCGATGCGCCGTCCGTGAAAACTCGGTTCGTGGTACCACATGACATAAGCCGGTGCCCCCCGAACGTGGGGTCATGCGCGCCGGGGACCGACCGGAGTTCGACACCGAGGCAGACAAGCAGATCTACAAGTACGTCGAGCGACACGGCACCGCGACCCGCCCGGCGGTCCAGCAGGCCGTGTCGCTGCCCCCGGAGGAGTTCCGCGAGCGCCTGGAGCACCTCACGTCGACGGGCTACCTGGCGGAGGAGGGCGGCTCGCTCCGCCTGGCGCTCGACCTCGGCTCCGTCGAGGAGTTCGAGGGCGCCTCGTTCGAGTACGTCGTCCGGCCGGGCCACTACGGGGACTTCGATGGCCTCGTGGACTGCATCCGCGACGTCACGAGCGAGGAGTCCTACGTAATCGCCGAGTCCGTCGCCGAGGAACTGCTCTACGACGACACCGTGACGCGGCACAACACCGTCGAGTCGCGGATGTTCTTCGTCGCGACCGTCGACCAGGAGATCGTCGGCTGGACCCACCTCGACCTACCGCAGGTCGAGAAACTGCGGGAGACGGCCGAACAGACCGTCGGCGTCCGGCCCGCCTACCGCGGCGAGGGCGTCGGCAGCGCGCTGCTCCACCGCGGTCTCGACTGGGCCGAGGCCAACGGCTACCGGAAGGTCTACAACTCGATCCCGGCGACCAACGAGCTGGCGCTGGACTTCCTCGCGAATCACGGGTGGTCGACCGAGGGCGTCCGCAAGCAACACTACACCCTCGGCGACGAGCGCGTCGACGAGGTGATGATGGCCTACGAGATCGACGGCGTCGGCCGGTAGGCGACCGCGCGCCGGAACCGACGCGGCCGACCCCTCAGGCCAGGAAGACGTGGCGCGGGCGGTCAGCCAGCACGTCCCGGCCCCACGCGACGGTCTCGGAGAACTCGTCGGAGCGGAAGAACGCCATCGCATCCTCCCTGTCGTCCCACTGGCTGGCGATGAACATCTCCGTCTCGTCCTCGACGTTGGCGAGCAGCGACGTCTCGCGGTGGCCGTCCATGTCCGCGAGCAGGCCCCCGACCTCGTCGAAGGTCTCGACGAAGTCCTCGCGGTACTCGGGCTTGACCGTGTAGAACATCCCCATCGTGCCGAACCCCTCGCGCTCGTCGGCCCAGCCGACGATGCCCGGCAGTTCCGAGAGGTAGTCGCTCGCCGTGTCCGCGGCGTCCTCGGTCGCCCAGAGGCTGACGACCGCCGTCGGCCCCTCGCCGAGGTCCGCGTAGACCGTCGTCCCCTCGTGGGTGTCGTAGCGGTCGAAACCCTCGCTCAGGCTCTCGACCTCCTCGACCAGATCCTCGCCGTCGGCTTCCGAGTAGACGACCAGCGCGTAGACGTCCTCGCCGTGGGGCTGGCCGGCGTAGACGTCGAGGTCGGCCAGTTCCTCGCGGATCGATTCTGCGGCTGCTTCGTCGCCCTCGCTTTCGTCTTCGGCATCGCCGTCTGCGTCGGCACCGCCCTCGCCGGCGGGGCCGCGAACGCTCTCGACGACCTCCGGCAGGTCCGTCAGGAAGCCCGCTGCCGTCCCCGCTGCGCGGTCGGTCTCCCAGAGGCTGGCGACCGCCGAGCGCCCGCCCTCGGCACGGACGTGGGTCCCGACGTGGGTGTCGTAGTGGTCGAAGCTCTCACGGAGGTCGTCGACCTCGCTCGCCAGTTCCTGGGCGTCGGCCTCGGAGTAACAGACCACGGCCACGGCTCCGGCCTCGTAGTCCTCGCCCTCGTGGAGGCCGAGCGTCGTCAGCCGACCCTGCATGGCCTCGGCGTCGATCGCCTCGGTCTCGGACGCACCGGCCTCTGCGGCCGCCGCCGGACCGCTCGGGCGTCCGCCGCCAGTGTCGTCGGAATCGTCGTCTCCGGTGGCGTTCGCCGGCCGGCCGGCCTCCTGGCCGCCGGCGTCCGTTCCCCCGGCGTCCTCGACGCCGAGTGGCTCGCCGGCCAGGAGCGCGGGCAGGTCCGACGGTTCGATCCGTCGCCCGACGTAGAAGGGGCCGAACTCCGCGAACTCGGCGGTCGAGGGATCGAACCGCATCTCGTAGAGGAGGTCCTTCACGTCCGTCAGGTCGTCGGCCCACAGCGTGACGCCCCACTCCCAGTCGTCGAGGCCGATGGAGCCGGTGATCATCTGCGTGACCTTCCCGCCGTAGTCCCGGCCGATCTCGCCGTGGGCGTCCATGTGCTCGGCGCGCTCGTCGAAGGGCAGGTCGTACCAGTTCTGGGACGGGTCGCGGCGCTTGTCCATCGGGTAGAAACAGACGTGCTCCCAGTCGGGGATCGTCGGGTAGAGCCGCGACCGCATGTACTTCGCCAGGCCGGAACTCTCGTCGAGTTCGCCCTCGAAGAACTCCCGGGCGCGCTCGGAGTAGCCGGAGGCCTCCGTCACGGAGACGTAGGAGGTGACCTGGTCGGTGTACCGGGCGAACTCGGTGCGCTCGAAGGCCCGCTCGACGGCGTCGAGGTGCGCCGTCGTCGGCCGGAGGTGGACCACGAGCAGGTCGGCCTTGTGGCCGAGCATCGAGTAGACCGCAGTGGCACCCTCCTCGGCGTCCGCGACGGCGACGCGGTCCTCGAGGTGGGAGACGGCCGCCTCCAGGGCGCGCTCGCGGTCGCGCTCGGGAGCGTCCTCCCAGGCGTCCCAGTCGACGGTGCGGAAGTCGTGCAGGGCGTACCAGCCCTCCTCGGTCGGTGGCGGGTCGCGTCGCTCGGGCATTGACGGCGGTTGGGACCGGGCGGTTAGGAAACTTGCCTTTCGGTCAGCCCGCCAGGCGCGGACCGAACAGGCCCAGGAGGATGCCGCCGAGCATCAGCAGGCCGACCGAGACGGTGACAGTCTTGGTCAGGACCCGCTTGCGCGAGACGGGCAGGCGGGCGACGACGGACTCGGTCCCGGCCCGGAGGATGTGCCCGCCGTCGAGCGGGAAGGCCGGGATGAGGTTGAACTGCCCGACGATGACGTTGATCCAGGCCGTCCAGAACAGCACGTTCGCGACCACGAAGACCCCACCGGTGCCGAGGACGGCGAGCGGACCGGCCGCAGTGTAGAAGTTCGCGGCCACGCCGACGAAGCCCGCGAACCCGGTCGAGAACCCGAGGATCCCCAGGAACGGCATGAAGAGGAACAACAGCAGCCGGATGCCGAGACTGCCGGGGACGCCGGTCTCGTGGTCCGCGTCGCCACCGAGCAGTTCGAGGAAGTAGCCCGCGGGGTACGCGTCGACGCCGATTTCGCTGAAGGTGAGCCCCGTCGTCCCGGCCTGGCTGAGCCGGGCGCCGAGTCGCTCACCCGGACTCCCCCCGTCCGCGCCGAGCGGGACCGCGAAGGTCCGCCGCTCCTGGCCGTCGTAGGCGACGACGTCGACCGTCTCGCCTGCGCCGACCTCGCTGATGGCCGAGGCCAGTTCGCCGCTCGTCACGACGCGCTGGCCGGCGACCGAGGTCACGACGAGCGACTCGCCGGCAGGGACATTCTCACCTGCCAGCGCGCCACCTTCCGTGACCTGGACGAGCGCGCCAGTCGGGATGGTGACCGGGCCCGCCGACGTCGAGAGGCGGGCGACCGGGCGGTCACGGACCGCCTCCCGGAAGGCCCCGGCCGTGTGGACGGCGCTCCCGTTGACGGCGGTCACCGTCGTGTTGATGTCGATGGGCGACCCGGCGGGTGCGCCGCTCACGACGAGCCGCCGTTCGAGGCTCACCTCGCGTCCGTCCTTGAGACCGACGGAGAGATTCCGGGCGTCGGTTTCCGAGAGCGCCGGGCCCCAGTCCTCGGGCCCGTCGATGGCGGTCCCGCCGACCGACGTGATGACGTCGCCCGTCTCGATGCCGGCCTGGTCGGCGGGTCCGCCCGCCATCGTCCCGCCGACGGGGTAGCCGTCCGCGACGGCGACCGAGCCAGCGACGGGGCCGAACAGGAGCAGGATCGCCAGGGCGCCGATGGCGAAGTTGTTGGTGACGCCCGCGGTGAACATTCGGACCTGCGCCCCGCGGTCCGCCTCAGCGCGGCTCTCCTCGTCGGGTTCGACGAAGGCGCCGACGGGGATCACCGTCAGGAAGGCCAGCCCCATCGATTCGATGTCGATGTCCTCGACGCGACAGAGCAGGCCGTGACCCCCCTCGTGGACGATCAGCCCGACGGCCAGGCCGACGACCACGTAGGGCGTCACGGAGAGCGGGATGAACTCGTTGACGCCCGGAATCACGAGGACGTTGCGCGGCTGGTTCGCCGCGGTCGGTTCGGCTTCCAGGCTCGCCAGCCCAGAGAAGAGGATCAGCAGGAACGACATGGCCATGACGACGAGGCCGACGCCGACGCCAACGTTCGCGTAGGCCCGCCAGAATCGTTTGGGGCTGGCGAGGCGGTTCAGGAACTCTCGCCCCCGCTTCGTGTGCAGCGTCGTGATCGGTCCGGAGACGCGGACCGAGTCCGGCAGCAGGCCCCTGGCCTTGAGTCCCATCGCGACGACCGTGTAGACGAGGAGACCGACGAGCACCCACGTCAGGGGCTGGACCATTATCCCGACGGAGGCCGCTGACCCGGAAATGGGTTTGGATACGTCGCGGATGCTGCCGGTGGATCGTCGGTCACAGCGGGCTGGCTACCGCTCGCGACGGAGCCGCGCGACGACGAAGTCCCGGTCGAGCTTGCCGAGGAACGTCCCCAGCTGTGGTCCCTCGTCGTCGTCGAAGAAGAGGCGGTAGCCCGTGGCGAAGAAGTCGCCGACCGGCACGTCGTGGCGCTTTGCCACCTCGTAGATCTCGCCCTGGATGGCCTCACCGTCCGGCGGCTCGTCTGCGTCCTCGCCGGCGACGAAGGCGGCGAGTTCGTCCAGCGCGGCCGCGGTGTCGGCGTCGAGGTCGAGGGCTGGCTGCTCGGCGCGCTGGAGTTCGTAGTTGAACTCGTTGTCGGTCCGGCGGGCCCACCGGCGGGCCCGCTCGACGCGGGCGAGTGCCTCCTCGACGGCCCACGGCGGGGCGTCCTCGGGGACGTGGCCCTCCTTCCGGGCGATCTCCTCGCGCAGGGCCGGGTCGTCGGTCATCCCGAGGACCGCCGCGAAGGTGTAGGGGATCCGGACGCGCTCTGGCCGAACCTCGTCGACAAGCATGGGGTAGACGCGCTCGGCGAACGCCCGCTCGTCGTCGCCGGCGGTGCCGTCGTCGGCGGTGCCGAGCGCGACGCGTTCCAGGCGATCGAACTCGTCGACGAGCCGGTCGATGGCCGCGACGCTGAAGTCCCGCTGCTTGAGCGGCTCCTTGGCGAAGAAGTACCGGAGCACTGCCGGCTCGACCAGTTTCAGCAGCTCCGCGACCGTGACGACGTTGCCCGAGGACGACGAGAGGGCCTCGCCCTCCAGGGTGAACCACTCGTAGACCATCGGCACGGGCGGCTCGATCTCGAAGACCTCGCGGGCGATCTCGACGCCGCTCGGCCAGGACCCCTCGGCGTGGTCCTTGCCGAAGGGCTCGAAGTCGACGTCGAGGACCCGCCACTGGGCGGGCCACTCGAAGCGCCAGGGGAGTTTCCCCTCCCGGAACGTGGCGGTCCCCTCGTGTCCACAGCCCTCGATGGTGTCGCCGTCGGCCTCGCTGTCGGTGCAGACGTAGTCGACGGTCTCCGTCTCGAGGTCGACGCCGGTGATCGTCTCCGTCAGGCGGCCACACTCCCCGCAGACGGCGAAGAAGGGCACGTAGTCGTCGTCGACCTTGTCCTGGTAGTGGGCGAGAACCTCGCGGGCGCGGTCTGCCCTCGTCAGGACGGTGCGGACGGCGTCGTCGAAGTCGCCCGACTCGTACAGGTCGGTGTTCGAGACGACGTCGAGGTCGACCCCGAGGTCGGCCGCCGCGTCGGCCAGCAGCGTCGTGAAGTGGGCGCCGTAGGACTCACAGCAGCCGAAGGGGTCGGGGACGTCGGTGTAGGGCTTCCCGAGGTTGCGCCCGAGCGCGCCGGCGTCGACCTCGCCCAGGCCGACGATGTCCGCGTCGAGGTCGGCCAGCTGCCGGGGGACCGCGCGGAGCCGGTCGCGGTCGTCGGCGGTGAAAACCTGCCGGACTGCGTACCCGCGATCACGGATGGCCTCGGCGACGTAGTGACACCGGAGGATCTCGTTCGCGTGCCCGAGGTGGGGGACGCCGGACGGCGAGACGCCGCCCTTGACGACGACGGGTTCGTCGGGGTCGCGCGCGTCGACGACGGCCGCCGCGGCGTCGGCCCAGAAGGCGTGGTCTGGACTGCTCGCTACCTCGTAGGGATCGGGGAGGTCGTCGGCTACCATGACCTCAGTCACCGGCCGGGACGATCTCGGTCCCCTCGTGTTCGCCCTCGACTGCGCGTGCGACCCGTTCTGGCTCGGTCCCGTCGAGGACGATCGTGCGGAGCCCGGACCGCTGGATCAGTTTCGCCGCAAGCAGGTCGACGGGGGCGTTGCTCCCGGCGTTCATCTCCAGGTCGGCCACGACGTCGACGAGTTCGCCGGCCGTCAGCGAGTCGAACCGCGTCGCGCCGTCCTCGACGTTCGGGTCCGCGTCGTAGACGCCGTCGACGCTCGTCGCGTAGACCAGCAGGTCGGCGTCGACGTACTCCGCGAAGGCGGCGCTGACGGCGTCGGTCGTCTGGCCGGCGACGGTCCCACCGAGTACCGGCACGTCCCCGCGGCGCATCGCCTCGTGACCGGACTCGTAGCTCTTCGAGGGGACCGACTCCGACCGGTCGTCTAGCGCCGCGATCAGCAGTCGAGCGTTCAACCGCGTGACGGCGATGCCGAGCTGGTCGAGTTCGATCTCGTTGGCGCCGAGGTCGCGGGCGGTCGTGATGTAGTCGCGGGCGACGGTCCCGCCACCGACCACGACCCCCACGGTGTGACCAGCCCGCTCCAGTTGTCCGACCACGTCCGCGAACGCGTCGACCCGCGCCGGGTCGAGGTCCGGCGCGAGGACGCTTCCGCCGATAGAAACGACGACCTTCATTTGGTCGGTGTAACCCCAACGCCGACATAAGGGTTGTCACAGGCGAGCGTCCCCGGAGCCACCGCCGGCCCGGTTTCGCCCCCTGGACCGCCGTCAGACGCCCGTCCGCCCGTCGCGTGACGGTTGCGATTTTCCGGCAACACGGTCCGCATTTTTGGCGGAACTGGTCGCTATCGCCGGACGAAACCGGGCGCGTTTTCGGTGTACCTGTCACCTCACATTTGCGGCCTCAGCAGAGCCGATAAAACGTCTAAGGAATTCTCGAACCGTCGTAAAAGGTGCAAAATATCCCGATTCGCGCTGAAAGCGATCAAAGCAACTCAAAGGTTCACCCCTTTATATACTCCTCCGGGGGGAAGGAAGAAGCGAGGCAACACATGAGCGCCACCACACAGCCCTCCGGTGACGACCGCTCGAAGGAAGAACGCCTGCAGGCCTTCCTCAAGCGGAAGGCCCAGGACGGCGAGATGTACTTCAAGAGCAAGTTCATCGCGGACGAGGTCGGCCTCTCGCCAAAGGAGATCGGTGCCCTGATGGTCAAACTGAAGGAATCCGCCTCGGAGATCGAGGTCGAGAAGTGGTCGTACACGAGCGCGACCACCTGGCGCGTCGAATCCGCCTGAATCGCCCCCCTCACGCTCCCCCGCGGGCACGTCCGTTCGGACGACCGCGACAGCTCCCTTGGTTCCCCCGGCCCGGCCATCCTGGCTCGGCCGGTTCGTCTCCAGTCGAGCAGCGACGCGGCCGCCGTCCGGTCGCCGTCCCTGCATTTAAACGAGAGCGAGCCCTACCTGGCCCCAATGGGCGGCAGCGACGAGCCTGTAGACCGGCCGGACCCGCGGGACCTCTCGGCCGTGTTCGACGTGAGCGAGGTCCGCACCGACGGCGACACCGTCCTCTACGTCGGCCGGCCACGCGCCGACCGGGAGACCCTGGAGCGGCGGCTCTGGCCGCTGTTCAGCCAGCGCGGCTTCGAGTTCACGCTCGAACGACGGACCAGTCTGGCAGACGGCCTCCCGCTCGGTCCCGACGAGTTCGTGCTGGTCGCGAAACCGCAGTCGACCGGCGCGGGGGGCGTCCCCTGGCGGAACGTCGTCCTGTTCGTCGCGACGGTGCTGTCGACGCTGTTCGCGGGCGCGTTCTTCTGGTATCGCGTCCCCGTCTTCGAGGATCCGCTGGGGATGCTCGTCGCCTGGCCGTTCACGCTGGCGATCATGGGCGTGCTGGGAATCCACGAACTCGGTCACTGGGTGCTCTCGCGGTACCACGACGTGGACGCATCGCTACCCTACTTCATTCCCATCCCGACCTACATCGGCACGATGGGGGCGGTCATCCGCATGCGGGGACGCATTCCGGACCGGAAGGCGCTGTTCGACATCGGTGCCGCCGGGCCCCTGGCCGGCCTCGTCGCGACGGTCGTCGTCACCGCTATCGGCCTCCAGCTCGACCCGCTTCCCCAGCAGGTCGCGGGGGCCGCGAGCGCCGGCGGGGAGGGTGCCCGCATCGTCTTCAACAACCCGCCGTTGCTGGAGCTCATCGCGCACTTGACGGGAACCGCGGCGCGTCTCGACTCCGGGACGGTCCACCCCGTGGTGTTCGCGGGCTGGGTCGGTATGTTCGTCACCGTCCTGAACCTCTTGCCGGTGGGTCAGCTCGACGGCGGGCACATCCTCCGGGCACTCCTCGGGAAGCGCCAGGCGACCGTCGCCGCGGCCGTCCCCGGCGCGCTGTTCGCCCTCGCCGCCTACCTGCTGTTCGTCCGCGACGGCTTCGACTCCGTGGGCATCTGGGCGATGTGGGGCGTTTTCGCCACGGTGCTGGCCGTCGCCGGCCCGGCGACGCCCATCCGCGACGAGCCACTCGGTCGCGGCCGCGTCGCGCTGGGAATCCTCACGTTCGTCCTCGGGGCGCTGTGTTTCTGGCCGATCCCCGTCGAAGTCGTGACGGCGTGATCAGCCGTGGTCGTACCCGCGGTCGGGGAGCTCCTCGCCGTCGAGCGTCACGCCCGTCTCGGTCGCGGTCCCGACCCGGGTGAGCGACGTTGGGATCGCGTCACGGACCGCCGCGACCGCGTCCGCGGGGAGGGTACAGACCAGCTCGAAGTCCTCGCCGACGGTGGTGCCGAGCGCCAGCGCCTCGGCCTCGGTCGTTGCGACCTCGTGGACGGCGTCGTCGATGGGTAGCGGTGTCTCGACGGCGAACCCACAGCCGCTGGCGGCCGCGAGCTGGTGGAGCGACCGCGCGAGGCCGTCGCTGGAGTCGATCATGGCCGTCGCGTGCGCCGCCAGCGCCCGCCCGGCCGCGACGCGCGGGGTGAACCGAAACAGGTCGTTTGCCCGCTCCGACTCGCCGGCCTCGAACAGCCGGAGGGCCGCCGCGGTCCGCCCGAGTGTCCCCGTGACGCAGACCGCGTCGCCCGGCCGCGCGCCGGCCCGCGTGACGGGCTCGTCGGTGCGACCGACGACTGCCGTCGCGACGGTGAACTCCTCGTGGTGATCCAGGTCCCCGCCCACGTACTCGGCGTCGACCGCCTCGCAGACCTTCCGGGCCCCCTCGACGAATGCCTCGATCTCGTCCGCGTCGAAGGTCGGCGCGCCGTAGGCCGCGACGGCGGCGACGGCCTCGCCACCCATGGCGGCGACGTCCGAGAGCGAGGCGCCCACCGCTCGCCACCCGGCGGTCCGGCGCGTCGTGCCGTCGGGGAAGTCGGTCCGCTCGTGGAGCATGTCCGTGGTCAGGAGGAGGCCGTCGACGACGGCGGCGTCGTCCCCGGCGCCGGGGAGCGCGTCGCCGAGCCGGGCGAGAGCGGTCCGCTCGTCCATAGCGCGGCTTCGCGCCCCGCCATAAAAACGTCGGCCTTCCGGAGGCTTCAAGCACGGGACGGTATTCGCCACCACCATGAACGCCGACCGGCTCACGACGATCGTCGGCTTCGCCGCGGCGATTCTCGTGATGCTGGTCATCGTCTGGTTCATCGGCGTCGACGACGTGCTCGCCGCCCTGGGCCGGGCCAGGCCGGACATCCTGGTCTTCGTCGTCTTCGCGGCTGCCGTCTGGCTCTCGGCGTGGGGGCTCTCGCTGTGGACCGTGCTCCGGGCCGTCGGCGCGCCCGTCGCGCCCCACCGGGCCATCTTCACCTTTACGGCCGCCGTCTTCTCGAACAACGTCACGCCCTTCGGCCAGGCCGGGGGCGAACCCGTGAGCGCCCTCCTGATCGCCTCCACCTCGGACTCCGACTACGAGACGGGCCTGGCTGCCATCGCCAGCGTGGACACGCTCCACTTCGTCCCCTCGATCGGCCTCGCGACGGTCGGGTTCGGCGTGCTCGTCCTCACGGCCGTCGACTTGACGCGAAACGTACTCGTCGCGGTTGCCGCGGTCGTGGGCCTGGCACTGATCGTCCCGCTGGCGGCGTATCTCGGGTGGCGGAACCGAACACGGATCGAGCGTGGCGTCCTCAGCGTGCTCGGCCCCCTCTCGAGAACGATCGGCCGCGTCGTGCCGCGCCTGTCCCCGCCGGATCCCGAGGCGATCGAACGTCGGATCGAGGGCTTTTTCGCCACGGTCGACCGGGTCGCTCGCGATCGCCGGGCGCTCCTGACCGCCATGACGTTCTCGACCGTCGGGTGGCTCGCGCTGTCGGCGGCGCTGTGGCTCTCGCTGTACTCCCTCGGCATGTCGGTGCCCTTCGCGGCGGCGCTGTTCGTCGTCCCCGTCGGTTCCATCGCTGGCGTGACGCCCCTCCCCGGCGGTCTCGGCGGCCTCGACGCCGCGTTCATCGCCCTGCTGGTCCCGACGGCCGAGGTGTCCGCCAGCGTCGCGACGGCGGCCGTCCTGATCCACCGCACCGGGACCTACTGGCTCCCGACGCTGTTCGGCGGCGGCGCCGCGGCCGTGATCGGGGCCGAGCATCGGCGGCGCTAAACGACGGCCTTAACTGACGGCACCGGGAACGGAGTGTCAATGACGACGCTCTACGACGTGCCCGCCGAGGACCTCATCGAGGCGGTCGCGGAGACGCTGTCCGAGGAATCGGCGGTCGAGCAACCCGACTGGGCGGTCGTGACCAAGACCGGCCACGACCGCGAACTGCCGCCCGAACAGGACGACTTCTGGCAGCGCCGCGCCGCCAGCCTCCTCCGGAAGGTCGCCGTCAACGGCCCCGTCGGCGTCGGCAGCCTCCGCACCGAGTACGGCGGCGCGACCCAGGGCTCGACGCGCTACCGCGTCCGCCCCCGCACCAGCGCCGACGGCTCCGGGAACATCATCCGGACCATCCTCCAGCAACTCGAGGCGGCCGGCTACGTCGACACCGCCGAGGGCGAGGGCCGCGTCATCACGAGCGAGGGCCACTCGCTGCTGGACGAGACGGCAGAGGCCGTCCTCGAGGACCTCGACGAGCCGGCGCTCGAACGGTACGCCTGAGTTCGTCTCTTTTCTCCCGGTCCCCGCCTACACCGCGAGTTCTACGTCCGCCAGCGCCGCATCGTCCTCGGCGTAGCTCCGCGCCAGGAACCCGACGATGTTCTCGCTCTCGGCCATCGTCACCCCGAACTCGTCGTCGACGAGAACCGGGACGCCCCGCTGGCCCGAGACGCGCTTGACCTCGTTCCGGTCCGAATGCATCGCCTCGACCCAGACGCTCTCGTAGTCGAGGTCCAGCGCGTCGAGGGCGTCTGCCGCGTAGACGCAAAACGGACACCCGTCCAGCCGATAGAGTGTCAGCGACACGCATACCTATCCGACACGCTGGCTAATGAGCGTTTCGTGGAGCGGTGAGTCGCGGACTCCGCCGGCGGTGCGCGGCCGACGGCCCCGGGTTGTGATGGTACGGGTGAAATAGGGGATTTAACACTTTAAAATGGTAACGCATACCATGGACGGCGTATTGAACGAGGTCACCGGGACGATTCACCGGAGCGAGCCAGGGACCGCGGAGCCACGAGCCACCTGCGGGGTCACGTATCACCTCGACGTGGGCCGACTCAGCGAAATGTCCGTGGAACGGGCGACGGCGGACCACGACGCTCGCAAGTGCGGCCGGTGCTTCGAGGACGGGCACGGCTACTGACCGGGCGCAGTCCGTCACCTGGTCCGTAATGATTTTCCCGCCGACTGGCCAATAGCGGGGTATGAGTGGCGACCCCAACGAGGAGGAACTCCAGAAACTCCGCGAGGAGAAGATGGAGCAGCTCAAAGAGGAACAGGGCGGGGCCGACGAGGAGGCCGTGGAGGCCCAGCGCCAGCAGGCCGAGGCCCAGAAGAAGGCCGTCCTCCGCCAGCACCTGACCGACGACGCCAGAAAGCGCCTGAACACCGTCAAGATGTCCAAACCGGACGTGGGCGAGAAGGTCGAGCAACAGCTCGTCGCCCTGGCCCAGAGCGGCCGCGTCCAGGGCAAGATCGACGACGAGAAGATGAAACAGCTCCTCTCGGAACTGACCCCGGACTCGAAGAGCTTCGACATCCGGCGCCGGTAGCCGTGGACGTCGGGGTCCTGTTCAGCGGCGGGGCCGACTCGGCGCTGGCCGCGCTCCTGCTGGAACCCAACGCCGACGTGCGGCTGGTTTCCTGTTCCTTCGGCGTCACCGACGATACCGACCACGCGAGTGAGGCAGCGACAGCCCTTGGACTGCCCATCGACCGCGTGGCCCTCGACGCCGACGTCCTCGAGGACGCCGTCGAGACGGCCGTTGACGACGGTTTCCCGCGAAACGCCATCCAGTCGATTCACGAGCACGCCCTCGACCGCGTGGCCGCCACGGGCGACTACCCCTTCGTCGCCGACGGCACCCGGCGGGACGACCGTACCCCCACGGTGCCCCGGTCGGTCGCCCAGCGCGTCGAGGATCGCCACGGCGTGGGCCACCTCGCGCCACTTGCGGGCATCGGCCACGCTGCAGTGGATGCGCTTCGAGAGGAACTACTGGAAGTCGAGACGGGACCGAGCGAGGACCTGCCGACCGGCGACTACGAGGGGGAACTCCGGGCGGCGATTGCAGATGAGTACGGCGAGGAGCGCGTCGGGGAGTTGTTCCCCGAACACGTCCAGTCGCGCGTGACCGGGCGGCGCGAATTTTGACGCAATCTCACAGAATTTGCGTTCGTTCGCTTCCGACGTGCTCAAAGTAGTTGTTCGAATGCGTGCCGCAATTGCCGAGTATCGCGTCTCCGTGATTCCGAGCCGCTAGCAACGAACGTTCGAAAGCCCCGCGACGCTCCGGTCGGTACGACCGCTCTGCGCTCCTCGCTCAGTCGTTCCTCTTTCGCTGCGGTGCTTGAGGGTCGTGCCGTCCCGGAGCGTCACGCCCCTTTCAGTCCCGCCCGACACCGCACCGCCCTGCCCTTCCCCAGGTCGCGAGCCCTCGCCCACGAGGGGCTCGGACTCGCTCCCGGCCGATCGCCTGGCGCACGCTCGCGGAGCGCGCCGAGCAGCGGCGAGGCGCGCGGAGCGGGCACCGTGCGAGGGATGAGCAGCGCAGGGAGGCCGACGGCCGACCGAGCAGCGCAGTCGGCTGGGGAGGTGTGTGGTGTGGCCGTGCAGTACCGGGTGGATTGAAAGGGGCGCCGGTCTCGCCGACGGCGCGGCTGTCAAGCACCGCAGCGAACGCAGTGAGCGAGGAGCGAAGCCGTCGCACCGAGGTGAGACCGGCGGGGCTTTCGGGCTCGTGACACCTCCGGTCACGGGTGTCACTTGATGCAATACCCAGTAATCGAGTCACGCACGACAGTGTCCGTTCGAATGGGACGATGGACCGCCGAACCCTTCCTCGTCGAGTCTCGCTGCTCGCGGGTCGCTTGCGCTCCCCGCTCGCATTTCCGAGACTCTCACTTCGTCCTCTCACGGGCCGCTTCGCGGCCCGTTCGAGTGGTATGAGGGACCTTCGATCCCTCACTAGTCGCGCCTCGCTGCTCGCGGGTCGCTAGCGCTCTCGCGGCTTCGCCGCTCGAGCCGATGGAGACGCTCGCTCCGCTCGCGTCTCCCGCTCCCCGCTCGCAATAACGAGACTCTCGCTTCGCTCGAGTCTCGCTCCTCGCGGCTTCGCCGCTCGCATTTCCGAGGCGCTCCCTGCGGTCGCGCCTCGCTCCCGAAGAACAGTTTAAAGCGCACCCTCGTCGAACGCCGGAGCATGTACGAGCGCGTGAAGGGCTTTCGCGACTTCTATCCCCCCGAGATGCGGGCGCGGCGGCAGGTCATGGACACCCTCGAAGCCGCCGCCATCCGCCACGGCTTCCGCGAGGTCGGCACCCCTGCCGTCGAGTCCGTCGACATGTACGTCGACAAGAGCGGCGAGGAGATCGTCGAGGAACTCTACGCCTTCGAGGACCGCGGCGGCCGCGACGTCGCGCTCACCCCCGAACTCACGCCGACCGTCGCCCGGATGGTCGTCGCCAAGCAGCAAGAACTGTCCAAGCCCATCAAGTGGGTCTCGACGCGCCCCTTCTGGCGCTACGAGGAACCACAGCAGGGCCGCTTCCGGGAGTTCTACCAGACCAACGTCGACTGCTTCGGGAGTTCGGACCCCGCCGCGGACGCCGAGGTCCTCGCCGTCGCCGCCGAGTCGCTGACCGACCTCGGACTCACCGGCGAGGACTTCGACTTCCGGGTCTCCCACCGCGACATCCTCGGCGGTCTCCTCGAATCCATGGACGCCGACGTCGACGTCCCCGCCGCCATCCGCGCCGTCGACAAGCGCGCCAAGGTCGAGCCCGACGAGTACGACCGCCTCCTCCGCGAGGCGGGCCTCTCCGGCGCCCAGATTTCTGACTTCGACGACCTGCTGGACACGCCCGAGCAGGATCTGGACGACCTGGTGGACTACGCGGAGACGGACCGCGTCGCGGACGCCGTGGAAAACCTCCGGAACGTACTCGACACGGCGGCGGACGTGGGCGCCCGCGAGTACTGCACCCTCTCGCTGACGACCGCCCGCGGGCTCGACTACTACACCGGCGTCGTCTTCGAGTGCTTCGACTCGACGGGCGAGGTCTCGCGCTCGGTCTTCGGCGGCGGGCGGTACGACGACCTCATCGAGGGCTTCGGCGGCCAGCCCACGCCCGCGGTCGGCTTCGCCCCCGGCCACGCGACGCTGGGCCTGCTCTGCAAGCGCGCGGGCGTCTGGCCCGAGGAGACCATCGAGACCGACTACTACGTCCTCCAGGTCGGCGACACCCGCCCCGTCGCCGCGCGCATTGCGAGCGACCTCCGGGAGCGTGGCCACGTCGTCGAGACGGACGTCTCGGGGCGGAGCTTCGGCGCGCAACTCGACTACGCGGACTCCGTCGGTGCAGAGACGGTCGTCATCGTCGGCGAGCAGGACCTGGCGAACGACGAGGTGACGATCAAGGACATGGAGTCGGGCGACCAGGTCCAGGTGCCCGTGGACTCCTTCCCCGGCGACGACGAGCGGCCGACGTACGACGACCTGGCGTGAGACTGGGGTAATACTTTTCAGGTATTACGACATATGTAATACTATGAGCCGCGTCACGGAGAAGGGGCAGGTGACCATACCGAAGGAGATACGGGAAGAATTGGGGATTCAACCAGGCGACGAGGTGACCTTCGAGCCGACCGACACGGGCTACGTCGTTCGAAAAAAGGTCGACGAATCACGGTTCGAAAAGTGGCGCGGCGTCGCCGATACCGACAAGACCGTCGCAGACCGGATGAGCGAACTTCGCGGAAATCGAGAGCAGTGATGGCATGAAGACAGTCGTCGACACGAGTGTGGTACTCGCTCTGCTGTACCCTGACGACGTGCACAACGAGCGTGCTGGAGACCTGCTTCACGAGGCCAGCGAGGCGGGTAAAACTGCCCTCAATCCTATCGTGTATAGTGAGTTGGCGGCCGATTCGACCTTCGATTCCCGGGACGAACTCGACTATTTCCTCTCCGACACGGGACTCGTAATGGAACCGGTCACGGAGGCGATTTCGTACCGGGCGGGCGAATCTTTCCGCACCTATCTCGACCGTCGGGGCGACCACCTGGAGTGCCCCTCCTGTGGCCGAGAGACGGCCTTCGACTGTCCCTCCTGTGGGACAACCATCTCCGCACGACAGCACATCGCGGCGGACTTTCTCATCGGTGCTCACGCGGAAACGGCAGACCGTCTGCTGACCTTCGATGCCGGCTTCTTCAGAGATTACTTCGACGTGTCCGTGCAGACTGTCATGGACTGAGTTCTCGGCTGCGCGGTCTCACGGCATCACCCGGTCCGGAACGACAAATCGAGCGACGGCGCCGAGTGCGTCAAACTCCCGAGCGATATCACGTCGACTCCGGTCGCCGCGTAGTCTGGCACGTCCGCAACGCCGATCCCTCCCGACGCCTCTGCGAGCACGTCGGGATGCTCGGCCCGGAGCGCCTCGACGGCGTCCGCGGTCGTCGCCGGGTCCATGTTGTCGAGCAGGACGACGTCGGCTCCCGCTTCGGCGGCCCGCGGCGCGTCGTCGGGTTCCTCCACCTCGACCTCGATTTTCGTCGCGAACGACGCTCGCTCCTGGAAGTGCTCGATGGCGCTTTCCAGCCCCATCTCTGCGACGTGGTTGTCCTTGACCATCACCATGTGCGAGAGGTCGAGGCGGTGGGTGTCGCCACCGCCCGCCGCGACGGCGCGCTTCTCGACGCCCCGGAGGCCCGGCGTCGTCTTGCGAGTCCCGGCGACTCGGACGTCGGGGTCGACCGCGCGGGCGGCGTCGACGGCCCGGCGGGTCTTCGTCGCGATGCCCGAGGCGTGGCCGGCGATATTGACGGCGACGCGCTCGCCGCGGAGGACGGCCTGCGCACTCCCTTCGACTTCGAGCACCGTGTCGCCGACTTCGATACAGTCCCCGGCGTCCACCGTCGCGACAGCGTCCACGCCGAGGTACGAAAAGACCGCGAGTGCGGCCTCCAATCCAGCGGCGACGCCGTCCTCTTTCGCGACCAGGCGACCCGCCGTCTCGCCGGGCACGTCGTTGGTCACGTCGTGGTGCCCGAGGTCCTCCGCCAGCCACCGCTCGACCTGGGTGTCGGGGAGCATCAGTCGGCGTCCGCGTCCGCGTCGGCCGTCGCACTCGGCTCCTCGACCAGGTAGTGACAGCCGATGGACTCCTCGTTCTCGCTGGCGGCACGGGCGATCAGCAGCGAGACGACCGACGCCGAGCGCAGTTCGTACAGCGAGCGCGAGGTCCGCGTCCGGGCGTAGGCGTCGACCTCGCCCTTCAGCCGCCGGAGGACGGCCTGGGCGCGCCCGAGGCCCTCGGGCGTGCGCTCGATGCCGACCTGCTCGCCCATCACGCGACGGAGGCGGTGAAACTTCTCGCGGGCGAAGGTGTCCTGCAGGGCCGGGTCCCGATCCAGGAGTTCCGGCGCCTCAATCTGCTCGACCTCGTGGCCCGACGCATCGTCGCCAGCGCGGAGCCCCCAGACCAGCCCCTCCAGGAGTGACGTGCTGGCGAGGCGATTGGCGCCGTGAACCCCCGTCCGGGCGCACTCGCCGACGGCGTAGCAGCGGTCGAGGCTGGTCTTGCCCACGTCGTCCACGGCGACGCCGCCACAGAGGAAGTGCTCTGCCGGCGCGACCGGAATGTGGGGCAGGTCGACGCCGCGCTCCTCGCACTTTGCAGCGAGTTCGGGGAAGTGGCCCGCGAAGTCGAGCGAGGAGACGTCGAGGACGACCTCGCCCGTCGCCTCGCGCTGGGATCGCACTGCCCGGGCCACGACGTCTCGCGGGGCGAGTTCTGCGTCGGGGTGGACGTCGGGCATGAAGCGCTCGCCGTCGGCGTTCCGGAGGACGGCTCCCTCGCCCCGAACAGCTTCACTGACGAGGAACGGACGGTCTCCGTCGAACGCCGTCGGGTGGAACTGTACGTACTCCATGTCGGCCACGTCCGCGCCCGCGAGCGCGGCCATGGCGATGCCGTCGCCGGTCGCGTCGTCCGGGTTCGTCGAGCGCGGGTAGAGCGCGCCGATGCCGCCGGTCGCAAGGACCGTCGCCCCTGCGAAGGTGGGCGACCACTCGCCGTCGCGTTCGAGCACGGCGCCGTAGACGCGCCCCTCGTGGCGGATCAGTTCGAGCGCGGCCGTGTCCTCGAGGATCGTCACGTCCGTTTCGTCGGCGACGTAATTCAGGAAAGGCACGTGGACGTGCTTGCCCGTCGCGGCGTCGACGTGGAGGATCCGGGGCTCGTCGTGGGCGGCCTCGCGACCGTAGTCGAAATCCTCGCCCTCGGTGTCGAATTCGATGCCGACGGTCTCGACGAGGACGTCGCGGACGGCGTCGTCGGCGTGCTCGACGAGGGTCTCGACGGCGGCCTCGTCCGCGGTGCCGGCGGAGGCCTCGCGGATGTCGGCGGCGAACTGGTCGGGATCGTTTCGGGTGACGGCGATGCCGCCCTGGGCCCACCAGGTCGAGGCGGACTCGGGGCGCTCGGCCTTCGTGACGAGGGTCACGTCGGCCCCGGCGCGGTCGGCCGCGAGGCCGGCGGCGAGGCCGGCGATGCCCGCGCCGACGACGAGGACGTCGGTCTCCTCGGGCCCGACCGTCATAGCTCGAGCATACGGTCGAGGGCGACCTGCGCGAGTTCCTTCTCCTCGGGGGCGACCTCGATGACGTTGCGCTCGCGGCCCGCCACGAGTTCCTCGAGCACCCACGCGAGGTAGTTCGGGTCGATCTGGCGCATGGCGTTGCAGTCCATGCAGGCGTCGCCACACAGCGGGACGACGTTCACGTCGGGGTGCCAGCGCGAGAGGTGGTTCGCGAGGTGGATCTCCGTGCCGATGGCCCAGGTCTCGCCGGGGTCGGCGTTCGCGACGGTCTCGCAGATGGTCGAGGTCGACCCGACGACGTCGGCCGCCTCGACGACCTCGCGGCGGCACTCGGGGTGGACGACGACGTTGGCGTCGTCGTACTCGGCGCGGACCTGCTCTACGTGCTCGGGGCGGAAGCGCTCGTGGACCTGGCAGTAGCCCTCCCACAGGATGATGTCGTTGTCGACGACCTCGCTCGCGTCCTTGCCCGCCGGGTCCCACGGGTCCCACTCGGCGATCTCGTCTTCCATGCCGAGTCGGTAGGCGGTGTTCTCACCCAGGTGCTTGTCGGGGAGGAACAGCACCTTGTCGCCGCGCTCCAGGGCGTACTCGAAGGCGTCGTGGGCGTTCGATGAGGTGCAGACAAGGCCGCCCTGCTCGGCGCAGAAGGCCTTCAGGTCGGCGTAGGAGTTCATGTACGTGATCGGGACGATGTCCTCGTCGGGCGCGGCGGCGGTGATCTCCGCCCAGGCCGCGTCGACCTGCAGGGCCTCGGCCATGCCGGCCATGGGACAGGACGCCTCCATCGAGGGGAGGATGACCGACTGGTCGTCGTCGGTGATGATGTCCGCCGACTCGGCCATGAACGTGACGCCGCCGAAGATCACGTACTCGGCGTCGGCCGCCGCGGCCTCCGTCGAGAGCTGGTAGGAGTCGCCGACGAAGTCCGCGTGTTCGACGATCTCGCGGCGCTGGTAGTTGTGGCCGAGGATGACCACGTCGTCGCCCAGTTCGGCGAGGGCCGCCTCGATGCGCTCGGTGCGTTCGTCCTCGTCCAGCTCCCGGTAGACCGGGGGGAGCTGTTCCAGGTTGTCGTACTTGAACAGGCTCAGGTCCGTCTCGAACTCCGCAGTTTCCATCTGGGGCACGGCTCGAATCTCCAGTAGTTATCTCGTCTACGATCTCGTCTATTGAAAAGATTTTTTATTCAACCGGGCCGGTTGGCCGACGATCGTCTCCCGGAGGGTGGGTTGCGGGACCGTCCCCGCCAGCGCGGGGCCGCAGAGGGCGGTGTCGGTCCGGTGCGCTTACGGGGAGTCGGAGCGCACGGAGTGCCATGACCGAGGCCGAGGACCTCGCCGAGCGCGTCCGCGACGGCGAGTTGCGGCTGTACGAACTCGAGGACCACGCGGACGCCGACACGGCCGCGGCGGCCCGCCGGCACCTCCTCGCCGACGAGGTGGGCGCGGACCTCGACGCCGTCGGTGACTTCACCTTCGCCGCCAGCGACGCCGAGGCGAACGTCGAGAACATGGTCGGAGCGACCCAGGTCCCGCTGGGCGTCGCGGGGCCGGTCCCCATCGACGGCGGCGCGGCCCGGGGCGAGTACCACCTGCCGATGGCGACGACGGAGGGTGCCCTCGTCGCCAGCGTCAACCGCGGAATGGCGGCCATCCGGGACGCCGGTGGCGCGACCGCCCGCGTCACAAAGTCGGGCATGACCCGCGCACCGGTCTTCCGGGTGCCCGACGTCGCCGCAGCCGAGTCCGTGGTCGAGTGGGTCCGGGACAACGAGGACGCGCTCCGGGAGGCCGCCGAGTCGACGACGAGCCACGGCGAACTCACCCAGGTGGTCCCGTACGTCGTCGGTGACAACGTCTTCCTGCGCTTTGCCTACGACACGAAGGACGCGATGGGGATGAATATGGCCACCATCGCGACGCGCGAGGCCGCCGACCTGGTCGAGCGCGAGACGGTCGCCGACCTGGTGGCGCTCTCGGGCAACCTCTGTGCGGACAAGAAGCCGGCCGCGATCAACGCCGTCGAGGGGCGCGGTCGCAGCGTCACGGCCGACGTCTTCCTGCCCGCCGACCTGGTCGCGGAGACGCTCAAAACGACGCCCGACGCGATGGCCGAGGGCAACACCCGGAAGAACCTGATCGGCAGCGCGAAGGCCGCGAGCCTCGGGTTCAACGCCCACGCCGCCAACACGGTAGCCGCGGCCTTCCTCGCGACCGGCCAGGACGTCGCTCAGGTCGTCGAGGGTGCCAACGCCATCACGACGATGGACGTGCGCGACTCGATCCCGGCCGACCGCCTGCCCGACGACGCCGACGTGGACCCGGCCGACGGCGGGCTCTACGCCTCCATCTCGCTGGCCTCGCTCGAGGTCGGCACTGTCGGCGGCGGCACGCGCCTCCCGACGCAGGCCGAGGCGCTCGACGTGCTCGGCCTCCATGGCGGCGGTGATCCGCCGGGCGAGAACGCCGACGCCCTCGCTGAGCTCATCGCGGTCGGCGCGCTCGCGGGCGAGCTCTCGCTGGTCGCGGCCTTCACCGCCCGGCACCTCTCTTCGGCTCACGAGGAACTCGGGCGGTAGGTGGCGGTACCGCCGCCATCCCCTCGCCGGGTCTCGGCATTCCGGAACCCTGCCCCCGACCCACTTTCGCGCCGGTCGGCCGGCCACGGACTATCCCCCGCGCGAGTCTATGACTGGTGGCGTCCGTGCGGTCAGCACCGGCGGGCGTCACCACCCATGATGACCGACGACCCTTCCGTCGCGGAGACCGTATCGCTCGCCTATCGCGTCCTCGTCCTCGCTCGCGTCGCCGTCGGGATCCTCGTCGGCCTGGCGACGGTCGCGGCACTGCTCGGCTGGCTCTGAGCGTGGACCGCACTCTCCCGACGCTCAGAGCAGCCGATAGGTGCCCCGCGATTCACTGACGTCGCCGGCGCGGACCAGTTTGTCGAGAATTGCCTTCGCGTCGGATACGTCGACCCCGCGGTCGCTCGCGTACTCTGCAACCTCGTCGTCGCCGGGCGCGTCGAGATTTCGGAGCGCTGCTCGGACGACCTCCTCGCTCGACTGGCTCTGGCGAGCCGACTCGTTCACTCGCTCGCCCGCCTCGGCGACGGCGTCGGCGTCGAGTCCCGACGCTTCGAGGTAGGTCTCGTCGTCGACGCCGGCCTCGTCGACGCGCTCGCCGAGTGCCGCAAAGGAGTCGACCGACGCGAACGCCTCGCCGTGGTCCTGGCGCTCCGCGAGCAGGCGCGCCCGCGCCTCGCGCGCCTCGTCGGCGTCGTCGCTCGTCGCGAACTTCTTTCGGCGCGCGTACTCCCGGCGCGTCCCACAGCGGGGGCACTCCGAGGTCTCGGGCCGCCCCTCGACGACCCAGAGCGCCGCACACTCGCTACAGCCGACGACGGCGTACACGGTCACCGATCCGACTCCCAGTGCCAAACGCGTGTCGCTCGCCGGTGGGGTGGCCTCGCGTAGATTTAAATCGGAGGCCGGGGCCAGGCCGGCCCATGCACCGACGAACCTACCTGGGCTCGCTCGCTTCGACGGTGGGACTGGCCGGTGGCTGTCTCGGCAGCGGGCCGATGGACGGAGCCGAGACGACACAGACCACGATCGCAGAACCGACGACCGCGACGGCGACGGAGCCCCCCGCCCCGACGACTACTGACCCGTCGACCGACTCGCCGACCGAACCGGACACCGAGACCGAGACCCCCGACCTGGATCCCCTCGGCATCGAGCGTGCGAGCCTCATCTGGGGCATCGGTGGGGCCGATCCGATCCTGCGCAACGCCGTCGGGTCGGCCGGGGCCGGCGGGACTGTTATTCTCGGCGCCCGCCTCCTGGTGAACGTCGACGCTGCGGAGTTCCGTCCCGCTGTGGACGGGCGGATCATGAACGACGCGGGCACGCAAATCGACACCGTGTCCCACGAACTCCCGGAGGCGGTCGAGTCTCCGGACGGGGCCTTCCCCTACTGGTTCCAACTGGACACGGCGGGCTACGAGACGGGGACGTACACCTGTGAGCTGACGGCCACCGACCGGTTGACCGACGGCGTCAGTGCGACGGCGCAGTTCGACTTCGACCTCGTCGAACCCCTCGACACCGACGACGTCGAACTCCGCAGCGTCGATCCCGAGACCGTCCCGAAGGGCGACCCATTCACCTGGGAGTTGACGTTTCGGAACCTGGCCGACCGGACCAGCGACCTCCAGGGTGACCTGCACATCGAAATCGCCGGCAGGCGACGCGAGCTGACCGACGTCTCCTGGACGCTCCCGGCCCTCTCGACCGTGACACACGAGCGTGGCGAGTTCGAGTTCGACGAGCCGGTGACACTTCAATTCGACGTTCCCAGTCACGACATCGGCTGGCAGATAGAGGTTGTCGAGTGACAAGTGGACCGCCGATCCGGCGCAGCGAGCACGGGTCTTCGCATGGTCGGGGCCGGCGAGCAACAGCTAACCGATATTCCCACGTCGATCGGGACGGTCGAAGGCCGACGCCCTCGTCGCAGATAGATATCACCGTCTCACGGGCCCTCTGTTGGTCTCGCAGGAACCGTTGGCGGATCGCAGCACGTGAGCCGCCGGGTGTCACCGAATCGCGGGGCGATCTGCGTGGAGAGAAACCGACTACGCGAGTTCTTCGATGTTCTGGACGACCGCGTCGGCGTACTCGCTGGTGGCGAGCTTCTCGCCGCCCTCGATCTGGCGGTGCAGGTCGTAGGTCACCTTCTTCTCGGAGATGGTCTTCTCGACGGCGTCGCGGATCAGGGTCGCGGCGTCGTACCAGCCCATGTACTCGAACATGATGCGGCCCGAGAGGATGATGGCGGTCGGGTTCACCTTGTCCTGGCCCTCGTACTTGGGGGCGGAGCCGTGGACGGGCTCTGCGAGACAGAGGCCGTCACCGAAGTTCGCGCCGGGGGCGATGCCGAGCCCACCGATCTGGGCCCCACAGGCGTCGGAGAGGTAGTCGCCGTTGAGGTTCGGCATCGCGAGGACGTTGTACTGGTCGGTCCGGGTCAGGATCTGCTGGAGCATGTTGTCGGCGATGCGGTCGTTGACGACCACGGTGTCCTCGGGCTGCTCGCCGTCGCGCTCCTCCCAGAGCGTGTTCTCGGTGATGACCTCGTCGCCGTACTCCTCCTCGGCGACCTCGTAGCCCCAGTCCCGGAAGGCTCCCTCGGTGAACTTCATGATGTTGCCCTTGTGGACGAGGGTGACCGTCTCGCGGTCGTGCTCGATGGCGTAGTCGATGGCCTTGCGGACCAGTCGCTTGGTCCCGAACTCGGAGATCGGCTTGACGCCGATGCCGATGGGGCCGTCGTGGAGCGCCTCACCAGCGTCCATTTCCTCGGTCAGGAACTCGCGGACCTGTTCGACCTCGTCGGTGCCGGCCTCCCACTCGATGCCGGAGTAGACGTCTTCGGTGTTCTCCCGGAACGTGATCATGTCCATCTGTTCGGGGTGGGTCACCGGGGACGGCACGCCGTCGAGGTGGTAGGTCGGTCGGACGTTCGAGTAGGTGTCGAGCTTCTGGCGGAGCGCGACGTTCAGCGAGCGAAAGCCGGCGCCGACGGGCGTCGTCAGCGGCCCCTTGATCGCGACGCGGAAGTCCCGGATCGCCTGCACGGTGTCCTCCGGGAGGTTCTCGTCGTACTTCTCGCGGGCGGACTCGCCGGCGTAGACCCGCATCCAGCTGATGTCCCGGCCGGTCGCCTGCGCCGCCGCCTCGAGCACCTGCTGTGCCGCGGGGCCGACGTCGGATCCGATGCCGTCGCCGTAGAGGATCGGAATGATGGGCGTGTCGGGGACGTCGAGTTCGTCGTTCTCGGCGTCTACTACCTCGATTTGGTCCCCCTCCGATGGAACCTCGATTTTATCGTAGCTCATGTGTCCTACCAACAAAACCCTGGTCTAAAGGTATGGCGTTTCCCCGGTGACTATGACGATCAATCGGGACAAACCGCGCGAAAACGACCCAGCACCGTAAAATGGTCGCTCTTCGAATTCTTTGGCCGATTATCGCCCCCCGATTGGACGAATGAATACTACATCCTGGGTAGCTGGACGTTGTGCAGGTAAAACTCCGGCGCCGACCTCGTCGTGACGTACTTTCCGTGGGGTGCAGGTCTCACACACCTCCGCAAATTCTTTCCTTTGTGAGAAGGAAACCGATACAGCCGCCGGTCACCCGTGCGCTGGTATCGGGATCACAGACGCGCGGCAGGACGGCCGATCGACCTCCGTACCAGTGATAAAAAAAACTGAACCGGACTGCCGCGTCAGCTTTCGGCTGTGGCAGTCGGGGTCGCTGTCGCTTCAGTTCCGTCGCTCGCTTCGTCCGTCGCGGTGCTGTCCTCGGTGGCGCCGTCGTCCGTCGCGGTCTCACCGTCGGCCGCGCCGGCCGTGGCGTTGTCGTCGGTTGCGCTGTCGCCAGTCGTCTCCGCACTGTCGGGGGTCGCGGTGTCGGTGGCGTTCCCACCGTCCTCACCTGAGACGGCGACGTTGCCCTCCTCCCAGGACTCTGGGATCTGGAGCTCGGTGTCGTTCTCCGTTTGCTCACCGACGGGTTCGCCCTGCACCATGTCGTCTTCCGTCGTGTCGTCCTCGGCGGTGTCGCCTCCGGCCGCCTCGGCGCCTGCCGCATCGACGTCCGAGGTGTCCCCGGACGTCGACGCAAGCCCGTCGAAGTGCAGTGCGTCGGTCTGGGCCGTGGTCACGGTGACCGTCCCGACCGTTAGCTGCTCGATGGTCTGGCCGGACTCCGGCGCCGCGCCGGCCTCACCACCGCCGTCGGTGGCTGTTTCCGTGTCGGTCGTCTCCTCACCGGCCGTCGTCTCCGTCTCGGTGTCGACGGCGACCGCGCCGGTTCCGTCGTCACCCTCCGTGTCAGTCTCTGTCTCCTGGGCCGCACCGGCCGCAGTTTCGGTGTCTGTCGCCTCATCTGCGCCGGTCTCGGTCTCCGTTTCGGTCTCTTCGGTGGCACCGGCCGCGCCGTCCTCGGCGTCCTGACCGCCGACCTGGAGCGATCCGGCCTGCATGGTTTCGATACTCATGTCGGAGACCGTCATCGTCTGGATGGTCAGGTGGTCGCCACCGGTCGCCTCGGCCTCGGCCCCGGCTTCGGCGCCGTCGTCGGTGGTCGTCTCGGTGTCGGTCGGCTCGTCACCGGCAGCCATCTCGGTCTCGGTTTCGGTGTCGTTCGCGGCCGCGTCGGTCCCGTCGTCACCGTCGGTCTCCGTCTCGGTGGCGTCGGCGGCACCGGCTTCGGTCTCGGTTTCGGTTTCCTCGGTGGCACCGGCTTCGGTGTCAGTGCCGGCGTCGGTCTCGGTCTCCTGACCCACGCTCAGTTCGCCGATAGTGAGCGAGTCCACTTCGAGCGACTCGATGGTCACGCTGGAGACGTTGGACTCCTCCTCCTCCGCGGCCTCGGCGCCGGCTTCGGCACCGTCGTCGGTGGCCATTTCGGTGTCGGTGGCCATTTCGGTGTCGGTGGCCTCGTCATCGGCCGTCATCTCGGTCTCGGTGTCGGTGTCGACGGCGACCGCGGCGGTTCCGTCGTCACCGTCCGTCTCCGTCTCGGTTGCGTCGGCCACACCGGCCTGGGTTTCGGTGTCCGTCGCGTCCACCGCATCGGTCTCGGTGTCCGTCTCGGTTGCTTCAGCCGCGCCGGCCTCCTCGTCGGTGGCCGTCTCGGTCGCCGCCTGGTCCTGGCCGGGCAGTTCGTCGCCACCCTCCTGGATGTCGGCGAGCGTCACGTTCTCGAGCTGGAGTTGCTCGAACTGGACGTTCTGGACGACCACGTGCGAGTCCTGGCTCTCGGAGACCGACTCGCCGGTCGCTCCGATATGTAGCTGGGCGACGGTCATCCGGTCTATCGTCACGTTCTCGAGGGTCGTGTCCGCGAGCTGGAGTTCGTCGGCGTCGACCTGCTGGAAGGTCACGCCGGTGGTCTCGGCTGCTGTCGCCTCGGCCGGTCCTGCTGCGAACGCTGACGCGCCTCCGAACGCAACGAGAAGCGCCAGTAGCGCCGCTGTCAGTGGATGCGATGTGCTCATGGATACGGCACTGACACCTTCGCCGGTCGAGGGGATAAGGGGCCCAGACAGTTCATCGGCCGAGCGACCGCGAGGCGGTCGTTGGGGCGATCTGCGGTATCACGAGCGGAATGGTTCGGATGCGTATTCGGCTCCTTCCCCGGCTGGTCGCGTGGCACCGAACGTCCGCAGTCGGGCGATTCCGGTACCGTGTCGGTCCCGACACAGCTGCCGCCGGATTCATAAGAATACTGAAAGTTACTCTCGCGGCGGGTCGACCACCTGACGACCGGATACCGTCGGAGGGTTTTCGGGCGAAGCTTACCCCGGCTATCGGTGACGAATCGACGGGTGCTGGTCACTAGACTGGCGTGTCCTGCGTGCCTCTCGCTCGCTCGTCGGTAGGCCCGTACTGCCCCGCGGGCGCACGCTCGACGACAAACGCTTTCACTCGGTCGTCCGAACGCCAGGGCATGACCGAGGTCGACCTCACGGACGAGTCGTACGAGAAACACCGCGAGGCGGGGGAGATCCTGGCGCAGGTCCGGGACGAGGCCGCCGACCGCGTCGAGGTCGGGGGCAGCCACCTCGAACTCGCGGAGTGGGCCGAGGAGCGGATCCGGGACCTGGGTGGGGAGCCGGCCTTCCCCGTCAACATCTCCATCGACGAGGAGGCCGCCCACGCGACCCCCGGCATCGACGACGAGACGACCTTCGGCGAGGAGATGATCAACCTCGACATCGGCGTCCACGTCGACGGCTGGCTGGCCGACACGGCCGTGACGGTCGACCTCTCCGGCAACGCGGACCTGGCCGAGGCCCCCGCGGAGGCGCTCGACGCGGCCATCGACCTCGTCGAACCGGGCGTCGAAACCGGCGAGATCGGGGCGGTCGTCGAGGACGTCATCGAGGGCTACGGGTACAATCCGGTCGTGAACCTGACGGGCCACGGCCTCGGCCACTGGGAGCAACACACCGAGCCGAACATTCCGAACCGCGCCGTCTCCCAGGGGATCGAACTCGAGGTCGGGGACGTGGTCGCCCTCGAACCCTTCGCCACCGACGGGGGCGGCAAGGTCCAGGAGGGCAGCGACGAGGAGATCTGGGCCCTGGAGCGCGAGGCCTCGGTTCGGAACCGCCAGGCGCGCCAGGCCCTCGAACAGATCACCGAGGAGTTCCGGACGCTCCCGTTCGCGACCCGCTGGCTCGACGTCGACCGCGCGGAGATGACGCTCCGGCGCCTCAGCCAGCAGAACGTCGTCCACGGCTACCCCGTACTCAAGGAGGAGGACGGCTGTCTCGTCAGCCAGAAGGAACACACCCTGATCGTGACCGAGTCGGGCTGTGAGGTCACCACCCGGTCACGGTAACTGCGGGCCGCGGTGGCGTTTCGAACCGGACGATCCACCGGGGTATGGGCGTACCACGGTAGAACCGACACGTAGTAGAGCGTCCGCGACAGTCGAGAGCGAGAAACGGCCGCTACGCGTTGTTCATCCGGGTGGTCGTCGTCTGCCCGCAGAGGCGACACTCGCTGACGCGATATGGCTCCCGCGAGAACTCCGCGTTCTCGCGCTTGCCGCTCTCGGTGAGGATCTCGACCGAGACCGAGTGAGGGGTCGCCCGGCCACAGGTGGCACAGTCCTCCGTCATGTCCGCGAGGTTGCCGCCTTTCGTCGCCATTCTATTTCAATAGTGGCCGAGTAATCGCGTAAAAGGGGCCGACCGTTGAACCGCTATGAACCGTTTTATCGCCAGACTGCGACGCGATAGTCCGAACGAGGGGACGAGAGCGGCCCGTACCGTTCATCGACGCAGGAAACCGAATATTTCACCCTCGCCGCGGGTAAACGGCCGGTGGATTTATATACTGGATTTGTGGCCCAGCCAGGGTTATACGAGTCCCGTCCAGAGGCCTGACCATGGAGCAGGTCTTCGCCCCCTGGCGGATCGAGTGGGTCGAGCGCGACGACCGGAACGCGGACGTCGACGGGTGTGTCTTCTGTACCCTCCCGGAGCGTGGGGCCGACCGCGAGTCCCGCATCGTCGTGCGGACCGACGGGGCCTATGTCATCCTCAACAACTACCCCTACAATCCGGGCCACGCGATGGTCGTCCCGGAGGCCCACACCGGGGACTACGGCGCCCTCGACGACGCGACGCTCCTGGCCAAGGAGCGCCTGGTCCAGCGGACCGTCGCCGCGATGGACGCAGCCCTCGACCCCGACGGCTACAACGTCGGGTACAACCTCGGTGGTGGGGCCGCCGGCGGGTCTATCTCCGATCACCTCCACGCGCACGTGGTCCCGCGGTGGGACGGCGACACGAACTTCATGCCCGTGATCGGCGACACGACGGTCATCGTCGAGGCCGTCGACGAGACCTACGACCGCCTCCACGACGCCTTCGCCGAGCAGGAGGGGACGACGAGACCGGATCCCGACGCGGCTGTGGTCGTCGACTAGCTCCTCGCGAGCGAGCCAGAGCCGTCCGAAGTCACTTAGTCGGCCCGCCGTGAATGGCGGCCAATGTCGCGGAGCCGGGAGTTGCGGCGGGTCGGCCTGCTGGTCCTCGTGGCCAACGTCGGCCTGGCCGTGGCCAAGGGCCTGGTCTACGTCGAGACCGGCAGCCTCGCCGTGGGCTCAGAGGCGATCAACAGCCTCGCCGACTCCGCCTACAGTCTGGTCATCGTCGCCGGTCTCTACCTGACGACCCAGCCCCCCGACTTCGAACACCCGCACGGCCACGAGCGCATCGAACCGTTCGTCTCCCTGTTCGTGGCCCTCGGCATCTTCCTCGCGGGCGGCGCCGTCCTCTGGCAGTCGGGGACGAGCATTCTCGGCAACGACCCCATCGCCGTCGCCCACGGACCCGTCGCCGTCGGCGTCCTCGCCCTGGCGGCCGTCGTGAAGTTCGCCCTCTATCGGTACTGCATCCGCGCCGGCCGCGAGCGCAACTCGCCCGCGCTCGTCGCGACGGCGGTCGACAACCGCAACGACATCCTGACGGCGGGTGCCGCGATGGTCGGCGTCGTCGGCGCCTCGGTCGGCTACCCGGTCCTCGACCCGCTGGCGGCGGGTCTCGTCGCCATCGGCATCCTCTACACCGGCGTCGAGGTGGTCCGGGACAACGTCGACTACCTCGTCGGCGCTGCCCCGCCCGAGGACCTGCGCGCGGAACTCGTCCGGCGGGCGCGCGCCCACCCGGAGGTCCACGGCGTCCACGACGTCATCGCCCACTACGTCGGCCCGGAAATCGACGTGAGCCTCCACATCGAGGTCGAGGGCGACCGGACGCTGCTGGAGGCCCACGACATCGAGACCGACGTGATGAACGCGCTGCGCGACCTCCCGGAGGTCGACGACGTGTTCGTCCACGTCGATCCGAAGGAGGCCGGGGAGTGGAAGGACGACGAGCTGGTCGACCAGCTGGTCGGTGGGTCTGTCCGGGACGGGGAGGAGTGAGTTGGTCCGCAGGGGGACACTGCCTACGTCCCCGTCAGTGCGGCGACGAGGTTGTGTTCGATGCGGCGGAGGTGGTCCGCGACCGTGGCTGGCGCACAGCCCAGTTCGTCCGCGAGCGCGGACTGCGTCGTTTCGCGGGGCACCTCGTAGTAGCCCGCGGCGATCGCCACGTCGAGGACCTCCCGCTGGCGGTCGGTGAGCGTCGTCAGCGGGTCGGCGAGGCGGCCGTTGAACTCACCGATGCGTTCGAGCGTGAACTCGAACGTGTCCGGTAACGAGGCCCGTGCGGCCTGGATTGCGCCGTCGGTCCCCACGAACGTTGCCCGCGCGGTCAGCCGCTCGCGCCCGCGCAGGAATTCGATCGGCCACTTGACCACGACGGCGTGTTCGAACATGACGTCCCGGACCTGCTCGAACTGTGGCGTCCCCTCGAAGAAGACGTAGCAGAGCCCGGTGCTGGCCGAGGGGAGTTCGAACCGCCGCACCTCGTCTGACTCCCGGAGGATTCGCCGTGCCGCGTCCAGGTCGCCGTCGAACTCGAGGAGTTCCGCGTACCCCCCGCTGTTGACCGGGTTCGTGTAGTACAGTCGCTCCAGCCTGACGTCCGGGTGGTCGTGGATGGCCCCGGCCGTCGGATGCGGTCCGTCGCCATCCACCGAGACGGTCGCCGTCGCGTACCTCACGTCGACCACCGCCGCCCGCCTGCCGACCACCCGACGACGGACTGGCGCTGGACCGGTCTGGCTCGCGCTCGCATTGCCACCCCTTCGTCGAGGAGGAACTTAAACGGCACGTGGATACTAGGCATCAGGGCCACAGCCGTCCGGCTCCAACCCGAAGACGAATGAAACGCGTAGCCGCAGCGGACTTCGTCGTGGTACTGGTCGTGGTGTCGCTTCTCGCCGCATCGCCCGCATCGGCGGCCTCGCAACGGGTCATCGGCTCGCCCGATATCTCCGTCTCGTCGCCCGACGGGACCCTCGAGACCCAGACCGCCCAGCCCCTCACCGTCGTCCTGACAAACAACGGTGACATCCAGGCGGGCGGCAATGCGGCCTACGAGGACGAGGTCAGGGCCGCCCAGGACGTCACGGTTCGCGTCCTGGAGGACCGCATCGACGCACCAATCACCGTGCGGACGGGCACGCTGTCGCTCGGGTCCATCCCGAACGGTGGCTCGGCCCGCCCGCAGTTCGAGATCGAGGTCGGCGACGCCGAGCCGGGAACCTATCGCATCCCGGTTCAGGTGCGCTACGACCACGCACAGTCCATCGCCTACGGACCGGGCGAGGAGACCGAGCGCACCACCGACGAGGACGAGCACGTGGAGTACGTCACCGTCAGGGTCGAGGACCGGCCCCGCTTTGCTGTCGACGCCGCCGGTGACAACGCGGTCGTCGCCGGCGACACCGGCGACCTCGCCGTGACGCTTTCGAACACCGGGACGCGCGAGGCGACTGACGCCCGGGTCTCGCTCACCGCCAACAGCCCCGGCATCTTCTTCGGAACCGCGGACAACCCCTCGCAGTCCATCTCGGTCCGGGTCTCCTCGCTGGGGGTCGGCGAGACGACGAACGTGTCGGTGTCGACCGGGGCCCGCGGCGACGTCTCACCCGGCTCCTACCCCGTCGTCGCCCGCGTCGCGTACGAGAACGCGAACGGCGTCACCGAGCGCTCGAACGCCCTCCAGACCGGCATCGTCGTGCGGCCCGAACAGTCGTTCTCGCTCGAGGACGTCACGACGACGGCGTTCCGGGTCGACGAGAGCGAGGCCCGCATCCGCGCGCAGGTCGTCAACGACGGGCCCGCCCACGCCAGGCAGGTGGTCGTCGGCCTCGACGACGCCGCCCCCTTTACCGTGACGAGTGGCGAGGCGGCCGTGGGCGACCTCGCGCCCGGCGAGTCCGCGCCCGTCAGCTTCACGGTGCAGATTCCCGCCGACGTGGAACCGGGCTCGAACTCGCTCGGGTTCGGCGTGGAATACGAGAACGCCGACGGCGACGTCCGGCGACTCTCGACGCCCATCAGGCAGTCCGTCGCGGTCGGCGCAGAGCGCGACCGCTTCCGGGTCGTCGACGTCGCAACGTCGGTGACGCCGGGTGGGAGCGACGAACTGGCCGTCGACCTCCGCTACGTCGGCGACGAGCCGGTGACCCACGCCAGCGCGAAACTGTTCGCTAGCGACCCGCTCTCGTCCTCCGACGACGGGGCGTACCTGGGGACCATCGAACCCAACGAGACCGTCACCGCGACCTTCCAGGTCAGCGCGTCGGGCGACGCGTTGAACAAGAGCTACGGCTCGTCGGTGGAGGTCGCGTACGACGAACCCGACGGCGACACGCGCTACTCGGGGTCGCTGTCCCTGGGCGTCGCCGTCGGCGAGTCGTCGGGCGGACTCCCGCTGCTCCCGCTCGCCGCCGTCGGCATCGCCCTCGTCGGCGGCGCGGCCGTCGTCTACACCCGGGACTGAGTTGCGCATGCAGGGACTCAGCGACGTCTTCACCCGGGTGGGTCGAACCATCCAGGCCCGGCCGGGCCTCACACTCCTGGTGGCGCTGGTGCTGGTCGGGGGCGCCCTCGTCGGCGCGATGCAGATTCAGAGCGTCACGGGGGCGGAGTCGTTCGTCGGCGACGACCCGACGCTCGACCAGTTCTCCGAGTCCTTCGACCGCGGCACCATCGCGACGCTGGTTCGCGGCGACGTGACCAACCCCGGAGCGGTTCGCGCCATCGACCGCTACGACCGCCGGCTCTCGTCGGTGGACCACGTCGAGCGCGTCGTCAGCCCGGCCGACCGGGTCCGGGAGGCCTACGGCTACGTCCCGGACTCGCGGGCGGCCATCGAGCGCGTCCTCGACGATAGGTCCACGGCCGTGGTGCAGGTCGTCCTGGAGCCCGGGCTCTCCCAGCCGGAGACGCGCCCGCTCTACGAGAAAGCGACCGACGCGCGGGACTGGGCGGCGTTTCCAGGCGGCGTGACCGTCACCGTCACCGGGAACGCGGCGTTCTCGGCGCAGTTGAGCGAACTCATCTCCCAGAGCACGTCGCAGTTGCTCTCGCTGGCGGTCGGGCTGATGATCGTCGCCCTGTTCTTCCTGTTCCGGGGCGTCCGCCTCCGGCTCCTCCCCATCGTCGCCGTCTTCACGGGCGTCGTGTGGACCTTCGGGGCCATCGGCTTCGCGGGCGTGCCGAACTCGACGCTCACGAGCGCCGTCTTCCCCATCCTCATCGGCCTGGGCATCGACTACTCCGTCCAGTTCCACGAGCGCTACGAGGAGGAACTCGAGGACGCCCCGCCGCGAACGGCCCTGCCGCGGGCGCTGGGCGGCATCGGCCCACCGGTGCTGGTCGCGATGCTGGCGGCGGCACTCGGCTTCGGTGCGACCTGGCTGTCCAGCGTCGGGACCCCCGCGTTCGTCTGGTTCGCCCAGACCTCGATCTTCGGGGTCTTGCTGACCTTCTTCGCGGGCATCCTCGTCTTGCTCCCGCTCCTGACGCTGTACGTCCGCTGGAAGGGCGCCGACGATCCCTCCGGTGCCGGGGACGCGTCCGACCCCGAGGGAGCGGCCGCCGCAGTCGACGACGGACCTGGTGGCACGACGGCTGGCCCGTCACCCGAGCCACCGGCGATGGGGCCCCACCCGGCATCGGCGGGAGACTCGCCGGCGCTGGACCCCGAGAGTGAGGAGATCGGCCGACTCGGACGCGTGCTCGGCCGGACCACCCGACTCGTCGCGTCGCGGCCCCTGGTCGTCCTCGCACTCGCCACCCTCCTCATGCTCGGCGGCTTCCACGTCGCCTCGGACCTCGGGACGATGGCCGACACCGAGGAGTTCTTCCCCCAGGACCTCCCGGCCTACGTCGACCTGCAGCAGTTCCGCTCGGCGACCGGCGGCGGTGCGAGCACGCAGTTCGACGTCCTCGTCAGTGGCGACGCACTGAGACAGCCCGAGACGTTGCGGTGGCTCGCCCGGTTCCAGGGGATCGCCGAAGGCCGGGATCTCGTCTCCTCGGTCCAGTCCCCGGCGACCCTGGTCCAGCAGTACAACGACGGCACCATTCCCCAGACGACGGCCGGCGTCGAGCGGGTCTTAGAGCGCGTTCCCGCCGCCCAGCGACAGCGCGTCTACGCCGACGGGTACGCCCACGTCGTGGTCGGCGGGGAACGGCGCATGAACAACCAGGAACTGCTGGACTTCCTCGACGCCGTCGAGACGTCCCTCGCGATGAGTCGGCCACCGCCGCGGGTCGACGCCGAACTGACCGGGACGGCAGCCATCGCGACCCCCAGCATCGTCCAGCAGATCGAGGGGCGCAACCTCACGACGGCGCTGGGCATCGCCTTCGTCTTCGGGGCGTTGCTGCTGTACTACCGGCGACCGCTGCGAGCGGTCGCACCCCTGATTCCCATGGTCTTCGTCGTGGGCTGGCAGAACCTCTACATGGCGGCCCTCTCGATTCCCATCTCGCCGCTGGGCGCGGGACTGGGGGCGATGAGCGTCGGCATCGGCGCGGAGTACACCATCATCGTCATGGAGCGGTACTTCGAGGAGCGCGAGCGGGACGTCTCGCGACTCGACGCGATGGAGACGGCCGGGGCGCGGGTCGGCAAGGCCATCTCCGTCTCCGGGATGACGACCGTCTTCGGCTTCTCGGCGCTGACGCTGTCGCCGTTCCCGGTGCTGGCGGACTTCGGGTACCTGACCGTCGGGGTCATCTTGCTGACCCTCGTCGCGGCGCTCGTGACGCTCCCGCCGACGCTCGTCGTGCTGGGTCGCGTCGGCGACGTCGTCGACCGGTGGGACCCGTCGACCCTGCCGCTCCCGACGTAGCGTCGTCCCTCGGCGGCGGCCCCACCTAAAGGCCTGTCGCCCAGTTGCCGGGGGTGCAACCGGATGACGTCATTTATGGACCGGCCGCGAGAGCTACCGGACGATGTGGGTACGTGGACCGGACGGGTGCCGCGGGACCGTTCCGTTCCGCCGGCAGTCCGGGGGTCGGTGAGCAGATGGGCGTCATCAGCACCACCGACGCCGTCAAGGAGTACACGCGCGGGGGCTCGGTCCTCCGGGCGCTCGATGGCGTGTCGATCGCCGTCGACCCCGGCGAGTTCGTGGCCATCGTCGGGCCGAGCGGCAGCGGCAAGTCGACGCTGTTGAACCTCCTCGGCCTGCTCGACGAGCCGACGAGCGGGACCGTCACCGTCCGCGGGACCGACGCCAGCACGTTCTCCGACGACGAGAAGACCAAGGTCCGCCGCGAGACGATCGGCTTCGTCTTCCAGGACTTCTACCTCCTGCCGACGCTGACCGCCCGGGAGAACGTCGCCATCCCGGGCTTCCTCCACGGCAACCGCCGCGAGACGCTCGGCCGCGCGGCCGACCTCCTCGGACGCGTCGGCCTCGGTGACCGCCTCGGGCACACGCCCGACGAACTCTCCGGTGGGCAGAAACAGCGCGTCGCCATCGCCCGGTCGATGGTCAACAACCCGGCGATCATCCTGGCCGACGAGCCGACGGGCAACCTCGACCAGACGACGGGCGGGCAGGTCCTCGACCTCTTCGGCGAGTTCACCGACGAGGACGTCGCGGTCGTCAGCGTGACCCACGACAAACAGGTCACCGACTACGCCGACCGCGTCGTCGGCATCGTCGACGGCCGCCTCGACCAGGAGGGGATCCCCTGATGGACGGGCCACTCGGCCGGCGGTTTCCCGTCGCGGCGCTGGCCTGGCAAAACCTCACCCGCCAGCGCGCCCGGTCGATTCTCGCGATGGCCGGCATCACCATCGGCGTCGTCGCCATCGCGTCGCTGGGCATGTTCGGGGCGACGCTCGAGGTGTCCATCCAGGGGACCTTCCAGGACACGGCGAGTTCGGTCATCGTCACCCCCGGGGAGGACTTCGAGGGCGACGCGTTCGACGCGGACGACGTCCGGATGGTCGAGCGGTTTTCGACCGCGCCGGTCTATCCACTCCGCTCGGACAGCGCGAACATCACCAGCCTCGAGGATCCACGGGAGATACAGGTCCAGTCGGTCACGGATCCGACGGTGTTCGCCACCGCCGACGAGGGCCGTATACCGGACCCCTGGCGATCCGGGGCTCTCGTCGGCAGTTCGCTCGCCGACCGGTTCGACGTCTCGGTCGGCGAGAGCCTCGAACTGGACAATCAGACGGTGCGCGTCGCCGCGGTGCTCGAACCGAGCGGCCAGGCGTCCATCGTCTCGACCGACAACTCCGTGTTGCTCCCGGAGCGACGGATGGAGGACGCCGACATCGGGCTGATGGTCGTCAAGGCCGAGAGTCCGCCGGCGGCCTTCCAGCTCGGGGAGTCCCTCCGCGAGGAGCTCAACGACCGTCGCGAACGGTTCGCCGTCACGGACTTCGAACAGGCGATACAGCAGTTCAACGAGCAGATCGGCATCATCAGTACGTTCCTGCTCGCCGTCGGGGCGGTCTCCCTGCTCGTCGCCGCGATCAGCATCCTGAACGTCATGCTGATGAGCACCATCGAGCGCAAGGGCGAGATCGGCGTCCTCCGGGCCGTCGGCTACTACAAGCGCGACATCCTCCGGCTGATGCTCACCGAGGCGCTCCTGCTGGGCGTCGTCGGGGCCGTCGTCGGCCTGGTGCTCAGCGTCTTCATGGGCATGGGTATCAACACCTTGCTCCTCGGGGACCCCTTCGCCTTCCAGCCCTCCGCCGTCGGGTCGGTGGCCCAGGGCTTCCTCTTCGGGACCGTCGCCAGCCTGCTCAGCGGCGCCTACCCGGCCTGGAAGGCCGCCAACGAGCGCCCGGTCGACGCGCTCCGGGACTGACCCCGCCAGCGCTTTGTCGCTCCCGGCCCTGGGACGGACGTGACAGCCTCCGCCGGTCTCGAACTCGGGTTCCGCGGCTGCTCCGAGGAGGTTGCCGACCGTCGGCTCCCACTTCGCGGAGCACTCCCGGACTGGCTCGACGGCGCGCTCGTCCGGAACGGCCCCGCGCGATTCGAAGTCGGCGACGACCGCGTCGAACACTGGTTCGACGGCCTCGGCATGCTCCAGCGGTTCGCCTTCGACGAGACCGCCGTCCGGTACTCGAACCGGTTTCTGCGCTCCGAGACCTACGAGCGGGCGATGGAGACGGGGACGCTCCGCGGACAGTTCGCCACCGGTGGCAGCTACCTCCGGCGACTCTGGGCACTCCTCACGGGTCGACAGACCGACAACTGCAACGTCCACGTCGCCGCCATCGACGGGGAACTCCTGGCGCTGACGGAGGTCCCCCGGTTCCTGTCGGTGAATCCGGAGACGCTGGAGACGCGTGGCGAGTTCACCTTCGCGGACGACCTCGACGGCGACCTCTCGCTGGCCCACCTCGTGCCGGACCCACACCGCGGCGAGACGATCGGCCTGCTGACCGACCTCGGTCGGCAAAGCGCCTACCGACTCTTCCGCGTCGCCGACGGCACTCGGCGGCGCGAGGAACTCGCGACGGTGACGTCAGCGAAACCGGCCTACGTCCACAGCGTCGCCGTCGCCACCGATCACGTCGTCCTGACCGAGCACCCCTACCGGCTCGACCCACGCAGCGTCCTGCTGCCCGGGGGTTCGGGGTTCGTTGACCACCTCGACTGGGAGCCCGAGCGTGGCACCCGGTTCCACGTCGTCGCCCGCGACGGCTCCGGCGTCGTCGCGACGCACGGGGCGCCGCCGAACTTCGTCTTCCACCACGTCAACGCGTTCGAGAGCGACGCGCCGTCAGACGCCGGCCACGACCGCGAGGTGGTGGTCGACCTGGTCGACTACCCCGACGCGGACGTCGTCGAGGGACTGCGGCTCGACGCGATGGGAGACTGGCTGCGCGACGGCGTGGACGGTCGTCTCCGTCGGTTCCGACTGCCGCTCGACGAGTCCGGCGCCGATCCGGCGGGCCCGCTGGTCGAGGGACGGACCGTCGCGACGGGCCTCGAGCTGCCCCGCATCGTCCCGGACGCCCGGACGCGCGAGCACCGGTACGTCTACGCCCAGGGGAGCGCCACGGCCGACGGCAACCACGTCGTCAAAGTCGACGTCGAGACCGGGGAGACGACCACCTGGTCCGAGACGGGACTATTCGTCGAGGAACCGATTCCCGTGCTGGCGCCCGACGCGCCGTCCGAGAGCGACCGCGGCGTCGTCCTCGTGACGGCTCTGAACGTCCCAGAAGAGCGCTCGGACCTGCTCGTGCTGGACGCCGAGACGCTCGACGTGCGTGCGCGGGCACCGCTCCCCCACCACCTGCCCTTCGGGTTCCACGGGCGGTACTTCCAGGAGTAGGCGGGGCGGCGTCTGTTACCAGTCTTCGAACCGAGCGTCGTCCGCTTCCATGAACGACTCCGGAGACGGGATGTCCTCGGCGTCTTCGTTCAACGCGTCGAGGACATCGTCTGCCTGAAACTCCTGATAGCGTTCCTTTCCCGTCCGCTCCCTGAGTACACCGTCCGCCTCGAGGGTTCTAATTGCGCTGTGTGCTGTTGGGTAGGTCATGTCGATGAGCTCGGCAGCCCTGTTTATCGTGAACACCGGCTCCGTGAAAATCACTTCAGTGAGCCGTTGCACAGATTGCGGTCCGTCTGCGTACGTGGTCTCGTACCGATTTCGCAACTGTAACAGGAGTTTCGCCCGGGTGAACGCTTCGTCTGCCTGTGTTTTCAGACCGGTAAGGAAAAACTCTAGCCACTCGTTCCACGCCCCCTCTTCGTTGACTGCCAGGAGCAACTCTGTGTACTCGTCGCGGTTCCGACGGATGTACGAACTGAGGTAAAACAGTGGATGCAAGAGGACGTCTTCTGCCATCAACAACAGGACGGTAAGAAGCCGTCCGACGCGACCGTTTCCGTCGACGAACGGGTGGATGGTTTCTATCTGATAGTGTAGAATTCCGATATCGATAAGGTCTGGATACTCCCTACCGGCCTGGAGATACTCTTCGAAGTTCCCCATCCGCGAGCGCGCAATGTCTGCTTTTGGCGGGACGAACCGAATCCCCGTTCCGTATCCACTCGTCGCTTCCTCGATCCATGCGTAGTCTGGTCGAAATTCCCCCGGGAGCGGGTCTTCGTCTCCACTTCGTCCCCTTTCCATCACCTCCGCGTGGAGACTCCGGATCAGGTCTAGCGACAGGTTTTCGCGCGAACGGCCAGTTTCCGATAGCTGTTTGGCCGTGTCTTTCAGGGCTGACGCGTAGTTTCGTGCTTCTCGGACGTCTTTCGAGTCCTCGCCCTCAACGTACATGTCCGAGACGGTAACTCTCGTCCCCTCCACCTGGGAGGATTGCTCTGCCTCTTTGTACACGAACAGTCCGAAGACAGTCTTGGGGTCCTCGATTTCGCTCCAAAACCCGTCGAGTCGGCCGAGAGCGTGCATGGCACGGCCGTACGCCTGGGTAACGTCTTTCGACAGTTCGATTTCTGGCGGGAGCGGGTCCGGTTTGTAGAATTTAGCGAATGGGACACCAGCTCCCGAGTCAACAGGCCGGTAGACCCCCGGGGCTTGTGTGTCGATGAGATATCCGTCTTTCATTACCGTCCCATTTCCCCCTCTAATGAAAAGGTTTTCCACAATTCGTTAATTTAGGCACGATAGCTGCTCCCGGAGTAAACGCTTGCGAGAACTATTTCACTTAGATCGAGGACCCCCTCGCTAAGTAAACGCAGATGCGGTGGCGCGTTACGAAACCGTGGTCGGTGCAGGGGCGTAACCACCATCCCCTCACTTGCAGAGGCGGCGACCCGGTGCGAACGCAGTACGACACGAAAGCGACGCCCAGTGCCAGTCTATCATTTATATTCGCGGAGAATGCATCAGGCATCCTTATTCTGTCGACACTGCCGGACGATACTCACAGCGGTTCGCCGAGCGCGTAGACAGTGTTCTGGCCCGTGACTTCGACGTCGACGACGTCACCGAGTTCGAGGCCCCTGGTCTGGGCGCCCGGTACGGCCACCTGGCGGTATGCCCGGTCGTAGCCCACGAGCGAGTCCTCGGTGCCGTCCTCGACGAACAGGACGCTCCGGGTCTCGCCGACCATCTCCTCGTAGGCCGCTCCAACGACGTCCATCTTGACGTCCGTCATCTCCGAGGAGCGCTCCTTCTTCAGGGTCCCTCCGAGGCCCGTCATGTCGGCGGCGTCGGTGCTGGGGCGCTTCGAAAACCGGGTCACGTTGACCTTCTCGGGACGGGTCTCTCGCAGGAGCGCGAGGCTCTGGGCGTGGTCGTGGTCGGTCTCCGTGGGGAAGCCGACGACGAAGTCCGTCGAGAGGGTCCACTCCTCGAGATAGTCGTCGAAGGTCTCGACGACTTCGACGTACTCGTCGACGGTGTGCTGGCGGCGCATGTCCCCCAGCACGTCGTCACTGCCCGACTGGACGGGGACGTGCAGGAAGTTGTACAGCTTCTCCTGCTCGGCGAAGACAGCGGCCAGGTCCTCCCGGATGCCGTGGACGCCCTTGGGGTTCGCCATGCCCACGCGGACCCGGAACTCGCCGTCGATTTCCTCGCAGATCCGCTCCAGGAGGACGTGCAACTCGCGCTCCCCCCGGTCCCAGCCGTAGACGCCGGTGTCCTGGCCGGTGATGCGGAGTTCTTTCGCGCCCGCGTGGACCAGCGCACGGGCCTTCTCGACGTTGTCCTCGACGGACGGCGAGTCGATCTTGCCCGTCGCCTGCTTCGTGATGCAGTAGGAACAGTCGCTCATGCAGCCCCGGGCGATGGGGAGGATCCCGACGACGCCGTCGAGCACGGGTTCGACGTCCGGCGTGACCGTGGGACACTCGCCGTTCAGGACGTACTCGGGCACCTCGTCCCAGTGGAGGATCTCGGCGTCGACGCCGGCCTCGCGGAAGGCGTCGCCCTGCGCGAGGGCCATACAGCCGGTGACGACGAGGTCGGCGGGCGTCTCCTCGTCGAGTTCCTGGGCCCGCCGGAGCATGTTGCGCTCGGTCTTCTCGACGACGGTGCAGGTGTTGAGGATGGCCACGTCCGCGGCATCCGGCCCGTCGACGGGGTGGTGGCCGCCCGCACGGAGCGCCCGCTCGATGGCCGCGCTCTCGCCGCGGTTCGACGTACAGCCGTACGTCTCGATGTGGTACCGGGCCATCGCCGTTGTCAACTCCTGTACTCGCGCGGACTAAAGGACGACGAATCCTGACCCGGGGACGGACTCGTCGGGCACCACGCTTTTGATGCTGTAATGCATGTAATACAACATGGCCACGGTTACGTTCCGCGTTCCCGACGACCTGAAGGCGGAGATGGAGTCTCACGAGGAGATAAACTGGAGTGCGATTCTCCGGGACCGCGTCAAGGAACAGCTGGGGGAGCTGTCGGATCAGCGCGTCGCCCACGCGGTCGCGACGAGCGAGCGACTGAGCGCCGACATCGACCCCGACGAGGTCGGTGCGGCGGACACCACGGACGTCATCCGGGAGTTTCGCGACTCGCGACGTGCTGGGAGTTCGGACTGATGGGGTCGGTCGTCGTCGACGCCAGCGTGGTCGCGAAGTGGTTCGTCCCCGAGGAGCACCATCGACAGGCCCGGGAGGTGCGAGACGAGTACGTGGCGGGGACGCACGACCTGACGGCCCCGGCGCTGATGCCCTTCGAAGTCGCCAACGCCCTGAAGTACAGCGGTCAGTACGACGGTGACCGACTGACGGATGCTGTCGATGCGCTCTCGAAGTACGGGGTAGATCTGCTGCCGTTCGGTGACGTCGGGCCGCTCGCAGACGTCGCGCACGCCACCGACGTCACAGTATACGACGCCGCGTACGTCGCCGCCGCGACCAGGACGGACGGACCGCTGTACACTGCCGATTCACGACTGCTCGACTCGCTCGCGGGGACGGACTACGCTGACGTGGCCCACCACGTCCGGACGTACGGCGACTGACGCTCTCGCCCGACTCGATTTCGCATTCCAAACTCACCAGCACAATATCTTTGGATACAGAACTCGTAGCGCCACCGTGCCAACCCTCGACGACACTGACCTCGAGATACTCGAACTGCTGATGGCCGACGCCCGGCGGCCCTGGAGCGAGATCGCCGAGGCGGTGGACCTCTCGCCGCCGGCGGTGGCCGACCGCGTCGAGCGGCTCCAGGACGCGGGCGTCGTCCGGCGGTTCACCCTCGACCTCGACCGGTCACAGCTCCGCGGCGGCGTCCCGGTGCTCGTGACGCTGACGGTCGCTCCGGGCGACCTCGACGCCGTGCGGGCGGTCCTCCGGGGCGACGACGCCGTCGAACACGTCTTCACGACCGCGGAGCGCGACCTGGTCTGCGTCGCGCGGGTTCCCGAGGGCGACGTGCCGGACTGGCTCGCGGGGAGCGTCGAGGCGGCCACGGACGGGGACCCGATCGCGGACTACGACGTGACGCTCTTGACCGACGCGGCGTGGACGCCCAGTCTCGGGGGCACGGAGTTCGCCATCTCGTGTGCCGAGTGCGGGAACACCGTCACGAGCGAGGGCGAGACGGCGCGACTCGACGGCGACATCTACCACTTCTGCTGTGGCTCCTGCGAGGGGCGCTTCACCGAGCGCTACGACCGGATGGCAGACGCCGCCGACTGACGGTTTCCGTTCGAAAGTCCGGTCGACGCCCAGCTTTCGATTCCGAGTGACAACCCGGTTGAATGGGGAGCCCCTACTAGTAGCCAATGACCACCCGCACCGCACACCTCGACGTCCGGGGGATGAGCTGTGCGAACTGCTCGCAGTCCATCGAGGGGAACCTCGACGACCTGTCGGGCGTTCGCCGCGCGGACGTGAACTTCGCGACGGACGAGGGGAGCGTCGAATACGACCCCGCCGAGACCTCGATGGCGGAGATCTTCGCGGCCATCGAGGACGCGGGCTACGAGCCAATCGCCGACGAGGTGACGATCGCCGTCACCGACATGTCCTGTGCGAACTGCGCGGAGACGATCACGGCGGCACTCCTGGACGTGCCCGGCGTCGTCGACGCCGACGTCAACTACGCCACCGACGAGGCGACGGTGCGGTTCAACCCTGGCGACGTGAGCCGGGCGGACCTCTACGGGGCCATCGAGGGTGCAGGCTACTCGCCCGTGCGCGAGGACAGCGGCGGGAGCAGGGACGGCACGGAGGGAGGCGGCGACGAGAGCGCCGCGGACGTGGCTCGACAGGCCGAGATCCGCCGGCAGCGCCGCCTCACCCTCTTCGGCGCGGCCCTCGCGGTGCCCTTCGTCGTCCTGATGGTAGACCGGCTCCTGCTCGGCGGCGACGTCGTCGGCGAATCGGTGCTCGGCCTCGACCTCGTCTGGATCGAGCTCGCGCTGGCGACGGTCGTCCAGGCGGTCCTGGGCAAGCCCTTCTACGAGAACTCCTACACGGCGCTGGTCAAGAATCGGACCGCCAACATGGACGTGCTGATCGCCCTCGGCTCGTCGACGGCCTACGTCTACTCGGTCGCGGTCATCTTCAGTCTGATCGCCGGCGGCCGGTACTTCGACACGGCCGTGTTCATCCTGGTGTTCATCACGCTCGGGAACTACCTCGAGGCCCGCTCGAAGGGCCAGGCCGGCGACGCCATCCGGAAACTCCTGGAGATGGAGGCCGACACCGCGACCCTGATCGAGGACGGCGAGGAACGCGAGGTGCCGGTCGAGGAGGTCGCGGTCGGCGACCGCCTGAAGGTCCGGCCCGGCGAGCAGATCCCGGTCGACGGCGTGGTCCGGGCGGGCCAGAGCGCCGTCGACGAGTCGATGGTGACCGGCGAGTCGGTACCCGTCGAGAAGGGCGAGGGCGACGAGGTCATCGGCGCGACGGTCAACGAGAACGGCGTCCTCGAGGTCGAGGCGACGGGCGTCGGCGAGGACACTGCCCTCCAGCAGATCGTCCGGACCGTCAAGGAGGCCCAGTCCCGCCAGCCCGAGATCCAGAACCTCGCCGACCGGATCTCCGCGTACTTCGTCCCAGCCGTCATCGCCAACGCCCTGTTCTGGGGCGTGGTCTGGTTCCTGTTCCCCGACCTCCTCGCGGGGATCGTGGACGCGCTCCCGACCTGGGGACTGGTCGCCGGCGGCCCCGCGGTCGTCGGCGGGACCGTCTCGGTCTTCGAGTTCGCGGTCGTCGTCTTCGCCAGCGCGGTGCTGATCGCCTGTCCCTGCGCGCTGGGGCTGGCGACGCCCGCCGCGACCATGGTCGGGACGACGATCGGCGCCCAGAACGGCGTGCTGTTCACCGGCGGCGACGTTCTGGAGCGGACCCGCGACGTGGACACCGTCGTCTTCGACAAAACGGGGACGCTGACGACGGGCGAGATGGAACTGACGGACTTGGTCGCGCTCGACGGTGGCGGCGAGAGCGCGGTGACTGACGGCGGTGACCCGGCCACCGAGGGCGGCGAACCGGCGGCCGACGGTGGCGGGGCGGCCGCACTCGCGGACGAGGCGCTCGACGAGGACGCGGTCCTCCGCTTCGCGGCGTCCGCGGAGTCCGGCAGCGAGCACCCCCTCGGCCAGGCCGTCGTCGACGGCGCCGAGGAGCGCGGCCTCGACGTGGGCAGCCCCGACTCCTTCGAGAACGTCCCCGGTCAGGGCGTTCGTGCCACCGTGGACGGCCGCGAGGTGCTGGTCGGAAACCGCCGCCTGCTGGAGCGCACCGACGTCGACCCCGCGCCGGCCGAGGAGACGATGGACCGACTGGAGCGCGAAGGGAAGACAGCGATGCTCGTGGCCGTCGACGGCCGCGTCGCGGGCGTGGTCGCCGACGCCGACACCGTCAAGGACTCCGCGGCGGACGCGGTCGCGGCCCTCCGCGAGCGGGACCTCTCCGTCGAGATGATCACCGGCGACAACGAGCGGACCGCCCGCGCCGTCGCCGAGCAGGTCGGCATCGACCCCGAGAACGTCCGCGCGGAGGTCCTCCCCGAGGACAAGGCCGACGCCGTCGAGGCCATTCAGGCCGACGGCAGCCGGGCGATGATGGTCGGCGACGGCGTCAACGACGCGCCCGCCCTGGCGGTCGCGTCAGTCGGCGTCGCCATCGGGAGCGGGACCGACGTGGCCATCGAGGCCGCCGACGTGACGCTGATGCGCGACGACCCGATGGACGTCGTTCGGGCGATTCGCGTCTCCGAGGGGACGCTGGCGAAGATCCGCCAGAACCTCTTCTGGGCGCTGGGGTACAACACCGCGATGATCCCGCTGGCGTCGCTGGGCCTGCTCCAGCCGGTGCTGGCCGCCGTGGCGATGGCCATCTCCAGCGTCTCCGTGCTGACCAACAGCCTCCTGTTCCGGCGGTACTCACCGGACGAGGATTACCGGCTGCTCGGCTTCCTGCGGTGACCGGTTGCCGACGCCGTCGCGGGTCTCGATGACGCTGGCGGTCCCACAGCGCCCCGATCCGGCGACGCGGGCACATCCCAACACTGTACTCCCTCTGGGACGACGGCCCAGGTGAGACCACCGACGGACCGGTACCGGTGCAGGGCAGGTCGGGGGCTGCCGGTGTGCCGCTCCGACGGCCGTCGATCGTAACACATGGGAGACACACCCGATTCGTCGACCGCCTGGCACGCCAGCCCGGCCAGCGACGTCCTCGCGGAGCTGGAGAGCGACGCTGGCGGCCTCTCGCAGCGAGCGGCACGCCGCTGGCTCGAGGCCCACGGCGCGAACGAACTCGACGAGCGTGGCCGGTCGTCGTGGCTGGGCCTCCTCGCCACCCAGTTTCGCGACCCCCTCGTCTACCTGCTCGTCGTCGCGGCGGCCCTCTCGCTGGGCGTCGGCCTCCTGCCCGGTGGCGAGCCCAACTACGTGGAAGCGGCGTTCATCTCGCTGATCGTCGTCGCGAACGGGCTCTTCGGCTTCGCACAGGACTACCAGGCCACGCGGGCCATCGAGGCCCTCAGGGACCTCGCGCGCCCCGACGCCACCGTCGTCCGGGAGGGCGATCGCCGGACCGTGGACGCGACCACGGTCGTTCCGGGGGACGTCCTCGCGCTCGAACAGGGCGACGCGGTCCCGGCGGACGCGCGCCTCGTTTCGGTGACGGACCTCCGGACCGACGAAGCGCCGCTGACCGGAGAGAGCACGCCGGTGGCGAAGGCGACAGACCCCGTCGAGGAGGGGACGCCCCTGGCCGAACGCGCGTCGATGGTCTACAAGGGGACGACGGTCGTGTCGGGACGCGGCCGCGCGGTCGTCACTGCGACCGGGATGGACACCGAGGTCGGCGACATCGCGACGCAACTCGAGGAGAGCGACCGGCGAGAGTCGCCGTTCCAGTCGGAGGTACGACGCCTCGGTCGGCACCTCGGCGTACTCGTGGTCGCCCTCATCGTCCTGGTGATACTGGTCCAGCTCCTGTTCACCGCGACCGCGCCGGTGGCCGTGTTGCTGGTGGGCATCACGCTGGCGGTGGCCGGCGTTCCGGAGGGGCTCCCGGCCGTGGTCACGTTCACGCTCGCGCTCGGTGCCAGAGCGATGGTCGACCGGAACGCCGTCGTCAGGCGGCTGCCCGTCGTCGAGAGCCTCGGCTCCGTCGACGTCATCCTCACCGACAAGACCGGAACGCTCACCGAGGGACGGATGACCGTCGCCCGCGTGTGGACCGGCGGCACCGCGTACGACCTCCGGGAGGCGTCGGCGGACGCTGCCGCGGACGGCGGCGTGGACCGCCGAGCCGGGGCGACCGGTGGCGAGGCCGCGGCGGACGACGAGTCGGTCCCCCCGGCGGACGTTGCCGGCGAGAATCCCGACGTCGAAGCGCTACTCAGGTGTGGTGGGGCGTGCACGAGCGTCGAGCGCACGGCCGACGGCGAGTACACCGGCGATCCCACCGAGATCGCGATCCGCCAGTGTGCCGAGGCGGCCGGGATCGAGGCCGCGGGCGACCGCCGGCGGGAAATCTCGTTCTCCTCGGAGCGCAAACGGATGACGGTCGTCTACGGCGACGACCCGCCGATCGCCTACGTGAAGGGCGCCCCCGACGTGATTCTGGAGCGGTGCGACCGCGAGTTCGTCGACGGCGAGGAACGCGCCCTCACCGCGGACCGCCGTGAGACACTCGGCGAACGCGCTCGCGACCTCGCCGCCGACGGCCTGCGGGTGCTCGCGTTCGCCTCGCGGTCGGTCGCGGACCCCGACGCCGACCCGGACGCGATCGAGACCGACCTGGTCTTCCTCGGGTTCCAGGGACTCCGGGACCCGCCGCGGCCGGAGGTTGCGGGCGCGATCGCCGACTGTCGGGACGCGGGCGTCCGGTCGATCATGGCCACCGGCGACACGCCGGAGACGGCCGCGGCGATCGGGGAGCAGGTCGGGCTCGACGCCGCGGACGCGCAAACGGGGGCGGACGTCGCCGCGATGGACGACGACGCGCTCGCGGAGACGGTCGCGTCCGTCGACGTGTTCGCCCGTGTCGAGCCGGCCCAGAAGGCACGCATCCTGTCGGCGCTTCAGGACGCTGGCCACACCGTCGCCGTCACGGGGGACGGCGTCAACGACGCGCCGGCCCTCACGCAGGCCGACGTGGGCGTCGCGATGGGCCAGCGGGGGACGGACGTCGCGCGCCAGGCGGCCGACATGGTCCTCCGCGACGACAACTTCGCGACCATCCGGGACGCAATCGAGGAGGGGCGGGGCATCTTCCAGAACGTCCGGAAGTTCGTCAACTACCTCGTCTCGACGAACATCGGGGAGGTGCTGGTCGTGTTTCTCGGGGTCCTCCTCGGGCAGTTCCTGTTCCCGGAGCTGTTCGCCGGGAGCGCCGAGGCGGTGATCCTCACGCCGGTGCTGATCCTCTGGATCAACGTGATCGCCGACACCCTCCCGGCGCTCGCGCTCGGGGCTGACCCACACGGGCCGGGTCTGATGTCGCGGCCGCCCAGGCCGCGGGACGAGGGGGTCATCGACGGGCGCGTCCTCGCGTCGATCGTCACCATCGCCTCGCTGCTGGCCGTGATCGGTCTCGGCCTGTTCGCGTACGGCTACGGGGCAACCGGGTCGCTCGCCCACGCCCAGACGCTGCTGTTCACCTTCGTCGTCGTGGGCGAACTCGTCCGCATCCAGGTCGTCCGGTCGCGGTACGACCTCTCGCCGTGGTCGAACCGCTGGTTGGTCGGGGCCGTCGGACTGTCACTCGCCCTCCACCTGGCCGTCCTCTACACGCCGCTCGGCGGCGTCTTCGGCGTCGTCCCGTTGACGCTCCGGGAGTGGGGATGGGTCGGCGTGGCCTTCGGGGCCTTCCTCGTGGTGAACGTGGCCTCGGCCGCGCTCCTCGACCGACTCGTCGCCCAGTCCGGCCAGCAGTCCACGTGAGGACGGGCGGGACCCGGGGCACCGTCACGGCACGTACCGCTCTTCGTAGGCCGTGATGGCGTCGTCGGTCCCGGCCACGACGACCTCGTCGTCGGGTTCGAAGACGAACGACTCGGGGTCGAGGTCGGTCAGGGTCTCGCCGTCGCGGACCACCCCGACGAGGGTACAGTCCGTCTCCTGGGGGACGCGCTCGGCAGCGAGGGTACTCCCTGCGAGGGCTCCGACGGGGAACCGGGCGACCCGAATCTGCTGTTCGTAGCTCAGGACCTCCTCGTCCTCGAAGACCGTCGAGGCGAGCATTCGTCCGCTGACGACGGACAGCGACTGGACGAAGTCAGCGCCGGCGCGGTAGAGCTTCTGGACGTCGGCCTCCTCGTTGGCCCGGACGACCACGTGGAGGTCGGGGTTCAGCTCCCGAGCGACCACGGTGGCCATGATCGCCGCGGCGTCGTCGGCGAGCGTTATCACGAGGGCTCGCGCGTCAGCGACGCCCGCCGCTTCGAGAACGTCCGGATCGCGGGCGTCCCCGACGACCTCGACCCCTTCGCCGTCCTCGATATCGAGAATCCGGAGGTCGACCCCCGTCCCCCGTAGCGTCTCGGCGGCGGCCTGCCCGGAGTCGCCGTAGCCCGCGATGAGGACCGGCGAGGGGTCGATTCGCCGGACGGGGTCGTTCGTCGCGTCTTCGAGGGACTCGACCGCCTCGGGGCTGCCCACGACCAGGATGTGACAGTCGGCGGCGAGTTCGTCCGTCGCGGTAATCGGCGTCTCGAAGGTGCCGTCGCGCCACGTCCCGATGACCTCGACGCCGAACCGCTCGCGCAGCCCAGCTTCGCCGACGGTCTGGCCGACGAGGTCGCTCCCCTCGTCGATGGCGAGTTCGACGAGCGTCACGTCCTCCCCGAGTTCGACCCCCTCGTCGACGTCGGTGCCGAACGGGGTCGGGACCCGGTGGGCGAGACTCCGACCGAGGAGCTGGCGGGGCGAGAGGACGACGTCGGCGCCCGCGGCGCGGTGGTACTGGGCGACGGCCGCGTCCTCGATGATCGTGATCGCCCGCACGTCGGGGTTGACGTCGTGAGCCGCGAGCACGATGCTCGCGTTGCGGTCGTCGCCCGCGTCGGCGACCACGGCCGTCGCGGTTTCGACCCCGGCGGCACGCAGGTCCTCGGTCACCTCTGGGTCGCCGTGGACGACGCGGGTGCCCGCCTCGTGCAGGTCGGCAGCCACGTCGGCGTCGGACTCGACGAGGACGTAGTCGCGGTCCCGCGCCTCGAGTTCGTCGAGGAAGACCTCGGTCCGGGGGGTGTGCTCGCAGACGACGACGTGGTCGGCGAGGTCGTCGACGCGCTGTGGCGCGGTCGGCGAGACGGCGTCCCGGAGCCACGGCACGGCGAAGACGTCGACGGCGGTGAGGATCAGCCCGATGCCGGCCAACTGCATGACGACGACGATGAGGTTCATCTGGAGGCTCTGCCAGCCCGCGTCCTCGCCGTAGCCGGTCGTGGTGAAACTCTGGACGACCACCTCGAGGGAGCGATAGAGCGGCTGTGGCCGCCCCTCCCAGACGGCCATCCCGACGTTGTACAGCAGCGTGAACAGGGCCGTCGTCAGGCCGACGAGCGCGAGGTAGGCGACCGTCCGACGGGAACGCAGCGCCATGCCCCTCCTTTCGCCCATCGGTATTTCAAATCAGCGGCAACGGGTGCGAGCCCCCTCAGGCTGAGCTGTCGACGGCGTCCAGGATGGCGTCGAGGACCGGACCGGGATCGTCGCGGACCGGGTCGACCGCCGGCGTGCCGAGGTCGTCGGCGTATCCCTCGACGGCAGCCCTCGCCGCGTCCGGGTCGAGGTGGCTGGTGTTCAGGGCGCCGGCCACGACGCTCGTCTCGCGGACGGGCGCGGCGACACTCTCGTAGAGCCGCGCGTACTCGTCGACGGGCGGGAGTGCGAAGTCCTCGAAGCCGTGGACGACCTCGCGGCCGGCGACGTGGGTCATGAGAAGGGCGTCGGGCTGGGACCCGTGGAGGATGGCCAGCGTCACGCCCGAGTAGGCGGGGTGGGCCAGCGCGCCCTGCCCTTCGACGAGCAGGAGGTCGTGGTCGGCGCGCTCGTGAATCATGCGCTCGACGGCACCGGCGGCGAAGTCGCTGACCGTCCGGTCGATGGCGATGCCGGCACCGTCGATCATGATCCCCGTCTGGCCCGTCGGGACGACGGCGGCGTCGACGCCGCGCTCGCGGGCGGCGTCCCGCAGCGCGTAGGCGGTGGTCATCTTCCCCGTCGAGCAGTCGGTCCCGACGGTGGTGACGACGGCGGCGTCGACCTGGCTCGCCGTGCCCTCGGCGACGGTCAGGTCGTCCGGCGGCCTGCGCACCTCCGTCAGTGTACAGTCGTGGCGCTCGGCGAGGGTTGCGAACTCGTCGTCCTCGGCGAGGAAGTAGTGCAGGCCGGCCGTCACGTCACAGCCTCGCTCCATGGCGGTCCGGACGTCGGGCCGCCAGGACTCCTCGAAGCCGCCGCCGATGGGGGCGATGCCGATCACGAGTTCGTCGCAGTCTGGCGCGTCGGCCATCGAGGCGACGATCGGGGCGTCCTGGACGTCGGGGACGTGGTCGCGCACCCGGTCGCCGGCGTTGTCGCGGTCGAGCACGGCGACGACCTCGCGGTCGCCGTAGCGCAACAGGCCCAGGGCCGTCTTGGCACGGTCGGGGAACTGCTCGTGGGCGAGGACGACGACGCTCATGCCGGGACCACGGGTCGGCGTGCCGATAAGCCTACGCTTCGCGGTGCGAGGCCGGCCGTCGGTCAGACCGCCCGCAGTTGCACCGTCCAGAACGACCGCCAGGCGTCGGTCAGGGCGGCCTCGGGTTCGCCGGTCGCGTCGACGGGATCGGTCACGTCGGCGACGTCCGTGAACTGGTCCAGCACCGTGCGTTCCCCGACGACGTACAGCGGATCAGCGTCGCGCTCGTCGAGCGCAGCGAGACACCGCTCGACGTGGTCGTCGATCTCGGCGTCGCGCAGTCGCTCGAAGCGGGCCTGCGAGAAGCCCCCCTTCGAGTGCTGGCTCTTCAGATCGGCCGTGAAGCCGTGGAAGGCGGTGCGGTCGGTTCCGTCGTAGGTGCCCATCGCGAAGAGGTCCGAGCGCACCAGTGCGAGGGTGTAGGTCCCCGTCGGCTCGAACCAGGACCGCTCGATGGCGACGGCGTCGTCCCACTCGGCGAAGGGCTCCGGGGCGACGGGGGTCGACAGGCAGGCCCCGAGCAGTCCGGCGTCGTCGGTGACCGCGAGGCAGGGAGCGGCGCTGGCGACGATGGGTGCCCGGTCCCCGAGGGCCTCCCGGAGGTCGTCCGGGACGTCGTGGCCGTCGCGGACGTAGGCTGTCAGGACGCCCTCCGGTTCGGTCTCGACCGACTGGAGGCGGTCGAGGACCTCCCGCAGGCGACCGCCCCGGAGGTCCTCGACGTGTCGGGCCGCGACACTCGTGCCGTCGTCGTCCTGCCGGTCGAGGTCCCCCTCCAGTTGCTCCACCCGGTCTTCGAGCCTGTTGACCCGCCGTTCGGCCTCCTGGCGGGCGGTCTGGGCGTCCGCGCGCCGGTCGCGCTCGCCCTCGAGTTCGCGCTCGAGGTGGCGTTTGTCCTCCTCGAGGGCCTCGATGCGCTCCTTGAGTGTCGACCGACCGAGGAGGTCGTCGAGCATCGACCGGAGGCGGGAGCCCGACCGACTTAAATCCCGGCAGGGCCGTCCGGCCCGTCCCCCTCGAACCCGGAATCGAGCGCGCCGTCGTTCGCGTCCGGCGGCGTCGCGTCCGCGGAGACGGATCCGTCCGTCAGCCGGAGGAGCTGGGACGCGCGGTCGGCCGTGGCGAGGAAGACCTCCCGGAGTGACGGGGGATTGCGCACGTCGACGTCCGTCAGCACGTCCGGCGGGACGGCGAGGGTGTCGGCGGGGACGTCCGCCTCGCCGTGGACGGGGAAGTGCCGGTGCCCGAGCTTCATGACCAGTGGCCGATCCGCCGTCGGGCTCTCTTCGTCGGCGTACAGCTGTCTGTTGACGCGCTCGTGTTGCTCGCGACACATGGTCGCCGGCTCGCCCTCGCGCGGGTGGACGTACAGGCGACCCAGGTAGTAGCCTCGGGAGAACGGCTCGAACATGTGGTACGTTACCTGTTACCAATCCCAGCGGGATAAACGCTACCCGTCACTCATATATTGCCGCGCATTGCGACCGCCGAGCCCGACCACCGTCGGCCGACCGGGCCCCGCTCGGGGTGGCCGGCAGTGCGACCGTCGTTCTGCCAGGGCCTGTCGCGCTCGGCGAGACTCGAGTGACACCACGGCACAGTCCCGCTTCTGTCGACCGCCCCGCGACGAGAGACGAGGGCGGGCGAGAAGCGATTATGAACGCTCTTTGGGGATCTCGATGCGCGACAGGCCTTCGATAAACAGTCCAAACGAAAGTTCGACTTTATACCCGGAGCCGCAACTAGTGCAACTCGAGCATGGAGTCGACAGAGCGTGTGACGGTGGGTGGTGCCCTCCTCCTCGGGGTGATCGTGGGGATCCTGCTGCTGGGACTCGCCCCAGGCGTGGCTGCCCAGGCCGACAACGAGACGGCACCGGCGAACGCGAGCTTCGGGGCCCAGGTCTCGGCGTACATGCAGTCGACGGCGGCCGACGCGAACGGCTCCGTCGACAGGGGCATGTGGGGGAGTGCAGCGGCGAACGCGTCGAATCCTGGCGCGGTCGTGAGCGAGCGTGCGCGTGCCCTCGAACGCCGCGTCGCCAGACTCGAAAACGAGAGCGAGACGCTGGCGGCAGCCGCCAGCACCGAGGGTGCCGCGGGCGTCGTCTACACGGCGCGGGCGAGCGCGGTGCGTGCCGAACTCGCGAACCTCCGGCAGTCGCTCGACCAGACGGCCGCGACCGCCGCCAGCACCGGGGTCGACGACGAGCGACTGACGGCGGCGCGCCAGCGCGCCGGCAACGTCACCGGTCCCACTCTCCCGGCGAACGCGCGGGACGTGACGAGCGACGACAGGGGCCCGCCAGAGTGGGTCCCCGGCGGTCCCGAGGGCAACGCCGGCCCCCCGACGGGGACGCCCGGAGCTGACACGGGAAATCGCTCGAGCGGGGGCCCCGGTAACGGCGGGCCCCCCGACGACCGCGGGAACGGCGGGCAGGCCGGCGATGCAGGGAGCGGGGGCTCGTCGGACGCCGGACAGGAGGCAGGGCCATCCGAGCAGGGAAACGGGAACCCCGCTGACGGCACTGGCATCGACGGCGCGAGCGGCAATTCGGGCACCGGCGACGACGCTGATCGCGGACAGAGCGGGAACCCCGGCTCCGGCGGCGACAACGGGGGATCCGGCGGGAACCCGGGCAACAGCGGCACCGGCGGCAGTGACGACGCAGGCACCGACGGTCAGGGCGACCGACCCTGACGTGCGGTCCCGACGCGGGAGGTACCCTTATATGCGAGAAGCGGTAACGTCACGTGAATGGACTCCGCCGAGCTTCTCGACCTCCTGGGCAACGAGAACCGGCGCCGCATCCTCAGCCTGCTCGCCCAGAAGCCCTGCTACGTCACGGAGATCAGCGAGTACCTCGGCGTGAGCCCGAAGGCCGTCATCGACCACCTCCGGAAGCTAGAGGAGGCCGGACTGGTCGAGAGTCGCGTCGACGATCAGCGCCGGAAGTACTTCTCCATCTCGCGGAACCTCCGCCTGGAGGTGAACGTCTCGCCCTACGAGTTCGGCACGAAGAGCGCCTACGCGGCCAACCGCGGCGTCGACATGACCACGTGTCGCCACCTCTCGATCACCGTCGAGGTCGACGACGGCGCCGACCTGCCCGACCTCGCCGAGACGCTCGACGAACTCGAGGACCTCGAGAACGAACTGTCGCTGGCCCAGCGGTGGGTCCAGGGACGGATCCTCGACGTCCACGAGGAGATCGCCGAGGCGATCGAGGGTGTCGATCCCCGCCTGGCCGCGCCGGTGCTCTCGACGCTCGCCGACGGCGGCGGCGACACGGAGACGATCGCCTCGCGCGTCGAGGCACCGCCAGAGGTCGTCCAGGAGGTCCTCCAGGGGCTCGCCGCGAACGGCGCGGTGGTTCGAGACGGCGACACCTGGCGCCTGGCGGAGTGACTCAGAGGTCCCGGGTCAGCCCGTCGCGGAGGTCCCGCCCGAAGTAGTGACCGAGTCCGCCGGCGATGGCGCCGCCGACTGCGCCGAGCGTGACGACCGGGAGCCCGAGGCCAAAGAGCGTCAGGACGAGGTGGTCGACGAGCGTCGCGCCCAGTGCGACCGCCCCGCCCGCGAGGACCGCCTCGAGGTACCGTCGGTCGCCCGACAGCGCGCCGTGGACGAAGGCCCCGCTCGCGAGGCCGAGCAGGTCGCCGAGCGAGCCGAACGGCAGTGCGCTGCCGACGACGAACAGGCCGACGAGCGCCGCGCCGACGGCGACGAGGAACTGCCGGACCGAGAACAGCGCGGCGACGCGAGCGCGGAGGCGGGCGCGGCGGCTGTCCGCGCCACGCTGCTCGGTTCGGGTCTGCTCGCGTGGCGCGGCAGGCACGTCCACGCCGGATTCGCCGGCCGGGGGCTCCCGCTCGACGGTTCTCGCGTCGCCGTCGCGCATACCCGTGCTTGGTCGCCGAGCCACATTCGTCTTTGGTCGGCCCGGCCGCCAGAAGCGTGGATTCAAGTCCGGGCGGCGGGAACCGGGCAGCATGAACGCAGGCGACCGGGTCCGGGTCGACCAGGCAGACCGGGCTCTGGAGGGCGTGGTCATGCCCTCCACGACCCCGGACCACCTCGTCGTGAAGCTCGAGAGCGGCTACAACGTGGGGCTCGACCGGGAGACGACGGACGTCGAGGTCATGGAGCGGGACGTCTACGACGTCGAAGCCGCCAGCAGCGCCGCCGAGTCCTCGGCGGTCACCTTCGAGGACGACCTGCCGACGGTCGCGCTCATCTCGACCGGCGGAACCATCGCCTCGACCGTCGACTACCGGACCGGCGCGGTCACGGCGCGGTTCGACGCCGAGGACGTCCTCCGGGCGGTCCCCGACCTCGCCGGGCGGGCGAACTACCGCGGGCGCGTCGTCGCGAACATCCTCTCGGAGAACATGACCCCCGCGGTCTGGCAGGACCTCGCGCGCGCCGTCCACGAGGAGATTGACGCGGGTGCGGACGGCGTCGTCGTCATGCACGGCACCGACACGATGCAGTTCTCGGCGTCGGCGCTTTCGTTCATGCTCGACACGCCGGTCCCGATCGTCTTCACCGGGAGCCAGCGCTCGGCCGACCGGCCCTCCTCGGACAACGTCATGAACGCCGTCTGTGCGGTCGAGGCGGCCAAGAGCGACTGCGCGGAGGTGCTGGTCTGCATGCACGCAGACCAGTCCGACGATCGGTGTGCCCTCCACCGCGGCACGCGCGTGCGCAAGAACCACACGTCGCGCCGGGACGCCTTCGAGACGGTCGGTGCGAGACCCCTCGGCGAGGTGGACTATTCGACCGACCAGCTCAGCTTCCGTCGTGAGTACGAGGAGCGCCCGGAGGAGGACGAGCGCGACGCGGTCCTCGACATCGCGCCGGACCTGGAGACGGACGTCTCGCTGCTGAAGTTCACCCCGGGCGCCGATCCCGAGCGACTCCGTGCTCTCGGTGAACAGGCCGGCGTCGTAATCGAGGGGACGGGCCTCGGCCACGTGAACACGGACTGGATCGACGTCGTCGACGACCTGACGAGCGACGGGACCCACGTCGTGATGACGAGCCAGTGTCTCGAGGGACGGGTCTGCGACCGCGTCTACGACACCGGCCGGGACCTGCTGGACGCCGGGGTCGTCGAGGGCGAGGACATGCTGCCCGGGACGGCGAAGGTCAAACTGATGTGGGTCCTGGCCAACGCCGAATCCGTCGCCGACGCGATGGGCGACCCCCTCGCTGGCGAGATCCAGGAGCGATCGGCCCCCTGGACGTAGTCGGGCCGAGAGCCAACCGTCGCCGCTCACGCGCCTGACACTGTGGCCGGTGCGTCCACCGGTCTCGCTGTCCGTTTCCGCTCTCCTCGCTACGCACACCACGACGGACGGGCGCGGATGCTCCGTGGCTACCCATCACCGGGCTCGCGACCGTCCGCGTCGTCCCGTTCCGACCCTTCGTCGTCGGCGTCGTCCGCGGTCGCACCTTCTGTGTCGCCGTCCTCCTGGACCGTCGCTTCGGCATCGCCGTCGTCCGGTCCGGCTGGCTGCTCCGAGGACTCGCGTCCGCCACCGGCCACGCCGTCGGCGGGGCCGCCGTCCTCCGACGCGCCACTGTCGCCGGTGCCGGGTGGCTCTTCGACCACCTCGCTCGCGGTCGCCTCCAGCCGCCGGAGGACCTCGGGGCGAGCGACGGCGTGGATCACGTCCCCCGCAGCCAGGACGTGGTTACTGGCGGGGAGAACGACCGGCTCCTCGCCGTCGGCGGGCACGATCGAGAGCACTGTCGCGTCGACCGAGGCGATCGCGCTCCCGGCGAGCGGGCTGTCCGGCCCGACCGTCACGGACGCGAAGGTCTCGTCGGCGGCGCGCAGCAGCGAGGCGAACTCCCGGTCCGGGCGGTCTTCGACGGGGAGCGTGACGAGGCGGTACTCCGTGGACGGATCGAGTTTCGACGTGTCGGCGGCGTCGATGGCGACGGTGACAACGTCGCCGGCCACGCCCCGCAACTCCGCGGTGAGGACGCGCCGCGGCGGGTCGGTCTCCCAGACCTGGACGAGGTCGCCCGAACTCGCGGCGAAGGCCGGGTCCGCCCGGATGGCCATGGCGTTCGTCGCGGGCGGGAGCGTGGGACCGATGCCCGCGGCGCGGCTGCCCAGGGCCAGGTACGTGACTGTGCCGTCCGCCTCCAGTTCGACGTCGACGTGGCCGACGGCGTAGTCCGTCTTGAGGCGCGCGACGAGCCGATCCTGGAGGTCGCCGACCGTCAGGCGCCGGGGGAAGACGAAGCTCCGCCCGGCGAGTTCGGCCTTCGTCGACGCCGGGACGGGGTCGTAGCCGACGATGTCGTCGATCTCTTCGGGGAGTTCGACCGTCACCACGCGGCCGAGGGCGGTGACGAGGCGGCCGACGCCGTCCTCGACGTCGCCGACGGCCGCCGCGTCGAACACGTCGGTCCCGAAGCCGTCGCCGACCCGGCGGCCGACGGTGGCGCCGGCGACGCCGATCCCGAAGGCGGCGATGTTGAACAGCGCCTCGCCGGCCCCGGCTGCGTCGCTCGTCCCGCCGATCACCTCGCCGAGGACCGTCGTGGTGTTCAGGAGGGCCGCGATGGCCGAGAGGCCGAGCAGGACGGCCAGCCCCGGGGGGATGGGCTCCCGGACGTACCACCGGTAGGCGAAGGCCGCCACGACCGCGACCGTGCCCGCGAGGATCGCGAGCCCGGTCAGATTCGCGACCAGTTCGACGAGTTGCTCCGACCGCGAAATCGCGGCGAGGACGGCCATCACGCACCGATCACCGCCGCGAACGCGTCGAGGGGGTCGCGCCGACCGACGGCGATCACCTGCGTCCCGGCGGCGAGCGCGGTGCCGCCGCCCGGTGCGACCTGCCAGCCGTCGGCGGTGCGGACGGCCAGGATGGCGACGTCGTGGGTCGAGCGGACGCGGGCGTCGCCGAGCGTCGTCCCGTCGAGGGGGCTCCCTGGCTCCACCGTTAGGCGACGGAACCGCCGGTCGGCCCGGCGGAGCATCGAGACGACCTCGAACTCCCGGCGGGTGCCCCGCGACTCGACGACGACGGTCGCCCGGTCGGCGCGGAGGAGCGGCTGGACGTCGGTTCGCGTCACGGCCACGGTGAGGCGTCCCTCGCCGCCCGACGTGGTCGGGGCGCGGATCGGCGCGGCGACGGGCTCGTCCGCTTCGCCGTCGGCGGGTTCTTCGTCCTCGGCCCGGGCGTCAGCGGGGGGCTGCTCGTCACTGTCGCCGCTTCGCGCGCTGACGACCGTCCCCCGGACCTGGGCGTCGGCCGTGATGCACGTGACCTCGTCGCCGCGGGCCAGCCCGGTCGGGAGGAGGCCGTCGACGGAGACGGCGTGGCGCCCGTCGCCGACGCGCTTCGAGAGGCCGGAGAACGGTGGGGCGGCGACGACGGTCGCCCGACCCCGCTCGTCGATGGTGACGCTGGCATCGCCGAGGTCGAAGCTCGTCTCCAGCCGCTCGGCCAGTCTGGCCTCGAGTTCGGCGATGCGCAGGTCCGCGGGAAAGGTGAACTCCGCGCCCCGGATCTCGCCGCGCAGTTCCTCCGGGAGGGGCGGGTAGCCCTCCATGTCGGCGACCTCGCCGACGACCCGGATCCGCACCTCGTTGCGGTCGGGGACGACGTCGGCGAGGTCGAGCGAGAGGGTCCGCTCGCGCAGGCCGCGCAGGGAGAGCCGGCGCGGCATCGAGGTGCCCATCGCGTCCCCCTTCGAGTGAGCGTACAGCGAGATCATCCCGACGACGACGATCGCGGTGACGAGCCGCGGCGCGTTCGGGGACGCGATGATCGACTGGTCGGCCAGGGCAAGCAGGCCGCCGTTGACGCCGGCCAGGGCGATGGCGAGGATCGTGACACCGAACCCGGGCAGGGTGACGCCGGTGAAGTACTTGAACGCGAAGCCCATCGACCAGGAGATCAGCGCGGGGATGACGCCCACCAGCAGTCCGAGGTAAATGCCGAGGAGGACTTCGACGGGGAGCGCCGCCATTGCCTACCCATGCGAGGCCGGTGCCAAATGGCTGTCGGCGCCCGCGACCGTCGACCGTGGCCGCGGGGAGGTCGACCCCGCGCTCGCGCACCCGTGGGTTTTACCTCGCCGGTGCCGATGGACGGCCCATGGACGGCCTCGGGCGTCGACGGTTCCTGGGCACGCACGCCGCGGTTTCGCTGACGACGCTCGTCGCGCTGCTGTCCCTGGTCACGGGGATCGCGAACATTTCCGTCCGCGTGGCGACGGGGCCCCTGGCCCCCTGGATTCCGGAAGCGGTCCAGCAGGCCGCCGGCTTCACCGGGACGCTGACGGGCTTTCTCCTGCTGATGGGCGCCTGGGGTCTGCGCCGCGGGTACCGCGTGGCCTGGTACGCGGCGGTGGCGCTCCTGCCGGTCACCGCCCTGCAGGGGCTGATCCAGGCGAGTTCGCTCTCGCTTCCGCTCGTCGCCCTCTCCGTGCTCTCGCTCCCGACGGTCCTGCTCAACTACCGGCGCTTCGACCACGAGGTGCCCGTCTCGGTCGCCCAGCTTGGCGCCGTCGCGGCTCTCGCCGGCACGCTCGTCTACGGGACGGCGGGCTCCTACGCCCTCCGCGAGACCATCGGCGGGGTAGACACCCTCGTCGACGCACTCTACTTCACCATCGTTACGGCCAGCACCGTGGGGTACGGCGACATCACCCCGGACTCCCAGACGGCCCGCCTCTTTGCCATGTCGCTCGTGGTCATCGGGACAGCGAGCTTCGCACTGGCACTCGGCTCGGTGCTCGGGCCCGCCATCGAGAAACGGTTCTCCCGCGCACTCGGAACCATGACCGACACACAGTACGACCTGCTCGAGGGCCACGTCGTGGTCCTCGGCTACGGCGACCTGACCGAACCGCTCGTCGAGGAACTCGCGGCCGTCACGGAGTTCGTCGTCGTGACCCCCGACGCCGACCGTGCGGCCCAGCTCAGACAGCACGACGTCGACGTCGTCACCGGCGACCCCAGCGACGAGGACCCTCTCCACGAAGTCGGCATCGGCCACGCCCGCGCGGCCATCGCGGCGACGAACGACGACGCAGAGGACGCCTTCGCGATCCTCACGGCCCGCGAACTCAATCCGGACCTCCGCATCGTGGCGGCAGCGACCATGCGGGAGAACGTCGAGAAACTCCGGCGGGCCGGCGCGGACGTCGTCATCAGCCCCGCCGCCATCGGCGGTCGCCTGCTCTCGCGCTCGGCCCTGGGTGCCGAGGACGCCGAGGCGGTCGCGGACTCGCTACTCGAGGAGGAGACCGGACGCTGAGCGCCGTCGGGCCCTAGGATCGGTCCACGATGGCGACGTCGGCCTCCAGTTCGCGAATCCGCTCGAAGGTTGGCGGCGAGACGAGCCGCGAGGCGGTGCTCCGGTCGCGGCTGGCGCCGATGCAGACCAGGTCGTACTCCGGGGCGTTGTGCGTGAGGAACCGCTCGATCGAGGCGGTCGCGACGCGAGTCTCGACGTTTCCTTCGAAGGTCTCGACGAGGTCGGCGAGCATGGCGTCGGCGCGGCGGCGCGAGTCGCCAGACCGGATGCAGTGGGCGACGCTGACGCGGCCGGACCGCCCCGCGAGGCGCAGCGCGAAGTCGATCATGCTGTGGGCGACGTCGCTCGGGCCGCGCACGGGCACCATCACGTCGCGCCAGCGGGTCCGTCCGTCGCGCGACCGGTGGACCAGCACGTCGGTGTCGCCCCGGAACAGGTTCCTGACGTACGGCGAGAGCGACCCGTAGGACGTCTCGTAGGGGACGGCGATCAGGTCGCAGTTGGCGTCGGCGGCAGCTTCGAGCACCGTCCGGGCGCGCGACTGGCCGGCCACGGCGACGACCACCTCGCACGGGACGCCCGCGCGGGTCCGGATCTGTGCGGCCTGGGCCTCCAGACGGTCGGCGGTACGGTCGACTGGGGCCTCCGCCTCCGCGACCTCGCCGGTGGCGGCGTCGCCGTCCGTCCGTCGAGTCTTGCCCTCGCCGTCCAGGCGAGCGCGCTCGGCCTCGGCCATCCAGTCCTCGTCGACGACGTCGAGCAGGACGACCTTGCCGGCCTCGTGGGCGGCAGCGAGGCGGGCCGCGAGCATCGCGGTCGCCGCCGGGCGTTCGCCGTCCATCGGGACGAGGACGTGGTCGTCGCCCCTGGTCGACTCGTAGAGGTACGTGGCGCGGCGCTCGTAGAACAGTTCCCGCCAGGCGTAGAAGACGCCGGCGACGATACTCGACCCCACGAGGACGCTCAGGACGAAGGCGGCCTGCTGGCCGGGATCGACCAGGAGCCCGAGCAGCGCCACCGCGTAGGCCGCCGGCTCCTCGACGTCGAGGACCCAGGTGAGCGCGCCGGTGAGCAACACGGCGAAGGCCGCACCCGGCGCGTCCACGGTCAGGGCGGTCGGCGGGAGGTCGGGATAGACGAACCGGAGCGCGACCTGGATGGCGAGCCACGAACAGACGGCCCCCGCGGTCAGCCCGCCGACGAACCGGAGCGGCGAGGCCTGCTCGCCCTCCGGGTTGGCGAACAGCATGTACGTCCCGGCGGCGAGCGGGGGGAAGAGGAAGAAGGAGAGCCACTCCACCCGGTTCGACAGCGCGACGAGGAGGCCGACGAGCAGCGGGACGACGAGGAGGATCGACAGGTGGACGACGGTGCGCGTGACCTCCAGGTGTCGGCGGAGGTGTCGGAGCTCCCGGCGTTGCAGTCGCCGGAGCCGCCGGACGAGGGCGCGGACGCGCGAGCGCAGCCCGCCGGACATGGACGGTCCAGTGGCAGAACGACCGTAAACGTTGCGAGTACCCGGGTCCGGAGCGGCCGGTCGTCGGCGCTCGATGTCGGCGGCGAGTGACGCGCGTCAGACGCCCCGTGGCGTTTAAGGTGTCCGCGTCGGTACTCTCCGGGCATGGCAGAGATACTCGCCGAGAACCTCTCCGGCAAGGACGTCACCGGCTCGGACGGCGCCGAGCTGGGCCGGCTGTACAACATCACCATGGACCTCGAGACGGGTCGCCTCCACGACCTCCTCATCGAGCCGAACGAGGAACGCACCGAGACGGAGTTCGACCACGACGAAGCGGGGCGGATCCGCGTCCCGGTCGGCCGGGTGCAGGCGGTCAAGGACCAGATGATCGTCGAACGCTGAATGTACGTCCTCGATTCCTCGGCCTTCATCAACGAGTACCACACCGACGAGCCGGTGGCGTCGATCCCGCTCGTCCGCGAGGAACTCGAAGACGAGAGCGCCTACCGCTTCGACGCCCTCGAGGGGTCGGGCATGCACCTCCACATCCCCGACGAGGAGACCGTCGAGCGCATCGAGCGCGCCGCCCGAGAGACGGGCGACGTCGGCGAACTCTCCGAAACCGACGTCCGCCTGGTCTCGGCCGCCTTCGAACTCGACGGCCGCCTCGTGACCGACGACTACGCCATGCAGAACGTCGCCGAGAAGCTGGGCGTCAGCGTCGAGGTCATCGCCCGCGACGGCATCGAGGAACAGCGGAACTGGCGCTTTCAGTGTAGCGGCTGTGGGCGCGAGTTCGACGAGGAGCACGACCGCTGCCCCATCTGTGGCAGCGACCTCTCCCGGAAGAATCCCGCCTGACCTCGCCCCGTCCGCGTCGGGCCGGCTCTCAGGCCCGCGCCGCCTCGCCCAGTTCGTCCATCCCCAGGTCGACGAGCTGGCGCAGGACCTCCTCTTCGGTGAGGTCGTACTCCCGGGCGAGCGCCCGGACCTGCCGCGCCAGGTCGTCGTCACAGACGAGGGTGAACCGTTCGGGCATCCACTCCGACTGTGCCTCGGCAGTGTATAAAGACCAGTCAGACAGCCGTCATCCCTGTCCGGTTAGAGACCGACGTCCAGGTACCCCATCTCGGCCCCGTAGACCAGCAGGAACTGACCGGCGTTCCAGCAGCCGTGGACGAGGATCGGGACCACCAGGTTCTCGGACCACTCGTAGACGACGCCGAGGACGAGGCCCAGGGCTGCGGCGATGGCGAGGTAGGCGACCCTGCTCCCCGTGCCCATGAGCGCGATCCAGTGGACCAGCCCGAAGACCAGCGCCGTCAGCACGACGGCGGGGACGACGCCGTACGCCCGGCGAACCAGCCCCTGTACCAGTCCGCGGAAGATGAGTTCCTCGCCCGGTGCCACGAACAACAGCGACACGGCGACGAAGTACAACAGGAGTCGGGGCTGTTCGCGGCCCTGCGAGACGGCGGCGTTCGACGCGACCTCGACCCCCAGTCGGGCCAGCACCTCGTTGACCGCCACGAACAGCGCCACCAGGCCGACCAGCCCGACGACGACCCACCCGAGGTCCCTGATCGACAAACGGCCGTACGACAGCAGGTCGCGGTCACCGGTCCGCCGGAGGTACCACGCGCCGACCGCGAGGAAGCCCACGAACTGCAGCGCGGTCGCGACGGCGTTGACTTCCGGCGGGAGCGGGTCGATCGAAATGCCCACCACCTGGAAGAGGGCGACGGCGAGGACGGTGAGGAGGACGCCGACGAGAAACGCCCCGGCGACGATGCCGGTCCCGTGGGTCAGCGTGCGGAGTCGGGTGCTGGCGTCGGCGACGCGGAACAGCTGGTCACCCATCGCAGTGTCGGCGACTGCGCGGGCCACGACCATGTGTGCAGCGATACGCGACGCGGGACCGTCGGGGGGCGACCGTCACTCCACGACGAACTCGGTCTTGTCGGCGACGGCCGCGGCCTCCGGGAAGTCCCCGTCGCCGAGCAGGCCGCGGGCCGCGCGCTTGCCCCACTCGACGGCCGGCTGGGTGAACGTCTCGACGTCCGCGAGCTCCCCTGCGAGGATGCAGGCGACCTCCAGGTCGTAGAGCAGGCGGCCGATCCCGCGGGCGTCGAGCCGGTCGATCTCGATCCGGACCGAGGGCCGATCCGCCGCTGCCAGGCTGGCCTCGGTCGCCTCGAACTCGGCGTCCAGCAACTCCCCCAGGCCGGTCCCGCCGAGGTAGGCCAGATCCGCCGCGTCGCTTCGGGGAATCTCGAGGTCGGGGCGCTCCCGGGGGCGGACGAGGGTGACGAGCTTGTCCCGCGGCCCGGCCCGGTAGAGCTGGAGCTGGGAGTGCTGGTCCGTGGCGCCGAGGGCGCGCGCGGGGGTCTGGCCGGTCCCCTCCTTCCCGAGGCTCTCGGCCCAGAGCTGGGCGAACCACTCCGCGAAGGACTCCAGGCCCTCGGCGTAGGGCATCATCGCTGTGACGCTGGCCCCGCGCTCGGCGAGGGCCTGCGCGACCGCGCCGTAGGCGTACGCAGGACAGTCACGCAGTGAGGGCGCGAGGGCGTCCCGGCCGGCCTGCCCGCCGGCGAGGATTCCCTCGACGTCGTGGCCACAGATCGCCGCCGGGACCAGCCCGACTGCCGACAGTGCCGAGAACCGTCCGGGGACGCCATCGGGCACCCGCGTCACCGGGAGGGCGTGTTCCTCGACGAGGTCCCGGAGGGGCCCCTCGTCGCCCGTCGTGACGACTGTCCGGTCCGTCCAGTCGACGCCGGCGTCGGCCATGGCCTCGCGGACGACCAGGAAGTTCGCCAGCGTCTCGGCGGTCGTCCCGGAGCGCGAGACGACGTGGACGGCCATCTCCGCCAGGGGGAGGTCGTCGAGGACGGCCCGGACGTGGTCCGGGTCGACGTTGTCGAGCACCCGGTGGTCGACGGGAGTCGGCCCCAGTGCGTCGGTGATCGTCTTCGCGCCGAGGGCGCTCCCCCCGATGCCGACGGTCAGAACCGCTTCGGCGTCGGCGACGGGCGCCACTGCCGCCTCGATCGCGCTCGGGTCCGTCCGCGCCGGGAGCGCCAGCGAGGCGTAGCCGAACTCCCCGGCGTCGATGCCGGCGTCGATGGTCTCGTGCGCGTCGGCGACCCGCTCGTCGAGCGTCCCCAGGTCCCCCTCCGGAATCCCCGGTTCGGCCACCGACGCCAGGGCGTTGCCGATGTCGACTCGCATGTCCGAGCGCTCGCGTTCCCCCGGCAAAAGGGTCCCGACACGCCCGGGTGCGGGATCGGGTGGCTTAACCCCGGGGGGACCCGAGTCCGCGTATGGCCGGAGACGACGGCGAGCGGAGCTACGGGGGCCTCCTCGGCGCCTTCCCCTACGCGTTCCGGACGAGCGAGTCCCGCCTGTTCAGGGCCTACGTCGTCGTCGGGGGGCTGCTCGCGGCCCTCCTCCTCGTCGTCTTCTCCATCTCGATCGTCATCTCCTTCGCGGATACCCTCGGGGCCGTGGGCGGGACCTTCACCTTCTCGCGGGCCTTCGTCGCCGTCGTCGGCCTCCTCGTGGCCGCGCCCGTCCTCGCCCCGGTGCTCCTGGTCGCCCGTCGTCACCGCCGGACGCGGTCGACCGTCGCCTACGATCGCGCGCTCGGGGCCGCCGGCTTCGGCTACGCCCTCGCGATCTACCTCGCGCTCGTCGTGAGCGCGCCGCCGGACATGCGCTCGACGCCCTCGGGCGCGCTCGCGCCCGCGGTGGAGTTCCTCTACTCGCTCCCCGCCCTCGCCGGCCTCGTCCCGCCGCTGCTCGCCGTCGTCCTCATGTATCTGCTCCACCGGCGCTTCCGGGCGGCGCCTCCGGCCTCGGACCACCCCGAGCCGTAACCCGGAAGGACGCCGGTCCCGAACCTCGGCGCATGACCGACGAGGCAGCCGGGGGCCGCCGCAAGGAGAGCACGTTCCTCGTCACGCACGCCGACGACGCGTCGGCAGTCCTCCGGGACGTCCACGACGCGGAGGTCCACACGCTCGCGGAGAACCCGGACCTCGGCACTAACGACGTCCTCGAGGCCACGATCAGTGCCGATCCGCCGATGGCCGTCACCTGGACCGTCGAGACGGTCGCCGACCGCCGGACGGTCGACCTGGCCGAGAGCCCCGAGTCCCCGACCACGCAGGCTCGCGACCTCGCCGCAGAGCAGGCCGTCGGCGAGGTCACCCGGCGGGAGCGTGCCGGCGAGGGCGAACTCCACGTCCTGACGGTGCCCGAGGACGGCACCACCGACGCCGTGGCGGACGTCCTCGACGACGAGGAGACGCTCGCCCGGGCGGCCCGCCTCGGCGTCCGCCGCGTCGAGGTTCGCGGCGAGGCGGGCGTCGTCAGCGTGCGCTACCTGCCCTGATTCGCCGTTCTCGCCAGCCCGTCACGCAGACGGGCCGTCCGCACTCTGGACGCGCCAGCCCCCTTCGATCTCGCAGCTCTCGCGCTCCACGAACGCGAACGTCGTCTCGGGCCCCAGCCGGTGTCCGCCCTCGACGGACTCGACGACCAGCGGGACGTCGAGCGAGTCGCCACAGCAGCCCACGCCGACGAACTCCTCCCAGCGGTCGCCCTCGGCGGCCGTCTCGTGGACCTTCCGCAGGTAGGCCCGGAACGGCACGCCCTCGACCGTGGATCGACCCCAGTCCGAGAGGTCGGCGGGGTAAGAGAGGACCACGCGTGTGGCCGATTCGCCGTCTGTCCCTGCCATGCCAGTCCTAGGGCACGAGTTCGAATAGGTGTTCCGCAGACACTCGGTGGGTGCAGTCGAGTTACTGTCCGCGCGAGCGGGCGAGCGCGGCTCGCTGGAAGACGGTCCTGCTCGGCGCTCACTCCGTTCGCGCCTCGGGATGGCAGAACGGCGGAGCCGTGAGGCCGGCGGCCGATCGTCCGGCTTTTTGCTCCAGATTTGTGGACGGCGGTCGAGCGCTCGCCGGGAGGCGAGCGCGACGCCCCGTCGAAAAAGGTGGAAGGCAAGGCTTATTCGGGCGGTGGCCACACCCACGCGCATGGTCGATTTCGAGGTACCGGAGTTCGACTACACGGACTACTCCAACCGTGAACTCGCTGCGGTACCGCTCGCCGTCCTCGGACTCGCCCTCCTCGTTTTGCTCGCCTGGTACGTGCTGACCGGCGTCCCGGTGACGCCGGGCATCGAATTCACCGGCGGGACGGAGGTCCGCTTCGCCACCGCGGACTCGCAGGCCGAGATCGAGTCCACCTTCTCCGACATCGGGATCGAGTCACTCAGCCCCGTCTCGGGGGAGAACACCTACATCCTGACGACCCAGTCCGACGAGACCGGACAGATCGAGTCGACGGCCCAGGACGCGGGCTACGAGATTTCGTCGATCCAGTCCCGGTCGCCCAGCTTCGGCGCCAGCTCCCAACAGCAGGCGCTCTACGGGCTGCTCATCGCCTTCGCCGGGATGAGCGCCCTCGTCTTCCTCCTGTTTCGCACGTTCGTCCCCTCGATCGCCGTCGTCCTCTCGGCGTTCTCGGACATCATGATCCCGCTCGCGCTCATGAACGTCCTCGGGATCAAGCTCACGCTGGGGACCGTCGCCGCGCTGTTGATGCTGATCGGGTACAGCGTCGACTCCGACCTGCTCCTGAACAACCACATCCTCCGGCGCCGCGGCGACTTCTACGAGAGCGCCTTCCGCGCGATCCGGACGGGGATCACGATGACCCTCACCTCCATCGCGGCGATGATCACGATGACGATCGTCTCCTCGCTGCTGGCCATCCCGCTCCTGCCCGAGATCGGCCTGGTGCTGGCGATCGGCCTGACCGCCGACCTGATGAACACCTACCTGCTCAACATGAGTCTGCTTCGCTGGTACAAGTTCGAGGGGGTCACCCGATGAACTGGCGGCGCAACTGGCGGATCGTCCTGCTCGTCGTCCTGGTGGTCCTCAGCGGCGTGGCGCTGTTCGCGCCGGGCGGCAGTGCGGACACACAGCCCGCCGGCAACGCGACGGGGAACGCGACCGCAGGGACCGCGACGGGTGGCGACGTGACCAACCTCCAGTACGGCCTGGAACTCTCCGGCGGAACGCGCCTCCGAGCGGGCCTCGTCGGGACGACCGCGGAGGACGTCGACGTGGCCGGGAACATCGGTGCGATCGAGAGCGCCGTCGCGAGCGACCTCGGCGTCGAACTCGTCGACGTGATGGCCCGGCCGGGCGGCCAGGGAAGCCAGGGGACCGTCGAAGTCTACAGCGAGAACGTGTCCGCGGACGCCTTCCGGTCGGCCCTCGACGCGGCTGACCTCGACGGGTCCGGCGCGACCATCCGGGAGGGCCTGACCCAGGCGACCTGGGAGAACGCCCGCGACACGCTCCGCGACAAGATCAATCGGGGTGGACTGACGGGTGGGACCGCGGACCTGATCACGACGCCCGGCGGGGACCGCTTCGTCGTCGTCGAGGTGCCGAACGCGAACCGCACCCAGGTCCTCGACCTGGTCGGCGACCAGGGCCGCGTCCAGGTCGTGGCCTCGTTCCCACAGGAGACGGACAACGGCACGGTCCAGCGTGAGGTTCCCCTGCTGACCCAGGGCGACTTCCAGCGGATCGGCCAGCCAACGGAAGGCCAGGGGGCGAATCCCGACTTCATCCGGCTCACGCTCCAGCAGGGCGACGTCGCGCAGAACTTCTCGAACGCGATGAACGAGTTCGGCTTCACCGGCGAGGGCGTCGACAACTGCCGGTGGCGGGAGAACCCCGAGGACCCCGGTTGGTGTCTCCAGACCGTCGTCGACGGGGACGTGACCTACGCGGCGTCGATGAGCCCGGACCTCGCGCGCCCCCTCCGGCAGGGGACCTGGGCGGAGAACCCCACGTTCCGCATGCTGACCTCGAACTTCAGCGAGGCCCAGAACCTGAAGATCAACCTCGAGGCCGGCGCGCTCCCGACCGAACTGGACATCCAGTCGCAGGTCTACCGCCACCCGAGCCTCGCCCAGAAGTTCAAGCCACTGGCCCTGCTGACCGGGCTGGTCGCCTGGCTCACGGTCTCCGGCGTGATCTTCTACCGGTACCGAGAGGTCCGCGTCGCGGGACCGATGCTGTTGACGGCCTTCGCGGAGGTGTGGCTCCTCCTCGGGTTCGCCGCGGCGATCGGCCTGGCGCTCGACCTCTCGCACATCGCCGGGCTCATCGCGGTCATCGGCACGGGGGTGGACGACCTGGTCATCATCGCCGACGAGATCATGCAACGCGGGGAGATCGCCACCGATCGGGTCTTCAAGAACCGGTTCCGCAAGGCCTTCTGGGTCATCGGCGCGGCGGCGATCACGACGATCATCGCCATGAGCCCCCTGGCGGTCCTCTCGCTGGGTGACCTCCAGGGCTTCGCGATCATCACGATCGTCGGCGTCCTGATCGGCGTCCTCATCACCCGGCCGGCCTACGGGGACATCATCAGGAACCTCCTGCTGGACGACCAGGACTGAGTCCTCGGGCCGTCCGGGGCGCGGTCAGTCCAGTCCTCGCGCGACCAGGTCGGCGACGCTCTCGGGAACCGTTCGCTCGGGCGCCCAGCCGAGATCGTCGCGTGCAGCCGTCGTCTCGACCGCGAAGTCCGCGACGAGCGTCTCGCCCTCGCGGGGGTTCTCGACGAGTTCGACCGGTGGCCGCTCGCCAGTCTCGCGCTCGACGGCGTCGGCGACGAGGTCGGCCACCCCGCGGACGCTCGGATCCTCGTCGCTCGCGATTTCGTACTTCCAGGTGCCGGTCTCGCCGGCCGCCACGCGCTCGAGCGCGCGCTCGACGCCCAGGCGGAACGCCCGCGCCACGTCCGTCACGTGGATGAAGTTGCGCGACTGGGTGCCGGGTTCGTAGACGGTGAGGGTCTCACCGGACAGCGCCCGATCGACGAAGAAGTTGATGACCGTCCCCTTCGAGACGCGCCGGTCGCCGATCCGGTGGTCGCCGTAGAGGTTCGCGATCATGAACTGGATCGCCGGGAACGCGCCGTCGGCGAACCCCTCGATGGCGCGTTCGCTGACGTACTTGGTCCGCCCGTACCAGTTCAGCGGGTCCCGCGGGTGGTCGGTCGTGATCGGGAAGTCGTGGGGGTCACCGAGGACGGCCATGCTGAACGGGAACAGCATCGCGGCGCCGGTCTTGCGACAGAACCAGGCGACGTTGTCGGTCCCCTGGACGTTGACCTCGTAGGCGCGGTCGGCGTGCTCCTCGCAGTCGTCGACGCCGGAGATCGCCGCGAGGTGACAGACGGCGTCCGCACCCGCGAGCGTCTCCTCCAGCGCGTCGCGGTCCCGGATGTCGACGTCCCGAACGGTGACGTCACCGATGCGCTCCACGTCGCCGAGGTAGAAGTTGTCCAGCGCGGTGACCGTCCAGTCTGGGTGGCGCTCCGTGAGGTCGGCGACGAGGCGACTGCCGATGTAGCCCGCGGCGCCGGTCACGGCGACGTGGGGCGGATCGGCGGTTTCAGACATGACCGGCCTCCACGAACCGGTCGGCGAGGTCGCGGACGCCCTCGCGGAGCGTCCACTCCGTTTCGAAGCCCGTTTCGTCCAGGCGGTCGAAGTTCACGTGGTAGGACGGGCCGGGGTGTTCGTCCTCCAGGTAGGTCACGTCGACGGGGCCGACTTCCTCGCGGACGACGTCGGCGACGTCGGCGATGCGGTAGTTGCCCGCGTCGCTGCCGACGTTGTAGACGGGGGCAGGCCAGTCGTCGGGGTCGAGCGCCGCGTGCGCGTAGGCCCGCGCGGCGTCCGCGACGTGGACGAACGGCCGCCAGTTCGAGCCGTCGCCGTAAACGGTCAGCGGCCGCCCGGTCAGCGCCCGGAAGACGAAGTGGTTGACGACGAGGTTGAACCGCACGCCGGGCGCGTAGCCGTAGTTCGTACTCATGCGGAGCGCGGTGCCGTCCATCCCGAACTCCTCGCAGGCGTCGGCGAGCAGTTCCTCTGCCTCGGCCTTCGCCTCGGCGTAGGGGTTGATCGGGTCCGGCTCGGTGGTCTCGTCGATGTCGGTGCTCGTCGCCCGGCCGTAGATGTTACACGAGGAGGCGAACACGACAGACTCGACGCCGAGCTTGCCCGCGGCCGTCAGGACGTTCTCCGTGCCGTCGCGGTTCACGGCGACGGTCTCCGCGCGGCGGTCGTGCGTGCTCGACGCGCCGGTGATGGCGGCGAGGTGGATCACCCGGTCGACGCCGCGGGTCGCGCTCTCGACGTCGCCGTACTCCCGGACGTCGCCCCGCCGGAAATCTACGCCGTCGTCCTGGCCGCCGTCGCTGCCGAGGGTGCCCAGCAGCGCCCGTGGCGACCCCGTCGAGAGGCTGTCGAGGACGACCACGCGGTCGACGGCGTCCTCGGCCCGGAGCAGCGGGACGAGCCGACTCCCGATGTACCCACAGCCGCCCGTGACCAGGACGTCCATCATTCCTCCGCGTCGGTCAGGACGTCCGGCAGGAACCGGTCCTCGTGGGCCTCGATGGTGTCGGCGTAGCGGGTCAGCGTCCCGAGGACGTCGCGGACGCCCTCCTCGAAGGTCTGGGACTGGCCGTCGATGACGTCGGCGTATCGGTCGTTGTCGATCTCCATCTGGTGGGTCTCGTCCTCGTCGCGGGGGTTCTCGAAGTGCTCGACGGCGACGTCGAGGTCGAACTCGCTCCCCACGTCGGCGATGGTCTCGGCCACCTCGACGATGCTGATGGCCCGCGTGACCTGATTGTAGACCGTGAGCCCGTCTGCTCGGTCGCCGGGGTCGGCGAGTGCCAGCTGTGCCAGTCCCTCGACGGCGTCCTCGAGCGAGACGAAGGGCTTGCGCTGCTCGCCCTTGCCGTAGACGGTGACCGGGTAGCCCGCCACCGCCTGCGCGCAAAAGCGGTGCGCGACGGTCCCGAAGTAGTAGTCGAAGTCGAAGCGCGTCTGTAGCCGGTCGTCCTCGCGGGTCTCCTCGACCTCGGTGCCGTAGGTGATCGCGGTCCGGACGTCCGAGACCGGGATGTCGAACTGGGAGTGAGCCAGCCGGAGGTTGGCGGCGTCGTGACTCTTGGTCAGGTGGTACCAGGAGCCCGCCATCGCGGGGAAGGGCACCTCGTCGCGCTCGCCCGCGTGCTCCATCGTGGCGCCACCCTCCGGGATCGGGAACTCTGGCGCGCCGTAGACGCCGGTGGTCGTCGTCTCGACGAAGTGGGTGTCCGTCAGCCCGGCCTCCTCCAGCCCCCAGAGGAGGTTCCGGGTGCTTTGCATGTTGTTGTGCTGGGTGTAGTTCGCCCGCTCGCCGTTGATCTGGGAGTACGGCGCGGAGGGCTGGGCGGCCGCGTGGACGATCGCCGACGGCTCGTGGACCGCCAGCAGTTCGTCGACGACCGACCGGTCGACGAGGTCGCCCTCGACGAACGAGAGGTTCCGGATCCCCAGTGCCTCGCGGGCCGCGGCCATGCGCTCCTCGATCCCGGCCACGGGCGTCGCGCTGACCGAGCCGACCTCCTCGACCCACCCGCGCCGGGCGAAGTTGTCCACGACGACGACCCGCTCGTCCGTCCGGTTCGCGATGCGCAGGGCGGTCGGCCAGCCGATGTAGCCGTCGCCGCCGGTGACGATGATCGACATTAGTTACTCTAGTTCCGAGTAACTTCCGCCGTTTAAGTATCTTTGTACGTCGCCCCGGTCCCGGCGGGAAGCTACCGACCAGTGGGAGCCTACGCGTCCTCGGAGTCGGACTCGCTTGCCTCGTCCAACGACTGGACGAGCAACCGCTCGATGCGGGCCCCGTCGACCCGTTCGACGACGAACGCGTAGTCACCGGCCTCGACCCGGTCTCCCACCTCCGGGGCTCTGGCGAGACGGTCGAGGACGAAGCCGCCGACGGTCCCGAAGTCCTCGGCCTCGTAGGACGTGCCCAGTTCCTCGTTGAGGGCGGCCAGTCCGGCACCGCCGCTGACGGCGTACGTCCCGTCCGTTCGCTGGCGCATCTCGCGGTCCTCGCGGTCCGGGTCGAAGGCGTCCCGCAGGTCGCCGACGACGACCTCGACGACGTCCTCGACGGTGGCGATGCCCTCGAAGGATCCCCACTCGTCGATCACGGCCGCGACCTGAACGCCCTCGCGCTGGAAAGCGGCGAGCAGTTCGTCCAGCCGGGCGGTCTCCGGCAGGATCGGCACCTCCCGCGCGACCTCGCCCGCGGTCGTCGATGTCCCGTCCTCCATCGCCAACAGGACGTCCTTGGCGTCGACGAAGCCGATCACCTCGTCGTCCGTCTCCGGATCGGTGACGGGATAGCGCGTGTGTCCGGTCTCCTCGACGAGGTCGCGCAGGTCGGCGAGCGGGGCGTCACCGGACACGCTCACCACGTCGGGACGCGGGACCATCACCTCGCGGGCCGAGATGTCGTCCAGTTCGAAGACGCGCTCGATCATCTCGACCTCCTCGGCGTCGACGTCGCCCGCTCGGCCAGCCCGGCTCAACACCAGCAGGATCTCCTCCTCGGTCAGCGTCTCTTCCGTCTCGGAGGCCGGCGGCACGCCGATGGCACTGGTGAAGGCGTTGGCCGTGCCGTTGAACACCACGATTCCCGGGAAAAAGACGAGGTAGAACAGTTTCATCGGCGGCGCGATGAGGAGCGCGAGGCGCTCGGCGCGCGCGATGGCGATGGTCTTCGGTGCCAGTTCGCCGAAGACGACGTGGAGGAACGTGATGACACTAAAGCCGATGGCAAAGGACACCAGGTGGAGGAGCCCGGCCGGCAGCAGGGGGCCGAGGGCCGGTTCGATCAGGTCCGCGACGGCGGGTTCGCCGACCCACCCCAGACCGAGTGACGCGATCGTGATGCCGAGCTGGGTCGTCGCGAGGTAGTCGTCGAGGTTCGAGACGGCCTCCTGGAGGGTCGCCGAACCAGTTCGCCCCTCGGCGACGAGCCCCTCGACGGCGGTCTCGCGGATGCGAACCAGGGCGAACTCCGAGGCCACGAAAAAGCCGTTGAGGACGACCAGCACGAGGGCGAGCAGGAGTTGCCCCAGCGAGAGGGCGACGTCTACCATCGCCACTCCCCGAGCGCACCTGCGTCCCGGCGGGCGGCTACCCGACGCGGTCGTCGTTGCGAGTCGACTGCGGGGCGGCGTCTGCGGCGGTCCATGGGGAGACCAACCAGCCCCCGCTACAAAACCGTCACGTCGGCAGCCTGCCGTGCCGGGCCCCGCTGGGAGCCCAGTCAGAAGTCCGCGAGCGACGACTGGTCGGCCGCCGCGAGGAGGTCCGCGCAGGTCTGCCAGGACCGGCGGGCGCAGTCCGGGAGGTCGCCGCGGTCCTCGACGTAGGCCCGGAGGAACTCGCGGGTCGCCGGGTCACTCGGGTAGCCGCTTCCCAGGTCACCGAACTCCTCGCCGTACGCCGCGGCGAGTTCCTCGACGTGGGCGTCGCGCGCCACCTTGGCCACGATGCTGGCCGCGCCGACGACGGGGTCCGTCTCGTCTGCTCCGTGACGCGCTGCGACGTCGAGGTCACAGTCAAGCCCGTTCGCGACCCGTCGGCCGAACCGCCCGGCGTTCGCGTCGCCGGCGTCGACGACGCAGGTGTCGTCGTCGCGCGCTCCTTCGACGACGGCCGCGAGCGCCTCGACGTGAGCCGCGACGGTCAGGGAGTTCATGTCCGTCTCTGGGTCGTCGATTCGCGCCACGGGGATCTCCGCGACGCCGATGCCGTCCGCCTGCGACCGGATTTCCGTCGCCAGCGTCTCGCGGCGCTCGGGCGCGATGGTCTTCGAGTCGCCGACGCCGTCGGGGAGTGCCGTCGGCTCTGCCCGCACCGCTGCGGCGAACATCGACCCGAGGACCGGCCCCTTGCCGGCTTCGTCCACGCCCAGGCGCATCGAGGTGTGTCTGCAATGCCGAGGAGAAAAACGTTGCCGAGTCCGACCGATCGAGTGCCCACCGTGTCCGGGGGCGCCGACCCCTACGTCCTGTCGGCGTCCGACCCGGGCCGTGGGTTGGCGACCTTTGGGATGCCAAGTGGCTCACGGTCGGTGCGGTCTGACTCCGGGACCTCCTCGCCCGCAGCCTCGAGGAGTTGCGCGTACAGCCGAGAGAACGGTCGGTCTGTGTCGTCGGTCATCGGGAAGTCAACAATGCGTATGCGCTCCGCCCGTATGAACGTCTCCCCCGGAGCGAAAGTGGATCGGCCCACGATCCGTACCCGGGAGACCGACATTTTCGCTACCGATCCTCGACGAGCCATCTTCACGCTGTAGAAACGGTCTCGTATATTATTGATATCCGACATTATATAAAAACACTCGGAAATATGGTGTTTACAGGAAAGGTCCCCAATATATTTTAAATATATCTTGGATTAACCGTCTGTGATCGAAACCTCACAATATTTTTGGATTTATCTGGGGTATTAGGAGAGAGAACCGCATAATCAGGTAAATTATCACTGGCAATGGCGGTTGCTGCCGCGATTACAAATACGCATGCGACTTTCGCCGAAAAATATCGTGACACAGCGTCCTACGGCAAATGATACTGTCCTTCATTCGATCGATATCGCAAGAGTGGCTGTGTACCGTGAACTTGGATCGAATAACCTCGAATACATTTGTATTATTTTATTCTGACTGTAAATTGGGTCCTGATCTCCTCGGGGTTCGCGTCCGCAATGGAAACCAAACCATTACAGTTATAGGAATGTAATGAATTTCTTCGTGTTTTTGGCCAGTGGACTCAGCGACCTGCCACCAGATCTCGGGTGACGCGACCGTATTACAGCGGTACGAGTGTAAGGGGGCACTGCGAGCGTCCAATTCGTCGGGGATGGGGGATGGGTGGGAAGCGGTGGCTCTCGGCCGGTGCTCGCTGGAACGCGGTGTTCGGGAAACTCCAGTCGGAGGCCTGCCGATTGGCGGTGTGTCAACAGGGAACAGCCCCCAGCACACGAGAGGAACATTGCCGTTCCTTCCGGCGGTTTTGGACAGTGGAGCCTATCCTGTAACCGACCTACACGCGCACTCGAACCTGAGACCAGGCATTCAGGCCCTCAAGCGCCCGAATCGTGGTCCGGCATCGTCGTCCGGTCGGGCCCGTCTGCAACCTCACTATTGTTCGAGAGGAACACTGAAATGTGCGCCACGCCGAGGGCTGGCGACGTCGAGGGCACCGATCTGTGCACCTCGAGCCGCCTACCCGCGATATCGGGGGGATTTAGGTCATTCCTCGAGTGGAATAACGGGCGGAATAGGGAATTTGGGTGCTACAAGACCTCTCGACGCGGATTCCAGTGGCGCATTTAGTCTAGCTTCGTGTATAGCCCGTCTCGTGTCGACGTGAATTCGAAACGACGATTCCACGAGAGGAAAAACATATTGTGTCGTGGTGTCTCGTAGCCAGTATGGAACGCTCCGATCGCGGCTCCGAGTCGGGCGCCGACGGCCTGCAGACCCTCGCGATAGCCCTGGAACTGATCGAGGAGCTGCAGACGGCCAATGGCGCGACGGTTGCCGAACTTCAGGACCGACTGGACCTCTCGAAGAGCGCGATCTACAACCACCTCAACACCCTCCGCGAGTACGGGTACGTCGTGAAGGAGGGCGACCGGTTCCAGCTCAGCCTCACGTTCACGCTCATCGGCGAGTTCGTCAGGGAACAGTTCGAGCTGTTCTCGATCGCCAAGTCGGAGATCGACGAGTTCTCCTCGGAGATCGGCTTTCCCGCGCACCTCATCACCGAGCAACACCACAACCGGCTCGAGGTGTACGTGACGCGGGAGAGCGACGCGATCGGCACCAAGTCCTACTCCGTGTACGATCCCCTCCACTTCCACACGACCGCCAACGGCAAGTCGATGTTGGCCTTCATGGACGAGGACAAGCGCGAGGCGATCCTGGACAAGCACGGCCTGCCGCGCCAGTCGTCCAACACCATCACCGACCGGGACGAACTCGCGGAGGAACTGGACCTGATTCGCGAGCGGGGCTACTCGGTCAGCAAGGGCGAGGAGATGGAGGGGCTGTGGGGCGTCGGCGCACCGGTCAAGGGTCAGGACGGGTCGGTGGCGGGAGCCCTCAGCATTTCGGGGCCGGTCGGCCAGTTGCCGGAGGAGCGGATTCACGACGAACTCGGGGAGGCGGTGGTCAATACCGCGGACGCCATCCAGCTCGACCTGATCATGGCGAGTCGGACCGAGCAGTAGGCCCCGCGGGGCGTCCACCCGTGAGGAAGGGTTAAAGTGGGTGGTGGCGAAATTCCTGCGTGTATGACAGTCGATGGCGACACCCTGCGCGACGTGATGGGCAACTTTCTGACCGGCGTGACGGTCGTCACGCTCCCGACCGAGCCGGCTCACGGGATGACCGCGAACGCGTTCTCGAGCGTCTCGCTCGACCCGCCGCTGTGTCTCGTCTGCGTGGACCACGACACGGAGACCTACGAGCACCTGACCGGCGGCGTCGACGAGTTCTGCGTGAACGTCCTGACGGCCGACCAGCAGCACCTCGGCGAGCACTTCGCCGGCATGAACGACCTCGACGAGAGCCCCTTCGAGAGCGAATCGACCCGGACCGAGGTCACCGGCGCCCCCGTCTTCGACGAGGCCCTCGCCTACCTGGACTGCACCGTCGACGCCGCCCACGAGGCCGGCGACCACACCATCTACGTCGGCCACGTCGAGGCGACCGACGTCCAGGAGCCCGACGCCGATCCGCTCGGCTTCTTCCAGGGCCAGTGGACCTCCTCGGTCGAGTGAGCGGGTCGGATCGAGTCAGCCGATTTGGTCCTCGTACCTGTCAGAGGCGAACGGGACCAGAATCACCGAACCGACCCGCAGTGACCGGTACGTTTTTCAGCGGAACCGTCGAACTCACGGGTGATGTCTGACACCGCGTGGGTCCACATGCTAGGTGGCTCCATGGAATTCGTATCGAGCGAGAACTACGAGACGCGAGCCCTGAAGGCCGGCAGCGGCGAGAAGCCACCGCTGGTCCTGCTGCACGGCATCGGCGGGCACGCCGAGACCTACGTGCGGAACATGCTCCCGCTGGCCGAGCGCCTCGAGGACCGGGCGGTCTACGCCATCGACTTCATCGGTCACGGCTACTCCAGCCGGCCGACCGACATCGACTACCACATCACGGACTACATGGACCACGTCGAGGAGTTCATCCACGCCATCGGGCACGACACGGCCCACGTCCACGGCGAGTCCCTCGGGAGCTGGGTCGCCGGCCGCCTCGGGCTCGACCGCCCCGACCTGGTCGAGACGGTCGGCCTGATCACCACCAGCGGCGTCTACCACATCGACACCTCCGGCTCCGTCGAGGAGGACGTCAAGGACGAGAGCATCGAGGGCATCGAGAACCTCTACGAGACCAGCATGGAGATGCTCGACGAGGGCATCACCCGCGAGCGGGTCGCCGACCGACTCCAGTGGCTGTTCGTCGAGGACGTCGACGACGAACTGGTCGACATCCGCGAGACGATCTACAGCCAGGAGGCAAACCAGGCGGCGATGCGAATCATCTACGAGACCTTCTACGAGGACGTCCAGGACCCGGAGATGTACTTCACCACCGAGGAACTCCGGGAGCTCGAGGTGCCGACGTTCATGATCCACACCGAGCACAACCCCAGTGCGCAGAAGGAACTGGCCGAGTACGTCCACGAGCAGATTCCGAACTCCGAGTACCACCTCTACGCCGAGAGCGCCCACTGGCCCCAGTGGGAAGAGGTCGACCGGTACCACGACGACACGATCGACTTCCTCAGTCGGCACGGCCAGTAGAGTCCCCCGCCGTCGATCCACCGTCACGCCGCCGGTCTGTTGGCAACATTCTCCGAGGAACGGACCTACTTTTCGCGTCCCGTCGACCGATCGGCCATGGCCGTCGAGTCTGCCGACCTGCGGGCGATCGACTGGCGACGACCGACGATCTACCTGCTCGTCGCGACGACGGTCGTCGCCCCGCTCGATAGCCCATTCATCAGTCCGGTGCTGCCGAGCGTCCAGGCGGCGCTGGCGCTGACGGACGCCCAGACCGGCCTGCTCATTACCAGCCTCGCGATTCCGGGAATCGTCCTCGCCCCCGTCATCGGCATCCTCGCCGACCGGTTCGGCCGCACACGGGTCCTCACGGTCTGCCTCGCTGGCTACGGGCTGGCCGGCGGAGCGATCGCGCTCGGCCCGCCCTTCGAGGCGATCCTCGCCCTGCGACTCCTCCAGGGCGCGTTCGGCAGTTCCATCCTGACGGGGCTCGCGATGACGCTGGTCGGCGACTTCTACGACGGACCCCACCAGAACACCGCGATGGGGGTCATCGGCGGTGCGACCAACCTGGCCGTGGCCGTCTTCCCCGTCCTCGGCGGAACGCTCGCCGACGTCGACTGGCGACTCCCCTTCGCGGTCTACCTCGTGAGCGTCCTCGTCGCCGCGGCGGTCTACGTCGGGCTCGAGGAACCGCCGGTCGACCGCGTGTCGATGGACGCCAGCTACCTGGCCGACGCCGTGCGAGCGGTCCCGATCGGGCGCGCGCTCGTCCTCTACGGCGCGGCCTTCTGGAGTTTCTTCCTCCTGTTCGGCGCACTCACCGCCGTCCCGCTCGTCCTCGCCGCCGAGCACGGGCTGGGAGCGGGCCGGATCGGCCTCATCACCACCGTGGGACTGCTGGTCGCCGCGTTCATCTCCGTGCTGAACGGTCGACTGGCCGCGTACGTCTCGAACCGGACGCTCATCGCGGCCGGGTTCGTCAGCTACGGCCTCGGCCTCTCGATCGCCGGCGTCTCACAGTCGCAGGTGGCCATCACAGCCGCCCTCGTCGTCTTCAGTTTCGGCCACGGCCTCTCGTTTCCGGCCGTCGCGTCGGGCATCGCCAGCCTGACCGGCCCGCGGTTCCGGGCGGGCGTGATGAGCCTGCGCACGAGCATGCTCATGGTCGGCCAGGCGATCGGCCCCTGGCTGTTCCCGCTCGTCGGCACGCGCGTCGGTTACGCCCGGGTGTTTTCGGGCGCCGGCGCCCTTTCGATCGCACTCGGTGTGCTCTGGCTCCTCTCCCTCGGCGCCGGCGGAGCCGTCCTGGCTGGCGAGGCGTGAGCCTGCGTCTGCACGTCGGCTGCGCGCACGTGCACCACCAGACGTCGTCACTGCACAGCGGGCGGACGTCACGCACGGGCCGGTCCCAGGACTGTTCGGATGCACCGACAGCAGCAAACTGAATCGCGCCGCGCCGTCACTCGAACTCGTCGCTGTGCTCGTGTGAATCGCTGAACTTCCGGCCCTTGCCCCACCAGTACAGCGCTTCGGGCATGTCCTCCTCGGTCCAGGTGACCGTCTCCCAGTCCGGCTCGAAGATGAGGTAGCCGCCGGCGAAGATCTCCACCTCGTGGCCGGCCGGGTCGTCGGCGTAGATGTAGTTGGCCTGGCTGATGCCGTGGTGGCCGGGACCGCCCTTCAGGTCAACACCCGACTCCTTGAGGATGTCCGCCGCGCGGAACAGGTCGCCGCGGGACTTCAGGTAGTAGGCGACGTGGTTCAGCCGGGGTTCGGGCTCCTCGACGAAGGCGATCTCGTGGACCAACGGGGAGACGGAGAGCCACTTGCCGACCGGCTCGTCCTCGATGATGAGTTCCTCGCGGAGCTCGAAGTCGAGCACGTCCATGAACCAGTCCGTACACGCCTGGACGTCCGGGGTGTAGCAGTTGACGTGGTCGATTCGGCGGGCGCCGACGCCGCGGTCGACGATCTTCTGGGGCTGGTTCTTCAGCCGGGACTTCGCCGCCTTCGGAACGTCGGGCGTCTCGATGTCGTAGAACAGTTCGATCTCCTGGTCGGCCGGACAGTCGAAGCGGATCGACTCGCCCTGGCCGGGTTCGACGCCCGCCTCCTGCCAGGTGACCTCGTAGCCCGACTCCTCGACACGCTCGGCGTACGCCTCGAGGTCGGACGGCTCCTCGACGCGGAAGGCGATGTGGCCGACGTCGGCCTCGTCGGCCTCCGTCAGGACGAGGGTGTACTTGTTGAAGTCGCCCCAGCCGCGCATGTAGATGCTGCCGTCCTCGCGGGTCTCCTCCTCGAGGCCGATGACGTCGTGGTAGTGGTCGTACGTCTCGTCGATGTTGGGGACACGCAACTCCACGTGCCCGAGGGTGCACAGCGCCATGTGGGAGTGTGCTTCACCGCTCCACAAATAGTTTGCCCACCCTCCCACGCGCTGGGAGCACGCCCGCCGCGGCCTCCGCATGCTGAACCTATTTATCCGTGGCCTCGCACCGTTCGGGCATGTCACTGGACGAGGCGACCACGGAGACGCTCGCGGACGACCTCTTCGCGGCACTACGATCCGGCGAGCCGATCGACCCGCTGACCGACGGACGCGACCTGACCATCGAAGACGCCTACGGGATCCAGTCGGCCTTCCTCGACCGCCGGCTGGGCGACGGTGCCTCGGTGGTCGGCCACAAGATCGGGCTGACGAGCGACGGCATCCAGGACCAGTTGGGCGTCGAGGAACCGGACTTCGGCCGCCTCCTCGATACGATGCGGGTGGCGGACGGCGTGGTCCCGAGCGACGACCTCGTCGCCCCGCGCGTGGAGCCGGAGATCGGGTTCGTCCTCGAGGAGGACCTCCGGGCGCCGGTGACTGACCTCGACGTCCTCGAGGCGACGCGGGGCGTGGTGCCGGTCGCGGAGATCATCGACTCCCGCGTGCGCGACTGGGACATCCAGATCCAGGACACGGTGGCCGACAACGCCTCGGCCGGCCTGTTCGCCACCGGGTCGCAACTCACCGACGTCTCGGGGCTCGACCTCTCGCTGGAGGGCGTGAAGCTGTACCGCAACGGCGACCTGACGGAGGCCGGCATGGGGGCGAACGTGCTCGACCACCCCGCACGCGCGGTGGCCTGGCTGGCAAACACCCTGGCCGAGATGGACGCCACGCTCGACGCCGGCGACCTGGTCCTGAGCGGCTCGTTCGTCCCGGCGGTCGACCTCGCGACCGGCGACACCCTCACCATCGAGTTCAGCTCACTCGGGACGCTCACCCTCCGAGTCGACTGAGTGGCCGCCGCGACGCCCGCATAGCCCGCGCAGCTACCGTCTTCGCCGCGAATCGGTGGGTCGGCGTCGAGGCGGCGTCCCTGCGGTAAGTATAAGTCCGAGAAACCTGAACTGCTGTAGCAGGATGCCTGTCCGCACTGCCGAGGAGTACATCCAAGGGCTCCGTGACTCGCGCGAGGTGTACTACAAGGGCGATCGCATCGACGACGTGACTACCCATCCGGCCACCGAGGGGATGATCCAGACCCAGGGCGAACTGTTCGCGCTCCAGAGCGACGAGGAGTACGCCGACATGATGACCTGGGAGTCGCCGACGTCCGGCGACCCGGTCAGCGTCTTCTACCAGCTGCCGACCTCCCAAGAGGACCTGGAGCGCCGGCGGAAGGCCTCGAAACTCTGGATGGACTACACCTGTGGCGTCTCCGGGCGGGCCAACGACTTCCTGGCCAACGGCGTCACCGGGATGGCCATCGGCAAGGAACACTTCCGGAGCGAGGACCACGACCGCGACTTCGGCGCACACGTCCAGGAGTACTACGAGTTCTGCCGCGAGAACGACAAGGCGCTGACCCACGCGCTGATCGACCCCCAGATCGACCGGTCGTCCGAGACGGGGTCCGCCTCGTTCCGCCTGGCCGACGAGGACAACGCCGACCGTCCCGGCGCGGTGCGGAAGGTCGACGAGGACGAGGACGGTATCGTCGTCAGCGGCGCGCGGATGCTGGCGACGCTCGGCCCGCAGGCCGACGAGATCCTGATCTACCCCTTCGGCCACTACAGCGAGGGCGAGGAGGACCAGGCGCTGGCCTTCGCCGTCCCCGTCGACGCCGACGGCGTCCGACAGATCTGCCGGCCGAAACTGTCGCGCAACGACAAGCGCAACCACCCCCTCTCGTCGCGCTTCGACGAGATGGACACGTTCGTCGTCCTCGACGAGGTCCACGTCCCGTGGTGGCGGGTGTTCGTCGACGGCGACATCGAGGTCTGTAACGCCTGGCGGGACAAGGAGGGCACCGCGTACGCCGGCCTGACCTACCACCAGACCTGCATCAAGGACCTCGCGAAGGCCGAGTTCGCCTTCGGCGTCGCGCTCATGCTCGCCGAGTCCACGGGCATCGACGAGTACTTCCACGTCCAGTCGAAGCTCGGCGAGATCGCCACGATGATCACCCAGATCCGCGGGTCGATCCTCGCCGCGGAGGCCGAGGCCTACGAGTTCCCCGGCACCGACTACCTGATTCCGGAGCCTCGCCACCTGTTCGCCGTCACGGGCTCGTTCCCGGACATGTACCCGCGCATCCTCCAGATCATCCGCGACCTGGGCGGCAGCGGCCTGATCGGCGTCCCCGCCTGGGAGGACCTCGAGGCGGACAACCCCCTCGGCGGCGACGTCGAGACCTACTTCCGGGGCAAGGACATCGAGGCCAACGAGCGCCTCGGCATCCAGAAGCTGGCCTACGACCTGGCCATCGACGGCATGGGCGGCCGGGAGGAGCTCTACGAACGCTTCTACACCGGCGGCCCGATGCGGGTGAAGTCGAACATGTACAAGAACCACCCCGACAAGGACGAGATCAAAGACCGGGCCTTCGAGTACGGCCTGGCCGGGGCGGACTCCCCGCCGTCGCCGAGCGAGACGAGCGAAGCCGCAGCCGACGACTGAACCGAGCCGCGACGACCGCGTAGCGCCGCGGCCCGTTTTACCGCCGTTCAGCCCATGAAAACCATTAAGTCCGTCAGCCGAGTCACAACTGACTGTTCACGATGACCACATTGAGCGCCGGCATCGTCGGTCCGGGTAACATCGGGACCGACCTCATGTACAAGATCCTCGACCGCGGGGAGTCGATCGAACTCGAGCGGATGATCGGCATCTTCCCGGTCGAGGAGTCCGAGGGCCTCCAGGCCGCCCAGGAAGCGGGCGTCCCCGTCGGGACGGAGGGCATCGACAGCGTCCGCGAGCACGCGGACGAGCTGGACGTCGTCTTCGAGGCGACCACCTCGTACGTCCACGAGGAGAACGCCCCCGTCTACGAGGACCTGGACATCTTCGCCATCGACCTGACGCCAGCGGCGGTCGGCCCCTACACCGTCCCCGTCGTCAACCTCGACGACGTCGTCGGGGAGACGACGAACATCAACATGGTGACCTGCGGCGGCCAGGCGACGATTCCGATCGTCCACGCCGTCGACCGGGTGGCCGACGTCGACTACGCCGAGATGATCTCCCACATCGCCTCGAAGAGCGCGGGCCCCGGGACCAGGCAGAACATCGACTCGTTCACACAGACCACCTCAGCCGGTCTCGAGGAGGTCGGCGGCGCCGACCGCGGCAAGGCGATCATCACGCTCAACCCCGCGGAACCACCGATCATGATGCGAAATACCGTCCACACGCAGGTCCACGAGGACACCGACGTCGACGCGGTCCGTGACTCGATCGACCGCATCGCGAGCGAGATCCAGTCCTACGTCCCCGGCTACCAGATCACGATGGAACCCGAAGTCAAGCGCGCCGACGACGTCGCCTTCGACCTCGGCGACTCGATCATCCTCACCACGATGCTCGAAGTCGAGGGCGAGGGCCAGCACCTCCCACCGTACGCGGGCAACCTCGACATCATGACGAGCGCGGCGCTTGGCGCCGGGGAGCGCGTCGCCGCGAACTACGCCGAGGCGGGCGAACTCGGGGGTGTCGCCGGTGACTGAGTCGGACGTCCGCCTGGTCGACATGACGCTTCGCGACGGCATGCACGCCGTCGACCACTCGTTCACGCCCGCCGAGATGGCCGACGTGGCCGCCGCACTGGACGCCGCGGACATGGACGTCGTCGAGGTCTCCCACGGCGACGGCATGGGCGGCTCGTCGATCAACTACGGCTTCTCGGCCGCGGACACGGAGGCGTACCTGGACGCCGTCGTCCCGGAACTGACCGACACCGACCTGTCGGTCCTCCTGCTCCCGGGCATCGGGACGGTCGAGGAACTCGACCTGGCCATCGACCGCGGAGCCGACATCTGCCGGCTCGCCACCCACGTCACCGAGGCCGACGTCTCCCAGGAGCACTTCGAGTACGTCACCGACCGCGGGCTGGAGGCAAACGGCCTCCTGATGCTCTCGCACATGGCGCCCCCCGAGACGGTCCTCGAGCAGGCACAGTTGATGGAAGAGTACGGCGCCGACGCCGTCTACGTCATGGACTCGGCGGGCGCGATGCTCCCCGAGGACGTCCGCGAGCGCGTCAGCCTCCTCGTCGACGAACTCTCCATCGACGTCGGGTTCCACGCGCACAACAACCTCGGCCTCGGCATCGGCAACTCCCTGGCGGCCCTCGAGGAGGGGGCGGTCACCGTCGACGGCTGTCTCCGCGGGCTGGGCGCCGGCTCCGGGAACGCCCAGATCGAGGTGCTCCTCGGCGCCATGGAGAAGGCGGGCTACGACGTCGCGCCGGACTTCTTCGGCGTGATGGACGCCGCCGAGGACGTCCTGGTGCCGATGATCGGCGACGACGAAATGCCCGAACTCGACAACGACTCGCTCCTGCTGGGCTACGCCGGCGTCTACTCGTCGTTCCTCCGGCACACCCGCCGCGCGGGCGAGAAGTACGACGTCGACCCCCGCGAGATCCTGATCGAACTCGGCGAGATGCAGGTCGTCGGCGGCCAGGAGGACCTCATCACCGACGTCGCGTCGCGGCTGGCCGGCGAGGCGGACGACGAGTCCGTCGAAGCGGAGTGACCGGCTGATTTCCGCGCCACGTCGGTCGCGGGGCCAACATTGGGGTACTTTTTTATAGTGGCCGCAAATATTGAGGGTTGACATGCTGTCACGCAGGAGGTTCATCTCCGCGACTGGTGCAACGGGTATCGCAGCGCTCGCCGGCTGTCAGACGGGAACGACGGGCGACGGGACCCCGACGCCGGACGACCAGCCCGAGGGGACCACGACCGACCAGGGGACGCCGGGCGATTCGGACACGATCGGCATCGGCTTCCTCCACTCCCTGTCGGGGTCGTACTCGGTGCTCGGCGAACCCCAGAAGCAGGCCGCCGAACTGGCGGTCAAGCAACTCAACGAGAACGGCGGCATCGCCGGGCGGGAAGTCGAGGCCTACCATCAGGACACGGGTGGCGAGTCCCAGACCGCCCGCGAGAAGGCCCAGCTGCTCGTCGAGAACGAGGGCGTCGACGTCCTGTCGGGCATGGCCAACAGCGCCGCCGGGCTGGCCGTCCAGGACTACGCCAACGAACAGGACGTGCTGATGGCGTCGGGCGTCGGCGCCGACCCGGTGACGAAAGACCGGTGTAACCGCGTCACCTTCCGGTACGAACTCCGGACCGGCCAGATCGCCCGGGCCGTGGCCCCCTGGGCCATCGAGAACCTCGGGTCGAAGGTCTGGTTCCACGTCGCCGACTACGCCTTCGGCAACGCCTTCCTCGCGGGCTGGAAGAACGTCATCGAGCAGCGGGACCTCGACGTCGAGATCGTCAACGAGACGAAATCGAGCCTGTCGGAGAACGACTACTCCTCGTACATCACGTCGATCCAGGGCTCCGACGCCGACTTCGTCGCCGTCGGGCTGGCCGGCGGCCCGCTCGTCCAGTTCAACAAGCAGGCGTCCTCCTACAGCCTGCGTAACTCCACAGAAATGGTCGCGGCGACCAACGACTTCCTGTCGGTCCGCCAGGGCGGCGGCTCCAACGTCGTCGGCTCCTACTCCGGCGTCCGGTACTTCGAGGGCATGGACACCGACCTCAACCGGGACTTCGTCTCCGCGTTCATCGACGAGTTCGACGCCATCCCGAACAACCACGCCGAGTCCCAGTGGACGATCATCCGGCAGATCCTCGCGCCCGCCGTCGAGGAAGCCGGGTCCGTCGCCACCGACGACGTCATCCCCGTCATCGAGGGGATGGAGTTCGACTCGCCGATGGGCGGCGGCACGATCCGGGCCTGCGACCACCAGGCCGAACGGCCCGTCAACGTCTGTCAGATCACCGAGCCACAGGACCTCGAGATGCTCCAGGGCAAGGGCTCGTCCGTCCCCAGCCTGGACATCAAGCAGGAGGTTGCGGCCGGCGACGCCATCGCCCCCTGTGACCAGACCGGCTGCAGCCTCTGATAGGTAGATGCTCGCCGCCACAGCACCCCTGGCGATCTCGGTGCAGGAACTGGCCGTGCAGGTCCTCAACGGACTGACGCGCGGTGGCGTCTACGTCCTCGTAGCCATCGGCCTGTCGCTGATCTTCGGCGTGATGAACGTCGTCAACTTCGCCCACGGTTCGCTGTGGATGCTCGGCGTCTACCTGACGCTGACCGTCGTGGGGGCCAGCTTCGGGTCGTTCTGGCTCGCGCTCCTGCTGGTGCCACTCGGGATGGCCGTGGTCGGCGCCGCGATGGAGACGACGACCTTTCGGCCGCTGTACGGCCGCGACCCGCTGTATCACATCCTCCTCACGTTCGGGTTCACGCTCGTGTTCACCGACGTCGTCAGGTTCTTCTGGGGCACGGGGTACCAGCAGTCCCCCGCGCTCCCGGGCGTCCTCCAGGGCGCGATGGAACTGGCGCCGGGCGTGTTCTTCCCCCGGTACCGCCTGTTCGTCCTCCTGATGGCGATCGTGCTCTCGGTCGCCGTGTGGGCGATCCTCCGGTACACCGCCTTCGGTCTGATCGTCCGCGCCGGGACGCAAAACCGGAAGATGACCCGGTCGCTGGGAGTCAACGTCTCGCGGTACTACACGCTCGTGTTCGCGTTCGGCGCCGCGCTGGCCGGCATCGCCGGCGTGCTGTCGGCGAACATCTTCACGATCACGCCCTCGATGTGGGCCCAGGTGATCATCCTGTCGTTCATCGTCGTGATCGTCGGCGGCCTCGGCTCGTTCAAGGGGGCCGTCGTGGCCGGCTTCCTCATCGGCATGGTCGAGGCCCTCGACCAGCCGCTCCTCGAACTCGGCACGGCCACGCTGGGCCTCCCGGGGGCGATCCAGGTGCTCGACGGCTACCTCGTGTACATCCTGCTGTTCGTCGTCCTGCTGATCCGCCCGGCCGGCCTCTTCGGGGACGAGAGCCACCTCGAGGACGTCGAGGCCAACATCGACATCGACACCAGCCTGCCGACCATCAACTACGACAGCCCCTACTTCCTGGGGGTGCTCGCCGTCCTGGTGGCGATTCCCTTCGTCCTCGGCAACTACTTCGAGGGCATCGTCGTCCAGATCATGATCGTCGGCCTGTTCGCGCTCAGCCTGGACATCGTCACCGGCTACACGGGACTGATCTCCCTCGGCCACGCGCTGTTCCTCGGGCTGGCCGCCTACGGCGTCGGCCTCATCTTCGCGAACGTCACCGGGCTGCTCTTCGTCGCCGTGCCGGCGGTGATCGTCGCCGCGGCCGTAGTCGCCTGGGCGATCGGCTACCTGAGCTTCCGGGTCAGCGGCGTCTACTTCGCCATGCTGACGCTGGCGGTCGCCGAGATGTTCCGCCAGATCGTCGTCGACTTCGACGGACTGACCAACGGCACCGACGGCCTCAACGTCGTCTGGCCGGCGGTCCCGTTCGTCGACCTGGGTGACACGACGACGATCTACTTCCTGACGCTCGTCACCCTCGCGGCCCTGTACGTGCTGTCGGTGCGCATCCTGGATTCGCCCTTCGGCACGTCCCTGAAGGCGATCCGCGACAGCAGCGAGCGGATGGAGGCCCTGGGCTACGACGTGAACAGGTACAAGCGCCGGGCGTTCCTGCTCTCGGGGGCCATCGGCGGCGTGGCCGGGGTGATGCACGCCCTGTACTTCCGGTTTGCCTCGCCGTCGTCCGTGCTCGACTGGGCCGTCTCCGGGGACGTCCTCGTGACGATGGTCCTCGGTGGCATGGGCACGCTCTACGGCCCGCTGGTCGGCGCCACCGTCTTCGTGGGTCTCGAGACGCAGGTCTCGCGCTTCGTCACCCACTGGGAGTTCGTGCTCGGGTCGCTGTTCATCCTGTTCGTCATCTTCGCGCCTCGCGGGCTGGTGAGCCTGCCCGGGCGCGTCAAGCGCTACCTCTCGGCGTCCTCTGAGGACCCGGGCGTGCCGGCCGACGGCGGCCCGGAGGAGGTGACCGATGACTGACGACGCCGTCCTCGAGACCCGGGGACTCACCAAGCAGTTCGGCGGCCTCACCGCCGTCGACGACGTCGACCTGACGATCCCGCGCGAGGAGATCCGCGCCATCATCGGGCCGAACGGCGCCGGCAAGTCGACGCTGTTCAACATGATCACCGGCTTCCTCGAGCCGACGTCCGGCTCGGTCGTCTACGAGGGCGAGGACGTTACCGCCCTCCCGCCTCACGAGCGGTGTCAGCTGGGGATGGCCCGGTCGTTCCAGATCAACGAGATCTTCGAGTCGCTCACCGTCCGGGAGAACCTCCGGATCGCGGCACAGGGCCAGCACGAGGACCGGCTGCACCCGCTTCGTGACGCCCAGTCCCTGACGTCAGTCAACGACCGCGTCGACGAGGTCCTCGACCGGATCGGCCTGGCCGACCAGGCAGACACACTCGCCCACGACCTCGCGTACGGCGACCAGCGCACGGTCGAAATCGGCCTCGTGCTCGCTGCCGACCCGTCGCTGTTGCTGTTCGACGAACCCGCGGCGGGCGTCGGTGCCGAGGAGTCCGAGCGCCTGGAGTCGCTCATCGGCGACATCGCCGAGGGGCGGACCGTCCTGCTGATCGAACACGACATCGACATGGTCATGACCGTCGCAGACCGCATCTCGGTGCTCTACGAGGGCACCGTCATCGCGGAGGGAAGCCCGGAGGAGATTGCAAACAACCAGCGCGTCCAGGAGGCCTACCTGGGAGGTGTCGCCTGATGAGCGACCCCCTGCTGGCCGTCGAGGACGTCCACGCCGGCTACGGCAAGACCACCGTCCTGGAGGGCGTCTCCCTGTCGGTGCCCGAGGAGTCGGCGGTCTCGCTGGTCGGCCGGAACGGCGCCGGCAAGACCACCACGCTGCGCGCCATCACCGGCCACGTCAACGTCACCGGTGGCTCGGTCCGCCTGGCCGGCGAGGACCTCACCGGGCGCACGCCCGAGGCCATCTACCGCGCCGGCATCGGCCTCGTGCCGGAAAACCGGGAGGTGTTCCCGGGCCTGACCGTCGAGGAGAACCTCAAGATGGGCGCGACGACGGCCGACGACGGCTGGCTCACCTTCGAGGAGGCCTACGACCTCTTCCCGCGCCTGGGCGAGCGGAAGACCCAGATGGGTCGGACGCTCTCGGGCGGCGAACAGCAGATGCTCGCCATCGCCCGGAGCCTGATGGGCGACACGGAGGTCCTGTTGCTCGACGAGCCCACGGAGGGGCTGGCCCCCCAGATCGTCGAGGACATCGTCGACATCATCCAGACGCTGGCCGACCGCGGGCTGACGGTGCTCGTCGTCGAACAGAACATCGAGGCCGTCACCGAGGTCGCCGACTACCACCACGTCCTCGCCGACGGCCAGGTCGTCTTCGAGGGCTCGACCGCGGACCTGTCCGACGCACGGGACGTCCAGGAACGGTACCTGGGCGTCAGCCAGACGCAGTAGCGGCTCCCGTCGTTTTCAGTTCACTCGCGGACTGCAGAGCGGCCGCTGTGGTGGCGCCTGAAACGTGGGTACTGAAACGAGGGTGGGGGGGGGAGAGAGTAGGCTCGTCCGTCCAGCCGTGGGTACCGGACTGGGCCGTGGCCAACCAGATCGGTCGGTATCTCGGCCCACTCCTACCCACCATCTCGACCACCAAAACGGTTGTCCTTCGGGACGAAAACCGCCCCGCCCGGACCGGTTCAGGGGTGGGGGTAGCGCAGGCCCGGTGGCCGCACTCTCGCCTCGTACTGTCCGGCGCGCTCGTCGAGGACCCGCTCGACGATGGTGCTCGAGGAGCAGACCACGTTCGCGCCGGCGTCGCAGCGATCGGCTCGCTCGACCCGGCAGTCGTGCCCGTGGGCCGACAGCGCCGACTCGAGAGCCGTCTCGTCGTGGTGCTGGTCGTGCCCGAGGACGATCACGTCGGGTTCGATGCGGTCCAGCGGCACGAAGACGTCCTCGGGGTGGCCGAGGACGGCCTCGTCGACGGCTGCCAGGCCCGCGACCGTCTGGCGGCGCTGTTCGGCCGACAGGATCGGGTCCGGCTTGTGCGTGACGTTCGGGTCGCGAGCGATGATGACGTGGAGTTCGTCCCCCATCGCGGCGGCCGCCTCGAGGTAGTGGACGTGACCAGGGTGGACCAGGTCGAAGGTCCCCTGTGCGACGACGGTTGTCATCCCTTGGGAGATCGTCGCGGTGGCGCCGTAAAGTTGTTGTGCCTCGCTGTCAGGGCGCGCTGCGCGGGTCCGCCGCGTCGGTCGGCGTGCCGGCTCAGGACAGCTCCTCGATCGTCGCTTCGACGCGCCTGAGGCTGGCTTCGATCTCGGTGACGCGGTCCGCCTGGGCCTCGTTGCGCTCGCTCAGTTCGTCGACTGCCGTGGCGATGTGGTCGGCCCGCTCGGCGATCCGGTCCAGCCGACTCGACATCTCCTCGACGGCCTCGGCCTGTTCGTCGGTGCCGCGAACGATCTCGTCCATCCGGCTGGCGGTGTCGCCGACCGCCTCGGCGATGTGCCGTTGGTTCTCGACGAGTTCTGACACCTGGTCCGTGGCGTCGGTCACCTGCCGTTCGACGCGGTCGACGGTCTCCGTCGTGAGGGCGACCTTCTCTTCGATGGAGGCGACGATCCGGGCGATCTCGTCGGACTCGCGACCGACCTCCTCGGAGAGGCCCTTGATCTCGTCTGCCACTACCGCGAAGCCGTCGGCCTCGTCCCCGAGCCGCGCGGCCTCGATGTTGGCGTTGAGTGCGAGCATGTTGGTCTGGTCGCTGATGTCGTCGATCACGGCCAGGATCTCGCTGATCTCGGTCACCTCCTCGTTCAGGTCCGCGACCGCCGACTCCACGACGTCGGTCGCCTCCTCGACGGACTCGATGGTCGCGGCGACTGCCTCGGCCTCTCGGCGTGACTCCGCCGCCAGGTCCTCGACGGTGGCGGTCTGGTCGCCGACTTCGTGGGCGGTCGCGGCGATCTCCTCGCCGGTCGCGCTCGTCGTCTCGACCTCGTCGGCGACGCCGTCGAGGTCGCTGGCCTGCTCGTCGGCGATCTCTGCGATCTCGCGGCTGCGCGCCGAGATGTCGGCCGCCGCGTCCCGCACCTCTTCGACCGACCGGTCGACGGTCTCGGCCATCTCTGCCTGGACCGCCTCGAGGCGCTTCCGGTCCTCGACGATGTCGGTCACCTCCGTGACCAGTTCGAGGGCCCCGGTCGCCACCCCGCTGTCGTCGCGAAGCGGCACGGCGAGTGCCTGGCCGTAGAACGTCTCGCCGTCGGCGTCCGTCGCTCGCCGGGTCCGCTCTTCCTTGACCGGTTCGTTCTCGGCGACCACCCGCTCGGCGAGCGTTCGGTCGGCGTTCTCGGGCTGAAAGACCTCCGTCGCCGTTCGCCCGAGCACCGCGTCGGCGTCCATGCCGAGCAACCCGGCCGCGGCGTCGTTCCAGTGCGTGATGCGGCCGTCGGCGTCGACGGCGAACAGCGGGTCGGGGAACAGTGACACGGCGGTCTCGAAGGCTCGTTGCCAGGACCCGGTCGGGGAGACCATCCCGGACGGGGTCCCGTGCGTCCCGTCGCTCATACCGTCGCCTCGCTTCCCAGTTCCAAATAGGTTGAGGTCCGCTGCACTGGCTGCACCGGTGCCAGCACGCCGTCACCGTGAGCCGGCTGTCTTCGCTCGCCTTCCCGGCGGAGGACAACGCTTTTGCCGTTTCCGCGGGATCTTCGACCCACATGAGTGCACGTGAAACGGTGCTCGACGGCGTGACCGTCGTCGACCTGACGACGTTCGTGACCGGCGGCTTTTGCTCCCTGATGCTCGCCAACCAGGGCGCGGAGGTCATCAAGGTCGAACGCCCGGGCTACGGCGACGACAACCGCCACTCCGGCCCACCCTTCGTCGACGGCGAATCCCCGTACTTCTGGACGGTGAACTACGACAAGCGGTCGGTCGAACTGAACCTCAAATCCGAGGCGGGGCGCGAGGCACTGTACGACCTCGTCGCCGAGGCGGACGTCTTCATCCAGAACTACCGGCCTGGCACCGAGGAGCGCCTCGGCGTGGACGACGAGACGCTGCGGGAGTACAACGAGGACCTGATCTACTGCTCCATCTCGGCCTTCGGCGAGACCGGGCCGTGGCGAGAACGCCCGGGCTACGACCTGCTGGTCCAGGGACTGTCGGGCATCATGAGCGTCACGGGCGAGGAAGACGGTCAGCCCGTGAAGGTCGGCTTGCCCCAGACGGACCTGATCACGGCGATGTGGTCCGCCTTCGGTATCATGGGAGCGCTCTACCGGCGCGAACGAACGGGCGAAGGCGACTACCTCGAACTCGGCATGCTCGACGCGACGCTCCCCTGGCTGACCAAGCAGGCCGGCAAGGTCTTCGCAGGTGAGGAGCCGCGGCGGATGGGGACGAAGGACCCGGTGCTTGCGCCCTACCAGCAGTTTCCGACCGCCGACGGGCACGTCATCGTCGCGGCACTGAACCAGAAGCTCTGGCGGGACCTCTGTACCGCCATCGACCGCGAGGACCTCCTCGCGGACGACCGGTTCGCCGAGAACGCCGACCGCGTCGAGCACATGGACGCCCTGGAGGCGGAACTGATCGCCACCTTCGAGCAGCGCGCGACCGACGAGTGGATGGACGTCCTCGTCGAGGCCGGCGTCCCGGCGGCCCCCATCAACGACGTCGACGACGCCCTGGACAACGAGCAGGTCCGGGCGCGGAACGTCGTCCAGGAGTTCGATGACGGCGACCGGACCGTGCCGGTGATCGAGCACCCGATCAACTACGAGCGCGCCGACAGCGGCTTCGAGTCCCCGCCGCCGCGACTCGGGGCCGACACGCGGGCGGTGTTCCGGGAACTGGGCTACGACGAGGACCGCCTGGACGAACTGGCCGCGGCGGGCGTGTTCGGCGAACAGGAAGACTAACGGGGGAGGGGGGCATTGCCACGCGTACGCATGAGCCCCGTGGCATGCATCGGCGCGTCGATGACGCAGTTCGGGCAACGGGACGAGTGGGTCGTCGACCTGCTCGCCGAGGCCGGACAGGCCTGCCTGGACGACGCATCCGTCGACGCAGCCGACCTCGATCACCTGTACGTCTCGAACATGGCCAGCGGCGAGTTCGAGGGCCAGACCGGCGTGATGAACGCCCTGGCCCACGACCTCGGTGCACTCGGCGCCTACACCCAGCGGGTCGACCAGACCTCCGCCTCCGGCGGGGCCGGCATCTACGCGGCCTGGCAGTCGGTCGCCTCCGGGGCGAGTGACCTCACGATGCTCGTCGGTGGCGAGAAGATGACCCACCGGACGACCGGCGAGTCGACGGACGTCATCGCCTCGCTCACCCACCCCGCCGAGTACAAGCACGGGGTCACGCTCCCCTCTTTCGCCGGGCTGACCGCCCGTCACTACCTCGACCGGTTCGACGCCCCCCGGGAGAGCCTGGCGAAGGTCGCGGTCAAGAACCACCGTAACGGCGTCGACAACCCACACGCCCAGTTCCGGAAGGAGATCGACGTCGAGACGGCCCTGGAGAGCCCGATCATCGCCGACCCCCTCCGGCTGTACGACTTCTGCCCGGTGACCGACGGGAGCGCGGCTTTGCTGTTCACGACCGAGGAGCGGGCGAGCGACCTCACCGACGACTACGTCGTCATCTCGGGCATCGCCGGCGCGACCGACACCCAGGTCGTCCACGAGCGCGACGATCCGACGGTGATGGGTGGCGTCGTCGAGAGCGGCGACCGGGCCTTCGAGATGGCCGGCCGCGCCCGCGAGGACGTCGACGTCGCCGAACTCCACGACATGTTCACGATCCTCGAGTTCCTCCAGTACGAGGGCCTCGGCTTCGCCGACCAGGGCGAGGGCTGGCGGGCGATCGAGGAGGGCGTCACGGCCCGCGACGGCTCCCTTCCCATCAACACCTCTGGCGGGCTGAAGTCCAAGGGCCACCCGCTGGGTGCCTCGGGCGTGGCCCAGGCCTACGAACTCTACCAGCAACTCCTCGGCGAGGCCGGGCCGCGGCAGGTCGAGGCCGACGTCGGCCTGGCCTGCAACGTGGGTGGCTTCGGGAACTGCGTCACCACGACGATCATGGAGGTGGGCGAATGAGCCGCGAACTGCTGGCCGGCGAGTGCCCGAACGGCCACCGCTCGTACCCGACCCACCCCCGGTGTCCCGACTGTGGGGACCCCCAGTCGGCGACGGTCGACCTGGCCGACCGCGAGGCCGAGGTGGTGACCTGGACCACGAGCACGGCGACGCCGCCGGGGGTCCGGGAGCCGAACACGCTCGCCATCGTCGAGTTCGACCTGGACGGCGAGTCGGTCCGGGTGCTCGGACAGGCCACCACCGACGACGTGGACGTCGGCGACACCGTGCGGCCGGTCTACGTCGACGAACTTCGCGACCCCAACGCGGGCATCCGCGAGCCGGAGAGCCAGGACTGGGACGGTTTCCGCTTCGAGCCGGTCTGACGACCGAGTCGTCGAGGCACCTCGTCTGCAACCGTTCTCGTTCGAACGCTACTGGGCCCTAGCTATTTGCTTCCGGGGTGTCTCTGGGCCACTATGCCGTCAGACGCCACCGCGACGGGGCTGTACCGGCTCAACACCGCCGACTGGACGATGGACCGCAGCCTGATGATCCAGATGCAGGGCTTCGGGGAGCCCTACGACACCCCCTGTCCGTTCTACCTCGTCGAACACCCCGAGGGAACCGTGGCCTTCGACACCGGCGTCAGCCGGGAACTGTTCCAGGATCCGGCGAGCTACGGCCCGGAGGGCGCCGCCCACATGGCCGACTTCGAGCCCGCCGTTGACATCGGCCCGGAGCGCGAGCCCGCGGCGCTGCTGGACGAGATCGGCTACGAACCGGCCGACGTCGACGTGGTCGTCATGTCCCACCTCCACACCGACCACGCCGGGAACATCGACGCCTTCCCGGAGGCCGAGATCGTCGTCCAGCAGGCTGAACTCGACTACGCCCGGGACCCGGTCGCCCCGGCCCAGGGAATCTTCTACCTCGGCGGCGACCTCGCGGCTCTCGAGGAGGCCGACGTCACGACCGTCGAGGGCAGCTACGACGTCTTCGGCGACGGGAGCGTCACGACCATGTCGACGCCGGGACACTCGCCCGGTCACCAGTCGCTCCGGGTCGAACTGCCCGACGCCGGGACAGTCATTATCGCTGGGGACATCGCGAACCTCCGGGCGGGCTACGAGTCGGAGTTCATGCCGGCGTTCACGTGGTCGCTCGACGACGCCGTCCGCTCGGTTCGCGCGGTCCGCGAGGAAGCCGAGGAATCCGACGCCGACGTCTTCATTCACCACGACCGGGACGACCAGGCCCGGCTGCCCGATCCACCGGCGAAACTCGAGTGAGGCGGGCCGGACACCTCTCTCAGATCTCGTAGCCGTGTCCCTTCTGCCCGGTCACGTCCCCCACCGCCAGGCGATACCGGACTTGCGCCGTCATCGGTTCGCCGTAGGGGAACAGGCTGGCGAACTCGGCGTTGTCGAACATGACGTCCTCGAGGCGATCGGCGTCCCCCTCGGAAACCTCCGTGAGCGGCCCCCGAGACCACGACGCTGCGCCACCTGTTGGCGTCCTCGACGTCGTAGGTCGTGAAACTCGCCTCGTCGGTCGTCTCGACGAAGTCGAGTTTCCGGCTGTCGTCGCCGAATCGCAGCAGGAAAAAGTACAGGCTGTCGTCGGCGTACCCGAACGACACCGGCACCGCGTAGGCCGTGCCGTCCCGGGCGAGCGACAGGACGCCGGTGCCCTGCGCCCGGAGGAAGTCGTCGATCTCGTCGCGGTCCATGGCGTACCCGTGAAGCGTCTCGGAGTCCCGTGGCTGGTCGGCCATACCGACAGGTCACCTGACACCACTATAAGCACTCCCCCGAATGTATTCCGAACGGCCCGTGGCGTGCGCCTCAGTCCCAGCGACGTGTTGGGAGGACCGGCACCAAATCGCGTGGCACGCGACCGACGACGCCTCTGGCTCCTGGGACTTCGTACAGGGGGCTCTCCAAATATACCATAAATACAAGATATATTGAAATACAACATATATTTGTATTGGTGGAACTGGTCCACGTTGCCGTTCCCGGCAGTCGAAGAACGAACGAACCTCCCAGTTTCGGCGTAACTGGGCAAATACCGGTCCATCTGTCGGAAACCCTCGATGGTGGTGACCGCCGCCGCATGGTCGAGCACGACAGGCCGGAATATCGGCAGACACTGACGCAGGATTCCCTGTATCTCCGGAGTAGGCGTCAAATTGGGCCGAAATTTGCCGTTTCGGCTACGTCACCTCTCGCCGGGAACCCTCGTCGACCGCTACTCTGGCCGATAAGATACTCAATTAGGTATTTTTACAGTTATATACGTTATATTTTATATCTTCGCCCGCCCGTTTGGCAGACAGCCCTCGCACAGCGCGCTCCCGTACCCGACGGTACGAGTGAAGAGTGCCGACACCACCGGACCCTGCTCGTCAGTCCGACGTCGAGTCGACGAAGAAGTCCTCGTCCTCGAACGGGTCGGCCTCGCCGGTCACGTCGAGGACGTCGAGTGCGGTCACCGTCGCCGCCACGCCGAGTTCGTCCGCGAGACTCGGGACCGTTCGCCCCTCGTCGCCGCTGACGAGTTCCTTCACGTACAGGCCGCCTTCGCCGTGGACGTCGACGGTCGCGCGGTCGCTCGTCCCCACGGTCCCCGATTCGTCGCTCCCGCCCAGGTCGCCGTCGACGTCGTAGACCTGCCTGGTCCGCGTGAGATCGGCCCGCCGGTGGTCGACGCGCTGGGGGGTCTCCTGCTGGATCGTCGCACCGTCGAGGGTAGCGAGTGCGTCGGCGAACGTCCCCTCGTCGACTGGCTCGCCGAGGGCCACGTCCATCCGGTAGGTCTTGCTCGCGTCGAGTTCCTTGACGCGCTCGACCATGTCGTAGGTCGCGCGGCGCAGGCCCCGGACCTCGACGGCTCCGTCCGCGAACTGATTGATCTCGGCTTCGAGGGCGTCCACGTCCACGTCGCGGACGCGGGGCTCGTCGACCTCGATCACGAAGGGGCGGCCGTCCCCGAGCATCAGGGCGTCGACGTCCTCGCGGCCGGCGCCGTGGAACGTCGCCGACTCGCCGTCCATCGCCTCCAGGACGACCGGCGCGGTCAACTCCTCGACGCTCCGGTCGTAGCGGTAGCCCGTGCCGTCACAACCCGGGCACTCCTCGCCGCGTTTGATCCCGGTCTCGTTGCACTCCCGGCAGGGCCACTCGGTCTGGGGAATGTCGCGTTCGAGTTTGCGGTACCGGCCGTAGACGAACGCGGAGTTGACCTGGACGTCCACCTCGTCGGTGGCGAGGTCACAGCGGACCTGGACGTCGGGGCGCTCGAAGTCGACCTCGGTGCCGGTCACCTGCCCCAGGCGCTTGCCGACCTCGCGGTTGAACTCGGACTTGAGCAGTTCGCCCGCCTCGGGGTCGAGGCCGGCGTCCTCCCGGAGGAGGCGGTCGTTCTCCTCGAGCAGGGGCGGGACGCTCGTCCCGACCTGGTAGGTGGCGAAGTCGTAGCCCTGCAGGGCCGTGGCGGCGCGTTCGGCCCACACGTCGAAGCGGTCGCACTCGCCCTCGCAGACCCAGCAGGGCTCCTCGGGCGGGTCGAAGGGCTCGTCGTCTTCGAGCGCGACGGCGACGCGGAGGCTCCGGCCGCGCTCGCGGTTGGTCAGGCCGAAGCTCCGGTCGGCGACGAGCCGGCCCAGGCAGGGGTCACAGACGGGGCCGGACGCGAGTGCCGCGCGGGCGGCCGCGAGGACGGTCATTGGCGATTCCTGGCGGTGGCGGCCTAATTCGCTTTCGAACTGGGCGGGCCGCACCGGCCGGAAACCGGGTGGCTTTTGCCCGCTGCCCGGAAGGGTCGGCCAATGCAGGAGTGGCTGGTCGCACTCGTCCTGGGTCTCGTCCAGGGGCTCCTCGAGTGGCTCCCCGTCTCCAGCGAGGGGACCGTCGCCATCGTGCTCTCGGCGCTGGGGTCGCCGGCGGACGTGGCGACCCGGTACGCGCTCTTCCTCCACGCCGGGACCGCCGTCGCGGCAGCGGCATTTTACCGCGAGGAACTCCGGACCCTCCTGGCGGACGTCCCGGCGTGGCGGCCCCGCCGGGCCTTCGGGGCCGACCTGGCCGACCTCAGTTTCTTCGGCGTCGCCACGCTCGTCTCCGGGGTCGTCGGGGTCAGTGGCTACGTGGCCATCAGGGAGGTGGCGTCGGCGACCGCGGGCGGTGGGTTCGTCGCCGCCATCGGCGCCCTCCTCGTGGCGACGGGCCTGTTCATGCGGGTCGCGGAGCGCCGGGCGACCGAGCACCGCGAGGCACCGACGCTGCTCGACGCGCTCCTCGTGGGCGCGCTGCAGGGGTTCGCCGTGCTGCCGGGCGTCTCGCGGTCCGGGACGACGGTCTCTGCCCTCCTGCTCCGCGGGTACGAGGGGCCGACGGCCCTCCGGCTGTCGTTCGTGCTCTCGATACCCGCCGCCCTGGGCGCGGGCCTGCTCGTGGTTCTCGACGAGGGCGTCGGCACCCTCTCGCTGTCCGGCGCCGCCCTCGCGCTCGCGACGAGTGCGGTCGTGGGGTACCTCGCCGTCGGCGCCCTCGTCGGACTCGTCCGCCGGATCACCTTCTGGCGGGTCTGCGTCGGGTTCGGCGCGCTGGCCGTCGTCGGGGGCGGCCTGTTGCTCCTCTAACCCGGGAGCCGTCGCGGTCGGGACTTATATGCCCGCGAGGCGCTAGCTTCCGGTAGATCGGCCGCTCATGAGCGAAGGGGAACGGAAGCTCGTCGACACGTCGGGCGATTACCTGTACGCCGTGCGGGAGGGCGAGCCCGTAGAAGCGCCGCAGTGGCGCTCCTGCCGGATCGTCCTGACGAGCGATCGCCTCGTGCTCGCGACCAACGGGGGCAAGCAGGCCGTCCCCCACGCGAAGATCCGGTTGCCGGACGATCCGGAGGCCATCGTGCCGGAGGGGGTGTCGCTCGGCACCGCCACGCCGCTCCGGATCGGCGACGCCGTCATCCTCGTGGACGTCGGGGGCTCGGAGGACTTCGAGGCCGAGTACTGCCGGGCGGTCCTCCACGACGAGATCATCCTCGTGAAGCACCCGGCCGTGGTCGGCGGCGTCGTGCAGGACGACGCCGAGTGGTCGAAGGCCCGTTTCCGCTTCGAGGACGACCGCATCGTCCTCGGCCTCCCCGGCAACCGGACGACCGCGTTCGCGATCGACGACGTCGGCACGATCGAGACCAGTCGCGGGACCGTCGCCGGCGAGGACCGCCGGATCGTCGCCGTCGAACACGCAGACGAGGACGACCGGGCCGTCGAGACGCACTTCTCCGGCACGGACCGACACGCCAGCGCCCTCGAGACGCTCCTCCAGGGCGTCATCGAGGCCCGCGAGGACGACGTCGAACTGACCGAGACGGAAAACCAGGTCCTCATGGCGCTGTACTCGGGCGTCTCGCCCTTCGAGATGGCCGAGTTCGTCGGGATCGACGTCGACGAGGTCGAGGAGATCTACCAGAAACTCCTCGACGCGGGGGCCGTCGACGAGGTGCGCGTGCGGACCGAGGTGACGCTCAACGCTCACGGCCGCAACCTCGCCAGCGAGGCCATGAACGAACAGTGACAGGGCCGTGGCGGTCGCGTGTCCGGCCGGTCGCCGTCCGTCGCCATCGTCGGCCACAATACATAACTCCGCCAGGGGAGAACACGGAATGATGGCCGACGAGACGAAGATCGAGGACTCGCAGGGCAAGTACATGCGGGTCCTCAAGAACGGTCAGCAACTCAACGACGCGACGTGGCAGCAGTGTCGCGTCGTGCTGACCGACAAGCGACTCGTCCTCGCGGCCGACGACCAGCTCGCCATCCCGCTGGCCGACATCGACCGGATCGGCGAGCGGTACGACGTCAACCAGGCGGCGCGGTCCGAGACCAGTTACACGACGCTGTACGTCGACGACGACGCCTTCCTGGTGACCACACAGCACCACGACCAGTTCCAGACGAACTTCTACCGGGCCTCGCTCGACGGCGCCATCATCTACGCGCGCCACCCGGCGGTCCGCGGCGGGGTCGTCCAGGACGCCGCCTGGCAGCGCGGGCGGACCAAGGTCACCGACGAGGCCGTCCTCCTCGTCACGGAGGACGGCCAGAAGGTGGCCATCGACCGTGACGACATCGGGGAGATGGAGACCGACGAGATGGTCGTCGACGGCGAGGAACGCGCCGTCGTCGAGGTCGAACACACCGACGAGGACAAGACCAGCGTGGAGACCCACCTCTCCGGGCGCGAACACCACATCTCCGTCCTCCAGCGCCTGCTCGGCGAGGGAGCCGAACGAAACCGCGCGGACCTCGACCTCGACCCGGTCGAACGACGCGTCATCATGGCGCTGTACTCGGGCGTCTCGCCCTTCGGCATCTCGGAGTTCGTCGGCATCGACGTCGAGCGCGTCGAGGAAATCTACGACCGGCTGATCGAACTCGACGTCATCGAGGTCGAACGCGAGCGAAGCGAGGTCGCCCTGACCGCCCAGGGCCGGACGGTCGCCGGCGAGGCCATGGGCGAGCGGTGAGGCGGACCGCCAGGCCGACGGGAGCTTCCTACGGCCAGAGTCCCCGGTACTGGTGGGCCGCCGCGATCCGTTCCAGCGCGACCACGTAGGCCGCCTCCCGCCAGGTGCAGTCCCGCGCTTCCACCTCGGCCTTGACCCGTCCCCAGGCGCGTTCCATCTCGGTGTCGAGCTCCTGGTTCACCGTCTCGAGGGACCACGCCCGGCGGTTGATGTCCTGGAGCCACTCGAAGTAACTCACCGTCACGCCGCCGGCGTTGGCGAGGATGTCTGGCACGACCGTGACACCGCGCTCCGCGAGGATGTCGTCAGCCGCACTCGCCGTCGGGCCGTTCGCCCCCTCGACGACGACGTCGGCCGCGACGTCGTCGGCGTTGTCCGTCGTGAGGACGTTCCCGACGGCTGCCGGAATCAAAACGTCGACGTCGAGTTCGAGCAGCTCCGGGTTCGTGAGTCGAGTCGCGGACTCCCTGCCGTAGGTGGTCACCGCCTCGGGTTCCTCGTCGTGGAGGGGAATGTCCTGGACGGGGAGGCCATCCGGGTCGTAGATCGCGCCGTTGACGTCGCTCGTAGCCACCACGTCGGCGCCCCAGGCGTCGAGCATCCGCGCGGCGTGCCCGCCGACGCTCCCGAAGCCCTGGACGGCGACCGTCGTGTCCGCGACCGACCGATCGAGGTACTCGAGCGTCTGGCGGGTGATGATGGCGACGCTGCGACCCGGTGCCGCCTCGCGGCCGGGGCTGCCACCGATGACCTCCGGCTTGCCCGTGACGACGCCGGGCTCGGTCTCGCCCGTCTCGACGCTGTAGGCGTCCATGATCCAGGCCATCACCTGCGCGTCGGTCCCCATGTCGGGCGCGGGGATGTCACGCATCGGGCCGATGACGTCCCGCAGTCCGTGCGTCAGCCGGCGGGTGAGCCGCTCGGTTTCGCCGTCGCTGAGCGCCTTCGAGTCGACCCGAACGCCCCCCTTGGCCCCGCCGAAGGGCAGGTCCATCAGGGCGCACTTCCAGGTCATCCACATCGAGAGGCCGATGCACTCCTCCCGCGTCACGTCGGGAGCGAAGCGCAGGCCGCCCTTGTAGGGCCCGCGGACGCTGTCGTGCTGGGCGCGGTAGGCCGTATACACCTCGACGGACCCGTCGTCGAGTCGAACCGGGAGCGACACCTCCTGGACGCGCGTCGGGTGGTGCAGGCGCGCCTGGAGTGCCGGGTCGAGGTCGACGACCGACGCTACCGCGTCGAGTTGCTCGCGCGCCGTCGCGAGTGCCGACTCGTCGCCGTCGCTCGGACCGCCGTCAGTGGCGGCGCGCGCGGAATCCATGCGGCGGACTCACTCGAGTGACATGCCGCGTTCCTGGAAGGTTCCACCGCACTCGTCGCACTCGCCCGGGTGGGTGTGGCGCTCGACGATGGCGCCACAGCGGAGACACTCGTAGGTGGTCTTCGTACCGGTGACGTGAGGGACGTCGTGAACCATTCATCACGAACGTCTGCTAGCGATATATATGAATGTTATGTGTATTAGGGATATTACCACATATTAATTTTTTCTCCGGCCCCCGCTGGGGGAAGGCGGTCAACCGGTCCCGAAGGTTGAAATCGCCAGCCGGCCACCCTGGCGTATGAGCGTTCGGACTGCGGTCGTCCTGGCGGCCGGCGAGGGAACGCGCCTGCGTCCCCTCACCCGCAACCGCCCGAAGCCGATGTTACCCGCCGGGAACCGCCCCATCCTGGAGCACGTCCTCGACGCCCTCGTCGACGCGGGGATCACGAAACTCGTCCTCGTGGTCGGCTACCGGCGCGACCGCGTCCAGGAGTACGTCGGTCCGTCCTATCGCGACGTCCCCGTCGAGTACGTCCTCCAGGAGAAACAGCTGGGCAGCGGGCACGCTCTCCTGCAGGCCCGCGACGCGGTCGACGGCTCGTTCGTGGTCGTCAACGGCGACCGGCTGATCGAGGCCGGCTCGGTCCACGACGTCGCGGAGGCCTACGAGACCGACGACGTGCCCGCGGCGGTGGCGGTCATCGAGCGTCCCTCGGTGCGCCACTACGGGGCCGTCGTCCTCCGGGACCGCGACATCCAACAGATCGTCGAGAAGCCCGACACCGACGAGTACCGCCTGATCAACGCCGGCATCTACGCGTTCGACACGGCCATCTTCGACGCCATCGACGGGACCGCCCGGGCCGACGGCGAACTGGGCCTGACCGACACCATCGCCGACCTGCTCGCGCGCGAGCGCGTCCGCGGCGTCCGCACGGAGGGGCTCTGGGTCGACGCGACCTACCCGTGGGACCTGCTCGAAGTCGCCGCCGAGGTCCTCGCGCGTGGCCGCGTCCCCCAGCCGGAGACCGGCGACGCAGTCTGGGTCGACCCCGCAGCAGCCGTCCACGACGACGCGGTCCTGCAGGGTCCCGTGGTCGTGGGGCCCGACAGCGAGATCGGGCCCGGGGCGGTCGTCGGGCCGGTCGCCGCGGTCGGTCGCAACGCCACGGTCGGGGCGAACGCGACGCTCCAGCGGACCGTCCTCGACGCCGACACCCGCGTCGCCGCGGGGTCGACCCTCGTCGACGCCGTCCTCGGCCAGAACGTCCATCTCGGCCCCGCCACGGCCATCCCCGGCGGCCCCGCCGACGTCCGCGTCGAGACGACGGTCTTCGAGGACCAGCCCCTCGGTGCCGTGGTCGCCGACCGCACGACTGCGGCGGGCGACGTGAGTTTCGAGCCCGGGGCGCTCGTCGGCCCGAACGTCGAGATCCACGCCGGCGCGCACGTCCCGGGCCGCGTCGCCGAGGGCGCGGAGGTGGTCCGCTGATGTGTGGCATCATCGGCTGCGTTGGCCGCGGCGAGGACACCCTCTCGACGCTCGTCGCCGGTCTGTCCCAACTGGAGTACCGCGGCTACGACTCGGCCGGCGTCGCTCTCGGTGGCGAGACGGTCTCGGTCGCCAAGCGCGCGGGCGAACTCTCCGCGCTCCGCGAGGCCCTCGCGGCGGAGCCGATCGCGGGCGACCTGGGCGTCGGCCACACCCGGTGGAGCACCCACGGTCCGCCGACGGACGCCAACGCACACCCCCACGAGGACTGTTCCGGCCGCGTCGCCGTCGTCCACAACGGCATCATCGAGAACTACCAGGCCGTCCGGGACGACCTCGCCACCGACGGCCACACATTCGAGAGCGACACCGACACGGAGGTCATCCCCCACCTGATCGAGGCCGAACTCGACGCCGGTGCCGACCCCGAGGCCGCGTTCCGCGCGGCGATCGACCGCGTGGAGGGGAGCTACGCCGTCGCGGCCGTCGTCGCCGGGGCCGACGCCGTCTTCGCCGCGCGCAACGACTCGCCGCTCGTCCTCGGGATCGCCGACGGGGCGACCTTCCTCGCCAGCGACGTGCCCGCCTTCCGCGAGTACACGGATCGGGTCGTCTACCTCGACGACGGCGAGTTCGCGCGCCTCGACGACGAGGGCTGGACCGTCACCGACGCCGACGGCGCGCGCGTCGAGAAGGCCGTCGAGACCGTCGACTGGGACCCCGAGGAGACGGGCAAGAGCGGCTACGACCACTACATGCTGAAGGATATCCACGAGCAACCGCGCGCCCTGCGCCAGTGTCTCCGGGGCCGGGTCGACGAACTCCGCGGCCAGGTCGACCTGGGGGACCTGGGCGACCTCTCGCCGACGGGCGTCCAGTTCGTCGCCGCCGGGACCAGCTACCACGCCGCGATGTACGGCGCGCTTCTCTACCGGGCCGCTGGCGTGCCCGCCCAGGCCTTCCTCGCCAGCGAGTACGCCACCTCGCCGCCGCCGATCGGGGACGCCCTGGTCGTCGGCGTCAGCCAGAGCGGCGAGACCGCGGACACCCTCGCCGCGCTCCGCGAGGCAAGCCACCGGAACGCCCGCACCCTCGCCGTCACGAACACCGTCGGCTCGACGGCCGAGCGCGAGGCCGACCACGTCCTCCACATCCGCGCCGGCCCGGAGATCGGCGTCGCCGCGACGAAGACCTTCGCCAGCCAGCTCGCCGCACTGAACCTCCTCCGGCTCGCCACCGCTCCCGGGAGCGACGCCCGCGACGTCGTCACCGCCCTCCGGGACCTCCCCGGCGACGTCCAGGCGCTGCTCGACGACTCGACGGCACGGGCCGTCGCGGAGGAGTTCAGCGACGCCGGCGCCTACTTCTTCATCGGTCGGGGCTACCACTACCCGGTCGCCCTGGAGGGCGCCCTGAAGATGAAGGAGATCAGCTACACGCACGCCGAGGGCTTCGCCGCCGGCGAACTCAAGCACGGGCCGCTGGCCCTCGTCACCGAGGACACGCCCGTCTTCGCCGTCGTCACGGGCGACGACGACCTCTCGACGAAGACCGTCGGCAACGTCAAGGAGGTCGAGGCTCGCGACGCGCCGGTCGTCGCGGTGACCGACGGCCAGAGCGAGGTCGGCCGCTACGCCGACCACGTCCTCGAACTACCGGAGACCCACCCGACTGCGGCCTCCGTCCTCGCGAACGTCCAGCTCCAGCTCGTCTCCTACCACGTGGCACGCGCGCTGGGCCGGTCGATCGACAAGCCGCGGAACCTCGCCAAGAGCGTGACCGTGGAGTGAACTTCACTGGCGATTCGGGTCCTAATACGTCTCGACTTCCAGTCCCGGAATTCGCTCGAAGTGGTCGACGTTCCGCGTCAGGACCGGTTCGTCGTGGACGACGCCGGTCGCACCGATCAACTCGTCCCCCGGATCGCCGAGCGACTCGCCCTCGCGTGCCAGCTGTCCGGCGATTCGGCCCGCCTTCCGTGCGACCTCCGTCGTGATCGGGTAGACCTCCTTCGTCTCGAGGACGGCGTCGACAGCATCCCGTTCGGCAGCCGGGGTGTCGACGTACCCGACGCCCCAGTACAGTTCGTAGACCGTCATCGTCGAGAGCCGCTCGGGGACTCCCTCCGCCTGCAATGCGGCAGCCCGGTCGGTAGCGTCCGGCTCGCCGCGAGCGACGTCTTCGACGAAGCTGGTATCGAGGATCACTCGTCTCGCTCCCGCGTGCGTCGGTCCGCGTATGCCGCGTAGCGTTTCGAGCGCTCCTCTCGAATCGTCTCCACGTCGTCGTCCGAGAAGAGTCCGGCCAGGTCGCCGATCGGTCGTTCGCTCGCCAGCCGTTCGACGGCCTCGGAGAACGTTTCGTCCTCACGCTTGCGCCGTTCGAGCGTCTCGTAGGCGTCCTCGGTGAGTCGCACGCTCTTGTAGCCCGCCCCCATGTGTATACAGTTGTATACGGACATTCTTGAATCTACCCCCGGCGAGTGTGACGGACGACGAGAGGTGGTCGTGTCTCTCAGCCGTCCACCCAGATTTCCGTATCCACGTCGACAGCGATGGGGCCGTAGATCAGGGCACGCAGTCGCTCGGCCGCGTCGGCGTCGACCGGGATGGGAACGACCCCCTCCTCGACGACGTCGGGGTCGACCGGATCGCCGCCGTCGTCCCCGCCGTCCCAGAACAGGACTCCGCTCGGGACGTCGTTGACGTCGTGCTGGATCCGATCCTCGCAGAGGCGGACCCAGAACCCCTGTCGCCCCGGGAGCGTCCGTGACTGTTCGCTCGCGTTCTCGGCGCGAACGTCGACCAGGAGCCAGGTCTGGCCCTCGGGCGCCGGGTGCGGTTTCCCGTCCATCTCGACGGCGTTCGCCTGCTCGACGCCGCCGCAGGTCCCTGCACGCCGTTCGCGAGCAGGTACGACTCCCCGTCGGCCAGCGTCGGTGGGCCGCCAGACCGTCGAGCGCCGTTGCCGCCGCTCGGTCTGCTCGCCCCGTCCGGGGACGCACAGCCGGCGAGCGCCGACACGCCGAGAAGGAGAGGTTTCGTCGTCGGTACACGCCGGCCGGTATCGACCGAGGTGGGAAATCCCTCGTCGTTACTCAGCCCCGATACCGTCGCCAGTAGACGATCGCGCCGATGACGACGAGGAGGCCGATGGCCGGGAGCACGAGCCCGCCACCGCCGCCAGACTGGCGGCTCGCCGGATCGGGCTGGGGCTGGACGCGGTGGCTCACCTCGACGGTCCGGCTGATCCGGACGCCGTCGACGACGTAGCTGACCTCCAGGGGGATGGTGATGGTCCCGTTGGTCCGCGGCGAGACGGCGACGTCGAAGGAACTGAAGTCACTCGCGGGCACGTCGCCGACGAAGAACGTCGCGGCCCCGGCTCCCGGGCCGGCCGTCTCGCTCTCCTCGACGCTCACGGTCACGCCGGAGACGTCGGTCGTCCCCACGTTGCTCGCACTTCCGCTGACGGCGAGTGACCCGGCCTGTCTGACGACTGCGAGCTCGGTGAGTTCGATGCGGCCGGGCTGGCTGACCGCGGTGACGGCCGTCGTGAGGTTCCGTCTGACGACGTGCCGGTCGCCGCCGGGCGTGGTGTATCGGACCGTCACGTCGATGGTGTGCTGGCCCGTCGTCACGTCCCGTGCCGGGAGGGTGAAGGCGGTCTCGTTGCCCGCGGGCATCCGGGAGGCGATCCGCTGGGGCTCGGGCAGCGAGAGCGTGTCGCTCGCGGCCTGGAGTTCGACGCTCGTGATCGGCTCGTCGAAGCCGTTGGCGAGGGTCACGGTGACGTCCGTCCGGTTCGAGGGGCCGAGGTCCTCGGCGGTCGCCGCCATCGAGAGGCGCTCGTCGCGGTCGCCCTGCACCTGGACGGGGATCGGGTGGTCGAGGGTCACGACCGTGTCGGCGCGGTTCCAGCCGCGGACGTCGAGCGTGAGCGTGTGCCAGCCGGACTCCTCGACCGTCACCGGGAGCCTGACGGTCGTGGCCGTCCCGGGCGCGAGCGTCCCGAGGTCGTTGGCGATCTGGCCGCGACCGCCCGGCCCCTCGACGTAGACCTGCCGGAGGTCGAAACTGCCCTCGGCGCTCTCGGCGTTCGCGATGCGCGCTTCGACGACGAAGGTCTCGCCGACCGTGGGCGTCTCCGTCTCGAGGGTGACGTTCGTGACGGTCACCGACGACGACTGTGCCGCGGCCGGGTGGACCACGAGACCAGCGGCGAGGGCGGCGAGAAGGACCACGGTGACGGCGCCGAGCGTACCTGCCCGTCGCGCCAGCTGCCGTCGCGAGGGTCTCATCCGGGCCACCACCGGACCCCAGCACGCGTCGGCGCGTGCCCGCTGCTCGTCGACAGACTCACCGGCCGGCCGCTGGCGACCCCACGCCGCGTCATTGGTCTGTAACTCTGGCCCGCCGGAGATAGGTGTGCGGGGCACTTTGCTGGGGATGCAACCCGCCGTCAGGTATAAGTGGGGGGTCCGAACCGGTACCCCGGCCCCGCGACACGGCGCTCACCCGGCGACCTCCGTGCCGTTCCAGACCGCCCGCTCGGGAACGGAGATGGTTCGGACCGACTCGCCGTCGTCGACGCGGTAGTCGCCGGGATAGGCGACGCGGAGTGCGTACGACCCCGACCGATTGGCCGTCGTCTCTCGGTCGTACGCGAAGGTCGCGCCGGGGACGGAGACGTTCGTCGTCACCGAGACGGTCGCGTTCGGGGCGGCGGTCCCGGTGACGGTGGCCCCCGAGACGAGGGCGAAGGCCGCCCGGTCGCCACCCTCGTGGACGTAGATGGCGCGGTAGTGACCGAGGCCGGCCACCCCACCCTGGCGACTCCCGTAGGCGTCGAACAGGCGCGCGTGCATCGATTCGGGGGGACTGTCGTGGTCCTCGAGGACGAGGTAGCCGACGCGGTCGGCCAGCCGGTCGTACCAGTCGCCCGGCGACTCCGCGGTGATGAACTCGGCGTGTGTTCGCTGGGCGAACCCGTAACTCGCGGCCTCGCCGTTGACGAAGTAGTTGTAGATTCGGTTGTACCCCCACCGCGAGAGGACGTAGTTCTCGGGGTAGGTCCGATCCAGGTCGGCGTCGAAGGCCCGGAGCTCCGCGGCCGCGTCGTAGGTCGCCTCCTCGGTCGATATCTGGTCGATCTTGATGCCCGTCTGGACCGCGCCGAAGGCACCGACGAGGACGAACAGGGCCAGGAGCGCGCCCACGGTCCGCCGGTTCGGGACTGCGAGTCGACGGAGCGACGTGGCTCCGCTCGCAACCCCTCCAGCGACGACCGGTACGCCTTCGTCGAGGACGTCCACCCAGGCGGCGAGCTTCACGAAGCCGATTCCGGCGAAGAGGGCGGCGAAGGCCCCGAGTTCCCCGACGAACCGGACCTGGATCGTGGCGAGGGCGAAGAAGTACCAGGCGTAGACCGTCGCGATCAGCCACCGCGCGTCGTCGACCGCGGCGCGCACGGCCAGGACCATCACCGGGAGCGCGAGGACGAGGCCGAGGCCGAACAGGAGGAGGAAGTCGAAGGACGCTGGGTCGAACAGGCTGTTGGTCTCGACGGCCGCGTGACTCGAGAAGAGAAAGTCGAGCCGGTCGGTGAGCGTCGCCCAGGCGTCGGGCAGCGCGAGAACGACGACGCCGACGGCGAGAACGACGGCGAGTCCGTCGGCGACCGCCAGGTGGCGCACGTCGCCGGTGGTCCGGTGGACCGCGGCTGCCACCGCGAGGGCGCCCGCGGCGCCGACGAGCAGGAGCGTCGGCGCCGAGGCCACGACGGTCGTGTGCCAGCCCAACGTAGCGTGGGCTAGCCACGTGAGGCCGGCCGCGACGGCGAGGCCCGCGAGGACCGGGACCCCGGCCAGCACCGGCGACCGCGCGGCGTGCACGTCCGCGAGGGCGCGGCCAACCACCACGAGGCCGATCGGGGCGATCAGGAGCGGCCCCGCCTCCCAGGCGAGGACCTGTGCAGCGACGGCCCCGCCGAACCCCACCGTGACGAGGACGCCGGCCGGGCCACGGAGTCGCTCGCGGTCCATCGTGGCGAGGACGACGAGACAGAGTGCCGTCGCCGCGAGCCACGGGTAGTCGAAGGCGTGGTGGTCCGCGAACCCGAGGCTCGTCCGGAGCGCGTGGCCCGGGAGGATCGCGAGGACGAGGATCGAGGCGAGGCCGACCCGGCGGTCGCCGGTCACCCGCACCCCGAGCAGGTAGACGAGGCCCGCCGTGACCACTGCCGAGGCGACCGGGTACCAGGCCAGGACGTGGCCCACCGTCGCTGCTCCCCCGCCGAGCAGTTCCGACACCCACCACAGCGTCGCGACGGTCAGTGGCTCCCCGGTGCGGACGGCGTGGGGGAGCGCCTCCAGAGCGCCGAGGTCCAGGGCCGACCCGCCACGTGCGACGGCCTGCTCGACCCAGTACCGGTAGTAGTAGGGGTCGTTGCCCGACAGGACGACGTCGCTCCCCCGGTAGACCGCGCCGATCGAGTAGACTCTGACGAGTGCGACGACCGCGAGTGCCGCCCCGACGAGCGCGGCCGTGGTCCGGTCGACGTCGGGCAGGGAGAACGCAGGGAGTCCGTCCCGCGAGGTGTCCGATGCCGATGCATCGCGGGCCGCGGGACTGCCGTCTTCGAGTGTGGTGCGAACCGCCACCGGGTCGGCCAGACGGTACTCGTCGCCCGTCGACTCGACGACGCCCCGCGAGACGAGTTCGCCGAACGGGCCGGACTCGATCGGGAGGTCGTCGAAGGTCCAGGTGTCCTGTGCGTCGTCGACGGCGAGCGTTGCCTCGAGGGCGGGTTCGAGGTCGGGGCGCTCTTCGAGCAGCGCGTCGACCCGCTCCCCGTCGGTCATGTCGTCGTGGTTGCCGGTGAGGGGAATAAAGTCACCGGGACGCCGCGCTCGCGAGCCGGCGGGACCGCCGGCCGAGCGACGGCCGACGGCCTCAGTGGCGCTCGTCGTCGTCCCGCTCCTCGAGTTCGGGTGGCTCGAACACCGCCCGGACCCAGGCGCCGACGCGACTGTCGGCGAGGTCCGCCCACGACGCGTCGACGCGGAGGCCCAGGGCGGCGATGGCCGCCACGCCGAGCCAGACGACGCGCTCGACGGCTGTCGCGCCGGCCCAGGAGAGACGTAGCCCGGCGAGAGCGCCGGAGAGGACAGCGACGCTTGCGAGGCGGACGGGTGCGCGACGAACCGTCTGCCCGACGTGCCGCCCGACTGAGCCGGCCCCGCCGAACATCCACTTGACCGGTCGCGTCGTGCCGATCCACTCCAGCGTCGCGATGATCGGCCCCACCGTCCAGGTTTCCCGGAGGTCGATGACGATCACCGCCGGGTCGGGCTCTTTCGTGAGCCACCGGTAGACGAACGAGTGACGAGTGGCCCGCACGGCGCTTCCCGCGAGGCGCCCGGGCGTCGAACGCGGATACGCGGCCTCGATGGGTGCCGAGAGCCGCTGCCACCCGGCGCTGGCTCGACGCTCGACTCGGTCGATGAGTGCAGCGGTTCGCGATGACGTAACTGCCCGCCGAAGCCACTGCGCAAGCCCGTTCGTGGTCGACCCTTCGTGGGTGGACACGCTAGCCCTCCACGGCCGCCGCGGCGTCTGCCGTCCCGACGCGGTAGATCCGACCGGTCACGACGGCGTCGTCGGTGACGACGGTGAGGCGGTTGTTGACGCGGATCGCCCGCCCGCCGAACCAGGCCGTGTCTCCCTGGCTGTAGGCGGTGACGTCGATGCCGATCAGTTCGGCCCGCGACTCGGGACCGTCGGGAGTCGCTGCCACGGAGACGATCTCGCCGACGGTCTGGTTGCCGATCGTGAGTTGCGTGCCCGGCGACACCGCGTGGGCGACCTGCTTGGATTCGTTCACTGCCAGTACGACGCTGCGCTGCGTGGTCGCGAGCGCGTCGCTGGATCGGTTGACCCTGAGGAACGTGACGGCGGGGGTGTACCGACCGGCGCGCATGTCGTGGGTGGATCCGGGTTCGGCCGTCGCACTCCCGACGTCCGGTGTACCCTCGTAGGCGACGCTAGCGACGACGTGGACCGAGCCTTCCGGGGTCGTGCTGTGCGTTGCCTCTCTGACGGCGAAGCTGTCGCCGCCGTCGACGGGGGTGAGGGTGGCGTTGACGCCGCCGTCCTCTACCATCGAATTTGCTGTGAGGGTGTACTCGACGATACCGAACCTCGTCTGCTCGGGTCCGGATTGCGTGGACCCGTCCCCACCGAAGACGAGCGCAGCCCCGGCGACGGCGACCGCGACCACGAACAGCACGACGAGTGCGTCGACGACGTTTACCACGCCGAAGAGCCGACCGGAGTCGTCGAGGACCTCCATTGCGGGTGTCGATGGCAGGCTCCGTCAAAGGTATTGTGACTGTCGGCGGCCGGTCGTATCGCTGAATTATGTCCGCCACGGCCGAACGGCCCGCTGACCGATCGGTCGCCGGACGGCCGTTGCTGGCCGCACCGTTTCCTGGCCACGCGTTGCTCGCCGTGCAACGCCGGTGCCCGGTTTTTGGGGGTGGGGCGACCAGCACGCACCGACAATGACTGGGTTACAGACGGCGAGGGACTGCGGCGTGGGGATCCGTGGCGTGGCGATGGCGATCGACTCGGTCGTGTGGTTCGCGCTCTTCCTCGTGGCGACGACGGCGATCGGCGCGGCGACCGGCGAGTTCCAGACGACAGCCGAGGGGATCCAGTCGAACCTCGAGGGGACGCCCGCGCAGATGGCCCTCGGGCTGTGGCTCGGGCTGGCGATCGGGTACCACACGCTTCTCGAGTGGCTCTTCGGCCGGACCATCGGCAAGTACCTGGTGAGCATTCAGGTCGTCAACACCGATGGCTCGTCGCTCTCGCTCTGGCGGTCGCTGGTCCGGAACCTCCTCCGGATCGTCGACTGGCTGCCTCTGTTCTACGCGCTGGGAATCCTGTCGATGCTGGTCTCCTCGGAGTACCGACGACTCGGCGACCGGCTGGGGCGGACGCGCGTCGTGCGGCGCTGACTGACTGGCGCCATTCAGGCGAAACGGTCCAGGTCCTGCTTCGTTCCGCTGTCCGTGGTGCTCCTCTTTCGCGACTACCGATCAGGCCGGACTCCGGATCACCCAGTGGTCGTCGTCCATGCGTTCGAGGGTCGATTCCTCGCGAAGCTTGGCGATGTAGCCGGTCGGTTGCTGGACCGTCTCGTGGGCGGCGTCGACGCGGACGAGGTTGCCCATGAGCTGTGCGACGGGAGGCTCCTGGGCCGCGCCACACCGGTAGATCGTCAGCAGTTCGTTCCCGTCGGACGTCTCAGAGACGATGACGTGGGCGTGGTTGGGCAGGTGCCAGCTGTCCTCGCCCGTCCCCGCCAGTTTGTTCATGGAATAGCTACGCCGTCGAGCGACATATAGGGCGGGCACTCCCGGCGGCCCTGCGTTCGATCGTTTCACTGCGTGCTCGGGACCGTTCGAGGCGGGGGAACGTGGTTCGTGTCGCAGCCAGCGGACAGTGGATCGATCTGGACGGCACTACCGTCGCATAGCGAACACCGGAGTGCTCGACAGGTCCGCAAAAAACCGTGAACGACTCAGATCCGACTGGTCACCGAACTGCGATCGTCCCGTCTCGCTCGATGCGTACGTCGTGGGGACCGTACCGGAAGTGCACTTCCGTTGCCCCGCGGTGGCTCGTCGGAGCCAGCACGTCGATCGCAGCCTCGAGGTCGACGTGGTCGTAGAGGACGCCGTCGACGGACTCGCCACCGAACTCGTCGAGAGCCTCGAGCAGCGTCGTTTCGATCGAGTCCGGCCCGTCCCAGTCGTGGTGGCCGATGGTCGACCAGGTCCGAGTCCCACCCAGTGACACGTCAGTGTTCGTCGCCATGCGTACACCGTCTGGCCGATCACGTATAAAACCCGCCGTTCTATTATCATTCGTGATTTTGGCCTCGGGTAACGACCGCCCCGATAGCCGGCTGCCGGCGTCTTGGTCGAATTATCGCACGGTGACTCCAGCCACGGCGCCGATTTCGAGACGTGAGAACCGGTCGCAGACTCCCGCACCCCCTGTGCCACGGGGACCGTAGGGGTGGATGTGGTTCGACGGCAATTCGCCGAGGCCATCGAACCCCGAAGGTGACTTCGGGTTTGGGGTCGCGAAGCGGATCGCGACCGGGCGTGACTACCACTCGTCCGTCGGCTCGAACTCGAACCCCGTGGTTCCCTGTTGGTGAAGCGTAACCCGGATGCCGACACAGGGCTCGCTACTCTCGGCCTCTGCTAACTCCGAGGGGTGGAGATGTACTACCTGGTCGCCGATGTCGACGGAGAGCGAGTACCGACCGCGTTCGTCCGGGAGCGCTGTCTCGCGGACTGTCGATCGGCCGGACGTGGTTCCGAGGCGGTACTGTTCCCGGAAGACCTCCGAATCGTTCCGCTCGAGGATCAGCTCGACGTCTCGTGGATCAGCACGGTTGTTCTCGAGGAGAATCCAGGGAATCGTCTTTCGAGGTGGCCCTGGTAGTCCGAGGCACCCACTGCAAAGACCACTTCCACAGAGGGCGAGCACCTCGCGCCGTTTCATGTGACCGTCGCAGTCTCCGCGGACCAAAAATGACGGGGAGGAAACCGCGGTGACGTGCGCCCCTGATCTGCTCGCGCGCGACGGGACGGCGAGAAGCCATGAATTGCGGCTTCACGAGCGTCTAGTCAGGGCCAGGTGGTGGGACTGCGGCACCGCGCATCCCATCCTGGGGGCGCAGTAGTTGAACCCTCGTCGTATTCTCCACCGGTCTGTTCGGTGTCCAGACACCGAACCCGGCAACCGAACCCTCAAGGCCGACCCCCCGGTTGGGACCGACATGAAGATCAGCATCGTCGGGAGCGGGTACGTGGGGACGACGGTCGCCGCGTGCCTGGCCGATCTCGGCCACGACGTCACCACTATCGACGTCGACGGGTCGGTCGTCGACGCGATCAACGACGGCGAGGCCCCGATCCACGAACCCGGGCTCGATCCGCTGGTCTCGGCCTGGGCTGGGAAGCGACTCCGCGCGACGACGGACTACGACGCCGTCCGCGACACCGACCTCACGATGCTGGCCCTGCCGACCCCCAGCAACGACGACGGGAGTATCGACCTCGACGCGATGGAGGCTGGCGCCAGGTCCGTCGGCGAGGCGCTGGCCCGCGGCGGCGACAGTGACGCCGGTGCGAGCGACGACTACCACCTCGTCGTGGTCAAGAGCACGGTCGTCCCCGGGACCACCGAGGACGTCCTCGAACCGATCATCGCCGACGCGTCAGATCGGACGCCCGGCGAGGACCTCGGCGTCGCCGTCAACCCCGAGTTCCAGCGCGAGGGGTCCGCGGTCGACGATTTCATGGAGCCCGACAAGATCGTCCTCGGTACCGACGGCGATTCCCGCGCGCTCGACCTGCTCGCGGAATGTTACGAGCCGATCGTCGTGGACTGGGACGTTACCGTCGTCGAGACGGGCCGGCGCGAGGCCGAGATGATCAAGTACGCGAACAACGCCTTCCTCGCGGCGAAGGTCAGCCTGATCAACGACATCGGGAACGTCTGCAAGGAGTACGGCGTGGACGCCTACGAAGTCGCCGAGGCCGTCGGCCTCGACCACCGCATCGGCGAGGCCTTCCTCCGGAGCGGAGTGGGCTGGGGCGGGTCATGCTTCCCGAAGGATCTCGACGCACTCATCGCCGCGGCGGAGGCGGAAGACTACGAGCCACCGGTCCTCCGGGCGGTCCGAGACCTCAACGACCTGCAACCGGAGCGCCTCCTCTCACTCCTCGACGACCACGTCGACGTGGCCGGCGAGCGCGTCGCCGTCCTCGGCCTCGCGTTCAAGCCCGGGACCGACGACGTCCGCAACTCGCGGGCCATCCCCGTGATCGAGGGCCTCCAGGAGCGGGGCGCGGCGGTCGTGGCCTACGATCCCGTCGCCAGCGAACCCATGCGCGAGCGCTTCCCGGACGTGACCTATGCCGATTCGGCGGACGCGGCCCTCGACGGCGCCGTCGGGGCGCTCGTGGTCACCGACTGGGACGAGTTCGCGACGCTCGACGACGAGTTCGACGCGATGGCCCGGCCGGTCGTCGTGGATGGGCGACGAATCGTCTCGCGGCGGGACGGCCTCACCTACGAGGGCCTGACCTGGGAGTAGCGCTCGCCGTTGTCGATCACGCCTTCCCACGTTGCTGGAAGTCGGTCGGGGGAGTTCGCCACGATTTCCGGTGGCTTTGACGACCCGTCAGCAGTCACGTGTCGGGATGGCCGACGTCTGCGGGAACCATGGTGAAGCCAAGCGTTCGAAAGTCACCGTCGAAGGCAAAGACGTGTTCGACGTCTCTCTCGTCCGCGAGAATACAGCTCGTGTGATCCACGAAGGAAATCGCCTGATCGTCGTACTGCTCGAACCGGTCGGCCGCGGTCTCGAACGTCGCGCGCCCAACGGGAAGGACGTTGATGCTCTCGGAGTTCCGGATGGCGTTCAGGGATCGGACGGCGACTCGATGGCCGAGTTTGTAGAGTGCGAGTGTCGCGAATTCCGAGAGGACGGCCTGTGAGGTGAACAGCGGCCGGTAGGCGACGTCGCCGGTGCGGATGGCATCGAATAGCCACGTGGCTGCCTCGTGGTTCGCGTCATCCTCGTCCACTCTTGCGTAGAACGCGCCCGTATCGACAAAGATCGATGTCGCTCCCGGCCCGTTCATGCGGGTTCGTCGCCGTAGAGCACCTCGTCGACCCGCTCAGAGACGCCGGATTCGCCAGATGCGCCGGGTTCGACGTCCCAGAATGGATCGGACGGATCGATCCCGTGTGGGCTCTCGTTCTCGTCCAGGAGCCACCATACGACTCTCCCTGCCGTCTTTCGCCCGGACACGTGGCCCCGCCCCTCCAAGGACCGAAGCTTTCGCCGCGCCGTTTCCCGCGAGCAATCGAGCGTCTCGGCAACGTCCCCGGACGTGACGACCGGCCCCGGAACAGTCTCGAAGACACCGAGTACGTCCTCGAGGGTAACTGCCTCGGTGTATCGCCCGCTCTCACTTCGCTCACGCGACATACCTGTCTGTACGGCTTTTCCCGGTAAAAATCCTATTGGTGTATGCCTCGTGGCGGACACCAACTCCGCCGTCCTTTTTGCAACCCCTCTGTCTGAGACCGGTTTTCGGGACGGTGGCCGCGACAAGGAACTGGCGGGTATTGCGCCAGTCCGGCGAGAGCGGTGGCGTCGGGACTACCGATACCGGAGACCGAATTTGGTAGCTCTCCCAATCCGCGGCCGAACATTCGTGGGGCGGTCACTCGGCTTCACGCCGCTGTCCTGCCCAGCAACTGGCACTCGTCTCCGCATGCTACCCGGCGTCGAAATATTGATCGGCTTATGACCGTCGCCGGTACCAGTAGACCCCGATCGCGACGAGGACGAGCACGACGCCGATCGGGAGGAGCGGGAGGCCGCCGCCACCCTCGTCGACCGTCACCGAGACGGGGACGGTGTACGTGTCCGACGTCTCCGTGTCGCCGTCGGGTTGCTCGTACTGGAAGTCCAGCTCGAAGGAGTAACTCTTCTCGAGGGCCGTCGACGCGGCGCCGAGTTCGATGGTCACGGTCTTGGTCTCCCCCGGCGCGAGACTGTCGATGATCCCCTCGTCGTCGCCGCTACTCAGCGGACTCTCGACGTAGGCCTTCGCGTCTACGTTCCGCAGGCGTTCGTCGCCGCGGTTCGTCACCTCGAGGTCGAACGATCGCGTCGACCCGGCCGCGATGGTGTCGTTGGCCGGGCTGACGGCGAAGCGGTCCTGCGAGGGGCGTATCTGGACGCTCGGCCGGAGCGGCGAACTGGTGCGGCGGTCGCCGAGTGCGGTGTCGTAGTCGACCGCGAGTTCGAACTGCTGGCGGGCGGCGCTCGCGTCGCTGCTCACGTCGACGGTGAAGTTGACGGACGCGCTCTCGCCGGGCGCCAGGTCCGAGACGGCCTCCTCGCTGGAGGTGATGGTCAGCGAGTCGTCGTTGGCCTGCAGGACGGCGACGGGGTTGCGGACCGCGTTCGGCCCCTCGTTGACGAGGGTGCCGCTGAGTTCACCCTCGTAGCCCGCCCGGAGGGAGGTCGCCACGTCCCGGAAGGCGAACTCCTGTTCGTCCCCGACGGGGACGCCCATCGTGAGCGTCGGCGAACTCTCCTCGATGCCCTGCTCGTCCCGGTAGCGAACCGAGAGGACGGTTGCGTAGGTCCCCGGGTCCGCGTCCTCGGCGACGGTCGCCTCGTAGGTGACCGTCTTCGTCTCGCCCTCCGCCCAGACCCCAGCGTAACTGGTCGAACTCACGGCGCCGGAGCCGAAGGTCATTGAACTGCTGCCGGAGGTGATATTGACGCGTGCGTCGCGAGCGGGCTGGGTCCCGGTATTGCGCAGGGTGACGGCGAGCTGGCCGGTCTCGCCCACCAGCGCGTTGGACGTGCGGTTGACGACTGCGAAGGTGGGACGGTCGTCGACGGTCACCTCGAGGGTGCCCGTCTCGGTGGCCGTGCGGTCGCGATACTCGGGGCTGCCGTCGCCGTACCTGACGAGGCTCGTGTACTCGTACTCGTACTCGACGGGCAGTTCGTAGGTCCCGGGCTCGGTGCCCTCGGGGACCGTCAGCGAGAGGGCGCCGGCGTCGACCGTCCCGGTCGGCACGTTCCCGACGGCGATGGCGCCGGTGTTGACCTCGATCGGGGTGTCGCCCGAGTCGACGCGCAGGATGGTCCCCCGCGCGGTCGTCACCTGACTCTCGTGTTCTTCCGGGCCGCCTCGCCGAATCTGACCGCGGTTGGTGATCGACAGCGAGACGTCCGTGGTCGTGCCGGGCGTCAGGGCGCCCGACGACGTGGACGCAGTCAGCTGGGGTTCACCGATCACCGAGCCGCTCTGCTGGGCGGCGACCTGTCCGGCGGCAATCGGTGCGAGGACCAGCGCGAGGACCAGGACGGCGACGGCTGCGGCAGTACGGCGGGACATCGACTCTCTTGGGTTCCTGTTTCCGCGTCGACCAAATAAGACGTGTGATTCGTCCGCCTACCGAACCTACTCAGCAGCCCCGTCGACCCAGGCCGGCCGCTCGACCGTGACGCCGCCCACCTGCTCGATCCGGAACTCCTGGATGAACAGCTCCGCAGTGCCGTTGGTCTGCCCGACGGCGACCATCTCAGCGCGCCAGATGCGTCCCTCCTGATCGACGGCCACGCTGGCGTTCAACTGCGTGACGTTGCCGGGCACCTGTCCGGTGGCGTTCGCGCTCGCCTCGCGCGACTCGTACCAGATCACGTCCTGCCCCGCGATGGTGTCGGTCCGATTCACGGTGTAGTTTGGCGCGCTCACCACGGTCTCGAGCAACTGCCCGGGGCGTGCTTCCTGATGGTGCGTCTCGTCCATCGACTGCCCGAGGGGCTGACTGTTGACCGTGGTCTGGTTGCGGAAGGTGTTGCGCGTAAACCGCGTGTCCGGCGTCGCGAACCGGTCGAGCGTGCGGCCCGGGAGGTCGGCGTCGAGCAGTTGCCGGCCTTGGCTGGCGTTGCTCGCCACCACGGTGGTCGTGTTCGCTACCTGTCCCGGTCGCGCGTACGTGAGATTGTATGCGACCCGGTAGCTGTCGTCGGCGAGGCGGTCCTGGTGGGTCGCGAGGACTTCGGTGGCGTTCGCGAATCCGTCCGGACCGGCGCCGTCGGAGTAGCTGACGCCCTCGAACTCGCGCTCGCCGCCGCCGTCGAGGGCGGCACAGCCGGCGAGGAGGGTGAGGAGGGCGAGACCGACGAGGGCGGCCGTCCGTGTGCGCATGGTGGTTGCCCGAACCCGACGCCGACACAAGAAGGTTTCCAGAGCGGACCGAGGCCGGACGACCGCCGGGGGGAGGTGACAGGCGACGAAGCGACGGGCTGCGTGTGGACTGACACGCTCTCAATACTCGGCCCAGTCGACGACAGTCACCTCGTCGATCCGCTCGAAGTCGGCCACGTTCGCGGTCAACACGGGCCGGTTCGTCACCAGTGCGCACGCTGCAACGTATACGTCGTGGAGGTCGTGCAGCGGTTCTCCACGGCGCCGGAGGTCGTCTATCAGGTCTGCGGCGACTGTCGCGGCCGAACGTGACACGTCGACGATTTCGAACCGCGCGAGGAGTCGATCGAGCGCTTCGATGGCATCCTCGCGAGCATCCGAACCGCTCTCGTAGCGCTTGGTGACGCCCAGGTGGAGTTCGGTCACCGTGACGGCGCTTATCGAGTGGCGCCCCGTCTCGTCGAGTTTCGACACGCGACGCTCCACACCACCACGGTCGACGTCGACGAGGACGGACGTGTCACACAACATCGTCTTCGAGCCGATTGAGGGTCCCCTCGCTCAATTCTTCGATGTCGTCTGAGACGGAGTCGATGGATTCTGTATCGAGAATACCCTGTCCGGCGACGTCGGCGATCCGTGCCGATTCGTCGAGCCGGTCGTCGATCACCTCGCTGAAGCTACGATCACCCTTTTCTCGTTTCAGCTTCCGGTAGACCTCGTCGGAGATGGAGATGTTCTTGCTCACGAATTCGTATTGGTGCCCATACGCAAAAACGCTATCGGGAGCGCGAGCGACACGGCCAGGACGTCCCAGCAGTCGACGGGCGATCGCTTCGACCAACGTCGGCGTGATTCGTCGCTCCGTCTCGCCGACGACTAGGGAGGTCGATATCGTGGGCGGTGTATTCCGCCGGCAATCCCTAGACCCGAATTGATGAAATATGCAATACGGCTTGTTGCGTGACTTGCCCCCTCTCGTCCCGAACCGTTCGCGAGCCGCCTCGGCGCCGATCGTTCGCCCCTCGCGGACGTCCGCCTGGGAGCCGAGTCGCGCGAGGACTCCGGCGTGATCGAACGCGGATTTATATTCAAACACGCGAAACGTTCAGGTATGACGACTGATGCCGTCTCGGAGCGGGTCCGCGAACTCGCCGCCCACCACGGCATGTCGGAATCAGCGGTCATCCAGCAGGCCGTCGAGGAGGGCGTCGAGACGCTGTACCGGGACATGATCGTCAGCAGATACCTCGACGACGAAATCTCACGTGCGGACGCCATCGAGCACCTCGGCGTCGACGTCGTCGAAGAGGTCGAGGCTGCCCGTGAGGCAATCGAGGAAGACGTGACGTGGAGATTGCAGGCCTGAGTACCCTCGATGCGTCGACTCGTCGTTGCTGACACTGGCCCCTTGATTCACCTCGAACAGGCAGATTCCCTCTCGCTGTTGGAACTGACCGGCGCGATACTCGGTTCGAAAACCGTCAGTCGTCGTCACCCGAATACGCTCCCTCGCGCTTTCGAATACTTTCGACCCATAACTCTCGCTTCTTTCGTCTAATTCGACAGCCGAGTCGGTAGCCGCCAACCGCAGTTTCTGAAACGGTGACCCGGTCAACGGCTCGAGGAAGTCCGCCGGTTCCCGCCACTCCGAGGAGACGACGTCGTCCAGCTTCGACGCGATCTGCTCCTGGGTCTCGCCGTCGCGCTGTGCGAACTGATCGTCGGCTCGCGGCGACAGCACCCAGTTCCACACCTCGTCGGCGTCGTCACTCCCCGCCGAGCCCATACTCCGCCCTGACCTCCTCGCTGGGAACGCCGTCGCCGTCGTCGAACTGCACCTCGCTGATCGCGAGGTCCTTCCAGAACCCGGCTCCCTCGGGATGGGTCACGGCGTCGCGCATCGCGTACCGGATAAACTCGCTCCGGCTGTTGAACCCGCGCTCGCGCCAGGTCTCGTCGACGACGTCGAGGAACGGCCGGGAGATGCGGAGGTTGATCCGCTCGATGTCGGGGTCGCCGTCGGTCGCTTCGGCGTCGGACATACGCCTGTACGTCCGGCGCACGTACACAAAACGCTATCGACGGGTTCTGCTCGTCGAACGTCGTTCCTCCATTCTTTTTCTGCGGCTCACGTAGCTACCACGGCCGCGAATTCTTATAGGGGCGCGGGCCAAAACCCAACTATGGCCGAGATCGTCGCGACGGAGGACGTGATGGGGGGCCAGCCGCGTATCGAGGGTCGGCGAATCAGCGTCGTCCAGATCGTCGAGTGGGTGAACGAGGACGGACTGGCTCCCGAGACTGTCGCCACTGAATTCGACCTCGACATGGCGGACGTCTATCGGGCGCTGGCGTACTATTACGACAACGTCGAGTCGATGACCGAGTGGCGCGAGCGCCGCGACCGTCGCGTTCGGGAAAGCCGAGCGGCCCAGCCGTCGCCCGACTCGTTCAGTGAGACGGTATGAAGATTTGCTGCGACGAGAACATCTCCCGATCGATTGTCGACCTCCTACGGCAGGAGGGCCACGACGTGTGTCGAGTGCAGGACGAAATCGGTCTGGCGACGGCGGATCCCAACGTCATCGCGTGGTGTCGCGAACACGACCGGGTACTCTTCACCAACGACGACGATTTTTTCGCCTTCGATACCCATCCGGGCATTCTCTTCCTCGACGACCAACGCACGCCACCCAGGGACGTTGCGACCGCGGTCCAACGCCTGGATAGAGTGGTGCCCGAACTGGCGGATCGGGTCTGGCACGTCCCCGACGGCTGGACGTAATGGCTCTCTGTTCGCATTGTGGCGACGGGTGACTGGAGAGCCGCGCCCGGGATCGGTCCGTCAGGCCCCATGGTCATCCACGCGACTGGTTTCGCGTCGAGCACCACCATCCGAACACTGGCTTTCACGTCGGGTGGCACCATGACGCGGCCCTCCCGGAACTGGGGCCGCTCCACGGTCCAGTGTCCCACGGAGGGTGCCGTCGAGCGCTGGTCCGCGGCGGTGGACCACGAAACACCGTCACTGCGCCTCGGAAACTGATCGGGCGACTCCTCGCGACGGTCATTCCAACGCACCCATATATTTCACCCCCGCGTGCGCCTCACCCGCGCCACCCACCACTGGCCGCGCTCATACCCGCCCGGTCCCCCGCAACGGCCACTCCCGTCGGGCTGGCGGGGTCGAACGTCCCCCTCCTATCGCGGGGCTTTACGGCAGCCTGCCCACACAGGAATCGGCTGCGTCGCGTCAGACGGGCACGTGACGCGTCCTCGTGGTGGTCTGGGGTGACTATCGGCGACCAGTTTACACAAAGTATTTACCACCACCGAAGGTGAGTACGGACTGTACCCCTGCCCATGGCGACACGAGCGAGTATATCGGTTGACCGCGGTGGTCGCTCGATTCGAAAGCGCGTGGCGCTACTGCAGATCACACAACCATGACAGAAACACAATCCAAGATACGAGCGCTGTTCCTCGCAGGGCTCATGGTCATGTCCGTATTCGCCATGACCATGGCTCTGAGTGGATCGGCTGCGGCGGTTGAGATAAACCGTGAACAAGGAACCACGTCGGCAAGTGGTGATTGGTTCACTAGCAACGGTACAGGAACGATCGATCCTGGGACGACGCTGTTCCAGGGTGAAGGGGATATATCGGACAGCGATTACACCGGGACGGCCACATTCCCCGATGACTTCGAACGGCAATCCGGCTCTAACGCCGGAAACCCGCTTGAGGCACCACTTCCGACTGATCAAGATACCGGAACCTACAATGCAACCGACGGCTCCGGTGAAAAGCTGACCGTTCGGACTCCCCGGATTACGGACCACGAGTTCCGCCTTGCTTCGGGTGACGGGGATACGGATGTGACTGGTGGAACGGTTCCGGCATCCCAGTCGCACCTGTACATCCTCGCGGATTACAACTTCCAAACGGCTGAAGACCTCGAAATCACCGTCGAGGACGAGAATGGCAATGACTGGACGGACACCGTTACAGATGCCTCGGCTAGCGCGGATTATTCGGCTGGAACTACGCGAGCCCACATCAACCAACTCGACAGCAACCAGGGTGGCCCGATGGATGTTGTGTTCAACATCAGTCTCGACTCCCTTGACTCCGGTCAGTACACCGTGACTGTCGAGGGTGTCGACGATCTGGACCACGGTGACGCGTCCGTTTCCGACACCTTCACGATCAGCTCGCAGGACGACGTTGCCCTCAGCCTGGATTCCGACGAAGTCGTCCAGGGTGAGGACGTCGGTTACAGCATCGACGGCTCGGTCGAGGGCAACTACCATATCGTCCGAATCGATAATGGCGACGCCTCCGATACCACCACGGACGCAAGCAACATCTTCAACAACGTCAACGACGTTGTTCGTGTCGGTAACGCATCCTTCGGTGATGGCTATGCCTGGGCTCTCGTCGAGATTGACGGTGGAGTCGGCTCCGGAATTATCGACACCGCTTACCTCACCGACGACGATATTGACGTCGAAGTGACGGAGGCCGTTACTGGGAACTTCGGAAATTCATCCTGGACTACCGGAAATGGTGTCGTAACTGATTACGATGAGGAAGACTCTGCAACCCTGACCGTCACCGAGGGGTCCGTTACGCTCGAGAACCCGTCGGACTTCTACGTCCCCGGGTCTGACATCACGGTCAACGGTACCGCGACGCCCGGTGTTGACGACGTGTACTTCTACGCACGTGACCAGGGCGACTACCATCAGGTCGGCCTCGATAGTAGTCTCGGCCTCAACGTCGCGGACGGCGAGTTCGAAGCTGAAGACGTTAGCCTGACTCAATCTGCTGGCACCCACGAAGGAAGTAACATCCTGAATTACCCAGGAACTTACCGATTCGCCGCTGTTGCTGAGATCAATCAGAATTCTCTCACATCTTCAGCGGTTGCTTCCAACGTGAGCGATACCATCACGCTACGGGTCTCGGACGCGGACCTCGAAGCAAATGCATCCATCATCAACGGGATGCTTGCAGATGGTGACGGCCTCGACATTTCCGGTGTTGCACCAGGGTCGAGCAACGTCGACGTGACGTACATTGGCCCGCGCGGTGACATTCACACCACGGACACGAGTGTCGGGTCCGACAGCACCTGGGACCTGAACAATCACCCGCCGCAGAGTATTGCGAAGGGGAGCACCGTCCTCATCGCCTCTGTGAACGGTCGTGATGACGGTTACGGTTCGAATAGCAGTGCCCAACGCATCGACGGCATCCCCGCTCTGGCAGGGTCTGGTAGCTGGAGTGGCGGCACTGCAAACACTGGCATGACTCAGCAGCAAGCGCTGGAGGTCTTCAACGGCAACACGGTTGACGACACTGGCAGTGATGACCAGGCCGTGACCTTCAACTTCCGCTACGCTGACCCGCAGACCACCGTCGAAACCGTTGACGACGAGAACGACGTCAACGGCATGGTTCAGGTCGGTAACGAGATGACCGTCGAAGGTACGACCAACCGTCAGCCCGGTTCGACGGTAATTACCGCCGAGGTCATCGATGGACCGTCCTCGAACCAGTTCGACGTTGCCACTACTGAGGATTGGGGCAGTGATGGAATGTGGTCCGTCACCCTCAACACCTCGGACATGGAGCCGGGTACGTACACCATCGAAGCCTCTGACGGCGACAGCTCCGACATCATGGAGTTCGAGCTGACCGAGGACGAGATCGGCACGCCTGCAGACACGCCCGCGGACACGCCTGCGGACACGCCCGCAGACACGCCCGCTGACACGCCTGCAGACACCCCGGCTGACACGCCCGCAGACACGCCCGCCGACACCACCGAGGGTCAGGACGGACCTGGCTTCGGTGTCGCGATCGCGCTGATCGCACTCGTCGCGGCCGCACTGCTGGCAGTCCGCCGCAACAACTAACCGGATCTAACTCCGGTTCTCACTGACGACTTTTCTTCGGGCGCAAATCGAAGAGCGACAGCTACGGGAATGGTAAACTGAGATTATTTCTGCAAGTCGCTATACCACAATTCCCGCCGATAAATGATGGTCAACGTGACAGAAATGACCAAGAACAGCGTAGTGACAACCGGGTTCAGGACACCGGATCCGACGTCGCTCGCATCTGGACGTCGACGGCCTCGCGATTCAGGTCGACCTGTGGCGACGCTTCACCGCTATCCGTATTGTCGAGGACGACGTGGTACGTCCCGGAGGAAATCTCTACCGAGTTCGACGCCCCCTCCGAGGCCATCGACTCGGCTACGGTGTCGAAACGCTGACCCGCCTCGTACTTCGAGAGTTCTCCGTGAGCGACGACGAAGACGTCGACTGCGGGTCCCGAAACGACCTCGAACTCGTAGCTGACGGTAAACTCTGAGTCGTGGTACGCCCGATAAGTTTCGTACTCGCTCGGTTCGAGGTGCACCTCTTCGTCGACGAGGACCTCCTGACTGGGCGTTTCTGTGGCCGTCGGCGTGGGTGTGTCCGTTTCGGCTTGCGTCGGCTCTGGTGTGGACGTCGGGGATTCAGCGGCACCGTCGCCGCCGCACCCGGCGAGTCCAGCGACGGCTACCGTCCCACCAACCACCAATAACTCCCGTCTCGTCAAATCCATGAACGATCGGTTCGTAACTGTGGATCAAAATAGTAACGACTGTCACATGCCGGTCCGGCCGATTTCAACGGTTGAACTTCAATCTTTGCCGATATTTCTTTCACAACAGTACGAGTCGAAATTCCACGATGTCGCTTAACATCTCAAGTACGTCCACTCAGGGGTGCCAGACGTCCTTGTCAACGACCCACCGATCCGCGGCAAGTACTATCGCACATCCGACTCCAGCGACGACCAGGACGCGCGGATCCGAGGACACGAACAGATTCGGCGAGGACGGCCGCACGCCCGGAAGGAACGGAAACAGCCAGTCGGCCGAATGCCCGTCGACGAAGACCCGTAGCGCGTCCAGGCCCAGGTGGACGAGTCCACCGGCGACGAGCAATCCGTAGACCCGCTGCCACAGTTCCCGCTCGAACCAGACCGTGATCAGTGCGGCGACCACGAGGAGACCGCCGAGGGTCTCGAGAGCGACGAGGTCGAAGGGCACGCCGACGACGCTCTCGACGGCCAGTGGATCGACCACCAGCGAGAGGCGACCGAGGTCTGGAATCATCGCCCCGCCAATCGCGACGGCGACCCACGGCGGTCCGATCCAGCCGACGGCCCACCCGGCGACCGTGAGCAGGGCCACGGTCACGAGGACCGTCGACAGCAGGTCAGCCACGGTCGCGCACCTCCACCCGCAGCGCTCGAAGGTCGACGCGCCAGTACTTGAAGAACAGAAGGAGGAATCCTCCCACGGCCAACCCGGAGATCGCCCACTTGTATGTCTCTGCGCCGGCCGACGGACTGACGATCACGACTCGCTCGGCGGTGACGACATGGCCTGGCTCCAGGCGGCCGAGCACGTGGACGATACTGCCGCGCCGGAGCTCCTGGTCGACACCCCGTACATGGATGATCACTGCGGCCGGCCCGTGGGTCGTGCGTAGGGAGGGCGTCGGCCCAGTTGCCGTTACAATTCCGCCGACGATTGCTCGCTCGCCGACCACGGACTCGTAGTCGGTAACGATCTGCTCGCCGGTGGGATACGGCGACCGATCGGCCGCCGTGGCCGCCTCGGCGACGCACAGGCCGAACAGCGCCGCGAGCAGCACCGCTGCGAGGGCGACGCGCCGAAACCGGTTCACACTCGTCGACTCCCAGGGTTGGGCCGTAGCCCTTTCGATCTTCCCGGCCACTGCCCACCGACGGAGCTAAACGGTCGCTGCCCCACTTGCCGCCGATGCGCCAGTTCGTCGTCGTGGGCCACGACGCACCGACCGATGCGGACTTTCCCCTCTCGGACCTCCCGGGGTCGGCCGGTCGGCTCGACCTCCTCGCCCGGAGTCTGCTCGCAGCCCTCCTGCGTTCGCACGGCATCCGCGAGGACACTCGGGTGCATCTCGTCCTCGCCGATCAGTTTACCCTCACCGTCGACGGCAGTACCGTCCGGTCGCTCCACCCCGACGAGCGGAGCGCGGCGGCCCTCCTCCGCTCGACGCTCGAGAACCGCGACGAGGCGGTCGGCCAGATCCCCGTCGAGACGTCGCCGGGGATCACGCTCACGCGAGTCGGCCTCGCCGAGACGATAGAGGGGCTGAAAGGGACGGTCTTCCGACTCGGCGCCGACGGCCGGTCGGTCGAGGAGGTCGAGCCGCCCTCGAACCCGATCTTCGTCCTCTCGGACCACCGGGCGTTCACCGACGACGAGCGCGCGCTGCTGGACGACGTGGTAGACGGAACGATCTCGCTGGGACCGGAGACGATCCACACCGACCAGGCCATCGCGGTGGCGCACAACTGGCTCGACCGGACCGGCGACCGGTGACGGTTCGGAAGCGTTAAAGCCGGCGCGGGCCTTCCCTCGCGTGCTCCGCCACGGGCCGGTGGGGTAGCTTGGTATCCTTCGGCCTTCGGGTGGCCGTAACCGCAGTTCGAATCTGCGCCGGCCCACTGCACCCATATTATTTTTCCAGGGTCTCCTGACAGTTAGCGGCGGCTCACTTCGCGAGAGCTGTCCGTATCCGGTGGAGTTCGTTCGTGCGAGCGAGCTGCCCCGTGAGGCGACCGACCGTGAGGTCCGCGAGGCCGTCGAGGCGGTCGAGCGGGGTGATGGCGATGTCTGAGGCTGATCCAGGCACGCCGTGGCCGCCTGGACAGGCGGACGTCGTCGAGGTCGGCGAACTGGATCAAGACGGCACGCCAGACAGGTACGTTCCTGACCACTTGGCTGAGTATACGATTGGCCTCACCCAGCGGGGAGGGGTCCGGCTCACACTGGGTAATGCTGCCCTGGAATCGCTCTATGTCGTCCCGGACGACAAGGTCCGAGTGTACGATCATCCCGACGGGATCCTGATTGCCCACGCGGAGCACAAGCGGGGTGATCGTCGTGAGTAAAAGCGACGATCTCGATCCCGTCGAGCAGTCGCGCCAAGAGCGAATTCGTCGGTGGATGCGGCGGCGTCAACCGACGCGTGACGACTTCCGCTTTAAGCACGCCGGTCACTACTGGAAGAAGCTCGACGAAGATCCGCCGGACTGGTATCCATACCAGGATACGGAGGTGCACACTCGGGACGATCTCGACCCGGAGCACGTGCCGGATGTTCCGGACCAGATCGAATGGTCGGACTACGTCGCGTATACGTGCCGGAAACGGGAGTGCCAAGACCACTGTATCAACCGGATAGACAGCGAGTACGCACAGCACAAGCTGTGTCGAGCGTGCTATCCGGATACTGATCTTGACCCCCTGCCGCCGAGCACGTACCATCTCCCTCAGGAGACGCGGACAGTAGCCGACCACTCGGATTGAGATGTCCCCGCCCGAGTGCTGGTCAGATCCATCCAACCCGGCCCGCCACACTCCCCCTTGTGGGGATGTGGCGGGGCATCCCGGCGAGCATCAGCTGGGGCAGCGAACCCAGGTGGGCGGAAGCACAGCGCGAGCGGAGCGAGCGCGAGAACCGGGGACGGGCGGAAGCGGCCCCCCTGCCATGGGGGGTCGACCCGACCCGGCCCGCAGGGAGCGAAGCGACCGAGGACCGGAACCGGTCGGCACTCGCCGGACGGCCGCCCGTCGTGACGACGGAACACACCAGAGAACCGAGGTGTATCTGCGTGTGTGACCAGTCCGGCGGCTCTCGGCACACCAATAGGACTAACTCTGTAAACAGTGCTGATGGGTGTGAACAGGCGGATTCTGAACGCGAGGTTCCCACCCCCGCCGAACGCGTCGAGGAGTTCCGTCGCGCGTACGGATCGCGGGCGCGGCTGTCGCTGACGCGGCAACCTGGCCAGCGGCTCCGCTCGTCGCTACTTGAGGAACACCGCACCGAGGTAACCGTCGAGCCGGTGACGGACGACGAGGACGGCATGACTGTCTCGCAGCTGGACCGGCGCGTTCCGCTGACATGGGAGGAAGCCGTCGAGCAAATACTGGAATCGTACGAACGTTCCCGAAAGACGACGCTGAAACTCGAATGCGGCTACGAAGGCGACCCAGAACACCAGGTGTACCTGAAGGACGCGGAGACGTCGTGGATGCCGTCGTACCAGAAGCGGTACTTCGCGGAGCTGAAGGGCTGGGTCCGCGAGGCGATCGGCGGCCAGCGCCCAAGCGGTGGCGACTGCGAGGGCCAGTTTGAGAACCCACACATCGTACTGCTGACCCGGACGGCGTCGTCGATCCCGGACGGTGAGCGAGCCGCACCGGTCGACCACATCGAGAAGGTCCGGCAGGCGTGGGAACCGGTGTACCACACGCTCCGGAACCGCCTGCGGGCACTCGGTTTCGACAGCGACCAATGGGACTACTACCGGAAAGAGGAGCCCCACACGTCCGAGCGAGGCGGGTCGGTGAACCGCTGTTACACGCACGAGCACACGATGCTGATCGTCGACGGTGCCGTCTCTGCCGAGGACTTCCAGCCGGTGCTGGACAAGCACGTCGAGGAGTGCGAGTGGGCCGGCCCGGACGCGCACTCGACGGACCGGGCGGCACGGGTGTTCCCCGCCGAGGAGGTCGAAGACGTGGCGGCCTACGTCGCCAGCTACACCGGCATTCAGCCGATGGGACTGCTTGAGCGGTCCATCGAGTACGTCGCATGGGCGGCGACGCAATGGGCCGCGAACCGGAAGCGACGCACTCGCTCGAACGCGGCAGGCTGGGCGGCGACTGCCGACGCCTGCAAACAGCGGTACGAGTCGGAGAAGAGCGAGCAGGAGGTGACCCACGGCGAAGAGATCGTGCTGTCGTCCCGGCGCGGCGTCGAACTCGAGTGTGCCGAGTGCGGCTCCCCGTGGGGAATCGACCAAGATCACGATACGCTCACCTCGGCCCGGCTGTCGGCAGGCGATTCGAACGGATCGGCGGCCGTCGCGGATGGCGGTATCGAGGTTCCTGACAGAGAGCAACAGCTACGCGAACGATGGCCGTCTGCGGAAGGTGCCGCCCAGGTCGGTGAGCTACCGAGCCGGCGAGAGGATCGGAAGCTCGTCGAGCAACACCTGACAGAGAACCCTGACGCGTCAGTCTCGGAGGTACTGGGAGCGTGTACGCTTCCGCCCGATCGGGCCGATCTCGTCCGCGAGGTGATGGCCGGCGTCGACCGATCGGAGGTGGTCGGCTTCGAAGACGACCCGGAGTGGCGACTGGACGCGGTGATCGTCGAGGACGAGGAACACCCGGCTCCAGCTGGTGACGGCGTCGACATGGACGAGGTCGTGATGCCCGTCGAGCGACTGCTGAACGAAACCCGATTGCAGTACCACGGTGAGGTGCAGTCGCCGACGATCGTCATCCACCGGTCGAAGGGCGATGCAGATTACATCGCGTCACACGATCCCCGGATGCAGGCCGGCCTGCTGGTGACTCATGGAATCACGGAGCCGTGGGCTGCCGAGGTCGTGATGGAGTTCCAGATGCGAAACGAGAACCGGGAGCTGGCAAGCGAGTTCGAGGAGAAAGAAGCGTTCCCGCCGGCTCAGGTGCATCCTGAACGAACAAACCCGGTCTGCAAAATCTCATGAATACCAATAAACCACTTTCACCTTGGTTCCATCACCCTTTATACTATAGACATGTTACCTGACGGTACGATAACCTCCATCACACTGTAACAATGAGTACAACAAAATTTTACTTTGGGCGGATTCACTTCAAGCATCAACTTACCCGACTCGACGATTATGATGAGGATTTAACTCGGGCCGAGAGAATCCGCAAGTTGTTATGGGAATACGTAGACACAAATAAGGTTGTTTATGAAGAAAAGAATGGAAGCATTCAGTGGGTATTCGGTGTGTGTTATCAGGAAGACGGGTACATATTGGGTAAATTCGGGAAGGTTTACTCGGACAAACCAACAACATACGATTTTGACCGAGGTGAGTTCATCGAGGAGGGCGAGCCCTCTACCCAGGCAGATTACTCTATGTTCCTTATAGCTCCAGAAAAGAACTTAATCATCTTCAATCAGCGCCAACATATTGGGTACCGTCAATTCCAGACAGCGTTTGCGGGAGGATATGATTCTTATGTGCAATTTGAGGATTCATTGTCAATTGGTCTGCTTCAAGATGCTGCCGATATTAAGGAACTATTAGATACAGCTGAAATCATGTATGCTGACTTTGATTTGGTACCTACTAACCCAACAGCTGACCCTGACATGGAGGTATTAGACAATCACATCAGGAATATGGAGGCAGATAACTTTGCGATGGCAGCTAAATCTGATGGTGGAATCAATATGGATGATGATCTAATGCAGGCGGCATTAGCAATGAGTACTGCTGGCTATGGGAACTTTGAGGCTGAATATGAGAGAGATGACCGTATCGAGCATTACGCATCAGCTGACAAGCCTGCCTCTCATGAAGTCGATAGACCTTCCCGTTTGGAGGATCTTCACGCGATGGCTGGCGATCTCGTAGACCGTGCGGAATCACTGCTGCGAAGTAACGACGACTGAACCAGGCTATGGGAACAAACCGGAGTGAAAAGGAGGGTCAAAAAGCCGGTAGTTTGAGCGACGGGTTTTTTGACCGATTACGCGCCGACGGATATAAGCGGATCATATACGGACGCGATCTATATTTCTCAATCGCGGTTGTTATTTTCGCAATCTTTGTTGAGTTTGTGATGGCAATTCAAATTGTTAGCGATTCTTTCATCCAGTCAGGGACAAACCTTGCGATCTCACTAACAGCGTTTATCTTGGCTGCCCTGTCGATTTTGGTATCTTTTTCAGATAAAAAGTTCCTTGGTTTGCTAAAAGAGCTGGAAATATATAACAACTTAATTTTCAATTTCGAATTTAGTGTATATCTCGCTTTAATTGCCTCGGTAGTAGGTATAATTGTCCAATCGTATGCGGGCTTACTCCGATCAATAGATGTTTTCAACCTGTCTTATTTCATATTCGTATTCTTCTTCGTATATATGGTTCTTGCAGCAGCTAATATTGTTTCACAATTGGTCTCAATTGGTGAGAGGAAAGCCCGTATATCTATTCTGGAGGATTAAGACTTGATCTGAGGCCGGTTAAAACTATAAATAGAAATCAAATTAGACTTCTTCAAGGTCGTTGACACGGTCCAATTCATTTCTCACCGCTTGACGTACGAATTCGCGCCGATCGCTGTCCCGAAGGTCGATATCTTCCTCTTGGAGGATATCGATAATATCAAATTTCATTTTTATCGCATCCCTGACCCATTCACTTCGGTTATCTCCGTAAGCTAACTGAGAGTTTATTTTGTCGATAAGTTCCTTGCTCATACTGAAGCTCGGTTTAGGCATGTTTCCCACTGATGAAGCGGCCGCACTTAGTACCTACAAAGTGCGAAGTACCACAAAAGCACCAAGTGCGAAGTACTATTATTATGTGGGTACTACTTCGCACTTGCTATGGTACAAAGTGGAAGACAGACGAATAACGAGTCATCGTCGAATCCTGATTACTGTCCCCACCCTCAGCGCTTTCGCACAGATCACGATAGCGGCGGACGCCAAGGCTCGCCGTCGTACTATTGTACGAACTGCAATCGGTTGGTGTTCGAGCGAGAGGGATGAGGATCCCAATCGCCCGGTTCGAAACCCGTCGGGACGGATACGAACGCTGGCGCAGCTGGGACGGTGAACGCGAACGGTATGTGTACGTCCACCGACTCGCCGCAGTCGCCTGGGGCATCCTCGACGGCCTCGACGATCCGCGCCACGTGCATCACGTGAATGGCGTCGAGTGGCTGAACAGCGAGGACAACCTGGAAGCTCGCGACCCTGTCGATCACGGCGACTACCACCTCAACGGAGGTGCGGTTTCGTGATCCCGTCCACTGCCCCAAACTACACATCATTCCGTCGCCGTCTGTTGAATCGCTCGTATATACCGGCTACGGACGAACTTCTGAGTACATGCTGACCACTGGCTCAGAGGTGACCCAGCGGTGACGGATCGCCCTGACAGCGACCCGGGATCACTCCCGGTCCGTGACGCGGTAGCCCGGTACCTCCGTCGTCGACGGGCGGATGCGACCGACTCCAGCGTCTACTCGTGGGAGTACCGACTGAAGCTCTTCATCGAGTGGTGCGAGGGTGTCGGCATCGAGCAGGTCGGTGATCTCCGACCGCTCGATCTCGACGAGTACTACGACATCCGAAGCGGCCGCGTCGAACCCGCGACACTCGAGGGAGAGATGTGGACAATCAAGAGCTTCGTCGAGTACCTCGACCAGCTGGGTGCTGTCGAGGACGATCTACACGAGTCCGTCCGCATCCCCGACGTGGACAAGGACGATCGCTCGAACGACGAGCGATTGTCCGAGGATGCTGCGCTCGCGCTGATCGAGTACTTCCGGAATGACGATGTCCGCCGGGCCACTCGTGGCCATGCGTTCCTCGAAATTGCGTGGCACACGGGTGCCCGCATCGGAGGTATCCGCGCCCTCGATCTCCGCGACGCCCAGCTCGACGAGGACTACCTGGAGTTCACGCACCGGCCAGAGACGGGTACCGGACTGAAGAACAAGCGCGACGGCGAGAGACCGGTTGCCATCCCCGGTGCAGTCTCGAAGGTGCTGCGCGAGTACATCCGGGAGCATCGCCACGACGTGCAGGACGACGAGGGCCGCGCCCCACTGCTCACGAGCACGCAGGGCCGGCCCGGGAAGAACACCATTCGCGTCTGGTCCTACCTCGCGACCCAGCCGTGTATCCACTCTCCGTGTCCGCACGGCCGCGAGCGCGGAGACTGTGAGTACACCGAGCGACCGCACGCCAGCAAGTGCCCGTCGTCGAGGAGTCCCCACAAGATCCGGACGGGCTCGATCACGTGGCAGCTGAACATCGGGTTCCCGCCGGAAGTGGTCGCTGAGCGGGTGAACGCGAGCATCGAGGTGATCGAACAGCACTACGACAAGGAATCTCCGCACGAGCGAATGGAGCAGCGGCGACGCAAGTACATCTCGAACATGGAAGCCGACTACAATGACCGATAGAGACATTCAAGAGGACGAAATCGAGGGACAGCAAAGTGACAATAAACCGAGTTATAACCTGCGCCGGCCCACTTTTCCGCGACGACGCCACGCCGAGCGACAGCGAGGCGGACGGAGGAGCGTGAAACGTGACGCCAAGCAGATTCGAGCAGGGAAGTCGCAGCGGCCGAGCGATGCGAGGCCGACCGTCTTCCCGTGTTCGACATCTGCGCCGGCCCACTCCATATTTCCCGATTTTGGAGGCTCAACTTACACGTCTCGGCACGTTCGGGGTGGTCGGCTTGTACCTCGATCCCCGCCGCGTCGAGCCTCGCGGGTATCACGACTCGAAAGAGAATCTAGACTGAAGCTGAATTAACACGGAGTAGAGTTCGCACTCTTGTTGAAAAATCTACTTTTCATCTCCGCTTGCCGACCCTGATGGTATGGTTCATACCTCACGCCGACGGTTCCTGACGATTGCAAGCACTACTTCGATCGTCGCCCTCGCTGGGTGTTCTGGCCTGGGGGATGACGACGGTGGCGATTCGATGGACACCGAGACGATGGGCGACGGGTCGATGGAAACTGACTCGATGGACACGGAGACAATGGACGACGGTTCCATGGAAACCGACGCGATGGACGACGAGACGATGGACAACGGTTCGATGGAAACCGATGCGATGAGCGACGGTTCGATGGAAACTGACTCGATGAACACCGAAACGATGGACGATGGGTCCATGGAAAACGGATCGATGAACCTCGATGGCTAGCGACCTCCCTGACAGACGCCTGACTGGTCAATACCGCGACGCCCGGGGATTGGAGGCGGGCCTGCCATTCGCGTCTGCCGATGTGAGCAGGCGAGGAGCGGCCATCGGGATCACGAACTGGGGCTGAATCTAGACGGAATTCGCAAAATGAGCTTCAACTAGCGGGCCGAGGAATGCCTATGGACACGGACAGAAGGGGATTGGAGTCCCTCTCGCTCTCCGACCTCCTGTTTGCCGCACTCGCTGGCGTCACTGGGGTCGCGGGATCGTACGCAGTCACGGGATCCACCAGACGGTTCATCGTGGCACCGATCGACGCCACGGTCGTCCGAGCGACGCCAGGAGGGATCGTCGCGTTCGTGATTCAGACGATCGGTGAAGCCGGTCATCTCCTGCACGTCGGGCTCTCGTTCGCCATCGCGATCGGGGTACTCGCAGGTACCGCGATTGTCGGCCTTCACGTCGGTCGGCGATTCGATCGGCCCGTGATCGGTGTCGGTCTAGCGGGGGTCCTCGCGTGGGGCCTTGCCACCCTGATTACGGCACAGCCAGTACTCGCGGTGGGTACCGCTGGTCCTGTTACCGTGTGGACTGCCGTTGGCTCCAGGCCGCTCGTCTCCACCGATCACGACCCGTCCCGACGGCGTGTACTCGCGTCGAGCGCGAGCGCCCTGGCCTTCAGCGGCGTCTCTCTCGGGCTCGGTCGGTTGGCTCGTGACACCGACGCCACCAGTAGCGATACACCGCCGATTGACGACGAGGTATCCACACTCATGGAAGAGGCCGAGGCGAAGTCCCTCGACATCTCCGGTCCCGTCCCGGGACTCGTCAGTTCGTTCGAGGAGTTCTACAACGTCGACATCGCGCAGTTCGATCCGGACCTCTCGCCCGACGACTGGTCGATGACGATCACCGGGGCGGTCGGCGACGACGTGACTGTCACGTTCGACGAACTGACCGACATGCCGACCGAGCGGCGATTCCTGACGCTCCGATGTGTCGGCGAACCCCTGAACGGCCGGAAGCTCGACACCGCGGTGTGGACCGGGACGCCGATCGCCCCGCTCCTCGCGGAAGCCGATCCCGACGGCGACTGTGGCTGTGTCATGCTCCGCGCGGCGGACGATTACTCCGTCCAGTTTCCGGTCGACGCCCTCGAGGACGGTTTCCTCGCGTGGGGAATGAACGGTCGGTCGCTCCCAAGGCCCCACGGCCATCCGGTGCGCGTGCTGGTCCCGGGCCACTGGGGCGAGACCAACGTCAAGTGGCTCTCCGAGATCGAACTCCTCGACGAGGAGGTGGACGGGTACTGGGAACAGCGCGGGTGGCACGGGACCGGGCCGGTACACACGGTGGCCAAACTCTGGAGCGACACGACGCTCGACGACGGCACCGTCGAGCTCGCCGGCCACGCCTACGCCGGGACACGCGGCATCCAGCGCGTCGAAGTCTCCACCGACGGAGGCGACACATGGCAGGACGCGGCTCTTTCGGAGCCGCTGCCCGGCGACGACGTGTGGCGGCAGTGGCGTCACGAGTTCGAACCCGACGGGACCCACGAGGTCGTCGTCCGGGCGATCGACGGCGACGGGACCCTCCAGCCCGACGAGCGATCGGACTCGTTCCCCAGTGGCGCGACCGGCTGGGTGAGACAGACGGTCAGCCGATGATCACCGAACTGATAACCCCTCGACACGAGGTCAGGGACGGATGGAGAAGGCACTCTGGTATCTCCTCGTCGGAACCCGTGGCGGTGAGAACCGTGCGCGCATCATCGTCGCCCTCGACGAGCGTCCCCGAAACGCCAATCAACTTGCAGAGTGCCTCGACGTCGACTACAACACCGTGAGACACCACCTCGACATGCTACAAGACCACGACGTTATCGAACCTGGCGGCGACGAGTATGGCAAGCTCTACTTTCTGACCGACCGGTTCGAACAGCATCGCGAGGAGTTCGAGACCGTGCTGGAGGCGATGTGAATGGCTGCCTCGATGGGAGCCTGGATGTGGGTTGCGACCACCCTCTCGATGGTGAACGTGGTTCTTCTGCTGTCGTTAACGGTAATCTGGGTTCGCAACTACCGAACGTTCGGGTCCGAGATGTCTGCCGGGCTGGCGGTGTTCGGCGGTGCGATGATCCTGGAGAATCTCCTGGCCGTCTACTTCTTTTTCAGCAGCGGGATGCTCTACGTGGATTCCGCGGGCGTTCAACAGGCGGTCGCGACCCTCCGTGCCCTGCAGACCATCGCGCTGGCCTTCCTGACCTACGTCACCGCGAAGTGAGTCGGGTCGGGCCCGTTTCGAGACGTCGCTCCGCCGGTGACGGCCGCGGTTTGGCGCGGGGCAGCGATCCGTCCTGGTCGGGATCAGCGGTGCTCGATGAGTTCGACGATGTTGCCGGCCGGATCCCGGACGAAGGCGATCCGCAGGTCGCTGAAGTCGGTCGGCTCCATGACGAACGCGACGCCGTCGGCGGCGAGTTCCTCGGACGCGGCGGCCACGTCCTCGACGACGAACCCGAAGTGCAGGAAGCCGACGGGGACGTCCTCGACGTGCCCCGCGGCCTCGTAGGGCGCGCGGTCGAAGCAGTACAGGCGCTTGTCCGCCACCTGCATGGCGACGTGGGTGACGGCGGTGGCTCCCTCTCCGTCGGCGGCGTCGCCGCGTTCGATCACCGCGGCGCCGAAGTGCTCGCGGTAGAACGCCTCGGCGGCGTCGAGGTCGGGCACCTTTAGCGCCACGTGGAAGAACGATTCGGGGTGCATGCGGCTCGGGACGCGGGGGAGCGTCAAAAGTCTGGCCACGCCGTCGGTCCGCCCGCCGTGTCTGCCAGTTTGTGGTGTCCGCCGGGCTATTGGCCTGCCGGCACGTCGCCTTTTTGCCCGCGCCGTGCGACGAGGGGTCATGACCGACCTCGCGTGGGAAACCATCGACAGCGCCGTCGCCTATTCCTGTGACGGCTTCGACGTCATCACCCAGGACGTACGGCTGCCCGACGGGACGACCACGGACTTCGACTACCTCCACGAACCCGGGAGCGTGGTCGTCCTCCCCTTTACGCCCGACGGCGACGTCGTGGTGATCGACGAGTGGCGACAGGCCGTCGAGCGGCGCAACCGCGGCCTCCCGGCCGGGAACGTCGAGGACGGCGAGGCGCCAGCGAACGCCGCCCACCGCGAACTCGCCGAGGAGACCGGCTACGAGGCGGCGTCGGTGGCGCACCTGACGACTGTCGAGCCCGCGAACGGCTTCGCGGACGCGGTCTTTCACTACTTCGTCGCCCGCGACTGCGAGCCGGCGGCCGGCCAGTCCCTGGACGACGACGAGTCCATCGCCGTCGACACGATGTCGTTCGAAGACCTGCTCGCGGCCGTCCGGGACGACGACCTCCGGGACGGCCGGGCAGCCTTCGGCGTGTGTTACTACGCGCTGTTCGGGGACGACGCGGACGAGCCACGGGCTTGACGGGGCCGCCGCGGTCGAACGCGACGCGCTTTTGCCCCACTCTCCCCTAAAGGCGCCAATGACAGACGACCTGCCAGCCGACGCCGAGCGGGCCCTGGCGGCCCACGAGGCCGTGGCGCCGACCGACGGTGACTACGCCGTCACGACGACGGGCTTCGACGCGAGGGTGACCGCGAGCGGTGACGAGGAGAGCGAGACGCGGTGGACCGTGAACGTCACCGTCCCCTCGCTGGTGGCGGCGACGAGCGACCCGGTGGGCGACGCGGTCGCCGACGGGTGGTTCGAGACGCTGGAACGCCGCCTGGCGGACGCACCCGCGGCCACCCGTGCGGACCTCGACCTGGCCGACCTGTCCGTCGAACGGCGCGGTCTCGATGTCGTCGTGCGGTTCGCGTACGACTGGCCGGACGCCGACCGGGCCGTCGCCATCGCGAAGACCCTGGTCGAATACGTGGAGGGGACCTACGTCGAGGGGATCGTTCCGGGCTACAGCTACGAGGAACCGGTCGCGGACCTCCTCAGCCAGGCCGAGACGGGCGGTGACGCCCAGCGGGGCGGGACGCCCCTGTAGGCCTGCGGTTTGGATACCGACCGCCGTCAGTCCATGGCGATGTAGGTCTGAGTGTCCTCCACCCCGTCGACCTCCTGAATCTGCGTGGCGGCCACGTCCTTGACCGCGGCGGGGGAGTCGACGTCGACGACGGCGATGAGGTCGACGTCCCCGGCCACGATGTGGGCGCGATCGACCCCCTCGATGGCCTCGATCTGGTCTCTGAGTCGATCCGCCTCGCCGGTGTGTGCCTTGACCATCACGTACGCTCTGACCATGCTAGGTTCCTCCGACTGCCGCGCGGCCGGTCTCGCCGACGATCAGGCTCCGGACGTCCGCGAGCCGGTCGAACTCCGCGAGGACCACCAGGCGATCGCCGAGGTCGAGTGACTCGTCGGGACTCGGCAACTCGAGGGGCCCGTCTGCCTTCCCGAAGGCGAGGAGCCGGGACTGGGCCGGGAGTTCGAGCTCGCTCAGGCTGTAGCCCCGCATCGGCGACCGGTCGGTGATCGTGAACTCGACGAGCTGGAGCTCCTGGGCGACGTCGGCGATGGCCCGGATGTTGCCCCCGAGGAGAGCGTTCTTCGCGAGGATCGCGCCCAGGCGCTCGGGATAGATCACCTCGTCGACCTCGTCTGCGTACTCGCGGTAGATGTCCTCCCGGTAGTCCTCGTCGATGCGCATGACCGTCCGACAGCCCCGGTGCTTGGCGATCATGCAGGTCGCGAAGTTGGTGTTGAGGTCCCCGGTCAGGGCCCCGACGGCGTCGGCCTCGTCGACACCCGCCGCGGTGAGGGTCTCCTCCATGGCGCCGTCGCCCTCGATCACGGAGAACCCCGCCTCGCGAGCGCGGTCGGCGACGGACGCGTCGGCCTCGACGAGGACGACCTCGTGGCCGCTCTCCTCCAGCGAGCGGGCCGTCCGTAGGCCGACCCGGCCGGCACCGACGATGACGAGCCTCATGTGTTACCGTATGACGTGGGGGGTGAATAAAGTTGCCCACGGGGCCGCCACGGCGGGCGCGCTCGCGGTCTCGGTGCCGGAGGGCGGGGGGAAGGCTTTTGGTATGACATCCCGTACCACACCACACGATGGTCCGGGCGTTCATCATGGTCAAGACGGCCGCCGGCAAGTCCTCGGCGCTCCGGGAGTCGATCGAGGGGGTCGACGGGGTTCGCGAGGCTCACGTCGTCGCCGGAGAGTACGACCTCGTCGTGGAGGCGTCGGGCGAGGAGGTCTACACCGTCATTCACGCGGTCGCGACGGAGATCCGCGACCTGGCGGGCGTCGTCGACACCCGGACCTACATCTGTCTCGAGTAGGAGCCACCGCGCGGCCGCGACGTCGGTCCGTCACGCCAAAGAGCGTGGGGCCCCAAGCCCCCCCATGGCGACGCCCCTCGAGCTCGTCGGCCTCCTGGTCGCGGTCTCGGTCAACACCGCCGTGGCCGCCCTGGCGACGCGGTTCCTCCGCGTCCGGATGCACACCCGCCTCGGGAGTGCCGTCTACACGGCGACGCTCGTCCCCTTCCTCCTGTTCGTCCTGACGCTCGTCTTCGGCGGCGTCCTCCGTCTGGGTCCCGACCTCGGGAGTCCCACGGCCGTCGTCGGCCTCCTGGTCGCCCTGCCGCTGGCCGTGGGCGTCACGATCGACTTCGTTTGGATGCCCGCACCGGGCGAGGTCGACCTGCCGGAGGCGAGCGACCGCGGCACCACCCGACGGCGGCGTTCGCGGCGTTAGCGGACCGACGCGACGGCGGCCGCGACGTACGCGCGGACCGCATCGGGCTCCCGCGTCGCGTCCACTCTGACGAAGCGCTCGGGCTCGGTCGCGAGCAACGCCTCGTAGTTCTCCCGGACGCGCGCCAGGTAGTCCGCCCGCTCGAACTTGTTGGTGGCGCCGCTCCGGCTTGCTGCCGTCTCGGGGTCGACGTCGAGGTAGACGGTCAGGTCCGGCGGGCGCGTCCAGGGCCGGTGGATCTCCCGGACGAACGCCACCGGGTCGTCGAAGCGGTCGGCGAGCGTCGCCCCCTGGTAGGCGTACCGGGAGTCCGAGTAGCGATCAGAGACGACCAGGTCGCCCCGCTCGAGGGCCGGCCGAACCGTCTCGGCGAGGTGGGCGGCGTGGTCGGCGGTGTAGAGGAACAGCTCCGCGAGGGGGTCGGCGTCGGGGTCGCCGATCGACCGCTCGACGGCCTCGCCGTACCAGCTGTCGGTCGGCTCGCGGGTGAAGGTCGTCTCGCCGGCGGGCAGCGATTCCCGCAGGGCTTCCCAGGCCGTGGACTTCCCGCTCCCGTCGAGCCCCTCCAGCGTGACGAGCATGGGCGCACTGCGACCGGGCCGCACGTAAACGCGCCGGTCCCCCGCCCGCCTCCCGGCGAACCCAATCCTGTGCGTACTAGCTTTATCCCCGTGTCGGCACTACGTGAATCTATGAACGTGCTCGTCGTCGGCGGCGACGGTTTCGTCGGCCGGAACCTGTGTGCGGAACTGGCCGACCGCGACCACGACGTGACCGCCCTGTCCCGGACCCCCGACGGCGCAGCTCTGCCCGACGCCGTCGAGAGCGTCACCGGCGACGTGACCGCTTACGACTCGATCGAACCGGCCTTCGAGGGCCAGGACGCAGTCGTCCAGCTCGTCGCCCTCTCGCCGCTGTTCAAGGCAAAGGGGTCGGGCGACCCCCACGACCGGGTCCATCGCGGCGGGACCGAGCACTGCGTCCGCGCCGCCGAGACACACGGCGTCGACCGCTTCCTCCAGCTCTCCGGCATCCACGCGGACCCGGACGCCGACACCGCCTACCTCCGCGCGAAGGGCCGGGCCGAGGCGGTCGTCCGCGACTCGGCCCTCGACTGGACGATCGTCCGACCCACGATCATCTTCGGCGACGGCGACGAGTTCGCGGACTTCGTGACGCTGCTCACCACGCCGGTCGTGACCGGGCTCCCCGGCGGGGGGACGGTCCGCTACCAGCCGATCCACGTCGGCGATGCCGCGACAATTCTCGCCGACGCGGCCACGATGGACGAACACGTCGGCGAGACCTACGAGGTCGGCGGTCCCGAGGAGCTGACGCTCGCCGAGGTCACGCGGCTGATCTACCGCTCGCGCGGCTCGAAGACGCGCGTCCTCCCGATCCCGACGGCCCTCGCGAAGGTCGGCCTCCGGGCGTTAGACCCCGTCCCCTTCTTCCCGCTCGGGGCCGACCAGGCGACGTCGATGGACGTCGACCTCGTGGTCGGGCACAACGACGTGGACGCCTTCGGCATGGACGAGGCCGACATGACCACCTACGCCGGGTACCTCGGCCTCGACTCGCCGTAGGCCCTGACCAACCCGCAGTGGCCGCGGTGGCCCAGCGTGCCGCGCGGACGCACAGTTGGCCGGTCAGCGACCGACCCCCCTTTTTCAGTGCGCCGGCGCTGTCGCACAGAGGGCCGCGTGCACCCACGCCCTCTTGCGGTAATCAGCCCGTACTGACGGGAACCGGTACGATACTCCCTCACACGCCGCAAACGGGTCCGAGAGCCCCGATATGTGGCGGAACGGGCTCGTTACCACCCGTGATACCCCGACAAAACACTTATGCCCCCGATACTATAGTAACCCCTTACAGCACTATCCATGAAGCTCGCGATGATCGGCTTCGGGCAAGCCGGCGGGAAAATCGTCGACAAGTTCCTCGAGTACGACGAATCCACCGGCTCCAACATCGTCCGTTCTGCCGTCGCCGTCAACACGGCCAAGGCGGACCTGATCGGGCTCGAACACATTCCACAGGAGAATCGCGTCCTCATCGGACAGGCTCGCGTGAAGGGCCACGGGGTCGGCGCCGACAACGAGCTCGGGGCCGAGATCGCCGAGGAGGACATCGACGAGGTCCAGGGAGCCATCGACAACATTCCCGTCCACGAGATCGACGCCTTCCTGATCGTCGCGGGCCTGGGCGGGGGGACCGGCTCCGGTGGCTCGCCGGTCCTCGCCAAACACCTCAAGCGCATCTACACGGAACCCGTCTACGGCCTCGGTATCTTGCCCGGCAGCGACGAAGGTGGCATCTACACGCTCAACGCCGCCCGCTCGTTCCAGACGTTCGTCCGCGAGGTGGACAACCTCATGGTCTTCGACAACGACGCCTGGCGGAAGACCGGCGAGTCCGTCGAGGGCGGCTACGACGAGATCAACGACGAGATCGTCCGGCGCTACGGCGTCCTCTTCGGGGCCGGCGAGGTCAGCGCGGGCGACAACGTCGCCGAGAGCGTCGTCGACTCCTCGGAGATCATCAATACCCTCTCCGGCGGCGGCGTCTCGACGGTCGGCTACGCGGCCGAGTCCGTCGAGGGCGAGGGATCCGGCGGTGGCGGCCTGCTTTCGCGGTTCAAGGGCGACGGCTCCACCGACGACATGGAGAGCGCCAACACGACCAACCGGATCACCTCCCTCGTGCGGAAGGCGGCACTCGGCCGACTGACGCTGCCCTGCGAGATCGAGGGGGCCGAGCGCGCACTGCTCGTCCTGTCCGGGCCGCCCGAGCACCTGAACCGGAAGGGAATCGAGCGCGGCCGGAAGTGGCTCGAGGAGCAGACCGGGAGCATGGAGGTTCGTGGCGGGGACTACCCCCTGAACGAGCCCAACGTCGCCGCGTCGATCCTCCTCTCGGGGGTCCACAACGTCCCGCGGATCAAGGAGCTCCAGCAGGTGGCCATCGAGGCCCAGGACAACATCGACGAGATCCGCCAGGAGAGCGAAGAGAATTTAGAGGCCTTGGTCGAAGACGAGGAAGATGAGTTGGATCCACTCTTCTAAGGGCGTCGTCCTCGGGGTACTGCTCGCGGTTTCGCTCGTGGCGGTCGGGACAGCCGCCGCGGCGACGGTGAGCGGCTCGGCCCCGGCGGCGACGGCCGAAGGGGAGACCGTCAGCACCACGGCCACGGTCGAGGAACCGTTCCGCGACATGCCCGACCAGTGGACGCTCCAGGGGACGACCGACCTGGAGAACGCGAGCTGGACCGTGACCGTCTCCGCCCAGGGCGACGAGGTCGACACGCAGTCCTTCAGCGGCGGGTCGTTCACGTACGACCTGGACCGACAGACCGGCGCGACGATCGTCGAGATCGACGTCACCGGCGAGGTCCCGGCACTGAACACGTTCGACTACGGTAATCCCGCCGCCGAGAACTACACCGCCGCGGCCGTCGGCCAGTCCAGCGGCGACACCATGACCGCCATGGCCACGTTCGAGGGGCACCGATACACGTCGGCGCCCGGTGACGCCGTCGGCTCCCAGGAGGCCCGCGCGGCCATCGACGAGGCCGTCGAGTCCGCCGGCGAGGACAACGGAAACGTCCAGCAGGCCATCAGCGCCTACAACAACGGCAACTTCGAGAACGCCGTCTCGCTGGCCGACGACGCCGAGAGCGGCGCCCAGACGTCCCAGCTTCTGATGATCGGCGCCGGCGTCGTGGTCGTCCTCATCGTCGTCGGCGGCGGCGTCTACTACTGGCGCCAGAACCGCGACAAGGGTCACAAGCTCCAGTAACCGGATGCGGTTTTTCGTTCCGTTCGACGCGCGGAACCCGAAGACGCGACTCGCGGAACTGTTCGACGACGGAGAGCGCCGCGAGTTCGCCCGTGCACTGCTCGCGGACGTCCTCGCGGCGGTCCGCGGTGCCGGCCACGACCCGACCGTCCTCGCGACGGCCCCGGTCGACGTGGACGCGCCGGTGACCGTCGACGACCGGCCCCTGACCCCGGCCGTCGAGGACGCCCTCGCGGGAACCGACCTGCCCGCCGGCCTCGTCGCCGCCGACTGTCCGCTGGCGACGCCCGCGGCCATCCAGCGACTCGTGGCCGTGGACGCCGGCGTCACCCTCGCACCGGGCCTGGGCGGGGGCACGAACGCCCTCGTCGTTCGCACGGCCGACTTTCACGTCGACTTCCACGGCGTGTCCATCCGGGACCACCGGGAGCGGGCCCGCGAGGCGGGGGTCGAACCGGCGACACTCGACTCCTTCCGGCTCGCGCTCGACGTCGACGAACCGGCCGACCTCGTGGAGGTCCTCCTCCACGGGAGCGGCGAGGCCGCGGCCTGGCTCCGGGAGGCCGGCGTCGACGTGGCCGCGACCGACGGCCGCGTCGAGCCGACACGACGCGGCGATTCCGGGGCCGAACCGGGCTGAGCCTGCCGTCTACCGCCACACCGAACGTGACAGCGCTCTGAACAAGGATTTTTGGTGTGAGAGTACGTACCTCCCCCTGCACGGGCCGACCCGTGCATCGGGTACGTGTCTCGCGCCGCGCACCCGGACCGTGCCAGACACCGCTCCTGGCGCCCGATCCCGGCCCTGCCCATGGCTGGGATCATTCTCGTTTCGCGAACCCTTTTGCCCCTGGCGGGCGGACGCTCTCCCGTGTTTCCCGGTGCCGACGAGTACGACGTGGCCGTGACCGTCGACGAGGCCGACGTGGAGCGACTGCTGTCCGTGCGGCCGGCGGACGTGGCCCCCGCCGACGAACTGTCCTTCTGCCGGAACGTCTTCGTCCCGCTGACGACCGCCTGCCGGTACACCTGCACCTACTGCACCTACTTCGACCCGCCCGGCGAGGCGACGCTCATGGCGCCAGCGAAGATCCGGGAGGTCGTCGAGCGCGGCGCCGACGCGGGCTGTACGGAGGCGCTGTTCACCTTCGGCGACGACCCCGACGAACGCTACACCGCGATCCACGACCAGCTCGCCGAGTGGGGCTTCGACACCATCCACCAGTACCTGCGCCGGGCCTGCGAAATCGCCCTGGACGCGGGCCTGCTGCCCCACGCCAACCCCGGCGACCAGACGCGCGAGCAGATGGCGACGGTCGCGGACGTCAACGCCAGCATGGGCGTCATGCTGGAGACGACCGCCGAGGTCGACGCTCACGCGGGCCCGCGACGGAAGTCGCCGGGCCAGCGCCTCGCCACCATCCGGACGGCCGGGGAACTCGGCGTGCCCTTCACGACGGGGATCCTGGTCGGCATCGGCGAGGACTGGCGCGACCGGGCCGAGAGCCTGCTGGCCATCCGCGCGCTCCACGAGCGCTACGGCCACGTCCAGGAGGTCATCGTCCAGCCCGTCGTCGACAACGAGCGCTGGTCGGCCGGCAGCCCCGACCTGGCGACGCTCCGCCGGGCGGTCGCGATGGCCCGCGCGGGACTTCCCGCGGACGTCTCTGTCCAGGTCCCGCCCAATCTCGCGTCCGCCGGCGAGGTCACGGACTGTGGCATCGACGACCTCGGCGGCGTCTCGCCGGTCACCGACGACCACGTCAACCCCGACTACGCCTGGCCGGCCCTCGATCACCTCCGGGACATCGCTGCCGACGCGGGCGTCCCCCTGACCGAGCGCCTGCCCGTCTACGAGCACTACGTCGACGACGAGTGGCTCTCGGACCGGATTCGCGACGCGATCGACGCCGACGACGCGGCCGGGCGGCGGTACCGGCGGGTTCTGGCGGGCGAGTCGCTGGACGCGGACACGCGTGCCGCGGACTGAGCTACCGGACGAGCTGTGAGAAGACGCGTCGCTCGATCTTGCGGAGGTGTTCGCCGACGGTACTCGCCGCGATCCCGACCGCGTCGGCCACGTCCGCGTGGGTGGCCTGGCGTGGATCCTCGTAGTAGCCCAGGCCGACCGCCGCCTCGAGGACTTCCCGCTGCCGGTCCGTCAGCGAGAGGAACAGGTCGTCGAAGTCGGGCGTGTGCGTGCCCGTCTCGGCGACCTCGACGGCGAACTCGGCGTCCTCGGTCGGGAGCGCGTCGGCGAAGGCCCCTTCAGGCCCGACGAGGGTCACGACCATCGACCCGTCCGCCGCGAGTTCGATCGGCATCTCCATGGCCAGCCCGGTGTCGTACCTGATCTCCAGCATCCGCTCGGTCACCGGCGTCGGCTCGAAGCGCGTGTAGGAGTACCACCAGCCGTCGCCCTCGACGACGCTAAAGTCGACGACGTGTGGTGACTCGTGGAGAATGTCTCGGTATCGCTCGACATCGCCGCGCGCCTCCGCGAGCAGCAAGCCGGTCCCGTCCTCCAGGAGGTCCACCCGGTGGATGTTCCCGCGCTCGACGGACGGCTCCTCGGCGAGGGCGGCGCCGAGCGGGTGGAACGCCGCCCCCTCGGTCGGCCGGACCCGTAGCCGTGCATACCGCATGGGCGCTCGCTTCGGACCGCACGTATAAATTCGCCGCGCATACGGCGCACCACGTTCTGGGCCCCGGGGCGCCTGTGGGCATCTGCCGGGAGTCAACGTCTCGACTGCGGTCCGGTTCGTCCTCCTCGCCCCACGCGCCGCCCACTGTTCCCCGCTGACGCGCTCACCGCCGTCGTGCTGTCCCTGCGGCGTTCGCCCGGGTCCCGTTCCTCACTCGACCAGCGGCGTCCCGTCGGCCTTCGGCCCGAGTCGCGGGCCGAACGGCGGATCGTCGGGGTCGATCCGGCGGCGCTGTTCGTAGTCCGTCGAGCGCTCGACCGGGACCCGGCCGATCGCCGAGATCATCTCGACGTACTCCGCGACCGAGCGGGCTTCGCCGAAGCCCCCGCCGGCGCGCTTGGTTATCTCCTCGGAGAGGATCGTCCCCATGAAGTCGTCGGCGCCACAGGAGAGCATCTTCAGCCCCTGCTCGTCGCCGTACTTCACCCAGGAGGACTGGACGTGGTCGACGTTGTCCAGGAACAGCCGGGAGACGGCGATCATGAGCTCGTCCTCGTGGCGCGAGGCGCCCCGGTCGACCATGCCGCGGTCGTGCAGCGGGGTGTCCGGATGGACGAAGGATAGCGGCACGAACTCGGTGACGTTGTCCGTCCGGTCCTGGAGCTCCCGAATCCGTTCCAGGTGCATGACCCGGTGCATCTCGTTGTCGACGTGGCCGTACATGATGGTCGCCGTCGTCGGGAGGCCGACGCTCGCGGCGGCCTCCATCGCCTCGAGCCACTCGTCGGTCCCGATCTTGCCCGGGCAGATGACCGACCGGACCTCGTCGACGAGGATCTCCGCCGCGGTACCAGGGGCCGAGTCCAGTCCCGCGTCGGCGAGGCGGCCGTAGACCTCCTCGTAGGACCAGTCCGTGCCGCGGCGGCCGTGGTAGGCCTCCTCGGGCGTCATCGAGTGGACGTGGAGCCCGTCGACGCTCATCGCCTCGATCTGCTCGCAGTAGGTGCCGGGATCGACGTCGTACAGCGAGGCGGGTTTGTAGTTCAGGTCGCCGCGGTCGCTCGATTCGAGGATCTCGCGGTGCTCGTCGTCGAGGACGAGCGCCGGGTGGAGGCCGCTGACCGAGGTGACCTCGTAGATGCCCCGCTCGACGGCGTCGGCGACGATCCGGCGGGACTCTGCGGGCGTCTTGGTGAAACCGCCGTGGTCGACGTCGGCGTCGACCAGGAATTCGTCGGAGCGGTCCTTGAAGTTACAGAACAGACAGCCGGTGTTGCAGGCCGTCGTGACGTTGTTGTTGAGGTTGGCGACGAAGGTCACCTCGTCGCCGACCACCTCGGCGCGCCGGCGGTCGGCCGCCTCGAGGACCAGTTCCTTGCGGTGCAGGTCGATCCCGGGTCGGTCGGTGCCCGTCGTCAGCAACTCGACGCCGTCGGCGACCGTGAGGCGGGTCCCGTCGCGGGCCTTCGCCAGGGCGTTCTCGAAGTGCTGGTCGGTCTCGGGGACGTGCTCGAAGTCGTATCGGTCCCGCGGGACGTGCGCGCGTGGCCGCTCGGCGTCCGCCATTGTTCTCCGGCAGACCGCCCAGCCGCATAAGGGGACGGGAACTGGCCAGATCACCCGCCAGCCGGGAGGTACCCCAGCAGCGACGTGAGCGACTCGAGGGCGATCCAGACGAGGAAGACGACGTAGGCGACGAGCAGGGCGATCGACTCGCGATCGGTCAGGATCAGGTCGGTGCGGAGGGCGGCAAAGAGCAGGATCGTCGCCAGCGTGAGCACGGCGAACAGCGGGACGGCCATCGCGAAGTCGACCGCCCAGGCCCCGACCAGCATCACGCCGACGGGGATGGCGACGAGGAGGTCGAAGGTGTTCGAGCCGAGCACGTTCGCGATGGCGGCGACGCTTCGCTCGTTCCGGGCCGCGCGCACGCTCACGAGTGCGTCCGGCATGCTCGTCGCCGCAGCGAGGACCGTCACCCCCATCAGGAACTCGTCGACGCCCGCGGCAGCCCCCAGCGCCTCCACGGCCTCGACGAGCTGGTGGACCGCGAGCAGGATGACCACCAGCCCGGCGACCAGGAGCGCCCACTGGCGGCGCGCGTCGACGTCCCGTCCGACGGCCGGGTCCGCGACGTGGTCTGCGGTGTCCTGGGCCTGGATGAACAGGTACAGGCCATAGAGCCCGAGGGGGATCATCGCCAGGGGGCGCGTGATCGTCCCGGCCAGGGTCGTCCCTCCCGTGGGATAGTAGATGACCGCCATCGCGAAGGTGATCACCAGCACCGAGACCGCGAGCATGTAGAACTGCGCCTCCTTGTAGACGAGCGTGCGGTTGGCCTCGATCTGCTCGTCCGTGCTGACGCCGGCCAGCGCGGGAATCACGAGGACGTTGAAGATGGCCGAGCCGACGATGGCGCCGACCCCGATGGACAGCGATCCCGTGACGACCCCCGCGACGACCACGGTCGCGAGTTCCGGGAACGAGGAGCCGACGGCCGCGACCACCGAACCCTGGACGACCTGCGGCAGCCCGTAGTACGCCGAGAGCCGCTCGCTCGCCCCCTCGAGCCAGCTACTGCCGATCCAGATCGCACCGCTCGCGAGGATCACGACGAGGACGTCGAGCACCAGGGAGACCTGGCTCATTGCCCGGGACTGCCGCCGGGTGGCAGTTAGTCGTTCCGCCGGGAGCCGCGGGCCGTTCCGACCCCGACCGGCCGGAAGTGCAAACACTTTGGACCCGGGCGCGAAACGGACTGGCAATGACTTCGGTGAAGGAGTTCCGCGTGGCCGAGCCGGCCACGCCCGACGCCCTCGGCCGCGGCGCCTTCGACTTCACGGACGACTACTCGGTCTTCGACTGGGGGAAGATGCCCGACCAGATCCCCGACAAGGGCGCCTCCCTCTGCACGATGGGCGCGTTCAACTTCGAACTGCTCGAGGACGCGGGCGTCCCGACGCACTACCGCGGCGTCGTCCACGAGGGCGAGACCGTCCCGCTCGCGGAGGCCCTCGACTCGGGCGCGGCCCCCCGCGAGATGGCCATGGACCTCACGCAGGTCCCCGACCTGCCCTTCGAGGGCGACGAGGCCGACGACCCCAGCGGCTACGATTATGGCGCCTACCACGCCGACGCCGGCGAGAACTACCTGATCCCCCTGGAGGTCGTCTTCCGCAACCGCGTGCCCGTCGGCTCGTCGCTCCGCACACGGACGACCCCCGCCGACCACGGCCTCGAGATCGAGGACTGGCCGGACGCGGCGGTCGACCTCGCAGAGCCCGTGATCGAGTTCTCGACGAAGTACGAGGAGCAGGACCGGTACCTCGACCGCGCCGAGGCAGACCGCATCGCCGGTGCCGTCGACGTCGACGATCTCGCCGACGTCGCCCGGGAGGTCAACCGCCTCGTCACCGACCGGGCCCAGACGGCCGGCATGGACCACCAGGACGGCAAGATCGAGTGTCTCTTCTTCGAGGGCGAGATCCGGGTCGCCGACGTGGTGGGAACCTTCGACGAGAACCGCTTTTCCTACGACGGCCAGCAGGTCTCCAAGGAGGTCATCAGGCAGTACCACAAGCGCACGCAGCCAGCGTGGGTCGCGGCCGTGAGCGAGGCCAAGGAGCGCGCGACGGCGGAAGGCATCGCCGACTGGAAGTCGCTGTGCGAGCGCCAGCCCGAACCCCTCGACCCGTCGGTCGTGCAGGTCGCGCGAGATCTCTACTGTGCGGGGACGAACGCCTACACGGGTGAGGCCGTCTTCGATGCACCCTCCATCGACGAGGCCGTGGCGGCGGTGCGGGACCTCTAACGCCAATCCGGGCTATTTTCCTGACGGATACGCACGAGCGACAGGACTATTTGTACCACTCCCGTACCACGATTCATGAGTACGGACGCCGACGAGGGAGAGATGGTCAAACTCAACGTCAAGGTGCCGAAGGAGCTGCTGGCGGAAATCGACGAACTCTCCGAGGAACTGAACTACACCAACCGCTCGGAGTTCATCAGGGAGGTGCTCCGGGACACGACGGAGCCCATGTTGACGCCCGGCGCCCGTGACGGCGTCTCTCAGGGGTACGCCGACGTTGCGGCCGGCCGGACGATGTCCACGGCCGAGGCGCGCGAACGACTCGGTATCGACGACGAGTGAGGGCAGGCGGGTGGGCCACGAGGTGCTGCTGACCGAGACGTTCGTCGAATCGGTCGAACAGTACGAGAACCAGGCTGCGGACCGAATCGTCGGCGAGCTCGAGGAAATCGGCGACTTTCCAGCGTACTTCCTCGACCGCCTCAAGAACCACCCCGGATACAAGCTTCGCGTCGGGGATTTCCGGGTCCTGGTCGACTGGGACAAGGACGGGGAAACGATCTACGCGGTCGACGTCTTCGAGCGAAAGAAGGATTACCGGTCCCTCGGGACCTACCGCGAGGTCTGGGGCTCGTGGCGCGACGAGGAGTAAACTTGGACCGCTCGCCGCCGACGGCTCTGGCCGTCAGTCTCCGCCCTCGACCGACTCCGCGACGAACTCCCCGAGTCCGTCGACCGGCCGGTCGGGATTGACCTCGTCGAGTTCGGAGGGCGCGCCGAGTTGCGCGTCGGTCTCCTCGGGGTTCCGAAGCGAGGTCCGACCACGGTGGACGGCTACTTCGTCGTCGAGGTGCAGGCGGATGGCCTCGAGCAGCGCGTCGGCCTCCAGTGGCTGGCCGATCTCCCGGAGCTCCTCGGCGTCGGCGTCGGGCGGGACGTTGAAGGCGCGCTGCGTGATGATCGGCCCCTGGTCGAGGTCGGTCGTCACGTAGTGGGCGGTCACGCCGGCGATGCGGACGCCCTCCTCGATGGCCTGGAGGTACGCCTCTGCCCCGGGGAAGGAGGGCAGCAGCGACGGGTGGACGTTGATGATGCGGCTCTCGTAGCGAAAGACGACGTCCGGCGAGAGGATGCGCATGTACCGCGCGAGGACGACCAGGTCGGCGTCGTACTCGCCCAGGAGGTCGAGCAGGTGCTCCTCGTCGGGATTGCCCGACTCGTCGCCGATGTCGTGGAAGGGGACGTCGTAGCGCTCGGCGAGGGGCTGCAGGTCGGGGTGGTTCCCGATGACGACGCTGACGTCCGCGCCGAGGTCACCGCTGGCCCAGGCCTCGAAGATGGCCTCGAGGCAGTGGGACTCCTTGGTGACGAGGACCGCGATCTGCTGGGTCTCGCGGTCGGCGGGGAAGCGTACCTGGACGTCGACGCCGAGGTCCTCGCCGAGTTCGTGGAGGTCCTCCCGCAACGTCGCCTCGGTGCAGACCATCTCCGAGGTGTCGACGTGCATCGTCATCCGGAAGACGCCCTCGCGGACCGCCTGGTCGAGGTCCTCGATGTTGATCCCGCGCTCGAAGAGCAGTGACGTGACGTTCGCGATCAGTCCCGTGTCGTCGTCGCCGACGACGGTGATCTCCGCGAATTCGCGGCTCACGGCGGTCTCCCTCCTGGCCACGCGGTCGGTCTCATTGCTCCGTTCGAGTCCGGCGAACGGGCAAAAGGTTTCGTTTCGCCCCGGCGTCCCCGCGCCCGCTGCCGCCTACCGACCCGTCGGCAGCGCTCGTCGCCCCAGCCAGCCACGGATCGGATCGAGCCCCGGACACCCCTGGCCGATCCAGACCGCTGCACCCAGGACGGCCAGTCCGAACTGGAGGGTGAAAAACGGCGTCAGCTCTATCGACTGGACGAGGCCGAGGGCGGTCGGGGGATCGCCGCGGGACGGCAAGGGGACGAGCGGCCAGGCGAGGAAGGCGAGCTCTTCGGGCTGGCCGCTGATGAGCGGATCGAGGGCGTCGCCGGCCAGGTGGGTCAGGTAGCCCACGGCGAACGCCAGCGCGGCGACCGCACGGCTACGATGCCGCGCGAGCACTACGAGGAGTACGAGGCCAAGGATGGCGACGACCACCGAGTGGCCCAGCGAGCGCCCCCCGGGCAGTACTCCGAGGTACCAGCCCAGCGGCTTGTCGATCAGGTCCGGCGCCTGCGTTCCGAGCGCGACGGCGAGCGCGGGGACGTCGCCCGGGACGCGTCCGACGCGCAGCCGAACGAGCGCGCCGAACGCCAGGTAACCGACGCCGAGGTGAGCCCACGGCCACATCGGTCGGACGGTCGGCACACGGCCGCAAGTCCCTGTCGGTGCGAGGCTGACAGAACCGGACGCCAGGCGACTTCGGGGTCCTGCCGGCGAGTCACAAGAGTTTTCGACGCCGCCCACCGCGTTTCCACCGATGACCGCCTACACCGCGACCGTGACCGTCCGGCTCAAGCGGGGGGTGCTCGACCCGGAGGCCGAGACCACCCAGCGGGCACTGGAACGCCTCGGCTTCGAGCTCGGCGACCTCCGTTCGGCAGACGTCTTCGAGGTCGACCTGGAGGCCGACGACGCAGACGGTGCCCGCGAGCGCGCCGACGAGATGGCCGAGCGCCTCCTCGCCAACCCGACCATCCACGACTACGACGTCGCGGTCGAGGAGGCATGACGGTCGCCGTCGTGCAGTTCGGCGGGAGCAACTGCGACCGGGACACCGTCCAGGCCCTCCGGCACCTCGGGTTCGACGCACACCTGGTCTGGCACGAGGACGGTCTCCCGGACACAACGGCCGGCATCGTCCTCCCCGGCGGCTTCTCCTACGGCGACTACCTGCGCGCGGGCGCGATGGCCGCCCAGTCCCCGATCATGGACGAGGTCCGCACCGCGGCCGCGGCGGGCACGCCCGTCCTGGGCATCTGTAACGGGGCCCAGATCGGCTGCGAGTCCTCCCTCACCCCGGGCGCGTTCACGACCAACGAGAGCGCCCGCTTCCAGTGCGAGCGCGTCCACGTTCGCGTCGAGAACGCCGACACGCCCTGGACTCGGGCCTACGACGAGGGCGAGGTGCTCGAACTCCCCATCGCCCACGGCGAGGGGCGCTACGAGATCGCCGACGACCGCCTCGCCGCGTTAGAGGACGCGGACCGCGTCCTGTTCCGGTACTGCGACGCCGAGGGGACCGTCAGCGACGACGCGAACCCCAACGGCTCCAAACACAACGTCGCCGGCGTCACGGGCGAGGAGCCGAACGTGGCCGTCCTGATGCCCCACCCCGAGCGCGTGACGCTCCCCGACGTGGGCATCACCGACGGCCAGGGCGTGCTGCAGGGCTTCGTTGCCTGACGATATGGGGACAGGATAGCACTGGGTGGGCGCCGACTCGAAGTGGCTACCGTGTACGAAAGAGAGCTAGCGGTCTGTCTCGGGAGACAGTATTTCGTCCAGGTCGTCGAGATCGAACAGGTGCCAGTCTTCGAGGTCGGCTTCGAGTCCGTCGACGAATCCGGCTCTCGAGAAGACGGCGAATCGCTCGTCCCTCGTCTCGGGTCCCCAGCGAACGTTTGCCGCCGTCGACCGAAGCTGTTCGACGACGTCGTGCCCAACGGGGGTAGACGTCCACTTGCATTCGGCAAAGAGGACGCGCTCGTCGGCCGGGGCGAGGCCGACGAGGTCGATTTCGTCTTCGCCGAACCACCAGCGCCCGACCTCGGAATACGGCTGGAGACTACCCTGACGTATGGCTTCCCACACCGCCTCTCTGCAGATATCCTCGAACGTCCGTGCGACGTGGTCGGGAAGTGCCGGCTCGATGGTCTCCTCGAAGACCAGCTCGGGGGCTTCCTCGATTCCGGACCGGTTGGGTTCGACGAATCGGAACCAGAACCGCAGGAATTCGTCTCCAACTCGATAGTGGGACCGCTTTGATTTTTTGCTCGACGCCGTGACCGGCACTTCGCGGTCGAGGAGCCGGAGCCGGCGCAACGTCTGGAGGTATTTCGACAGCGGCCCGGAATCGATACCGACCGCACCTGCGATTTCGTTCGGGGTCGTGTGGCCCAGTGCGACTGCCTCGAGGATACTCAAGTAGCGGGCCGGGTCTCTGAGCTCGGCGCGGAGTAAAAACTCGGGTTCGGCATAGAGGACGGCGTTTGGCGAGAGAATATTGGCGGTGATATTTCTCCGGAGCGAGAGGTCGTAGTCGAACACAGAGATGTACATCGGTGTTCCACCGGTGACCGCGTACGACCGGACCGAGTCCGCGATGTCGTAGGAGATAACATCTCGCGCCTGGTTGAAGGAGAAGGGCTGGAGGTCGACCTGTCCCGTCCGTCGACCATACAGCGGACTCTCGTGGCCGAGGACTGCTGACTCCATCGTACTCACGCTCGAGCCACAGAGGACCAGCAGCGACTGTGTGTGCTGCAGTCGTTCGTCCACGAACGACTGCAGGTACGACGGCACCGACTCGTTGGCTTCGACGAGATAGGGAAACTCGTCGATGACGACCACGAGCTGTTCGTCTTCGAGCTTCTCGGCCAGATACTCGAACGCCTCGTCCCAGCCGTCGATTCGTGGGATACGGTCCTCGAAACGGTCCGCGATTTGCTCGACGAATTTCTCACGCTGCCGTTGTTCTGCCTCTTGGGCTGCGAGGAAGTAGAGGTGGGGCCGCTCGCGACAGAACTCCTTGAGCAGTTCAGTCTTTCCGACCCGCCGTCGGCCGTATACGACGTAGAAGCCGTGTCCGGGTGACTCGAACGCCCCTTCGAGCGCCTCGAGTTCGTCGTCCCGGTCGTAGAAGGTCATACTCTGAATAATGATTACTGCGATAATGACTTATGTGTTTGGTCGGCTAGGGTTGCATTACCAGCTACTGCTGACGGATAGTCCAAAGGGAAAGGATGGATGGGGAACGCGGGCATGGAGCGCGTGACACGACCGGTTGGGCTCCAGGCCCTATCGAGAATCTGCCGCGGGAGGTACATATACCCGACCCGCCCGGAGTGAAAGTGAAACTGCCGGACGTGAGGGCCATAATCGTGGACTGCGTCAGACACACCCTGCGAACCACTCCGTCCGGAGTAATCCGTCCATACCCGCTCGCTCAGCGAACTAGTGGCATGGTGTACGACCGCTCGCGGTCGACGACTAGCTCCCAGGTTCGCTCGCACTCACACGACACCTGGTCGAAGACAGCGGGATCCTGGCGGAGGTCGAAATCCTTGATCGCGCGCTGGACGCGGTCGTCGCACTCCCCGCAGTTGTGAGGACCGCGGTCGGAGCCGTGGCCGACGGGGTCGGAGACGGCGATGACGTCCACGTCGGCCGTTCGCTCCAGGACCGCCGCGACGCTCCAGAGCCACGGCGGGCGGTAGCCGTCGTCGTGGTAGAGGTCCGCGACCATCGTGTGGCGCTGGACGTTACAGGGGTTCATCGAGACGGTGTGGCAGCCCTCGACGGCCGCACAGCGCTCGATCGAGGACACCATGTCCCGGATGGCCTCCCCCTCGGAGAGGAAGGGCGGCTTCATGAGGAGGTAGGCCTTGATCCCGGCCGCGACGTCCTCGGGGGCCGCCGCGTCGGCCGCCATGGCCTCGGCGCAGGCGTCCCCGAAGTCGGCGAAGGTCACGTACTTGTTGACGCAGTCGTGGCGGATGCGGTCGGTGGCGGTCTCCAGCCCGATGGCGACGTCGGTCGTCAGGCCCTGGCCGGTGAAGTCGGCTATCTTCTCGCGCTCGACGAAGTCCGGCAGGGACTCGACGACGATCCGGTCGCGGTCGGCGAAGGTCTCGGCGATGGCCGCACGCGTCTCCGCGGGGACCTCGCGCTCGTCGAGGAACGACCCGGAGGTGTAGATTTTGACCTGCCCGGCGACGTCCCCGGAGAGGGAGTCCGCGTTCGCGTCCTCGTGGTCGAGGCAGGCCTCGACCTGGGCCATCAGGTCCTCGTGGGCGACCGACCCGCCCTCGACGCTCTCGGCGACGTAACCACACATCGTACAGCCACCGGCGCGGGCCCAGCGACAGCCGCCGGTGTTGAGGATGATCGTCAGCGAGTCGTAGACGCCGTCCGGCGTGTTGTCCTCGTCGATCCAGACGCGCGTCGGCTCGCGTGGGTCGTAGGTCTCGTCCTTACGGGCCCGGATCTCCCGCATGACCTGGTTGTGGGCGTCCATGCCTCGCCCCTGCTCGTAGACCTCCGGGCTGGGCTTGCTCATTGCGAGAGTGGAGTCGACGCACGCGTATAGCCGCTACGCTCCGCGAACCGGGGCCCACTCTGGAACGGTTTCGACGAACTGAGCCAGGCCGAATGTACTTACCAGGTACTACCCAGAACTCGCACATGGACTCTCGCATCACGCGACGGCGGTACCTCCTGGCAGGTGCGAGCGCCGTCGGCGTTTCAACGGCTGGCTGCAGCGGCGGCGGGGAGGATCCCGGATCGACGGATGCGCCCTCGACGACTCCGACCGGCAGTGGCGGCGAACGGGAGACGCCCCAGACCACGGCGACGCCGTCCGCAATCGAGACCGACCCCGACCGCGTCGCCTGGCGACGCGATGTCGGCGTCGAGGACTATGTCACCGTCCACGACGGGCGGCTCTATGGACGCCGGGCCGACGGCGGCGCACTCCTCGCCGTCGACCTGGCCGATCGTGAGATGGCGTGGTCGGTTGACGCCGTCGACCCGTCGCCGGCTCCACCGGCTGTCGACGGCCGGGGGCTCTACGTCCTGACGATGGACGACGTGGTCGTGTCCCTCGACCACGAGGGCGAACAGCGCTGGTCCGGCGACGGACCGCCGGGCAATCCACGGTTTTCGCCCATCGGGCGCCCCACGGTGGCGGGCGACCACGTGGCGGTCGGCGGGAGTGGTGGCGCCGCGCTTCTCGACGCCGCCTCCGGTGATCGACTGCAGACGTATCCCGGCGAGGGGGTCGCGTGGGCCCCGGTCATACGTGAGGAGACGGTCTACTACACGGCCGGCGACGGCCGCAAACCCGACTCGCACCGCGTCTACGCGATGGGAATCGACGGATCCGAGCGCTGGCAGTTCCCGGTCGGCGACTCGCTGTACTGTGGTCCCGCGCTCGGTGACGGCGCCGTCTTCGTCGCCTCGATGGACGAGTACGTCTACGCCATCGAAGCCGGGAGCGGGGAGCAGCGCTGGCGCTTCGAGACGCCGGCGGACAACACCGGCTCGTCGAGTCAGCCCGTCTACGCGGACGGCACCGTCTTCGTCCACGAGGGTGGCGACCGGGTCATGTTCGCGCTGGACGCCCAGACTGGCGACGTGGTGTGGCGCTTCCCGGCGCCCGACGTGCTCACTGCCGTCCCGGCCATCGCCGGCGACGTCGTCGTGACGGCCACGCCCGGCCACCTCCTGGCCATCGACCGGGACAGCGGCGACCTGAGTTGGGCCGTCGGTCTGGAGGAGTCCATCTACGGGCCGATGGTCACCGACGACCACGTGCTGTACGTGGTGGAGGGGACGGTCGTGGCGGTGGAGCGCTGAATACGGTGCGTAGAATCTCGTGGTACGAGTCCACTCACGTCTCTTCGACATGACGGACCGAACTCGCGATGCCCCGCGTGCTCTCGACCATCTCGGGACCAGACATCTCGGCCCGACCCACGGCGAAGGCCTGGGGGCCCTCGACGACGACCTCGTCACCGACACGGATGTCGTCGCTGGCGTCGACCACGCCCGGCGCCAGGACGCTCCCGTGGGGCACGAAGTCGTCGATTTCGACGACTTTCGTCGGTGCGTCGCTCTGTTTCCACAGGCGGGCACCGGCGAGCGTGAACGAGAGGACGCCGTAGTTCGGGACGAGGGCGGCCAGCTGGTCCCCGCCGTCGGCGTCGTGGGCCTTGAGTTTCGGATAGCGGGCTTTGACCCGGATGTCGTCGAAGAGTGCGTCACCCGCGCCGGCCCCGAACTGGTAATCCGCCACCGCTTTGAGGGTATTGTGCTGGCGCTCGCGCTTGGAGTACTTCAGTTCGTCCGCGAGCGTCGAGGCGAGGTTCGACAGCGACTCGGTCGTCGTCGGGTGATCTTCGACGGTGAACTCCACGGCGAGGTCGCGGTCGACACTTTCGACGGCCCGATCGACGATCTCCCGATAGCCGTCTTCTGGGACGTGCGCGACGATTCGCGGGTATTCGTTGCGCCGGAGGTACGCCGCGAGCACGTCCGAGACGAACTCGACCTCCGTCGCGCTCCAGTCGCCCGTGACGACGGTGTCGTAGTGCTGGGCGGGGTAGGTCAGCTCGAGTTCCTGCGGGACGACGCCGATGGGCGAGGTCATCGAGACGGTGTGGGCCCGGAACTGGATGGCGTCGTGGAACTGGCCGTGACTTTGGGACTCGCTGTAGGGCTTCCGGGCCGAGCAGGGGATGAGTACCAGGGGCGCGTCGAAGCGGTTCCGGTACCGCGTCGTGACGCGCTCGGCGAAGCGCTGGATCTCGACGCGACGAAGGGTGTCGTCCGAGGATGCGGTGATCTCCGCGCGGCGCAGGACGGGGGTGCGCTGTTCGAGGTACGCGTACTGGCGGTCCAGCCGGCGGAACGTGGCGGTGTGCCACTGCTCCTGGCGGGCCTGCCCCTCCAGGTAGTCCCGGAGGGTCCCCCGACGGATCCGCTCGCGGACGGTCGCCAGGGCCGCCCGAAGGGCGTTGACGTTGTGGGCGACGCAGTCCTGTCGGTCGAAGTCTTCGATTGGGCCCCGGCAGGCCGGACAGGCACACGGGAGTTCGCTCAGGTGTTCGAGCGCCCGATTTCCGTCCGTGGTCAGGTACCGCCCGCGCGTGCCAGCGAGGACGGCCCGGTCCGCGTCGACGAGGTCCACGCCAGCGTGGATCAGCGTCGCGACGTTGCCAGGCGTGGCGACCCCGGGGAGGTACAGCGCGGTGTCGGCGGGGATCGCTTCGCGCGTCCGGACGACGCCGGCGACGAAGGCCTGCGCGTGGCCGTCCAGGTGCTGGGCGTTCGAGAGGACGTAGACGTCGGCCCCGAGGTCGTCGGCCGTGTCGGGCGAGATCACTGCCCCGCTCGGGTAGTCGACGTCCGGGTAGTCGACGGCGAAGGCGTCCTGGACCTCCTCGGGCGTTCCGCCGGGGAAGCCCCGGTGGGGCAGGACCGTCACTGTCGCGTCGTCGCCCTCGGGGAGGTCCCGGTCGGCGACCCACTCGCTGCCGGCGTCGACGAGGATCGGGTGGGGACCGCCGGGACCCTCCTCGCCGGCGACCCGCTCGTCGTCGGCGTGGCCCAGGAGGGTCGGGAAGGTGAGGGGGTCCGCGAGGCGGAGTTCGCCGAGGCGTGCGGCCCCGTCGCGCTCGTGGACCTCGACGTAGTCTGTCATTGGACGTCATCCGCCTGGCCGCCGTAACTGTCCGTCGATCGGCCCGAGAGGGCGACTCGCTCGACCGTCTCCGGCAGGCGATCGAGTGCGGTCGCCGGCCAGTCGCGGTGGGCGACGGTGACGGTCGCCTCGGGTGCGGCGTCGACCAGCGTCGCCACGCCGTCGGCGGCCGCCTCCTGGCACGCGCGGTCGGTCCGTTCGGGCATTTCACCTGTCAGCGGATACACGTCCGACAGTTCCGGCGGGACGGGACCGAACGGCGGGACGAGCCGCCAGCACTCGTCGTAGTCCCCGTGACGGTCGCCCTCCGTCAGGAGGAGGGTGCCCGAGACGTCGAGGCGCCCCAGTCGGTCGTGGTGACGGCGGACTTCGGGTCGGCGTGCGCTCTCCGCCGAGAGGGCGAAGAAGGCATCGCCCGTGACGGGGTCGGTCGCCTCGAGCTGGTCGGCGTGGTCCAGCAGGGCGCGAAAGCCGTCGACCATCGCCGGGTGACCTCGGGCTCTCGTCTCGACGAGTTCGAGGAGCCGCCCGCGCTGGAGGGCCTGCTTGACGCGGCGCATCTCGCCGAAGGAGACGTGGAGGTTGTGCTCGGCGAGGTGGCGGTGGCGCTCGTCTTCGCTGGCGTCCTGGAGGTCGGCGGGCGTCGTACTCGCACAGACCGGACACTCGCAGGGGAAGTAGGTCAGGTCTTCCAGGTGCTCGGTACCGCGGACGGTCATGTATCGCCCGTCGCGGGCGTAGATGGCGTAGGCGGCGGAGTCGAAGAGGTCACAGCCGAGCGCGACGGCCAGCGCGAACATCATCGGGTGCCCGGCGCCGAAGAGGTGGACGGGAGCGCTCTCGGGGAGTCCGCGCTTGGCCGCGGCGACGACGTCCACGAGGTCGGCGAAGCGGTAGTCCGACATGAGCGGGACGACGGCACCGATGGGGAACACGTCGAGGCCCGTCGCCGCGGCCTCGCGTGCTGCGGTCTCCCGGAGGTCGGGATCGGTCGACCCCTGGACCGGCGCGGTGACGAGCATGTCTCCGAGGTCCATCTCTGCGGCGACCTCGAGGCGCTCCTGGGTGGTCGCCCGTTCCGTCTCGGCCCGCTCGCGCGAGACGTCCGGGGGCGTCGGGATGTCGACGGGCGTGCCGACGTCGGCCCCGACGTCGTGCTGGAACTGCAGGATCTCCGGCGTGTCGACGTCGATGTCGCCGTACTCGGCGAGCTGGAAGGAGCCGGAGTCGGTCATGATCGCGCCGGAGAAGTCGAGCAGGTCGTGGAGGCCCCGCTCCAGTGCGGGCTCGCGGAGTTCGTCGCTCCCGTGGAGGACGTAGCTGTTCGTGATGAGCATCTCCGCGCCGAACTCGGCCTCGAGCTGGGCCGGCTGGATCGTCTGGACGTGGGGGTTGACGACCGGCAGCAGGGCGGGCGTCTCGACGGTCACGCCGGCCCGCGGGACCCGCAACTCGCCGAGCCGTCCCGCGGCGGAATACCGGCGCACCTCGAAGACCGGCGGCATTGCTCCGGGGTGGGGGAGGCCCGGCGGTAAGCGTTGCGTCTCGGGGCGCGACGCGCTGGAGGTCTCGGTCCGCGTCAGGCGACGTGGACGGGTCCGCGACGCTCGTACTCCATCTGTTCGGCCGCTGCGGCCGCAGTGGCTTCGCCGAACGCTCGTTCCAGGAGGTACAGTCCGAGGTCGAGTCCCGACGTGATACCGCCGGCCGTCAGCACGTCGCCGTCGTCGACGACGCGGGCGTCGACGACCTCGGCGTCCGTTTCCCGGAGGTCGTCGATGGCACCGTGGTGCGTGACGGCGGGCCGCCCGGCCAGGAGTCCCGCTCGCGAGAGGAGCATCCCGCCGGTACAGACCGCGGCCAGCGTCACGCCGTCGGCGTGGAGGGCGGCGAGGCGCTCGGGGAGGTCGCCGCGCTCGGCCTCCGCCCAGGCGCCCGCGTCGCGCCGCGCGTTCCAGCCCCCACCGGGCACCACGACGAGGTCCGGGTCTGTCTCGCCGAGTGTCCCGACGGCTTCGACGCCGATTCCGTGGCTCGTCGGGACCGTCCGTTCGCCATCCAGGGTCGTCAGCGTGACCTCGACGTCTGCGCCCGCGTCGCGACCGTAGGCCAGGACCTCCGCCGGGCCCAGCGCGTCCAGGGCCTCGACGCCGTCGAACAGTGCGACTTCGACGTTCATGCGTGTGAGAGGGGCGGGTGGTACTTGGGCCTGTGTGTCGTGGTCGAATCAGGTCGCTCGGGCCCCTCTGGCTCTCGGTTCCCTGCGGTTGCTACGAGGGTTCCCGAGGGAGGGGATTCGAACCAGAGCCAGACGGTTGGGCTCGCTCACTTCGTTCGCTGCGCGCACTGCGACTGGCAGGGTTCGAATCCCTCCGGACTATTCTCACGGCTCTCACGTCCGTTCGAGCCGGAGAATGCGAGGGAGGGGATTCGAACCCCTGGACCCCTACGGGAGCGGGTCTTAAGCCCGCCGCCTTTGGCCAGGCTCAGCCACCCTCGCGCGTCTCCCCCTGTGTCCCACCGCCGCATGTCGCTTACGGTCCCAGGTGCCCCCGATCACCGGTAATTCGCCTCCCGTCTGCGACCTGCGTTTCTCCCGGGCGGTTCCGGACACACAACGTTTTTTAAGTGACGCGTGGAGGGGTGAAGATAGCAGAGGCAAACCTGTCGATGGGAGATGGAACGTCGGATGGATGGCCGGTCTCGCGCCGCCGGGTGCTCGTGGGTGCTGGCGGCCTATCGACCCTGGCCCTCGCCGGCTGTTCGGGGCCGGGCGAGGGCGGGGAGGCATCCGAGAATACGCTCTCTTACGCCCAGTCTCAGTCCTTCGTCTCCCTCGATCCGGTCGTCCTGAACGACGTCCCCTCCGGCCGCATCGCCGGGCAGATCTTCGAGGGGCCGTACGAGTACGACACGACCCTCGACCTCGTTCCGGTACTCGCCGCCGACACGCCGACCGTCGAGCGGGGCGGGCAGCGGTGGATCGTCCCGCTCGATCCCGACGCGACCTTCCAGAACGGCGACCCCGTCACCGCGGCTGACGTCGCGTACTCCTACACGGCGCCGCTCGACGAAGGCACCCGGAACGCCGGCGAGGTCGCCATGATCGACGAGGTCTCGCCGGTCGACGAGCGGACGGTCCAGTTCGACCTGGCCTTCCGGTTCGGGGCCTTCGATCACTACCTCGCGCGGTCCGTGGTGCCGAAGGCCGTCCGCGAGGCCGACCGGGAGGGGTTCGCGTCCGACCCCGTCGGTTCCGGGCCGTTCGTCCTCGAGCGCGCCACCCAGGGCGAGGAGGCCGTCCTCTCGCGGTGGGACGACTACTGGGGCGACCCGCTGCCGGCACTCGACGGCATCACCTTCGTGCCGGTCCCCGAAGGCTCGACGCGGGTCACCACCCTCGGCACCGGCGAGAACGACGTCGTCGAGGGAATCCCACCGAACGCCTGGGAGACGGTCGAGGACATGGACGACGCGCGCGTCGAGTCCGTCCTCGGGGTCAACTACGTCTACCTGGGGTTCAACTGCAACGAGGGGCCGACCGCCGACCCGCAGGTCCGGGAGGCCATCGACTACGCCGTCTCGATGGACCGGGCCGTCTCCCGGTTCGTCGAACCCACGGGCGAGCGCGTGGCCTCGCCGATCCCACCCGGACTGGCCGAGGCCTGGGACTTCCCGGTCGAGGAGTGGGCGGATATCGGCCACGAGCGGGACGTCGACCGTGCCAAAGCGCTGCTCGACGACGCGGACAGCGTGCCCGACGACTGGTCGGCCACGATCATCGTCCCGCCCGACCAGAAGCGCGAGGACGTCGCCGTCTCGGTCGCCAACGGCATCCGCGAGGCCGGCTACGACGCGAGCGTCCAGCGCCTCGAACTCGGCACCTTCGCCCAGCGGTACAACACCGGGAGTGCCGACGACTACGCCATCTACGCGCTGGGCTGGTCCGGCGTCCCCGACCCGGACACCTTCCTGTACTTCCTGTTTTCCCACGACGCCATCGGCTCGACGAACGGGACCTACTACCGGAACGAGGACCTGAACGACGCCATCCTCGCGGCTCGCCGGTCGACCGACCAGGACCAACGCCGCGAGCTATACGAGCAGGCTGTGCGGACAGTCCTCGAAGCGCGCGTCCACCTTCCGGCCTATACGGAGACGAACAGCTTCGGCGTGCGATCCCGGGTCCGGGACTGGCTGGCCCACCCCGTCTCGGGATTCGACCTCGTCTCGAGCGAGCACACCGTCACCCGCCAGTAACTACTCGGTGCCACCGGGAGAGGAGACTGACACATGGGCCTCACGCGGTACGCGATCCGGCGCCTGCTCCAGGCCGTCCCCGTCGTGCTTGGCCTCCTGACCGTCACCTTCGTCCTCGCGAACGCCATCCCCGGCAACCCCGTCGAGGTCATGCTCGGCCCCTCCCCCTCCCTGGAGGAGGTGGCCCGAATCGAGGCCCGGTACGGCCTCGACCGGCCACTCGCCGAGCGCTACGTCAACTACCTCGCGGGCGTCCTCCGGGGCGACCTCGGGACCAGTCTCTACTTCGAGGTGCCCGTCGCCCGGAAGATCGCCGAACGCCTGCCCAAGACACTCCTGCTCGTCGTCGCCAGCTACGCCTTCGCCCTCCTGACGGCGATCCCGCTGGGGATCGTCTCGGCGACGCGGCGCAACTCCGCCACCGACCACGTCGCCCGCGTCGTCTCCCTGCTCGGCGTCAGCACGCCGTCCTTCTGGATCGCGCTCCTGCTCGTCCTGGTCTTCGCCCACGGGCTCGGGTGGTTCCCGGCCACTGACCTCGTCCTTCCGTGGGCCGATCCGGCGACGGTCGACGGGGCGGCGACGTCCCTCGGCGTCCTCGGCCAGTCCGCGTGGCACCTCGTCCTGCCGACGGTCGCACTCGGCACCCTCCAGATGGCGTCGATCGCCCGGATCGAGCGCGCGGAGCTGCTCTCCGCCCTCTCGGCGGACTACGTGACCCACGCGCGGGCCTACGGCGTCAGCGAGCGCCGGGTTCTCACCAGGCACGCTTTCCGCAACGCCCAGCTACCCGTGATCACGGTGATCGGCCTCCAGCTGTCGAGTGCCGTCGCGGGCGCTGTCCTGATCGAGGTGGTCTTCGCGATCAACGGCATGGGGACCCTCGTGCTGACGGGGATCTACAACCTGGATTACCCCCTGATCCTGGGCACGACCGTCGTCTTCGGCACCGTCTTCGTCCTCGGGACGATCCTCACGGACGTCGCCTACGCCTGGCTCGATCCGCGGATCACCTACGGGGAGGCCGGCTGAGATGGCCGGGAACCCCCGGGCCGAACGCGCTGAGGCCGCGCCGGGCAGCGATAGCCCGCGAGTCGGCTGGCGGGCCAGGCTCGCCACCCTCGGGCGGGATCGCTCCGCGTTGGCGGGGCTGGTCGTCGTCGCCACCGTGCTGGCCGTGGCGACGGTCGCGTTCGTCGACGCCGTCGTCTTCGGGTTCCTCGGGGAGTTCGGGTTCTTCGCCTCGCTGGGCGTCGAGCAGTACTGGCTCGCGAAGACGGTCTGGATCAGCCCCACGGCGGAGGTCGCACCCGAACTCCTCCCGCCGGTTGGCCTGGAGAACGCCTTCGGCCAGGGCCGCCTCGCCCACCCGCTCGGGACCGACGACCGCGGCCGGGACGTCCTCCTGCGACTGCTCTACGGCTCGCGCGTCGCCGTCCAGGTCGGCCTCGTGGCGACGCTCGTCGGCGCGATCGGCGGCAGCGCGGTCGGCGCCGTCGCCGGCTACTACGGCGGCTGGGTCGACGACGCACTGATGCGTGGCGTCGAAGTCCTCTACGCGATTCCCTTCCTGATTCTCGTCCTCGCGCTGCTGGCCGTCCTCCAGGCCCGTGACAGCCTCCTCGTCGTGACGGCGACCGTGGGGGTGGTGAACGTCCCGGAGTTCGCCCGGCTGATCCGCTCGCGCGTCCTCGCCGTCCGCGAGGCGACCTACGTCGAGGCGGCGCGGGCCGCGGGCCGCTCGCACCTCGGCGTCGTGTGGCACCACGTCGTCCCGAACAGTCTCGGGCCGGTCGTCGTCCAGGGGACGGTCCGGGTCGGCACGGCCATCCTCGTCGTCGCCGCCCTCTCGTTCCTCGGGTTCGGCGTCTCCGAGCCGACGCCGTCCTGGGGCGCGATGCTCGCGACGGCACGGGACGTGATGCTCCAGAACCTCTGGTTCTCGCTCTGGCCCGGCCTGGCCATCCTCGTGACCGTCGTCGGCTTCACCCTCCTGGGCGACGGCCTGCGCGACACGCTCGACCCACGACGCTCTCAGTGACCATGTCCGAACACCTCCTCTCCGTCGACGACCTCCGGACGTACTTCCCCACGGATCAGGGCGTCGTCCGGGCCGTCGACGGCGTCAGTTTCGACGTTCGCCCGGGCGAGGTCGTCGGCCTCGTCGGCGAGTCCGGTGCCGGCAAGAGCGTCGTCGCCCGGAGTCTCCTGCGACTCGTCGACGACCCCGGGCGGATCGTCGGCGGCGAGGTCCGCTTTCGCGACCGGACCCTGGTCGGCTTCGACGACACCCCACCGGACGGGCCCGACGTGTCCGACTCGCTCCCGGATCGCGAGTTCTCCGACGCGACGCTCTCGGCGGCGCGGATGCGCGCGGACGTCCGGGGAAACGAAATCGCGCTCGTCTTCCAGGACCCGACGGAGAGCCTGAATCCGGTCGTCTCCGTGGGAGCGCAACTCCGCGAGGTGCTCGAGACCAACCGTGACCTCGACCGGGCGGCCGCCCGCGAGGAAGCCGTGGCGATGCTCCGGGCGGTCGACATTCCCGAGCCGGCGGCGCGCTACGACGACTACCCCCACCAGCTCTCGCGGGGCCTGTGTCAGCGCGTCCTGCTCGCGATGGCCGTTGGCTGCGAGCCCGGCCTGATCGTCGCCGACGAACCCACGACCGCGCTCGACGTCACCATCGAGGCAGGGATCCTGGAGACCGTCCGCGACCTCCAGGCCCGGTACGACACGGCCTTCCTCTGGATCACGCACGACCTGGGCGTCGTCGCCGACCTCTGTGACCGCGTCGCCGTCATGTACTGCGGCGAGGTCGTCGAGCAGGCATCCGTCGAGGACCTGTTTTACGACACGAAACACCCCTACACGCGGGCGTTACTCGACGCGATTCCCCGACCCGATCGGACCGTCGACCGCTTCGACGTCATCCCGGGAACGATGCCCGAAGCCGTCGATCCACCCAGTGGCTGTCGGTTTCACCCGCGGTGTCCGGACGCCCGCGCGGTCTGCACCGAGGTCACCCCCGACTGCCGGGTCGTCGCCGACGGCGAGCAGCCACACCGGTCTGCCTGCGTGAAACACGACGCCTTCGACGCAGACTACGAGCACAGCCCGCCCATCGACGTGGCCGACGCGACCGACGCCGACGAAGCTGGCGAGACCGAGCAGGGAGGGCCCGATGATCGGTAACCTCCGGCGGCTCCTCCCCGGTGGCGGGGCCGACCAGCCGCCGGTCCCTGCCGACCTCCCGTCGGAGCCGTCTGTCGGAGAGCCGCTGGTCCGCCTCGACGGCGTCTCGAAGCACTTCACCGCAGGATCGTGGTTTCAGCGCCCGCGCGTCGACGTCAGCGGCGACGGCCCGCTGGTCTCCGTCGACCGGGACCGCGTCCGTGCCGTCGACGACGTCTCCCTCGACGTGCACAGGGGCGAGACGCTCGGCCTCGTCGGGGAGTCGGGCTGTGGGAAGACCACCCTCGCGCGGACGATGCTCCGCCTGACCGAGCCGACCGCAGGCCGGGTCTACGTCGCGGGCGAGGACCTCACGGCAATGGACTCGCGCGCCCTCCGGGACCGTCGCGACGGGATGCAGATGACCTTCCAGGACGCCCAGTCCGCCCTCGACCCGCGGATGCGCGTCGGGCCGGCCGTCGAGGAACCCATGGCGGCCAACGGCATGTTCGACGACGCCGGTCGCGAGGCACGGGCTCGGGACCTCCTGGCGACGGTCGGGCTCGACCCCCACCACTACGACCGCTACCCACACGCCCTCTCCGGTGGCCAGCGCCAGCGGGTCGCCCTGGCGCGGGCCCTCAGCGTCGACCCGGACCTGCTGGTCTGTGACGAACCCGTCACGTCGCTGGACGTCACCCTCCAGGCCCAGATCCTGAACACCATCCAGGACGTCCAGGCGGCGTTCGACCTCACCGTCGTGTTCGTCGCCCACGACCTCTCGGTGATCCGCAACGTCTGCGATCGCGTCGCGGTGATGTACTGCGGCGAGATCGTCGAACTGGCCGACCGCGAGGAACTGTTCGAGAACCCGCAGCATCCCTACACCGAGGCCCTCCTCGACGCGATCCCGGTCCCCGATCCCCGCACGGAGCGCGAGCGCACCGCGCTCCCCGGCGAGGTCCCGAGTTCGATCGACCCGCCGACGGGCTGTCGGTTCCACACGCGCTGTCCGCAGTTGATCGCGCCCCCGGAGTACGACCTCGGGGACGAGGCCTGGGACGCGGTCCGGGACTTCGTGTGGGCCGTGGACCGCCAGGGCGTCGAGGCTGCCGACGCGAGCGCGGTCCGCACCCGCTTCTTCGCGGACGTGACGCTCCCGGCTGCCGCTCGCGAGGAAATCGCGGCGACCCTCGATGCGGTCGTCGACGGGCGGTGGGCCGACGCGGAGTCCAGGCTGCACGAGGCGTTCGTCGACCCCAGCGTCTGCGCCCGGGAGGTGCCCGACTACGAGGTCGACCCGGAGCGCGGTGACGGTCGACACGTGGCACACTGTCACCTGAACGGCGAGGCATCCGGACCCGACTGACCGCCGACGAACGCTTACCAGTCCACCGAGAGGGATCCGTCGCCCTCGGGGTCGGGCGCGATTTCCTCGCCGGTCCGGCGGTCGACGACGTGGATGACCCCCCGGTCCTTCTTCGCGGGGCAGACCTCGGCGGCGCGGACGTTGTGCGCGAGGTCGTCCTCGCCGAAGAAGTAGGCCTCCGGCGCGGCGATGCCGGTCGACAGCGAGAGCGACCAGTTGGTCGAGACTTCGGCGCATTTGCCCGCGCCGATGCACCTGTTCGCCTCGAAGACCACCTTGTAGGGGGCCTCCTCGATCGGCGGCGCGTCGGCCTCGCCCACCTCGGCGGGATCGATCGGCTCGTCGTCCACGTCCTCGCCCATGGGACTCCCTGGCACCGCCCGGTGGTTAAGGTGTCCGATGCCGCAACGCGTGGTGGAGCCGGGCGGTGGCGACGCGGCCCTCGGCCCGTCAGTCGCGCCCCGAGACGGCGGCGAGGAGGTCGATGGCGACCGACTTGTCCAGCGGATCGTTCGCGTTGCCGCAGTGGGGTGACTGCACGCAGGCCGGACAGCCCCCCTCGCAGTCGCAGGTCGTCACCATCTCGTGGGTCGTCGCGGCGAGGTCGTCGATCTCGGCGTACCCGTTGCGCGTCAGGCCGACGCCGCCGGGGTGGCCGTCGTAGATGAAGATCGTACTCCGGTTCGTGTGGGGGTGGAGTGGTGTCGACAGCCCGCCGACGTCGCGGCGGTCACAGAGAAAGGAGAAGGGAAACATCGAGATCATGGCGTGCTCGGCGGCGTGGATGCCGCCGTCGAAGTCGCCGGCTTCCCGGAGGCGAGCCTCCAGATCGTCCGGGAGGACGTAGTACAGCGCCTTCGTCTCCAGACTCGTCTCGGGCAGGTCCAGGCCGCGTTCGCCCAGTAGCTCTCCGCTCGAGGAGTCCCGGCGCTCGTAGCCCGTGATCTGCTTTCGCATCTCGACCTCCGCGAAGCGGACGGTCACGTCCGGGGCGGCGTCGAAACTCGTCTCGGCCAGGTCCGCCTCAACGGTGATCGCCTTGTCGTGGAGCGTGCTCGTGAAGTAGTCCGCCCAGGTCCGGTCGAGCGTCGCCACGTCCGCGTCCAGGTCCAGGTCGACCACCTCGTAGGTCGTGCCCTGGTGGTGGTAGATGGCGCCGGGATGGGCGTCCCGGAGGGCGTCGCCGAACGAGAGCGAGCCGATCTGGTCGCCGTCGCGCGTCCGGAGCTGGACGTCGCGGTCGCCGACCGTTCGCAGGCTCATCTCGTGCTGCGGGCTGTCGTCGTTCCCGTAGATCCAGCGCATCCCGTCGTCGGTGGTGCGCCGTTCCAGATCGCCCGCGGCCTCGAGGTCGCTCACGAGGGCGGGGAACGTCTCGCCGAAGTGCCGGTCGTCGTCGGGTTTGAGCCAGGACTCGCGGGCGGCCGCACAGACGTGGTCAGGCAGGATCGTCTCGTTCGCGGGGTTCGTGACCGCGCGCTCGGGGTCCTCCTCGAAGAGGACGTGGGGATTCCGGACGACGTACTGGTCGAGCTGGTCCTCCCCGGCGATCAGTCCCACGAGGCTCGGGTCGGTCCCGCGCCCGGCCCGGCCGCCGCGCTGGAAGGTCGCCATGCGCGTCCCGGGGTAGCCGTCGAGCAATACGGCGTCGAGGCCGCCGACGTCGACGCCCAGTTCGAGGGCGCTCGTGCTCCAGACGCCGCGGACGTCGCCGTCGTGGAGGCCCTGTTCGATCTCGGCCCGGCGGTCGTCGGTCAGAGCCGCCTGGTAGGCGACGACGGCGTCCGCGAGGTCGTTTTCGCCGCGCTGCCGGAGCTCCTTCGCGCTGTCGGTGGCGTAGCGCTCGGCGGTCTGGCGCGCGCCCGTGAAGACCACCGTCTGGAGGCCGCGCTCGACGAGGTCGACGAACAGCCGTTTGGTCTCGACGTGGGCCGACCGGCGTCGCCCGCTGCCCCACCCGCCCTCGCCCTCGTACTCCGGCGGATTCCAGCACAGCCAGTGGGTCGGCCCGCTGGCGCTGGTGTCGGCGTCGACGAGGTGGTAGTCGGCCGGGTCCTGCCCGGTCACGGTCGCCGCGTGCTCGACGGGGTTGCCGATGGTCGCCGAGCAGCAGACGTACTGCGGGTCCGCGTCGAAGCGCTCGCAGAGGCGGTTCAGCCGCCGGAGGACGAGTGCGACGTGGCTGCCGAAGATGCCGCGGTACTCGTGGACCTCGTCGACGACGACGGTCTCCAGGCGCTCGAAAAACCAGTCCCACAGGCGGTGGGCGTGGGGCAGGATGCCGTAGTGCAGCATGTCCGGCGTCGCCAGGAGGACGGTCGGCTGGCGGTCGCGGACGGCACGCTTCTCCGACCTGGAGAGCTGGCCCGTGTACCGATCGACGGTCACGCCGGAGGCGAACCCGAGGTCCTCGGCGATGGCCGCGAGCGTCTCTGCCTGGTCGTTGATGAGCGCGACCTGGGGGGCGACGTACAGGGTCGTCCCGCGGTGGTCCATCGCGCGCTCCATCGCGGGGACGGTGTAGGCCAGGCTCTTCCCGCTCGCCGTCGGGGTCGCGAGGACGACGTCCCGCCCGGTGCGGACGGCGTCGACGGCCTCGGCCTGGTGGGCGTAGAGGCGGTCGACGCCGCGGGATTCGAGCGCGCCGGCCAGTCGGTCGTCGAGGGCGACGTCGCCGTGGGCCGCCTCGCGGCCGGGGAGCGTCCGCTCGTCTTCGATCTGGCCTGCGTAGTAGGGGCGCTCGCGGAGCCACGCGATCGTCTCGTCCACGACGGGGGTAGCGAGGCGAGGTGGTTAGCGGTTGCGCTCGCGGACCGCCGCGGCGGCCTCGCGGAACAGTCCGTCCAGAATCTCCGGCGTCGTCGGGTGGTAGGAGCGGTCGGGCACCTCGCGGACGTCCAGCCCCAGCTCGACTATCACCTGCATCGTCTTGGCCATGACGTCGGCGTGGTAGTGCAGGCCCTGGTAGCCCAGGACGGTCCCATCGGTCGCGTCGACGACGAGCGACGCGAGGCCCTCGGGGACGTCCTTCGTGGCGAAGACGCCGTCGTCGCTGGCCTGGCGCCGGACGGACACGACGTCTATGCCGGCTGCTTCGGCGCTCGCCTCGCTGTGGCCGACTCTGGCGTAGGGGTAGACGCCCAGGCCCGAGAAGACGACGTGGTGGTGGACGTTGTCGTAGGGGACGAGCGGGTCCCCCGCATCGTGGGCCAGGAGATTCTCGGCGGCCCGGGCGCCCTGCTCTTTGGCGACGTGCAGGATTGGTTCCTTGCCGTTGGCGTCGCCGACGACGAAGACCCGCTCGTCGTCCGTGGCCTGCATCGTGTCGGCGACCCACCCCTGGTCCGGTTCGAGGCCGGCTGCGTCCAGGCCGAGGCCGTCCAGGGCCGGCTTCCGTCCGGTGAAGGCGTACAGCTGTTCGGCCTCGATGGCTTCCTCGGTGCCGTCGGCGTACTGGACGACGAGGCGGACGCCCCCGTCGGCCAGCGGCTCGACGACCTCTTCGTACGCCTCGGTGACGACCCGCACGTCGTAAGCCTCCCGGTAGAGCTCGAGCAGGGCGTCCCCGAAGGCCGGGTCCGCCTCGTCGAGGGGCCGCGCGTCGTGCTCGATCACGGTCAGGTCCATCTCGCCGGCCGCCGCGAGGTAGGGCACGAGTTCGAGACCCACGTAGCCAAAGCCCATGACGACGCCGCTGTCGGGCAGGTCGGTCGCGTCGAGCACGTCCGCGCTCGTCGCCACGTCGACGTCGCCGATCCCGGGCAGATCGGGGACGAAGGGGCTCGATCCGGTCGCGATCACGACGTAGTCGGGATCGAGCCGCCGGTCCCCGACCGCGAGCGTCCCGGGCGCGACGAAGCGGGCGGTCTCGCGCAGGAGGTCGACGTCGTCGCGCTCGGCCCACTCGTGGACGGCCGCCCGCCGGTGCTCGGCGAAGTTCGTCACGTGGCGCTCCTTGGTCTCGACGACGGCCTCGAGGTCGACCGTCGGGGTACCCTCGAGGCGATGGTCGTCACGGGCCTGGAAGCGGTGGGCGCCCGCGGAGAGCACCTCCTTCGACGGCATGCACCCCCGGAGGATGCAGAGGCCGCCGCCGGGGTCGCCGTCGTCGATCAGCGTCAGCCGGACGTCCGGGTGGTCGACGAGTTCGTCGGCGACGGCGGTGCCGGCGCTCCCGTACGCGCCGACGATGGCCACGTGGATGGTCATGTGGAGGCCACGCCGGAGTGGCTGTTAAATATTGGCGGCCTGTGCGAGCGAGCGGCCTGACCGCGCAGCGCCGGCCGCCCGGTCGCTCACTCGTCGTCGAGCAGGTCCCGCCTGGCCCCGCCCGGCGCGCCGGGCCCGAGTGGCTCCTCGTCGGGCGTCCCGACCCCGGTGAATCCTTCGCCGCGCTGGAAGTGGGGACTGAGCAACGCGCGCAGTTGCACCTCCTGGTTGAACAGTCCGTCCCAGATCACCAGCACGGACGGGAGGATCACCACCGAGGCGAGGAACGAGTAGGCGATCGAGAGGGCGGTGAGGACGCCGAACTGGCCGATCGCGGGGAAGACGGCGAGCGCGAGGACGCCGATGCCGCCGACGGTCGTCACCATGCTGCCGAACAGGGCGCCGCCGGTACTCCGCAACGTCCGGTCGAGGGCGGCCTCCAGGCCCAGGTCGTGGCGCTCGTCGGCGAACCGGTGGACGACGTGGACGGAGTAGTCGATGCCCAGCCCGATGGTGATGGCGAGCATCGTCGCCGTCAGGGCGTTGAACGCGATGCCGAGGTACCGCATCGTCCCCGCGACGAGGGCGACGGTCACGACGATCGGGACCACGTTGACGATGCCGAGGCTGGGCACGCCCTCGATGACCGTGTAGATCACCACGAGGAAGATCGCGGCGCCGAGCAGCGCGAGCGCGAGGCTGACGATAGCCGACTCGAAGATCACGTCGGCGACCGCCTGGAAGACGACCACGCTCCCGGTCGCGGTCGCGTCGCCCCGGAACCGATCCGCCAGCACCCGAGCGTCGGCGTCGATCTCGGACTGCGAGGCGTCGGCGGTCACCGAGTAGACGACCCGCGTGCTCCGGTAGTCCTCGCCGAGGTACGAGAGCGCGTCGTCCCTGGCCGGCGAGTCGAGAAGCGCGTCGTAGACCGCACGCAGGTTCCGGTCGGGGACGCCGTCCCCGTCGGTGTCGTGTCTGGCGACGAGCCGGCGGAACTCGGGGTCGGCCGCGGCGCGCGACTCGATCACCGAGACGATCGACTCGGCACTCGCCTCGCGGCGCTCGCTGACGATGGCCTCGGGCGGGTTCCGGTTTGCCGTCTGGATCTCCTCGAGGACGGAGTCACGTAACATCGGCGTCTCCCAGTAGACCGTCGCCGAGTCCTGCTGTGAGGCGTCGAAGTTGTCCTCGAGGAAGTTCAACACCCCCGTTACCGTGTACTCCGAGGGCCGGAACGGCTCGGGCAACTCCATGAGGAAGTCGGGGTTCTCCTCGGGTGGCAGGAAGTCCTCCTGGGTGAAGCTGGTGTCGACGCCGGTGGCGTACATCCCCGTCCAGGCCGTGCCCAGCAGGACGACGACGAGGAAGATCCCCGGCGCGTGGCGCGCGACGACGACGCCGACCGAGAGCACACGCCCCAGGGCAGAGCCCTCGGTTCCCAGCGGCCGCTGGCTGAACGTCGGGATGGGATAGCGCCGCTTCGCGCGGTCGAGCCAGACCTTCGACGCCGGCAGGAAGACCCCGAAGATGAGGAAGGTGAAGACGATCCCGATGCTGGCGACCAGCCCGAAGTCCCGGATGGGCGCGAGGGCACTGGAGAAGTTCGCGGCGAAGCCGATCACGGTCGTCCCGGTGACGATGAAGAAGGCGACGGTGAGCTGGTCGGTCGTGATCCGCATCGCCGAGGCGATGTCCTCGCCGGCGGTGCGCTCCTCCCGGTACCGGTTGATCGAGTGGATGCCGAAGTCGATGCCGACCGCGAGCAGGAGCGGCGGCACCGCGATCAGCATCTGGCTGAAGGGGATCCCGGCCAGTCCCATGAACCCGAAGGTCCAGACGATCGCGATCAGCAGGCTCAACAGGCCGAGGCCGAGGTCCGCGACGTCGCGGTAGGCAAACAGGAGGAAGGTGAGGATGAGCACCAGCGCCGCCGGCACGACGATCAACAGCGAGTCGACGACGACCGAGGAGAACTCCAGGGCGAGGATCCCGCTCCCGAAGACGGTCATGCCCGGGACGTCGGCCGCGAGGCGCTCGATCTGCAACTGGATCGGCGTCAGCGGACTCTCGCCGCTCTGGCCCGCCCCCTCGGCGATGCCGGCGGGCACCTCGTGGCTGATCGTCCCGATGGTGGCCGAGGCCGACGCCGCCTCCCGGTTGAAGTCCGTGCTCACGAGGTTCTCGAAGCGCGGATTCTCGTCGGCCAGTGCGCGCACTGCCCGCTGGATTTCGGTGTTGCTGGCGCCCTCGATCGCCCGGCGCTGCTCGTGGGGCGTTGTCGCGGACGGGTCGATCCTGGTCGCGACCATGCTGGCTACGCCCGCCGTCCCGGTGACCCGGAGACCCGGGCGGTCCGCGGCCCGCTCCTGGACCGTCAGCATGCGCTCCAGGCCGGTCTTCGAGAGGACGTTGTTGCCCTCCTGGATCAGCGTCGTCGACCCGGTGTCCGGCGAGAACGTCGGCGAGAACTCCTCGTTGACGGCGGTGAGCGCCTCCTCGGATGGGAGACCGGTCGTGAACTGCTGGGTCCCGGACTCCATGGAGACGTTGCCGAGCCCGAGCGCGAAGAGGCCGGTCAGGACGAGAAAGAGGAGCACGACTCGTCCGGGACTGTTGACGATGCGATCGTCGACCCAGTCGATCGGGCGCTGGTGGTCGATCGCCGCGATCCGGTCGCGCCACCCGCCGCCGGCCGACACGGTCAGACCCCCCGCCCGACCCGCTCTCCGCGGGACGCTGTGCGTGACCCCGCCCGTGCCGGTGACCTGCCCACCGTCGCGACGCGGCGCTGGGTACGAGACATGGTTCGATTCCCGCCCCCGGCGGTCGCAGCCGTCGCGGCACCAAACCGCGGCGGGAGTGGCGGACCAGCGGGCGGCGCGCCGCGGGGCGGACCTGTTAGCCGAGCAAACTTCCCGTACGGGCAAGTACCTGACGTTTGGCGACCGTGAGGGCCGGTGGGACGGTCGCCGGCCGGCGAGGGTGGACACGCTTAAACCACGCCGCGGCGATGAACGCTACCATGAACGGGCGGGATCGCCGGGTGCATCGGGTCTTGACGCTGCCACTCGCGGTCGCCTCGCTGGTCACAGTCCTCGCTCTGGCCCCGACGTGGCCCGACGCTGCCCCGCTGGGAGCCACCCTCCTGTTCGTCGGTGGCGACCGGTATCGATCGACGACCGGCCTCCTCGGGGCCATCGCGGCGGGAGCGCTGGGTCTCGGCGCCGTCGCGTGGCTGGTGGCGACACAGACCGCGATCGTGGCGGCGGGGCCGACACTCGTGACGGGGCTCGGCCTCGCCGTCGGCGGCGGCCTCGGGTCCCTGGTCTGGCTGCTCGGGCTCGGCGAACGCGGAGCCCAGGAGGCCGACACGGTCACCGTCGAGATGGATGGCGACGACGCATCCGAGCCGGACCCCGAGCCCGTGGACCTCTTCGAGGCGAACCCGGATCCGATCTGTTTCTACGCCGAGGCTCCCGACGGGCCGGTCGTCCGCGCCGTCAACCCCGCCTTCGAGCGGGTCTTCGGCGTGTCGAGTGCCGCCCTCGACGGCGAACCGCTCGCCGACGGTGCGCTCGTGGTCGACGACGGTGCGGCCCTCGTCGAGGCGGCACGAGCTGGCCGGTCCTTCGACGAGGTCTGCACCTGTGAGACCGCGGACGGCGAGCGAGCGATGCGCGTCCGGATCGCGGCCACCGGCCGTGGCCGGTCGGACGGATACGTCCTCTACTCGCCCGTCCCGGACGCAGACTGAGGGTCGGGGTCGTCGGTCAGGACCGACCGGTGCGGACGCACGGCCTGGACGGGCCGTTCCCGGGGTGCTGGGGGAGCGCTGGAACGGAAGTTTGAAGGTCCATACAGAGCCAGTTTCGAGTAACGATGTCCGCGCTACCCCTGCAGTTGCTCGACAGCTTTCTCCTCGGCTACAACCTGGGTGACGCGCTGTTGTTCCTGTTCGGGCTGGGAATCCTCGCAGTGATCCCGATGAAGTCCTGGAAGGTGCTGACGCTGCACCTCCTCCTGTTCGGACTCATCTTCTTTCTCACCCCGTCGAGTATGTTCTCCGTCAATCCCAACGGCGCCCACCTCCTCGGCAGCGCGCTCGAGTACAAGCTTCTCGGTCTCGGTCTGCTCCTGGTCAGCCCCGTCCTGTACGCGACCGCCGACTAGGGCCGTCAGTCGAGTTTTCCCAGCGCGCTGAAGAACTCGAGCGACGGCTCCGCGACGCGGAGTGGCTCGTCGGCCCGCGCGACCGTCACGGTCGTCGGTGGCTCGATCGACTCGCGGACGCGCCCGTCGCCGACGACCACGCCACGTGGCGCGTCCCGCACCTCGACGGTCACCTCGGCGTCGACGTCGACCACCAGCGGCGGCCGGAGCCCGTCGCCGGCCATGCCGGCGACCACCAGCCCGTCGACGCCGTGGTGGACGAGCGGGCCACCCTCGCTGAGATTGTAGGCAGTGCTCCCGATGGGCGTCGCCACGAGGACGCCGTCGGCCCGCCCGGCGGTGTAGCGCGACCCGTCCACGCGGACACTCACGTCGAGTCCGCCGCCGTGGCCGCGGCGCTCGCCGAGGATGACGACGTCGTTGACGGCCGCGGGGAGCGTCCAGTCCGCGCCCGAGGCGACGATCCGGGGGAAGGCACTGACTGCGGGCGAGGCGGCGTCACAGACCTGTCTGGCCGTCTCGACGGCGACCGCGGGGGCGTCGGCCGGGGGCACGGCGTTCAGGAAGCCGACCTCGCCGACGTTGACACCCAGCAGTGGCGTCTGCCCGGCCCCCCGGGCCGCGTACAGGAAGGTGCCGTCGCCACCGACGCTGACCACGAGGTCACACGCGGAGAGGTCCGCCACGGGCACGCCCTCGGGGAGACCAGCCTCGTCGCCCCGCTGGCCCGCGAGCGCCTCCCGGGTGCCGGCCTCGATGGCGACGTCGCCGCCCGCCGCGACGATCCGGTCGCCGATCTCCCCGGCCACCGTGACCGCTCGCTCGCTCTCGGGCTTGGCGACGACGCCGACGCGCATGCGACCGTTCATGTCGTCCGGACTCACATAAACCCGGACGCTCCGGCCGAAACCCGGGCAAGGTTAATTTGACCCCACGACAAGGGTGGCCCATGCGCGCCGGCAGCGCGCCCAGTGACAGATGAGCGAGGACGACGGTGACGAGGACTGGTTCGAACGGGCCGTCGGCGAGGACGACGCCCCCGCGTCCGACGACGGAGCGCCAGCGACGGCGCCGGACGAGACTGAGGACGGTGCGACGGACTTCGGGCCCGCTGGCGGCACGTCGTCCGACGCGGACGACGGCGTCTTCGACGAGGACTTCGCGAGCGCCTTCGAGGGCGCGGGCGAGGGCGAGGACGACTTCGACGAGGCGGACTTCGAGACGGACATTCCCCGAATCGACCTGGGGATCACCGGGCTCGACCAGATGATCCAGGGCGGCATCCCCCAGCGCCACCTGCTGACGACCATCGGTGGGGCGGGGACCGGCAAGACCACCTTCGGCCTCCAGTTCCTCCACCACGGACTCCAGGAGAACCAGAACGGCGTCTTCATCACGCTAGAGCAGAGCCACGAGTCGATCATCGACACCGCCAACGAGTGGGGCTGGGACTTCGCCGACTACGAGGCCCGGGACGAACTCGCCATCGTCGACCTCGACCCCGTCGAGATGGCGAACAGCCTGGACAACATCCGCGGCGAACTCCCGACGCTGATCGAGGACTTCGGTGCCGACCGCCTGGTGCTCGACTCGGTCTCGCTCCTGGAGATGATGTACGACAACCCGGCCGAGAGACGCACGGAGATCTACGACTTCACCCGGAGTCTCAAGCGGGCCGGGGTCACGACCTTCCTCACAAGCGAGGCCAGCGAGTCCAACCCCTACGCCTCCCGGCACGGCATCATCGAGTACCTGACCGACGCCGTCTTCGTCCTCAAGTACGTCCGCTCCGAGTCCCAGGAGACGCGCCTGGCCGTCGAAATCGTGAAGATCCGCAACGCCAACCACTCCCGCGCCACCAGGCCCTACGAGATCACCACCGACGGCCTCAGCGTCTACCAGCAGGCGAACATCTTCTGATCGGTTCCCGGGCCGCCGGTGGCGTGCTCCGACAGGCATAAACCTCACGGGGGCGCCCGAAAAACCAGCTTCCATGTCCGCCGGTCCCCGGGCGCTCCTCGGCCGCGCGAAGCGACAGGTCAGCGCGGACCTCCGGCGCGACCCCTACCTCCCGTACGTCCTCCTGCTCGCGGCCCTCCTGTCGCTGTTCTGGTTCTGGCACCGGATTCCGAACTTCGCCACGCGCGACGAGAAGAGCCGACTGCTCGACGCGATGGTCGCCTACGGTCGGGTCATCGAGGACCCCAGCCTCGACTCGCTCTCCGCGGGCGTCCGGTGGGGTCGGGTCCCCTTCGGGGCGACTCTCTACCTGTTCGGGCTGGCCATCCTGCCGGTCGTGCTCGCGGCGGCCGTCCTGGGACAGGTCGACCAGTTCGCGTCGCTTGGCTTCCCCAGCTACGCCTTCGGCTTTTACGGGGCCTGGCAGTCGATGCCCCGCTGGGTGTGGACCGCCTCGATCGCACTGGTGCGGCTGTGCAACGTCGCCTTCGCCGTGGGCTCTGTCTACCTCACGTATCGCCTCGGGACGGCGATTTCCGGTCGGCGCCTCGCCGGCGACCTCGCGGCCCTCTTCCTCTCGCTGTCCTTCGGCTTCCTCACGATCGCCCACGAGGGCGGCGAGGACATGCCTGCACTGTTTTTCGTCCTCCTCGCGCTGTACCTCGTCTACCGTTACGTCGCGACCGACGAGGGCGCCCTGTTCCTCGCGGGCGCGGCGGCGGGCGGGATCGCCATCGCGTTCAAGCTGACCGCCGCACCGATCGTGGTGGTGATCGGCGCCGCCTTCCTCCTGCGCGCACACCGTGCCGGCGAGGACTGGCGCGCGACGCTCTGGCGTCCCCGCCTCTTTCTCGCCGGCGCGCTGACCGGCCTGGCCTGTATCCTGCTCGGGATCCCGACCGCCCTCGTCGGGGGCTTCGACGCCGTCGTCGAGCGGATCGTCGCCGGGTCGGCCGAGCGCGCCAGCCACACGACCGGCCCCGACGCGCCGATCTGGTGGTGGTTCCTCCGGGGCTACCTGAGCGGGCTCTCCCTGCCGCTGTTCGTCGCCGGTGTCCTCGGCGTCCTCGCGAGCGTGGCGACCCTCGGCCGGCGCCGCGCCGGAACCCACGGGACCGCACTCGTCCTGGTCGCACTCGGGACCTACGTCCTCCTGTTCTCCCGCTGGCACGACTTCCGGGTCCACCACCTCCTGCCGACCTTCCCGCTGATCGCCCTGCTGCTGGCCGACCGCCTCGCGTGGCTCGACGACCACCGCCCGACGGTCGCGCGGACGGCCGTCGCACTCCTGGTCCTCACGAGCGGGGCCTACGCCGCCGTGGGGGTCGCCGGGTACGCGTCCATGCCACGCGACGAGGCCGAGGACTGGCTCGTCGAGCACGCCGCCGAGAACGCCACTGTCGAGGTCTACCGCGTCGACCTCCAGGACACGGCCGTTCCCTACGAGATGCAGGTCAACAGCGCAGGCGACCAGTTGCCGGATCGGGAACTCGACCCGTGTCCGGAGTACGTCCAGCTCGGGTACCGTGACCTCCTCTTCCGCGTCGACGGCACCTACTACCGGTCGGGCGACTTCCAGGGGCGGTACGTCACGAACCTCCTCGAGGGCGCGTACAACTACGAGGTGGTCGCCGAGTTCGGTCCCCGGCCACCGGGGTACGTCCCCGAGCGGGCCGAGCCGGGTTCGGTGACGGACCTGCTCCGGTACGGCGTCGTCCCCCAGACCGACCAGTACGCCGACGAGCAGGAACTGGCCCCCAACCAGTTCACGGTGATCCTGGAGCGGCAGGGCGAGTGCACGGGCGACCGCGAGATTCCGCCGTTCTGGTGATCGGCGGTGCGACTCACTCCCCGCTCGTCAGGTCCGCGCGGTCGATGCCGAGCGACGGGTACCAGCCGCCCAGCGCCGGCAGGTAGACGCCGAGGAACCGATCGATCAGGATCACCGGCACGACCACTTCGCTCGGGACGCCCAGCGCGACGAAGACGACGGTCGCCGTCGCCTCCGTCACCCCGATGCCGCCCGGCGTCAGCGGGAGGAGGGTGACGCTGTAGGCCGCGACGAGGTACAGCGGCAGCAGGACCGCCGGCTCGAAGGCGACGCCGAAGGCCCCGAACAGCAGCAGGACGCGCACGCCGGGGGCCACCACGAGCGCGAGGGTCCACCCGACCGCGTACCGCGCCCAGAGCCCCGGCGTCGCCCCGAGCCGCCGGAAGGCCGCCGCGACGCTGGCCGTGAACTCGAACAGCGACTCGACGCGGTCGGCCAGGGCCGCACCGACGCGCGGGAGCCGCCGACACAGGCCCGCGACCCAGCCGAGAACCCGGTCGAGGACGGTCAGGTTCGCACCGGCGAGGAGGACCGCCGCGCCGCTCGCGACGTAGAGGCCGGTCGAGAGCGCGAGCAGCAGCGCGACGCCGGCGGACAGCCGGGTGACGGCAAGCCCCAGGCCGACCGCGGCGGTGAGGCCGTACAGGACCGCGTAGACGCCGGTGTGGACGCCCGAGACAGCGACCGCGTCGGTGTAGGCCATGCCGGTCTTGCTCCGGAGGACGAACGGTGCCGCGACCCGCCCCGAGAGGCGCGACGGCAGCAGTTGGTTGACGAAGTTCACGACGAGGTCCGTCTCCGCCGCCGTCCGGAGGGAGACCGACCGGACCTCGCCGATCACGACTCGCCACGTGTCGAAGCGACCCAGCAGCCCGACGCCCGTCACCGCCAGCAGCCCGGCGATAGTCGGGGCGTCCAGGCGGCCGAGCAGGTCGAGGACCGCCGGGAGGCGGACCTGCGTGGCGACCCAGGCGAGCGCCGCCAGCGCCAGGCCGTACCGGGCGGCAGCGAGCGCCAGGGACCGCGGCGACCGTCCCCTCATTCCGTGGTCCCGCGTGCCGGCTGCCCTCGCCCGGTCGCGTCGCCGTCCGCTCTCGCCTCGGCAACGATCGACTCGACGGTCGTGAACGCGAAGTCGGTCGACAGGATCCGCTCGACGGCGCGGCGCATCCACTCCCCCGTCCGGACGGTCACGCGACGGGGGACGCCCGGGACGTCGGGCAGGTCGACGAACTCCCAGGGGTGGACGTAGAGCACCGGCGCGATCCCCCGGCGCGCCAGGAGCCGCATGCCGAGGACCGTATACCGGGGGCCGAAAAAGCGCAGCCAGGTCCCGGTGAGCGGGAGTCGCAGCCCCGGCATCACGGCGGTCGGCACGGTGTAGAGGTCGGCCGGAGCCCCCGGATCGACGGCCGTCGCGGGTGCGGGTCGATAGATCTCGTGGTCGCCGCCGTACCAGCCGGGAATCGCCCGGCACGGGACGACGCTGGCGTCGTACCGGTAGCCGGCCGCGTCGAGGCACTCGAAGTGGTCGTCGGCCAGGTCGAAAGCCGGCGCACGGAAGCCACGTATCGACTGCCCCGTGACCGCCCGGAGCGTCTCCCGGGATTCCCCGATCTCCGCGCGCTGCTCCGCCGGGGACACGTCAGAGAGCAGCCGGTGGGTCGCGGTGTGCGAGCCGATCTCGTTGCCGGCGTCGACGATCTCTTCGAGGACGTCGGGCCGCGACTCGGCGATGGCAGCGACCGTGAACCACGTCGCCGTCGCGTCGTGGCGGTCGAGCGCCTCGAGGAGGGCAGACACTCCCTCGATCCCGATGGCCTCGCGGTCGGCCGTTCCGGCAGCCCCCCGGTAGGCCGGCGTGTGCTCGAACCACTCGAGGTCGATCGTCAGGGCCGCCGTCTCAGTCATCGCCCCGCTCCTCGCGGTCGGCCCGGAGCAGGCTGACCTGTTCGTTCAGGCGCGAGACGCGGTCGTACAGGCGGCCGATCCGGTTGAGCAGGTACGTGACGAGGACGAACAGCGTCAGGTTCGAGATGACGAGGATGGCCCGGGCCTTGAGTTCGAGCCCCAGCAGCGAGGCGACGACCTGGAAGACGTTGGGGAAGAGCGCGACGAAGATCAGGCCGCCGCCGACGACGAGCGAGGTGACGAACAGCGCCATCGCCTCGCGGCCGCGCCGCAGGAGGTAGTAGCCGTTGGCGAGGAAGACGCCGCCGACCAGGAACGCCACCAGGTTGACGACCGTGTACTCGACCATGGTCACCGAAAGAGGAGAATGCGGATAATGACGTCGGTCATCCGGAGGGGGTACAGCACGAAGGTGTCCAGCGTGAACTGCGACTGACCCGTCTCCCGGGTCGGGATCTCGACGGAGACCTCGGTGATGCGCTGGCCGCGCTTGGCCGCCTCCAGGGTCTGTTCGACCGCCCAGTGCTTGTCCGACCGGTGGAGGATCTCCGCGAGAGCCTCGACCCGGTAGACCCGAAAGCCGCTCGTGACGTCCGTGATGTCGACGCCGCCGAGCGTCCGGACGACGCGCGTGAAGAACCTGATGCCCGCCTTGCGGACAATGGAGTAGTCCTGGATGCTCTCGTTGAGATACCGGCTCCCGATCACCATGTCGTGGCCCTCGGCGCGGTCGAGGAGCCGCGGAATCTGGGCGGGATCGTGTTGCCCGTCGGCGTCGATCTGGAGGACGAAGTCGTAGTCGTGGCGGATGGCGTACTGGTAGCCCGTCCGCACGGCGCCGCCGACCCCGGTGTTGAAGACGTGTTCGACCACCGTCGCGCCGTGCGATCGGGCGATCTCTGCGGTCGCGTCGCTCGATCCGTCGTCGACCACGACGACCTCGTCGACGTGCTCGCGGGTTCGCTCGACGACGCGGCCGACCGTGTCGGCCTCGTTGTACGCGGGGAGGACGGCGACGGTTCGCACTGGTGGGTGGATGGCCGCACGGGGCCTTATTCGTTCCTACCTCCCGACCGGACGACGAAAGCGACTAGTGAGTCCGGGGCCTCGGTCCGGTCGATGACCAGGACGTTCGCGGTCGGCCTCGACGGCGCGAGCTGGCGCCTGCTCGACCCGTGGATCGAGGACGGGACGCTACCCACCCTGGCTTCCCTCCGCGCCGAGAGTTCGTGGGCCGAGACCGAGAGCTGCCTCCCACCCGTGACCTTCCCGAACTGGAAGTGCTACTCGTCGGGGAAGAACCCCGGAGGGTTCGGCGTCTACTGGTTCGAGCGCGTCGACCTGGCGCGCGGCGAGATATCGGTCGCCGACGGGAGCGACTTCCGGACGGCAGAGCTGTGGGACTACCTGAACGACGCCGGCCAGCGCGCGGGGGTCGTCAACATGCCGACGATGTACCCGCCACGCGAGATCGACGGCCCGATCGTCTGTGGGGGCCCCGACGCCGCCGAAGGCGAGTACCGCTCGATCGAGGGCGGGTACGCGACCCCCCCGGGACTCGAGGAGCGCCTCGAGGCCGAGTTCGACTACCGCGTCCACCCGGACCCGCTCCTGTCCTCGAACGAGGAGACCGGCGCGGAGGTCGACGCTATCATGGACCTGCTGGACACCCGTTTCGAGGTCGCACTCTCGCTCATGGAGGACGAGGACCTCCGGTTCGTCCACGTGACGCTCTTTTACCTGAACGTGCTCCAGCACTTCTTCTGGGACGACGAGCCGACCCGGCGCGCCTGGGAACTCGTCGACGACTGGCTGGCCCGGCTGGACGACCTGGATGACACGAACCTCGTGCTCTTCTCGGACCACGGATCCGGCCCGACCACGACGGAGTTCTACGTCAACGAGTGGCTGGTCGAGCAGGGCTACCAGGTCCGCGAGCGGAGCGTCGACGACGCGCTCATGCGGGTCGGCCTCGACCGGGAGAACGTCCTCCGCGTCGCCAAGCGCCTCGGCGCCGTCGACCTCCTGGCGCGGATCGTCCCCGACCGCGTCCAGCAGCTCGTTCCCCAGCGGGCCGGCCTCAAGCGGGGCCGGAAGCTCGAGGCCATCGACCTCTCCCGGACGAAGGCCGTCGCCAGCGCCCAGGGACCGATCTACCTGAACCCGGCCTTCGACGTCGACGCAGTGCGGGAGGAGTTGATCGCCGACCTCGCGGCCGTCGAAGACGAGCACGGTCCCGTCTTCGACGGCGTCCACCGCGGCGAGGAGGTCTACAGCGGCCCCTACGTCGACGAGGGGCCGGAGGTCGTCGTCGACCAGCGGCCGGGCGTCCACGTCAACGACGGCGTCGGCGGCGGCGCAGTCATGACCGACCCCGACCGCTGGCGCGCCGAGAACACGCGCCACGGGATCTTCCTCGCGCGCGGACCCGACTTCACCGACGAGGGGCAACTCGACCGGATCAGCATCCTCGACATCGCCCCGACGCTGCTGGTCGCCCACGGCTGTGCCCTCCCGTCGGACGTGGACGGCGACGTCCTCCCGATCCTCGCCGGGGAGCCAGACTGGGGCACGCGGGACCCGATCACGCTGTCCGACCGCAGCCGCGACGGGCCCTCGGACGACGTCGAGGACCGTCTCACGCAACTCGGCTACATGTCCTGACGGCGGTGGTGGGTTTCCTCGGACTGTGGCCCCCTCGCTCAGCGCGTCACGGTGACCGGCACCGGCGACCGTCGGATCACGGTCTCGGCGACGCTGCCCAGCAGGACGCGCGTGACGCCCTCGCGACCGTGGCTGCCCATGACGACGTGGTCGGCACCCGTCTCCTCGATCGCGTCGACGATGGTCCGCGTCGGCTTGCCCACCTCGACGCGGTGCTCTGCGATCTCGACGCCGTGTTCGGCCGCGAGCGCCGCGAGCTCCTCGAAGAGGTCGTCGGCCCGGTCGCGCTGCCCCTCGTACCACTCCTCGGAGGCACTCGGGAAGGCCGGGGCGCCGGAGTAGCCCGCCTCGGCCGGGTTGATGACGTGCAACAGGACGACTGACGCCTCGGGGAACTCCTCGAACGCGAGTTCGCACGCGTGACGGGACTGGTCGGACCCGTCGACCGGGACGAGAATGCGGTCGGCCATGGCGAGTGATAGCGCGCCGGTCGCTTGAACGTTCTGGGCCGGGCGTCAGGACCCCGACTCGTCGCTCGACTCCACGTCGTATGCGTCCTCGCCGACGTCGATCGTCTCGCCGCCGGCCGACGGTCCGGAGCCGCCACCAGCGCCGAACGGGCCGGTGCCCGTGCCGGGTCCGGCGCCGTCATCGTCGTCGTTCGGGAAGCCGCCGACGTAGATCCCGCCGGTCGCGAAGCCCCCGGTCTTCTGGTCGACGTAGGGCGTCACGACCCACTTCTTGAGCGCGAGGCGGATCGGGTACCGGGTGAACGGGACGACCAGCAGGAACCCGACGAGGTCGGTGACGAGTCCGGGCGTCAGCAGGGTCGCACCGGCGACGAGCAGGAGGGCGCCGTCCAGGAGCTCGTCGGTCGGCACCTCGCCGCGGGCGGACTTCTCCTGGATCTTCCGGAGGGTGTGTCGCCCCTCGGCGCGGACGAGGAGCATCCCGACGAGGGCCGTCAGGACCACCGCGAGGACCACGAGCTCCCACCCCACGATCCCCGTGAGGACGACCAGGAGGAGGGCGTCCAGCAGGGGGATGATCAGCAGCAGCGCGATCAGCCGGAGCATACCACACGTTGCGGGTCCCGCCCCAAACCCCTTTCGAGACGCCCCGTCGGCGAGACGACAGGGCTTATGAGCGAGCACCCGTAGCCGGCGCATGGACGACGGCGCGGCGGCGACCCGGGTCGAGTGGCGCGAGTTCGAGCCCGCGGCCTTCGAGGCCGCGGCGCGGACGGGCAAACCTGTCCTGCTGGCACTCGTCGCCCCCTGGAGCGCGGAGTGTCGCGAGATGGACGAGACGACCTACGCCGAGCCGCGCATCGCGGCCAACGTCAACGACGGCTTCGTGCCGGTCCGGGTCGACGCCGATCGACGCCCCCGGATTCGCGAGCGCTACAACATGGGCGGGTTCCCCTCGACGGTCTTTCTCACTCCCGAGGGCGAGATTCTCACCGGGGCGACGTTCCTCGGGATCGACGGCTTCCGGCAGATCCTCGACGGCGTCCGGGAGACCTGGGACGCGAAGGGCGAGGCCGCCGGCTCGGTCCCGCGGGGGCTCCAGGACGAGGCTCCCCCGGCGGGCACCCTCGACGCGCGCGTGGAGGAGCACATGGTCGAACAGTTGCTGGCCGCCTACGACGAGGAGTTCGGCGGCTGGGGGACCGACGTCAAGTTCCCCATGCCACGCACCGTCGAGTTCGCGCTCGTCCGCGCGCGCGACCAGGCGCTCCGGACGCTCGAAGCCGTCAGGACGCACCTGCTGGACACACACGACGGCGGTTTCTACCGCTACGCCCGCAACCGCAACTGGGGCGGGGCCCGCCGCGAGAAGCTGACCGACGAGAACGCGGCGCTCGTCCGCGCCTTCGCCCACGCCTACCGCTACACCGGCGACGAGGCCTTCCGCGAGCCCGCCGAGCGGACCGTCGAGTACCTGACGACGAACTCCTGGACGGGCGACGCGTTCGCGGGGAGCCAGGGCGGCGACGAGGACTACTTCCGGCTCGAGTCGACCGAGCGAACGGACGCCGCCCCGCCGCCGGTCGACGAGACCGTCTTCGCCGACCGGAACGGCCTGGCCGTCGAGGCGCTGTGTACCCTGGCGGCCTACACGGACGACGAACGGACGATCCGGTACGCCGAGCGCGCCCGCGACCACGTCGTGGACGAACTGGTCGCGGACGGGGCCGTCACGCACTTCCGGGACGGCGACGCGGTCGGCGAGACGGGCCTCCTGCTCGACCAGGCCCGCGTGCTCGGCGCGCTCACGTCGTCCTGGTCGGTCCTGGGCGAGCCCGGACCCGCTCGCGCCGTCGCGGACTGGACCATCGAGTCCCTCCAGGCCGATCACGGCGCCTTCCGCGACGGGCCGGTCGACGGCCCGGGGTTGCTCGACCGTCCGCACTACCCCCTGGATCCCACCGTCGAACTCGCCGACGCCCTCCTCGACCTGGCCCTGCTCACCGGCGAGGACCGCTATCTGGGGGTCGCCCGGGACGCACTGGCCGCCTTCGCCGGTGCGGCGGACCGGATGGGCGTCGAGGTCGCGGCCTACGCGGCGACGGTGGCCCGCCTCCGGGAGCCGACGGCCATCGAGGTCGGCACACCGGCCGGCTCCGACATCCACCGGGCTGCACTCCGCCTCGCGGACCACGAGTCCGTGGTGGTCCCGGACGCCGCGGGCGCCCCCGACGACGGTGCGCGGCTCGTGGTCGACGGCGAGGGCCGGGGCACCGCGGCGGACCCGCCCGGTCTCGAGGCGCTGCTCACGGACACCGGGGCGTAAACGCCCGGGGGTTTTTCCCGGCGGCGCTGGATCGTCGACCGATGGCAAGTCTGCGCGATCTGGGCCTCTCCGAGTACGAGGCGCGGGCGTTCCGCTCGTTGCTAGAGACCGGCCCGACAACGGCAAAGGAGTTGTCCAGGGCCAGTGACGTCCCCATGGGCCGGATCTACGACGTGTTGAACGCACTCGAGACGTACAACCTGGTGCGCAGCCAGACCGCGAGCCGTCCCAAGAAGTACGCCGCGGTCGAACCCGAGACCGCCCTCGACCGTCTCCTCGCGGATCGCAAGCGGGAACTCGAACGGCAGGCGGAGCAGTACGAACAGACCGTCGACGAACTCGGCGCGGAACTGGAGACCGCCGACCCGGTCGACGAGCCCTTCTGGACGGCCGCGGTCGGCGCGACGGAGACGGCGGAACTCCTCGTCGAGCGCCTCGCGGCCGCCGAGGAGCGCATCGTCGTGGTCGCCTCGGCGCGGAGCCAGTCGTTCGACCTCGACGCGGTGGGGACGGAGATCGCGGCCGAACTGGCGGCGGCCCTCGACCGTGGCGTGTCCGTCTCCGTCCTCCTGCGCCCCGCGCTCGTCGAGGCCCTCCCGCCGTCGGTGGGCGAGCGGTACCGCGACGTCCTCCAGGACCACGAGGCCTCCGCGGTCCGGACGAGCGAGGAGGTCTCGGGCACCTTCGAGCTGATCGACCAGTCGGAGGTGTGCATCGAGGTCCCACACCCGCTCGAGACCGACGAGACCTTCGCCGTCATCGACCTCACGGACCCCGACTTCGCGCGGTCCGTCGAGGAGGCCTTCGCACCGCGATGGGCCGAGGCCGAGCCCCTGGTGCTGTGACCGGACAGTTTTCGTCGGCCCACACGTGGCGCGTAGCTACGTACGCGGCATCACAGTGCGGGGAGAGTCGCTCGCCATCGTCTCGTCGATCTACCGGAGACGGGCGAGCGCACAATCAGGCCGTCGGTTCGTCTCGCTCGCCGCGCCAGCGGGCGTGACAGGGCCTCTCCGAGTGTGTCGACGGTGGCGACGGCCCGGGCGGTGGGGGGGGGGACGACGCCCTCGGCGATTGACCGAGCGCAGCGGTCCCGGCGACTGGCGTGGCCGATTCGATCTGACTGGGCCCTGACCTCCTGTTATTCTGTAACTACCGCCGACCATCGGCTCGGACCCGCCCCGCCTCCGCACACGAGAATTCACCGATTACCCACGTTATTCGACAACCCGTACCAGGATGTGTGCGGGTCATACGTCATTTGTTCACATTATGTACGTTAGGTGGGGGCTGTTTGGCACAAGTATAAGTGTCTGCCCTCGTTTCGTCTACTGTATGTCCCCCAACCGAACCCGGAGAGAAGTACTCGCACTGACCGGCGCAGCTGGCATCGCGGCCCTCGCGGGCTGTGGCGGCGATGGCGGTGACGGCGGCGACGGCGGTGACACCCCGGCCGAGACAGAAGGCGACGGTGGCGACGGCGGCGACACGCCGGCCGAAACCGAGGGTGACGGCGGCGACGGTGGCACGCAACTGTCGTGGCACGCCGGCGGTACCGGCGGGACCTACTTCCCGCTCTCGAACGAGTTCAAGACGGTCGTCGAGGACAACACGGACTACTCGCTGAACGTCCAGTCGACCGGTGCGAGCGTCGAGAACGTCGGCAGCCTGGCGAGCGGCGATGCGGACTTCGCGCTGATCCAGAACGACATCGCCTACTTCGCGAAGAACGGCACCGGCATCGACACCTTCCAGGACAACGCCATTGACAACCTCATGGGCGTCGCGACGCTGTACCCCGAGACCATCACCGTCGTGACCCTCGCGGACACCGATATCACGGAGCTCTCGGACCTCTCGGGTGCGACGATCAACACCGGGGACCTCGGTTCCGGGACGCAGGTCAACGCCCTCCAGATCCTGGAGGCCGTCGGCATCTCGGACTTCGAGGAGCAGAACACCGGCTTCTCGCAGGCGGCCGACCAGCTCCGGAACGGCGACATCGACGCCGCGTTCGTCGTCGGCGGCTGGCCCGTCGGCGCCATCGAGGACCTCGCGAGCACGAACGACGTAGAGATCGTCCCGATCGAGGGCGACAACCGCGAGGCCGTCAAGGACGCCGCCTCCTGGTTCGCGAACGACACCATCCCCGGCGGCACGTACTCCGGCGTCGATAGCGACGTCGAGACCGTCGCCGTGCAGGCCATGATCGCGACCCACTCCGGAGTCTCCGAGGACGTCGTCGAGACGGTCACGTCGGCCATCTTCGACAACACCGACGACCTGACGATCAAGACCGACTTCATCACTGCCGACTCCGCGCAGGACGGGATGTCCATCGAACTCCACCCCGGCGCGGCGGCCTACTTCGACGCGTAGACGAGCCGACTGACGGTCGGTTCACTCGCTCCCTTCCCGGTCGCTGGCCCCAATGGAACGCTCGACGGTAGCCCGATACGCAGTCGGGATCGCGGCAGCCGCTGCCCTGGTACTCGCAGCCGTCGCTGGGGCCTTCGCGCTCGCGTCGCCGGACCTCGTTCTCGTGGTGACGACGACGGAGAGCGGCGACACCGTCATCGAACAGCCCGTCGCAAACGGCACGACCGTCGGGCTCGAGTACATGCACAGCGTCGAGAAGTCGCGCGTGTACGATGGTTATACGGTCCGGGGGCAAGAACTGGTGATGACACGCATGGAGTTCGAGTCCTACGGGTGGGGGCTTCCGGCCCGCGCCAACGTGACGAACGAGAACGGCACGCTCGTCTACGACCCGCCCGGCTCGCTGTCGGAGCTGCTCGTCTCTCCGGGCGATATCGCCGGACACGAACTGCACGTGGGCGGTCGCACGTACGACCTCGTTGACCGAGCCGACGGCTCGTCCGTCCGCATCACTCTCCAGCGCCGTTCGACGATCGACAAGCTGACATGAGCACGAGCCAGGACGACGATCCCACGGAAGAGCAACTGTCGAGCGAGGAAGCGGACGAACTCGTTCGGGAGATCGAACAGCGTCGGTCGCTCCGCGGTATCGCTGCTGGCGTCGTCGCGCTCGTCGGGATCGCGTTTTCGGTCTTCCAGCTGTTCCTGGCGTCCCAGGGCTTTTCGTTCGGGTTCTCGCTGCCCGTCGTCGGCGAACTGTCGCTGTCTCTCCAGTTGCTGCAAGCCAACGCCATTCACGTTGCCTTCGCGTTGATCCTGACGTTCCTCCTGTTCCCGGCGAGCACGGGCGAGGGCTTCCTCTCTCGGCGCCTCGCTCGGATCGTCCCCTGGCTCGAATCGCACCTGGAGTCCGCCAATCCGGCGGTGCGCGTCGCGGCAGCCGGCCGTCGTGGCGTCCGGTGGACGTTCGCCGATCCCGACCAGGACCGCATCGCACCGATCGACGTCCTCCTCACCGTCATCCCGATCCTGTTTTCGGTCTACTTCCTCACCGCGTTCACCGAGATCCGCGACATGCGCGTGTTCGGCCTCGAGTCGGGCCGCACGCTCCCGGAGATGGCGCCCCTGGTGGACTCGCTCCTCGGTGGCATGCCGATCGTCGGCGAGTACTCGTGGGCGATGATCCTCGGCGTCCTCGGCATCCTCCTGGTCCTCGAGGCGACCCGGCGGACGCTCGGCTTGCCGCTCATGATCCTCGTCGGCGTCTTCATCCTCTATGCCCGGTGGGGACACATGATCGACCAGGGGACGCCGCTGGTCGGCGTCCTGGCCATCAACGAACTCGCCTGGACCGACATCGTCCAGAACCTCTGGTACAACACCGAGAACGGCGTGTTCGGCGTTCCGGTGACCGTCTCGGTGCAGTTCATCTACATCTTCATCCTCTTTGGTTCGTTCCTCGAGATGAGCGGGGCCGGGCAGTGGTTCATCGATCTCGCGTACGCGGCCACCGGGCGCCGGAAGGGCGGCCCGGCGAAGGCCTCGATCCTCGCGAGCGGCTTCATGGGAACGATCTCGGGGTCCTCGATCGCCAACACGGTGACGACGGGCGCCTTCACGATTCCGCTGATGAAGCGCTCGGGCTACTCGCCGGAGTTCGCCGGGGCCGTCGAGTCCTCGGCGTCCTCGGGCGGCCAGATCCTCCCGCCGGTCATGGGGGCGGCGGCCTTCCTCATGATCCAGTACACGGCGACGCCCTTTGCGGACATCATCATCATGGCGACGATCCCCGCGGTCGTCTTCTTCTTCGGCGTCTGGGTCATGGTCCACCTCAAGGCGACCCAGGAGGGAATCGGCGGCGTCCAGGGCGCGGACCTTGTGCCGCTGGGCCCGCACATGAAGCGGGGCTGGTTCTACCTCATCCCCATCGGTCTCCTGCTGTACTACCTCATCATCGCGCGCCTGTCGGTCTCGCGGTCGGCCTGGTTCACGCTGGTGGCCCTGGCGGCGCTGGTCACCGCCATCGCGGCCTACAGCGAGCGGACGCGCGGTCGCCTCCTCGTCTCGCTGGTGGGCATCGTCGGCGCCGAATTCGCCGCGTACGTAATCGGCGGCGTCGGCGTCCTGGGACTCGTGACCGGCGGCGGTGCGGCCGGGATGGCAGCGGGCGACGCTCTGGGCGTCGTCGTCGGCAAGATCGGCTGGTACCTGATCGCGGCCGGCCTGGTGACGCTGGCCACCCGCCCGCTGACGGACTCGCCGTACCTCGAACTCGACCCGGCCGTCGAGAACGCGACCGACCGGTTCGCGTCGCGGCTGAACCGGCAACGGCTCGCGGACAACCAGTTTGCGCGCCTCGGGACGTTCCTCGTCAAGTCGATGGACGAGGGGGCCAAGACCGCCGTTCCCGTGGTCATCGCCGTCGCCGCGGCCGGGATCATCCCCGGCGTCATCAGCGTTACCGGACTCGGGCCGAACCTGACGGCCCTGATCCGGGCGGTCTCGGGCGGTTCGCTCGTCGTGCTCCTCGTGATCACGGCCATCGCGTCGATCATCCTCGGCATGGGCATGCCGACGACGGTCACGTACATCATCCTCGTCTCCATGCTCGCCACGCCGCTGGTCGAGTTCGGGATCCCACTGCTTGCGGCCCACCTGTTCATCCTCTACTTCGGCGTCATCGCCGACATCACGCCGCCGGTCGCGGTGGCCGCCTACGCCGCGTCGGGGGTGGCAAAGTCGGATCCGTACCAGACGGGCATCAAGGCCTTCTCGCTGTCGCTCAACAAGGCCATCGTGCCCTTCGCGTTCGTCCTCGTGCCCGGGATCGTCCTCCTGCGAGAGAAGGCCAACGCGGCGGACCTGCCCCTGCGCGATCGGTTCCGCGTGGTCAACCCGAGCGACCTCGCCGACCTCACGTACTCCGTCCCGGAGATCTTGATCCCCGTCGCGGGCGTCTTCCTGGGTGTCGTCGCCCTCGGGGCGACCGTCATCGGGACGCTCTACACCGGCCTCTCGCGGCTCGAACGGACCGGCTTCGGCGTCAGCTCCCTGCTCCTCATGGCGCCGGGGCTACTCTCGACGTCCGTCTTCGACCTCCTCGGCCTCGTCGGGGTCACCGTGACGGTCAACGACCTGGTGCTGGACCTCGCGCTCCGCGGGGTCGGACTCGCACTCTTCGTCGCGCTCGCTGTCAGGAACCGGCGCGAGGCCGAGACGGAACCGGCCCACGGCGAACCCGAGGGGAGCCCCGAGCCGGCCTGAGGGCCTCTCACCGTTCGCGTTCGGCACCCAGCGATCACGTCGTTCCCGTGGCCGTCAATCGCCGCCGACCTCGCTCTCGAGGTCACCGACGGTCGCGACGCGCTCCGCATGGGCGTTGTACTGAACCTTTTTCGTCGTCGGGTCCCGTCGCGAGCCGCGGGCTCGCTTCCCGGACCCTCCTCGAAAAACGTTCGCGAAAAAGCCGAACGCTCGGTGCCTCGCGGCGACGCCGCTGGACTCACTTCGTTCGTCCATCGAGCCCTCGCTCGCGCTGCTCGCGAGGACGCCGCTCGGCCACACCGAGGCGCTCACTCCGTTCCCGCCTCGATGCTCGCGTTCGGTGAACCGCGCTCACGTCGCTCGCGCGGACGCTCAGTCACCGCCGACCTCGCTCTCGAGGTCACCGACGGTCGCCACGCGCTCCGCGTGGGCGTTGTGCTGGTGGATCGACTCGTCGTTTGACTGTTTCATCGTCACGACGGCGTCCTCGGGGAGGTCGGGGAAGTGCTCGACGACGCCCTCGGCGAGCGCGCGGACGCAGTCCTCCACGAAGCGGGCGTTGCGGTGGGCCTCGACGGTCATGTGGTCCTCGTCGGGGCGCTTGGCGAGGTTGTAGATCCGCGCGCTCATCGCGTCCCTGGCGACCTCGATGATCTCGTTGAGGTCGACGTCGGGGGCGCCGTCGCTCTCGATGGTGAGCGTCGCGTGCCCCCGCTGGGAGTGGCCGGGCTGGGGGACGGTCTCTAAGAACTCGTCGATGACGTCCTCCTCGACGTCGAGGTCCCGGAGCGTCTCGCGGGCCCGCGTCGTCGACATGCCCTGCGAGCACGGACAGACCGTGATGCCGGTGACGCGGGCACCGATCTCCTCGCGCGTCCCGTCTTCGGTCGCGGTCGCGCTCGCGACGATGTCAGCCGTGCTCTGGGTTGGGCGGCCGGACGCCGGCGTCTCGTCGCGCGTGACGTACTCGGCCTCCATGCGTACCTCCGCTTTCGTCGTGTAGTCGTGTTTCGCCAGCAGGCGCTCGGCGGCGTCGCCACAGACGTCCTCGACGCGGTAGGCCGACTCGCTGACTGCGGCCTCGAGGGTCTTGTCGATGACTTCCATGTTCCGGCTCATGTCCGCTCCCTTGCGCCAGCCGGGGAGGTCGACGAAGACCTCGAAGTCGGCCATGAGGACGATCGGACGGCGGTCGGCCCGGTCGATCGTCACGAGTTTCTCGACGCCGGTGACGCCGACGTGGTTGAGGCCGACGGCGACGTCCGGACGCGACGCCTGCACGTCCGGGAGTTGACGACTCATCGGCGCGGCCTAGCGACCGTCCGAGGGTAATGCTTTCGATCCCTCAGGGGCGGCGAAAACGGCGCGTCCTCACTTCTCGACGGCGCTCGCGGCCTGGCTACCGATGTCGCGGAAGGCTGCAGCGAAGTCCTCGTCGTCGAACCGCTCGACGGTCTGGTCGAGTTCCGCCTTGGTCGTCTCGAGTCGCCGCTCCAGTTCGGCGAACTCCTCGCTCTCCGCGAGTTCGCTGTCCGACTTGTTGGCCTTCAGCGTCGCGTGCTTGGCGGTCAGCGAGTAGAACTCCTGGAGGCGCTCCTCGTAGGCCGAGCAGGTGAGCAGGCGCTCGATGGTCGAGAAGAGGTCGTCCCGCGAGACGGGCTTGATCACGTAGTCGTCGAAGGGCATGTCGATGATGTCGAAGTCCGGGTCGACGGCCGTGACCATGGCGACGCGACAGTTGATCCCGCGCTCCCTGATGTGCTCGAGCACCTCGTCGCCGGAGACGCCCGGCATCCGCCGGTCGAGCAGGACGACGTCCACGGACGCGTCCAGACTGTCCAGGGCCTCGCGACCGCTGTAGGCGGTAGTGACGTCGTACTCGCCCTCCAGCTGCGCGGCGTAGGCGTCGGCCACGTCACGCTCGTCGTCGACGACGAGGACGGTCGCGGGCGCGCTGTCACTCATTAAGTAATGCCTAGCCGCGACGAGTGGCAAAAACGTTCCGGCTACATTATCACGTCTGGTCCTGGGGGGAGGTGTCCGGCGACGCTCGCGGCCGGAAACCTGCGACGATCCGGGAGCTTTTGCCACCCCTCCTCCAAGCCTCCGCCATGACACAGCGTCCCGACCAAGCGGAGGAGTGGTCCCTCCGTCGCCTGCTGACGGACGTCGTCGGCTCCGGCCCGAAGTCCGCCGAGGACATGACGCGGCGCCAGGCCCGGGCGGCTCTCCACCGGATCCTGGACGGCGACCCGGACCCGACGACCCTCGGCGCCTTCTGGCTGGCCAACCGCTGGAAGCGCAACACGCCCGAGGAACTCGCGGCCTTCGTCGACGTGATGCGCGAGGAGAGCGTCGTCGTCGCCGAACCGGACTGTGACCCCGTCGACTGCGGGGCGAACTACGACGGCAAGCACACGTCGGCCCTGCTGGGCGTCGCCGCCGGCCTCGTCGCCGCGGCCGCGGGAACGCCGGTCGTCGTCCACAGCGGCGACCGCGTCCCGACCCATGAGGCGACCGCCTACAAGCACGTCCTCGACGCGCTGGACGTCCGGACCGACCTCGGCCCGGCCGAAAGCGCCGACATGGTCGACGCCGTCGGCTTCGGCTTCTACTACCAGCCCCGGTTCAACCCCGCCGTCCACGCCCTCGTCGACCGCCGACGGGAGATGGGCGTCCGGACCTTCGTCAACACGATCGAGACGCTGGCGAACCCCGCGAACGCCTCGGTCCACCTGGGGAGTTTCTACCACCTCGCCTTCGCCGAGCGGATCGTCGACACCTTGCGCGACCTCGACGCCTACGCCCTCGACCGCGTGCTCATGTTCCAGGGTCTGGAGGGCTACGACGACGTCAGACCCGGCAGCACCGTCCTCGCGGAGTGGGACGGCGGGGACCTGGACGACGACGAGATCGAGACCGCCGAATTCGGCATGGACTTCGACCGCGAGGCGCTGGCCGTCGACGACGTCGCCACCGACTCCGCGGCGATCACCGAGGACGTGCTCGCGGGCGAGCGCGACGACCACTTCGCCGACGCCGTGGCACTCAACGCCGCGCTCCGCCTCTACGCCGCCGACGACGTCCGGCACCTCGACGACGGCATCGCGGTCGCCCGCGAGGCCATCGCCGACGGCAGCGCCGCCGACCGACTGGCCGCGCTGCGGGACTTCTGAGCGCGGCCATGGGTCGCGACGCCGACTGCGATCAGGTCGACCCCGACGACCCGGACGACCCGTGGGACCACGACCTCGCCGTCGTGAACGGCGTCCGTCTGCACTACGTGGTCGCCGGACCGCCGGACGGCGACCTGGTGGTCTGCCTCCACGGCTTTCCTGCGTACTGGTACACCTGGCACGAGGCGATTCCCGCCCTCGCCGACGCCGGCTATCGCGTCGTCGCGCCAGACATGCGCGGATACAACCGGTCAGCGAAGCCACGGCGCGTCGCCGCCTACCGGATGGCCGAACTCGTCGGCGACGTGGTCGGCCTGATCGAGCACGCGGGTCGCGAGACTGCTCACGTCGTCGGCCACGACTGGGGAGCGCTCGTGGCGTGGCACCTCGCGGCCGACCGGCCTGGAATCGTGGACCGCCTGGCGGTCCTGAACGCGCCCCACCCGTCGGCCTACGAGCGGGAACTCCGCTCGAATCCAGGTCAGCTCCTGCGCTCGTGGTACGTCCTGTTTGCCCAGATTCCCCGGCTTCCCGAGTTCCTCCTCTCGCGGAACGACGCGGCACTGGTCGGGCAACTGTTCGAACGAGCGGGCGCCGACGGCCACGCGTTCTCGCCCCCGGCGGTGACGCGGTACTGCGAGGCGTTCGCGAGAACCGGGGTACCGCGGTCGTCACTCAACTACTACCGGGCGGCGTTCCGGGAGACCGTCCGTCGCCTCCCCCGTGGTGGTCTCGGGGACCGACTCATCGAGGTCCCGACGCTCGTCGTCTGGGGCGAGCGGGACCCGGCGCTGTCCGTCTCGCTGCTCGAGGACCTCGACCGGTGGGTGGCCGACCTGACGGTCGAGCGACTGCCCGACGCAGGCCACTGGGTCCTGGCCGAGGAGCCCGAGACAGTACTCAACTCGCTCCTGGCGTTCCTCGATCGGTAGCCCGGTTGACGGGACGCCTCAGTCGACGAGGTGACGGAGTCGCGAGGCGTCGACGTCCTCGGACAGGCCGCCGAGGTCGCCGTCGGCGACGACAGCCCAGAGGTCGCCCGCGAGTGCCACCGCTCCGTAGGTCAGGAGGCCCGCGCCGACGACGAACCCGAGGAGGAGTAGCCACGCCACCGTCGTCCACTCCATGACGCCGGCCAGCGTGCCGACGAGGACGACCACCGCGCCGAGGCCGCCCAGGATCGCGAGCAGTGCGCCCGTGACGACCGCTGCGACCGATCTGGCGTCGACCATGTGTCCGTCGGCCGTTGTGCTGCCAGCCAAAAATGCGTTGCGGGCCGTCCGACGGATTCGTCTGGCCCTGAACGTCTCGCGTCCGGGCGTCGCGGCCCCGATCACCAGGGTTTTACACGGTCCGGCCCTCCCTCTGGCCATGAGCGACCTCAGCGCGACGCTGCACACCTCCGAGGGCGACGTGGCGATCGATCTCTTCGACGAGCGCGCCCCGACCACCGTCGAGAACTTCGTCGGCCTCGCCGAGGGGGCGGACGACTACGAGGGGACGGAGATCGGGCCGGGGACCGGCGCGTGGGAGGACCCGGAGAGCGGCGAGAAGCGCGTCGACCCGCTCTACGACGACGTGCTCTTCCACCGGGTCATCGACGACTTCATGATCCAGCTCGGCGACCCGACCGGGACCGGCCGCGGCGGCCCCGGCTACACCTTCGACGACGAGTTCCACGACGAACTCACCCACGATTCGGCCGGCGTCGTCTCGATGGCAAACCGCGGGCCGGACACGAACGGCTCGCAGTTCTTCATTACCCTGGACGCCACGCCGCACCTGGACGGCAAGCACGCGGTCTTCGGCGAGGTCACCGACGGCATGGACGTCGTCGAGGCCATCGGGAACGTGGACACCGACGCCAACGACAAACCGACGACCGACGTCGTCCTCGAGTCCGTCGAGATCGACGAGTAACGATTTCCTGCGTCGGGGCCGCCTGTGCCCGTTCGGCTACGTCGAGAGGAACGCCGGCACGTCGTTGACCGAGTCGAGTACCGCGGCGGCCCCCTCGCGCTCGTACTTCTTCCGGCCCGTTTCGCCGGTCAGCCCGCCGGTCAGGACGCCGATGCCGTGGAACTCGCGGCCAGCCGCGTCGCCCTCGGCGGCGTTTGCCGCCGTCCGCACGTCGTCGAGGGTGTCGCCGACGAAGGCCAGCGACTCGGCGTGCAGTCGGTCGGCCAGTTCGAGCAGTGCCGTGGGGTCGGGCTTGCCCTCGTCCCAGTCGTCCATCGTGAAGCGGTGGTGCTCGTCGAGGTCGCCGAGGCCGGCCCGCTCGAGGGCCACCTCGGCTTCGTTCTCGGGCCGGCCCGTGAGGATGCCGACCCCCCAGCCGTCGCGCAGTGCGCTCACCGTGGCCGGCTCGATCAGCACCGGTTCGTCCTCGATGAATCCGGCATCCTCGACATCGGGCGTGCCCCCCTCGAACGCGCGGTAGCGCTCCGGGCCGAGGTACAGTTGCTGGAAGACGTCCCGGAGTCGGTCGCGGTCCCACTCGGCGAAGACGCGCTCGCGGGCCGCCGGGGTCAGTTCCTCGGCGACCACGGTCTCTGCCGCGCCCAGACCGCCGCCCATTCCGGCGATGGCGTCGGTGAACGTCGAGAGCGACAGCGCGAACCCCTCGCGGCGGGCCAGCAGGTACAGCGCGACCGCGTCGGTCAGCTCCCAGTCGTTGTTGAACCCGCCCGCGTCCTTGAAGAGCTGAATCTGGTCCTTCTCGATGGTGTCGCCGTAGACTCGCTCGACGCTCTCGACGATCGCCCGGCGATACGAGTCGGCCACGTCGACGAGCACGCCGTCGACGTCGAACACGACCGCGTCGACGTTCATCGTGCTTCGGCCGAGGCACCGGAGGAAAATGGGGGTTCCGGCTTCGGCCGCGCCCCGGCGGCCTCAGGTCCCGTCGGGAACTGCCCGGTAGAGTGTCTCGGCTGGGAGGGCCTCGCGCTCGACCGGAATCACCGGCTCTTCGGCGCCGAGGGTCGTGACGTAGAGCGGGGCGTCGACGGTCCGCGCCAGGGACAGGGACGGTCGCTGGAGTTCTCCGGGGAGGTTTCGGGCGTAGAGGAGGACTGCCGCGGCGTAGACAGACCGGTCGGGCTCGAGCAGGTCGTCGCGGACGAACGACACGCCGTCCGGGACCGCCCGATCGCGGACGTCCGTCGCCACGACCGCGTGGCCGCGCTCGGCCAGGGCTGCCGCGACGTCGGGACGGTTGCCGACAGCCAGTTCCACGACCACGCCGTCGTCGGACGCCTCGCTGACGACCGTATCCAGGCGGTCGGCGAGGGCCAGCGCGGCGTCTGTCACTGTGAAATCACTCGACGTCGGGGTTTTTATGACGGTCCCTCGCATAACGGTTCGCATGCACGTCGACATCGTGCCGGTCGGCGAGGTCGATGCGGTGGTCAAGCGCGAGGCCTCGTCCGGACTGCGCACGGTCTACGACTGTGACGTCACCGTCCACGACGCCCAGTCGGTCCCGTCCGGCTCCTACGACTCCGGCCGCGACCAGTACCGCGCCGAGGAGTTCATCGACCTGGCCAAACGCATCGGCAGCGGCGAGAAGAACATCGCCCTCACGCCGAAGGACCTCTTTTACCACCGTCGCAACTACGTCTTCGGGCTCGCGTACCTCGGCGGGAACGGGAGCGTCATCTCGACGTACCGCCTCCGGACGTCCTCGGACGGCGGCTTCTCGAACCGCTCCGCGGGCGACATCTTCGCCGACCGCGTCCGCAAGGAGGTCGTCCACGAGATCGGTCACACCCTCGGCCTCGAACACTGCAACAACAAGCGCTGCGTGATGAACTTCTCCCCGACGGTCCGGCAGGTCGACGTCAAGGAGGAGAACCTCTGTGGTTCCTGCCAGCGCAACGTGATCTGACCGTCCGACACCCTCACCGTCCTCCGGTCCCGTTGGTCAAGCCGCAGTTTGACCCTCGGAAACATCTTTGCCGCTGTGTTCTGAACGGACCGCCAGATGGACGCCGACGGCCGCCGCTCGCGACTGGACGCCCTCCGCTCCCGGGTCGGGCGGGGGCTCCACGAGCGGTTCCGGATCGACCGCCGGGCGCTGGCCGCTTTCCGGATCGCCCTGGGCTGTCTCCTCGTCGCGGATCTTCTCCTCCGGTCCCGGTCCCTCCGTGCGTTCTACACCGACGAGGGCGTCTACCCGGTCGCCGACTTCCACGCCTCCAGCGACCCGCTGTACCTCTCGCTCCACGCCATCTCCGGCGAGGCGTGGGTCCAGGTGCTGCTCTTCTGTGTCGCGGGGCTCCTCGGGATTGCACTCGCCGTCGGCTACCGCACGCGGATCGCGACCGTCGGGTCGTGGCTGCTGCTCGTCTCGCTGCACAACCGGATCCCGGACGTGCTCAACGGCGGGGACGTCCTCCTTCGACTCCTGCTGTTCTGGGCCATCTTCCTCCCGCTCGGCGCGCGCTGGGCGGTCGACAGCGACCAGCGGACCGACGACCCGGACCGGAGGCACGTCGCGAGCCTCGCCTCGGCCGCGCTGCTCTGCCAGGTCGTCCTCGTGTACCTGGTGAACGCGGCCATGAAGCTCTCGGGGGAGATCTGGCTGCGGGGCGAGGGCCTCGCGTACGTCTTCAGCCTCGAGCAGTTCACGGTGTTCCTGGGCGAGTACCTCGAGGCGGTCCCGCCGCTGCTCGTGGCCGGGGACTACCTCTGGCTGGCCATGGTCGCCACGGCCTTCCTGCTGGTCGTCCTCCGCGGTCGCCGCCGGACGGCCTACGTCGGACTGTTCGTGGCGATGCACGTGGGCATGGGGCTGACGATGCAACTCGGCCTGTTCCCGCTGATCTCGATCGCGGCCCTGCTCCCGTTCCTGCCAGTCTGGTTCTGGGACCGTGCCGTCCCGCCGCTGGCGGACCGCCGGCCCGTGGCTGGCGCCCGCCGCGCACTCCGTGGACTCGCCGCGTGGCTGCCGACAGTTCGGATTACCGATGTCCCGCCCACGCTCTCGCGGTGGACGGTCCGGGCACGGACCGCCGTCGTCGTCTGCGTCCTCGTGCTCGTCGTTCTCTGGAACGTCCAGTTCCTGGGCTACGGAGAGGTGGCCGGGCAGGACGTGACCCCGGAGGTCGCCGACGCGGCCATCGACCTCACGCGGACCGACCAGTACTGGACGATGTTCGCGCCGGACCCCCTCTCGGTCGACGGCTGGCTCGTCGCACCCGCTACCTTCCCGAACGGGACGCGCATCGACGCCTTCCACGGGGGGCGGGTCACCTGGGACCGGCCGAACGACGTCTCCAGCACGTACCCGACCCACCGGTGGCGCAAGTACCTCACCGGCCTCTGGCGGTCGGGGTCGGCCGACCGGCAACGCTTCGCGGACTACCTCTGCGGGCGGTACGACGACGATTGGCCGCACCTGCGGAACGTCTCGGTCTACTACGTCGAGCAGCCGACGCGCCTCGACGGGCCGGAGCCGACCGAGCGGGTCCGACTCGCGACCCAGGACTGTTGACCTGCCTCAGGGCGCGTAGTAGTACTCGCCGGCCGAGCGCTGCTCGCGGTCGAGCTGGCTGCCGGGCTTGTTGATTCGGGGGCGACCCGTGCGCTCGTCGCGACGGAACGTGATCTCGAGGTTCGAGAGGAACTCGTTCATGCCCTCGCGCATCCCGGTCGGCGGGGCGGCGTGCCCGCGCTCGGCGGGCTCGCCGTCGAAGACCAGCAGGCGGTCCGAGAGCAGGTCGATCATGTAGATGTCGTGGTCGATGACCAGCGCCGTCGCGTCGTTGTTCTCGGCGTACCGCCGGATGGCCGAGGTGGCCATGACGCGCTGTTCGACGTCGAGGTGGGCGGAGGGCTCGTCGAGCAGGTAGAGGTCGGCGTCCTCCGAGAGGCAGGCGCCGATGGCGACGCGCTGGCGCTCGCCCCCGGAGAGGTCCGAGAGTTGCTGCTCGTAGACTGCTTCGAGCTGGAGGGGCTGGGCGACCTCGGTGTTCCAGTAGGAGGTCCCGAAGTCGTCGGTGATCGACGAGAGGAAGGCGTCGACGCGCATCGGCTCGTCGATCTCGACGTACTGGGGCTTGTAGGAGATGTCGAGCCGCCGGTCGAAGAGGTCGCCGGCCCCGTCCGTGGCGTCCTCGCCGCCGACCGTGTCGGGGTCCAGTCGCCCGGTCAGGAGCTTCGCGAACGTCGACTTCCCGATGCCGTTGGGGCCGACGACGCCCAGCACTTCGTTCTCGCGGATCGTGCCCGCGTCGACCGCCAGCTCGAACTCGCCGTCGCCGTAGGACTTCGTCATCGACGGGTACTCGATGACGACGTCGCCCGTGGCGATCGAGCGGGGGGCGTGCTCCTCGAACTCGATGGCCGACTCCCGGAAGCGCATGTTCTCGTTCTCCAGGTAGCCGGCGAGGTACTCGTTGATCCCGTTCCGGACGGATTTGGGGTCGGTGACGACGCCGAAGGCCCCAGGCTGGCCGTAGGCGACGTGGATGGTGTCGGCGAGCAAATCGAGGATCGCGAGGTCGTGTTCCACGACGAGCATCGAGCGGTCCTCCTCGTCGGCGAGTTCGCGGACGAGTCGCGCCGCGGTCATCCGCTGGCCGATGTCGAGGTACGGCGTGATCTCGTCGAGGAAGTAGAAGTCCGCGTCGCGGGCGAGCGTGGCCGCGAGCGCGACCCGCTGGAGTTCGCCGCCAGAGAGCGTGTCGATGGGCTGGTCGACGACCGGCTCTATCCCGAGGCGGGCGACGAGGTCGTCGACGACGCCGCGCTCGTCGGTGCCGGCGAGCAGGTCCATCGTCGTCCCGTCGAAGCGGTCGGGGATCTTGTCGACGTACTGGGGCTTGCGGGCGACGCTCACCGAGCCGTCACGCATGGCCTCCAGGTACTCCTGGAGGGCCGTTCCGCGGTAGGCCTCGAGGATCTCGTCCCAGCCGGGCGTCTCGCCCTCGGCCCACGTCCCGAGGTTGGGCGCGAGTTCGTCCGCGAGGATCCTGACCGCCGTCGTCTTCCCGATGCCGTTCGGCCCGAGGATGCCCGTGACGCGACCCTCCTGGGGTGCCGGGAGGCCGTAGAGGGCGAAGGCGTTGTCGCCGTAGCGGTGGACCGGGTCCTCGTCGAGTTCCTGCGGGAGGTTGATGATCTGGATGGCGTCGAAGGGGCACTTCTCGACGCAGATGCCACAGGACTCGCCGAGGCAGATCTCCTCGCTGATGGAGATCTGCTGTGGGCCGCCCGCGTGGGGTTCGTCCTCCTCGAAGCGCTCCTCGCGGCGGACGATGCACTCCTTGCCCGTCCGGTTGGGCGGGCAGAAGTTCGCACACTCGTAGTTACAGCGGTCGGGTTGACACCGGTCGAGGTCAACGACCGCGATGGAGTCGTCGGCCATTGGGTTACAGGGAGCCGGCGGTCAGGAGGATGCCCCAGGAGACGAACCACAGCGCGAACGTCATGAACCCGACGTAGAGCTTGTCCTTCGTCGAGAACTCGCTCAGGTCCATCCCGATCGCGTAGTAGAGGGGAAACTGGACGAGGATGGCCGCGAGCAGGATCGTCAGCCCGATGGTGTCGCCGGCGCCCTGCGCGACCATCGCGGACGCCACGCCTGCGAGGAGCCCCGAGACGGTCGCGACGGTCGTCACCGTCACGCCACGCAGGTGCGAGCTGAATCGCTCGCTCGTGTCCGTTGCCATACCCAACGGTGCGCCAGCCGACGTAAAAAGCCGTTCGTTCGCTCCCCGGCCCATTTATCCCCGCCCCGGCCGAGCGGACCACACGATCCGATGCCCGACGACGACCCCGCATCCCCTGCCGAGACCCCCGCCACCAGCGACGCGGACCCGGCGACCGACGCTGGCGGGACGCGCGGGGTTCTGGTCTTCTTCGCGGGACTGCTCGCCTTCTTCGGGTCCGGAGCGGCCTACCTGGTCGTCCTGGTCACGGGTGGGGACGTCCGCCTGCCCCTCGCGGTCAACGGGTTCGCAGCGCTGGTCCTCGTCGCCCGGACGGCACACGACACGTACGCGGACCCAAACTCGGACGTCACGACCCTCCCGGGTGCGGTGGGGACCGCCCTGCTGATGCTCGGCGCCTACGGTCTCGTGGCCTCACTCGTCGTGGCGGCCACCTCGCCGTGGCACGGGCGGTTCGACCTGGCGCTCTGGCTGGGCGGCGCCGCCGCGGTCATCGCCGTGTTCGGCTTCTTCACGTTCCCGGCGGAGGTGGTTGCCCCCGGCGGGGACGACGACACCTCCGATCCGGTGACCGACGAGTGACATGGCACCGACGTTCCCCGCGGTCGCCGTGCTGAACCGCCGCGTCCTCGGTTCCTCAATCTTTATACAGCCGGCGTCCATCAGATCGAGTGATGACAGATTCCGACGGGGAGTCGCTCTCGGATCTGCCCCCGAGTGCCAAGCTCGTCTACAAGGTCCTCGAGTACAACGGCCCGCTCACCCAGAAAGGCATCGTCGAGGAGTCGATGCTGTCGGCACGGACCGTCCGGTACGCGCTTGAGCGACTCGACGAGGTCGGCGTCGTCGACGAGGACGTCTACTTCGCGGACGCGCGCCAGAACCTCTACGAGATTCCCGAGGACGTCGGGGAGGCCGTCGAAGAGGCGACCGTCTCCGACTGAGTTCGCAGTGTTCCTCTCTCCGTTCGGCTCGGCTCACACTCGCCAGTTCCCGGGTGGATCCTTCAGGACTGTCCGTCTTTGTCCGGTTCGCCTGGGAACATTTCCGCCAGAAGATAGTCGTCGGTCTTGGATGCTTCGACGACCTCGACTTCGACGGCGGGCGGCTCTGCAGTAAATATCGGATCGTCCGGGTCTGGAATAACGGGTTCGTTCGAGGTCATACACCACACCGTTGTCGTCTCCGTTCGGAAGCGGCTACATAAAAGTAGGTGCGTGATTGGCCCACAATCGTTTCACGTCAGCGGACTACGGAAACCCCACCGCCTCAGGACGGAACCACGGTGATCTGCCGGTTGTGGTCGATGGCCCGCTCCAGTTCCTCGGCGATGGCGCTCCCGCGCGAGACCTGGATCTCGCCGCCCCGGCTCACCGTCGCCGTGAAGAGGTACTCGCCGTCGGCCTGGACCTCGACGGTCTCGCCGGCGTGGCCCTCCATCGGGACGACGACGTGCCGACCCGTGACGTTAGGCTGGACGATCTCGCCGGCGGCCGACGGGCCGCTCGCCCCACCGCCACCGCCGGCCCCGCCGCTGGCGCCAGCGCCACCCGACTTCCCACTCGGCCGTTCGGCGAAGGTGCGCACGTCGATGTCGACGCCGAGGCGGTTCTCCACGTCGGTGATGCGGCCGCCGCCCTTGCCGATGACCTGCGAGATGTCGTCTTCCTCGACCCAGACCACGGCGCGGTCGCGGCCGCGGACCTCGACTTCGACGTCGCCGCGGGCGATGGCCCGGATCTCCTTTTCGACCTCCTTGCGGGCCAGGCCCTCGACACCGGACTCCGCCTTCTGGCCGCCGTCGGGGGCGTTCTCGCCGAGCGGCACCGTCACGACCTGGCGGTTGAAGGTGTAGATCTCGTAGGCGGGCGTGCCCGTCTCGAAGTCCTTGACCATGATGACCGGCCGGGCGAGGTCCTCCTCCATGAGCCCCTCGGGGACCTTGACCTCCGTCGTCACGTCGTAGACCGTCTCGACCTCGCCGGCCTCGATGTAGACGACGGTGTCGACGATCTGGGGGATCAGCCCGAGTTCGACGCGGCCGATGAGCCGCTGGAGGGCGTCGATCCCCCGCGTCGCGTGGACGACGCCGACCATGCCGACGCCCGCCAGGCGCATGTCCGCGAAGACCTCGAAGTCGTCGGTCTTCCGGACCTCGTCGTAGATGGTGTAGTCGGGCCGGACCATCAGCAGGGAGTCGGCGGTCTTTGACATCTCGCCGCCGAGTTCCGTGTACTGGGTGATCTCCGGGCCGACCTGGAGGTCGCGGGGCTTCTCCATGGTCTTGACGGCGAAGTCCGACTGCTGGAGGAACTCCGCGACGGCCTGGGCGAAGGTCGACTTCCCGGCGCCCGGGGAGCCCGCGATGAGGACGCCGCGCTGGCGTTCGAGCAGGCGCTCGCGGAGGTCGTCGGCGTGGTCGTAGTCGTCGAGGTCGGTTTTGACGATCGGCCGGACCGCTGTGATCTCCAGGGCGTCGGAGAACGGCGGGCGCGCGATTGCGATCCGGAAGGTCCGGAACTGGACGATGGTCATGCCCGGTTCGTCGAGTTCGACGAAGCCGTCGGGGCTGGACCGCGCGCTCTCTTCGACGTCCGCCGCGATGTCCAGCAGGTCCGCCTCCGCCAGGGGTTCCTCCCGGATCGTCTCGTAGTGCATGTCGCCGATTGAGCCCCGCTTGGCCATCGGCGCGACCCCGACCTTGAGGTGGACGCTCATCGTCGTCTCGTCGAAGTACTCCTCGAGGGCGAGGCGTTCGACCGTCCGACCCCGGGGCTCGATGAACTCGACCGCGAGCCCCTTGGCCCGGGCGACCTCGGCCTGGACGTCGTCGCTCGTGAGGAGAGTCGCGCCGCGGTCGCCGGCGATGTCGCGGATCAGCGCGTCGATTTCCCCCTCGCCGGCGTCGCGCTTCTCGATGGCCTCCGGGCGGCGACCGACGTACTCGACGTCGATCGTCCCGTCGGCCTCCAGGTCGACCAGGCGCTGGAGTTCGGCCAGGCCCTCCCACCCCGTCGCCCGCCCGTCGTTCGCCTGTGACTCCAGTTCGCCGACGACCGCCTCGGGGACCACGATGGTGGCGTCGGCGAACTCGCCGTCCTCGACGCGCTCGGAGACGCGCCCGTCGACGACGACGCTCGTGTCCGGAACCAGTTCCATGGCCGGTTCTAGCCGTCGTTCACTGATAAGGCCCCCGAAGCGCCCGAACGGGAACGCTTTTCCGGCCGCTGGTCCAGCCTCGACCGTGAGTCCCTCCACCACTCCAGACGCACTACCCGTCCGAACCTACCTCGAAGAGGGAGCCCGCATCGCGGCGATCCTCCTGATCTGGGGCGTGCTCGCTGCCTTCGCGACGTTCGTGATCGGAAACTTCGGCTACGGGAGTTCCATCATCGCAATCGTCGGCCAGTGGCTCGGCACCGTCCTGGGCCTCGTCGGCGTCCTGAACGCCGTGCTGTACGTGGTCTTTCGGGCCATCGACTACTGGCGCGCATAGACAGCAAATTACCGCCGCATTTTGTCCCTCTACCTCCCTTCCCGGAAACTTTCGCATTACAAAACCCCTCATATAAATGTGAATATATTCACATACCCGAGTATTCGCCTACCAAATCAAAATTTTCGACTCAATTATTGTTTGGGATTTTACTTAATTTGCGAATTCAGGCCAATCTTTTAATACGAAAGAGGATACGAGCAGTCTTTGTAGCCTTCTCTCCGTATCGATTGATCTCGTCATCCGAAATATTAACTTCCAATGAGTGGGCTCCTCGGTTCGCAGTCTTTCTAAATGAATTCAGGTCTTCGATTAATCCCCCATCAATTTCGGTTGAGTAATGATGAAAGTCCTCTATATTGCTTTCAAAACTGGATACTAGTTCGTAAAATGGCTGAAATTGTTTTCTATCTGTATCGTAGTAGATTTCAATCCGGTCTGTTCCATACTGGCTACGAAGAATGTCAATCAGTAAATTCTCCAGGAGTTTCCTCGTAAGGACGAGAGAAGCATCATAAATACCTGTCCGATAGCACCGATTGATATTCTGGATCAGTTCTGGGTAGAACTCACCTGACACACTATCAATTTCTATAAATGAATCAACTTTTACTGGAAAGTCAGTAATATCTAGGCTATTATTTTGCATGTCATCTTGTTCCAGTGCAGAAAGTGTGGGATATTTTTCTATCTCGTCACTATCCGCTCCCCCAGTCATGTCATATGCTCGCTTCATTAATCTCATGGCAACTTGTTCATCTTGGGCAAGGACTTCGTCTAAGAACTGAATTGTACGATCTGCCTCATCTTCATCTCCGAAATACTTACTTCGATAAAATCTCGTTGTGTCTGCTGCAATCTCACGAGTTCCGAATTCTCTTGTGATGGTTTTCCAGTCGTCGCGACCAAGTTTTCCCGTCATATACTGGGAGAAATGAAGAATCAATGTCTCCATTGGGTTGATTGACATAGCTGCTAATCACAGCGGAGAATAAATATCTCTCTCACCGAATAGTTTTATGAACTCGATATTGAATTTCTACAAGTTTCATGGGGGATGGCAGATGAGTACCCATCTTCAGACCGCCAGGTACTTCGCCAGCGCCGCTTCGTCGTCGAGCGTCGCCCGGTCGAGTTCCTCGACGAGTTCGCCGCGGTCCATCGCGTAACAGCGGTCGGCCATGCGGCGGATGACGCCGAGGTTCTGCTCGACGAACAGCACCGTGGTGCCGAGGTCGTCGTTGATCGCCTGGATGTCCTCGCTGATCTGCTGGACGATGGAGGGCTGGATGCCCTCCGAGGGCTCGTCGAGCAGGAGCAAGTCCGGGTCCGCGACCAGCGCGCGCCCGATGGCGAGCATCTGCTGCTGGCCGCCGGAGAGGGTCCCCGCGTCCTGGTTTGCGCGCTCCTCCAGGATGGGGAAGTACTCGTACACGGCGTCGAACAGCGTCTCGTCGCCGTCGGCGTTGACGTACGTCCCCATCCGGAGGTTCTGCTCGACGGTCAACTCCGGAAAGACCTCGCGGCCCTGGGGGATGTAGCCGATGCCGGCCCGCGCGCGCTCGTTCGCGGGGGCGTCGGTCAGGTCCTCGCCGTCGTAGGTGATCGTCCCCGACATGGGCTCGACCAGCCCAATGACGGTCCGCATCAGCGTCGTCTTGCCGACGCCGTTCTTGCCGACGACGCCGACGATCTCGCCGCGCTCGACGCCGAAATTCACGTCCCGCAGGACGGGCGTCGTGTCGTACCCGGCGGTGACGCCATCGAGTTCAAGCATCGCCATCGGACTCACCTCCGAGGTAGATGCGCTTGACCGCCGGATCGGCCTCGATCTCCTCGATCGGGCCCTCCCGGAAGATTTCGCCCTGGTGGAGCACGGTCACCTCGTCGGCGATGGCCCCGACGAAGTCGGTGTCGTGCTCGATGACGACGAAGGCGATGCCCTGCTCCTCGTTGAGGGTGCGGATCCGGTCGGCGATCCGGTCGCGCTCCTCGACGGAGAGGCCGGCCACGGGTTCGTCGAGCAGGAGGAGGTCGGGCTCCAGTGCGGCGGCCATGGCGATCTCCAGGCGCTGTTGCTGGCCGTGCGCGAGGTCGCTGACCGTGGTGTCTGCGCGGTCCGCCAGGCCGATTTCCTCCAGGGACCGGGCGATTCGCTCGTCGCGTTCGGCCCCGCTCAGGTACTGCTGGAGCGGGAGGCGCATGTTTTCCCGGACCGTGAGCCCGCCGTAGACGCTGGGCACCTGGAACTTCATGCTGATGCCCCGCCGGATGCGCTCGTGGGGATCGAGGTCCGTGATGTCGGCGCCGTCGTAGTAGACGTGGCCCTCGGTCGCGCTGTGGGCCCCGGTGATGAGCTTCAGCAGCGTCGACTTCCCGGCGCCGTTGGGGCCGATGAGACACCGGAGTTCGCCCTCGGCGACGCTCAGGTCGACCTCGTCGACGGCCCGGAAGCCGCCGAAACTCTTGACGAGGCCGTCGGTCTGGAGCAGCGTGTCGGTGCCGCCGCCGGTCTGGATCTGGGCGCGGCTCTGCTTGACGTTCGGGTAGCGACTGCCCTCCTTGACGTGGGCGTCGGCGTCGTCGCCGCCCGCTTCGTCGGCGCTCATGATTTGGCCTCCCCAGCGGGTTCGGCCGTCGAGGACGCGGACCCGGAGCGCGGCCAGTGCTCGTCGACGACGGCCTCGATGCGCGGGATAGCGCCGTCGGGCAGGAACATGATGACGCCGAGCAGGAGCGCGCCGATGATGATGAGCGCGAAGTCCGCGGCGTTGACGCTGAGCCACTCGTTGAGGTACGAGACCGCGACGGTCCCGACGATCGCGCCGAGCAGACTCTCGCGTCCGCCGACGCTCACCCAGACGACGGGCAGCGCTGCGAAGGCAAGCGAGAAGACGCTCGGGTCGATGTAGCTCCCCCAGACGGTGAACATCACGCCGCCGAGGCCGGCCAGGCCACCGCCGATCGTGAACATGATCAGCTTCACGCGCTTGACGTCGTAGCCGAACATCCGCGTGCGGTCCTCGTCCTCCCGGATAGCGACCGCGACGCGGCCGAAGTCGGAGTTGACGAAAACGCGCAGGCCGAGGTAGGTGACCAGCACCAGTGCGAACAGGAGCCAGTAGAACCACGACCCGGTGAACGCGATGGCGGTCTCGCCCACGCCGAACTCGAGGCTCGGGATGCCGGGCATGCCGTTGAAGCCGCCCAGCGCAGCCGAGCCGATGGACCACTCACTCCCGGCGGTCTGGCCCATGAACGTGTGCAGGACCATCGCGGTCACGAGCGTAATGATGGTGACGTAGACGTCGGTGACGCCGCCGTAGAACATGAAGTAGCCCAGCAGGAAAGCCCCGAGTGCGCCAGCGAGGACGCCCCCCAGGAGCCCGGCCGTGATGCCGAGCGGGCTGGTCACGTTTAGTGTCACGATCCCGAAGACGTAGCCGGCGACGCCGAAGAACGCGACCTGGCCGAAGCTCAGGATGCCACCGTACCCCCAGACGAGCGAGAGGCTCAGGCCGAGGAAGACGTAGGCGTAGTACAGCGCGAACTGTACCGAGCCGAAGGCCCCGAACAGGAACGGGTAGGCGGCGAAGACGCCCGCAACGAGCAGGAAGCCGACCCAGAACGTGCGGGACGCGCCGACCGTGTTGGGCCCTTCGAGCGCGTTCCGAATCCGAGCGAGGGGCCCGCCCGTCGATGCCTCGACGGAGCCGGCGGTCTCGGTCGCCACTCAGCTCACCCCCCGACGGTCGCGGATCGTCTCGACGAGGCCGGTGACGCCCCGCGGGAGGAATCGCAGGACGACGATGGCGAAGACCAGCATGGCGATCCGGCCCGCGAAGGTGCCATACAGGTTCGAGAACGCGGCGTTGATGAACCCGAGCACGCCGCCGCCGAGCAGCGTCCCCACTATGACGTTCGTCCCGCCGACGACGACGGCGACGAACGACTCGAGCAGGAACGAGGTGCCCAGCCCCGGCCCGATGCTGAGCGTCGGCGCGTACAGCGCGCCCGTCAGCCCGGCCAGCCCGGAGCCGACGGCGAACGTGGTCATGTACGTCCGCTCGGTGTCGACGCCGAGGGCGTTGGCCATGTCCTCGTTCTGGATGGTCGCGCGGGCACGCATCCCGTAGCTCGTCCGCGTGAACAGCAGGTAGACGACCCCGATGGTCGCGATGCTGGCGACCGCGAGGACGACGCTGTACATCGAGGTGGAGTAGCCGGCGCCGTAGTTGATGGCGCCCAGCGGCGTCCCGATGGCCGGCAGCGAGTTGCCGAAGACCACGCGCGCCCCCTCGATCATGATGAGGCTCAGGCCCCAGGTGGCGACCATCGAGTCGAGCAGGCGGTCGTACATCGGCTTGACGACGGGGCGGCCGATAGTCCGCTGGGCCACCCAGTTCGGCACGGCGCCGGAGATGATCGACCGCTCGACGATCACGCCGACGACCGCGGCCGCGACGACGCCGACCACCATCGCGAGCGGCAGGGGCAGTCCCGCGTTCGCGCTCAGGGTCGTCCCGTACGCGCCGACCATGATGAACTCCCCGTGGGCGAGGTTGATCACGCCCATGATGCCGAAGATGATGGCCAGCCCCGCCGCTGCCAGCACGATTCGCGGGAAGCTGTTGACGAACTGGAACAGCAGGTTCAGGCCATTGACCATGTCACCCCGCCTCCTCGTAGTAGTCCTGTGGCGTGTACTGGGTCTCCTCGTCTTCGGCGGTCAGGTCACAGCCGACCGTGTCCTTGAGGAAGGTCTCGGGGATGACGCGGTCGTCGACGGCCGTGACGTTGTGCTCCTCGTCGGACTTCATCACCCACATGTGATGGTCGACGTGGTGGGTCTCGGGGACGAGGCTGATCTCCTCGCCCTCCGGGGCCTCCGGAGCGGGGTAGGAGATTCCCGACTCTAGCGCGGCCTTGACCTCCTCCTGCTCGAAGGTGCCGGCCTGCTCGACCGCCTGCTTGTACATATACGTGCTGAAGTAGTTCGTCTCGGCCTCCTCGTTGAGGTAGGGCGCGTCCGGGTACATCTCGTAGTACCGGTCGACGAAGCCGCCCTCGTCGGTGTTCCGGGCCGTCGGGACCTCCTCCATGTAGTTGACCCCGGCGTAGATGTTGGCCATCGCCGGCGGGTCGAGCCGGCGGTGCTCGTAGCCCTGGGCCATCGCCGTCGAGGTCCCGATGGGGACGTCCAGGCCGGCCGAGGCCTTCTGCTCGTAGAAGGCGGTGTGGTTGTTGCCGACGAGCATCGACATCACGAAGTCGGGGTCGGCCTCCTGGATGCGGTTGATCGTCGAGGAGAAGCCCGACTCCGACAGCGGGATGAACTCCTCGCCGATGACCTCCGCGTCGTTTTCGTTTGCCAGGACCTTCACCCAGTCCGCCGAGAGCTGGCCGAAGTTGTAGTCGGCAGCGATGGTGTAGATCTTCGGCCCGTACTCCTCGCGGAGGTACGGCAGGACGCTGCCGAGTTGCTGGCGCGCGGTCGGCCCGACGGCGAAGACGTTGTGGTCACAGACCCCGCCCTCGTACTGGGTCGTGTAGAAGTACAGCTGGTCGTGTTCGTCGATGATCGGCCGGATGGACTCCCGTGTCGCCGAGGAGTAGCCTGCCCAGAGGACGTCGACGTCCTCCTGCTGGATGGCCCGGCGCGTGAGCTGCTGGTAGCGCTGGTTGTCCGACTGCGGGTCGGGCGCGAAGGTCTCGATCTGGTGGCCCATGATGCCGCCGTCGGCGTTTATCTCCTCGATGGCGAGCATGCTGGCCTTGTGCTTTGGCGTCCCCACCAGCGAAAAGTTCCCCGAGCGGTCCTCGAGGACGCCGATGGTCATCGTGTCTGTGCCGTTGCCGGTCGTGCCGCCACTGTCCCCATCGCCGCCGCCATCGCCCCCGTCACCGCCACTCCCACCGCCGCCGCCGTCGCCCGCGAGACAGCCCGCCAGGCCGAGCGCGGCGGCCGTTCCCCCGGCTGCGGACAACACGTCTCGCCGGGAGAGATTTCTGTCGCCGTTCATCGTACTTCCCCCGAATTCTCACCGCGATCAGTGGCCTCGAACGCCGAGTAGCTCTGCACGTTACAACTTCCACCCGCGATATCTGGACGATCTCTCATGTGTACCGAACAGTTCCTGGCTCGAGAGGGCCCTACAAAACCCTTCCCTAAGGGAGATGGTGAACGTCCACCTATTCACAATATAGTTTAAGGTATACTGTAGATACCTCCTATATACTACAAATACAGCAAAAATACGGGGGATAAGACGATTACTAACGTAACGAAGGGGCCCGGCGTCACGAGAGACCCGTCGACTGTGGACGCTCGTAGCGCGGACCGGGCAGATCCTGCCCCTTCGTGGAAACAATCCGGATTTCTCCGACTCGTACCCGAAGATCCAAACCACGGCGTGGCGGTCCGGCGCTGAAATGTGGACGGCCCCCATTCGGGAGATGAAGGGAGGGGGGCGCGCCGGCTGTCAGACGACGGGAGCCAGTACGGACGCGCCGAGCGACGCCGCCAGGGCGACGACGGCGACGCCGGTGACGAGGCGAAGCACGCCGAAGGCACGGTCGTGGCGCCGGGAGAGGCCAAACAGGCCGCCGACGCCGGCACCGACGAGGGCCATCGTCGCGGTGATGCCGACGGCGTAGGCGGCCACCGACAGTCCCGCGGCGGGGACCCCCTGTGCGGGAATGACCGTCCCGAGGAAGGCGATCATCGAGAGCGGCGGCGACAGCGTGAACAGCGCGCCCACGAGGCCGGTCTTGAGGTACGCGCGCGTCCCGTGCGTGTGATCGTGTCCACCGACCAGCGGGAGGTGGACGTGCGGGTCGCGGTGCTCGTGGTCGTGCGCCCGGTCGTGTGCGTGAGCGCTGGCAGCGGCGCGATAGCCCCGGATCGCGAGCAGTGCGCCGAAGACGCCAAGCGCAACCGAGACGACGACCGTGCCCAGCGTGTCGAGGATCGCCGGGAAGGCGGCGTTCCCGAGGACGAGGGCGGCGAGCCCGAGCCAGACGACGACCAGGGCCACGTGGCCGGCCGAGAAGCAGACGCCCACGAGCGCCGACAGGCGGGCGTCGCCGTACCGGCTCGTCAGCGAGGAGATGCCGGCGACGTGGTCCGGTTCGAGGGCGTGGGTCACGCCGAGCGCGCCGGCCGTCGCCAGCGCACCGAGGTACGTTACGCTCATCGCTCGCCGCCCCCGGGGATCCGCGACGGGACTGCTCGGTGACGGCAGTGTGTTCGTCTCATCCCTTCGACCGTCCGCCCACGGGGGACAAGGGCATTGCCGATTTGGCAAGTATTGTCTCTCCCGCGGTATCTTATTACATCGTGGCCGATACACGCCAGCAGAGTGAACGATATGATGGGTACAGACGCTGACTGCGCCCTTTTGTCACAAACTCACGGTCGCGCCGGAGGTGGCCCGTGACCGACACGCTCGTCCCGGGCGAGGTCCTGCCAGCCGACGGTTCGGTGACGATCAACGAGGGTCGCGAGACGGCGACCGTCACCGTGGCGAACACCGGGGACCGCCCGGCGCAGGTCGGGTCGCACTTTCACTTCGCAGAGGCAAACGCGGCGCTCACCTTCGACCGCGAGGCCGCGGTCGGGAAGCGCCTCGACATCCCGGCCGGCACGGCGGTCCGCTTCGAACCGGGAGAGGAGACGACCGTCGACCTCGTCGCCTTCGGCGGGACGCACAGGGTCCAGGGCCTCAACGGGATGACCGACGGGCCCGTCGACGAGCCGACGGCCGTGCTGGCGCGGCTCCGGGAGGCGGGCTTCCTGACGACGGAGGGCGAGGAGTCGTGAGCCGGGACGTCCCCCGCGAGGACTACGCGAACCTCTACGGCCCGACGGTCGGCGACCGCGTTCGACTGGGCGACACCGAACTGTTCGCCGCAGTCGAGCAGGACTACCGCACCCCCGGCGACGAGGCCGTCTTCGGGGGCGGCAAGACGCTCCGCGACGGCCTCGGCTTGAACCCCGGGGCGACCAACGAGGAGGGCGCGCTCGACTACGTCGTGACGAACGCGACCGTGATCGACCCGATCCTCGGCGTCGTCGCCGGCGACCTTGGCATCCGCGACGGCCGAATCGCCGGCGTCGGCAAGGCCGGGAACCCGGACACGATGGACGGCGTCGATCCCGAACTCGTGGTCGGGCCTGGCACGGACGTCTACCCGGCAGAGGGCAAGATAGTCACGCCCGGCGCGCTGGACGTCCACGTCCACTTCAACTCCGCCCAGCTCGTCGACCACGCGCTGGCATCGGGCGTCACGACGATGCTCGGCGGCGGCTTCGGTGGCGGCGCGACGACGTGTACGCCCGGCCCTCGGAACATCGAGCTGTTCCTCCGCGCGGCCGAGGACTGGCCCGTCAACGTGGGCTACTACGGCAAGGGCAACGCCAGTGAACCCGAACCGCTCCGCGAGCAGGCTCGCGCAGGCGCATGCGGACTCAAACTCCACGAGGACTGGGGTTCGACGCCCGAGGCTATCGACACGTGCCTCTCGGTCGCCGATGAGATGGACCTCCAGGTCGCGATGCACACGGATACCCTCAACGAGGCGGGGTTCCTCGAGAACACGGCGGCGGCCATCGACGGCCGGACCATCCACCTGTTCCACATCGAGGGCGCGGGCGGGGGCCACGCGCCGGACATCATGGAACTGGTCGGCGACCCGAACGTCCTCCCCTCGTCGACGAACCCCTCGATGCCCTACACGGTCAACACCTTCGACGAGCACCTCGACATGGTGATGGTCTGTCACCACCTCGACCCGGACATCCCGGAGGACGTGGCCTTCGCCGAATCACGCGTCCGCGCGGAGACCATCGCGGCCGAGGACGTCCTCCACGACCTCGGGGCCATCTCGATGATGACCTCGGACTCCCAGGCGATGGGTCGGATGGCCGAGGTCGTCTGCCGAACCTGGCAGACAGCGGACAAGATGAAGCGCCAGCGCGGTACCCTCCCCGCGGACGAGGGCGAGCCCGGCGACAACGCTCGCATCACGCGCTACGTGGCGAAGTACACCATCAACCCGGCCATCACGGCCGGCATCGACGAGCACGTCGGCTCGCTGGAGCCGGGGAAGCTCGCAGACCTGGTCCTCTGGGACCCCGCGTTCTTCGGGATCAAACCGTCGGTCACGTTCAAGGGCGGCTTCCCGGTCTACAGCGAGATGGGCGAGGCCAACGGGTCGCTGATGACCTGCGAGCCGGTCAAACAGCGGCCCCGCGCCGGCGCGATGGGGTCGGCGAAGCAGGCCCTCTCGCTGACGTTCACGAGCCAGGCCGCCGCCGACCGGGACATCGCCGAAGCCTACGACCTCGACACGCCGGTCGTCCCCGTCGAGGGGCCGCGAACGCCCGGCAAGGACGCGATGGTCCACAACGACTACTGCCCCGACGACATCGAGATCGACCCCGAAACCTTCGCCGTCCGCGTCGACGGCGAGCACGTCACCTGCGAACCGAGCGAGGAGATCGCACTGGCCCAGCGGTACATGCTATGAACCTGACACCGAAAGAGGAGGAACGGCTGCTGACTTTCACGGCCGCAGAGCTCGCGCGGCGCCGCATGGACCGCGGCGTCGTGCTGAACCACCCGGAGGCGGTGGCTTACATCAGCGACTGGTGCGTCGAGCGGGCGCGCGAGGGCCAGTCGGTCGCGGAAATCCGCGCCGGCGCCTCCCAGTTGCTCGGCCGCGAGGACGTCATGGATGGCGTTCCCGAGATGATCGACATGATCCAGGTCGAGCCCGTCTTCCCCGACGGCACGAAGCTCGTGACGGTCCACGACCCGATCCGGTCGGACAGCGTCGGCACCAGCGACGCAGACGACCCGGCCGAGGCATCCGAGAAACCGAGCGAGGCCGAATCGTGAGCCTCACGCACCGCGACGTCGCGACGGTCGGCGTCGGCGGTCCGGTCGGGTCCGGCAAGACGTCGCTCCTGGCGGAACTCGTCCCGCGTCTCCGCGAAGATGGGCTCGAGGTCGGCGTCATCGCCAACGACATCCTGACCCAGGAGGACGCCAACGCCCTCCGGGAGCGTTTCGACGGCGTCGTCCCGCCGGACCTCGTGGCCGGCGTGGAGACCGGCGCCTGCCCGCATACGGGCATCCGCGAGGATCCCTCGATGAACCTCGCGCAGATCGACGCCTTCCTCGAGGACCACCCGGACCTCGACCTCGTGCTCGTCGAGAGCGGCGGCGACAACCTCGCCGCGACCTTCAATCCCGAACTCGCCGACTACTCGCTGTACGTCATCAGCGTCGCCGAGGGCGACGACATCCCGCGCAAGCGCGGGCCCGGCGTCGTCGACTGCGACCTGCTCGTCGTCAACAAGACCGACCTGGCCGAACACGTCGGCGCGGACCTCGGGACCATCGAACGCGACGCGCGCACCGTCAGGGACGGCCCGTTCGTGATGACGAACTGCAAGACCGGCGAGGGCGTCGACTCGGTCCTGGACCACGTCCGCAAGGGGGTACTGTTCGCGTAGATGGCCGCCGACGTACCCCGGGGGTTCGAGGCCTACGCCAGCGAATCCGTCCCGCAGGCTGCACCGGGATCGCCGGGGAAGGACGGCCGCCTCGAACTCCGCTTCGCCGCCGGAAGCGCGGGGACACAACTCGTCCGAGACTTCGCGCAGGCCCCCTTCCACGTCGCCGGGACGCTCGACTCGGACCCCATCGACGACGCCGCGACCGTCGTCGTCCAGTCCCCGACGGGCGGAATCGCGCAGGGCGACCGCCGCGACGTGACCGTCGAGGTCGCCGAGGACGCGATTGCCTACGTGGGTACAAGCGCGTCGACCAAGGTCTACTCCATGGACTGCAACTACGCCAGCGAGCACGTGACGCTGTCGGTGGACGCTGGCGGCCACCTGGAGTACCTCCCGGAGCCGACGCTGCTGCACCCCGACTCCCGGTTCTGTCGGTCGACGACGCTCTCGGTCGCGGCCGACGCCACCGCCGTCGTCGGCGACGTCGTCGTGCCCGGTCGCCTCGCCCGCGGGGAGTGCTTCGACTTCGAGCGGTTCGTCTCGCGGACCGACGTGCGCGACGCCGAGGGCGACCTCCTCGCGACCGACGCGACACACCTCGAACCCGCCGAACGGTCGCCCCAGGTTCCCGGGGTTCTCGGCGACCACACCGTCGTCGGGACGCTGTTCGTCGTCGCCCCCGGCGCCGACGCGGCCGCGCTGAGCGACGCCGTCCACGACGCCGTGACCGAAGACGGACCCGAGCGGTCCGTCGGCACGGTCGACGCGGGCGCGACGACGCTTCCCGACGGCGCTGGCGTCCTCGTCCGGGCCCTGGGGGAGACGAGCGAGCCGGTCCGAGCGGCGCTCCGCGAGGCGTGGGGCGTCGCCCGCCGGGAACTGCTGGACGCCCCGCTCCCACCGAGGCGACTGTGACCATGGAGGTCTTCGACACCTACGAAGGAAACGTGGACGACGAGGCCGTCGCCGCCCGTGCTGCCGTGGCCGACCCAGCCTCCGTGACGGTCGACGACGACCAGCGGCGTCGCTCGCGGTTTCGCGCGACGACCGACGCCGGAACGGAGGTCGGCGTCGTGCTGGCGCGAACATTGCGGGCCGGCGACCTGCTTTCGACCGGCGACGCGGACGGGCCGCTCCTGCGAGTCGCCCTCGAACCGATCGAGGCGCTGGTCGTCGACCTCGCGGACGCGGATGGGGACCTCACGACCGCCGTCGCCCTCGGCCACGCCGCGGGGAACCGCCACTGGGACATGGCCGTCCGGGACGAGCAGGTCCTCTTTCCCGCCACGGAATCCGACGAGCGAATGGCCGCGACCGTCGAGCCCCACCTGCCAGCGGGGGCCACGCTCGACCGCGAGTCGGTCTCGCCGGGCCTGTTCGACGACGGGTCGGGTCACGGGCCCGACGGCCAGGTCCACGACCACGGTCACGACGGACACGCCCACGACCACGGACACTCTCACGACCACCAGCACGGTACCACACACGCGCACGAGCACCACAGCGGCGACGACGCAAACGGTGAGGGCCGATGAGTGACGACCACCCGGACCTGACGGCGTTCCAGCTCGCGGACTCCTTCCTCCCGGTCGGTGGCTACTCGTCGTCCTACGCCCTCGAACAGTTCGTCGCTGACGGCACGGTGAGCGACGCCGAGGACCTCGAACCCGTCCTCGCGGCGTACCTCCGCCGGCAGGTCGGCCCCTGTGACCTGGTCGCACTCCGGGCGGCCAACGGTGCGGCGCTCGACGAGGACGCCGCCGACCTCGTCCGGATCGACGAGCGCCTCCACGCGACGACGCTCCAGCGCGAGTTCCGCGAGAGCGCGACGCGGTCGGGTGCCCGCCTCTGTGACCTCTGGCTGGCGACCCGCGAGGCGCCGGTGCTGTCCGACTACGTCGCCCGCGATCCGCCGGGCCACTACCCGGTCGTCCTCGGCGTCGTGGCGGCGACTGCGGGCATCGACGCCGAGCGGGCCTGTCGACTCCACTGTCACGCCTTCTGCTCGGACATGCTCGGCGCAGCCCAGCGACTCTGCTCGTTCGGCCACACCGCCGCCCAGCGCGTCCTCGTCGACCTCCAGCCCGTCATGGCCGAGGCTGTCGAGACGAGCGCCGACCGCACCGTCGCGGAGATGCGCTCGTTCGCGCCGCTGATCGACGTCGCCGCGGCGCGCCACGAGCGGGCGGACCGGCGCCTGTTCGTGAGCTAGAAAGGCCCGGGCCCCGATGGGGGCGCATGGACGTCGAGGCGCTGACCCGCGAACTCGTGGCGATCCCCAGTCACGAGGACGAGACCGCCGCCGGGGACGCCATCGAGAACTGGCTCCGGGCCGAGACGGACGCCACCGTCAGCCGGGACGACCACGGCAACGTGTTCGCGCGCGGGGGTGCGACCGACGGGACGGCCCCCTCCCTCGCGCTCGTCGGCCACCACGACGTCGTCCCGCCGGACGACCCGCAGGTGACCGACGGCGGCGAGTACGTCATCGAGCAGCGCGACGGCCGCCTCTACGGCCGCGGCACGGCGGACATGAAGGGTGCGGTCGCCGCCGCCATGTTCGCCTTCCGCGACGCCGACCTGGTCAGCGGGGCCGACGGCGGTCCGTCCGTCGAACTGGTCTTCGCTTCCTTCGTCGGCGAGGAACTGGGGGGCGAGGGCGCCCGGGCCGCCATCGACGACGGCTTCGCCCCCGACTACGCCGTCGTCGGCGAGGGGTCGACGGGCTACTCCGCACCCGGCGCGACCGACGTCGCGATCGCACACAAGGGCCGGCGCGGGTCGACGATCGTCGCCGAGGGGACGACGACGCACGCCAGCCTGGTCGAGCAGGGCGAGAACGCCATCTACCGGGCGACCGACGCCGTCGACCTGGTCCGCGAGTTCGACGACCCGGCCACCGAGGTCCTCGGCCACGAGGTAGTGGGGAGCGTCGCCGTCACGGAGATCGACGGCGGGAGCGCCTGGAACGTGATCCCCGACCACTGCGAGGCGACGGTCGACGAGCGGACGGTGCCGGGCGAGCGCGTGGACTTCTCGCGGGTCGAGGCCATCGAGGGTGTCTCCGTGCGGATCGACCAGGACCTGCCGCCGATGGCCTGCGAGGACGCGGCGTTCGCGGACCTCGCGCTCGACGCCGCCGCGGCGGTCCAGGACGGCGAGCCGGCCCACGTGGTCAAACCGCACGCGTCGGACGCCGGGTGGCTCGCCGGTGCCGGCACGACCTGCGTGGTCTGTGGTCCGGCCGAGGAGGGCGAGGCCCACACCGCCGACGAGAGCGTCTCGGTGGCCGTCCTCGAGCGGTGCGAGCGCCTGTACCGCGAGACGGCCGAACGCTTCGCACGGCGGTAGGTCGGGCGGGACGGCGACCGGGTCGGCAACGGTTTTCACCGGGAGGCGCGAAGGGCGGCCATGGCTGCAAACTACGACGCGTTTCTCGATCACGTCCGCCGGCTCACCTACGTGGGCGACGCCGGGTCGGTCCTGATGTGGGACCAGGAGGTCATGATGCCCGAGGGCGGGACGCCCGCCCGCTCGAAGCAGCGCTCGGCGCTCTCCGGCCTGCACCACGAGTTGTTGACCGACGACGACGTGGCCGACTGGCTCGACGATCTGGCCGACGCGGACCTCGACGAGGGCCAGCAGGCGGTCGTCAGGGAGGTCCGCCGCAAGCACGAGCGCGCACGCCGGGTCCCCGAGGACCTCGTCGAGGAACTCTCGGAGGCCACCTCGAACGCCCACCCGGTCTGGGCCGAGGCCAAGGCGGCCGGCGACTTCTCGCAGTTCGCGGACACGCTGGAACACCTGGTCGACCTCCGCCGGGAGTACGCCGCCGCCATCGACCCTGACCGCGATCCCTACGCGGTCCTCTTCGAGGAGTACGAACCCTACCTCGGGCTCGACACGGCCGAGGCCGTCCTGACCGACCTCCGCGAGGGCCTGGTCCCGCTCATCGAGGACGTGGCCGACAGCGACGCGGAGCTCGCCGCGCCGTTCGACGGCGAGTACGACACCGACGACCAGCGGGCCCTGAGCGAGGCGGCCCTCGACGCACTGGGCTACGACTGGGACCGCGGCCGACTCGACGAGGCGCCCCATCCCTTCTCCTCGGGCACCCAGTTCGACGCTCGCGTGACGACGCGCTTCAAGCCGACCGACCCGGTCGACGCCCTCTCCTCGACCGTCCACGAGTTCGGCCACGCGACGTACACGCAGTGCCTGCCCGACGAACACTACGGGACGCCGCTGGGCCAGTCCCGGGACCTCGTCGTCCACGAGTCCCAGTCGCGCTTCTGGGAGAACCACGTCGCCCGGTCCCGGCCGTTCTGGGAGTACTTCGGCGGCACCGTCGTGGACCACCTCGGAACGCCCGCCGACCCCGGCGACCTCTACGAGGCCGCGAACACCGTCCACCCGGACACCCTGATCCGGGTCGAGGCCGACGAACTCACCTACCACCTCCACGTCGCGCTGCGCTTCGAGATCGAGCGCGACCTGATCCGGGGCGACCTCGCGGTCGACGAGGTGCCCGCGGTCTGGAACGACAAGATGGACGACTACCTCGGGGTGCGACCGGCTGACGACGGCGAGGGCTGTCTCCAGGACATCCACTGGTCCCACGGGAGCTTCGGGTACTTCCCGACCTACTCGCTGGGGAGTGCCCTGGCGGCCCAGCTCGACGACGCCGTCCGCGCGGACCGCGACGTCGCGGCCCTCGTCAGGGAGGGCAACGTCGGGCCGATCCGCGAGTGGCTCCACGAGAACGTCCACCGCCACGGCTGCCGGTACACGACGCCGGACCTGATCCGGGAGGCGACAGGGACGACCCTCGACGCCGCTCCCTTCCTCTCGTACGCCCGCGAGAAGTACGGCGACCTCTACGACCTCTAGAGCGGGCCCGAGACGACGCAGTCCACACCCTCCAATTCTCACTTCCAAAAATTAGCGGTCGGTGGTTTATGAGGACGGGCCCGAAAGGCCCCCGCATGGCTATAGACGAGGATCCGGGGACCGGCGACGCCGAGGCGGACGTCGACCGGGACGCGGGCTACGACCACGAGGCCGCGAGCGAGATCCAGACGTCGATCGCGGACCTCGAGGACTCCTCGGTCGAGATCGCAGCGCGCGTCGAGACGGTTCGCGAGGCGGCCACCGAACAACACGAGTCGGTCCGGCAGGTCGGCGACGAAATTTCGAATTTGAGTGCCTCCGTCGAGGAGATCGCCTCATCCTCGGAACAGGTCTCCGCGGCCGGCCAGCAGGCCAAGGAACTCGCGGAGGAGGGCCAGTCTTCGGCCGGCGAGGTCGGCCAGGCCATGGAGGAGATACAGACGGCCGCCGACGAGGTCGCAGACGACGTGCGGACCATCCAGGAGAGCGTCCAGGAGATCGACGAGATCGTCGAGGTGATCAACGACATCGCCGACCAGACCAACATGCTCGCGCTGAACGCCTCGATCGAGGCGGCACGCGCCGGCGAGGCCGGCGAGGGCTTCGCCGTCGTCGCCGACGAGGTCAAGAGCCTCGCCGAGGAGTCCCAGAGCCACGCGACGGAGATCGAGGGAATGGTCGACCAGATCCAGGACGACACGGCAAATGCCGTCGAGAGCCTGGAGCGCAACAACGAGCGCATCGACCACGGCATCTCGTCGGTCGACGAGGCGATGGACATCTTGGAGGAGATCCACGAGGCCGTGCGGGAGGTCTCCGACGGCATCGCCGAGGTGGCGACCGCCACCGACGAGCAGGCGGCCTCGACCGAGGAGGTCGCGAGCATGGTCGACCAGACCGTGACGAGCGCCGAGACGATCGCCGAGGAGACCGCGGAGATCGCCGACGAAGTCGACGACCAGACCGACCAGATCACCACGGTCGAGGCGGCCGTCGACGACCTCGTCGAGGACGTCTGACCCGCGGCCCCTGCCACCACGTCCCTTTTCTCCCCCGCCGCCCTACCCCCGATCATGACTCCCCCCGGGCTGGACGCGACGCAGCTCGACCGCTACGCCCGGCACGTCATCATGGACGACGTCGGCCCGGACGGCCAGGCGCGCCTTCTGGACGGGAGCGCGCTCGTCGTGGGCGCTGGCGGCCTCGGCTCGCCGGTGTGCCAGTACCTCGCTGCGGCCGGCGTCGGCCGACTCGGGATCGCCGACGGCGACGATGTCGAACTGAGTAACCTCCAGCGACAGGTCCTCCACGGCACCGACGACGTCGGTCGGCCGAAGGTCGACAGCGCGGCCGAGACCGTGACCACCATCAATCCGGACGTCACGGTCGACCGGTACCCCGAGCGCGTCACCAGCGAGACCGCGCCGGCCCTCGTCGCCGACTACGACGTCGTCGTGGACGCCTCGGACAACTTCCCGACGCGGTTCCTCCTGAACGACGCCTGCGTCCTCGCCGACACCCCGCTCGTCCACGGGGCGATCTACCGGTTCGAGGGTCAGGCGACGACGATCGCCGACGGCGGGCCGTGCTACCGGTGTCTCTTCCCCGAGGCCCCACCCGCGGGCGAGATCCCGGACTGCGCCGAGGCCGGCGTTCTCGGCGTGCTCCCGGGGACGATCGGGGCGATCCAGGCGACCGAGGCGGTCAAACTCCTGCTCGACGTGGGCGATTCGCTGGCCGGGCGCCTCCTCGTCTACGACGCGGCCGGCCTCTCCATGGAGACGGTGCCGATCCGACGGACTCCGGACTGCCCGGTCTGTGGCGAGACCCCGCGGATCGACGGCGTGAGCGAGGTCGGCTACGACGGCCGGTGTCGGATCGAGCAGTGAGAAACGCACGGTCGCAGCGCCGTCTGGGGTGCGCGATCGGTTAGCGCGCGAGGTCCTGCACGGGGACCTGCCGGACCGCGTCGGGCATCGGCGTCTCGACGCGGTCCGGATGGAGCAGGCCGGCGAGGCACTCGGCCGTCAGGACAAGGCGCGGGCCCGGCCGGTTGACGAGGTGGTGACCGTCCATCGCGTAGACGGCCCCCTCCGCGACGGCCGCGAGGTCGCGAAAGCCCGGCAGGTCGGTGACGGCGTCCAGGTCGGCCATCGTCTGCTCGACTCCGAAGCCACAGGGGGCGAGCACCAGGATCTCGGGGTCGTACCGCCGGATTTCGGCCCACTCGCGGGGTCGCGACCGCGCGCCGGGGTCGGCGAGCCCGTACTCGCCGCCGGCGACGTCCACGACGTCGGGTATCCAGTGGCCAGCGACCATCACGGGATCCAGCCAGTCGAGGATCGCCACGCGCGGGCGATCCACGTCGGCCGTTCGCTCGGCGACGGCGTCGAGTCGCGACTGGAGGTCGGTTCGCAGTTCGGCGGCCCGCTCCGCCCGGTCGAGCGCCGCGCCGATCCGTTCCACGTCCGCGAGGACGTCTGCGAGTCTGTGGGGGTCGGTCGTCAGCACCTCGGCGTCGAGACCGAGATCATCGACGGCCTCGCGGACGAGCACCGCGTCGACGGCACAGACGTCACAGATCCCCTGGGAGACGACCAGGTCGGGGTCGAGCGCGGCGAGGCGGTCGCGGTCGACCGCGTAGACGCCCTCGCCGTCGGCCACCGCGGCCTGGACCTGTGCGTCGATGTCGGCGCTGCTCGCGTCGGGGTCGACGCGGGAGCGGTTGACCGCCGGCAGGTCGCGGGCCGCCGGCGGGTGGTCACACTCGTGGGAGACGCCCACGGGGTCGACGCCGAGCGCGAAGAGGATCTCGGTGGCAGACGGCAACAGCGAGACGGCGCGCATACTCGGACCTCGGCTGCCAGGCACAAGAACGTACGCTCCGACGGCCGCGGTCAGAACGGCAGGTGGCGGCGAACGACCGCGAGGAGCCCCTCGTCGTCGTCAGGTTCGGGGTGCCCCACGACCGCCTCGTCGGGTACGATGACCGTGCGCTGGCCGTCCTCGCTGACGTCGATGAGGTCGTCCGTTTTGAGCGACGACAGGGCGTTCTCCAGGGTGTCGATGTCCACGTCGACGCGCGTCCGGAGTTCGAAGACCGTCATCCCCTCCTCCGCCCGATCGGCGAGGGCGTCGAGGATGGCCACCTCCGTCCCGTCCCGATCCCGGTACTCCGGTTTCGCCCGCATGGGGTGGGGTACCACCCGGTGGGTCTTACCGTTATTGGGAGCCGAACGCTTATGTGCAGGTGGCGGCCACTCCGACACAATGAGTCTCAAGTGTTCGATCTTCGGTCACCGCTACGGGGAGCCCACCGTCGAGCGGGACCGCGACGAGTCGGGGAGCGAGGTGGTGATCACCATCCGGGAGACGCAGGCCTGCGATCGGTGTGGCACCGAGCGGGTGGTCTCGGAGAACAAGGAAGTGACGACCCTGGAGACGCCGGACGAGGAACCGGCGGCGACCGGGGAGGACGCGACCGACGCGAGCCCAGACGTCCCCGACGAAGTCGACGACCTCGCCGCGGTGAACGCCGCCGGGGACGACACCCAGAGTCCGAGCACCGCCGAGTCCACCGACCCGGAGACCGACGACGGGACCATCATCGAGGACTCGCCCGAGCAGTCCATCGTCGAAGAGGCCGAACCCGACGACGGTTTCGCAGCCACGGCGCCCTCCGGGCCGGACCAGACGGGCTCGCCAGGAGACGCCGGGGCGGCCGAGGACGACGACGCCGTGATACTCGAGGACGAACCGGCGGACGACGAGGCCACGGTGGACGAGCCTGCGGCCGACGACGATTCGGCGGGCGACCGCGATCCGGGCGCGTGGCCCGACGAGCCGACCGACGATTCGCCCGACTGGGAGCCCCCGACGGACGCCGACCCCGAGTCGCCGACCGCCGACGAGCCGAGTCCGGACGTCGAACCCGTGGGTGAGGCCGTCACCGTCCCCCAGGGAACCTTCCGCTGCCCCGAGTGTGGGTTCACGACGGCCGTCGAGTCCTCCTCGCTCCGCGAGGGCGACTTCTGCCCCGACTGTCACACCGGGACGCTCGAACACGATCCCACGGCGGACTAGCCGGCGCCGGTCGGGTCGACTGCCGGCGCGACCGTCGCTCGAAAAACGTAAGACGCCGCCTGGCAAATCCACCAGCCATGCGCGAGTACAAGATGCGCCGCGGGGAGCACCTCCACGAGCGCGTCGAGGACATGGAGGCGTTCGTCGAGGACTACTTCGGCCCCATCACCGACACCGAGACCTACAACGGGAGCGACCTGCTGGTCGTCGAGGACCCCGACAACCCCGTCTTCCAGCGCGTCATCGCCGGGACGGTCGAGTACAGCGGTAAGAAGGACAAACTCGCGCTCGAAATCGCGGAACGGCCCGCCGAGGAGGTCATCGCCGAGGGCCACGTCGACGCCGCCGAGGACGCCGTGGCCGCCAAGAACGACTTCCTCGAGGAGGCCACCGGCCGGGACGCCAAGTCCCGCCGCGAGTCCATGAAGCGCGACGTCGAGGACGACGCCGAGACGCCCGACAACGTCTGAACTGCCGTCCGATTCTCACGCGCGAGACGCGCCGCGAAAGCGGTAAGTACCCCCGTGCCAAAGAGTAACGTACGCCGCGCGCGCCGCGGCGTGACACGTATCCTCGTCGGGCCGGCCGGCGAGTCCACGGCGGGCGTGCTTGGGCAGGGCACGGCCGCCGCACCGTTTTCCCACCCGAGCGGTCGCGCCGCACCGCGTCAGTCTACGAGGCCGTAGCCCCGCCGGAACAGTGCGACGTCGATCAGGATGACCACGATAGTCAGCGCCGACAGCACGAGCAGGGCGGCGTTGGGCGGCACGTCCGAGTACGAGAGGAAGCCGTAGCGGACGCCGTTGACCATGTAGACCATCGGATTCAGCAGCGAGACCGACCGGAACAGCGGCGTCAGGACGTCCAGCGAGTAGAAGACGCCGCCGAAGAAGACCAGCGGGCGGACGATGAACTGCGTCAGGACCGTCAGGTAGTCGAAGTCCTCGGCCCAGAGGCCGCCGATGACGCCGAAGCTCGCGAACAGCAGCGAGACGACGACCATGAAGGCCACGACGTACAGCGGTCGGGCGACCCCGATGGCCGACCCCGTCGCCCAGAGGAAGGCGACGCCGATGGCGGCGATGATCGTCCCGACGAGCAGGCCCCGGAGCGCCGAGGAGAGGACGTAGGCCAGCACCATCGCGCGGTTGGACAGCGGCGAGGTGAGCACCTCCTCGATGTAGCGGTTCCACCGCCCGTGGAAGATCGAGAAGGAGGCGTTCTCGAAGGCGTTCGAGATGGTCCCCAGGACGATCAGCCCCGGCAGGATGAACTCGATGTAGGTGAAGCCCGCGATGGAGTCGATGCGCCCGCCGAGGACCACCCCGAAGACCGCGAAGTAGAGGACGTTGGTGATCATCGGCGGCAGGAAGGTGTTGCGTGGTCGCCGGAGGAACCGCAGGATTTCGCGACGGAGCAGGGTCACGAACCCGGTCAGCCCGCTCGCGCCACTGGCGCCCGCCGGCTGGTCGCTGTCGCCGACGACAGTGCCGCCGTCGGGGCGTCCCTCGGCGGTCTCCGCGCTGCCGTCCGATCGCCCGTCGCTCATCGCTGGACCGCCCCCTCGGTGCGGGTCATGTCGACGAAGACCTCCTCCAGGGATGCACGGCGGACGTCGACGGTCGTGACATCGTGGCCCGCGGCGTCGAGCTCTCTGAGGACCGCGGGCAGGACGGCGCCGCCTCCGCGGGCGATCACCTCCAGGTGGCCGTCCTGCATCGTGGCCTCGACGACGTCCGCGTGGTCAAGTCGCGGGGCGGTCGCGGGCGGGTCTGCCAGCCCGATCTCGAGCGTGTCCGTCCCCCGGCTCGTCAGTTCGTCGGGGCTCGCCACCTCGACCTTCCGCCCCTCGTCGACGATGGCGACGCGGTCACAGAGCCGCTCCGCCTCCTCGATGTAGTGGGTCGTCAGCAGGATCGTCGTGCCGCCCTCGTTGAGGCGGTCGATGACCGACCAGAGGTCGCGGCGCAGTTGCACGTCGACGCCGGCGGTCGGCTCGTCGAGGATCAGGAGGTCCGGATCGGAGACGAGCGCCCGGGCGAGCATGAAGCGTCGCTTCATCCCGCCGGAGAGCCAGTCGAAGCGGGTGTCGCGCTTCTCGTAGATCCCGACGGTCCGGAGGGCCTCTTCGGCCCGCTCCCGGGCAGCGTCGGGGGCGAAGCCGTGGTAGCCCGCCTTGTGCTCGAGGACCTCGACGATCGGGAAGAAGCGATCCACGTTGAACTCCTGTGGCGCGAGGCCGATCCGGTCTCGCGCCTCGCGGTAGTCGTCCTCGACGTCGTACCCGAAGACGCGCGCCGACCCGCCGTCGGCCCTGACGAGCCCGACGAGGGTGTTGATGAAGGTCGTCTTGCCGGCGCCGTTCGGGCCGAGGAGGCCGAAGAACTCGCCCGCGTCGACGGTGAACGAGAGGCCGTCGAGCGCGCAGACATCGCCGTAGGACTTGGTGAGGTCGTCGACGTCGATCGCGGGAGCACCGTCGGTGGCCGTTCCCATCGGGGAATCGTCGGGCCCGGCGGCGGTTAAGCCCGTTGAACCGGTTCAGCGGCCGAGTCGCTCGCGGCTGATGCTGACGCCGGCGGGGGTGATGATGAGCTGGTCGTCGTCCTTCTGGACGATGTCGCCGCCGACCTCGCGGGCGACCTGCTTGAGTTCGTCGCTGATGTGTTCCATCGTCCGGTCCTGCGTCGTGTGGCGGGTGATGTCGGCGACGACGATGTCGCCGTCGTAGACGCAGTCCTTGATGTCGATGACGTCCTGCTTGTCACCGATGTTCGCGATGCGAACCTGCTGGGTGGCCTCGACGCCGTCCGTCTCGAGGTCGCCGGCCGTGAGTTCGACGTAGTCGTCGGTGCGGCGCGAACCGGCGGCGTCTCCGAAAATTGTACTCATTAGTCCCATACCCTCCCTGGCGGCCGCTGACGGTTTAGGTTTTACGTCAGACGCACTCTCTCGCGGCGGGACGGGCGATTCGACGTCGCCCGTGGCGACTCCCGGTTCGCGACGGCACCCGGGGCTCAGACCGCGAGGTCGTAGAGGTCGTCACCGACGTGGTGGACGGAGTCGACGACCTTGCCCTCGTCGCCGACCATCTCGTCGCCGTCGACGCGAGCGCGCCCGACGGCCAGCACCTTGCCGTGGCTCTCCTCGGCGATTACGACCAGGTCACCGGCCGCGATGGCTTCGTCGGCGTCGACGATCCCCGGGCGCATTACATCGGCGCCGTCCGAGACGAACTGGACCGCACCGGCGTCGACGGTCACCAGTCGCTTCGCCGGGGGGTACTCGTTCGCCCCCCGGACCGTCAGGAACGGGTCGCCATCGTCGTAGAACACGAGCGGGTCGCCGTCGACGAGGACGACCTCCCAGTCCCCACCCTCGAGTTCCACCTTCTCGAAGGAGTCCGCGTCCAGCGTAACGCCCAGCCCCTCGGCCAGCGCGTCTTCGATCTCGCCGATGGCGTCCGACCGGAGGTGGTGGCGCGACTTGACGTCCATGCGCGCCCGTACCCGACCGACTCAGTTAAGAAGCTAGTTTCCGCCGTGGGCGGCCCCCGGTCCCTACTCCTCGGCCGAGAGGTCCCGGAGGATGCCGATCCAGGCCGGTTCGCCGTCGTATTCGATGGTGCCGCCGTGCACTTCGACGTCGATGGTCTCCCCGTGTCGCCTCGTGGCCGCGAAGCGATACTGGAAGGTCTCCTCGTCGTCGGTGGTTCGCTCCAGAAGCCGCTCGGTCACGACGTCCGCGTCCTCACTGGCGGTGACAGCAAGCGGCGTCTCGCCGACGAGGTCTCGCTGTGGGTACCCGAAGATCTCCGCGAACCGCTCGTTGACGTAGACGAACTCGCCGTCCTGGACGATGAACACGCCCGCGAGTTCCTGCTCGACGAGGCGCTGGTACCACGAGAGGGCGTTCCAGAACTGCTGTTGGGTGCGGTACTGCTCGACGGCGTTCTCGACCCGGTTGGCGAGCACCTCGTACTGGTCGGTCCGGACGCCCTTCTGCATGTAGTCGGTGACGTCCTTGGCGATGGCCTCGCTGGCGATCTGCTCGCTCCCCTTGCCCGTAAACAGGATGAAGGGGAGGTCGGGGTAGCGCTCCCGGACGATCTCCAGGAACTCCAGCCCGTCGGTGTTTGGCATCTCGTAGTCGCTGATGACGCAGTCGATCGTCTCCTCGCGCAGGCGCTCGAGCGCCCCGACGACCGACGTCTCCGACAGTACCTGGAAGTCCTCGTTGATCCGCTCCAGGAACGTGGCGGTGACGTCGGCGATCTCGGGGTCGTCGTCGACGTGGAGGACCTGCACCGGCTCGGCGTCGTCCCCGAGCGCGACGGGAATGGGGACCTCGATCGTCGCCTCCTCGGGGGAGTCGCGGATCTCTCCGCGGACAAGCGGGGTCTGCTCCTTGGTGATCCGGCGGCTACCGTGCAGCGCCGACCGGGGAATGCTGATCGACCCCGACGGTCCGCTGGACTGACTGCCCGTCATCGCCGTCCACCGTCACGACTCGTCGACTCACGCACACCGGACGATTGCGACACCTGCATTCGTGGCGCCGACGCGCTCGCGTCGACGCCCCAACGTTCGCAGTGACCTGCCGTCGGTGGGATCTCTCGCTTGACCATTCAGGCTACACTCGATCCGCCGATTGCACGCCGATACTCTTAAAACGTCGCCCGGACTCACGCGCTTGATATCACTGTGGACGAAGGTTTATTTTGGCTTCCGGTCCGCTCCAGTCATGGTGGGACACGGGGGCAAGCAGTCGAGGGCGCCTCAGTTTGGCCCCGATACCCCCGAATGTCGCAGACGGCGCCCTAACTCGAAATATATCCACAGTTAAGATTAGTTAGAATATATCGGAAAACATCAGAAATATTCAATTCCAGTCGCGCTGTTGGTCACCATGCACCATGCAAGATTCCAACATCGCGACGTACCTCAAGGAGAATCCGCGGCTGATGGGCGTGCTGTTCACGCTGACCCTGCTGGTCAGTCAGGCAGGGACGGCGGCGGCTGGCGGCGGCGGGATGACGATCTTCTAATCACAATTCAAACGTCTGTCGTTTTAATTTGGTTTTGTAGTAAGTCGGCACTCAGAGAGGTACTCCAGTAGAGTTCACCGTCAATCCTCACTGGGAACCGCTCAAGTTGCAGAAACTGGAAGAGTTCAGATTCCTCCATCTGAAAAGTAGAAAGTGAACCCGAACTCAGATAATACTGCTCAGCATCTTCGATCCGGGGAAGGAATACCGATCCCAACCCAGAAACGTCAGTAGTGAATGTAGTCATCTCAGCTTGATAATGACTCCCATTTCGGGAGAGGTCCATTACGTACGGTGTCCCACTCGCAGGCTGCGCAACCGTCATCCCACCGTCGCCGACCACGATGTACTGTCCACCCAGCACGCTCTCCTCCCTGGCGATCGTCAGCGCCGCCCGGAGCGGGAAGCCGGAGTTCAGCAGTCTCGCCACGGTCTCTCCGATCTTTACGGCTCCCTCGTTGATCACGTCGTTGAGCGTGACGATCCCGCCGACGGCGCCGGCGTCGATCAGGCCCAGCCCCTGTTCGTAGGAGTTGCAGGCGTTCAGCAGGAACGCCTGGACGCCGGTCTCCGCGAGGTCCTCGCGGACGTCGAGTTTGCCGTCGGCACACTCGAAGCCGTCCGACTCCGTGTGGCCGATGTAGTGCAGGAACGCGGTGTCTTCGGCGAGGATGTCCCGCAGTTCGTCGCAGGTCAGGTCGCGGTGGACGTCGACCTCGAAGGGGAGGCTGTCGCGGTTGCCGTACGCGCGGTCGACGAGGTCGCGCTCGGCGTCCATCCGGGCGTCGTTCAGGACGATGGTGATCGAGATGTCGCCGTCGACGGGCGCGCGGTCGAGGCGGTTGTCGAAGGCCTCGCGGGTCAGCTTGCTCGCGCCGATGGGGATGTCGTCGCCGATCCAGGCCTGTTCGAGGGAGTCCGAGGCGCGCGGCTCGACGTACTGGGCCTCCTCGGTCCCCGACTGGCTCCCGGCGGACCGCGTCAGGACCTCGTCCGTCGCGGCGTCGGGGACGGCGGGTCCGGAGGCGGTGGCAGCGCTCTGGTCTGCGGTCTCGGTGCGGACGACCGCGAGGTCGTCGACCACGAAGGGCAACTGCTCGATGGTCTCGGGCGTGGGCTCGACGTGCGTGGTGAGTCGCCAGTCCGGGACGTGGTCCTCGACGACTGCGAACGGGAGCTCCAGGTACTCGGCCACCTGCGTGGCGAGGGGCTGGTCGTAGAGCCACGCGACGTCCAGGTCGACGAGGCCCTCGAGTTCGCGTCGCTCGTGGAGGTCGATCTTGTAGAGCCCTTCCGTCCTGGTGACGCAGTCCAGGAAGAACAGCTGTTTGAGCGTCCGCTCGACGGCGACCTCGAAGCCGTGGGGGCCCGCGAGCGAGTGCTCGAAGCCATCGTCGGTGACCAGGCGCGGTGTCGGGCCCGGTTCGACGCGGGCCCCGAGGTAGTACGCCAGCGGCGCCGCGACGTAGACCGCGTCCCGCCGGGCCGGGAGTTCGAGGCGGACGCCGGTGTCCGGCGGTTCGAGTCCCGACGGAATACGACGCGTGTCTCCGAGTTCGACCGACGGCGGGTGGCCGCGGAGCGAGGGGAAGGCCCGGTCTGCCGCCGTGGTCTTGAGGGCAGACCCGAAGGTCTCGACGGCGGCCATCATGTCGACCGGATCGGCCGTCGTCTGGACGGTCGCCGCCGGACGCTCGTGGTTCGAGAGAGCCCCGAGGGCGATTTCGGTCGGCTCGGCGAAGGTGATACGAAACTCCGTGGCGTCGGCGACGACGTCGACGCTCGAGGTGACCTCGACGTAGGTCTTGAACTGGGTGAGCAACTCGATGCTGTACCGGCCCGTTGCCAGGTGTTCCTCCTCGAGTTGCTGGACCTGCGCGACGATCTCGCCCGACTCGTCGCGAACGAGGACGCCCGCGACGTTCGGGAGTGCGATCTCGCCGACCGTCACCCGGACGGCACGATCGACGGGGAAGCGAAACGCGTCAGTCGACCCCGGCGCGGGCGCAACGGGCCGGTCCGTCCGACAGAGGCACCGTTCCTGTTCGACGCGGTCGACGATCGCCAGCCCCGGCTGGTCTTCGAGCGTCTCGAAGCCGAGCGTCGGTTCTGAATCACTCATTGCAACCCGGATGCCGCAGTATGGGCGTTCTTCCGCGTACACGGGAAAAAAGGTACCGACGGCCTCGCGCCGGGCCGAGCTGGTACCGAAATCCCTCCTCCTGGCGGTGTACGGACGGCGATGCACATTCACAGCACCGGTGGCCGTACCCCGACGGCACGTGCGGCGGCCGTCGACACCACTAACTGACCCGTCGGCGTAGCGGGGGTATGACAGACGAAGACGCCCAGGCTGCCGCGGGGACGGCCGAGGGCCAGGGACCCGTGGAGATCGACGCGGAGCTGTCGCGCCACCTCGCGAACAAGCGCGAGGAACTCTTCGAGAAGTTCGAGATCCCCGACGAGTTCCCCGAGGCCGTCCTCGAGGAGGCCCGGGCGCTCACCGAGGACGTCGGCAGCCAGATCGAGGCGGAAGTCGACGACCGGCGCGACCTCCGGGACATGACGACGTGGACGACCGACCCCATCGACGCGCAGGACTTCGACGACGCCATCTCCGTCGAGGAGCGCGACGACGAGTACGTCCTCTGGGTCCACATCGCCGACGTCACCCACTACGTGACGCCGGACACCGCGATGTGGGAGGAGGCACGCACGCGGGGGAACACGGTCTACCTCCCGGGCTACACCGTCCACATGCTCCCGCCCATCCTCGCGGAGACGGTCTGCTCGCTGGTGCCCCACGAGGACCGGCTCGCCCACACCGTCGAGATGCACCTCGATCCGGAGACGCTCTCCTACGAGACCATCGACATCTACAAGTCCGTCGTCCGCAGCGACGCCCGGCTCACCTACGGGGAAGCCGAGACGCTGCTCGACGAGCCCGAGTCCGCGGGGGAGTTCCTCGAGGACCCCGAGGTCGACCTCGCGGAGAAGTGCGAGCTCGTCTGGACTCTCGCCGACCGGATGCACGAACAGCGCAAGGAAGACGGCTCGCTCGTCCTCAATCCCCGTCGCGACCGCGCCCACACGATCATCGAGGAGTGCATGCTCAAGGCAAACAAGGCCGTCACTCACGAACTCCAGTGGAACCGGGGCGTCGAGGCGATGTACCGGGTCCACCCCCAGCCCACGCCCGACCAGTGGAACGAGGCCCTCCGCGAGATCCAGGAACTCGACGGCGTCTCCGTCCCGGGCGAGTCCTGGGACGACCCGCGCAAGGCCGTCAACGCCACGCTGGAACAGGCCCCGGAGCGCCAGCTGGACTCGATCCAGTGGGCGGTGATGAAGGTCATGCCCCGCGCCCAGTACATGAACGACCCCTTCGGGGGTCACCACGCGCTAAACTTCGAGATCTACGGCCACTTCACGTCGCCCATTCGCCGCCTCTCGGACCTGGTCAACCACTGGATCGTCCACTCGAACGACGTCCCGGCGGACCTGGCCGTCCTCTGTGACCACGCCTCCGAGCGCCAGCAGGACGCGGAGGCCTGCGAACGCGAGTACAAGACCTTCCTCCGCGAGGTCAGCCTCGACCCGGCGGCCGTGAACAACCGTGGTATCGAGGTCGTCGACGAAGACTGACCTCGATCAGCGGCCCGTTCGCTCCAGGACGTCCGTGATTGCGGCGAGGCAGTCGGCACTGTCGACCGTCGAGCGGTGCGTCGCTGTCGGGACGACTCGGGCCTCGGCGTCGCTGAACGCCGTCCCCACGGCGCGCCATCTGGCCGGCGGATATAACTGCCTGGGGGGTCGTACGTCAGGCCAGCACCCCTCGCGTCATGAACCAACTCGACACGCTGGCCCGCGTCACCCTCGATACGCTCCCCTTGAACGTCGCCGTCCTGGACGAGGATGGGACGATCCTCTTTACCAACCGGGCCTGGCGGGAGTTCGCCGGCGCGGGGCCGGCCGCCGACCGCGACATGGTCGGCGTGAACTACTTCGGTGCCACCGACACCGAGGGTGACGAGCACGCCAGTGCGGCCCTGGAGGGCCTCCGGACCGTCATCGACGGCGACGAGGACCTGTTCACGCTGGAGTATCCCTGTCACTCGCCCGACGAAAAACGCTGGTTCCTGATGCGGGCCACCCGACTGCACGACACCGACCAGGGCCAGGTCGTCGTGGCCCACATCGACATCACCGAGCGCAAACTGGCCGAACTTCGGGTCGAGCGCCAGCGCCGTGACCTCGAACGCCTGACCGACCGACTGCACGGTCTCGTCGGGGACGTCATGGAGTCGGTTCTGCACGCCCGGACGCGCGAGGAGATAGAATCGACCGTCTGTGGCCGTCTCGTCGACGTTCCCCAGTACGTGAGTGCCTGGGTCGGCCGCTCCGACCTCCGGACCGACGAGGTAGTCCCGGTTGCCTGTGGCACTCGCGAACCACCCGCGGACGCGTCGATTCCCCTCGACGATGAGGACGACCCCACCGTCCGGGCCCTTTCGACCGGAGCTGTCGTCGACGACGTCACGGACCTCGACGCGCTGGCACCGCTCCACCGGACCATCGCTGGCGACGACGCCGGCGCCCTCGTTGCCCTGCCGTTGATCTACGGGGACGCCAACTACGGCGTTCTCACCGTCTACGCGGCAGACGAGGACGCGATCGACGACCGCGAACTCGCCGTCCTCGAGGCCCTCGCCAGGGTGACTTCGACTGCTATTAATGCCGTCGAAGGAAGACGAATTCTCACTGCCGACGAAGTAGTTGAACTCGAACTCGAACTTTCAGAGGAAGGCCCCTTTTACCGCGACCTCGCAGCTGCGCTCGACTGCAGGCTATCCTACGAAGGAACAATCTACGACGACGAGGGCGTTCGCATGCTCTTCGTCGCCGACGGGGTCGACCCCGAGACGCTCGAAGCGGCTGCACGGGAACACGAGGCCGTCGACGCGGTGTCCGTTCTGGGTGGCGGCGGCGAGGCGTCGACTGTGGTGGAGTTTGGCGTCGACGAGCCACCTGTGGTCGCGATGCTGGCCGACCAGGGAGCGGAGACGACGGCCATCGAGGTGGACGGCCGCGCGGCGACGCTCACCGTCGAACTCCCTGTTGGCACGGACGCCCGGGCGGTCATCGACCAGCTCGGCGAGCAGTATCCGTCCGTCGAACTGCGCGCCCGCCGCGAGCGTGACCGATCGGAACGCACGCGGCGAGAATTGGTCGCCGACATCGAGGAGCGGCTGACGGACCGCCAGCGTCTCGCCCTCCAGAAGGCCTACCTCGGTGGCTTTTTCGACTGGCCGCGGGAGACGTCCGGGGAGGACGTGGCGGCGTCGATGGACATCTCGCCGTCGACGTTCCACCAGCACCTCCGGACGGCCGAACGGAAGGTGCTCGCGTCGCTGTTCGAGGAGTGAGTTCGAAAACGGACGGGACGGTTACTTCCCGCGGCCCTTGCCGCCGTGGACGCTCGGCCGGGTGTGCTCGGTGCCCTTGCCCTTCGTCGTGAGACCGCGGTTGCGCGTGCCGGCGCTGGTCAGCCCACGCAGCGACCGGTTCTCGTGGACGTCGTCGCAGATCCAGTTGAGGTCGTCGTCGTTCTCGATGGCCGGGTGGTTCGGGTCGACCATGATGATCTCGTGCCACTTCTGGCGCCCGTCTTCGCCGACCCAGTAACTGTTGAGCACGCGAAGGTTGGGGTAGACGCGCGCACATCGCTCTTCGGCGACGCGCTGGATGTTCTTCCGCCGGGTGACGCGGGTGACGCCCTGCCGCTTGGACCGGCGGCCGGCCGTGAAGCGCTGCTTGCGCGCGCCGCCCTTGCGGACGCTGACCCGGGCGACCACGATGCCCTGCTTGGCCTTGTAGCCCAGCGACCGCGCCCGGTCGAGCCGGGTCGGTCGGTCGATACGCTCGATTGCGCCCTGTTCGCGCCAGTCCTGTTGTCGTTGCCACTGCAGTTCCGCGAGCTTGCCGTCGTCCGGGTCCTTCCAGGCCTCCCGGATGTGCGAGTAGAAGCTTCGTGCCATGGTTGGTGGCGGGCGTTGCGTGGTTCAAGTCCCGGCGACCGATCGCCGGCGACTCACATCCCGTCCTGCACAGGCAGGTGCCCGCTGGTGCCCGTCTGCCAGCGAGTTGGTCCGAATTTCGGCCAAACGCTCAAAAGGGTATCGAACTCGGGCCTGGGTTACCTGTCCGCAACCGCGCCGTGTTCGTCGATTTCGCCCTCGACCATCCGGGTCGAGGAGATCCGTTCGCCGTCCGCGGCGCGGACGTAGGGGACAACGATCCCCTCGATCGGGCGGCGTCCGTTCTCGATTCGCCGTCGATTGATCTCCGCGATCTCGCCGCAGGTCTCCGGCGAGACGACGAGTGCGTCGAGTTCGGGGTCGCTGGTGGCGATTGCGTAGCGGCCGGTTAGCCGGCGAACCGTTACGTCCCGGTCCCACCGGTCTAGATCCCTCAGTTCTTCGCGCACGCGAGCGCGGCGCTCGCTGAACGGTGGCACCGGCCGCGGCTTGCGTCTCGTCTCCTGGGCCAGGTCGTCGCTCGTCACGCCCACGACCACGCCCTCCTCGCCCCGCTCGAGTGCCGTCTCGAAGAGTCGCCGGTGGCCGTCGTGGATCGGCCCGAAGGTTCCCGCCACTGCCACGCGCATGGACACACTTCGACGGTCCGCCACTTAATGTCCGGGTGCCGGCCCGACGAGGGGGATCGGCGACCCAGGGATCGGGCAGTTCACGCGCTCTCTCGACCGTCCTCGCTCAGTTCGCCGAGTCACGGTCCCTGGCACGAGCCACGGAATTCGATATAGCGTCATAGAGTTTATATATTGCACGTCGATCGCCCCAAATCGGTCGACGAGTCGCTCCCATGGACGAATTTTTGGGAAATTGGGGAAATCGGCGACGGCTACCACGCGCCGAGCGCCACCGCTGGCGAGCGTCGCTGCACAACTGCGGCGGCCGAGACCGGCCGTCAGTCGTCGATGAAGGGTGCGAGGTCTTCGAAGCCGCCGTCGGCGATGGCCGCTGCAAGGCCCCGGGTGTCGACGTCGCCGACTCGCTGTGGGTACTTTCGCTGGAAGTAGCCAGCGACGTTGGTCACGTCCCGCTCCAGCAGGTCGTCGGCGTTCTCGTGGTCGGTCGGCACGGCCTGGGGCCAGTCGAAGACGACGACGCCCTGCTGGGTGACGAAGACGTTGTACTCGCTCATGTCCGCGTGGACGTACCCCTCGTCGTAGGCCGTCGCCACTTCCTCGAGGATCAGCCCCATGATCGGCTGGACTTGCTCGGGCTCCAGACCGGTCCGCGCGAGTTCGACGCCGTCGACCTTCTCCATCACGACCGCGTGGCGGTTGTGATCGATCGGCTGGGGAACGGACACCTGGGGGTACACCGTCTCCAGCGCGTCGTACTCGCGTTCGGCGGCCTTGCGGGCGGTGTACATCCACGACACGTGCGCGTGGTCGGCGGTGTACTCGCGTTCCCGGTTGACCTCCCGGAAGTCAGTGTAGCCCTCGCGGTGGAACTTCAGGGCCATCGGCTTGTAGGACATCACCTCGTAGACGTCACTTTCCTTGCCCACTCCCAGGGGTGCACCCATCCCCTCGACGGTGTCGCGCTCGACGAAGGTGTGGAGTGCCAGTACGTCGTACCCCTCGAAGGTCAGCCGGAAGCCGTCGTACTGGATGGTCTTGCGCTCGATCAGGTCTCGCCGCTCGCAGCGGTCCAGGCGGTAGTCCACGTCCTCGGCGGTGAGCCCGGAAAACTCCGGGAGTTTCTCCCGGGCGACCCACTTCGAGAAGCGCATGCCCTGCTCGAGGCCCGAGAGGAGGTAGAAGTCCTCGCGTTCCAGGTCCGCCATGTGCGTGGCGACGTTCTGGACCATCTGTCGCCAGTTGGCGGCGGACGGGCAAAAGGGCGGCGAGGCCGCCCTTGGTATAAATACTATATCTCATATCGCTATATCGAATTCCGGTGATCGGGTTGGTCGTGGGACCCGTCGCTCGGTGTGACGTCTGCGAAAGAAAGCTGGTGAGGGGACCCTGCGACTACGCGTCGGGCGCGAGCGCCTCGATCGTTTGCGATCGAATGCCCTCGTCAGTGCCAGCGGGAATCACGACGAGCGGCTCGTCGACGACGGACATTGATCGAACCTCGTCGAGGCCGTCCCGAGCGCTCGCTGCGTCGCCGGCGACGCCGAGGTCCGCGAGCATCTCGTCGGTGACGGCCTTCCGTGCGGCGTCGCGGTCGCCGTCCCGCCACGCCTCGGCGACTGCCTCCGCCCCGTCGGGATAGGACTGGGCGACGGCGCGGCGGTAGCCCTCCCCGCTCCCGACGTAATACGCGATGTGGCCCCGAACGAGCGACCGGGCCTCTTCGGGATCGTCGCTGACGGCCGCCGGAACCCACGGGGCGACGTGGACGGCGTCCGGGTCGCGGTCGGCGTCCCGGGCGGCCGACGCGATGGTCTCGAAGGCCGATTCGAGTCGGCCGAAGGGGACGTTGTGTGGAAGCCAGCCGGTCGCAGTGCGGCCCGTCGCTCGGCGTGTCGCCTCACCGAGGGAGGCCGCGTAAACGGGCACGTCGGCGTCCAGCGACGGGAAGTCGGCGACGGAGAACAGTTCGCCGTCGTACTCGACGCGACCCTCGGCCGTGAGGAACTGTTCGACGAGTTCGGCGGTCTCGTGGAGCCGTCGCGCGGGGCGGTCGAAGTCGCTGCCGTGGAGGTCCTCGACGACCTTCGGGGTGCTCGGGCCGAGGCCGAGGCGGGCGCGCCCGTCGCTGACCCGGTCGAGCGTCGCCGCGGCCTGGGCGAGCGTCGCCGGCGAGCGGCCGTAGACGTTGGCGATGGCCGTCCCGAGGTCGATCTCCTCGGTGGCCTCGGCGGCGGTCGTCAGCGCGACGAAGACGTCCCGTCCCCAGAGCTCCGGACTCCAGACGCTGTCGTATCCCAGCGACTCGGCCTGGGCTGCAATGTCTGCTACGCCACTGGCGTCTTCGGGCACGAGAAGGCCGGTTGCCATGGTGTGGTCGTCGGCCCCCAGGGGCTTAAAACGGCCAGGGATTCATCGAGTGTCGCTCGCCCCGATGGCTGCCCGCCAGTCGTCGGGGACGGGCGTTGGCTCCCCCACGTCGGCGTCGTAGGACACGAACGTGCTCTCGGCGACGGCGGCGGTTTGGTCACCCGCGCGGATCTCGTACTCGAGGGTGACGCTCGTGGTGCCGATTTCGGCCGGCCGGACGCCCACCGTCACCGCGTCCTGGTCCCGGCGGATGGATGCCCGGAAGTCGATGTCGACGTTCGCGACCACGATGCTCCCCGCCTGGAGTCCGCCGTCGAGGACGGCCTGCAGGTACCGGACGCGCGCCGTCTCGAGATAGGTGAGGTAGACGGCGTTGTTGACGTGGCCCATCGGGTCGAGGTCCCGGTAGCGAACCTCGACGTCGGTGACGAACTCGTACTCGTCCATGCGTCGTCACCGATCGGCGGCCAAATCCCTCTGTCGGTCGCTCCGGGCGACCCGGTGCGTCGCAACTGCTTTGCCGCCCGCCGGGCAAGGCCTCGACATGACCGCGCTGGCCGACCGGGAGTGGCGGCTGATCCCCGAAGACGTCCGCCCTGGGCCGCTCAACATGGCCCTGGACGTCGTTGCCGCGGAGACGGCCGCCGCCGGTGGCCCCCGAACCTGTCGCGTCTACTCGTGGGAGCCGAGCACCCTCTCGCTCGGCTACGCGCAGGATCCCGCGACTGTCGACTGGGACCTCTGCGAGCGCGAGGGCATCGACGTGACCCGCCGGCCGACGGGCGGCGGCGGCATCTACCACGACCGCCACGGCGACGTCTCCTACTCCGTCGTTGCCCCCGCCGACGAACTTCCTGGCGACCTCATGGACTGCTACGAACAGCTGTGCGAGCCCCTCTTTTTGGCTCTCGACGCCCTGGGGATCGAAGCGGACTTCGCCGCGAGCGAGCAGCCCGCCATCCACCAGCCCGCCTGCTACCTCCGGGGCATCGATCCTGCCCACGACGTGGTCGCCACCGACGGCCGCAAACTGAGCGGGAACGCCCAGTACCGCCGGCGCGACAGCGTCGTCCAGCACGGCTCGCTCACCCACGAGCGCCCCGTCGATCGCCACCTCGCCACCTTCGCCGCCGATCTCGATCCCGACGCCTTCCGGGAGCGCGTCACCAGCGTCCGCGAGCAGGTCGGCGTCGACCGCGAGGAGACCGTTGCGGCACTGGAGGACGCGTTTACAGACTGGGCCGACGCCGACGTGGGGGCCTGGACCGACGACGAACTGGCGCGTGCCCGCGACCTCGCCGAGACGAAGTTCGCGAACCCGGCCTGGACCCGCGACCGCGACGATCCGACGGCTTGAGGGGCCGGGGACCGCTCCATCCGCCAGGGACAGATCAGTGCGCCAGTTCACCGCCGAGTACCTCGACGCCACCCGCGAGGGGATGTGGGCCGACAGCCGGGAGGCGCTGACTTCCCTCGATCTGGCTGCCCGCGAGCGCGTCCTCGACGTCGGTGCCGGGACGGGGGAACTGACGCGCGTCCTCCGCGAGGAGACCGGTGGCGAGGTAGTGGCCCTCGACGCCGACCCGGACCTGCTCGGCGAGGTCCCGCCGCCGGCCGCCGTCGGGGGCGCGACGCGCTTGCCCTTCCGCGACGACGCGTTCGACCTCGTGGTCTGCCAGGCCCTGCTGGTGAACCTGCCCGACCCCGCCGCCGCGATCCGGGAGTTCGCCCGCGTGTCTCGCGACGCCGTCGCCGCGATCGAGCCGGACAACAGCGCCGTGTCCATCCAGTCGACGGTCGACGCGGAGTCGCCGCTGGCCGCCCGGGCGCGCCGGCTGTACCTCGACGGCGTGGCGACCGACGCGACGCTCGGCGGAGTCGGGGAACTGTTCGAGGACGCCGGGCTGACGGACGTGACGGTCACGCGCTACGACCACGTCCGGAGTGTGGAGCCCCCGTACTCGGAGCGGGCCGTCGAAGCCGCGCGCCGAAAGGCCAGCGGCGCGGGACTGGCTGCAGACCGAGAACAGATTCTGGCCGGTGAGGCGACGCGCGAGGAGTACGACGACCTGCGCCAGGACTGGCGCGCGATGGGCCGCGAAGTCGTCGACCAGATGCAGGACCGCGAGTATCGGCACCGCGAGACGGTGCCCTTCTTCGTGACCGTCGGTCGAGTTTGAGATTTGCAGTCCCTCCCGCTGCTACTGGCGTAAACGTCCAGAAAGCCCCGGCCGTCTCGGTTCGGGTGCCACCTCTGCGCTCCTCGCCTCACTTCGTTCGGCAACGGTGCTTGAGATGGCCGCTGTTGCCGAGACGGCCGCCCCTTTCATTCCCACCCTACGACTGCACCGCAACCGCCCACATGCCTCCCCAGCCCACTCCCTCGCTGGCGCTCGGTCGTCCCTCGCGTGACTCAGCTTCGCGGTCCTCGCTTTCGCTCGGACACGCTCAACAGCACGCGCCAAACTGCTGTTGGCGTGGTCGGGAGAGACGCCGAGCGACAGCGAGACTCGACTACTGAGGGACCTTCGGTCCCTCATACCACTCGAACGGGCCGCTCCGCGGCCCGTGAGAGGACGAAGGGAGAGTCTCGGCCCAAGCGAGCGGGGAGCGAAGCGACCCGCGAGCAAGCGAGGCGTCGAGGCCTCATCGCGAGGTTCTCGTGAGCGACCGCAGAGAGCGAACGAGAGCTCGGAAGACGAGCGAAGCGAGTCTTTCGGTGGATGAACGAGGGAACGAAGTGACCGAGTGAATCGGCTGGGGAGGTTCGTGGTGCTGACGCAGTGCGGTCCTGGCGGACTGAAAGGGCGAGGCCCGGTGGCGCTGAGCGAAGCGAAGGCAGTCGCTGAGTGACCACTATCCGAACGGAGTGAGGATATGTTACTCAGCGTCCGCCAGCGGGCCGAGGGCTTTCTCGAATCTACGTCTGCGAAGAAGACACAGATGTCACGTCGTAAGCGGGCCGAGTGCCTTGTGATGTCAGCGTTAGCTGGCGGCTTGGAGACGAACGATAGCGACCGAAACGAATATTTCTGGCGTTTACACCACCGAAACCCCCAAAAAACCAGATATCACACGACGTCGCCGCGAACGGTCGCCCCGTCCTTCGCCGACCGATAGTCCCGAACCACGTCAGCCGCCTCCTCGGCCTCGTCCTCGTCCATCCCGAGCATCTCCAGCGCGCCAGCGAGCGTGGGAAACACGTACTCGCCCTCGCGCAACTTCTCGAAGGCCTCCGCGGACCGCTGCCCGTCCAGCCACACGCAGGCCCCCCGCGGATCCAGGATCTGCGTGTAGTCCTCGCGGGCCCTGGCACCCTTCAGCCGCTGGGTGACGTTGTCCTCGAAGCCCGTATTACACACCTCCAGGTGGATGGGCTCGCCGTCGTCGACGAGGTGCGCGGCGAGGCACTTCTCGGGTGCGACGTGGCCGTTCGCGTTGGCCCGCACGTACTCCGGAAACTCCTCGGCCCAGTCCGCGTCGACGGTGGTGCCGACGCCCTCGACGCCGTGGGACGCCCGATACTCTTCGTCGCGCTCGGCGTCGCGACCAAAGAGGAGATCCTTCGTGAGGTAGACGTCCAGGCGCTCGACGGGGTCGAGGCCGAGCGCGGCGTCGCCGAACACCCAGATCTCGCGGATCGGGACCGGCATCGGGTCGGTGGCGACCGTCTCGACCAGGTCGTCGAGGCGGTCGATGGCCGCCGAGCGGTCCAGCTCCGTCATCGGCGTGGGGTTGGCCAGCGAGGGGGAAACCCGTTCCGGTCGGGCCGGGCGGCAAAGGGGCTCCGCGCTGGCCGGCGGAGCGAAACCGTCAACCCTCGGCGCCAGCAACCTCGTCTCGAATGGAGTGTGACAAGTGCGGGCGGGACGCGGCGATGCACGCGGCCTACTCCGGCCAGCACCTCTGTGAGGACCACCTGGTCCGGTCCGTCGAGTCGCGGGTGCGCAATCGCGTCCGCGAGGACAACCTCCTCCCCGACGACGCGACACCCGAGGAGCCAGAAACCTGGGTCGTCGGCCTCTCGGGCGGCAAGGACAGCGTCGTCCTCACGACGATCCTCGAGGAGACATTCGCCGACGATCCGCGCGTCGAGGTCGTCGCCCTCTCGATCCACGAGGGGATCGAGGGCTACCGCGACGAGAGCCTGGACGCCAGCCGCGAGCTGGCCGACGACCTCGGCGTCCGCCACGAGGTCGTCACCTACGACGCGGAGTACGACGTGCGGATGGACGAGGTGGTCGAGGACGACCCGCTCGACATGGCCGCCTGCGCGTACTGTGGCGTCTTTCGCCGCGACGCCCTCGCGCGGTACGCCAGCGACCTCGAGGCCGACAAACTCCTGACGGGACACAACCTCGACGACGTCGCCGAGACGGCGCTGATGAACCTCCTCGAGGGCGACGTTGCCCAGGTCGCGCGGAACTTCGACGCCAGTCTGGGCCCGTTCCCCGGCGCCGACACCGAGCGCGTCCGCGACGAGGGCGAGGCGTTCGTCCCGCGCGCCAAGCCCCTCCGGGACGTCCCCGAAAAGGAGGTCGCGCTGTACGCGCAGTTCCGGGATCTGCCCGCGCACGTCACCGAGTGTCCCCACGCCGCGGAGGCCTATCGCGGCGAGATCCAGGAGCTGTTGCTCGGATTGGAGGAGAACCACCCGGGGACGCGCCACTCGATCGTGGCCGGCTACGAGGAACTTGCGGGGCTCGCGGCAAGCGAGTACCGCCGGGACGTCGACGACGACCTGGGCGAGTGCGACGAGTGTGGCGGGGCGACCGCCCGCGACGTCTGCCGGACCTGCAGTCTGCTCGAAGCCCTGTGATCAGACGAGCACGAGCGTGATTCCGGCGAGCACCCCGACGAGGCCGAGGAGCGTTCCCATGTCTCGGAGGCGGCCGCCGATTTCACCGCGCCGCTCCAGGACGACGCTCGTCCCGACGACGAGGACCCCGCCCCCGAGTACGGCCGCGGGCAGCAGGACCCCACCGCTACCGGTGGTCCCCTCGTGGGCGACGTGCCCGCTGTGAGCCAGGACCGACCCCACGGTCGTGAGTAGGGCCGCGAGCGCGGCGACTGCGCGTGTCGCCGCACGCGCCCCGACTCGGAATGTGTCGCTCGACATGCCCGGCCGTTGGGTGGCTGGCGGAATCAATCCCTCGGTCCCCGCGTCCCGAGACGTCCACGAGCCCGTCGCTCGGCGGGACGCGTCGCGAAAAAGGCGAGGTACGGTGGAAGCGACCGGCCCTCAGTCGGTGCGGATGACGTCGAGGCCGTTGTTCTTCTCGACGCCGTCGCGGCCGCCGTCGGTGTGGCCGAATTCACGCGAGGAGTCGTTCTCGAAGTTGTTCGCCGCGTCGAAGGTCTCGTCGCTGACGCCGCCCTCCGGGCTCTCGATGGCCTGGCGGGACTTGTTGGCCTGCTTCTGGGTCGTCGGGCCCAGGACCTGGGCGCTCTGGACGCCGGTCATGATGGCCATGACGCGAACCTTGCCCTTGTACTCCTCCTGGATCCGGGCGCCCCAGATCACGTTGGCGTTGGCCTCGAGGCGGTCGGTGATGTTGCTCGCGATGCCCTCTGCCTCGTCGAGGGTGAGGTCAGGCCCACCCGTAATGTGGACCAGGCCACCGCTGGCGCCGCGGTAGTCCACGTCCAGCAGCGGGTGGTTCATCGCGTCTTTCACCACTTCCTCGGTCTTGTTCTTGTCCTGAGTCTCGCCGACGAGCATCACCGCGACGCCGCCCTGGTTCATGATCGAGGTCATGTCCGCGTAGTCCAGGTTGATCAGCGACGGCTGCGTGATGGTCTCGCTTATCCCCTTGACCGTCTCCGCGATGATCTGGTCCATCACCGAGAAGGCCTTGCCGATGGGCAGGTTCGGGACGTAGTCGAGCAGGCGGTTGTTGTCCAGGACGATGATCGAGTCGGCCTCGTCGCGGAGGCGCTCGAGCCCCTCCTCGGCCTTGACCGTGCGGGCGCGCTCGACGTTGAACGGCGTCGAGACCATGCCGACCACGATGGCGCCCTGGTCCTTGGCGATCTTCGAGACGACGGGCGCGGCGCCGGTGCCGGTCCCGCCGCCCATGCCGGCCGTCACGAAGACGAGGTCCGCGTCGCCGAGGACCTCCTTGATCGTGCCCTGGGCCATCTCGGTCGCGCGCTCGCCCATCGAGGGGTCGCCGCCCGCGCCGAGGCCGTTGGTCAGGGACTTGCCGACCAGGATCTTCGTGTCGGCCTCGATCATCTTGAGGTGTTGCTTGTCGGTGTTGATGGCGATCGTCTCGGCGCCGTCGACGCCGATGTTGTACAGGCGGTTGACCGTGTTGTTGCCCGCACCGCCCGCGCCGACGATCACGATCCGCGGGTCGCCGAAGCCTTCGGCGCCCTTCTCGTCCATCTGCTTTTGTTCCTCCTCGTCGCGTTCGAGGGCCTCGTTGACGATGTCCTGCATCGTTAGACCCTCGCCCAGCTACGGTTTTTGCGCTGCTCGCGTTTTTCGGACGGGCGCTCCCGACCGGTCTCTTGCTCGGCCAGCATCTCGCGGACGGCCGACCGGATCGCCTCGCTCCGGTTCGGGAATTCGCCCGTCTCGACGATTTGCTCGACCTCTTCTATCTGCTGCTTCGGAATCCGTAGTGTCACACGCTCCATTGTTATGTTCCCCTTTGGGTAAGACGTGCGGCAGGGGGTCGCCCCGCCTTGCAGTCTTACACGCGAAACCGCAGGACGGCAGTGTCATCCCGCCCGGCGGGTGCCGTGTAAGACGATCGTCTTACGCACACCTTACCACAGAGTGGGGGATAATAAAAGTTTCCCCGAGTGTAAGACACGACCGGGAGATGGCCGGTAGGATGGCCTTACCTCGCGTTTACGCGGGATTCGAGGGATCGCGGATCCGGGAGGCCCGGCCCCCCGGACCTCGTCGCTATTTCTCACTCCACGCGGGCGGGCATGAGCGTTTCGACAAGGGTGGCGGTCCGGAAGTCGCGGGTGGTTTCGGGTGACTGCGACTCGGTGAATGACAATCGTTAAGTCTCACAGGTCACCAACCATCAGGTGCCCGCCCTTAGCTCAGACTGGTAGAGCAGTCGACTGTAGATCGACTTGTCCCCCGTTCAAATCGGGGAGGGCGGACTTCCTCACCGAACGATTCAAAGCCGATATGCGATCGAACTTTGCAAGCTGGTGAGTGGAGCGAGCGAGACTATCTCCCGGCGGTCACGACGGGGAACCTGAGTTCGTTTTCGCGAACCGTCGAACAGGGTGAGATTGTCAGCGCAACGCAGGTCGAGCCGACACGATTTGGACACGAGTGCACGCACGCGCAGGTGAAGGTGGAGTATCGCGGGACCGTTTCGACACGTTTGCATCGGGAAGGCGGACTCCCGGTCTCGAGCAACGTGGGAGTTCAGGTATGGCAAAGCGACGAGGCCCGAATTTTTCTCGCGAACGAGGAACGCAATCGATCAGTCTCCTGGAGCGATTCGAGCACGTCTGTTCCAGTTCGGGACGGGCGCGTGTCTCATCAACGGCGTCCACGCCGGGACCGTTTCCGAACGGTCACTGATTACCGATGTCGAGTCTGTTGGTCTGATGGATTGTGGGGTGGTGCCAGGAAGTCGTCTGATGGACGACCACGATTCGTCGTGGCGGCTCCCACGCAGTTCGGACAATAGCGATGCCCCTGCTGCGTGGCCCCGATCCGATCCGCGGGCCGAGTGATCTTGCAGCTCCACGGTGAAGGTCTGGTGACAGTGCCCACAAGACAGGGTCTCTCTTAGCAACAGTCGAGCTGGAGTCCCAAGTGGACTCGACGGTGGGTACGCGACTGGACGCGCCTTTACAATCGACGACCTCGATGCGGAGTGAGAGGAGGTGGCGCTGGCCGATCGTGCACGGCCGGCCGATACTTTCTGATACGGACCGGTCGACGCTTGCCTCCAACCCGGCTTCCATCGTTGCGCCCGTCTACTGCTCCACGGCCGATCCGATCGCACACTGCAATCGACGCTCTCCAGCCGTGTGCGCGACGAAGAGGCACGTCCCGATCTCCGATCGGTAATATAGTTCGAATTCTGAGGGGTTCCGTTGCCGGAAGTCCAAACAAGTGCGATGCAAGGCCGTCACCTATCGGGTCCAGAAGTGCGCGGACCGATCCGATATCCAACTGATTATTACTCACGAACGAAATTATACCCGCTCCCGACTAGATCCATCATCAGGCCCTCTATCTTGGATGTAGATCGTGATTAGTAGGCTATAATTTGGTATCTACGAGGGAAATATACGGGTACCTTTGTAGGATATAATACTGTTTCCGGAGCGTCTACGGGCCCGCAACGACTTGCGACCTGGATTTTTTCTTTTTCCGACAGGACTACCGGGGTGAGAACTGCCGGCGCGGAACTGTGACGGTGTGGTAGCGACGGGACCACTGAGGCAGACCCGAATGATTGTTCTCGGCGACGCTAAACATGTTCGTATACAATGTATCTAGCTATCCTTACCAATATGACGTGTCACTCTCATGGTGCTGGGTAGTTCGCAAGGGATCGGCGACGGGCCGGAGCTGCAATGGACGCGGCGGTGTGAACGGTACCCGATCGACTCCGCCGTGGGTACCCGCGGACCCGCCGGTCTGGCCACCTGTAACGCGCCGAACACCAACGGCAAAATCGACAGACGGCGACGCCAAAAAATGACCTAAAAGATCATCTCCCTTTTTAGCATCGTAGCACTAGGGTGGGCTTGTGGTTGCAATGGGTGTCCTGGACAGGGCGAAGCAGGTGTCCGGATTGACGGAGCGCGAGGATGGGCACCGTCCGTACGTGTGCCTGGCCTGCGAGTCCCCGCTTCCCGTTCAGCACCACTCGTGTCCGGTATGTGGCAGTTTCGACGTCCGCCGGACGCGGTGGGTTCGCTGAACGCGGCGGGCACGCCCACGCAATCCACCGTACCCGCACGGGTCGGCACGCGGTCGCGGGTGCGCGCCACCTTCCCTTGGATTCGTCTCGCACACCGCGCCGTTCAAGTGTAACTGGCGTGTTTGCCGGTCCGTGGCCGTCTCGTTCGACTGCTTCGGCACGCTGGTCGACGCGCAGCGACCCGCCGAGCCGTGGGTCGCGGTCGCGGACGCCCTCCGAGCGCGGTCTATATCGGTCCCGGACGACTGGGAGACTGCGTATCGATCGAGCCACGTCGAGGTCGAACCCCTCGCGGAACTCTCGCTGGTCGAGCACACGCAGGCGGCGCTGGCCAGTCGGGACGTCGAGGCTGACGCCGACATCATCCACGACGCACTCCTGGCCGCCTTCGACGGGCCGGTGGCGGTGGTCGACGGTGCGCGCCCGGCGCTGCGCGCGGCTGCTCGGGGGAGTCCCGTCGGCGTGCTCTCGAACTGTAGCGTGCCGGGACTCGTCGAACGGACCCTGTCGCGGGCCGAACTGGTCGGCGCCGTCGACCACGTCGTGACGAGCGTCGACTGTGGCTGGCGCAAGCCACACGACCGCGCGTTTACGCACGCAGCAGCTGCCCTCGGAACCGATCTCGACTCGCTGATTCACGTCGGGGACGATCCACGAACCGACGGGGGTGGCCGGACGGCGGGTGTGACCGTCATTCTCACCACCGAGACGCCGCTGACCGCGGTACCGGCGAAACTGGAGGCTGGACCGTGACACTCGCGTCCGGGGCAGTTGCGGGTGCATTCCTCCTGGACGTCGCCGTGGGCGAACCGCCCGACCGAGTGCATCCGGTGGCCTGGTTCGGTCGGGTCGTCGGCACTCTCGACCGCGACTGGGGGCGACCACGCGCGGTAGGAGTCGTCCTCGCACTCTCCCTCCCCGTCATTGCGGCCGGGCTAGTGGGTATCGGTGTCGGAGTTCTCGGGAATGCTGACTGGCGAGTCGGTCTCGCGACGGGGGCCGTCGTGCTGTTCCTGACCACCAGTTTGCGTGCACTGCTCACTGCAGTGTACCGTGTCGACCGCCTCGCGACGTCGGACCTGCCGGACGCGCGGTCGGAACTCCGCGCACTTGCCGGCCGGGAGGCGACCGACCTCGACGCGGCCGGGATCCGGAGCGCCGCACTCGAGAGCCTGGCCGAGAACCTGGCAGACGGCCTGGTCGCACCGGTAACGGCGTTTGCGACTGGGGCGGTGCTTGCTGGAGCGGTGGGCGTCCGTTCGCCCTGGGTGCTCGCCCTCGCGTGTGCGTGTGCGGTCTGGCTCAAGGCGGTCAACACGATGGATTCGATGGTCGGTTATCCGCACAGACCCCTGGGATTCGGCGCGGCGAAGGCCGACGACGTCGCCATGTGGGTGCCCGCGCGGCTGACCGCGCTCCTGCTCGCAGCGTGGCTCCTCGCACCGGGGGCGCTGGTGCGGGCGCGCGAGTGGGCCAGTGACGTCCCCTCCCCGAACTCGGGGTGGCCCATGGGCGTGATGGCCGCCGGCCTCGACGTTCGCCTGGAGAAGCCCGGCGAGTACGTCTTACACGCTGACGGCGCGCCCCCCGCGGCCGGACACGTGCGGCGGGCGCTCGGTCGCGTCGCCCTCGCCGGCCTGTCGGCCTACGCCCTCGCGGGGGTGGTCGCGTGGTACTGACGGCCGTCCGCGGAGCACTCGGGTTCCTGACACGTTTGCCGATCGGTCGGACCGAGGAGGCGTGGCTGGCGCTCGGCGCGGCACCGGCCGCGATGGTTCTCGCCGGGTACGTCGTCGGCGGGCTCGTGGCACTCCCCTTCGCACTGCCCCTGCCAACGGTCACGCTCGGTCTCGCATACGTCGTCGCGCTCGTGGCCGTCACGGGCATCACGCACCTCGACGGCCTGGCCGACCTCGGGGACGCGGCAGCCGTCCACGGTGAACCCGCCCGACGCAGGGAAGTCATGGGCGACGCGAGCCTCGGGGTCGGCGGCACGGTCGCGGTCGCGGTCGACGTTCTCGGGCTGACGCTCGCAGGCGTGGCACTCGCCGGACTCCCGATCCGGGTAGCGCTGGGACTGGTCGTCGCGAGCGAGGTGGGCGCGAAGCTGTCCATGGTGGTCCTGTCCGTCCTGGGGCGGGCGGCCCACGAGGGTCTCGGCGCGTCACTGACCGGGGCCCGCCCGCGTCACCTGATTGTTGCCGGCGTCCTCGCCGCCCCCGCGGCCGTCCTGGCCTGGCCGACCGTGGCCGGCGCGGTGAGCCTGGCGACCGCGCTGGCCGTCGCGCTCGGGATTCTCTGGTGGGCGCGCGCACGCATCGGTGGCGTCACGGGCGACGTCTTCGGGGCGACGAACGAACTCGCCAGGCTCGCGGCACTGCACGCGGGGGTGATCGCGTGGACGCTCTCCTGATGTGTGGCGGCCGCGGCTCGCGGCTGGGCGACGGCGAGAAACCCCTCCGGCCCGTCGGCGGCATCCCGATGGTCAGGCGCGTCGTGGACGCACTCGCGGACAGTTCCCTCGAACGAATATACGCCGTCACGTCGCCACAGGCGCCGGAAACAGCATCTCACCTCGAGTACCCGACCATCGAGACCGCCGGCGAGGGGTACGTTGCCGATCTCCAGACTGCCCTCGCGGACGACCGGATTTCACGGCCCGTCCTGACCGTGGCAGCCGACCTCCCGCTCCTCGACGGTCCGGTCGTGGACGCGCTGCTCGCCGACCACCACGGCGGCTCGCTCACTCTCGCCGTCCCCGTCGGTCGTGTCAGGGCACTCGGGTTCTCGGTCGACGCGACGGTCCGGCACGGGAGCATCCTGGTGCGTCCCGCCGGTCTCAACGTCGTCGGCGAGGGCAGCGACGCGCTCCGGCTCACGCGGGATCGTCGCGCTGCCGCGAACGTCAACCGGCCCGCGGACCTGCACCGCGCCGAGTGGCTCGTGGCCACGAACCGCTCCACGCCGTGACAAAAGTGTTATCGGCGTCCCGGTCGCGGTTCTCCGGACAATGGATCCGGACGCGGTCGACGACCTCTGCGAGGGAGACGGGGCTGGCCCCGGCACCGACTCCGGGGACCTCGTGGACGGCCGCGTCCCCCACGGCGGCGCAGCAGTGCCGTGGCTCCTCGATTTCAGCGCCAACGCGAACCCGAACTGTCCAGACGGGACCGCCCGGGTCTACGAGTCGTCGCTCGCGGCCGCGCGGTCGTACCCGGCCGACGACTACTGTGAGTACCGGGCCCGGGCCGCCGAGTACGTGGGCTGCGAAGGGACGGCTGTCGTTCCGACTGCCGGCGGCATGGGTGCCATCAGACTGGCCGTCGCCACCACCGTCTCCTCGGACGACGCCGTGCTCCTCCCGGCCCCGAGTTTCGGAGAGTACGCCCGCGAGGTCGGCCTCCAGGGCGGTCGGCCGGAGTTCGTCCCCGCGACGGACGTCCTGGAGACGGACCCGGACCCGTACGCGCTGGCCGTCGTCTGCCAGCCGAACAACCCGACCGGACGGGCCTACGACCCCGCCGCGCTGCGCGCCTACGCCGCCCGCTGTCGCGAGGCGGACACCGTCCTGCTCGTCGACGAGGCCTTCCTCGATTTCACGGACCTCGACTCGCTCGCCGGCGAACCCGGCGTGATCGTGGCCCGGTCGCTGACGAAGATTTTCGGACTGCCGGGACTACGGATGGGCTTTGCCGTCGCGACCGACACCCTCTGTGCGCGCCTCCAGGCCGCGAGGCCGACCTGGGGACTGAGCGCCCCCGCCGCGGCCGTCGGCGCCCACTGTCTCGAAGACGAGGCCTTCGTCGAGGCCACGCGCGAGCGGGTAGCGAGCGAACGCCGGCGGATGCGCGACCGCCTCGCGGCTCGTTTCGACGTGACACCGTCGGTGGCCCCGTACCTGTTGCTCGATGCGGGTAGCAGTGAGGCCGTCGACGAGGCAATCGACGAGGCCAGGGCCGCGTCGATCGCCGTCCGCGACGCCCGGACGTTCCGACGACTCGACAGCCACCTCCGCGTCGCCGTTCGCCGGGAGTACGAGAACGACCTGTTGCTCGACGCCCTCGATGTTTGAGGCGGCCGTTCGCGAGGGGGTCTGTCGCCTGTCCAACCCCGGTGCACGGTGGCTCGCGACGGGGTGGGACGGCGGGTACACGACCGCTGCTGCGGCCATCAACGTCTCCGTGCCCGAGGGCTTCGAGCGGACGGACCTGGCCGCATACGTCGAGGAGCGGCGAGGACGGGCAGGCTTCGAGGGGTCCGGCCCGGCGCTCCTGACCGGGCTCGACGTCACCCACGCACGCGGCGCCCGGGCCGAGGGCGTCACCGTCGTCGCGACGGCCGGCCTGTCGAATCCGGCGACGCTCCCCCTCGACCGTGCCTCGATGGACGACGCGGCCACCGGCACGTCTCGGCCGGACGACGACCAGGCCCCGCCGCCGGGAACGGTCAACCTCCTGGTCGGGACCGACCGCGCCCTGGCCGACGGAACGCTGGCGACGCTGCTCGCGACCGCGGTCGAGGCGAAGACGGCCACGCTCTCGGCCGCGACGGGGTTTACGGGGACGACCTCGGACGCGGTCGCGGTCGGCACCGACCCCACCGGCGAGTCCGTTCCCTTCGCGGGGAGCAGGACGCGGGTGGGCACGGCGACGCGGGCCTGCGTCCGCGACGCCGTCCTGGCGAGTCTCCGGTCGCGGTATCCCGACGGCAACCTCCCGGACGCGGTGGCCGACGCCGAGTACGGTACGGTGACCCGCCGGGAGACGTCCCAGTTCCGGCCGTGACGCGTCCGCCGACCGGATCCCGAAGTACAACAACTATTTACCTATTCCAAGCAGGATTGCACAGCATGCGACAGGCCACGTGGACTGCGGACGAACCGGAGGAGGGAGTCGCCCGTGGCGGACACTGAGCAGGATCCGGCGGCCGCGGCGATGGACGCGCCAGAGGCGCGGACGGAGAGCGAGGTCGTGCACGCAGTCGGCGTCGGTCCCGGGAACCCGGCCTTCCTGACCGGCCGCGCCGCGGACCGCCTCGCGGCGGCCGACGTCGTGGTCGGGTTCGAGACGGTCGTCGACGTCGTTCGGGACGCGACCGACGCGACCCTTCTCACCTGCGGGTACGAGGACGAAGCGGCCACGCTCTCGGCCTTCGGTGACCGCGTCGCCGACGGCGACGCCGGGGTCGCCGTCCTGATGGGCGACCCGAACGTCTCTGGCTACCAGTTCCTCGGCCGGGTCGAGGCCGCCCTCGACCGGCCGGTGCGGGTAATTCCCGGCATCTCGTCGGTACAGGTGGCCGCCAGCAGGGCCCGGACGCCGATCGAGCGGTCGACCGTCGTCTCGCTGCACCGCCGGGGCGCCATCGATCACGCTCTCGACCGCCTGGTGGACGCCGCCGGAAAGCGCCACCTGATCGCTATTCCACGGCCCTTCGACTGGATGCCGGCGGACGTCGCCGCCCACCTCGTCGACCGGGGCGCCGATCGGGACCTGGCCGCACTCGTCCTCGAACGGCTGACCCACGACGACGAGTCGGTCACCGAAACGACGCTCGGCGCCCTGGCCGCGGACGCGGACGGTGACGGCCCGGAAGACACCGACTTCTCGGACCTCTCCATCCTCGTCGTCCGGGCCGCGGAGGGCCAACTGTGACGGACGATTCCCCTCCGGGCGAGACCCCGTCCACTGCTGAGGAGACGGACCGCGGTGCGCTGGCCGCTCGGCGTATCGAGCAATCGGCGCCCGACGAGTTCGGCCTCGTGCAGGTCTGGTGGGGCGACGGCAAAGGCAAGACCACGGCGGCGCTCGGCATGGGTCTCCGCGCGGCCGGCCACGGCTACCGCGTCCACCTCCTCCAGCTCATGAAGGGCGGCACCGGGACCGTCGAGGACGTGCGGGGCGAGTACAACGCCATCGCGGCGCTCCCGGGGTTCACCTACGAGAACAGCGGTCACTACGGCTGGCACGGCTTCCACGACGGGTCGGACGACGACGAGCACGCCGCGCGGGCACGAGGCGGTCTCTCCCGCGCCCGTGAACTCGTCGAGGCCGCCGCAGACGCACCGCTCGACGAGCCCCTGGCGCTCGACGGCACACCGGACGACGGGGTCCACCTGCTGATCGTCGACGAGATCCTCTACGCTGCGAACCGCGGGCTGGTCGACCCCGACGACGTGGTCGCGCTGGTCGAGGCCAAACCCGACGACCTCGAACTCGTTCTGACGGGCGGCCACGAGTCGCCCGACTATCTCGAGGGACACGCCGACCTGCTCTCGGAGGTCCGCAAGCATCGCCACCCGATGGAGCACGGCCAGGGCGCCCGGAAGGGGACTGAGTACTGAGCGCGTGACCACCACCGTCCTCGTCGCCGGGACCGCGAGCCACGTCGGCAAGAGCACCGTCGCGGCCGGCCTGTGTCGCCTGCTCGCCGATCGCGGCGTGCGCGTCGCGCCGTTCAAGGCCCAGAACATGAGCAACAACGCGCGCGCGGTTCCCCGCGCCGGCCCCGAGGACGGCCCGGCTTTCGGGGAGATCGGCGTCTCGCAGTACGTCCAGGCCCGCGCGGCCCGCGTCAGGCCGCGCGTCGATCACAATCCCGTGCTGCTGAAGCCCCGCGGCGAGGGCGAGTCCCAGGTCGTCGTCCACGGCGAGGCCGTCGGCCACTTTTCGGCGGGGACCTACTACGACGACCACTGGGATGCTGCACTCGCCGCGGCGCGCGCCTCCCACGAGCGACTTGCCAGGGAAGCGGACGTGATCGTCGCCGAGGGTGCGGGATCCATCGCCGAGCCGAATCTCCGGGAGCGAGACCTGGCGAACGTCGAGACGGCGCGCTTCGCCGACGCGCGGATCTGCCTCGTCGCGGACATCGAACGCGGGGGCGCCTTCGCCAGCGTGGTGGGGACGCTCGAACTGCTGCCCGAGGACCTCCGCGAGCGCGTCGCGGGCGTCGTCATCACGAAGTTCCGCGGCGACGAGTCGATACTCCAGCCCGCGCTCGACGACCTCGAGTCGCGAACCGGCGTGCCGGTCCTCGGCGTCCTCCCGCACGACGATCCAGGCCTGCCTGCGGAGGACAGCGTCGACCTGCCGGACGCCGGCGAGACGGCGATTCGCGGGACCGACGACGGGGTCCCCGACGGCCGAAGCGTCACGGTCGGTGTCCCCAGGTTCCCCCGGATCTCGAACGTCACCGACCTCGAACCGCTGGCGCGCGAACCGGGCGTCAGGATCGCCTACCTTCCACTGTCCACCGACCTGGAGGCGGCGGGGAACGTCCGCGACGGCGGTGGGCCGGACGCCCTCGTCCTCCCGGGGACCAAGAACACCGTCGACGACCTCCTCGCGCTGCGGGAGACCGGCATGGCCGCCCAGATCCAGGCGTTCGACGGCCCGATCGTGGGGCTCTGTGGTGGCTACCAGCTTCTCGGTGAGCGCATCACGAACGCCGACGTGGAGTCGACGACGGACGTCGAGACGGTCGAAGGGACCGGGCGATTGCCGGTCGAGACCGCGTTCGCCGAGAGGAAGACCGTCGAACCCGTCGAGCGACGGCTCCGTGACGTCGGCCCGCTCGCTGGCGCGTCCGGACCTGTTTCCGGCTACGAGATCCACATGGGCCAGACGCGCGTCGTGGGCGAGGTCCTGCGACCGTTCGCGGGGAGTGGCGCGGCCACCGACCATGTGCTCGGTACCTACCTCCACGGCCTCTTCGAGAACGAGGCGCCCAGGCGGGCGTTCTGTGAGACCGTCTTCGAGGCCGCGGGCCTGGACGCCCCGAGCAGGGACACGTCCCGGCGCGATCCCGCCGACGCGGCTGCCGACCTGCTCCGGGAACACGTCGACGTCGGTCCACTCGGTCTGGGCGACGGCTGAGGCGTTCGTGTCGGCCGATCGCCATGCGAGCCTTTTTACGTGACGCCGAAGCACCACCGCTCGATGGTCGAGGTGTTCGCCGTCGCGAGCGGCAAAGGGGGCACGGGGAAGACGACGAGCACGCTCGCGCTCGGGATGGCACTCGCGGACGACTACGACGTGACCGTCGTCGACGCGGACACGGGGATGGCGAACCTGCTCTTTCACGCTGACCTCGCCGACGTCGAGACGACGCTCCACGACGCCCTCGCCGGTGAAACACCGGTCGGGGACGCAGTCTACGAGCGCTTCGGGATGCGGGTCGTGCCCTGCGGGACGTCGCTCGCGGGCTTTCGCGACGCAGACCCTGCCAGGCTCAGGGAGGTCGTCGCGCGCCTCGCCGCGGACACGGACGTCATCCTGCTCGACTCCGCGGCCGCGCTGGGGTCGCGCGCGGCCGTCCTGCCGATCGTCCTCGCCGATCGCGTCGTGGTCGTCCTCCAGCCGACGATCCCCTCGCTGTCGGACGGCCTCAAGGTCCAGGAGTACGCGACGACCTACGACACCGGCGTCGCCGGGACCCTCTTCAACCGGGTGCGCGACGACGAGGCGATCGACGCGATCGCCGAGAAGGCCGCCCGGTACTTCGAGGGCCCGACGCTGGCGACGATCCCCGAGAGCGACGCCGCGCGGGCCGCCCGGCGCGCGGGCGAACCGCTGCTCGCGTACGCGCCGGAGTCGCCCGCGGCCGACGCGTTCCGCGAGGCAGCGGCCGGTATCGACGTCGCGGCGGGCGACAGCGGCGCCGTGGCCGATCGCTTCCGGAGCGCGGTCGTCCCCGAGGAGCCATGAAGCTTCCCCGCGGTCGCCTGCAGCGCCAGCGCGTCGTCGAAGACCTCGCGACGCCGCTGTCGAACGCCCTCGACGCCGACCTCACCGGCTACGCGCGCCTGGAGTCCCAGGACGCGCTGCTCCTCTCGGCGGACGGCGTCGGCGTCCTGACGTTCGACGGGGGCGTCCCGATCGTGGCGTATCACACCGGCACCGACGTCGGCGGGCCCGCCGCGCTGGCCGACCTCGCCGTCGCGGGGCCCTACCGGATCGAACTGTTCGAACTCGAGGCCGACGCCCTGGCCACGGTCCACGAGGCCGCGGACCTCCGCGTGCCGCCGGGCATGCCCGCCGAGCGGCTGGCTGGCGATCCCGAGCTGGCCGACCGAACGCGTGCAGCCGCGCCCGAACGGGCGGACCGGGAAACCGAGGCGGCACAGGACCGTGACGAACCGGGAGCGGTGGAGGCCTTCCTCGACGACGAGGCGAAGATCGCGGCCATCAGGGAGCGCGCCCGCGAAGAAGCGGAACGGCGCGCTGCAGAGTGGGGGCTCGACGAGATTGCGTCGGACGAAACGGACTGATAGCCCGCGCCGCAGTGCTCAGATGTTGATCGGGATCCACCAGACGCGACTCCGACCACCGACCTTCTTGCTGGTGACGTCGGTGTCATCCTGGAGGTCGTGGAGCTTGTTGAGCGCGGTGCGGCGCGAACAGCCCAGTTCGTCGGCGATCTCGCTGGCGGTGAGGGGCTCCGCGTAGTCGTCACGCGACTCGAACACGTCGGTGACGTCCGAGAGCGTAAACTCCGTGTCCCGTCCCTGGGGTGGCATACCCGGCAATTCGGGCCGCTCGCCCTTATTCTTTCCCACGAATGAATGGCCACGTACCGACGTGAGTTCGACGACCGAGCGCCTCAGGGACTGCCGACGAGGACGACCCGCAGGTCGTTGACGTTGGTGCCCGTCGCACCGGTCCTGAGCAGCCGGTCCACGCCGTCGAGATACCCGTACGCGTCGTTGTCATCGAGGGCCCGGCGAGCGTCGCTGTGGCGGCCGTCGGGGACGGCGTCGGCGTCGACGATCGCCCCTGCGGCGTCCGTGTTCCCGTCGATCCCGTCGGTGTCGACCGCGGCGACGATCATGTCGGCACCGTCGAGAGCGAGTGCCCCGGACAGCGCGAACTCCTGGTTCGGCCCGCCGTGTCCCTCGCCCTGGACGGTGACAGTCGTCTCGCCACCCGAGAGGAGCGCGACCGGTGGCTCGAAGGGCGTCCCGGACGCCAGGCACTCTGCGGCGATGCCGACGTGGACGGTCCCGACCTCGCGTGCCTCGCCCTCGATCCGCGAGGAGAGGATCCTCGCGTCGTAGCCCGCGTCGCCGAGCGTGGCCGCGGCGGCGTCGAGGGCAGTCCGATTCGCTGCGAGGACGTGCGTGCTCACGTGGTCGAAGGCCTCGGGATCGCCGGGGGTCTCGGGCCGATCGCCGGCCCGGCCACGACGCAGCACGCGCTCGACTGACTCCGGGAGCGCGAAGTCGTTCTGGTCGCACACAGCCGCGGCGTCGGCGTACGTCGAGGAATCGGGGACCGTCGGCCCGCTCGCGACCGTGTCGAGGCGGTTGCCGACGACGTCGCTGATGACGAGCGACGCTGCCCGCGAGGGTGCGAGGGCACGAGCGAGTTGCCCACCCTTGATTTGAGAGACGTGTTTGCGGACGGCGTTGATCTCGTCGATCGTCGCACCGCTGCGCAGGAGGCCGTCGGTCAGTTGTTCGTACTCCTCGAGGGCGATGCCCTCGGCTGGCGCACACAGGAGCGCACTCCCGCCGCCGGTGACGACGACGAGGACGAGGTCGTCCGGACCGGTCGCCGCCGCGCGATCCAGGAGTTGGCTCGTGCCCGCGACGTTCGCCGCCGACGGGAGGGGGTGAGTTCCCTCCTGGACCTCGATTCGTGCCGTCTCGACCGGGTCGTCGGTGACGACGAGGCCGCCGTCGATGGCATCGCCGAGTTCGGCTTCGAGCGCCGCCGCGACGTGGCCGGCCGCGTTGCCGCCCCCGAGGACGATCAGGTCCTCGACGGCCGCGAGGGCGTAGGTCTCGTTACCGATTCGCAGTGCGTCCCCGTCGAGGGAGACGGCGCGCTCGACGACGCGCGCCGGGTGGGCCGCCGCGATGCCGTCCGCGACGGCGTGGAGGGCGTGCTCGTGACGCGTCGAGCGCGCCAGTTCCTCGCGATTGTCGATCACTGGAGAGACGTGGGGCGCCTGGCCCCTTAACTGTCGACGCTGTCAGCGACGGACGGGGCCATGTTCTTCACGGTCAGGAGGTCACTGCCGGCCTGGCCTCGATCGCCGTGACGATACCCAGGAGGGCACTTCGGGACTCGACGACCGGGAGTCCAGCCGCGTCGACCAGTTCCAGGGGCTCCTGGGTCAACCGACAGCCCAGCTGCTCGTAGTGGGCGTCGGCGCGCCAGTCGAGGACGCGCGCGATCGGACCGATGTCGCTCTGCCCGTGTTCCAGCAGCAGGATCCGACCCTCGGGCCGACAGACCCGGGCCATCTCCCGGAGGGCAGCGACGGGATCTGGGAAGGTGCACGTCGACAGCGCCGAGATTACTGTGTCGAAGCTGTCGTCGGGGAAGGCGAGTGACGCCGCGTCCATCCGGCACAGCGATCCCTCGCGGCCGAGACGATTCAGTTCCTCGCGGGCGTTCGCCAGCATCGCCGGCGAGAGGTCGACGCCCACGAAGTCGACGGACTCGGGGAGGTACGGAACGTTGGTACCTGTGCCGCAGGCCACGTCGAGGACGCGACCGCGGGCGTCGCTGAACTGCCGGCGGCGAAACCGGCCGGTGAACAGCCGGTCAAGCCAGGCCCACCGGGCGAAGCGGTCGGCGACGTCGGCGTAGGTTGCCTGGACGTCGCGGGCGGACTTGTGGCGGTCGGCCGCGGGAGTCCCGTCACCGGACGGGGCTGCCCCCGCATTCTCGTCCGGGGGCTGGGGTGCGATCATTGGCGTGATCAGGTTCCGGTTCGGCATCGGCCGCCAAAAAACGACGGCGTGGGTCTCGGGTCGTGCGGGACGGGCCTACGTGGCGTCGTCCGTTTCCTCGGGTGCCGCCCCGCGCACTCGGGCGCGCTGCTCGGCGACGAGGTCGAACTCGGACTCGACGTCGCCGAGCACGAACAGGGCGTAGTAGCGCAGGTAGCTCTTGACGGGCACCTGGGCGAGCGCCGCGACGGCGATCACGGCGAGCGCGTAGGCGATCCCCACGACGACGAGGATCGCGATCCCGGCCAGTTCCGAGGCGAAGACGAGGGTCACGCCGCCGATGACGAACAGAATTCCGAAGGGGATGAGGAGGACGAGCGCACCGAGGGCCGTGGCGATCCCGACGGCCACGCCGCCGACGATGGAGAGGAAAAAGCCCGCGACGGCGTACGCGAGGTACTGCTTCCACTGGCTCGTGATCGTCGGCCAGAGGCGGCGCCAACCGGCGAGCACGCCACAGTCTTCGAGAATCATGACGGGGACGACGAAGACGGTCGTGAAGCCGTTGACGAGACCGACGACGACGGCGAGCACCAGGAAGAGCGGGAGGAGAACGAGGAAGGCGCCAACCATCGCCCCACCACCGATCGGGACGCCGAGGAGCGGGAGGAGGAACGGGGCTGCGAGCAGTGCGACGCTCGCCAGCACGAGCAGCCCGACGACGAGGCGAAAGCCGAACAGCCGGAGACCCTGGCGCCACCGCCGACTCCAGTAGCGCCGGATGGTCACCGTCTCCGTCCGCAGGGACTCGACGAAGACGAACTCCATGATCGACGCGACGAGCACGAAGCCCAGCCCCAGCAGGGCCAACACGCCGACGATTCCACCGATCAGCAGCCAGGCCTCCGGGCCGAGGTCCACCGTCGGTGCGCCGGTCCCTGGCGTCGGGCCGCCGTCGCCACCCCCACCGCCGAAGGACCACGAAAACACGTTCGTTCCGGTACCACCAACGAAGAGGGCCACCACCGCGAGCTTCGCCCACGTCGTCCGGTCGACGGGGGTGAGAAACGAGCGCGTGGCGTCGAGGGCGTCGTCGAGGTCGTCCAGGGCGTACAGGGCCATGTCTCCCCGTACGACGGCATCACTTATGAATACTGTCTGACAGCCATGCCCGACCGGTCACGACGCGCGACGGAATCGCCCGCGAGGCCCACTCCGGGACGCTGCTCAGCCGTCCGTCGACAGCCGTCTCGCCCGCCACTCCCAGGCGAGTTCGAACCCCAGCCAGCACGCCAGCCACGTGCCGACGAGCAGCGCGACGAGCGCCGTGGAGGACAGCAGGTGCAGGTGGCTGGTCAGGGCCACGAGCGTCGGGTACAGCAGAGCACCGGCTCCGACCGCCGTGACGAGGCCCGCGAGGCCACAGGAACAGTGCTCGACCGTTCCGAGGCGGTCGCTGGCCGCCGGTCCGGTTTCCTCCCGGCCCGGGCGGACGCGGCGGCCTCCACGTGGTGTGTACACACGTACCACCCTCGACAAAACCTTGTCTCCGGTCGACAATAAGCGTTCCGCGGCTGCGGCCGAAGGGGATGTGGACCTGCTCGTCGGCCCGGCGGAGCGAGGCCGGTGGAACTGCGAACCTCGGTGGTCACCCGGTCGCCTGCAGCACGAGCTGTAGCGCCTGGGGAAAGAGCACGCTCACGGCGATCTGTGACCACATGGTAAAGCTCGCTGGATACACGCGTGTCGATCGGACCTGGTCCAGCCGCCGCTCGATGTCGTTCAGCCGCTCTTCGTCTGCCCGCTCCGCGGTCGTGATCTCGTAGGGTTCCTCGATTGCGTCCCGGAGTTCCGCCTCGAGGGCCGCGATGTGTTCTTGCTTCTCCTCGTCCATCAACCGGTGGATCGCCAGCATGGAGTGGGCGATCGAGAGCACGCCGATCACCCAGGCGACCGTGAAGAACGCCGTCGTCGACGCCGGGATCCCACCACTACCCGCCGCCGCGGCGCCCGCCGTCGCACCGATGGAGTCCAGATACACGGGCCCGAAGGTGATGACGAGAAAGAGCAGCAGCCCGGCCGTGTAGAGGTAGTAGGAGCGCTTGAGGAGTTGCCCGAGCGGTCCGAACCCGCCCATGTTCTCCGGATCGTAGTAGAACAGGCCGACGTCGGCCGCTCGCAGGCGCCGCGGGAGGGACACGTGGACGCTGATATACAGGAGGGCGAACTCCACGACGAACAGGAGGTAGACGTTCCAGATCACGATTCTGTGGATCAGCCCCGGGACGCCGACGACCGAGACGAGCATCGGCGCCATGTAGAACAGGACGTGGGCCGTGAGTAGCACCGCGCCGACGGCGTAGACCGCGACCTTCGCTCGCGGGGAGACGGCCCGTTCGAAGGCACTCAGGTCGTCCCCGGGGGTGCGGTCGGACAGGTCGAGTCGTTCTAACGCGTTCGCGTACCCGTCGCTCATGTAGCGGATCCCCAGCACGGCGAGGGCGAGCCCGGGTATCGAGGCGACCGCGGTGGGCGTCGAGACGAAGATGTGGGGGCCGATGGTGAGGTGGAAGATCGTGTTCACGACGCCGAAGTCGTACACGAGGATCGCCGCCAGCAACAGGTAGGGCGGATAGACGGCCGGGCCGGGCAGGGCCCGCGAGAGCCGGTCGAATCCGAGGCCGCTGGCGATCTGCTCGACGAACGGCCGGTCACGAAACTGCGACTCGTCGGCTGCCATTTCGCTCGACTGCTGTGTCCCCGTTCGTAAAACCTGTCGTGGTTTCGGCGCGTCGATCGGGGTGATCTCTCGGAGCCGCGTTCGTGCATATCGCACTCCGCGGCGACGACGCGTGTTCCCCAGCGGGCACGTGGACGACACTTTCGATTACCTTCGCAGCGTTCGACCCCCTTGATGGGATACCCGGGCCATGGGGCGTTGGATCATCCGTGGCCCGCAGGCCCTGGAAGGCTACCTGGTGCGACGCCCACCGACAGTGGACCGGACGGCACCCCTCACACCGAGAGCCGGTTCAGGACCTCCGAAAACGGATCTCCAATGAGTGACATAGATCACTAACAACTTATATTCTTATATTATCGTATTTCTAGTGAATACGGTATATTTATAGAATTCTGCTAATTACTCACTTGCCGCAGCGACCACTGGAGATCAACGCCGTATCGAGGCGTTTTTGTTGGGAATTTCAGGAGAAATCCGTCTACCGGCCCCCACAAAATGTATCGATAAAAAATAACAAAATATGCCGACATAGTTGGAGGTGTATATTGGTACCTAGGGCGTCTTAAGGTCTGAAATACGCTTTCTATCTAGACATCTCGCTTCGAAGCCGGCCGAGAGCCAAAAATAGAATAATCGAAAGAAGATATACTACAATATCTGATTGGTATATATAATAGACAATATATAAATACATCCTGGACAGTCTGGTCCGCGCGGTGGGTACTCATTCGGCGCCGCGCTGCTGGGGGGGGGACGAACTGCCCCGCCACAGCGAAAAAACAGGATGGCTACCGACCCTCCCTGATATTACAGACCTACCCTTGTAATGTACTACTGTCCAGCATTCGGATCTGGCGCCCCCACAGCCTCGCGGACTGCAGATCGCCCGAGCGATGTCGACAATGTGGATTTGACACCGTCAAATCGATGTGCGTGTGCCTCTCACACGTGGCGGTCCAGGAGCGGGAATCGCAGGTCTGACGGGACCCTCCGGGGACCACGACCGGAGCGAGCCGAAGCGAAATTTGAATTGGTCAAATCAGGCGTCGGCCGGTCAGCACGATGTCCACCGAGGTGCGGAAGCAACGCTTTTGATCCCTCCCGAACTTCGTACGGTGTATGCCACCCATGACCGACGAGGAAATCGACGAGTTCCTCAAAGACACCGAGCAAGAGCCCTGGGGGCGTTGCATCGCCGAGCTGGCGACGCTGACGCCTGACGGCAAACCCTACGTCAACCCCGTGTGGTACGAGTGGGAAGACGAGAAGATCTACCACCTCGGGAAGCCGAAAGCGCAGTACGTCAAGAACATCAAGGAGAACTCGGACGTCTACGTCTCGATCGACAAGCAGTCTCCCCCCTACGCTCGCGTGAACGTCGTCGGAACCGCAGAGATTGTCTCCGAGGAGTGGACCGACCGCTGGGAGGAGATGACCAAGAACGCGACGAAGTACTACATGGGAGAAGACGCACTCGAGTACCACGAAGAGCGCCTCGAATACCCGATTTCCGTCGTCGAGGTGACCCCCGAGAAGATGAACAGCTGGAAGGTCACCGACTTCCCGCCGGACCGGACGTTCCGCGCGGAAGCCAAGTGGCACGACGAGGACGACTGAGCGGACGATGGCGACGAAACCGATCATCGACGCGCACGCCCACGTCGACGAGGTCGACGCCTTCGGCTGGCACGACCCGCCCGAGAAGCTGATCGGGCTGATGGACGAGGCCGGCATCGACGTGTCCGTGGTGACGACCTACGCCGACGAGCCCGGCCCGGAGGACGGCGTCAGCCGCCTCCTGGAGTACGTCGACGCCTATCCCGACCGCTTCGTCGGGTTCCCGCGAATGGACCCGCGATGGGGCCAGGAGGCCATCGACACGTTCGAGCGGATGATCACGGAACACGACATGCGGGGACTGAAGCTCCACCCGGTGAGCAACCTCTCAAACCCCTTCGCCGACTTCACCGTCGAGATGCTGGACGTCGCGGCGGACCTCGACGTGCCGGTCCTGCTCCACTCGGGCGACCGCATCATGTGTCTGCCCCACCAGATCGGCGAGGCCGCGGATCGGACCGACGCGACACTGATCATGGGCCACGTCGGGGGCTTCTTCAACGCCCGCGAGGCGGTCGACGTGGCCGCCGAGCACGACAACGTCGTCCTCGAGACCTCGGCGTTTCCCTACCCCCGCGTGATCCAGGAGGCCGTCGACCGGCTCGGCGCCGACCGCGTCATCTACGGGAGCGACCAGCCAGCGGCGAACCCCCAGGTCGAACTCGAAAAGATTCGCGTGCTGGACCTCACGGACGACCAGCGTCGCAAGATCCTCTACGAGAACGCGGCGGCGTTGCTCGACGTGGACGTCGCCACGGGAGGTGTCGCACAGTGACGTTCGACGCGAACGCGAACGTCGGACCCTCGGTCTACGACGACTTCGAGTTCGAGCCGACCTTCGACGCGCTCGAGGCCGCTCACGACGAAGCGGGGATCGACGGCGGCGTCGTCGCCCCACTGAAACCGCCGGAACTCGACTTCGCCGCGGCCAACGAGCGCCTCGCGGACGACGTCGCCGACCGGGCCGACTACGTGGGGATCGCACGCGTCGATCCGCGCGTGGACGACGCCGTGGCGCAGGCCGAACGCGCCGTCGACGACCTCGGCCTCGCCGGGCTGAAGCTCCACCCCTGGGAGGAGTCCCTCTCGATCACCAGCCCGATGGTCGAGCCCGTGCTCGACATCGCGGCCGACCGCGACGTCCCGGTCTGGATCCACGCCGGCTATCCCGGCGTCTCGCACGCACTCTCCGTCCGGAGCGTGGCCCAGGACTACCCGTCCGTGTCCTTCGTCCTCACGCACGGCGCACAACTCGACATCAGCGGGCTGAGCCTCACCGACGCGCTCCTGCTCGCGGCGGACACCGAGAACACGTACTTCGAACTCTCCGGCGTCTACCGCCGCGACCTGATCGAGGACCTTGTCGAGCGCATCGGGGCCGATCGGGTCGCCTTCGGCACCAACGCGCCGTACTTCCACCCCGTCGTCGAGACGTCCCGTGTCACCACCGCAGCCCTCGACGCAGCGGCCACGTCGGCCGTCCTCGGCGAGACGATCCAGTCGCTCGTCGACTGACGCAAACCCCCGTTTTCAGTAGTCTTCGATCGCGCGAGTCAGCACGTCGACCGCGATCGAGAGGCTCGCTTCGTCGATGTCGAAGCCGGCCGTGTGGTGGCCGGAGGGGTGGTCCGTGCCGACGATGAGGTAACTGCTCTCGCCGCCCCCCTCGGAGACGGCGTCCATGAGGTACGTCGCGTCCTCGCTGGCGCCGAAGTCCGCGACCGGGATGGTCGTGTCGACGCCGGCGACGTCGGCGGCGATCCCGGCCACGTGCTCGCGCAGGGCTGGATCGCTGTCGGCACGCGGTGCCTCCGAGAGCAGTTCGACCTCGCCCCGGCAGTCGTGCATCTCCGCGCTGGCACGGAGTCTGCGGTCCACCTCGTCGTACATGTACTCCGCGAGGGCGTCCGTCTCCGCCCGGACCTCGACGTCCATCTGGGCGTCGGCCGCAACGACGTTGATCGCGTCACCGGCGTCGATCGTCCCGACGTTGACCCGGGTCAGTCCCCCCTCGTGACGCGGGATGGCGTACAGCGACTGGACCGCCGCTGCCATCCCCTGGATGGCGTTCGCGCCCTCGTTCGGTGCCCGCCCGGCGTGGGCCGAGTCACCGGTGACCGTCGCCGAGAGCTCCTTCACGCTCAGCGGTTTTTCGACGCCGGCGACGACGTCTCCCGTTCCGTGGCCGAGCCCCAGGTGGACGGCGAAGAGGGCGTCGATTCCCTCGACGTGCGGGCTCTGTGCCATGGGCTTTCCGCCGCCCAGCACTTCTTCCGCAGGCTGGAAGAACACCGTGAGTCGGCCCGCAAAGTCCGATGCAGCGATGGCCGCCAGGACGCCGAGGCCGATCGCAGCGTGACCGTCGTGCCCGCAGGCGTGCATGTAACCCTCGTTGTCCGAGCGGAATCCGTTGGCTGCCGGCGCGTGCTCGTCGTCGGCCGCCTCGGTGATGGGCAAGGCGTCGATGTCGACGCGCAGGCCGACGTGTGGGCCGTCGCCACGATCGAGGACTGCCACGCAGCCGGTCGCGTCGTCCATGCGGTCCAGCGTCGCTGGATCGGCACCGCGTTCACGGGCCCGCTCGCGCCACTGCTCGCGCTCGGACGCCGGTGGCAGGTGCATCCGGGCGGCTGGGTCCATGCCTTCGGCCCCGACGTGGATTTCGTCGACGCCGATGTGCTCCAGGTGGTCGACTATCCGGGCGGTCGTCCAGTACTCACACCACGAGGGCTCCGGATACCGGTGGAACTCTCGCCGGCGGTCTACCAACTGCGTGGCCTGCGACGTCATCTGCTGATCCATTCGGCTGTCCACCCCATCAGGCTTGTGGAGCAACCCGGCCCCTCTGGTTTTGACTCTCCCAAAAGCTGATGTGCACCGAGCAACTACGAGGGGCAATGACACCCGGCGACGAACCCAGGCGGATCGAATCGGTCGACAGAGCCTGCGAGATCATCGGCGTGCTCCGCTCGACCGGTGGCGCGACCGTCTCCGAAGTCGAATCGCAGGTCGACCTGTCGCTCGGGACGGTCCACACCCACCTGGCGACGCTCAAGGCGAACGACTTCGTCATGCAGGTCGGGACGGAGTACCGCCTGAGCCCCCGCCTGGTCACGCTGGGCGAGCACGTTCGCAACCACTCTGACCTGTACAACGCGGGGCGTGCGAAGGCGGACGAACTCGCCGAGGAGACGGGCGAGGCGATCAACCTCATGACCGAGTACAACGGCCTGCGGGTCATCCTCTACCAGGCCTTCGGGCAGAACGCCGCCGGGACGGAGTACCACGTCCGCAACCGGGAGGAGCCCGACCGGTACCTCCACTACTCCGCCACGGGCAAGTCGATGCTCGCCGGCTTCTCCGAGGAGAAAATCGACCGCATCGTCGAGGAGCACGGTCTCGACGCCCGGACGGAGAAGACGATCACCGACGTCGACGAACTGCACGCGGAACTCGAGGAGATCCGCGAGCGTGGCTTCGCGCTCAACGACGAGGAACAGGTGAAGGGCCTCCGGGCCGTCGGTGCCGCGATCACCGATCAGTCGGGTGAAGTCGTCGGCTCGATCAGCCTGAGTGCGCCGAAACACCGCCTCCCCGAGGACAGGTTCACCGGCGAAATCGCGGACCTCGTGACCAACGCAGCGGACCTCATCGAACTGAACCTCCGGACGCGGTCGCGCGACCTATAGCCGGTGTGAGCCCGACGAGATCGTCTTCAGGTTCGTGTAGTGTTCGAGGGCCTGGATGCCCTTCTCCCGCCCGATGCCGCTCTCGTTGATGCCGCCGAAGGGCGTGTCGACGCCACCGGCGTACCAGTCGTTGACGTAGACGTGGCCTGCCTCGACCGCTCGCGTGACGCGTTCGACGCGCCCGTGGTCGCTCGTGAACACGCCTGCGACGAGGCCGTACTTCGTGTCGTTGGCTAGGCGGATCGCCTCGGCTTCGTCGGCGAAGGTCATGACCGAGAGGACCGGCCCGAAGATCTCCTCCTGGGCGATCCGCATGTCCGGGGTGACGTCGTCGAAGACGGTCGGCTCGACGTAGAACCCGGGCCGGTCGAGGGCCCGGCCGCCTGCGACGAGCGAGGCACCCTCCGCCTCGCCGATCTCGACGTAGGAGACCGTCTTCTCGAACTGTCCCTCGGAGGTCACCGGGCCGAGGTCGTGATCGTCCATCCCCGGCCCGACGGTGAGGTCGGCGACGCCTTCCAGGAGCCGGTCGAGGACCTCGTCGTGGAGCTCCTCCTGGACGAGCAACCGCGAACTCGCGCTACAGCTCTGGCCCGCGTTGGTGTAGATGCCGGTGCGGATCGACTCGACCGCGTTGTCGAGGTCGGCGTCCGGGAACACGATAGCAGCCCCCTTCCCGCCGAGTTCGAGCGTCGTCGGGGTGATCTGCCCGGCGGCCTGTTCCATGACGTGCTGGCCCGTCTCCCGGCTCCCGGTGAACGTCACGATGTCGACGTCGGCGTGCGTGACGAGGGCCTCGCCCGCGACCGGCCCGAACCCGGGAACGACGTTCAGGACGCCGGCCGGGAGGCCCGCCTCGACGGCGAGTTCGGCGACGAGCAGCGCCGTGAGTGGCGTCTGCTCGGCGGGCTTGACGACCACGGCGTTACCCGCCGCGAGCGCGGGTGCCGTCCCGCGAGCCAGCTGGGTGATGGGGTAGTTCCAGGGCGTGATCTGGGCGCTGATCCCGCGTGGCTGGCGAATCGTCTTCGAGTTCCAGGCGCCGTCGCGGGGGTAGGTCTTTCCGTGGAGTTTGTCGGCCGCACCGGCGTAGAACTCGAAGTACCGTGCCGCGGTGTCGATGCTGTCCCGGGCATCGGAGAGCGGTTTGCCCTGGTCGTGGGTCTCGACGCGCGCCAGTTCCTCGCGGTGCTCCGTGAGGAGGTCCGCGAGCGAGGAGAGCCGCCGCCCGCGCTCGACCGGCGACAGACCGGCCCAGTCCTCGAAGGCGGCGTCCGCCGATGCGACGGCCGCGTCCACGTCGGCGTCCGTCCCCTCCGCGACCGCGGTCAGCGTCTCGCCCGTACTGGGATCGACCGTCTCGAACGTCCCGCCGTCGGCCGCTGGGGTCCACTCGCCGTCGACGAACAGGTCGTACGCGTCCCTGACTGCGTCGGCACTCATGGGGATCGCCTCACCACGCAGCCTCCAGGATCGTCACCACGTCTGCCTCGGTGACGTCCCGCGGGTTGTTCGCGATCGGGAGGTCCTGGACCGCCTCGGCGGCGATGGTCTCGAAGTCTGCGCGGTGGACCGCGGTCTCACGGAGCGAACTCGGCGCGTCGAGTTCGTCGCGCAGGTCCTCGATCGCTTCGATGGCGAGTTCGGCCGCCTCGCGGTCGCTGTCGGCCTCGTGGGCGACGCCGAGGGCGTCGGCGATGAGGGCCTGGCGCTCGACGGTCTCGGGGAGGTTGAACCGCATGCCGTGGGGGAGGACGATGGAGTTGGCGTCGCCGTGAGGGACGCCGAACTTGCCGCCGAGGACGTGACAGATGGCGTGGTTGAGACAGACGCCCTTCTCCATGCCGAACCCGGAGAGGGCACTGGCGACCAGCGCGTCGCCGCGGGCCTCGACGTCGTCGGGGTTCTCGATCGTTCTCGGGAGGTGCTCGCTGAGCATCCGGAGCCCGTGGAGTGCCGTGGCGTCGGTGAAGGGGGTGTGGTGGCGCGAGTAGAGCATCTCGACGGTGTGGTCGATGGCGTTCATCCCCGTCGCCGCGATGATCGACGTCGGCGTGTGGACGGCGATCTCGCCGTCGTAGACGGCCGCGGTCGGAATCGCCTGCTCGTCGGTCACGATCATCTTCTCGCCCGTGTCGGGGTCGGTCACGGCCGCCGCCCCGTTGAGTTCGGCCGCCGACAGGGTCGTCGGGACGGCGGCGATGGGGATCTTCGGCGCCGTGAGATCCGGCGCGACCAGGTCACCGTCCTCGCGGACGACCTTGTAGTCGTGCGGGCTCCCGCCCTCGGCGCCGAGGATGCTGATGGCCTTGGCGGTGTCGTGGGCGCTCCCGCCGCCGACGCTGACGAGTAGGTCGGCGTCGCGGTCCTCGGCGAAATCGATCGCCGACTCGACGTTGGTCGTCGGGACGTGGGACTCGACGCCGTCGTAGACGCCGGCGAGCCGGTCGCCCAGGGCGGCCAGAATGGGTTCGACGACCGCGTCCGTACTCGCGGTCGTCGAACCGGCGACGATCACGGCGTTTTGCACGTCGTGGTCGTCGGCGACCGCCCCGAGTTGCTCGACTGTGCCTGGTCCGCAGTACAAGTCCGTCTGGGGAAAACGGTGGTGCTTCCCGGCCATACTCTCGTTAGCGGCCGTCTCGGTGAAAAACCTTCTTGCTGCGCGGTGACAGGGGTGCGCGGAGAGAAGCGCTTAATAGGGCGCACGGGGAGGCCTACCGTATGGTCAATCGCGACGAGCTAGTGGCGCTTCGACGCGAGTTTCACCGCCACCCCGAGGAGGGGTGGCAGGAGTTCTGGTCGACGTCGCGCGTCGCTGGCGAACTCGACGATCTCGGCTTCGCCTTGCACTTCGGCGCGGAGATTCTCGAGCCGGCACACCGGCTCGGCGTCCCGGACGAGGCGTCGCTGTCGGCCGCCAAGGAGCGCGCTCGGGCCTGGTCCGGCCCGGACTACTACGACCGGATCGGCGACGTGACGGGCCTCCTCGCGGAGCGGTCGTTCGGCGACGGCCCGACGGTGACGATCCGGTGTGACCTCGACGCGCTCCCGATCACGGAGGCCGCAGACGACGACCACCGACCGGCCAGCGAGGCCTTCGCGAGCGAGAACCCGGGGACGATGCACGCCTGCGGGCACGACGTCCACCTGGCCATCGCCCTCGGCATCGCCCACGCGCTGGACGAAGACGCAGGCGCGTTCGACGGGACGCTCAGACTGCTCTTTCAGCCCGCCGAAGAGGGACTGCGGGGTGGCTATCCCCTGTCACAGTCACCCTTCCTCCGGGACACCGACTACTTCTTCGGGTATCACGTCGGCCTCGGGCTCCCGTCCGGCGCGATCGCCGCCGGGGCCCGAGACTTCCTCGCGAGCACGAAACTCGACGCGACCTTCGAGGGCGAGTCCGCCCACGCGGGCCAGTCGCCGCAGGCCGGCCGCAACGCCCTCCAGGCCGCGACGACGGCCGCAGACAACCTGCTCGGCATCCCCCGGCACGGCGACGGCGCGACGCGGATCAACGTCGGGACGATCGAGGGTGGCACCACGCGCAACGCGATTCCGGCGGATGCCACGCTCGAACTCGAGGTCCGCGGCGAGACCACGTCGCTCAACGCCTACATGGAGGCCCACGCGACCCGGATGCTCCGGTCCGCGGGCGACGTCCACGACGTGTCGGTCGACGTCTCACCCTGCGGCCGAGCGATCGCGACCACGTCCAGTTCGGCCCTGGTCGAACTGACCGAACGTGGCCTCAGGGACTCCGGCGCCGTCCCCACCGTCCACCGACACCATTCCGTCGGCGTTAGCGAGGACGCGACGTACCTCATGGACGCCGTCGCGGCCAACGGGGGCGAAGCGACGTACCTCGTCGTCGGCTCCGACCTCCCGAGCGACCACCACACGGCCCGGTTCGACGTCGACGAGTCGGTCCTCCGCCCCGCCGTCGAGGCGTTCGCATACCTTCTCCGCGTCACGCTGCCGGACGACGTCTGACGGACGGTTGGCCGTTTCGGCCGGACCCGGCTCGCCGCGATCGGCCGACGCGCCCATATCTTTAAGCCTACCCCCACGGTGACAGTGCACATGGCGCTAGACGGGTACACGCCAGCACGTGTCATCGCCTCGCAGATACGGTCTGGCCGGCTCTCCCCGGTCGACGTCGTCGAGGACTGCCTGGACCGCCTCCACGAGCGAAACGACCGCACGAACGCGTTCGTCGAGATTCTCGACGAGGCGGCCCGCGAACGGGCCCGCGAAGCAGAACGAGCCATCGAGAACGGGGACCCGGTCGGGCCCCTCCACGGCGTCCCCGTGGCGATCAAGGACCTCTTCGACTTCAAGGAGGGCGTGCGAAACACCTTCGGCTCCGCCCCGTTCGCGGACTTCGTCCCCGACCGGAGTTCCACGTACGTCGCCCGCCTCGAGGACGCGGGCGCCATCGTCGTCGGGAAGACCAACACGCCGGAGTTCGGGCACAAGGGCACGACGGACAACCGCCTGTTCGGGCCCACGAGCACGCCCTTCGACCTCGATCGCAACGCCGGCGGCTCCTCGGGTGGCAGCGCGGCCGCCGTCGCCGATGGCATCGTCCCGATCGCCCAGGGCTCCGACGGCGGTGGCTCGATCCGGATCCCCGCCGCCTTCTGTGGCGTCTACGGCTTCAAGGCGACCTACGGCCGCGTCGCCCAGGAGATCCGCCCCGACGGCTTCCTCTCGCACACGCCCCTGATCCACTCCGGGCCGATCACGCGGACCGTCGAGGACGCGGCCGTGATGCTCGACGTGATGACGGGCCCCGATCCGCGCGATCCGCTCAGCGCGCCGGACGACGATCCCGACTTCCGGGGCGCCCTCGGCCGCGGCGTCGAGGACGTCAGCGTGGCTTACAGCCCCGACTCGGGTGGCTTCCCGATCGATCCGCGCGTCGAGGCAGTCGTCGACGACGCCGTGGGAGCCCTGGAAACGGCCGGCGCCTCGGTCGAGGCGATCGACCTGGACCTGGGTCACGACCAGCAGGAGCTCGCCGACCTCTGGCTCAGACAGATCGCGATGCTGTACCACTCGATGCTGGAGGGGTTCAAGGCGGAGGGCGTCGACCTGCTCGCGGACCACCGTGACGACCTCACCCCGCAGTTCGCCGACCTCGTCGAGGAGACCGCGGACATGAGCGTCGTCGACTACAAGCGCGACGAACTCGTCCGCACCGAGGTCTACGACGCCATCCAGGACGTCTTCGACGACTACGACCTCCTGGTCACGCCCACGCTGTGCGTCCCGCCCGTCGAGAACAACCCCGACGGACCGACCGTGGGGCCGACCGAGGTCGCAGGCGAGGCCATCGACCCCCTCATCGGCTGGTGTCCGACCTACCTGACGAACTTCACGGGTCACCCCTCGGCGTCCCTCCCTGCCGGGCTGACCGACGGGGGCCTGCCCGTCGGGATGCAACTGATCGGCAACCGGTGGGCCGACGAGGACGTCTTCGCGGCCAGCGCCGCCATCGAGCGCGTCCGGCCGTGGCACGACGCCTACGTCGACGGCATCGTGCGACCGTAAGACACACCCTCGCGGTCTCTCTACACAGACCATGCCGACTCTCACCGTCACCGTCCTCGGCGCCGGCGTCATGGGCGACCTCCACGCGAACGTCGTCGCGGGTCATCGGGGAGCCTCGCTCGCGTCCGTCGTCGACGTCGACGAATCGGCGGCGACCGACGTCGCGGAGCCCCACGACGCGACGGCGCTGACCGACGCAGACAGCGCACTCGAATCGGCTGACGCGTGCATCATCGCGACCCCAGAACCGACGCACGCGGACCTGCTCGAACGGGCCGTCGCCGCGGACTGCGCCGTGCTCCTGGAGAAGCCGATCGCCGGCGAACCGGCCGACGTCGAACGGATGGCAGCGACCGCCGCGGAGACGACCGTCCCGATCCTCCCGGGACACCTCCTGCGGTACGAGCCGCGGTACGCCGAGGCGCGGCGGGCCGCCCGCGACGGGGACCTCGGCGACCTGCTCTCGCTGTCTGCTCGGCGGGCCATCCCCCGAGCCTGGTCCGAACGGATGGGCGATCGGATCCACCCGGTCAAACAGATCGGGACCCACGACGTCGACCTCCTCCGCTGGATCGCCGACGCCGACGTGACGCGGGTCCGGGCGACGGCGACCGAGCGGGAACTAACGGACCTCGGGATCCCCGACGCGATTCACGCGACGCTTTCGTTCGACTCCGGCGCGACCGCCTCGGCCCGGTTCATCGGACTCTGGCCCGAGGCCTTCCCCGCCGAGATCGACGCCAGGATGGAGGTCGTCGGCTCGAGTGGTGGCTCGATCGTCCAGGTTCCGGCCGGCGGCCTCGCCGTCGCCGACGAGACGACGACCTACCCGGACACGGCCTACTGGCCGGCCGTCCACGGTCGCACGACCGGTGCCCTCCGCTCCCAGTTCGATCACTTCCTCGCGGTCGCCGACGGCGCGAACCCGCAGATCACGATGGCCGACGCGATCCGCACGTTCGAGATCACGGACGCCATCGTCGAGGCCCTCGACGTCGACGGCTCGGTTGCGACCCCGGCCTGAATCGGGCGGGCCACCCGACCCGAAATTTCATCACGGCCCTCACACTCTGGCTATCCATGTTCGATCTCGACGGCGAGACGGCACTGGTGACCGGTGCGAGCCGCGGCCTCGGTGCGGAGGCCGCGCGACAACTGGCGGCGAGCGGGGCGGACGTCGCGGTGAACTACCCAACTCCGGACGAGCTGGACGCGGCCGAGTCGGTCCGAACGGACGTCGCCGACGCCGGTGGGACCGCGATCACGGTCGAAGCGGACGTCTCGGACCCGGCTGCCGTCGACCGGCTGTTCGCGACCGTCGCCGACGAACTCGGGCAGCCGACCGTCCTGGTGAACAACGCGGGCATCGGCGTGGCCGGTCCGATCGAGGAGATTTCCCCGGAGGACCTGGACCGCGTCCTCGACGTCGACCTCAAGGGCGTCTTCTACTGCTCGCAGGCGGCCGTCTCGCAGATGGACGACGACCCCGACGATCCGCCGCGCATCGTGAACGTCACCTCCCAGCTCGCGTTCAAGGGCGCCCCGGAGCTGACCCACTACTGCGCCGCGAAGGGGGGCGTCGTCTCGTTCACGCGGGCGCTCGCGAGGGAGGTCGCGCCGGGCATCCTGGTCAACGCGGTCGCCCCCGGACCGATGAACACCGAGATGCTCCACGCTGGCACCTCCGACGAGTGGCGCGCGGCCAAGCGCGAGGACGTGCCACTCGACCGGTTCGGCGAGCCCGAAGAGGTCGCGCCGTCGATCTGCTTTCTGGCGTCCCGGACGAGCGACTACTACACCGGCCAGGTCCTCAGTCCGGACGGCGGCGACGCGATGCACTGACCCGAGTCGGCGACGCGGACCGCAGTTCTTCTCACGAACCTAAGGATATAAGTTCTCGACTACGAATGAGTGCGTATGCCTTCCAAGGGCAGCCAGTCACGTCGGCAGTTTATCAAGTACGGCGCAGCTAGTGTAACCGCAATGACGCTTGCGGGCTGTAGCGGCGACGGTGGCGACGGTGGCGACGGCGGGAGCGGTGGCGACGGAAGCGGCGACGGTGGGAGCGGTGGCGACGGGACCGCAACGAGTCCCAGCGACGACACGCTTCGCGTCGCGGCGACCATGCCGTCGGCGCTCGACGACCTCGGCTGGTCGCAGGCCGAGTCCCAGAGCATCCGGAACGCCGTCGACAACCTCGACGGCGTCGAACTCACCAACATCGTCGGTGCGGTCACGTACGACAACACCGAGTCGGTCATCAGCGACCTGGCGGCCGACAACGACGTCGTCATCGCCGACTCCAACGGTCGGCTGGGAACCGGGACGCTCGCCGTCTCGCAGGAGATGCCGGACACGCACTTCATGACCCGGAACACGGCGCTCCCGCCGGACGACCTCCCGGAGAACCACATCGTCTACAACCAGCACCTCGGGATGGTCGGTGGCCCACAGGCCTACGCCGCCTCCCTCCTGCCCGGCACGGAGACGCTGGGCATCGTCGACTCGCTACCCGTGCTCGTCCGCGAACACGCACTCCGGGGCGCGAAGTGTGGCATCGAGGCGGCCGAGGGCGAGGAACTCCTGATCAACTGGATCAACGCCTGGTACGACCCGGAGGCGACCCGCCGGAACACGCAGTCGCTCATCGACCAGGGCGCCGACGCCATCCTCAACGGGACCAACGGCGCCGTGCAGGGCCAGGTCGCCGCCGAGAACGACATCATGGCCGTCGGCTACGGGATCGACATGTCCCAGGCGGCCCCCGAGGGCTACGCCACCAGCATCCTAATGCACCCCGAACCGATCTTCGAGGAAGGGCTGGTCGCCGCCCGCGACGGCGAGTGGGCGGACTACTGGAACCGCTACGACAACCACCACCCGTGGGCGCCGAAGGACTACGCCGGCGAGGGGACGATCGGCCTCGCCGACTGGCACGACGACGTGCCCGAGGACGTCCGCAGCCAGGTCGAAGACTACGTCGAACAGGCCGACAACTACGAGATCGAGTACCCCGAGGTCTGGCAGGAGAACGTCTGTCCCGACGGGACCGAGTTCGAGCTGACCATCCCGAGCCAGTAGAGGACTTCCGATGGCACTCGACTCGCTCGGACAACTCACCGAGATCGTGACCATCTCCCTCGTGTCCACCAGCGTCGCGCTCATGCCGCCCTACCTGCTGGCGACGATCGGCGAGATCTACGCCGAGCAGTCGGGCGTCATCAACATCGGCGTCGAGGGGATCATGGTCCTGGGGGCGTTCCTCGGCTTCTTCGGCCAGTACGTCTCGAGTTCGGCGACGGTCGGCTTCCTCACCGCGGCGATCGGCGGCGCGGTGCTCGCCCTGCTGATGAGCTACCTTACGGTCACGCGACTCCGCAACCAGATCGTGATCGGACTCGGGATCTACTTCGTCGGCTTCGGGCTGGCGAGTTACCTCAACACGATCCTCTTCCCGGGCGGGACACCCCCGCGGATCGACACGCTGTCGGCGGTAGCCATCCCGGTGTTGTCCGACATCCCGATCCTGGGCCGGGTGCTGTTCACGCAGAACGTCGTCGTCTACCTCTCCCTGCTGCTCGCACCCGTCGCGGCCTACGTCCTGTTTCGGACGGCCATCGGCCGGGAGATCCGCAGCGTCGGGGAAGACCCCGGCGTCGCCGACAGCCTCGGTGTCGACGTCTTCACGCTCCGATACGCCTGCCTGATCGTCGGCGGGATCCTGGCGGCCCTGGCGGGTGCGTACCTCGCCCAGGGCGTCTCCGGCCGCTTCAGTCGGTTCATCGTCGACGGGCGGGGATTCATCGTCCTGGGACTGGTCATCGTGAGCCTCTGGGATCCCCGGAAGGCCGTGCTGGTCGTCTTCGCCATCTCGCTGCTGGACTCCGTCCAGATACGCTTCCAGAGCGCGTTCCCGGACGCCCCGATCCAGCTGCTGGCCATGTTGCCCTTCGTGGCGACCATCGTGATCCTCGTCGTGATCCGGCTGGTGGGCTCGATCGGACAGGACATGCCGGACGCACTGGCGACGAACTACGAACGAGGTGACACACAGTGAGCCACCCCCTACTCGAGGCACGGTCCGTCAGGAAGGAGTTCGGTGACGTCGTCGCCAATCGCGACGTCGACTTCGACCTGGACCGCGGCGAGGTGCACAGCATTCTCGGCGCGAACGGCGCCGGCAAGTCGACGTTCATGAAGATCCTCTACGGCATCCACCACCGGACAGACGGCAAGATCTTCGTCGACGGCGCCCCGTACAATCCCGACTCCCCGGCAGACGCCCTCACCCAGGGCATCGGCCTCGTCTTCCAGGAGTTCAAGCTCATCGAGCCCTTCTCCGTCCTCGACAACATCACCCTGGGTCTCGACGGGGCCACCTTCGACGACAACTCGGCCCGGCACCGCGAGGAGATCGCGGAGCTCTCCGAGACCCTCGGGCTCGGCCTCGCCGACCGCCTCGACTGGCGCGTCTCCGACCTGGCCGAGGGCGAGAAACAGCGCGTCGAGATCCTCAAGATTCTGTATCGGGACGTCGACATTCTATTACTCGACGAACCGACGTCAATCCTCACACCTCAGGAGGTCGACGAGTTCTTCGGCGTCCTCGAACGGCTCGTCGAGGAGGAGGACCTCGGGATCGTCCTGATCACGCACAAACTCGACGAGGCGCTCGCGATCAGCGACCGGATCACCGTCCTGCGCGACGGCGACGTCGTCGGCGAGACCACGCCCGCGGACGTCGACAGCGAGACGCTCGCGGAGATGATGGTCGGGCACGACGACGTCGCGAGCGTCGCGGATCACCGCGTCGACCACGGCGAGTCCGACGCAGCGATGACGGTCGACGGCCTGACGGTTCGCAATGCCCGCGGACAGGTCGCCGTGGACGACGTCTCGCTGACCGTCCAGGACGGGGAGATAGTCGGCATCGTCGGCGTCGAGGGCAACGGGCAGACGGAACTGTCGAGGGCCGTCTCGGGCCTCCTGACGCCCGATACAGGCCGCGTTGACTTCCACGGGACCGACGTCGTCGCGGCCTCCCGCAAGGAGCTCCAGGACGAGGGACTGTTGCTGATCCCCGACTCCCACGGCGTCGTCGAGGAGTTCGAAATACCAGAAAACTGTATACTCGACGATTACGAGGAGTACCATGACAATTTCGTTATTCAAACGGATCGAATGCGGTCGACGGCCCAGCGCGTCGTCGATGAGTACGGCGTCAAGATTCCGGGTATGGACGCGACGGCCAGTCAGCTGTCGGGCGGGAACAAGCAGAAGCTCACGATCGGCCGAAAGCTCGGCGACGAGAACCGTCGCATGGTCGTCGCCGTGAATCCGACGAAGGGCATCGACGTCGACACGAAGCGCTTCATCCACGACAAGCTCGTCCAGGAGCGAAACGAGGGCCGGTCGGTCTTGCTCGTGACGACCGACCTCGACGAGGCCCTGTCCATCTGTGATCGACTGGCCGTCATCAACGACGGGCGGATCGTCTCCGTCTTCGACGATCCCGCATCGGTCACGAAACAGGAGGTCGGTCTCGCGATGACGGAGAGTGAGAGCCGATGAGCGTCTCCGACCGAGTCGCGTCGGCGACACCCCGGGACACGGCCTTCGTGATCGCGAAGATACTCGTCGCGATCGCCATCCCGGTGGTCTTCCTCTCGATTCCCGTCGTGCTCCAGGGCGAGTCGCTGGTCGCCTTCTTCGTGAAAATCTGGCAGACGACCTTCGGGACGCCCGGCGGCTGGATCAGCACCTTCGTCAAGGCGAGTCCGGTGTTCATCGCCGGGCTCGGCGTCCTCTTGGCGTTCCGGACCGGCTTCTGGAACATCGGCGCGGAGGGTCAGATGGCCGTCGGCGCGTTCACCGGCTACGCCGTCGTCGTCAACGCGCCACCGCTCCCGTCCGTCGTTCAGATACTGCTCGTCTTCCTCGTCGGTGCCCTGGCCGGCGGCGTCTACGCGCTCATCGCCGGCTGGCTGAAGGTCCGGTTCGACGTCAACGAGATCCTGACCACCCTGATGTTGAACTTCGTGGCGCTCCTGTTGATCGACTACGGGTCCCAGAGCCGGTGGTCCTCGCCGCTCGGCTACCCCTTCTCGGAGGCGATCCCGTCGTCGCACGAGCTCCCGACGATCTTCTCCGGGGACTTCCACGTGGGAATCCTCGTGGCGTTCGCGCTCTTCCCGCTCGTGGGCTTTCTCCTGTATCGGACGCCGCTCGGCTTCCGGTTCCGCGCCATCGGATCCGATCCCGACGCCGCAGAGAACAGCGGGATCCCCGTCGGGCGGTCGACGCTCGTCATGGTTCTGCTCAGTGGGGCGCTTGCGGGTCTCGCCGGGGCCATCGAACTCCTGGGCGTCACGGGCCGCCTCCAGAGCGGCATCACCGGCCCGAACTACGGCTACGTCGCGATCATCGCGACCCTCCTGGCCGGTCACAAACTTCGCCGACTGCCGATCACGGCACTGTTCCTCGGCGGCCTCCTCGCCGCCAGCGTCGCGCTCCAGGTCTCGATTTCCGGTGGCGCCGAGCTGTTCATCATCGGGCTCGTCCTCCTGGTCGTGGTCGCCTTCTACGAGGACTGACCCGTGCTCGGTTCTTCCATTCGCCGGCCCGAGCGGGCGATGCGGCGAGACTCGCGACGACTGTCGGCGTGCGATACCTCGCCTCGAGCAGTCGCTCCCCCGATCCCCACCCGAGGTGCGTTCCGGTGCACGTGACCGTCCTCAGTACGGGCGGGACCATCGCGAGCACCGCCGGGGAGACCGGCGCGTCGCCCACGATGGACGGCGACGACCTCCTCGCCGACGTCACCGACGTGCCGCCGGGGCTGGATATTTCGGTGGAAGCGGTGGCGCAGGTCCCGAGCTTCGAGGTCGATCGGGAGACGTTGACTGCGATCGGCGATCGCGTCTCGACGCTCGCCGCTGACGACGCGACCGACGCCGTCGTCCTCACGCACGGGACCGACACCATGGAGGAGACGGCCTACTACCTCGACGTCGTCCACCGGCCGTCGATCCCGGTCGTCCTCACCGGCGCACAGCGCCGGCCCGACGAGACGAGTCCGGACGGTCCGGCGAACCTCCGTTCGGCGCTGCTCACCGCGTTCGCCTTCCGCGAGTTCGGCGGGGTCTTCGTGGCCTTCGACGACGAGGTGCACGCGGCACAGACCGTCACGAAGACCCACACCACGGCGCTCGGCACCTTCCGGTCCCCGGACGCGGGGCCGGTCGCGAGCCTCGATCACGACGGTGTCCACCTCCACCGGCAGCCCCAGAGCGAGTCGCTTCACTTGCCGGACGCGTCGCTCGAGCCGACCGTCTACACCGTGAAGTGCGGCGGGCGGGCCACGGGCGATCTCGTCGACGCGGCCATCGAACGCGGTGCCGACGGACTGGTCGTCGAGGGGACCGGCGTCGGCAACGTGCCACCGGCTGCCGGTCGGGCCGTCGTCGCGGCGCTCGACGACGGGATTCCCACCGTTCTCACCTCGCGATGCCAGGGCGGACGGACGATCCCGATCTACGACGGCGTCGGCGGCGGTGCGCGACTCGACGACCACGGTGCGATCGTCGCCGGCTCGCTTCCGTCGCAGAAGGCCCGGATCGCACTGACTCTCGCCATCGACGCGTGTGACGGCCTGTCAGAGATTCGTACGGTCTTTGACCGGTCGTAACTCACAATCCGTATCCCGCTTCTCCCCCCGACGTATCGCTCACCTAATCGTCTCTCCACCACCGTCAGCTCTTGCATCTCTTCACCCTGCCTCACCGATTTCCGCTTTCGCCCTCCCTGGACGGTCGATATCGGCGGCTATTCCACAATGCGGGAAATGCCCTCGCGTGGCACGCCTTCGTAAGATTAGGGTCTATTACAATAGTAGGTCTGTAATTGCAAGGTCGGTTTCGGGGCTTAGACGGTGCGTGATTCGAGCGTGACGAGGAAACTTCCGACCCGATTGCCTTCATGTCGAATGGATTTGGGACGTGGCCCACATAGTGGTGCACCCTGATTCGTCCCGCAAGGCGGAACAATAATTAGTGCCCGGTCCGTATTACCGGTGTTCGATGAGCACAGAACACGACCGAAAACGAATCAAATCCGTTGAACGCGCGTTCCATATCGTGGAGACAGTGAAGTTACTGGATGGTGCGCGGCTCTCGGACCTCGACGCCGAACTTGACGTCGCGAAGAGCACCATCCACAGACACCTCGCTACGCTGGAGGATATTGGCTACCTCGTTCGGGATGACGACGAGTACAGGATCGGCCTCCGATTTCTCAATCCAGCGATTCATGCCAGGAGTCGGCGACCGGAGTACCGGGATATAGAACCAAAGGTCGAGCAACTCGCTACAGAAACGGGCGAACGGGCTCAATTTATCGCGGAGGAACACGGGCGAGGTATTCACGTCTTCTCGGCAGTCGGGGAACAGGGAATTCAGACGGAGTCACGCGTCGGGAAACTCGTCTACCTCCACGCCACGTCGGTGGGGAAGAACATTCTTGCTCACCTCCCCCGACAACGCGTCGAGGGGATTCTCGACCAACATGGCTTACCGAAGCTAACAGACAATACGATCACCTCTCGGTCGGCACTCTTTGAGGAGCTCGAGACCGTTCGCAAACAGGGATTTGCGTACAACCGTGCGGAGCGCCGAGAGAGCCTCTTGGCCGTTGGGGTTCCCATCAAAGATCCTGATGGTCGAATCCTCGGTGGTATCAGCGTCACTGGTCCCCGACGACGGATGGAGTCTGACCACCGGGACCTCCACGACAAACTGCTCGACATATCGGAGGAGATCACGATACGGTTAGCATACCCACAACAGTGACTCGTCAGGCCTGTTCCGCATTGTGAAACACGCTGGGGCAAGGCTAAGACTCGACATTGACCTTTCATGCCGCTTCTTGGGTATTCGACTTGCTGGCCGCCTGCGGAGGTGCGCTCTACGTAGTTAGATAGCGGTCAAACGAGGTGAAACCGGAACTGCACTCTCACGAGAAGAAGATTCGTGGGTTATTCGTCCGGAATACGCGCTTCGGCCGAGAGCTGATGAGCGTGAGTCCCCTCTATCTCACAGATTTTGGCGGCGAGTGGCGCAATGTGAGCGGCACCTTCAGCCGTCGCCTCCTGATGTGTCAACGTTTTGAGGTAGTTACCGACCCAAATCCCGCCGCTGTACTTCGATACCTCGAGCGTCGGGAGCGTGTGGTTGGTTCCAACGGCCTTGTCGCCGAAGACCACGGGCGAGTGCGAACCCAGAAACAGAGACCCGTAGTTTCGCAACTCGTCTATGTGGCTCCGCGGGTCATCAGTCATGACCTGGAGATGCTCCATAGCGTAGTCGTTGGTCACCTCGATGGCCTCGTCGATCCCGTCGGCCACGATGACTTCCCCGTTTGCGTCCCAGCACTCCTCGGCGGTCTCTTCAGTCCGTAACGCTGGCAACTGCCTGTCGAGTTCGGCCATCGACTGCCTGGCGACATCCTCGTCGGTCGTGATAAGGACCGGACGGCTGTTTGGATCGTGCTCCGCCTGCGCCAGGAGATCGGTAGCGATCAACTCAGGGTCTGCCGTCTCGTCGGCGAGGATTAGAACTTCCGTCGGGCCGGCGAGGAAGTCGATGCCGACGTGGCCGTAGACCTGCCGCTTTGCCTCAGTGGTGAAGACGTTGCCCGGCCCGGTCACAGTGTTCACCGCCGGGACCGTCTCCGTCCCGTACGCCATCGCGCTGATCGCCTGTGCACCACCGATGCAGTATATCTCGTCCGCGCCGGCCTGGTCGATCGCATAGAGCTGTGCTGCCTGGACCGTACCGTCGGGGCCAGGCGGGGCACAGGCCACGATTCGGTCGACGCCAGCGATTGTCGCTGGAACGATTAGCATTGCGGGCGAGGCCACCAGCGGGTGGCGCCCGCCCGGCACGTACACCCCCGCAGTCTCGATTGGGACTACTCGCTGACCGAGCTTGATGCCCTCCTTGAATTCGCGCTCGAATCCGGATATGTGCTCGATTTGCTCTTCGTGGAACTCCCTCACGTTGGCGATCGTTTCGTCGATTGCCTCCTTCTTCTCCTCGGGCAACTGTTCTCGGGCGGCCCGGATCTCGTCCTCTCCGACCTGGATCTCTTTGCGTTCAACACCGTCGAACCGCTCCGTAAACTCTCGAATCGCCTCGTCACCTCGGGATCGGACTTCCGAGATGATGTCCTGTACGGTCTCAACGACTTCAGAGTCCGCTTCTAACGTCGACTGTTCGGCCTGCTTCAGGTACTGCACCATGGGAGGCCGATAAGGTGACCATCGCATAAATCTTGGGGTTAGACGCCCTCAAAAGGCCATTTAATTTGGTTTGCGCGCGTCATATTACTAATAATTGTATGATTTGTAGTCATAGTTACCAAAAACTCTTTAGCCCTCTGCTGAGATCCGATAAGCGTATGCCCTATGTCATAGGTACTGATATCGGTGGTACCTTCACCGACACCGTGGTGATCGACGACGCCGGTCACCGCGTGACGGCGAAGGCGTCAACAACTCCTGACGACCCGGTATCGGGGGCCGTCGAGTCAGTGACGGCCGCCGCCGAGAAGTTGGACCTAACCTTCGCCGAACTGCTCGCAGAGACAGACGTCTTCTTCCACGGGACGACGCTGGTGACCAACGCCTTGGTAGAGGGAGAACGGGGTGACGTCGGCTTCCTCACTACGAAGGGCGCCGAGGACGAGATCCACATCGGCCAGGTGAAGACGCGGACTGCAGGTCTCCCCTTCCGCGAGATCCAGCGGTTGGCTGGGATGAGCAAGCCCGAGCCGCTCGTAGAGAAGCCGATGATCCACGGTATTACCGAGCGGACCGACTACAAGGGCGAAGAGATTACGCCCCTCGACGAGGACGAGGTCCTGAGTGCGATTGATGACCTTCGCTCGAAGGATGTCGACTCAATCGCCGTCAGCTTTCTCTGGAGCTTCGCCGACGACAGTCACGAGCGCCGGGTCCAGGAGCTGATCGAGGAGCGGACCGACGTTGACGTTTACACAGCACTCTCGAGCGAGGTCGCGCCAAAGCTCGGTGAGTACATGCGGGGAGCGACCACGTTGATTAACGCGATCACCGGCCCCCTCATGTCGTCGTACCTCACGCAGCTAAACGAGAAGCTCCGAGACAACGGACTCGACGGCCCGATCTACCTCATGCAGTCGAATGGTGGCGTGTTGCCCATCACCGATGCGGCAGAGCACGCGGAAGGGGCCGTCAGCTCGGGGCCAGCGGCAGGCGTCGTCGGGACGCGGTTCGTCGGTGAGAGCATCGATCGGGAGGACATCATCTGTACGGACGTCGGTGGCACGAGCTTCGACGTCGGTCTGATTACGGACGGGAACCCAAAGTCGGTCCCAGAGCAGGTCGTCAACCGCTATAGCCTCCACCAGAAGGCGATAGACATCGAGTCGATCGGGAGCGGTGGCGGCTCGATCGCGTGGGTCGACGAGACGGGCCACCTCCACGTTGGACCCGAGAGCGCTGGTGCCGACCCCGGTCCGGCGTGCTATGCAGACGGCGGCGACCGCCCCACTGCGACTGACGCCTGTCTCCTGCTCGGCTACCTCGATCCAGAAAACTTCCTGGGCGGCGATCACGAGCTCGATGTCGCGCAGGCTCGCGAGGCGATGCGTGAACATGTCGCCGAACCCATGGACATGTCTGTCGAGGAGGCGTCGGCCGCTGTGGTCGACATCATGAACAGCCACATGTCTGACCTCCTCCGAAAGCTCACGGTCAAGCGGGGCTACGACCCCAGGAACTTCGATATGTTCGCCTACGGCGGTGCGGGACCGATGTTCTCTAGTTTCTACGGCCAGAAGATCGGTGTCGACTCCGTCGTTGTCCCACTCTCGCGGATGTCACCGGTGTACTCGGCCTTCGGGATCACAACGTCTGACCTGACCTGGGTTGAGGAACGAACGGACATCACAAACGAGCCCTTCGACCGCGACGAGATCAACGGGAAGTTCCGCGAACTCCGGGACCGCGCGGAGGATCAACTGCTCGATGTCGTCGACACGGACGAGGCAGACATCGAGTTTGAGTACCGTGCCGAGATGCGGTACCAGGACCAAATCAAGGAGATTGACATCCCTCTCCCCGACTTCCCACTCTCCTCGGCGCAGGTCGAGAACCTCAGCGAGCGGTACGAGGACGAGTTGGAGAAGCGATTCGGCAAGGGCGCGAAGTACGCGAGCGCCTCGGTCCAGATCAGCACCTTCCACGTGACTGCGAGCGTTCCCACGCTGAACCCGACCATTGCAGAGGCCAAGGCCGTTGAGACGGCCGGCGAGGCCCACACCGGTACCCGCGACGCCTACTGGTTCGGTCCGGAGGAGTTCGTCGAGACGGACATATACGACGGTACGGTCATCGCTCAGGGTGAGCGCATAGAGGGCCCGGCAATCGTGCAGATGCCCGAGACGACGGTCACGGTGCGGCCCGGCCAGACGGCCAGTGTCGACTCGTACCGCAACATCGTCATTGAAATGGAGTGAAACATGGTAGATAGAAAGATCAGCGGCTCGGAAAAGTTCGAGGCCCCTCTCGAGATTCAGGATCTCGATGAGGTGAAACGACACGTGGACCTACACGAGGTTGACGACACGGACGTCGACCCTGTGACCTTCGAGGTGCTCTCCCATCGGTTCAGCCAGTTGACTGAGGAGATGGGATCGACGGTCAAGAACGTCTCCGGTTCGGTCGTCGCGACCGACGCAAACGACTTCCAGACCACTGTTGGCGACGAGAAGGGTAATCTCGTGGAGATCGGGCCGTACATGCTGTTCTTCACGGGTGTGACCGACCGGGTGGCCAAGTGGGTACTCGATCACCGTGCGGAAAACCCAGGCATCAATCCCGGCGACCAGTTCCTCTGTAACGACCCGTGGATCGCGACCATGCACCAGAGCGACGTTTCACTCGCGAAACCCATCTTCTGGGAGGGAGAACTGTTCGGATGGGCCACGTCGATCATACATCAGGTCGACGTCGGTGGGTACGCGCCTGGGAGCTTCACGCCCCAAGCGAGCGATGTCTTCGCCGAGGGCGACCCGATTCCGCCCGTGAAAATCGTCGACCAGCACGACATTCGAAGTGACGTCGAGGATGCCTACCTCCGGCGGTCGCGCAACCCGCCTGAACTAGCCCTCGACCTCCGCGCCAAGCGTGCTGCGAACAATCTCGCTGAGGAGCGAATCCACGAGATGATCGAGGAGTATGGGGCGGACACAGTCAAGAAGGTGATGAAGCGCGACCTCGAGTACACGGAGGAGCGCTTCCGGAACAAACTATCGGCGTACCCGGACGGCGTCTGGTCGCACGAACACTACATCGAGGCGGCCAAGACGGAAGATCGAGGCGTCTACCGTTCGACGCTAGAGATGGAGATAGATGGTGACGAACTCACCTTCAGGGTGTCCGGGGACGAGTCCGTCGGCATGATCAACTGTACGATGTCGGGGTTCGTGGGCGGGACGACCTCTGCCATCCTACCGCTGATGGCGCACGACCTCCCGTGGAGTCTGACGTCATACGTTCGTCACATAAATTACGAGGCGGACGACGACATCATCGTCAACGCGGACTTTCCCGCCGGCGTGAGTATGGGGACGGTCAGCGGGACCTTCCACGTTCACAACAGCGCCGCAGCCTGCATCAACAAGATGCTCGGCTCTTCGGAAGAGTACAAGGACGACATCGCCGCCGGCGGGTGTGGCTGCTGGCCGACCGAGAACGTCATGGGCACCGACCGCCAGGGTCGTACCTTCGCGACGATGATCATGGACATGATGTCCGGTGGCTACGGCGCGACACCCAACAACGACGGGGTCAATTCGGCTGGTAATCCATACGCGCCACGTGGCATGTGTCCGTCAATCGAGCGTAACGAGGTCAACGTCCCGATGTTGTACCTCTATCGGAGGGAGATACAGGACTCCGGCGGTGCGGGCGAATACCGGGGCGGTGCTGGCGTGGAGATCTGTTATCTCCCCCACGATGTTGGCGGGCCCGATGGTGACCCGACCGACGCCGAGCTCGACAGCGCCAAAACCTGTATGGGGACGGCGTTTCCGCCCACCAATGGCATCGGTGGCGGCATGCCGCCGAATTCTGCACTTTACAAGGGCGTCCGTGATTCAGGCGTTCAGGAGGACCTGCGGGCGGGCGACATTCCGCAGGAAATTGAGCATATTGGTGACGTCGAACTGTACCATCCAAAGCTCCAGACAGTGCAGGGCGGCGACGACGTCTTCTATATCAGCTGGCCGGGCGGCGGCGGATACGGGGACCCGTTAGACCGCGACCCCGACGCCGTCCTCGCGGACGTCGTCGACGAGTACGTCTCCAAAGAAGCAGCGCGCGACCTCTACGGGGTCGTGATCGATGGTCAAGGCGTCAACGCCGCCGTCGACGAAGCGGCGACCGAGCAGCGTCGCGATGATCTTCGCGAGCAGCGCCTGGCGAACGCTTCCTTCCCCGGAGGTGGAGACCGATGACGACCGTGTTCGACGAGCACCTGGTCGTCGTCGACGGCAGCGACGGCGACCGTCTCGAGTGTCGCGTGTGTGGTGAAGACGTCTGCAGCACCGACGAGAACTACAAACACCACCTCCTGCAGGAGGTCACTCCGGTCGAGGAGGCAAATCCGAACCTCGTCGACCCGGGGACGTACGTCGACCCCGACATGGAGTTCCGCCGGTATTACTGCCCAGGCTGTGCCACACAGATAACCACCGACATCATGCTGGCCGACCGCGAGCCAATCGCGGACAAACGACTGGACTGAACCGAAGCTAGCCTGGTTCCGGGATCTCTGTCCGGGTTCCATCCGACGACCTCCGGATTAAAATTGTGGCATACTCGGCCACATCGCCCATTTATTTTTAAATAAACTCACTGAATCCTCCGTTAGATGCACAAATGATGTCTCTATGGGGTAATTTTATATACATGCTCTCCCATGGGGGACTGTACCGATGAGACGACGTCAGTTCATCAGAAACGCAAGTATCGGTAGCGCAGCAGTGCTCGCGGCCGGCTGTCTCGGTGACGATGGCGGGGACGGCAGTGGAAGCGGAGGCGGCGGCGACGGTGGATCCAGCGGAAGCGATGGATCTGCCGGCGACGCGGAGGTCCGTGCGGCCTTCGCCAACGCATGGGACCCCTCCGAAGACAACTGGACGCAACGTCACTACGACGCCCGGATGGCGATGGAGGATCGCTACGACTGGCTGGAGACAGCGGGTAGTTACGCCATTCCTCCGGCGGAGGCCGAACAGGTGATGCGGGACTACGCCGAGCAGGGCTACGACGTCATAATGGGAAACAATCTTCTCTACATGGACCCGATGCAGTCCCTGTCTGAGGAGTACCCCGACATCGCCTGGGAGAACGCGACCGGAATTCGCTCCGGCGACAACCTGGCGTATTACCAGGTGAAAGCCTTCGAAACCCACTATGTAGCCGGAATTGTCGCGGGCATGGTGACCGAGACGGATACGATTGGGTTCAACGCGCCCCAGCATACGCCGTACACGGCGCGTCAGATGAACGGGTGGGCACTCGGGGCGCGTCGGGTCAATCCCAACGTCACCTGCAAGGTCAACTACATCGGCGCGTGGGCTAACGCCTCGGAGGAGTCCGCCTCTGCCCAGTCGCTGATCGACGACGGCTGCGACGCCCTCTCGTCCACCTCGAACATCCCGGCGACTACCCGGACAGCAGCCGAGAACGGCGTCTGGTCTATGACTCGATACATGTCTGCACGCGATCAAAACCCCGACAACTACATTAGTTCCGGGATTCCCAGGTGGGAACTCCACCACGAAACCGTCCTCGAACAGGTTCGGAACGACGAGTGGGAGCCAGTCAACCGGTGGAACGGGTTCGCTGAAGACTGGCAGGAGATGGACGACTGGGGCAAGAACGTTCCGCAGGACGCCATCGACGAGGCCGAGACGGCTCGCGAGGAGATTGCAGGCGGGATGGATCCGTTCGAAGGGACGAGGTTTGCGGACATGTCTGACGCGGAGCGCTACACGGAACTCACCGGATACGTCGAGGGGATCGAAGGCGAGCCACCGTCGTAACCCTTCCCGCTCTCCGAAAGCGGCAGTCTAGACACTCGCCGACGGTCACTGGCGATCGAACTCCAACACGGACACAGTCTATAAATGGGTGGCTGAAGCAAATGAACGATAGCATGGTTGCGGCAGAACAAGCGGCCGGTGGAGCCGACCGAGCGCCGCTGCTGGAGATGCGCGACGTCGTGAAGACGTTTCCCGGTGGCGTGATGGCGAACGACCACGTCGACCTCGAGGTCCGGCGTGGCGAGATCCACGGCATCCTCGGCGAGAACGGCGCCGGTAAGAGCACACTGATGAAGATCCTGTACGGACTATACGTGGAGGACGAGGGCGAGATACGCCTGGATGGTGAGCGCCTCGACATCACGAGTCCGGCGGACGCCCTAGACGTCGGTATCGGGATGGTCCACCAGCATTTCATGCACGTCCCCAAGTTTACCGTCGTCGAGAACGTCGTCCTGGGTCTCCGCGAATCGGCGTATGAAAATCCCATACTTCGATTTCTCACGCGCGATTACTCGGCGGCCATCGAGCGGATTCGGGATCTGACGGACCGGTACGGGATTGACCTCGATCCCGAAGCCAGAGTCCACGATCTCGACATCGGTCAGAAACAACGACTCGAAATCGTCAAGGCGCTGTATCGGGACGTGGACCTTCTGGTCCTCGACGAGCCGACGGCTGTCCTCCCACCCCACGAGACGGAGCAGATGTTCGATATTTTGACTTCACTCGTGGCGGAGGGGGACCTCTCGATCATCTTCATTTCTCACAAACTCGACGAGGTTACAGAAATCACGGACAGGGTCACCGTCCTCCGGGACGGCCGCGTCGTCGACACGTTGGCTACAGCCGAGACAACTCGGGCCGAACTCGCGGAGCTGATGGTCGGCCAGGAAGTTCTCTTTGACGTGGAGAAGGAGCACCGAGCGCCGGGAGACGTCGCGCTCTCCGCACGCGGGATCACTGACCGTGATTATCGCGGAGTCGACCTGGTTCGCAACGTCGATCTGACGGTCAGAGAGGGGGAGATCGTCGGCCTGGCCGGAGTGAGTGGCAACGGACAGGCGGCACTCGTCGAATCGCTGGTCGGCGTCTCCGAACCCGACGCGGGTACTATCAGCGTCAAGGGCACCGACCTGACGGGCAAGCCGACGCGAGCGTTTATCGACAGCGGTGTCTCGTACGTCCCGGCCGATCGCACGAACGAGGGCAGTGCTGCAGACCTCGATCTCACGTACAACGTCATGCTCAAGCAGTACCGCCAGTTCCGGGACGGGCCATTCCTGGATTACGACGCGGGCCGGGCCCTCGCGACGGATCTCGTCGAACGGTTCGACATCCAGGTCCCGGACCCGGAAACTCCCGTCAAGCACCTCTCGGGCGGGAACCTTCAGAAACTCATCCTCGCCAGAGAACTCTCCCTAGATCCAGACGTCCTCGTCGCTAACCAGCCAACGTGGGGACTGGACGTCGGTGCGATCAAGTACGTACACGAGTTGCTACTCGAGGAGCGAGACGACGGGACGGCCATTTTCCTCGTATCGGAGAACCTCGACGAGGTCCTCCAACTCAGCGACCGCATCGCAGTCATCTACGAGGGCGAGATCGTCCACGAGACGACTGCCAGCGAGGCCGACCGAGAGCGGATCGGACGATACATGACCGAAGGATCGAACGCCACCGATCCCGTGGCACAGGAGCGAGACCAATGAACGTCGAGACCTCACTCGAGTACAGAAACGAGACGCCACGGTGGCTCGGGTGGGCCGTCCCGGTGCTGACTGTCCTGGCGGCGCTCACAGTTGGAGCGCTCCCGATACTGCTCGCCCAGACCGACCCGATCACGGTCTACCTCACGATGTTCCTCGATCCCCTCACGTCTGACTACCGGACCGGTCAGATCCTCACGAGAGCGACGCCCCTAATCCTCGCCGGACTGGCGGTCTACCTTCCACTGAAGGCCGGGTTGTGGAACGTCGGGGCCGAGGGCCAGATCTACGTGGGCGGAATTGGTGCTGCCGTCGTCGCGCTAACCGTCGACGCCGGGATCGTCGTCTTGCTTCCGCTTACGCTGCTCGCCGGCGCCCTCCTCGGCGCACTCTGGGGCTTCGTTCCCGGATACTTACTCGCCCGGTGGAACGCGAACGAGATCGTGACGACGTTGATGCTCGTGTTCGTCGCCCAGAATCTCAACAGTTACATGATCCGTTCCGTGCTCCCAGGACCGTCGAACTACCCGTATACAGAGACCTTCCCGGACACCGCCGTCCTCCCGCCGCTCGCCGAGAGCGGCATCCTCTCTCACGTCCACGCCGGCGTACTGTTCGTCCCGATCGCTGCAGCGGCCGTCTACGTGATCATGGACAGGACGGCGTTCGGGTTCGAGACGACGGTCTTCGGCTCGAGTCAGGCCGCAGCCGAGCAGTCGGGTATGAGTCGCTTCAAGATCATCGTCGTCACGATGACTATCGGTGGCCTCCTCGCTGGCGCCGCCGGCGTCTCACAGGCGGCGGGGACGGGGGGTCGCCTCTCGGAGGCTATCTCGCCTGGATACGGCTTCACCGCGATCATTATCGCCCTGCTCGGCCGCCGTGGTGTGCCGCAAGTCCTCGCAGCTGGAGCCTTCTTTGCATTGATCTACGTCGGGGGGAACGCGGTCTCTACCTCGACGGGACTCTCGACAGCGATCATAGACGTTGTCCAGGCCCTGATATTCCTGTTCCTGATAACCGGGGAGTTCTTCAAACGCTTCACTGTCGACGTCCGCGTTACGCGCGACACGGCGGAGGTGGTCTGACGTGGTGGTCGAAACCCTCGCCTCGCTCCTCGGTCTCGCGGTGACCATGGGGACCCCCCTCCTACTTGCCGGCCTCGGCGAACTGATCACCCAGCGGTCGGGCGTCGTAAACCTCGGCATCGAGGGGATCATGGCCGTGGGAGCACTCGTCTCGGTGATGGTGACCCTCGCGACGGGAAGCCTCGTCGTCGGGTTCATCGCGGCCGTGGTCGCCGGGGTCGCCATCTCGCTGATTCACGGCGTCCTCTCGATCTCGCTGAAATCCGACCAGGTTATCAGCGGCGTCATGCTGACGCTCCTTGGGACCGGCAGTGCCACGTTCGTCGGCCGGATGTACTTCGACGGCTCGCCCCGCGTGGACACCTTCAGCAACGTCCCGATCCCGGTCCTCTCGGACGTTCCACTGGTCGGATCGGCGATATTCTCGAACACCGCCATCGACTACCTCGCGTTCGCTCTCGTCCCTGCCGTCTGGTACTTCCTCTATCGGAGTAACCTCGGCCTGGAGATCATGTCCGTCGGCGAGGACCCGGCAACCGCCGACTCAGTGGGGATTTCCGTCTCGGCGCGCCGGTACCTCGCGGTCCTCATCGGTGGCGCCTTCGCCGGTGCGGCCGGCGCCCACATCTCGTTGACGGTGGCCGGCTTCTGGGTCGCAGCATCCTCGGCTGGCCGGGGCTGGATCGCCTTCGCACTGGTCATCTTCGCGCAGTGGCGCCCGCTGTACATCCTGCTCGGCGCTTACGTCTTCGGTTTCATCGAGGCGATGATCCTGGACGGAATTCAGGAGTACCTGACGGTCTTCGCGGATACGGCGGCCTGGCCCGTGATGCGAACTCTCTCCGACCCGAACTTCATGGGGATGTATCCGTACCTGGCCACCATCGTCATCCTGACTGTGGTCGGCGTCCGAGCGCGAGCGGAGGAGTCGCGGACGGCTCCAGAAGCGTTGCTCGAACCCTACATCAGGGAGGGTGACTGATGGGTGTCAGACTTCCTCTCCGGTGGCCGCCCGTCAGTTGGACAAACAGTTATGTGGTGGACACGGCTCACGTGTAACAGATGCTCGACAGTACGCGGGCACTGATCACGGGCGCCAGTCAGGGAATCGGCAGGCAGATCGCCCTCACCCTCGCCGACCACGGCGCGGACGTCGCACTCGCCGCTCGTAGCGACGGCATCTACGAAACCGAGTCCAGAGTTCCGGACGATGTCCGCACGTTCGCCGTCGAGACTGACGTCACGGACGAGGACAGTGTCGCCGATACAATTGCAGCGGTGACCGAGGCGTTCGGTGGTCTGGATTGCGTCGTGAACAACGCAGGTATCGCCGGGCCGACTGCACCGGTAGAGTCAGTCGAGCGCGACGAGTGGGACCGCACACTCGCTGTCAACGTGACCGGCTGTTTCCTGACGGTCAAACACGCTGCCCCGTACCTCCGGAAGAGCGACCGGGGGAGCGTCGTCAACGTCTCCTCGATCAGCGGAAAGCGGCCGCTCGAGAACCGCTCACCGTACACTGCTTCGAAGATGGCCGTGATCGGGCTGACGCGAACGCTCGCCTTCGAACTCGGTGAGGACGACGTCACCGTCAACGCAGTCTGCCCTGGCGCGACGAGCGGGCCTCGGATCGAGCAGGTCATCGAGAACCAGGCTGAGTCCCTTGACGTCGACTACGAGACCGCGAAGGAACGCGTCTTTACGGCGGACGCCGCGCTCGGTTCACTCGTCGATGCAGCGGACACGGCGGAGATGGTGGCCTTCCTCGCCAGCGATCGGGCGAGGCACGTCACGGCACAGGACGTGAACGTCGACGCAGGAACGGCGTGGTACTGACTATCCTCGACCGCTCAATCTGCCTGAGCACGGCAGGTCGCTACCAGCCGCCCACGCGGGTACCCGCCTCGGCCTTCCCTGCTCCATCTGTTGCCCTCGGACTGCCGGGTGGGGCCCTGCGGAGTGGAAAAAGACTTGTCCACTCCGGCTAGACGTACGACCCGGATGTCGACCTACCATTCCGTGAGCAGCGACGACGCACCGAGTTACAGCCACCTGCCGCTTTCGCAGGCGATGGTCCACGAGGACACCGTCTACACTGCTGGCCAGATCGGCGTCGACCCTGAGACCGGCGACCTCGTCAGCGACGATCCGCGCCAACAGGCCGTCCAGACGCTGGAGAACCTGGACGCGATCCTGACCGAGAGCGGATCGGGAATTGAACACACGCTAAAGGCACTCATCTTCATCACTGATTTCGACCACTACGAGGTCGTCAACGACGTCTACGAGGACTACGTCTCGGAGCCATATCCTGCCCGTAGCGCCATTGCGGTCCCGGAACTCGCTGGCGGAGCGTGCGTCGAGATCGAAGTCGTAGCCGCCGTACCCGAGTAAGGCCAGCGGAGACGCACCCTGCTAACCTCGGACGACGCCAATAAGCATCAGAATCAATATCATATTTATAACAAAAATATATAATATTTTTATAGGAACGTGGTATTTCTGGACTAGAGTCAAAAATACCCACAATTATTTGTGATAACTTGATATAAAGATCAAAATATCTGCAAGTATTCCTATCATCTGTGTATACGTAACTCTCCGAGACAGAATGCCAATCTTCGCATTGGGCATAATGGTGGTTAAAACCTCAATTATCACACCTCCATTCATAGCATAATGATACAAATATGTATAAGGTCAATTTCTATATGTGCTTGGCAGTGGGCCCAAAGGATTCACTCGAAATAGGCGTGGCTGGTCCAAGGGACGACGCCGTCTGCTGAGACACTTGGCTGGGAAACGACACTGTTTGTGGTGGAAATCGGGCGACAAGGCCCCGCTCAGTTTCGCAAGGCCCGAACTCCCTGCTGCGGCCACCCGGACAGGAGTCGTTGGCCCACCGGGTCGCAAGCGTGTCGTTGTACGACACCTGGAGAGCAGTCCCGCGTTGCAGTGCCGAGCGGTTCAGCGACGTCAGGGTTGCGTTCGTTCGACCGTGGACTGTTGTGACGGCGGCCGACCGGTCGTTCCAGGTGTGATTCGCCGGCACTCCCTCACTTGCATTTACCAAGGTCCCATCGGGCGGGTTTGATAGTACGGTGGTTCAGTAGATCCACGAGGCGTATCGGGACGTGGCAGCATAACCCATTGCTCACGCGAAACTACCGGAATCGGACGAACTCTCCCCACACGAATTACCCGTCATCTCGTATCTTCTCAACTTGCTCACGGATCTCGCTAATCCGCTCAGAAAGATCACCCCTCCAGTTAGTACCGAACGTCTGATCGTACAGGGTTGGTAGTTGAACGAGACCGAGCCAAGCTAATTGCTGGGTCAGTTGCGAGCGGTTCAGTTCGTCGATGTCTTTCGTATGAAGATCGACATCGTCCCCTATTTCCATCAACCGAAGTAGATTCATATCGGGCGCAAATGTGAGGAGTGCAAGGTCAGCGAACCCAGCAGTAACGTCCCGGGACAGATTTTAGTACCCCACCGTTTCAGGATCAATCTCCTCTCCCTCTACGGTGACACGGTGGATGTACTCGATCGACCGCCCACTGAGAAACCCCAGTCTCGCCGCTGCCGTCCCTGGGGGCACCATTTCGTTTTCCTCATCTGTAATCTCTGCCAGCGGGTAGCCGCATTCTCCACAGTAGTGATGCTCTGCTCCAACCTGTTTTCCACAATTCGGACAATATGGCATGGTCCATCTCCTCGCTACCCGACAAAGGTCACCGTTATTCGAAATTATGTCTCCCAAGGATGGCTACAACCCCCGCTAAAGACAAGTTATGAATCAACCCAAACTGCTTTGGATGCACCCAACCCCCGCTGCGAGGCAGACGCACCCCCGGCAGGCTCTAGCCGGTGGCCTGCGGGCCTGCTATAGCCGATTGGCTGCTGGCATGCCGAAACACCCCAGATATATGAGCAAATCCAAATCCAGGATGAATCGACGGACTGGAACCGCCTTAGGATTCGGACTTGCAAAAAGCTACCAGAAGGATGACGGCGATTCGGCGGTGGCCCCCAATCCCGGTTCGCTCGAGACAGGCTCGCAGGCCGCTCGCTTTCGCCTGTTGGGGGTGCCCCCATGGGGTGTCACGTTCCCTGGTGTCGACCGGACCTAGTCATGATTTTCCTCCCGATTCATCTCATCTTGCGGGGATTCTGGCCGCCCTTGGATCCGTCAGAAGGCCAGGAACTGCTCTTTGCGGGTCGAATTCATCGGTCTAGGACTCCAGACAGGCGTTCGGACGGGCAATCGCCGGCCAATCAGTTGTGTGCGTCTTCGACCATCCTCTGTATTTGTCCGAGGGTGTGTAACCGGGTACACCCAGGTTCGTCGGGCCGGATCTGGTCCGCGGGCGTATTCTCAGAGTAGCTGCGCTCGACGCGGGGCTCGCCCTCGAGGGGTTCGTTGAGCGCATATAGAATTTCGTGGGCGTCGGCGTGAGACATCGCGACCCAGATAGCCTGTTCGGGATCGCAGGCGGCCATTTTGTCGAAGTCTTTTGGCACGGCACGGCGGTAATCGTGGTTGATCCGTTCGACTTCACCCGCGACGACGACGTTGCCGTCTGCGTCCAGGCCGGCGACGTCGAGCCGGCGGTGATCGAACTCGGTTACGGCCTCCTCGAGGTCGTTTTCCCCGCCCATCGCGGCGGCTCCGGGCAGCACCGGTCCGTCCTGCTCTTCGAGGTCGAAGTACGGGAAGACGACGTCGACGTCCGACTCAGGATCGTCCCGAAAATTCACCTTGAACCACTCCCGCAGCTCCACCACCCCGAGGACGTGCTGGCTAGTCTCTTCTAGGTCCCCTTTGCCGTGGCCGTAATCAACGCCGAGTCTGTACTGTTCGCCGATAGTCGTGCGGCCCTCCGGGGTCACACTGTAGAGTCGATGTGGGCGGTCCTCGTTTTGCGTGAGGAGGCCGTCGTCGATGAGATCCTGGACGGCCTCGCTATCGACGCCGACGTACTCCTGGAGGCGGATCATCGAGTCGGACCGGAGATCGTACTCGAGGTCGTCGTAGCGCAGTTGTTGGGCGTTGTAGACGGCCTGGAGGAACATGAGCTGGTGATCGGTATAGTCGCTGGCCTCGCGTTCGGGCTGGGTGAGCTTGAGGTTCACCGCACAGATTGGCACGTCTTCGGTGTCGGTCCGTTCGAGGGCGGAACAGCACTCGATGGCCTGGCGCATGCCATCGACGTCGGGGTCGAAGCGGCCGTCACAGGCGGAACAGGCGAGCAAGTGGGCGCCGGCGCGGTACTCGACCGTCGGTGGCATGCGATTCGTGTGGGGGAGGGCGGTGTCGACGCGACGGGAGCCATCCTCGTCCTCAGTGTCCTCTCGATCGGGGGTACTCGGTGCGTCGAGCGTGAGGCCGGCGTCGGCTTTCGTCCGGTCGTGGACGGTGTCGAGAGCGGCCTCGAACCGTTGCTTGTCAGTCTCCGAGAGAGGCTGCGGCCCGGCCGGATGGCCTGCGGGTGGCGTCGCCGATTCGAGGAGGAAGGGTCGTGGTTCCGGTTGGTCGAAGGCGGCGGGGAGAGAGATCAGCCACTGGCCGCGGCGGAGTGCCCGGAGTCGATTGCCGACGTCCTGGGGACTCATCTCGTCGGTGGCGAGGCGTTCGGCGAGTTTGCGGTCGACGGGGACGTTCCCGGTGAGGAACGTCGAGACGTTGTTCAGCACTTCGTCGTAGACGTCGTCGCTCTCCTGGCGGAGCTGGGCCGGATACTGCATGGCGAGGGTCACCGAGCACCCAAAGCCCCGTGCCTGGGCGAGCAGTTCACCGAGGAGGTCCGAGGCCGCGACGCTTGCGGCTTCCTCGATCGAGAGATTGACCAGCGGCAGGTCACCGTCGGCTCGCTGTTTGCGTCTGCGGAGTGCGGTCCAGAGGTTCGAGAGGATGACGAGCGTGAGGACGCGCTGGGCGTCCGAGCGAAGGCCGCTGGTATCGAAGACGATGAGGACGTCCTCGTCGAGGTAGTCGGCCAGATCGAAGTGCGGGTCACCCTCCCCGGGAACGTGATTGAAGATGGCCGCGAGGCGTTTGTCGACGGGAATCTTCTCGATCCGGTTGGCGACGCCCTGCATGATCTCGTCGAACGACCGGGAGTTGTTGGCGACGACGCCGTTGAGCATGCGTTCGAGGTCTCCGTCGGCGACAGGCGGTGCGGACTGTCGCTCGTGCATCTCGCGGACCGCAGCGTGGAGTTCTCGATGGGCAAATGCGTCGCTCCCGGAGACGGGGTCGTACATGGCCTTGACGAGATACCGAATGACGTCCGGCGACCGAACGGCCCGCTCGAACCGATCGCGACCCATGAGTCCCCGAAGCATCTCGAGGTAGTGGTCGACGCTGTCCTCGACGGCGGTGGTGCGCGAGATTCCGGCATCGAGTTCGTCGCGGATGTCGAAAAACGAGAACGCAGGGAGGACCTCCGAACAGTCGAAATAGAGGACGTTCTCGAGCGTGCCGTGTTTCTCGTAGTGGGCGGCGAGGAGGTCCGTAACCATCTCGTCGCTCTTGGGTTCGACGTGGATGTCGGCGCCGTCGGTCGCGACGTGATTCGAGCAAATCCCACTCGAGAGGGCGACGGACTTGCCGGCGCCGGTCTTGCCGAAGATGGCGAGATGGAGTGGTTGGAGGTTTGGTGGAAGGACGAGTGGGGTCGTGTCGGCGGTACCGTCCTGTGTGAGCGGCCTGCCAAGCGTGAAGCCGGGGCCACGATAGTTCCGGAGGAGGTCGACGGGTGGACGCGGGACGGCCGTGCGCTCGCCGGGCGTCGGCGAGACGGCCCTGACGCCGGCGGCAGTGAGCGCCTCGCCACCGACCAGGCAGAAATTCGGTGCTTCGCTGGCGTCAGCGAGGACAGCCCGGCTACGATTCGACGTGAGCGGGAGGCGCGTGCGCAGACCTCGCTCGGTGGGCGAATGCGATGTCCTGTCTCTGAGTTTCTCACGGACCGACTCTGCGGCACGTCCACTCGAAACCCGGCCCTGGACGTCGTAGCAGGTGTGGCTGACACCGGCGAAGGCCGAGGCGAGGTCGGTCGCGGCGGCGTGTGCGTTGGTGTCGTCTTCGGCACCGACGGCGATCCTGGCGGTGACCGCGAACGAACACCGTGGGTCCTTCTCGTCGAGCTCTGCGAGTCGGCGTTCGTCACTCGCGTTCAACGCGACGTCGTCTGCTGGGCCCCAGATCGCGGTGAGGACCTGGTCGCCGAGCGTATCCTGGTGGGACCGGAGCGCGGCCATCCGGGTGTCGGCCGTAGTCGACCAGTCGGGTTTCGGTTCGAGGAGTGCCTGGTAGACGACCGGGCCGTCGTGGCTGGCCATGGTCTCCAGGACGGCTGCGAGCGGGAGGGTGCGGCGGCCGTCTGTCGCGAACTCCTCGAAGGGCGTGAGTTGGGTTTGCCAGTCGTCGCGTCGCTCTGGGGCGCCGCAAACTTCGACGGCGGCGAGTTGCGAGTCGTCGACGATGTCTTCGATCTGTGCAGGCGACTCTGTGGTTCGCTCGAATTCGTAGGTGTCTGGAAACAGACCACGGAGGACGCGCTCGAGTGTATCGATGGTGTCCTCGTCGTCGACGCCGAAGGCATACTGGATGGGTGTCTCGGCACCCGTCGAGACGAGGCGACACTCCACCGTCGGTTTGGACTGGCCGTTCCAGAGGCTGCTGAGCAGCCCACCGGATCCGGGCCGCTCGATCTGGTGGAGTCGTCGCAACTGTGCTTCGGCCGTGTCCGGATCGAGGGGAGTCTCCGTCGGGTTGACCTGGATATAGGTCCGTGCGTCCTCGACGGGAACTGGCAATTCGTCGGTCTCGGTATGACTACCTGTCGCTGACTGCTGATTGGACATCGGGTGTTCCACCCCGCCACCCGCTGGCGGTTTGTCGACTCGTCAGCGGATGGTATAATAAAGTCAACTATTCAGACTGAGTCGTTCGATTAGCAAGTCTCGATCGTGAACGCTTGAAAGCCCTCGGCGCGCTCGAGTCGGTGCGCTCGGTGCGCGCTTCGCGTCCTCACTGCGTTCGGACGCTCCAGTGCTTCTGTCGCGCGCCGTCCCCGACCGCGCCTCGCCCTTTCGATCCACCAGGGGTGTGGGTTGGACGGGGGCAGTTGTGAGAGGGGTTTTGCCACCTGACACGCACGGTTGGTTTATATCCCCCTCCAGGGGTGGAGGGTTCTTCGTGAATCAGCTACCGCGTAGTCGGTCGATTCGTGGCATCGTGCGTGGACTGCTCGGCAGTGATGGACGACGGACGTCGGGGTGGCCCAATCGGTGTCCGCACCGATCCGCAGATCGGTTTCGGCGGGTGATTGACGGTGACCGCCTCGAGGCCTGTGAGTACTGTGGGTTGGTGCTGGAGCGGCGATCGACGACAGTCGTGGTTGATCCGAGTGAGATGACCACGTCGACTACCGAGCCACAGGCTGGGGGAATCCGATGAGTCGCTATCGCTTCCGGATCGAATTCTGGACCCGTGACGGCGAGCGACGGCGAGTGACGTTCATGGGTGACATGAACGGTCTGCGCTGGTTTCGCCGGGAGGAGGTCTTTGAGGGCGGTCAGTGGGTTCGTCGGAGTCACGAGCAGGTCTCGGCCCCGACCGTCGAGGTGCAGCCGGTGGGTGCCGGGTCGTTCGCGTGACCGTGACTAGTGGATGTCGTCGACTGATCCCGCACGCCGAGGAAAATTTACGAATAAACCGTCAACGGGACGGCCCACCGGACCTCTGGACGTTTCGGTGGCAACACACCACCGGCCATCCCTCCGGCAGTCAAGCGACCAGCCTGCGGTGGTCTTCCAGACGCAAGCTGGGGACCACGATAGTAAAATACTTTACTCTTGCATATTTTTGTGCAAATATAGGGAATAATATGTATTTGGCCTGCGGCGAGAAGGCGCTAAAGACGATACTCGCGATCGAGCCTGGCGACACCATCGCCGGCGTCGCTCGGAAGATCGACGAGAACCGGGAGACGATTCGCCGGACCGTCGATCGCCTCGAAGCGGAGGGCTACGTCGAGTATGAGGATGGGCTCCACCTCGTCGATCACGCCGTGCGCGAGACCGGCCTGTCGTTCCTCGCGGCGTCGGCGGGCGTGTCACCGCCATCGATTTCGGAGGCCTACGTCCTCCCGCACTTCGCCGGGATGGACTTCGCCTACACGGCCATCGACGCCGTCTACGTCTGGACGCGCGGTGGCTATCAGGTCGCTCGCGACCCTGGCGATTACCCGCTGTTCGTTGCCGTCGAAGCGGACGACCTCGAGGAGTGGGAGCACTTTTTTGACCAGTTTGGCCTCACTGTCGCCCAGGAGCGCCGACCGGCTGATGACGTCGAGGGTCCGATTCAGATCGTCCTGGACCTGCGCGATACTGTCGAGGCGGAGTTGGTCGACGGACGCCCGGTTATACCCCTCGACGAAACGGTCGAGTTTGCCAACGAGCACTACGCAACGTTCCAGTCGGCACTGGACATGCTGGACCGCATGTACGAGGACGTCGATACCGATGCTGACTACCGGATGGAGCCGGCCTGAGCATGAGCCAGGAAGAACGTAGTGAGGCACTCATCGAAGTACTGGAAGACCTCCAGGAATCGAACATTGGATTTGTGCTTGTCGGTGGCTACGCAGTCAGCCAGTTCGAAACCCGCTTCTCGACGGACCTCGATCTCGTCATAGCTCCGGAAGAGTACGACGAAGTCGTGACCTTCCTCGAAGAGCACGACTTCGAGCGAGACGAAGAACTCGAGGTGCCGCCCGACGAGACGATCTACAATCGAGAGATCGAGTTGTTCGAACGGAGCGAAGGACTGGTTCACCCGGTCGGCCTCGACGTCCTCGTGAATGGCCTCGGTTGTCGACAGACGAACGCTGAGTGGTCATTCGAGTATCTTCGTGAGCACAGTTCGGAGCAGACAATCACGGGTGGATCACGGTCGACGACCGCGCGCACAGCCGATGGGGAGGTACTAGTGGCGGCGAAGCTCCACAGCGGTCGGCCGACTGACCTCGCTGATGTGTTAGCTGCTGTACCGGAGATTGATTTCAAGGCGGTCACGACGCATCTACATCGAGGCGACGAAGCGGCGCTTCGCTCCCAGCTTGACGAAGCCAGGGAATTCATCGAGAAAGAGGGATTGGAGCATCGATTCAAGAGTCTTTTCGGCCAATCAGCGGCGTCTCGGGAAGACCTCGAGAGACTGGCACACTTCCTCGAAACGCAGTCGTAATCTGATTGTCCTCCCTTTGGGACCCCTCTCAGTCCCCGTTTGACCCCGATTCTGCGTGTTTTCTTTCTTCTTCCGGTCTGTCGCTTGGTGATGCCCACGCCGTGGCGCTTGCAGACGAACTCGAGGCGACGCTCGTCGTCGGTCCCGACGGGGAGTTCGACGCTCTACCGGTCGACATCGAGATCGAGCGGATACTGGATCACGGTGTCTAACTCACGTTTTCCCTGCACGGCGCAGTTCGAGCGTCACGACGTTACCCTCTGCAGCCGTCCGGTCCACAGAGAGGCTTCCACCTGACGTTCGCACGACGAGATAGACGAACCACAATGCGAGCTCAGTCGGGTGAAACGTGGGACTCAACCGGTCTCCCTCCGCCAGCGATTCGTATTCGATCTCGGGGATTGCCGCGCCGTCGTCACGGACGTCGATGGACACGGTCGATTCGTCGGCCCTCACGACAATGTCCACGGTCGGTGCTGCCGTCTCGGTGTGTTGGATGGCTTGTTCGACCAGATCGGCGATCGCCCGGTCGAGCAAAGGGACTGCTGTGACGACTGCCGACTCCGGACTGGTGACCGAAATAGTCGCGTCGGGATGGTCCTCCTGGAGCCTCGGCCCCAGTTTGTCGAGGAGCGAGGCGATGTCGATCCGCTCTGGTGATGGCTCTGCCGTCAGGAGCCGCACGATGTGATGGTGGTCCTGGAAGATCGAGAGCAATCGCTCGGTTGCTGACTCGATTCGCTGAAACTGTACGCGGTCGGCGTCAGTGGTCGAGGACTCGAGGAGTGATGACGCGGCCTGGATCACATTGACCTGGTTGCGCAGGTTGTGCTTCAGGAGGTGATCGACGGTCCGGATGTGTTGGTCTCGGATCGTTCGGTCGGACATGTCTCGGCCGATCCCGACCACGCCTACGACGTCGTCACCATCAGTGAGTCGGCGTTTCCGGAATTCGTAGGGCACTTCGTTGCCGTGTTTCGTCGAGACGGTGGCCTCGACGACGTCGCTTCCCTCCGCGAGTGCGGTTGCAATCGACTCGGAGATTCGCGCCGTATCTTCAGCCACGAAGAACGCCTCGATATCCTTTCCGTCGAGTTCGTCGTCCGAGTATCCGGACCGTTTTCGCAACTCGTCGTTCCACCGCGTCAACGTGCCGTCGGGGGCCACGACGTAGAAGACATCCTGAATCGTATCGAGCGCGTCCTCGATAAACTCGCGCTCTCGCTCGAGTTCGGCCTGGACTCGCTGGCGCTCGGTGACGTCGATGATGACTGCCTGTCCGATGTCCTGGCCGGCATACTCGCCGGGGGCGGTCGAGACGAGAATCGACCGCGTCTCCCCATCTGGCCGGTGTAGCTCCATGGCCGTCGGACCGGTGGAAGTTTTCTCCTCGACGACGCGTTGTAGCTCTGCTTTGGCCGTCTCGTGAAACTCAGGTGCGATGAATTCGAGGATCGATCGGCCGCGCAACTCCGTACGCGACTCGAACCCCAGGAGTTCGACCAGGGCGTCGTTGGACCAGAGGATCTCCCCGGATTCGTCGAAGAGATTGATCGGTGCAGGCGACGTTTTAATCAGCTGCTGGTACCGATTCTCACTCTCGTTGCCGTGTGAATCGACCATCAGCAGACCAGCCGTCGGCGGATAGTCGTTTGCATAACTGGGTTTCTCGATCTCTCGTGCGTTCCTGTACCACGTACAGACCCACTCATATATCGATTTGGGGCGATTCTCGACGGTAGCTGATCGACTGTGTTCTTGGCGAGTTTGGTCACCACTCACGCGAGGTGGCAGCGACGGCCATGCGTCTCATTCGCGGCCAGTCTTCGAACACAGTCTCGACTGGAGCGTTGGATGGGCGCTTTACTGGTAGCTGTATTCCACCGAAACGGCGGTCGCGGGGGCTGTTACCGAGACCGGTGACGGACCCTTGTCCTACCTCAGTCGACCGGATGAGACGCGGGCGCCGACCTGGAACTCCTTCTCGTCGCTTCTCGACTCGGATCGCACGTTCCAACCCACGCCAGAATTGTCGAAAATGGGCTCAATTCTGTAGATGGGTACGTAGTTTGGACGGGAGCTGGAACGTGCATTCTACTTCTAAGACCTTGTTGCATCTCGATAATGGGTACGTCGGGGCAACTCTACTCAGCAAAAATTCTGGGTCACGTACACCTGCATTTCGCCGTTCCCCCTGCCAGCGGCGACGCCGATCCCTTCGTTTTGCCAGTAGTCCTGGAGGATGTTCTTTCTGTGTTCTGGAGAGTTCATCCAGCCGGCGACGGTCTGTTTGGCGACCGATTCCTCTGTCGAAGATATGGTGCCACTGAGACGGAAGATATTCTCGGCCCCGGTCATCTACCGATTGCCTCCCGTGGCCACGCGACAGTCGTATCCGAAGCGCTCGTATCGGTCGCTCATCTCCTCTCCGTCGGGCGAGTCGTGGGCGAAGTAGCCGTCTTCGAGCATGTCCTGGCTGTGGTAGTCCGCGACCTCTGCCAGCGCGCCGTCGTGGTTGAGTGGGGACAGACCGCGCTCTGCTCTGATCTCGTTGATTCGCTGGTGGATAAGTTCGGTCGTGCGCTCCTCGTCCAGGCTTCCAGCTGCGTCTGTATGACCTCCCGATGCGACCGGCTCCCTCTCGCCTCTATCCGACTGCTCGCTCTCAGTTGAATCCGCACTTTGGGACGGGTCCTTAGACGACTCGAACGCTTCGGTCAGGACTGGACTGACCGTCTCCACGGCACTATCGACACTATCGTCGACGATGCCAATGCCGGTGTCGTCGACGAACCCACTGTAGAGGCCCAGGCCAGCTACGAGGACCAGGGTAAGTGCCAGTCCGCGTTTCGAAAACACGAACGAAAGCCCGAGTATCACGACTCCCAGCACGAAGGTCAGGATTGTGGAAATTATGCGACCTGCTCGTCGGATCCTATCCGTAAGGGCCGAGCGGGACGAACTCTGGTCTTTCGTCTGTACAGGTGGCGAATCATCACCTCCGCGACTCGGAGATACATCGGTATCTCGACTGTGTGCCAAGGTAGAGTGCTTCGATTTTCGATTTTCCGACGTGGTTGCACTCGACGATTGCGAAGACTGGGTCCTGTTACTCCCCGTCTGGAGGGCAGCACAATCGTGATTCTCGGGTAGAATGTGGGATTTGCAGTGTTTCAGCCCACAGTAGTTGCAGGTGTTGTTGAGCCCGTCGTGTTCGCCACAGACGGCACACCTGGCCATCCTCTATTACACGATGCTACCCAAGAATTAACCTACCGGCGAGCTCAAGGGCGAATCCAGGTTCTCATTCAAGAAGTCTCGACAATCGGTTCCGCAGCCCGATAGACCATCTGCATCGGAAATCCACAGGCGTCATCTGGGGGCTCGTCATTCGGCAAGCGCTGAATTTCGTCTTCGGGTGCGGATGCAACGACGGCCAAGACTAGGGCATCGAGCGCGTCGTCGATATCCACATCCACCTCGTCATCGCCCAGGCCCTCCGTGAATAAGTCTTCACAAACCTTGTAGAGCGTCTCTCCGGGATTATCGAGTGATTGTTCCATCGCCTGTAGCCGTTCAGCGAGTCCCGGCGCCGACTTCTTGGAATGGGACAGATCGCCACCGTTGAGCGCTCGAAAACAAACCTCTGGATGGGATTCGACGACGCATGGACCGTCCGATTCGTCTACCAAATCCTGGTCCTCCCGGAGGAGTTGGTCGACCTCGTAAATCGCCTTAGAGATGTGGAATGCCTGCTTCTGGAGGCCCTTTCCAGTAACATCTTTGCTCGTTTTCTTGACTGACTCGTAGGGTTCCCCGTCTACTGCCTGTTCTATAGCGTCACGAGCTGGGGGATTGAACACCGAGGAGTGCCGTCGGCCCAAGGCTTTCCGTGCTTTCGCGTCACACTCGCGGACGAGTTCAGCGTCATCGAAGTGGTCGTTCTCTTCGAAGAGGCCGACCGGAATGTCGACGAGAATCATCTCTATCTCATTGTCGTCCTCTAGAAGATCCTCAATCTCATCCTCCACTCTGACGTCCACATATTCGGCGTCCTCGAACAGTACGCAGAGCCAGGCGCCGTTACTCCAGTCGACGCCGACCGAGTAAGACTCGCTCATTCCGTGGGGTACTCCCAGACGAACAGCGGGATGGAGAATCCAAAGTAGTTCGCGAGGAACGCCTGAACGTCGTTTTCTGTTCGGTCCAACGTCGGGAAGTTGACGTAGTCTGGAATCAAGAGAACGCCTGCGTCGACGTTTCGATCCTCGGTGAATCCGCGCTGGTCGCGATGGGCCGCTTCCATCTTCATGAGATGCCAGTTCGCACGCATCTGCTCGCCACTCTCGTGTTCGAGGAGAATCCCAGATTTGAACGCATCGAAGCTCGCCCGACGTGAAATCTCGCCATCTGAGTTCGGCGCTTCGAATCTGATCGAGACTTCTTGCTCCCAGTTTATTGGTTCGAATAGTTCGCGCCGCTCCGAGAGATATTGGTTGCCCCCGCCGTACTCGTCGTAGGCTCGTGCGATGGTCGGTAGCTCTTCGAGTAGCCCTCGTTGGGCTACAATATCCTGGCCTCCTCTGTAGGACCACGTGTCTCGTTCGACGAGTTCGTATTTCGACATTGGTTTCTATCGTAGTGGATTGAACTGCCGTAGACTCATGTCTTTGGTCGGTTCTGGCAGTTTAGACTTGCGCTCAGTCATCTAACCGGTCCCCGTACCACGCGAGTTTCTCACCGATTCGAAGCCCTTCGGTAGGAATCTCGACGCTCACGCCGTCGCGAGATTCCAGTAGCGGAAGGAGTTCTCCGTAGTAGTCCTTGCCAGCGTGAACGACGAACGTGACCGGACTTCCGAAGAGCCCTTTGGCTCTAAGCTGGTCGGTGACGGACTCCGCCCACTCCCGACGCTCGGAGACGGCATGCTCTCGAAGCGTCTCCTCGTACGGTTCGATGGGCTCGCCGTCGGGATGCAACAGGCCATGCTTTGCCGACAGTATCCACCACTCGTCGTGTTCCTGCTCTGCGTACCGTCGCATCCGGGCGAAGTACTCGGAGGTATAGAGATCTCTCGGAACCGTGGGGTAGTCGCGTTTGGACTTCACACAACTGACGAGCCCGATCTCCCGTCTCCCGTCCTCGGCCATGGGCGAGTCGTCTCACATCTCGGTGGTAAGCTCTCGGGCCAGCTCACTCGCAGAGTCTGGCTCGATCCCGACCGTCTCGAAATGTCCTTCGAGTGCCTCTCGTGCCGCTACCTGATCGGGTTCGTGTTTGCCGACGATCTGGCCTGCCTGCCAGACGATGGAGTCGACTCGGAGGACCGAGACCGGCCGACCGAGTCGGTCGCTGACCTCGTCCATCACAGCGGCCCAGGCGTCGAGTACCCGGTCAGTCTCGTCGCTGTAGGTGATTCCCGAGGTCCGAGAGATACGTTTGACCTGCAGGTCACAGGGGATCGGAAGATCTGATGGAAAGTCGAGGTAGTGACCGAGTCGGATCAGCCGGGCTATATCGTAGACTTTCATCGAGAGAACCACTGTTTTCATGCCCTTATCGTTCTGCAAGCAGTCGGCGAGTTGCTCCCAGACCTCTACTGGTTTGGCCGTCTCCGCGTTGGCGATGAACCAGTCGTCGAAGCCGTTCCCGAACAACCGTTCGAGTCGATCTCGCTTCGTCTGGTTGAGCCGGGCATTGACGTCGGCCGTCATGAAGGTATCCAGGATCTCCTGGACGTCTCCCTTCGAGTCGAGACTGCCGTGGGCCAGAGCGACTCGCTCGAGTTCGTTCCAGAACAGTTGTGCGTCTCCGTTGAGCTGGTAGTCCTCGGTCGTCGCAGAGACGACGAGCAACTCGACGAGTATCGGATCGTCGAAGGTCTCGAACAGCGTCTCGAGCGTATCGTACTCTGGTTCAGTTTGGTCGAAGGCGACGATGCCATCGTAACCCAGATTAGCTACTGCTGTGGCAACGGCCTCTACACGACGTCGGTTCATCGTTGATGTCCCTCTCGATGTACCACGCATATGCCAAATAACCGCCCCCAGAGACGAAATCCCAACTCTGACTGCGATTTCATGTCCGAGCGGGATACCGAATACGGAGTAAGATTACGGTTCAGAGACATCGTTCTGATGATCTTGCATGGGGAATTGCTCGACGAGCCGGGGGTGATAGTACTCGATGAGATATTGTAGCGTAGATACGATGCTATCGACGTATGCCTCTCGCGAGTCGAAGTCCTGTCTGACGATTTCATTCCGGACGACTTCCATCGGGCGATCCTTCAGCTCGAAACCCTCTGGAATATCCATTTCCTCAAGGAAGACTTCGGAGAGCCTTTCTTGCTCTTCGACGGGGACATCGTCTCTGCCAGTGAGATTGATCCTGACGATAGCCTTCTTCCCATCCTCACGACCCGGAATATACGCGTTGTACAGAACGACGGACGGATGGTCTTCGTGAAGAGATTCGAACCTCGTTTGGGTATTCGACGTTTGATACACGTCTACTTCCGGGAATTCCTCTAGTTGTGAAAGTACCCTCGTCGTCACCTCTGAAGTCAACTCCGAGTTATCGACCGGGACACGTTTTTCGAGCGATTCTTCGAAGACGTCAATGAAGAACTCGGTCCCGTCGAGTTCGAGCGATTGGATCGTCTCCATCATTTGCTCGTACGTGATGACGGTGTCGAACTCTCGCCTCTCGCTCTTGCTCACGTAAGCCTCCGGGGCGATGAGAGTCACTGAAAAATCGTGCCAGTCGCCTTTCTCGAGGTAGTCTCTGCCCCGCTCGAAGTACCGCTCCACTTGGCGCTCTTGCATCGAGGCGTTAATTTTGTTCTCGATGAGGGCGATCTGGTTGCTTCCCTCAACCGTTTGGAATCCGGCCTCGATGTCTGATTCACCAGTTGCGGTGGTCACAGAGTGTTTGACGCCTCGAAATTCGTTGACAGCGGTATCGAAGCCAAGGCGGTCAGTAAGCCAGTCACGAAATTCTTGTGACGTTTGGATCAACTGGACGACGACTAAGTCGACATCGCGCTCGACGACATACGAAACCGACCTCTCATGAGAACGCTCCATCTTGACCCGTGTTACCATCAGGTAGGTTCGATTATTTAGGAATTCCTCATTATTCGATGAGCTTTGCCACTGATTCAGAGGGAATTATTCTTGCTCGATTACCGACGCCTCGTCGAGATCGAGGTGGTATTCGACGTCGGCTAGCAGCTCTTTGCCTTCGTCACGGAGTTCCGTCGCTCGTTCGAGCGACACCTCTCCGTCTTCGAGTTGGGCGATAATCTCACGGATGCGGTCCATCTTCTCGCCGATTTCGCCGTCGGAGTGGGTTGCGTCGGTCATGGTTACATCACGAATAGCACGTAAAGGGCGAGGCCGACGACCAAGACAAGCAGTATGGCGATGAGGACGCGCTGGATGCGCTGGCGGCGTTCGTAGGTCGCCTCGACCTCGGCCGTCGCGGCCTCCTTCTCGCGTTCGTACTCGGCCTCGCGCTCGAGTGCCTCGACGGCGTGGTCGAGGCGGTTGTCCAACTCGGTGAGCCGCTCACGAGCCAGCGATTCGAGCGCGTGGTCCAGGCCATTGTCTGCCTCAGTGAGGACGGTCGAGACGTAGTCCTGGAAGGCATCGTCGAGGTCCGACTCGGCCTCTTCGAGTCGTCGCGTCGCGAGTCGCTCGTAGGCCCCCTCGAGGGACTCGGCGACGGTCTGGTGTTCTTCGAGGAGCGCTTCCTTCTCGGGGACGACCGAGCCAACGTGGGTGGGCGTCATGACACGGTGGTCTGCCACCTTGTCGGCGAGCGTCCGGTCGCGTTCGTGGCCGATGCCGACGACGATCGGCGTCTCCGTGTTGAAGATCGCCCGGCAGAGCCCGGGCTCGTTGAAGACGCGAAGCGTCGTGTCTGCGCCACCGCCTCTCGTGACGACGAGCAGGTCGACGTCGGGATCACGATCGAGGGCGCTGATCCCCTCGAGGAGCGTCGGCAGCGCCTTGTCGCCCTGGACGGATGCGTGGTGGACGACGACGTCGACATCGGGGTAGCGTTCGTGGATCGACGTGACGGCGTCCTCGCGAGCGTCGCTGTCGGCACTCGTGACGATGCCGATAGTCTCCGGGAGGTGGGGCAGTGGCTGTTTGTGCTCGTCGTCGAGCAGGCCGTCTTTCTCGAGGGCCCGTTTGTGTTCCTGGTACTCCTGCTGGTAGGTCCCGTCGCCGAGTTCGACGACGTCAGAGACGAGGATCGAACAGTTACCACGCGCCTCGTAGTAGGAGAGGTCGCCCGCGACGGCGACCTTGGTGCCCTCCTCCAATTCGTCGGTTGTTCGCGAACGCCGCGAGCCGAAGATGATGCAGTGGATGCTGGCGTCGTCGTAGTCCAGGTCGAAGTGGACGTGGCCGTTGACGTCGCGGTAGTCGGTGACGTCGCCGACGACGTAGTCGAAGTACCCATCGGCCGCCTCGACGATGTCGCTGATCTCGTCGTTGAGCTCGTCGACGGTGCAGACGGTGGCGTCTGCGAGGGCATCGACGTCGGCGGTGGGTTCGGCGGGCGACTCGGCCATTCGGTCTAGGGGTGGCTCGGTATTGGTGATAAAGTATTGGAGGTGGTCAGGGGGTGAGTGATCGCCAGAGACGGATGTTGAGAGGAAACGCTTTCATTCCCGACCTGAGTTGGTGGTGGGCATGAAGCGGTTCGAAGAAGGAGATCGGGTCCGGATCGACATTCCCGACGAGACCGATCCCGATTTCGACCGCTATCACGGCGAACGCGGTTCTGTCCTCGAGGTCATCAACGACGATGCCGGTCTAACTACCGGGGATGAGCGAGATTCGTATCTGTACCGGGTCGAACTCGATTTGGGTGTGGTTAGGGACTTTCGATGGCGGGATCTCAGGCCGGCGTAGGATCGTCGGGACGGCTCGCTGATTCCACCGAAGCCCTCGCAGGCTGGCCTCCCGCGACTCGGTGCGCTCCTCGCTTCGCTGCGGTGCTTTCTCTGCGAGAGCCTCTGGCTCTCGCTGATCCCTCGCTCGCGTCGCTCGCGAGGACCTCGTCGGGGTTCGGCCAGCCTGCTCGCCCTTCGATTCCACCAGGGGGTGGTGTGTTGGGTGTCCGGAATGGTGACTGGATCAGTGGCGGTTGACGGCCCGCCCCGCTCGCCGCTTGCGCCCTCCGCTTCGCTCGCGACCGACCATTCCGGGCGTGCGGCGCTTCGCGCCGTTCCGGGCGTCTGGTTTCGCGCCAGCGGGTAAGCGAGGGGGACTGCGCTCCAGTCGGTGCTCATCCCCCACGCTTACTCCGCTGGCCGCTCGCTCCGGGCGGGTCGGCGCGCGGTGCTGGTTGTGTCCTCGCCTCAGGCACGCGCCGCTCGCGCCCAAAGGGCGCTCGCGAAGGCGCGAGCGGCGCGTGCAGACGTGGCTGTCGGTGTACGTAGAAAAACCGCGATTATGGGTCGCGGTTGTCGGGCGTCGGGAGACGCCTTCGGAGTCAGTACTCAAATGTCCAGTAACAACGTTATCGGTCAAGAAGCTTCGCTCGAAGAACAGGCGGTCGATCAGGCGGATGAGGCATTCGCGGTCGTCGAGGAGACGCCGGAGCTGTTGCCCTCGGTGAAACAGGAGATCCAGGGCAAGGTGGATACAAACCACCCCGATGCGACGCCGGACGGGCTGACGTTGGAAGCGGAAGAGCGGCTGGAAGCGCGGGAGTGGGAGATCGAGCGCACGCGACGACGGTTCGACAGTCGGCAGGACTCGGGTCGGGAAGCACGGGCGCGACAGGCGGCTGGGGCGGGGAGCAAGCAGCGGCGGTTCGAGTTCGCCAAGCGAGCGGCGAGTGTGGACAGGTGGTGTGACCCGGAGGAGGTAGATCCGAGAGCGCAATTGTTGCGGGCGGAACTGGGGGCGGTGAATCAGGAAGCGGCACGGCTGGCTGAGCAGCTACGCGGGTGGTCGCAGGCGGCGGTCAGTCGGCGGCTGGCCGAGCGGGTCGCGGATGGGGCGGAGTTGGAGAGCGTAGTCCTCGAGGTTTTCGAGGAGTTCCTCTGGGGGCCAGGCCAGGTGATTCCGATCGGAGCAGTGTCGGAGGTGCCGCGAGGCGAGGTAAGCATCGAGGGACGAATCGAGACGCTGTGGGACCCCAGCCATCCGAGTATCTGTCAGGTCGGACTGATCGAGGACGATAGCGGTGCCGTCAAGTTTACAAGCTGGAGGAAGTCTGATCCCAGGTTAGTCCAGGAAGGCGATCTCGTCCGGATGGACGCAGTCAAGAAGAACTGGTATAAGGGGCGGTGCTCGGTGGCTGTAACGTACTGGAGTGATCTCAAGGTCTTGGATCGACATGGGGAGAGGCAAGGGTAAGGCTCCCTGCCTCTCTTTCTGGAAGGTGTAGTTCCTATCACCTGTCGACCTCATCATATTGGACCTACTCGCTGGCTTGCCGATCTTGAACGCTTCTACCATTTGACGACTCCATGATGGATTCTACCGGTAAATCCAGCAGTTCGGCGCTTTTCTCTAACAGGAATTCCTTGTTTTGTTGGATCGATTGAGGGTTCCAATCACTGAAAAGATCTCTGTCTGCAACTCGAAGTGTCAAGTCAAAGCTTGACTTCTCATGGTCTTCCTCTCCTTTGTAGATGTTAACTTTCTGGGGGAACGGTCTTTGGGCAGCGGCACTGTTCAAATCATATTGTAAGGGAACAAGGTTACCTAGGGAATTTTTCAGTCGCTCAGCTTCTATATCTTCGAACTTTTCTCCCCAATATGTATGCTTATTTTTCGCCGATTCAAACGACTTCGGTAGAACGTGTTCTCTGTGAAGTCCGCTGCCAGGATCGATCTTTTCGATCTTCTGCGGTGTGGACATCAGGTACTCGATCGCTATCAATAGGCGCTTGTGCCACCGCTCTTCGAACACGTTTGAATCGTTCAACTCATCTTGTACACGGCTTTGGATTCTGTGTCCCTTCCTCGTTTCACTAATGAAGTCTTGTATCTCTTCGAACGATGCTCCAGATTTCACCTTATCCAGAAGATCAATCGACGGGAGTTTGATTTTCTCAGCAGTGTAATCCCCGATCCAGTAGGAATAATAGAATGCCACAAGCGCTTCTTTGAGATCGTCGTAATAATCCACCTCCTCCTTGCGGGCAGTGACCAAGATCGTTCTCCAATAAAGATCATGGGTTAAGTTATCGAGCATGAAGGTCCACCGATCGCGGGCGTTCTCGACCTCAAGATAACAGTCAACGAAGTCCCGTATGTCTCGGGCATCGTCTTTCGGGTTCCTGCCTTCAAATTCTCCCTTGAGTTCTTCGTAGGCGGATTTCTTCGCCTTCCTGACTTGGAGATAGAGCCGATACATCCCCAAAATATCGTCGAGCTTTTCATAATCGTCATCAAGCATCCCGGTAATTTCCTGCCAAACTTCGATTACGTCATCCTTGTCTTCGTCATCTTCGAGGTGACTCAATAGATAGCTTTTCGTGAGATCGGAGACGGTCAAATCCTTGCCCCGCGTGTTAATCGTCTGGAACAGACGAACGGCGTGACCAAGATCATTAGTGAATATCTTGATCATCTCAACATTTTTGTCGAGATAATTAAAGAAGTCGTCCAGTTCTTTATATCCCTCTCCGAATTTTCCGTCAAGTTCGTCGATCACTACGTCCGCCGCATTTGTGTATCGATTCTCCTCATCGAGCCGGACTTGATCAATCACAGACCGCTCAAGATCCGCCTGTTTGTCTGAACGAAGTCGTGGTTTCTGGAGGTCTTTCTCCCTGATACGGCTTTCTGCTAACCGCTGGTTCGTCTCCTCAAGGAACTCCGAGTACCGGTCGTTCAAGACGGCGTAAGTGATCGTCAATGTCGTGATTCGCTGTTGTCCGTCGAGGATACTTAGCCGATTCTCACCCTCTTCTCCAACGACAATAACCGAACCCAGAAAGTATGGCGCATCTCGCTCCGTTTGCCAGGCCTCGTAGAGATCATCAAACAATTGGCGCAAGTGAGACTCCTCCCAGCTATATGGGCGCTGATATCGCGGAATTCGATAGAGATCGTCTTCACTACTGAAGAGATCGCTACAGTTCACGGGATCTGGATCAAAGCTCTTCTGCATACTCGATTCACATACTTGTCGGCTAATGTAATACCCATCCCAGAATCAAAAGTTGAGGTTGCGGTATTCCAAGAACTCCCGATGATTCTCTCTGCCCTTGTTACCGTTTAGCATGTCTACCAGCCAAAGAAGGACCACTAATGGGATCGGATTAGTGCTCTCTGATTTATTGGTAGTGAGACTAAAGCGCCACCTTGGCGATTAACTGTAGCAAAACGCCAATGAACAGGAGAACGGATACAGCACTGGGGAGGAGCTATACCAGTTCAAACTCGTGGATTTGATGCTTGGCTGGCTTGACTCGCTCGACCTTAATCGATGTATCGTTGAAAAAGAACGACGCCTGAAATTGTTTATATTCAAGGAAGTTGCCGATCTCTCCCAACGGGGATGATGGCAAGCGAAATATGTTGTAGGTACAGAGCCATTAATAACATAACTCTACAGCGAACCTCAGCGACGTTATTGCATTGACAAGGACATTCTAGAATAACATAAAGAGTCGAGAGAATTACCTACAGCTCATCCCTCCATCGTAGCATAGTTGAAGACCTCTTCAAGATCAATACGTTTCATCGGGATCTCGTCGATGTTACCACCTCTCTCCACCAACTGGTCCGGTTTATCTGGGTCGCTATTAACCGTCAACTCATGTGTTGCGTCGCTGGATTCTTTGACTCGATGATACCGTGCCCTATCTTCCTCATCGACTTTATATACGATTTCTGGCGGTTGATCGACCCTGTCGGTCATACCATGGAGATAGAAATCATGCGTGAACGGGGCATTAGCTCGGATGAAGTCCTTAGGATCATTCTCATTGTCAGCGAAATCGCCTTGGAGTTCGTTGAGCACGGCCTTACTCCGTTGAGCCCAGATGTCATTCAGGTCAATAAACCAGCCAACTAGCTGTGTTGATTTTGTATCCGACTCAGATAGATATAGATTTGTTCTAAACAAACCGGTGAACAATACTTCAACTGGGTTCGGAATGTCATACCCATCTTTGTGCTCAAACATGTCTATTAGCAAAGGCCGAGGATCTTGCTTGATGTACTTTTGAAATAGGTTCTTTTGGCGCATCCCTGGTCCGTAATCGAAGTGCTGGAGATGGTGGGATACCATGTCACGTATGTATATGATGTCGTTCGCCAGTGGTGTTAGATATCGAAGGGGTCGACTTTCAGGATCTCCGTCCTGACTCTTCCAGTCATCCATTTCATCCTTCCAGGTCCGATGTACGCGGGTTACGCTAGTTGCTAACTGGCTGTGGTTTTTCCCCCGCTCATCATATAGTGGATGACCATACGCATCGACATCGAGTGATTTCAATTGCCGGAAAAACTGGTAGGCGTCAATCGCCCCGTCAACAGCTTGAGGATCGCCTTCATGCCAATGAATTACGTGCTCATCGATTAACTCCCTTTTATATTGGTCATAGTATCCGATAAAATTGGCCTCTGATCGTTCTTGAAGCTGGTTGTTGTTATTTCTGGCATCAGCAATTTTGCTTATCTCTTGTCGCCGCGATGTTGTATCTGCGTCAAAATCCTCCAACTCAATTACTTCAACATGAACTACTGCCTCTGTCTCCTCACCGTAATTTTGGATTGCTAAAAGCGTGTGGCCTCCATTACACACACCTTCGCCTTTTTCAAAGGTGAATGTAGCCATTCCATCGTGGTCGCTTTTTGCCATTTCTTCATTGGAGTCGACCTCCGATGCTAAAACAACAATTCCGTTATTCCGGTTGACAAAATCTTTCGGGTCATTTTGCAGCGTATCTCGCATTGCGCCAACTTGTGCGTTCATTTCCGGATGGCGCGGATTCGCGTCCAGAGGGAAACGAATCGGGGTTTTCTGTACGTCATGACACCGAAGGTAGAAATGATGTATGGTATACTTGCCACCGTATCCCTCAAAATTGGCCTTTTCGTGGGCTACAAACGGAATCTGCACTTCGGACTCTGGCGTTGATATCGCATCGATCGGCGAAGATTCGGACGAACTTGGCATATTGATTGATGTCCCTTTGAGGCTCTACACCATAACAGTAGGGCTCTTCGGAGCTTCAGGGAAGTAATTAATACAGTGGCGAGACCCCGTCACTAGAACGATAATGATCGAACGATTTGAGATTCGAAACTACCGCTCTATACTGGGCCGGGGCCCCCATGGGAGTGGCACACCCGCTGAACTCGATATAGAGGACGACATTACGACACTTATAGGAAAAAATGAGGCGGGAAAGTCAAATTTGCTTCGCGGAATGAATCGGTTTGGCATACAGAGCCCTCTCCCGCGAAGTGAGCTCAGCAACTATGGAGACTATACAGACATCACAAGCCGGATTGAACTGCTTCGATGTAGGCTGACCTCAGGTGCGTTAAATGAAGATGACGAGAAAGCAAAGCCAGTCCCATGGTTGCTTGGTCCGTATCGGCCGGACGATCTTGATGGATTCCCGGCTCGGATTAAGTTTGAGGATATTGAGCTACCGGTAGATTCCGATCCAGAGCATGCAACACCAGTCCTCGGTAACGCACTGGCAACGGGACATGTCGAAGTCATCCACTACGATAGCGGGTCGCATGCTATCGATATCATTGGACGAGGGGGAGGGGACAGTGAATCCGATTTTCCCGACCCTGACCAACTTGATCTCCCTTTTGAAATTGAGGACTTTATAGCTAAGCGTTTTCATGAACATCTACGGCTATGCTGGTGGTTCGTCCAAAATATAATTGAAGTTTCTAAATTGAACCATGAAATTGAGGAGGTCAGGAGCATTGACCCTGATGCGGTCGACAATATATCGGACCTCAATGAGGAGATACGGCAACGGCTTGACCGTATTTCCAACGTCTTCAATGATGCCGAACCGATCGAAACGCCACCAGAAATCACGCAAGAAGATGCGGAATTCAGTCCTCCAGATATATTTGCCATACAACAGACAGCGGACAATTTACTTCGGACGCTCAGCAATGTGGATAACCCAACAGATCCAATCGACGATCTCCCGACCATCGTCGACCAATCAGAGATCGAGTTGGTCGAGTCAGAGTATAATCTGATCGCCGATGGAGACGACCCTATTCTTCAGGGACTACTTGCGCTTGGTGACATCCATATTATCGATTATAACTCATATGATTCCTCTGAGTTTCAGGATGCCCTTGATACTGCCGTCAACGAACTTTCAAAATATCTCAACGCGTTCTGGGATTTTCGCCCAGAGGAACGCCGACCACAGGAGACAGTCACCCCGGATCAAACGGAACGCTACTCGTTTCAGTATGAGTTGAACGGAACGACGCTAGCATTGAAACTCGCAGAGGGAGATAATCCGCCTACCCCACTGGATCAACGAAGTGACGGTATGCGATGGATCATAACATTTTTGATGACTATTGTAGCTCAACCTTACGAACAATCTGAGGGGAGGCAGACCTTATTGACGTTAGATGACCCGGGGATCCATCTCCATCCGGAAGCTGAAAAAAAGCTGTATAGAGCCTTCTTTTATGTCGTTAACCAGGCGCAGATTGTTTACACAACTCATTCTCCAGCTCTCATCGATCGGAAAGAGATTGATCGCCTCCGAATAGTTGAACATGAGATTGAAGGAGACGGCCCGGTTGGGACAACTGTTGTCAATAATCTTGATGAGGCACGAGCCGCTGGTAAGCAAGTTGACCCGTTGGCAACCGCCCGTGAGGCTATTGGCTGGACCCTTTCTGATTCGCTATTTCAAGGCGAACAGACTGTACTTGTCGAAGGCTCGAGCGATAAGCGATACCTCAATATGTTTAACTCATTTTTCAACTGGAGCGGTCGACCCTGTCTAGCTGATGACCCCACATTTGTCGATTCTAAGGGAGGGCAGCTTCCGTTTCTCTCACGAATTCTAGCAGCTGAGAACGTCACTCACGTCGCACTCATGGATGATGACTCCTCTACCAATGACTACGAGCCAGAGCTAGAGGAACGGACTGTTAGGTACAACGAAGTGGGGGTGTTGGACGGAAAAGAATACGACGCCGAAATTGAAGATCTCTTCAATAGAAGATTCATGATTGAATTGGCATCAGAAGTACACGATGACCTCGATGCTGAGGATATTCTCGAGACACCATACGATACGGCTCCCACTGGAATAGTTGATTATATCGAGAACTTTTTGGATGGAAAAGAACTTAATAAAGGAAAGTTATCGCGGGAAGTCAGGGATCAGTTACAGCCTGAACTACGTGAGTCCCCTGAAGCGCACCAGGATACTATTGAAAGATTTCAGACGGTCATCTCTGAGCTCAAAGAAACCCTTGAACGAGTTGACAGAGAACAGTTCGGCTCCTAGCAACAGTTAAGTGACGATGTTGAGGAACTAGAGGACTTAGTCCGATTCTTCTTCGTGTAGTTCATTCATTTCATTTTGCATTTCAGCTAAGATTCCTTCCTCAGATTCATTATTTTCTCGGGCTCCGCTCGTCGGCTGGCTACTACTTGTAGCTGCCTCGTGCGAAGCTATTTTGTCCATGCCAGCGAGCCTAATAGCAGTCCCCCAATCCACGAAGCGATTCTCGACTGTTGTAGACGATATCTCGCCCTTTTCGTTCATCTCTGTTTTTGTTGGGGGGCGTCCGAGGGCTTCTGAAAGCTCGTAGATCGCGGTCAGTATCTCAACACGTGAATAGTGACGCCGCTCACGGCTCTCCTTATCAATGGGGTTGAGATTGGCTGCTGTCAGTGTTTCAGGCCAGGAACCGAATGCATCGAGATACGCATCAGCAGGATACTCGCCGCAAGCATTAACGAACTCCGGAGTGGGCGATTCACCGATTTTCGAACCGAGCTCCTGCAGCGATTCGAGTAGATCTCGGTTTCGGTACGTGTCTTCTCCCTCATCGTTCGTATTATCTGGCAGTATGTCCTTGATGGTCTTAGAACGGGCTCTAAGCTCTTCGTATCGCTCGTGGACTGAATCATCGACTAAATCGTTCTCAAAGGCCGCTGCCGCGTCGTCAAGATGTTGCATTCCTTCGTCTAAGGACTCCTTGGCAGCCACATGGTCCTCGACCTCTTCGTGCTGCTCTGCACGGCGGAGTGCGGCATTGGCGGCATCTAGCTCGCTTACGACATTTTCTCTGGTTGAGCGAAGATGTTCTTCTCGCTCATGGGCTGTTTGTGTTAAATAATCGGATACCATTGAGTGGCGCTGAGTGATCTCCCACTCTTCTTCAAGGCCGTTTTCTGTAACGACCTCCAGAGCCCGTTCGTAGGTCTCAAGTGCGTCCTCAAAGGATTGGATCGCGCTGTCGTACTTGTTTTTCTCTCGAGCTTCGATCCCGGCCTCTACTGTTTCCTCTGCAATCTTAGTTAACGTACGGACCTCGGCGACATGATCGGTGCTAAGGTCCTCGAGAAGCTCCTGCACCTCGTCTCTATTCTCACGAATGGACTGGTCTTTTCCGAGGTCATGCCGTGAGTTCAACTCAGCAGCTTCATCAAGCGATTCCAATGCCGACTCGAGTCGGCGTTCTGCCTGTTCGGACGCGCCTTCGTCAATAAGTGATTCAGCTTTTGAGCGAGCCGATCCGGCAGATCCGATAAACCCGATGGCACGAGCTTCGGCTTTGTGTTTCTCGAGTTCTGAGTCTAGCCGAGAGAGTTCGTGGCTATATTTGGAAACGTAAGACTCCAGTCCATCTACCTCACGTAACCCTTCGACGGTGTCCTGAAGTTCGCTTACCGTTTCCTGCGCCGCTTCATACTCCGACGCTTGAATCTCGCGTTTAGCCTTCGTGATATACTCCTCTCCGGACTCGATTAGCGTTATCTTGGTTTGAGCTTCCTCATGGATGGATTCTAGCTCAGTACGGAGATCGCGCAAGCGGTCTCCCCGTTCCAGGGAGTTTCTGCGGTTGATTTCTTGGGCTTCGGTGCAGGTATCAAGAGCTGATTCGATCTGCTTGAGTGCCTGTTCCCTATCACCTTGATCGAGTAATTTCTGGGCACGGGATTGAGCAGAGCCCATCGAGCCGATCATCCCAATCAGTCGTTTATCCGGAGAAGTGCCAGATTCCGAGTCGAGTTGGGATTCAAATGCGTTGATCTTTTCTCGGGCATCGGATGCGCGAGTGTCGCATAGGTCTTCAACGCGTTGGACGAATTCTTTGAATTCGTCGAGCGTCTGCTTGGCGCACTCTATGTCTCCCGCCTCTTGCTCATCTTGGAGAGCTTCAACAAAATAGTCGGTTCCGGCAGTAACTAGCTCAGACTGGAGAGAATCGAGGTCAGCATGGAGATTCTCCTTTAATCCCTGTTGTTGGGTGTTGGTTTGCTTTGTCTCTAAGTCCTCCAGCATTCGGATGACCTCGTCGAAATTCCGCTCCTGTATGGCTGATTCAATATTGGAGATCTCTTCGGTAAACTCGTTTGAATCGGCCTGGGTTGCCTGAACATCAATAGCGTTGCTAGGCTTGGATGTGAGTGAGAGTTTCCGTTTCGGAACCCAACCTGACACGAATAACGCTGACAGTACCATCGAAATAGCTGCAATATCTTGACCAAGTAGTAGGGGTATCCGCGTATCTATCGTGTTGTCGCCAGTTGCGGGAACTTCAACCAATCCAATATTCACTACCATCGACAATATCAATCCAATCATCAAGTAACTCGCGAATCCATAGACGGACGTTGCAAAAAGAACGGCTATAGACCAGCCCCTCTCACCGTTATATTCAAACCAGCCAATTTTTTGGGCTATCCAGGCATTCACGAGGCATCCAATGAGGCCCCCGATTATAGCCCCAGCTCCAGATGAATCATCAGTAAGTGGGGCGTTTGACATATCAATATATACAGCTAATGCGACAAAACTCAATACGACCAGAGGACCGCTTAAAAGTACTATGTGTTTTAGCTTGGTCCGTAGCATGTCAAATTGACACACCCTCTCCCTGCAGGATGCGCGCAAATTGGAATTGTCCTACGTGGATGCTCGATCTGTATGTCATTTGTTGGGTAAGCAGATTCAATTGAGCTTGAATTTGTGATGCGAATTTGCCGATGTTGCTATCCGGGCCCGGCGATATCATCGATGTTCATTCCCGGGAATTGACCTCTGATATTCTCGCTCAATGGGAGCAATAGTAGTGTAAAAAGTCTTTGCTCAATATCGAACCACTAAGATCTGGGAAGTGAGTAGCCTCCGCAATAATACCCCACAGATCTCCTCAAGAGCATATTCATAACTTATTCCTGCCGCGTAGGTTCGACCCGTATACTTCTACCTGCTGCCGAGCCATGGTCTCACGACGATCGGTTGATGAAAGTGCGGGATAGCATCCAGTAGCGGAAAACTTGAGACCGGGTGTAAAAGGGACGGCAATGGCAACACCCTGCCTGGGAAGAAACGGCGCCAGCTCGGCAGACTTCGCAGGCGGCCATCTTATCGAAGTCTGCGGGGACGGCACTGTGGTAGTCGTTGTTCACGCGCTCGACCTCGAGAGTGACGACTACCTCTTCGTTTTCGTCGAGACCCGCAACGTCGAGACGGCTCTGTTTGTAGCCCTCTGTCGTCTCTTAGGCTTCATGGCCGTCTCCCATGAACGCCGCGGCAGGCGACTCACCCTTGCGCCGTTCGTGAAACGGCCGGACGGTCTAGAAGGCTGACCCAGGGTCGGTCTCGTCCTCCTAATCGATCATCCGGATACCGAGTTTGACCCCGAAGACGTGCTCACTCTATTCCCGAGGTCGCCCTTGCCCGTGCCTTAATCGATGCCCCATTTGTTGGACTCCTTGATCGCCCATCTACCATCACCGGATATCGAGCACATCCGCTGTGGGTGATTGGTGCGTGGCGGATCAGGCCGACATCAAGCAACGCCTGAATCTCGTCGGTGTCAATACCGCCGCACTCCCAATTGTCGAAACATCGAGTCCGTGGAATAGCATACTACAGTGGTTCTGATTCTCAATAACTTCCCGCCAACGAAGACGCTCTTTCCTAGTTTTCGACAACCCCCCAGCACACTAGCCGAGCGTGTACTTTTGTCTCTTCGTCGATCACCTCTTGCTCTTTGGAGCGCCCGGCCCCTTGCTCAAATGCACCCTCGGTTTGGCCCTCGCGGATCTCCACAAGACGATCATCAACTATCTCGTCTATTGCTTCCCAGTCTTGGAGGACGCGCGAGGTCGCGCCCGAAATCGGTGTCCCGTCCGTTTCGGGGGTAAATTGAAGCATCCGGACAGGCCGCTGTTTCACCTCTTCACCGTATGCCTTGTAGTAAAATGCACGTCGAACACGGCCGAGCGGTGCGTCGTTGTCGTTTTCGAACCAGAGGTGCGCAAGACCAAAGACACCTGGCCGTGGGCCGCTGTCGTGATCGCTCACATTGGTGTAGAGGATATCGCGTTCCTCAGGTGGGGTAGTGAAGTACTCTTGCGCAAATCCGAAGTCGTCGAGGTCTAGATCGAGCTCCTCATTCAACTCTTGTTTGAGAAGGTACCGCTCAAGAGCTGCTTCTTCGTTACAACCAACATTATGGAACAGTGGATTCTTCGAGGTGTCGTCTAGTTCGTTGTAGTCATCGACGGCACGTGTTTCTCGCAGTGAGCTCTCGATCTCTTCGATTTCGAGTTCGCCGATCGTTTTGTGAGTCTCGACAGCCGCTCGCTCTAGGACCTGGTCCTCGTTCGGATCGAGGATGTTGTTCTCTTTCCCGACAATGAACGCGATGTCGTTGATCTTTGCCTGTAACCGCTCGAGCAGCCGGATGGCTGTCTCAATGTCCCCGTCAGGGTAGAAGTTGTGGACATGCTTCTCAGCGGTACTCCCGATGCGGTCGATCCTCCCGACACGTTGGACAATTCGCATTGGATTCCAGGGGAGATCATAGTTGACGACTGTATGGACGTCCTGCAGATTGACTCCCTCACTGAGCGTGTCCGTCGCAATAACGTACTTGAGTTCAGATTCCCCTGATTCCGAGAGTGTCTGCTGGTAGCCTGTGGCCTCGGGAGCAAAACGTCGAATGATCTCTTGTTTGTTCTCATCGCCACCTTTCACGACAGCACTATTACCTTCACTGAGTGGCGTATCCGGGTCGTCCCGGAGCATACGATAGACGTAATCTGCGGTGGCTCGATACTGCGTGAACACGATCACCTTCTCGTCATTCGATTGAAGAACTTCACCGAGTTGGACGATCTTGGGGTCCCGGAACTCCCGCAGGTTGAATACCAATTTGTAGAAGTCGCGGGTTGCGCTGTCGGCCTCCTTAAGATCACTCTCAGGGTACAGTAGCGGATTTCGTTCGTCTTCAGGGATGCTTGGGAGGACGCCAGCTTTGTGCTCCTGGAGCCATGTTCGAACTTCGACGGCATTGTCATTGACGTCATCACCGTCGAGTGCAACGTCTCCGATGAACTGCGTGAGAAAGTACGCCAAGAGCGTGAGGTCCTCTCGAACGTACTGGATCACTTCACCGACGGTCGCGTCGGCCAGTTCACGCTCATCGTCACCACCATCGAACCGCACTGCCGTTAGGTCGAAACCAAATTCCTCGAGCGTCTGTTCAAGGTCTTCGACAGCGCCGGCCCCCTCGACAAAATCGTCCAAGGACCGATCGTCTCCTTGGTCGGTTTGAAGTTCTCGAAGCGTCTCTATATCCTCATCCTCGGGAAGGCCTTCCAATAGCCTAAGAAGGGTCCGCTCGCTTTCGTGAAGCATTTCGAGGGACTGAACGAAGGCGTGCGTTGAGGATTCAAGTCGCTTCAGCAGGTTCAGCTTATATAGGGCTTTGAGTGTGCCCCCTGCATGGGGATTCCGGACAGTGATATGGGGGAGGTGAAGCGCATCCATTACTTCAGGGAGCATCTGATAGATTGGCTGGTAGGCCGGCGGCAGTGAATACTCCTGTTTGTGAATCGTGGGCGGCTCGAAGCTCATCTCGAGGCCTTCGCCCTCCTGAATCTGATCCTTAACGCGCTTGCGCGTCCGGAGGACCATCACCTCATTGAGGATGTTCGAGACCTCTTTGGATTTCTGATGGAGCTTCTCAGACACCCGCTCGCGTTCTGTGTCGCTCATCTCTTGCTCACCGGCGGCAACGCGCTTTCGATCGGCTGCGAGGTCGATATACTCACCAAAGACACCGAAATCGAGTCCGGCCTTGGTCCGCAATTCGTCCTCCCCGCTAAACAGGCTGATCAGATTCTTCAGATCGTTTGCAGAGTTGTTGTTCAGCGCCACCGTCAGCATGATCATCGTCTTCCCGCGGAGTTGGCGGAGATTGGCGTGCCTGCGCGTTCCTTTATAATCGTCCTCGTGGTCGGGATTTGGCCGCCAGTTTCCGTGATTCCGGAATCTGTGGGCCTCGTCGATTAGAATAACATCGAACTGTTCTCGGAACTCCTGAACCTCATCATACCGGAGGTTTTGGAATCGACTGATCGACATGACCTCGAGATGAGTACCATCGACCTCGAGGCCGAAGAGCGGATTTCCGTTCTCGTCGCTTTCGGACTCCAATAAGCTGGTCCACTGGTCGCACAAGTATGCTGGGACGATGAGCAGACAGCGGTCGCCACGCTGGCGATAATCGTAGAGAAGCTTGCTGCCGATGTACGATTTCCCCGGGCCGACCGAGTCAGAGATGATACACCCATTGTACTGTGAGAGCTTCTCTTTGGCACTCTCGTAGCCGAGGGTCTGGAAATAATAGAGGGGGCTATCTCTGGTACTGACGTTTCCACCCAGTGCGTCATAGGCGAGGAGTCTGTAGAGTTCGAACGGCTCCAGATAGGTCCCTAAGTTCGCTCCGTCTCCACCCTCAGATTCCGACGTTCCTCCTTGCTCCTGCTGGTCTTGCCAATCTTGGAATTGGGAACTGTTTTCGATTATCTCGACGATCTCCTCGCTAAATTCCTCTGAATTCGCCCACTGGTTGTCGTACCACTGTTCGAATGCTTCGGCATCACCTCCGTCTTGACTTGTGAGATTTAGCTCGATGTTGTTTCGTTGGCCACTGAATGAGAAATTTGACGAGCCCACGATAGTTGCGACAGGGCGTCTATCTGTTTCGCCCTCCCGCGCATCATCCTCTTCAGTAACTCCACGGAAACAAGCACCTTTCGCGTGAAAATACCCGTCTTCAGGAATCCGGACACGAACCTCGACGAGACCCTGTGCAATAAAATCTCGAAGGTGCTCTAACCGCTCCAATTGGGCGTTATTCAGCCCCTCAATGTCCTTCTCGATTTTCTCATGGAATTGTTTGCGGAGATTCTTACCAGCCTCAATCTCTTCGGCAGTAGCCCGGTCAGTTTGTCGCCCCATCAAAATACGAAAGGGTGCATGTTCGAGTTCGTCGGGAGCGAGTAGATTCTCCAGGTCGTCTTTGATGAGGTTGAAACCCGATAAATAGAAGTAGCCAGTTGCAACTCGGACTTCCTCGCACCGTGGTACGACCTTTTTGAAGACTTCCTCAATTGAAGAATCTGTGTTATCGACAAGGGAGTCCAAGTAGATCATATTGTAACCCCCAATCGGGACGCCCCCTTATTTATTGTATGGAGAATTTCGCAAGTCAGAATTTCGGAGAACATGGCTTGGAGAGGAACTCCGACCAGAAAACGTCGCTTGCGTTCTTGAACTCCGCTGCGAGGTCCCTTGGCTATCAGTCTAACTGACATTACTGTATTATATCGGTCAACAGACTTCGACCACCTCTGACTTTCGCCACTATCCGGAGACCGGGAGTTTGATCACTTGCTCGGCTGTGAAGGGTATTGAACTACAAGCGGTCTCAAGCCCCACAAAGCCCGGGAGATCCTTACCTAGTAGACAACCATATTCCTCCACCCGGTCGGCCATGGATATCATCCATCGAATCGAGTATCAGAGCGACACTCTTCCAGAGCTCACTCTTCTCTCGTTCTCGCAGTTCGACGCTCTTCCAAGCCTGCTCCTTCACCTTCCCGGTCTGAATCATTCGTTCCTCATGAATAATGGAAGCAGCGCTAAGAGCGGCATCGACGATCTCATCTCGATTAAATTCATCAGGCGGACCGCGGTTTCCGCCTTCGTAGGATGCCAACTCTCCCGGAGTATCTTCAGATGGGTCAGCATCAGATCGTCCCTCCGGGCTGCATTCAATGGACGGAGCCGCCTCATTAGGCTCCAATGGGTACCCTTTTTGTTTCGGATTGTGGACCTTGGGTTCGATAGGTGCTTCAGTGGGCTCCTGGCGTGTCTGTGACGCCGCACTGGATTCGCCACTCGACTCTTCGTGGACATCATCCGCTTTTGTCTCCACAGACATGAATGACTCCGCTATTTCCCCGAGTAGTCCATCTGATTCACGGATATCATCTAACTCCATCTCTGAGGCTGGGTAGGAATCATCTTCGCCGAATTCTCGGAGATGCTGGTGGGGATCGAGATCAGGATTAATGTACAATGATTCGAATTGGCTACCCTCGAAAATTCGCTCGTATTCATGAAGAATCCCCTCCAAAGCCTCTGCGCCGTTGGTTGTCACCAGGTATGTCGCATCCAGATCAACGGATAAGTCCGTCCGCTTAGATTTACCTCGGCGACGAGCTTGTTCCGATGGACCATGTTCCTGTTCAATCAGGTGGCTTCGAAGAAATCGGGTGATGAACCCGCTATCTTTGCGATTCACCTTGTCAGTTTCATCGAGCAATTTGCCCGGTGTGAACACCCCTTGTTCAAGCATAGATCTCGTGAGACTCAGATATTCGTCGTATGTAGCGACCAACCACAGCATGTCGTATACGATTGGACTGAAGTCCCTCGGGGGTTGGGGGACGATCTCAAATAAGAACTCGAGGTCATCGGGCGTCAATCCTTGGCGAATGAGCTGGCGCTCACCTGACATCCCTCGATTGAGCTGAACCTCTAATATCCACCTGTATCGCAATGCGAGACGGACGAGTGCCCATTCCCGATCTACGGGTTTAAAATAGATTTTGTGTACACCGTGGGCTGCAGATTTGCTCGGCACGAGACGGAGAGAATCAATATCGTGCTCATCCAGCGAATCCTGCGGTTGTCTCCTGAGCTCGTCTGAAAACGCAGGACCGTCGAGTATAATTGAAACCGGGTATCCAGCAACCGGCATTGGGGATTGATTAGTCTCCTTGACTATAGGCACTCGGTTCCTATTTTAGATAAATATGACTTGTAAATGTAGAACGTGATGTATATCACATGAGTTCGCCAGAAGAGCTAATTGTGGTAATCGGATATTTTGCCACATGGAGTACTGTAGCGAGTGTGAGTCACTAATGGTACCAGATGGAGACGAATGGGTTTGCATGAAATGTGGATTTACGATAAAACGGGAGAAGCCTGCCGCTGTATCCTCCAATGCCGATTCCTCCTCAACGAATTCATCCTGTAGCACCGAAGGGACGACTGATTTAGAGCGACTTGAGAAATCAGATACCGGAAACGTAAAGAAAGCCGATGCGATGAACTGGATGGAACGGCGAGATGCGCCCACGGATAAGGAGCTCAAAGCTGCGATTACGCCAAAGCCAAGTACCTTCTCCGGTAGTACATTTCCGACTGAGATTTCAAATATTCGGGTCACCGGAGATCCCGAATTCATCGAAACGATCGCTGGGCTATTCAAGCCGATACTGGACCTCGAAAATCCACATACTCGCGTCGAAATCAACCTCCAACAAATCCAGGATAGAGACAGCGATGCACTCACAGATAACTACGCACTCTATCTATCCGTCGCAGAACGTGGCTGATTAATGTGTTTGGCCCTCATCTTGATCTAGCTGGTACGCTGCCGGTCTTGGGGGATGCCTATTGCATTTAATATGAAGGTGCCAACTGGTGAGGACATTAAGACAGCTCGAAAAAGCAAAGGATTGACCCAATCGGCCGTCGCAGAGGAAGCAGACGTTTCTCAGGCCTATCTCTCGCGTGTCGAGAACGAGGACGTTGATCCGCGTATCACGACTCTCCATAGAGTTGCTGCTGCTATAAATGACAGCGAGGCGGTGCAGTCAGACGAACACCTCACCATTGCGGTGAGAGAGTTGGTCCGAGAGCGACGACATGAGGCAGGGATCACTCAAGCAGAGCTCGCGGAGCGCGTAGGGGTCTCTCAACCGCTTATCGCCCGAATTGAATCCGAAACCGTCAACCCGCGCTCATCGACTTTCCGGGAGATACTGTCTACGCTGGACCCATTGACCGAAACGAACCGAGCTACAGAACCGGTGAAAGGCTACGAAGCGTCGTCAGAAGACCAGGTCACGTCCGAAGCTCTCCCTGAGTCTGATATATTAGACAGAATGGCCTCGTCATTCACTGGATTCGAGGAGCCATAGTAGGAGATGAGCAGGCAAAAAGAGGCTCAAATTTCCTCGGATCCTTCAAGCCCTCCCTTCTAGCACATCGCAAACTCTCAACGTGCCTCAGGACCACCTCTGCTTAACTGGATTGGAACATCTGGTCATCGAAGCTCCGGGCGATTTCTTTCAGCATCTCGTTCTCTCGACCTCGCTCTTCCTCGGAGGAGTGTGACTTGATGTAGTTCAGGATCCCCTCGCGTGAGGTGCCCTTTACGTCGCCAAACTTCTCTTCGAGGATTTCAGCACCGCCAGCTGCGAATTTCGCGAGTACCTTGAGTTGGAGCTCTGGATTCGTAAGTGCTTCCGGGTTCTTCGTGTGTTGGTATGCAATTGACGCTGCAGCAGCGCGATACAAGTCGTGACTGCTGAAGTGCATCCACAACATTTCTGCATCACCCTCGTAATTCTCCGTCTCGATGCGGCCCTCGTGATATCCAACTGTCGCTGCGAAGACGAAGCAGTCGATATAATTGTCGAAGATATCATGCTCATCGACTAACGTCTCGTATATCTCGCTCTGCTTGTAGGTCTGCCGTGCTTTCGTACTCATTAGTCAGCAACCTCCTTGTGCCGCGACACCTCAGTAACGTCTGTGATAGGCGACCCCTCAATTCCGCCGTTCTCGTCAAAGTCGAGATCGTAATGGACACCGACATGCGGGCCCATCCGCTCTTCGACCGGCCCTTCCCACTGGGAGTCCGTTACCAGAACGATGACCTGATCGGCAAGCATCGGCAGTACTTCGCTAACCTCGCCACGATGCTCGTTGTCGAGTGCGCCAAAGGGAGAATCCATTACGATCGGATAAATTCCTCCGTCGAAGTAGTCCGTATCTCGATCAGCCTCGTATTGTTCCCGAGCAATGTCGACGAGGCTCCCGATGAATGAGAGACTCGCAATCTGACGTTCCCCGCGAGACTTATCAACCTCTATCGGGGTGCCATGCTGGCGATCGTGAATCCGTAGCTCGAAGTCGTCAGTGATGACTGCTTCATACCCCTTCGTTGCGACCTTTTCGAAGGTCTGGTCTATCTTCTCATCTGCGCGCTCTCGAATGCTTTGCTGGAATTGCTCATAATAGAGCTCTAACTCCTCACGAACGGCCTTCGCAACTTGCATCCGCTTTCTCGCGAGGTCCGCTTCCTGCTGTTCGTCCTCTGCTTCATCGATCTTATCCTCGAGCTCGCTAATATCGTCTTTGTACTCCTCAATCTCCTTCTCAAGCAAGGTGATATCGGGCTTGATCTCGTTAGAGAGTTTGTCATCTTTCGCGTTCCGGGCAGCCTCGAGGTCGCTGACGGATTCGACGGCGTCAAGATCTAACTCGTCGAGAGACACTTCATCCGTGTCGAGGTCGTCCACGCCCTGGCCGAGATCCTGGATTTTGGTACTTATGTCGTCAATCTGTCCGCTGAGTTCCTCGATATCCTCATCCAAGTTAGACCGCCTCTTGAGGAGGCGGTCAACCTTCTCGAAGAAACCATCTCGTTCGCTTCGAATCCGGTCGAGTTTATCGATAAGTCGTATTGAAGCTTGGTCGAGCCCATCGGATGTCACGTCCGATTTGTGGCTCAAAACGGCCTCACATTCAGGACTCTCTTCATCAAGTGGGCGACCACAGATACACTCTCCCTGTTCAACTAGCTCATCGATGAACTCGTTATCGAGTCTGGATGGGATTTTTCCTTGTTCGCGTAGGTCGTCGAGTGAAGCCGCGGTCTCCTTGATTGCAGGCATCGCGAAGGTGAGAAACCCCTTATCGGAAATTAACGAATCAAGATCGTCATTGATCTCGTCGACGTCATCCTCGAGCTCGTCACGGTCCGACTCAAGCTCTTCTCTGTCCTCCTGTAATTCTCGGGTTTCACCGACTTGTGTGAGGAGCTCGTTGATTGTGCCGATCTCCTCTTGTAGCCTGTCCCGCTCTCGCGTTTTGTCCTTGAGCTCGCGCTCTCTCGCCTCCTTTTCACTCTCTACCTCGTCGCGCTCTTGAATGAGGCTCTGTAACTCCTCGCTGCCCAGGTCTTTCAACTCATCTCGGAATTGACCTTCTACCCAGTCAAGGTGTTTGATGGAGCGCTCCATCAGGGTGAGCCCCATCATCTGCCGAATGGCATCTTGGATCTCGTCTTGGTTGTCTACGCCACTCAGGTCGCTGATGTACTCCCCGTCAAAGAAGAACAGTTCGGCAAGGTCATCCGGAACGATTTGTCGTACGTAGCTTTCCGGATTTGTGGGCTCATCTACGTTGCCGTCTTCGGTGATCTTCTCGACGACAAACGAGCCGTCAACTTCCATCCCCTCGAGGTCGTCCGAGGACTGTTTTTGGAGGGATTTGCGTCGACGGACTTCGTGACGGGACCCCTCATGATCAAAGATGAGCTCTACTTCAACTGTGACAGTGTCACCGACATCAGCGGCGACCATTTCGCCTTGAGTGGCGATTCGTTCTGGCTTTTTAATCGACTGTAGCTCTTCGAAGAGCACCCAAAGAAACGCATTCAGTATCGTGGTTTTTCCTGAGCCATTTTGACCGTGAATGACGGTGACGTTTTTGTTTTGGTTTCTGGAAAATTCGATATCTGCGTCGCGGAATTGTCTAAAATTCCGTAATGAGAGTCGTTCGAGTTTCATCGTTAGTCAAGGTAGTCTTCAGTAATTTCTTGCTCGATAATCTCTTTCAATTGGGGACGGAGCCCGTGGACTGTTTTGTAGTCCTGTTGTTCCTGTTCCTTCGCTAAAACCCGTTCCCGAATTCTGTCAAGGACCTCGTCTGGGACCCCTTCCACTTCCGTGGGCCGCTCACTCATAATCCACTACTAGTGAATTAGTCTATCTATAAAGTCGTTCGCCTGACCACGGTACATGAATTACAATTGCCGAAGGTTGTACTCCTCCTTCAGTGACTGGAGTGTCCGCTCATCTGTGGGGATTCCATCTACATCGGCATCGGGATGGTTCCGCGCCGAATCGGCGAATAGCTCGACCCGCTCTAATTCCTTTCGGATAAGTGAACGTTCAGCGGAAAATCCTTCCGCCTGTTCGTCTTGGAACGCCCGCATTGGCGGTGCGACAATAAAATCGTGAATGACAGCATACGGTTTATCCTCAGCTTGCCGGAGGATCCGCCCACGTCGTTGGATGAACTGGCGTGGATTGGACGAACTCGCCAGTATGTACGCGGTTTTCGTCGATGGGACGTCAACTCCCTCATCCAAACAACGGATGGCTACAAGTGCCTCGATGTCTCCATCTGCGAATCTGCTTAGCAGCTCTTGCCGTTCGGATTGTGATTCTCGTGCGGTGAATCGCCGGGCTCGTATGTCGAGATCTCTCCGAAGCGACTCTACAGTTGCATCGACATGGCGTTTTTCTCGTCCTGAGATCTCATCCTCCACGGACCCGTCTCCACAGTACACGAGCGTGTGCGTAACCTTCTGCTCCGTCCCGAGTAGCTCGGTCAAGCGTTCAAGTTTTCGCTCGGCTGTTCCGAGAATGCGTGCCCGCTTGAACAATGCTTGTTTCAACGATGGCGAGTCCTGGAGGCCGGCGTCCCCGATATCCTCGTCTAACCCAGCCGCTAATCGTGCGATTTTGCGTGAGAGGCTCAAGTACTGCTCTTCTTCGTCGGGCGTTAATTCGACGATGTGAGGAATGTAGTAGTATTCACACAGATGGCCTCGTTCGATGGCTTTCTGGAGTGAATACGTATAGACGACGCCCTCTCCAAAATACCGCATGAGCACATTCGTTCCTTCATTATCGTACCAGCGTTCGGGAGTTGCTGATAGGCCCAATCGTAACGGTACTGACTGCGGGAGCGAACGGCGAAGGTGTGGGGCCCCCAGGTGGTGAACCTCATCAGCAATCAGCATCCGTTCTGCCGTATTTATAGATTCGAGTTCTGCCTGAAATGCGTCCGATGCGAAGGTTTTGTGGGTCGTTACGACCACAAACGAGTCCCGGAGTTCGTTGTCAAATTCGAGAATATTCCGCTGAAGTTCTTCTTGCCACTGCTTTCGCGATTCGAAAGCCATCACTGGTTCAGCACCAAAGTCACGGACGTCTTCTGTCCATTGTTCGACGAGGTGCTGGTACGGCACAGCAATAACGAGCGCCAGTCTTCCGTCAAATGTCTCCCGCGCATGAGCCGCGGCTAAGAGCGACGTAATCGTCTTTCCGGTGCCAGTGGCCATATTCAGGATTCCCTGACCACCGGCCTTGGCCCACGCTTGAACGGCTTCCCGCTGATAGGGGCGCTCTTCTACCCATTCTGGCTTCTGAAACTCCGTTGCCACGCTACATGTATTCGGTAGAAGGACTACTTATCTCTGGGGGAGACCCGTTGCTATCACTTTCTGACGCGGGGAAACACCCAAATAAGTAGGCCAGTATCTGGTAGATAGATGGGAGTACGGTTCATCCACACTGCGGATCTTCATCTTGGGAGTCCCTTGGAGGCTGTGGGTGCACAATCAACCCAATTGCAGGATCAGTTACGGGAGGCAAGCTACACGGCTTTCGAGCGCATCATCGACTTAGCGCTCGACGAATCCGTCGATTTCCTCCTCATTGCAGGAGATATATACGATCAAAAGAGTCGCTCAGTTCGAGCGGAGGAGTTTCTTGCTACCCAACTCGGTCGGTTACACCAGGACGACATACCGGTCTACGTTATCTATGGAAACCATGATCCGCTAGGTGCCGCGACGACGTACGTTGAGTTCCCACCGAACGTGAGAGAATTTGGGCATGACGAACCTGAAGAACACGTCTTCTCTATCGATGGCGAACCCAGGGCCCGGATTTGGGGTCAATCATATCGGACAGAAGCAGAGGGCCGAAAGATGCACCGCAACTTCGACCCAACCGATAGGAGTATTCCGACTATTGGTTTGGTTCACACGGGACTCAATGCCGAGGGTTCTAAGTACGTCCCCTGTTCGTCGGCAGAACTCGCCGAGCTCACACAGTTCGATTATTGGGCGCTTGGACACATTCACTCGCCGAGAGTATATGAGACTAATCCGCCAATACTCCACCCAGGTGTCCCCCAGGGGCGGCACGTAGGGGAACCAGGCCCGGGAGGGTGTGTATTAGTAGAACTTGAGGACGGTAATGACGCCGAAATGGAATTCATCCCAACCAGTCCAATTATTTGGGATGTACACGAGGTGTCGGTTGAACCTGACGTTTCGGCTGATTTTGACCTCACGACAATTGATGGTCTGCAACGGTACATTACTGAGAAAGCGGACTCAATATCGGCGGAACGCACCAGTTTGGGCCCTCAACTCCCGATCCCTGTTCGACAACCACAGTGGGATCCTGACGGCTACATTTGTCGGTGGCGCCTCACCGGACACGGCGAGGCTAATGAATTACTCAACTCGGCAGATGAAGACGTACTTGACCGGCTCATCACTCGACTTCGCGATGGTGTAAACCAAACAAAGCCTTTCGTGCATACAGAGAGGGTCGTCGATCGGACCCGGCCTCCACTCGGAGACGTCGACGACCTTCGTGATGATGATCGGGTTGTGAGTGAATTCTTTGAGCTTATCGAGAATTTAGAGAACCAACCGGAAGCGCGGTTCGATTTGATGGAGACGCTCGACTACGACAATTCTGCGAACATCTGGCAACGGGTGGAGGATCCAGAGGCGATAAGAGATGACAAACTAGCATTGACGGAGGAGCGCTTCGAGGATCTTTTCGAACGAGCCCAGCATCGCGTCCTCGACGAACTTCTCCGCAGGAGGGCCAAATAATGCACCTTACCGCCTTGACGCTACGTGACTTTGGCAAGGAGGTATTTCGGGATGCTCGGATGAATTCTATCGACGATGGCCTTGTTGTGGTCGGCGGGCCACAACGCGCTGGAAAAACCACACTTCTCGGAGCATTGCGGCGATTAGGATATGGCATCGAACAAAACCCGGAGCTCCCCCCACCAGCCGACGAACACAACGTGAGGGCCACTCTCCAATATGACGGACATGAGTATGTTTTGAAGGTAAAGGGGCACGGTGACCCTAGCCTGATATCGACCGGTCAGGGGCCTGACTTAGACATCGATGATATCTATGGGACGGTATCGAGACGACAATACCGCCAACTCTTCACTCTCACTCTCGACGAGCTGAAACGGCTTCCTGACACCGTGGACGACTCAGAAACGCTTTCTGAAGTGTTGCTCGGTGCAGCATACGGCGAGGTGTCGGTAATTCCAGAGCTCGAAGAAACGTTCGAAAGTCGGGCGTACGATATTGGCCGCTCCTACGGGAAGCCGACTGCACAGAGCGAACTTCGCGCTCCAATGAACACGATTGAAGAGGGTATCAGCAAGCGAGATGACGCTCTTGATCAGATTGACGAGTGGGAGAGCGCCCGGGAGGATCTGGCAGACGTAAAAACGAGGCTCACCGAGTTGGAAGCTCAGATTGAGGAGTTAACTCAGAAACAAGAGCGATTGAGCGTATTAGCGGACGAATTCAGCGAGCTACGCAAATTTCAAGCACTGCGTTCGGAACTCGATGAGGTGGAAACGAAGCTTGCGAAGGCGATGCCCGAGAACGCTCCGGGCAGGTTGGACTCACTCATCGACTCGTTTGAGACCAACATCGAACGCAGAGACGAGATTCTTTCCGAGCTTTCAACCAGATCCACGGATTCCGATGGTGAAGCATACAAGAACCGGCTACTCACGAGCAAACAATCTATTGAGGCATGTGCACGTCAAATTTCGAAATGGGAGACAGAGGCCGAGAGGCTCCAAAGTAATGAGTCAGAACTCGAGGATCGCAGAGAGCAATTGGAAAGGCAAATTAGAGAACTATACGCGGACTGGTCTAAGGACGTTGGACACATAGAGGAAATCCGAACTGACTCCGTGAGCGAAGCTCGGGTGGAGTCCGCCGTAGATCAGTATCGGCGGGCATCTGAGGACCTTGAACAGGCAAACTCAGACCTCCAACAAGCGGAAAGTCGACTGGAGGCCCATCAGAAACAACTAGAGGGGGAATCTGAGTCCCCCGAATCTCGCTCTCTCCATCTTAGATTACTTCTACGTGGGGGAATCGTCGGTGGGGCCTCGCTTGCCATCGGAATTGGCACCTCGCTGGCTGGAAATCCCATTGCTGGGGGCATCATAGGTACACTGGCATTCATCGCGGGTCTGTACTTCGTGATCAGACGAACTGTCCCTCAAGCTACTGAAGTTGATACCCGTCGTGAATTGAAGAATCAGGTTCAGGCAGCAGAAGCTGATCTCCGGCAAGCTTCTGATCGCAAGGATGACGCCAAAGAACGTCGCGAGGAGGCAACTGAGGCCCTCTCGGACATCAAAACGGAATTAGGTATCCCATCGGATGTTCAGCCAGAGAGCACCCTCGATTTCTATTCGGAAGTCAGGGACTGCAGAAGCGAACTTCGGGAAATACGGGCTGAAGAAACCAATCTACAGGAAGATCGCCGCGTGCTCGAAACAACTCTCAACGACGCAGCTGACGAGATCGCTGCAGTTCGCGATTTCATGTGGAATGAGGATAGCCCCCTCGCCCACATTGAACATCTCTCTGATGCGATTAACGCGGCAGACCGAGATATCGAGAACGCAGAGTCGCTCGAAGCGGTCCAGGAAACGCTTTCAGAACATACTGACGACTTTGTCGAAATCTGCGAAAACTGGGATGGTGTAGAGGGTATCGATCCCGCGGAGCGCTCCTTTAGCGACGTAATGAGGCGACTCCATGAGGTCTCCGATACCGCAGCTAGATGTGCGGAAATCTGTTCTGATATAGAAGCGCGTGAATCCCTCAAGCACGACCTCGTGAACAAACTTCAAACTGGGAGTACGAAAGAAGCATATGCTGAAATCAAGGATGCTAATGAGGGTTGGTTAGACGCTCTTGAGCGGCTCGGAGACTCGTTTGAAGGCGAGGATGCGGTCCAGGAGGAGTTGCTCAACACAGAGAACCAACTAGAGGAAGCAAACGATGAACTCGAGGGCAAGTATGACGAAAAAGCCGAACTGGAAAACCGTATCGCCGACCTCAAATCGGACGAGGATATCGTTGATGCGCGTCGCAAGATAAATGAGGGGCGTGAAAAACTAAGCTCGCTTGGGGAGGATTACGCCGTCAACCGTATTGCTGAAGATCTCACAAAACGACTCCACGAGCAGTTTATCGAAGAGGTAGCTGGCCCGCTTATAGACGAGGCCGGAGAAATATTCCAGCAGATCACCCAAGAGTACGAAGGCATCACTCACAACGACCAGTTTGACGACCTCGATTTCGAAGCAATTCGAGACGGAAAACCACCCCATCAGAGTGACGAACTTAGCCGGGCAACAGCGGAACAACTCTTTCTCGCAATCAGGCTTGCCCGCATCCGACAACTGGATGTGTCTCTGCCGGTCGTCATTGACGATGCAATAACGAATTTCGACCCGGCACACGGTGCACGAACATTACAACTCATTCGTGAGCTGGCGGACACCCACCAAGTGTTCTTACTCACATGCCATCCAGAGAACGTTATGTTAGCTGAATCGTACGGGGGAGCGGATCAATACTGGTGTTTGGAGGATGGACGGTTCACTGGTCCGCTCGATGCGAGCGACGAGGTGTATGACCTGTTACACACAACCTCGAAGACGACGCCTGTGACGACAACCGATTAGGCCTCAGCGCTCAAGTTCTTAACCACCTATCGGTAGGATTCAAAGACGGTGAGGAGAGTAGAGGATGTCTCCTCGGGCCCGGTAGTGGACGGCCCTCGATGGATGCCACTTGCAGGAGTAGAATAGGGATTTCCTGTCTGTGTCGTTTCCACCGATAATCAATTTCAACGTATACAAAACGCTTATCCCGTCAACGATCACGGGATACGACAGTAATGGCCCAGCGCCAAAGTGATTCATTCTCTCAACAGGCTGAACTCCTTCCGACCAAAGAAACGCTTACAGCGCTGAAATCCGACGTCAATCTCGAATCTGCCTGTCTGGAACTTTGTGATAACGCACTCGACGCCTGGAAACGAACTCACAATCGGACTGGCAGCATGACGATTGACATCTCAGTGGAACAAGAGGGTGGAACAACTTCCCTCGTTCTTCGGGATGACGCCGGCGGTGTTCCAAGAGAGGACGCTGCGATGTTGTTTGGGCTCGGGCATACAGCGAAGCGGAGTATTTCCGGTTCAATCGGGACGTACGGTGTGGGCGCAAAAAAGAGCCTCGTGAATTTGGGTGTCCCTTTCCGAATTTCATCTCGGACGCGCGGTGCGGAGGTCGGGTGGACGTATCGGATTATGCAGGACTGGTTTGACGACGACCAAGACTGGAGTGTCCCGGTGCATCCGGCCGAAGATATCGCCCCTGGCGTGACAGAAATTAGAATTGAGGACCTAAACTATGAATGGGACGAACAAACAGCCGAGCTTCTCCGCGAGACACTTGGGGAGGCATATAATCTGTTCCTTTGTGATGACCTCCAAGATATTCATGATACATCATATGATCTCAGCATCTCCGTGAACGGCCAACCAGTCGAGCCTGAAGGTGTCCCAGACTGGTCATTTTCGCCGTTCGACGGAATTTACCCACGGAGGTTCGAGAACATCGAGATCTCCTCACCTGACATGGACGAGCCAGTGATACTTCACATTACAGTTGGCCTCCTCACACAAAAAGACTCTCAGGAAGCAGGGACTGATATCTATTGCCAACAGCGGAAGGTTGCCTCATGTCTCCGAAACGGGAAAGGGGGGTATGGAGCTGGAAAAGACAGGTTAGGTAACTTTAGCCCTCGTCACGAACGTCTCAAAGTCATTCTAGAGCTTGAGACTGATGGCGATGGCCAGATGCTTCCCTGGGACACTCAGAAATCTTCTATTGACCCTCACAACCCCATTATGCGAGGCACGTCCGATTCTCGTGGGGTCTACAATTGGGTTCGGCGGTCTGTCCAGGAATATTACCAACTTGATGCTGACCAGATCCCGACGGCATTTATCGCCCCGTATGGGGCAAATCACGAATTCGCTGTCAACGACGGCCGGCCTGTTTCCTTGGACTATGCAGACCGAAAACAGGTGGTCTCTGGACACCGGCCAAATCCTGATCTCCCGGACGTATCGGAGATTAGGAAGATAGCTGCGGCGCATGCGAAATTGCGGATTTCGGGATGTGACTTACTCGATCCATGGCAGGTTCCGGCGTATGAACAACAGCTGAGCCAGGAGAGTGACCGGAAGATCGAGCGACTGGAAGCTGTCTCCACCCTGCCTCCGGACGATATATTGGAAAATCCACATGAGGCCGTCGGGAGGATTTGCGAACTAGCCAGAATCCATCTAGAGCATGGCATATTCTGCCCTCAGGAGCTGAAAGAGTGGCAGCTTCCCCGGTATAGAGAATACATGGAGCGCCACGAACAGGATATTCCCCCGATTCATGATCAAAGAGTAGTTGACGTCCCCCTAAAGCCGGAACATCTCGACGGAAATATTGAGCTATCGGAGTTTGAAGGGCTCGAGGATGACGCCGTCGCTCAAGTGCATACGGGCCAGACAGTCGAAGAAGATTCTGTAAAGCAGGAAACTGCTGAGCTATTTCTCGTTTTCGGCGGGGGTTCTGAGGACGAACGTGGCGCTCAGGTACTTGAAGTCTCACGCACCGAACTGTGCCGACTATTGGGTCTCGAGACAGACGCTGTCGACGAAGTCATTTGGGAGAATTTGGAGATACAATTTGAAGGCCTTGTTAGAGAGAAACACTCCAGTTGATGTCGTTCGATCGATAGTGGCCTCTTTTATACTTGCACGCAGAAGCCGAACTCGATAGATGGCGGAACCGCTTCTCTCTTGGGCCGGTGGAAAGCGCCAGATGCTAGACGACCTCCTACGGCGGTTACCTCCGAAAAACGAGTTCGACACCTATTTTGAACCCTTCTTCGGTAGTGGTGCGGTCTTCTTCGCTCTTGAGCCTTCGAATGCATATGTAAATGATATCAACACCAGACTGGTAAATTTCTATAAGCAAATAAGGGAACATCCAGAGCGAATCATAGCGGACAACCGCGAATTTGACCGTGAACTGGAAAAACTCGACCAAGAAGATCAAAAGGAACGATATTACCAATATCGGACGGAGTTCAATTGGCTACGCGCTGGTCCTTGGGACTGCTTAGATCCGTATCGTGAGGCGGTCCTGATGCTTTTCCTCAATCGGACCTGTTGGAATAGTCTTTACCGGACGAATCAAGAAGGTGATTTCAATGTTCCAATGGGCTCGAAGTGGACGCGAATATCAAATATTGAGCATCAAATCAGAGAAGGATACCAGGTCCTCCGAGACACGACGATCACGTCGAAAGACTTTACCTATGTTGAAAATCATGTGAGTGAAGATGATTTGGTTTTCTTCGATCCTCCATATCCAAAAAAATCCAAAACAGAGCAATTCAATGAATATGATCCCCAGGGATTTGGCCCAGAAGAACAGCATCGGCTTCGCGAATTGGCCCTAGAATTGAATCGCCGGGGGGCTTACGTCCTCATTACAAATGGGATCCAGGCTAGAGAATATTATACGGAACACGAGGATTTCTACGAAGCGTTCCGAATTACGGAGATCAAAGGTGAGCGTCGGATCAATAGTGACGAGACTCAACGAACCAACATTGGCGATACAGACATTATCGTCTCGAACTTCGACCCTTTCATTGAACAACGGACATTTGACGAGTATCGTTAACTCATCATACTCCATTGACGTTAGTAACAGCCCCAGAAATATAGGATAATTGTAAATAATCGGATTTTAGCCATGCTTATATCCGGCGATTGAGAAAGCTTTGCCCATGGGCAGCGACGTCACCTATCCAGTTCGTCCATCGATTACTGTGAGGGATTCTGATGACATCTATAAGACAGAGGATTGGTGGAAAGCAGCGCTTCGATACTCGACAGATTCGAGCGAAAATTGGATCATCGCCATTTATTTATGGCATAAGGACGGAGGTGGGTGGACACAAAAGAATAAATATAATATCAAATCAGTTGAGGCCTGGCAGATGGATGTCGAGATTATCGATTCTTACTTATCTACGCATCCGCGAGAAATGAGTCCTCCACCCGATTTACCGGTTAGCGATTACTATAGCGTAGCTGCAGGAGAGACGATCTTGAATACAGACGAATGGTGGAAAGCGATTGTTGTCATTGACGAAAAGGGGAGCTGGGAAACATTTGAAGTCATCATTTATCTATGGCAGAAGGTCGAGGGCAAATGGAGACGTCGGCAAAAATATGCGATCAAGGATGAAGAGGATTGGCTTGATGACCGGGAAGCCGTCTCTGAACTTCTGCAGGACGTTTCCTCTCAGCCCATCACGCCTTCTTGCTCGTTTGAACAGGATGAGCCCGTGGAAATCGACATGGATGATTCCCCTGTAGTTCGAATTGCAAATGAACTTGGAATAGAGTCAGCTGGACCGGAAGATCTCTCTAAACAACTAGCGGGTGTGCATCTCATAAAGGACAAATACGAATAATTACCGAAGAACCGTTGAGATTTGTTTTAGGAGATCATGAACCAGATATTCTATCCGACTGTCATCCTGCACTATCTAAGAGTTGTACCGTCGACGATATGCTATAACTGCTACTCAATGGCTTGAATCAATGATCAATTAGCTTGTTCCCATTTGGCTACACGAGACGTACGTATTTATTGCTGGAATTCTTGAACTGATTCGTGATCACTCTATACGTAATTTTGCAACCATTTTACCCGATCAGTCTCGGTGATCTGTGATGACTACAGCCTTTACCGGCACGCTGGTTACTGTCCCATTTGCCAGTGACAACCACCAAGTGACGATACGACAGCAATTCGAGAACTTGCTTTGCGAGCATGACTCCGACGATATCCTGGTCCTCTCGGGCTTTCCGACGAGCATGTCAACCTACCAAACCTCTCTTGAGGAGGCTGTTTCTGGCGCAGGTGTTCCGAGGGTTACCTCCCCCGTCGTTCACGCGACAGACCTCCTCAACCGTGCTGACGATCAGGCGATCCTTTCGGACGCTCTCCGTCGCGAACTCGTCGCCCGATTTATCGGCGATCGGGAATTCGAGTCAACATACTTCGAGCGAGCTTCGTCACGGCCCTCGTTTGGGTCAGACCTTGCGGCCCTTATGGAGACCTTCGTTTGGCAGGGCGCCACCCCCGAGATCACACCGGAGCTCGTGGAAGTCCGTGCCCTCGTCGATGAATTTCACGAGTGGCTTACTGCGCACGACCACGTCGAACGTGGCCAACTCATCTCTGAAGCAACGGACATTGTAGAAACCGCCACGCCTGGGGACGACCCGGTCGACGCTGAGGCGATTCTTGCAGTGGAATTCGAAGAGTTCTCTCCTCCCGATCGAAAGTACCTGGCCGCAATCGCGGAAGACCGAGAGTTGGTTGCTGTCGCCTCAAACCACGGGAGCGTCCGACGGTCCTGGATAGAGCCCGGGGAAATCACAGACCACGTTTCCTTCGACCGTCGAGAATCTGTAGCGTGTGAAACGCCGGTTACCCAACCGACCGCTACTGCTGCGTTCCTTGCTCGGGGTACTGTTACAGAAGACCCCGAAGGCGGAACGGCGACCGTCATCGCGAGCGAGACTGCCAACGACCAGCTCTCGACCGTGACCGACGAGATCGAACGTCTGCATGACCGACACGGATGGGCGTACGAGGACATCGCGGTCGGGCTGAAACAGAGTGGAGAGCACGTCACCGAGACGATCCAGACACTCGAGCAGGCAGGCGTCCCGACCCACTCCGCGACAGTGATCGGGTTCGGAGACGATCCAGCGATTCGCGAACTGCTGTCCGTCGCTCGGTACCTCGCTGGTGACGAGGAAGAACGGGAAGCCCTCCACGAGGAACACCCGGTTCTGGAACCTACCCTCCTCGACGAACTGGATACCGACGCTGGACTTGAGGCAGCTCTCCGTCAGTGGGCAACAGAGTCCAACCTGAAGGGACGGATCGCCGACGACGTCGGTCCACTCGAGGCCAGGGCACGCTTTGGCAACGTCAAGCGCGCGTTCAACATGGCCTCTTTCCTGGAGAAGACGCCGTTCCTGGACCTCACCTGGGAGGTGCTCGCGAGGATGCTGGAACGAGGCCACGAGCAGTCCCCCCAGTACACGCAGACGAGCGCGATCGAAGACGAGAGTGGCGTTCGGGTCGATCACCTGCAGGCGCTGAAAAACGGCTCGTTTCGCGCCGTCTTCTTGCTGAACGTCGTCGACAGCAACTACCCTGGCGACCCGCACCTCTCGCGGCTCTTTCCCACAGAGCGTGTCGCACAGATGCCGGACTATCCGGGGATCACGGACGTCGACGACGAAGACGTCGCCCGGACGTTCCCGACGAATTCGACCGAAGCTGGCCAGCCGTTCAAGCGGTACCACGCCGAGCACTCCAGACGATTGCTCGCGGCTGGGGCCGAGGCAGCGAGTGAGCGCGTTTACTTCTGTTTCTACGCACGGGAGGGCGCCGGCCTGGAGGAACGCGCCCAGCCATCGAGATTCCTCTCCGAGGCCTACCAGGCCCTGCCGTGGCTGTCGCCAGCCGAAGCCACCGAGATCAGAAGCGAGCAGGCCGCAGAGGAGTACCTGCTTTCACTGGTCGACCGTACGCTGGCGGACGTCCGACGGGCACACAGCCAGGACATCTCCGTGTCGCTCGAAGAGGCCGAACGCGACCTGGTCGCAATCCAGAACGTCCTCGATGCAAGTGGTGAGCGAGGCGAGCAGTTGCGCGATGCCATGCGAGCGCGTATCGACCTTGCCGAAGGGAGGGTCCTGCGTGAGTGACGTCGACTTTCTCTCGCCGACTCGCCTGGCTACCTACGCCACGTGCCAGCGCCAGTTCTACTACGACTACGAACTCGACGTCGACGCCCCCGACCGAACAGAACTGTACCTGAACCAGGGATCGGCCTACCACGAGACGATCGAAGACGTCTGTGAGGCAACCGACCGCGACGACGAGCCCGCGGAGATCTACCGTCGCGCACTCGACGCCTTCGAGACGCGCTGGAACGAGCACGTAGATCCCGACGAGTACGCCTCTCGGGCGCACCAAGAGTACCAACGGGCCGAGAACCGAGCGGCCATCGAGGCCTTCTTCGACCCAAACGGTGGCGAAGGAATCGCGCACGCTCGCCAGTCGATCGCGACTGAGGAGTGGGTCAGGAGTGTGCACGACGGTATCGGACTCTGGGGAAAAGTCGACAACGTCCTGCGGACCGAAGAGGGGCTGCACTGTATCGACTACAAGCGAAACCTGCGCGGTGTGCTCTCAGCGAACACTGCAGAACAGCTTGTCGACCATCTCGATGCCCTCGAACACGCGGGCCAGAAGCTCAAAAACGCCTTCCAGACTGCGACGTACGTCGAGGGCGTCAAAGCCTCGGAGTACTACGAGGCGGGAATGGACGTTCGCTTCTCGTTCTATGGATTACTGAACCAAACTGACCACACGCGAACGTCTGATGGCTACGAGATCTCGGTCCGTGGCTATCCACGCGAGACAACGGAGATCTACGAGGAGTATTACGACCCTATCTGGGAGCTCATCCGCAATGCACACGAGGGAATTACAGGAGGAGCTTTCGAACCAGCGCCCTTCGAGCTGATCGAGGAGGAAGCCTGTCCGGACTGTCGGTTCAGCGAGATGTGCCCCGATCGTCTCGCGACGAAGGTGCGCCGATGAGCGAGGACGAGCCCGAGTGGCTACCGACGATCGAGGACGACGTCGGGCCCAAAGACCAGCAGGCGCGCATCATCCAATCGGATGCGTATCCGATGCGCGTCCTCGCTGGCGCGGGGACGGGCAAGACCTTCACGATGGTGCGGAAGATCGAGCATCTCGTCGAAGAGAAGGGCGTCTCGCCGGACCGGATCCTGGCGCTGACCTTTACGAACAACGCGGCAGACTCGATGCAGGAGAAGCTCCACGCGAAGCTCGGAGCGGCTGGATACGACGTCGACGCCTACACGTACCACTCGATCTGCAACGATCTCCTCACGGATTACGCCTACGAGGCGGGCATCGACCCGGACTTCGACATCGCGATGGAGGCAGAGAAGTACGCGATCGTGCTGGAGGTCTTAGACGAGATCGAATACCGCTCGATAAAGCCAAACGTCTACGATCCGGACTCCTGGGGGTCTGGAGCCGCGTCGGCCCTGTCGGAGTTCGTCGGCTCGATGAAACGGAGCGGAATCACGCCTGAAGAGATCGACGAGTTCCTCGGCCCCGCGGAGCGCCTCTACGAGATTGCAGAACTTCCCGATCGGATCGAAGAGCAAGCCAGCGACCACCTGGGAGGCCGATCTGTCTCGTCGGTCCTCGATGGCATCCCCGAAGTGCGTGACGCGATCGAGGCCGAACGGGCTGATCTACGAGATAGTGGTGGCGTCGAGGAGAGCGTCGCGGACTTTCTGAGGCGCCTCGAAGCACTCTGTACGGCCCTCGAGGACGCCTTCGAGGCCCACGAGGGAGGCGAACGCGACTTGCCAGAGAACGCCCACAAGCTGCCGAAATACCTCCTCGGCGGATACAGTAGCGGAGCCCCTGGTGGGATTCCTGGAGCCCTCGACATGGAGCTCACAGACCACCTCCGGGCGTTTCTCGACGACTGTCTCGACGCTCGTGACCTGGTGGCCGGGTATGCTGCGTACGAGCGCGAACTCGAGGAGCGAAACCTGCTCGACTTCGACGCACTCGTCGTCGAGACGGTCGACCTGCTTGCAGGTGATGCAGGGGAGGCGATCTCAGACCGCTGGGACTACGTCTTCTGTGACGAGTTTCAGGATACCGACCGACTGCAGTTCGAGCTGGTCACCTCGCTCGTCTCCGATGACCAGCTCTTCGTCGTCGGGGACGACGACCAGGCCATCTACGAGTGGCGAGGGGCGAACGTCGCGAACATCACGACGGAGCTCGACGACGCATTTGGCAGTTCCTTGACCGACGAACCCCTAGAGGAGAACTTCCGGTCGCGCCAGCCGATCCTCGACCTCGCAAACGCAGCCCTCGAGCTGGTGGATGATCGCCAAACGGACAAAACGCTCACACGCGTCGAACGGCCGGAGTACGACGGCGAGACGGTCGCGACGATCGACGAAGCCGAGGACCCAGACGACCGCGCGGCCCAGCTCGTCACGACCGTTCGGAATCTGCTGAGCGGTGAATCGGAGCGATTGGACGAGGCCTACGATCCTGGCGACATTGCACTGCTCGTCAGGAAGAACGACCACGCGACCCCGATACTGGAGGGGTTCGAGGACGCGGGCATCCCTTACCAGGTCGCCGGCGATCTCTCGTCGGAATCTATCGGCGTCGGCACGGTCGTTGCCTACCTGAAGGCACTCGCACGCCCGGAAGAGGACGACGTGAGTTGGAATCGCGTCCTCACCATGCGCTATCGTCTGCACGAAGCAGACCTACGACGGATCAACGAACACGAGGAGAGCATCCTGGATGGCCTGCTGTCGACACCGATCGAAGAGTTCGACGAACAAGGGCGAGTCGGCGAGGCTCGCGAGGACGCACGGGCGCTACTCGAGCGTCGAGACCGCGTCTCGCTGTCACGTCTCTACCGGGAGCTCAAGGAACAGACGAATATCGAGTGGTATCTGAGCGAGCAGGAGCGGCGAGACCTCGCCCAGCTAGAGGACGTCGTCGAACAGTACGGAGACGACGCCGTCCAACCACCGCTCAGTCCGGAGTTCGTCGAGTCACTCACTCACTACGAGTCGCTGTTCTCCGAGAGCGGCGCTGCCCCGACATCCCAGCCGGAGCTTGCAGATGACGCAGTCAATGTCATGACGATCCACAAGAGCAAGGGGCTGGACTTCCCAGTTGTCCTGCTCCCCCGACTGACCGCAGACGAGTGGTCGCCGGGGACCCGAACGTACGACGCCTTGGAGACTGCCCTGGCCGAGGGTGCCGATGCCGCCTTCGCTGAGGACTTCCTCGCCCGCGACGCCCGCGAACAACGTCGGCTGCTCCACGTGGCGATGACCAGAGCCGAGGATGTACTGGTTTTGCAGGGTAGTGCAGAGGACGACGAGAGTGACGAAGACGAGGACGAAAACGCGACATCCCGGCCGATTTTCGAGTGCGTCGAGGAGATCGCCCCGGTGTCGATTCCATGGGAACCAGGCCGGGGTCACCTTCCAATCTGGGCTGACCTGCAGACATGTCTGCCTCCATCGGCGGTGGACTGGACTGACTCGCTTGCGGCCGAGGTCGTCGGCGAGGTTGGCGGGTCTGTTACCCACGGAGACGACGACCTCTCGATATCGGAGGCGCGAGAACGAGTGCTCTCGCTCGCGACTCAAACGGTCGACGGATCGTTCAACGGTACCTCAGATGGAGCCAGCGCCGACTCGTCACTCACGGTCTCAGAACTCAGCGGTCCCGTCTCGGCATCACCGTCGATCCAGCACAGCTACACGTCACTGGAAGCGTTCGACACCTGTCCGCGCCAGCACTATCTTGAGTACGTCGTCAACGCTTTCCCGGACTACGAGTCCAGCACCGACGAGAGCTGGGACGGCGTCTCCCAGCGCGACGTTGGCCTGCTGTTTCACGATACGGCCGAGATCGTCACTGGCCAGGACGACACAGGTCCCGAGACGTGGTACGAAGTTGTAGAGCGCCTGGCGAAACAGCGCCGGGCGCAGGACGCCCTCCCTGCCGCCAGGGACTGCATCGACCGGTACTTCGAACTGGAGTTGAGCGAGTGGGAGGTTGTCGACGCCGAACGCCACTTCCAGCTCGACGTCGACGGTCACGATCTCGTCGGCTTCATTGACGCAGTCTACCGGACGAGCGAGGACGAGCTCCTGGTGGTCGATTACAAGGCGACCAAACGGGACCGGGATATCGAGGAGAAAAACCAGCTCCCGATGTATCTGCTCGCCTGCCGTGAGCTCTACGACGAACCGATCGGGCGCGCGGGCTACGCCCACGTCGGCGAACTCGGTCCAAAGCTCGAGACACGGACGTTCGAGGAACGCGAGCTGGAAGCAGTCAAAACCGAGGTAAGCAAGATGATGCGGAACATCCACGAAACGACGTTCTCGACCTACACGGAAGGCGAGCACTGTCAGTGGTGCGCTCACCGTTCGTTGCCCTGTGCACCGGAGACGCTCGGAGGTGATGGCTCGTGACGACTGAGAGTGATACCAGAGTCTGGGTCACAAACGCGAGTCCAAACATCGAGGCCGTCGTCAATCCCGTGATCGCAGCTTGTGACGACGGCTTCGTCCCCGACCGAGTCCACCTTCTCGGCAACCCAAGCGTCGAGGACGCAGGTGAGGAGGCACTCGGCCTCGTAGACGAGACCATTACAACCTACGAGGGAGACGCCTCACTCGACGCCGAGATGCTCGCGGACGAACGGGACTTCGAGGCCATCGTCGAGTTCTATCGCCGCACACTCGAGGACACACCAGATGACGCAGCGGTCGCGGTGGACGTCACGCCCGGCCGGAAGTTCATGTCGGCGCTTGCCTTCCAGGCGGGCATGCGTTACGGCGCCGACCACGTCTTCTATCTCTATCTCTACTCGAACGCCTACTACGACCGCCTCTACCCGGAGATTCCGACGACGGGCGTCGATCTGATGGACTTCACGGGGGTGTTCTCGTGAACCTCTCGCGGACGAACGTGATGATCCTGCTGAACGCCCTCAAACAGGAAGGTGTCGAGTCCATTCCAGTCGAGCATCCCTGTGACGAAGTCGGCGAACTCCTCCGCATCGAACTCGGCCCCGCTCACGACAGCACCGTCCGCATCTCGGCCGGGAAGGCAACCTACGAGAGCCGGCGCGATGACGTCCATCGGCGCTACGACGAGGCAGCTCACGAAGATCTTCCGGACGCGAGCCACTACATGCGGGCACTCGTCGCTGGTGGCCTCGTCGACGTTCGGAACCGTACCGAGATAGAGGAGTTCCTTTCACGACACGCGTTTCCGGACCTCGAGGCTGGCCACGAGCCGGTCTTCGCTGGTATCGACGCCAATCTCTTCCCCTGGCGGATTCCACACGCACTCGACATCGATCCGGAACTCCCTCAGTACGAGACCGAACGCCCGCCGATCACAGGGTACGCGCTCGCCTCGGGTGTGAAAGAAGAACTCGACTGGTACTACAAGCAACAGCACACTCGCCAGGTCACGGACGCGTTCGGCCCCGAATTCGAACGGCTGAGCGAGCAACCGGCCGGTGGCAACCGAGCTGGGTACCTCGGACTCTACGAGTATCGCCGTCTTCGTGCCACGCGTCGCACACGGATCGTCGAGACAGGAACGGGCGACGAAGCGATCATCGAGGGCTACAAGCACTGGGAAGCCGACGACAACAATCGACGGGTCGTCCTCTTCAGCAACGACTACGGGTTCGTCGACCAGGCAACGGAGAGGGGCGTTCGAGCCACTCACGTCGAATTCCCCCTCGACACTCCTCGAACGGTCTCTGTCCCCTGGGAGGTGATCCGCGATACGCTCTACGTGCTGACAATTGCCTTCGGCGTCCTCGTTCTCCCGAAGGTGACACTCTATGGGACGTGGAACGGCAAGGACGGACGACACTGGAAGAACGAGGAGATCGACGTCGAGTGTCGGAGCCCGCGGATCGAACCGGCACTACAACGTGGCCGCTCGCTCGTGACATCGTACGAGCAGCTATACTGACGATCGGTGACGATCCGTTGCACCCATTTGGGACAGTAGTTTCTCGGTCGAGACTTCCGGAAACCGCTCCGGCCACCTGCCGAGCTAACAGAGCAGGAGATACAGCCAGTAGGGAAGCCGAATCACGCCGTCGCCGAGGTGGGCGACCGGTTCCTCCCCGCGAACGGTCTCGCCGACCACGACGAGTCCGATCGGAACGTCGTAGACCTCCGTGAACTCCTGGACGGCCGACCGTGACCCGTCGCGCTCCTGAGGCCGGTAGGCCAGCCCCACCGGAACGGGGACGTCGTCGACCTCGAAGACGAAGTCGACCTCCCCGTCTCGCCCGCGCCAGTACTGGACTGACGGAGCGTCCTCGGACCCCTGCAAGGCGTTGATGCCGTACTCGAGGCGCATCGTGTGGTCGAAGGCAGCCAGTCGAGCGAGGTCGGCCTCCCGATCGAAGTCGGTGTGGACGGTCGATGCGTCCCCGTCCGTGAGGGCTGTCACGAGCCCCGTGTCTCGGAGGAAGAGTTTGACCGAGCGAGGACGACTGTTGTCGTACTCGGTGACTCCCGTGAGGAGATAGAGGGACTCCAGGGCGGACAGGTAGCTGTCCGTGATCGTTCGGCGGTCAACGTCGAAGAGGTCGACGAGCTCCTGGTAGCGGAACGACTCGGCGGCGCGGTTTCGCGCAGCCAGCGCACAGAGCCGTTCGAGGTCCGCGATGGTCTGGATCGACTCGAAGTTCGGCACCTCCTGGTAAAGTGCTTCGCTGACGTTCTCGCGGAGGCGTCTGTAATCGGCAGTCTCGAGATCCCGTGCCGACTCGACGACGCCGTCCCGGTCGTAACTGATGATCCCGCCCATCGCCAGGTAGTCGACGACCTGTGATTCGATCTGTCCCGCGGCGTGCTCAACGCGGTCGAACTTCGAGTGTAATTCGTCGAGGAAGGGCTCGACGGTGTCCTCCTGCAGTGCCCGAGGCAGACTCGTCTCGCCGGTGCGGATCGACGTAGGACTCACTCGCGTCTCCTCGTCCTCGAGGTCGGGATAGACCGAGAAGACGTAGTCCCGGAACTTCTCCGGGAGGATCGGCTGGACGTCGTACTCGGTCGGCGACACGGGAGTCTCGGCGAGTTCCCGGTCGATCTGGACGCCGGCGCTCGCCGTCACGACGACGTGGCGCTCCGACTCCTCGCCAACGAGTTCGGCGATCGGGATGCCCCAGCCATCGACCGACGACTTGGTCGGGTGTTCGATCTGGTGGACGTCGTCGACGAGGACGATCGGCGAGCGGTCGGTATCGACCCGCCCGAAGACCCGGCGCTCGTAGTACCTGACCGCTCTGCGTAGTTGCTCGTCGGACTGCAACTGATAGAGGGGATTGCCGTCGAAGGGCAGGTAGAGAAACCGTTCCGGGGGATCGCCGTTCGCGATCCGGTGGTGGACGAACTGGTGCAGGAGCGTCGTCTTGCCGACCCCCCGACGGCCGACGAGCGCGAGCAGTGGCTGGTCTTCGAACTGGCTTCCGTCTTCGGTCGGTCGAGCGAGGTGGTAGAAATCGCTCTTTTCGCGAGCGGGGAGCGAGAACGCTTGCGCTCCGTCCGCCCACCACGGGTTGTGGTCCTGGAGCGCCCGAACCAGCCAGTCCCCGGCTTCGACCGTCATGCTGTGGTTGCCGTTCCCACGAAACCCGTCGCAATGATTGTTTCGCCTCGACACGACACATCCTAACGGCCGAATCGCGCGGCTGGACCTCCGTTGTCGAGCCCGGATTGCCGCTCAACGACAACAAGAGACATTATACTGTATCTTATCGCCCCTCAGTAACCACTATAATCCTATATATCGCAGCCTTTAATACATTCAAGAACAGACTAGAGAGTCCGATAAGACAATAAGAAACATTGGAATGTCTGTTACCGGGCGACTGGTTACGGCTTCGAGTGAGACCCGCAGGCTGCCCGGGGAACGGCAGCCGACCTGAGACGCATGCACACGACCATGGACGACCTGACGACCGGCGAGCGCCTCGACATCGTCGTCGAGTTCATCTCGGCACGAACGTACCGCTGTGGGGAGACACGACTGTCGCGCCTGCTCGTCGCCGACCGTGACGGCACCCGCTTGTCCGTCCTGGGCATCGCGGCCCGAACCACCGTTCAAGCCCTGCGAACGGGTGAGACCTACCGGCTCACGGGGCTCCTCGGTGCCACCAGTCCGACTCTGGCACCGACGGACGAATCCTGTCCGGACTGCGGCGGGCCCCTTCGCCCTGGCGGGACTGTCGACGTGATCGATCGCGCGTTCGCCCAGACCGCGATCCAGCGCGACCTGGGCGACCGGTTCGGAATCATGGATACACACACGCTCGTGCAGCCCCTCACCGAGGGGCCAGCACCCGAGCCAGGGAGTGGCCAGTTGGACCGACGTGTCGCGTCGCCTCCCGATTTTGTCTGCCGGGCCTGTGCGTGTCACGTCTGGCAGACCGACCTGGGACAACTGGCGGTGTCCGAGCCGATTCGCTGGGAACAGCTGCCATCGCTCGTCGAGGGTGAGTGCCGGTGATCGTCTTCGTCTTCGGGCCCGAGATCTCGGTCGCAGACTATCCCGATCCCGAACCTGGGGCGATCCCCTTCCCGTGGATCGGCTATCTCGCCCACGAGACCGAGCACGCAGTTCACACACTCGCGGATCCCTCACAGGCGGCCGACCGGCCGGTCACTCGTGCGTGGAAGCCATGCGACACAGCTAACTCCGAACGACCTACGTCGGATGGACCGGACTCGTCCGAGCAATCGGCTGACCATCCCCGGACCCGAGCGGAACAGGTAGCTGCTATCGAAGCGGCGCACCCGTCTGCAGATCGGTACATACTGGTCGACGACTCCGATGTCGATGACGCCGAGGGGTGGGAACACTACAGCCCCCCGGCGTTCGTTTCGGCCATCGACCGTGACGAATTCGGGACTGAGCTGCCCTCAGATCGCGGTCCCGTTCCTGACGGGGGCCGACCGCTGTCTGCGACCCTCGCGCGCATCGACCTCTCGACAGTTTCCTCGTTCCTCGCGGATCACGCAGACGCCCAGGCCATCGAGATCAGGTACGACGCCGCTGGCGAGGAACAGACGGTACTTCTCCACGATGCTTCGCTCGACGATCGGTCGGTCAGGCGGCCAGCGGCCGCACCGGCCCTTGAATGTATCCCTGTCTCGCCTGTGGCTGAGCGATTCACCGTGCGCCTCGACGCGATCGATCGCCTCGCGCCAGCTGACCCACCGACGAAACTGTACACCGATTCGGGGCAGACGCCAGCAGCCGAGGCCCTCGGCCTTCGCCGGCTGGCCGAGGTGGATCCGGAGTCCGTGCCACTCCCACAGTTGCTGTCCCTCCTGAATCGCGACGACGGGGATCCTGACCCTCCTGCAGACGCCATGTGGGCACTCAGAAGTCTGGCGCCATCGCGACCAGCGGACTGCCGAGCCGCGATACCGACCCTCCGGACGCTCCTGGAGACTGATGGGTTTGGCCACCCCGGCCTCGCTCTGTCAGTACTCCGGGAGCTTAGCGAGGACTCTCCAGTGGATATCGCACCGGCGATCCATGCGAACAGTCCATACCTCGAGTCGGATACCGAGATGGTCCGTCGGGAGGCAAGCCGGTGTGTCGCCACGATTGCCGAGGAGTATCCCAGTGATGCGCTCGAGGCACTTCCACGGCTGGCAACTGTCGTCGCCGATGGGGATAGTGGGCGAAAACACGCGGTGCACGCTGTGTCGCTCGTCTCACGGGAGAACCCCACGGCGGTCAAACCGATGGCGGGGACCCTGGCCGCCCTGCTCGTCGAAAATTCCCTCTCGGGGACGACGCCAGTAAACGCGAGTGCGGCCCTTGGGCGAGTCGTCAGTGAGTTTCCAGGGGTTGGAGTCGACATTCTCGATGACGTCGCCCTGCTATTGGAGAGCGATAACCCCAAGCTCCGGAACAATGCTATCGGCCTTGTCGGTGACGTCGCGACGGTGTACGCGGATGTCGTTGTCCCATATCTGGCGAGGATCACGCCACTCCTTACCGTCGACGACCGGTACGCACGAATCAATGCGAGTGGCGTGCTCAGTCGGATTGCAGAAGATTTCCCGGAGGCAGTTGACTCCGAGGTCCCGGTCCTGATTGGGCTGCTCGGTGACGAAAGTGCGATCGTCCGAACAAACGCGTGTTGGGCGCTCGGTCACCTCGGAACCGACAGGTCTACTGATCGGCTTGAGAACCTCGCAACGGACGATCCGAACCCCGGGACCAGAAAGCGGGCTGCCTGGGCCCTGGACCAGATCCAGCAGGAACACTGACGACCTCGCTCTCGCAGACTGTGACAGCCATTGGACAATGGATTCCTGCGGTCTGTCCTCCAAGGAGTCATGAGCGCCTCCACAGTTCTGGATGTCAGTAGAGTGTCCGTGTCCGTTTCCGGTCGATGTGAGAAATGCAGATGCATTCGCAGCAACGGGGCCATATTGGATGGTCACCACGCACCCTGTGACCACCGATAACCCAGGTGACGTCCCACCATTTTTTCTGCCCCCGGAGGGGTGCGGGGCCCCTTGACGAGGGCCTTGCAGGACTTCATCGATGGCTAGCACCAGCACGCCGGTCACCTTCGATGAGAAGGATCACCGGGACGACCAGATGCACGACACGATCGACCAGTGGCTCACAGACCTCACGGAACTCGTCGACGAGGCAGCAGCGAGCGAGGAGTTCCAAGCATGGCTCGACGTTCAGAGCCGCTTTCACGACTACTCCTACAGAAATACGCTCCTCATCAAACGGCAGTGTCCCGACGCCACGCGCGTTGCCGGCTTCCGGACGTGGCAATCGGAGTTCGATCGTCACGTCAGCGAGGGCGAGTCGGCCATCTGGATCTGGGCGCCGATCATCACCAAGCGCTGTCCGTCCTGTGAGAACTCCGTCTCATATCACGAAGAGAGCGACTGTGATTACGACGACACGGATCCAGAGGACTGGGACAACGGTCTCGTCGGCTTTCGCCCGGCGCCGGTCTTCGACGTCTCACAGACGGAGGGCGAGCCACTCCCAGAACTCGACACGGCAGCGACTGGCGACGCCTCCACTCTGGTTAGACACCTGCTCGATGCAGCCGACGACCTTGACATCGACGCCAGGATCGTCCCCGAGGAGTGCTGGCCACGGAACGACGCGAAGGGCTTCTGCAAGCCCCAACCGAACAAGGGACTACCCCGCGTCGAGGTCCTCGCAACCGACTCCGACGCCGAGATCGCGGGTGTCTTGATTCACGAGTACGCTCACGCACTCCTGCACATCGCCGTCGACGATACCACCGAACGTTCGAAGCGCGAAGTCGAAGCTGAAGCAGTCGCCTATGTCGTCGGTCGGCACTTCGGGCTCGATACGAGCAACTCTGCGTTCTACCTGGCGGCCTGGCAGGGCGAGGACACCGAGGCGTTGGAGAAACGACTCGGGCGTATCAGTCGGACGGCAAGTAAGGTTATCGACGCTGTCGAGGGGAGTACTCCTATTCGTACGGCGGCTCAACGGTTGTAATCACGCGAGCTTCACGCTCTTCGAAGGTTGGCTCGTGGACGATTTCGCCACCGGAGAGGGATTCACGCTGCCACTTGGCGCCTTTGGCGTACTCCAGTACTATCTCGCCGGTTTGGCGCTGATAGCGAAGCAGGTACATTTCGTCGTCAGCCGAGTGATAGATCTTCACGCCGACCGTATGGTCGTCCCACAGGTTGACCTCACATGTCTGTGGAAACGGAATCTCGTCCTCCGCTATCTCGCGCATCTGGTCGACAATCGGTGCAAGGGGTTCCATTGCAGGGAGTTCGTCTGTCATGATTGGTGGCGTCTCGTCCTCCCGCAGCACACGGGAGAACTGGCTCACCAACGCAGATCACGTTCGACGACGCTGCAGCAAACCCCGGAGCTGCGAGAAGAACGTGACAGGCAGAAATGCGAGTCAGGCATCAAGTATTCTTCGGAGAGTCTCTCGCATTCGCTGTGGCCAGCGTTTTTCTCGCCTCACACCTGGTAAAGGGAGGTGGCGTCAGCGAGGTAATCACCCACTGCGAACAGATTCCGGCACCGGGTATCGGATAGCATGACCTCTGAAAACTGCCACACGCAGGCCAGCTAATGCTTATTTCGCTGGCCCGGTAAGTCTCAGCATGCTCCGAACGCTGCTTTCGGCCATTGGCCTCCTTATAGTGGTGATCCCACGCAGTATCGTCGACAGTGCAGAGACATTGGCGTTCTATCGTTTCGACATATCAGTATGATGCTGTAGAAGATAGCGCCCACATAGAGAGGTGTTGTTCAATCGAACTAAGCATTATGGTGTTTTAGGCTGAACCGGCCTATTCAGTTGTTCCGACACCAACTCCTAACATAATTGGAGTAAACGGTAGCAATATGGCAACAGCACGGGATGTCCAAGTGAATCCAGACACGAACGAGGTCTCAGTCCAGTTTACCGTCCATGACGAAGACCTCGCCAACTATATCGCAGAGTACGACGACTCAGAACAGGCCGATGTCGTGGAGCATGCATTCCGTGTGGGGATGATGACGCTCCAACTGAGCGAGACGACGAAAGACGTCGAACACGTCAAGCGAGAGTTCGAGTCACTACAGTCGGACTTCGAGGAAGAAATCGAGCAGGTTCGCGACGAACTCGAAGAGACGTTCGGCGAGGACGGCGAACTTGACGAAGCTCTCACTGATCACCTCGGAGAGGATGGAACACTCCGAGATCATATCGAGGACGCGTTCGGTGAAGACGGTGAACTCACCGACCGGTTAGAGTCCGCCTTGGGTGAGGACGGCAGCAAAATTCAGGATGCATTAGACCCGGACGTAGAGGGAACCCCCACGTATCGACTGAAGCAGGAGATCCGCGAGATTCATCAAGCACTGGAGCGAGAGGCAGGTCGCGAGGAGGAACGCCAGCAAAGCTGGAAGAAAGGAGATGACTTCGAGGAGACGCTCGGCAACCTTCTCGAAACGCTCGTTTACAATACCACACACGAGGTCGAACATACTGGCGACGTGGAAGGTGAGATTCCCGGGAGAGACGTCGGAGACCACGTACTCACGCTTGGTGAGACGGGGCAAAACATCGTCGTTGAGGCGAAGAGCAAGAAGATCAACTCAGCCCAGAAAATCAAGTCCGAGATGGAGGAAGCGATCGAGAACCGTGACGCTGACTATGGAATTTTCGTCACAGAGTGCGAGTCCTATGTCCCCGACAAGGTCGGGTATTTCCAAGAATACGACCAGGAAATCCTGTGTGTTGCTCTTTCTGCCGACGAAGCCGACGACATCGATCCCGGCTTTCTCAACATTGCTTGGAACTGGGCGCGAATGCGAACGATCCAGTCCCATGTTGACACCGGGGAATCAGTCGATACCGAGACGATTCAGGCACAAGTTGATGAGGTCCGTGACTCTATTGATCGGTTCAGCTCGGTGAAAACGAAGTGCTCGGACATCGAGGAAACTGCAGGTGAAATCAAAACGCTGCTGGATGAAATTCGCGACGATGTGCGAGCAGATCTCGATACAATTACGACCGAATTGAGCAAGGCTGCAGAATCATGAGTCACCATCCTGTCAGCGCCCACCTCACATCACTCTCGCCGCGGGCCCGGTGAACTCCGCTACTCCTCCGAGCCTTCGTCGGAATCTGGTGGCCGCTCAGCCAGGCGGTCGAAGCGAGACTGTGCCCTCTCGCCGCGCTCGTTTGACACCTCGGCCTGATAGTCCACCGTTTCGAGGCCATCCGCATCGACCGTCACTTCGAACACCGCGTCGACGTGGCAACCCGTTTCGGGGAGGCGCTCCCGGTTGACCACAAGTTCGTCGACAACGTCGCCGTCGCGCTCCAGGAGGAGTACAGCCAGTTCGTCGCCCTCCTGAGAGAGTTCGAACCGGTCGAGCACTGCAGTGTATGTCCCGTCGGTAACCATCAGTAAGCCTCCTCGATGATGGATTCGCCGTCTGCGGAGGTGACGATTACGGTATCGCCGTCGTTGTTCCAGATCGGCTGGCCGGAATCCCAGAAGAGGTCGGTGTCGGTGTCCGTCCCGCTGCCGGTGTGGAGCGTCACCGTTTCCCCGGGTGCCAGTTCGAACCCGTCGGGAATGGTGTAGGTGTGGCCGGCCGCGTCGGCGACCTGCCAGCCGTCCATGGCCAGTGGCTCGCTCCCACGGTTCTCGAAGACGAGATACTCGTCGTTCAGGTTCTCGCCATCGTCGCCGGTCGCGTCGGCGTGGACCTCGAGGAGCTGCAACTGGCTTTCGCCGGACGGTGTGGCTGTGCCGCCGTCGGCTACAGTAGTGCGTGGGGAGACCGTCGTCGCACTGCCACTGGTCGTCACCGCCAGTCGTTCCTCGACGCCTTTATCGGTGCCAACAGCAACCGGTTCGCCGTCGCGTAACCTGTCGGCATCGGTCGGTGCCGCCTGCTGGGTGGCGACCGACACTCTCTGACCGTCGCTCCGGACGACGACCGTGCCGTGAGTGGCCGTCCAGAACGTCGGGATGGCGCGATCTGCCAGCCGCTGGAGCACTTCTTCGTGGGGGTGACCGTACTGGGAGTCGTAGGCGCTTGAGATGACGACCACGCGCGGCGTGGCGGTGTCCAGAACTGCTTCACCGGTCGAGGTCTTGCTGCCGTGGTGGCCAGCCTGCAACACCGTGGTGTTCAACGTCGCGCCGTAACTGTCGGTAAGGTAGTCCTCACCCTGGGCAGCTGTGTCGCCCGGGAGGAGGACACTTGTGGCGCCGTGTTCGACCCGGAGGACGAGACTGTTCTCGTTTCGGTCCTCGCTGGCCAGGTACCCCTCTGGCGGCGCCAGGACCGTCGCTGTTGCGACCGGAAGCTCGAGGCTGTCTCCGGATTGCGCCCGGTAGAGCTGCACGTCGTGGCGCTCGACCGTGTCGAGGTACTCCTCGTACGTCTGGGAACTCGATGCGATGCCGGGGTCGTAGACGGCTCCCACGCCGTCGGCCTCGGTCTCGAAGTACTCGATGATGGCAGCGTGGCCACCGATGTGGTCAGCGTCGGCGTGTGAGGTCACGAGGTAGTCGAGGTGAGTGACCTCCTGGCGTTGGAGGTATGCGAGGACGTCCTCGCCGTCGTCGCGCCAGTCGCCCGAGTCGACCAGGATCGTCTCGTTGCCGGGCGTGACGACCAACGTTGCCCCGCCCTGGCCGACGTTCAGGAAGTGAACTTCGAGGGTACCGTTCGTCGTGCCTGTGGGCGTTGAGGTCTCCGTGTCGGGCGCGGGCGTCGACGTGGCTGCCGAGTCGAAGGCGCCCGTACAGCCGGCGGTACTGACGACGAACCCAAGGACGAGGAGAACAACCCAGCGACGCATTACGAACGGTTCGGTGCCCCGGTGTATGGTCCCTTTCGATCCGATATCGTCGGTAGTTCGAGCACCGAGAGACAGTTCGAAACGACGACCGTGCTGCCCCCGACGTCGTCTCGACCACCTGTAGACGCGCTACTGTGCCGATGTCACTGCCACCAACGGGTGAAGGCGGCGATTCGCCTTTAAATTCATCAGTTTGGTTGGGAGAGAAGACTCGGCGACGGTCGACTGGATTGGTGCTGATATCACCTCCTGTCCGGAGGAACGCCACAGCCGGTTTTATTCGCCCCTCGAGGGGTGCGGGGCGATCCACAGCGGTTGTCCCGAGATATCAATGGCAATCCGGAACGTCTATTACACCGGCTTCGACGAATCGAGCGGGAAAACGATCGACGCGGACACCTGCCCGGAATGTACGGGTAGCCTCCGGACGGACGGTGGCGAGATTGCCTGCACTGAGTGTGGGCTGGTCGTCGACGTCTACCGGATCGATCACGGCCCAGAATGGCGGGACTTCGAGGATTCGGCGGCCGAACCCCGGACAGGCCCACCGCTGACGAACGCCAGACACGACCGGGGACTGTCGACGGAGATAGGATACGGCGGTGACGCGAACGGGAATCCGCTCTCAGCGAGGAAACGTCGACGGATAGAGCGCCTTCGCACCCAGCACTCGCGGGGCCGGTGGCAGACGAAGGCGGACCGGAACCTGGCGTTCGCCTGTACCGAGATTAGGCGGATGACGAGCGCGTTAGATCTCCCACGGTCGATCCGCGAGGAGGCGAGCGTCGTCTACCGTCGCGCCCACGAGGCAGACCTGATACAGGGGCGGTCGATCGACACGATCGCCGCGGCAAGCGTCTACGCGGCGTGTCGAATTCAGGGACTTCCCCGACACGTCGAGGAAGTCGCGTCGGTATCGCCACTCGACGTGGACAAAGTGAAACTCGGATACAGACTCCTCAACGCCGAACTCGGTCTCGACGCACAGGCTGTGAACGTGAACGCCCGCATTTCCAAACTTGCCACGGCCTGTGACGTACCAGGTACTGTCGAACATCGAGCGGCGGAACTGGCGGACCTGGCAGAGGCGTCCGGGATCGCAAATGGGAGAAACCCCGACGGGGTTGCCGGTGGGTGCCTGTACCTCGCCGGCCAGGAGGCAGGCATTCACGTCACGCAGAGAGATCTCGCCGCGGCGGCAGACGTCTCCCCGGTGACGATCAGGAAGCGATATTACGAACTGCGAGACGCGCTGGCGGACAATCAGCGATAGCCTCACTTGGTTCCTCCGAGAGAGTCTCGGGACGACGTCGCTCAGAGGGGCCGTGTTCCCACATAAACACTTCCGACAAAAACGGCCGCTATCCTGTAGTTTCCACGTCCAATTGAATAGTAAGGTATAATATGGGGACACGAACCACTTCGAACGAAGTCGCTTGACGGCGGTGGGGCGTGGGGGTATCACCCTCACCGACCGAGCGACTGAGCTACTGCCATGTTTCGGACACCTCTTAGCGACGAGCAACAGCATCGTCTAACGGACCGCAGGGGCGTGCGGGCTGCCTGCCGCACGACTGTCCTCGTGGTCGGCATCGGCTGTCTTGCCGTCGGGCCCGCCCTGGCCCAGTCCGGCGGGAGCGGCTCCGCGTTCTGTGGGACGGCCCTCGCGGACACGATTCGAAACGTCTTCTCGCTGATCCAGTTCGGCGGGCCGCTCATCGGTGGTACGATCGCGCTGGGTGCGATCGTCGCGACGCCGATCACGCGCCGCGCGGATTTCAAACGCGAGCTAAAGGAGATGCGAAACCAGGCGATCATTTGGGGCGTCATCGTTGCACCGCTGGCGACGGTGCTGCTCAGCTTCCTCCTCGGGAACGTCGTCGCCGGAGGGTCAAGTTGCACCTTCTGAAGTGGGTCGTCCGGCCGGTGGGTGGACTGATTGCGGTCGTCGCCCTCGTGGGCATCGCCGTGCAGGCGAGCGCGCACCCACCCCACACTGCGGACCATGGCGTCAACAAATCGACGGCCTGCACCCTCTGGGCGGGCGACGTGGACGTAACAAACGCCAGCGACTACGAGCCACCCGCAAACGACTCGGTGCCGGAGCTCTGTACGCTGGCTCCGCTCACGGACATCCCGCACAACGACCCACCGGAGGCGGTGGAGCGGTGGAATCGTGGGGAGGTCGAGAACGTCCCGGACACTGGCCACGAGCGCTCCGCCCATCCACCGAACGCCACGCTCGCGGACGGCCGGTTCATCGAGGACGCACACGCGACGGTCTTCGCGGTGCAGCCGTCGACGCGCGCACACATTTCGCCCTCCGATCAGCCGCTGTACGTCGCCTCGAACGGGACGCTGCTCGGTGCCGTCGACTACCGCGTCGACGTGCCCGAGAACGAGGACAGCTACGGGAGACGCGTTTCGTGGTCGCTCAGCGAGCACCGCGTCAATGCGACGCGCCTGCTCGTGGACGGCAGGGCGGACAAGAACGGGAGTGGGAGTCACACGCCGAGCCTGAACTACAGTCTTGGGGCACATCCGGGCTCAACCCATTCACTGACGCTCGAGGCCGACGTCTTCGTCGAACTCAAGAAGACGATTCGGACCTGTGGCCACCGGAGCCACGACGGAGAGTGTCTCAACTGGGAGACACGCACCGAGTATCCGACCGACGAGCTGACCGTGTCAGATTCGGTCGACGTCCTCGAGTACGACCTGACCGTCTCGGGGTATCGCGGCCGGTACCCCAACGGCGACCTGGGGCTCGTGGTCTACAAGAACCAGCCCTGGCTTGGGTACGACGTTCCCGGTGGGGAGGTAAATGGCGTCTGGCGGTTCTACGGGGCCCGCGATACCGCCTGGGACGATCTTGTGACGACGAGCGAGAGCGGGAAGTCGACCGACCACTCGCCGGCCCATCCGCTACAGGTCCACGCCTATCCGATCGAGACCGGGCCGACCGCGGAGCCCGTTTCCACGGTGGCGATCCTCGACACCTATGGAACCGTGACGACGCCACCGCCACTCCCAGATCCGGTTGACCTCGACGTCCTCACAGAGCCCTACACGGCGAGTTTCGGCATCGCGACGCGGACGAACACGACGACACACGACCTCGACACTGTGACCGCCCACGGCCTCGTCCGCGGCGTCGACGCCCCAGCGAGTGAGGATCGCTTTCTCGACGTGCCGATCAACGAGACGAACCTCACGGTGACAGTCCGGAACCGGTCCGCCGAGACGCTCACGCTTCGGTTGACCCTGCGTGACAACGCGACCGGTGCAGGCATCGACACCTCGACGCGTGACGGTTTCTTGGTCGTCGCCGACCGTCGCGTGAACACGACGAGCAACGGAACGGCGACCGTGGCCGTCGCCAGCAGCGACGGCAGTGTGTCGGCCCGATTCATCCCTGGGGAGTGGTGGGACGAAATGCCGGGCTACGTCCGCTCGTCGGACGTCACGTACGCCGGTGGAGCGGCGCTTCCCTTCGTTGGATTCCTGTTCCAGGTCGGGGTCCCGGTGTCGCTGTTCCTCCTCGCGGTGTTCATGATCGATCGCGTCACCGGCTGGCGGGTATGGCCGCCGTGGGGGCGACAATGACAGACGTTGAACTGTCTCGTCGAGACGTCCTCCGGTCGGGAGTGCTCGGTAGCGTGGCGGTGGTCGCCGGCTGTCTTGGCGATGGGTCGGGGTCGACCACGACTGCTCCTGGAACGGATTCGGCCGGGCCGATTGCAGACGTCTCCGTCGCTGGGAGCGATCTGGTCGTCGAACTCGTCGAGAATCACGATATCTCCGGGGTGAATTTGATCGGTCCCGACGGTAGCGCGTTCGCGGAGACGAAGGTTCCGGCCGGCGAGACCACGACGCGGATCGAGTTACTGGATATCAGGCCCGGTGTTGGGGGCTACGACCACTACGAGCCTGGCGTCTACGAACTGGTGGCGGTTGGGGGATCTGGGAGTTCGAAGATGGAGGTGGCCCTCGAACCCGAATTACGGATCACGGCGGTTGAACAGTATCGGGAAGGTGAACGGCCATCGGACTATGGTAAACTTGCCGTCTCGGTTGAGAACGCCGGTACCGGCCCCACATGGGTATACGATATCACGTACGATGATGCGCCTAATTTTGCGGCGAACAACGAGTTGGTATCCGGAGCTGGAGTTCCACAACTTACCGTTCCTGACAATCTGGAGCAGGCAGTAATCGGCCCCCAGAACCAACGTCAGTATGTTGGAACGACGACTCCGCTTCAATTTGGCCGGGAATCAGACGCCGCCTGCGAGGATAGTACGACCTTCTCCATCATAGTTGGAGTCCCAGTTGGCAACCCGTTGGAAGCGAGTGTTTCAGTTCGTGTCAGAGGCGAGAGTCGACCCGTCGGATTGGTTGATCAATATACCTGCACGGAGGTAGAAGTCATGGACTTCTCAGCCGGAGGTATTGATGCATAATCCAAATTCAGGGGGTGGTGGGACATGGGTGCTTTAGGCGATATCATCGTGGACGCCCTGGAAGAACTTCTTGAGGTTTTGTTCAGCCCGATCGAGAAACTAATCGAGCAACACGCCGGGGATCTAGTGAAAACCGTCGTGGGCACGCCACATCCGAACGCGGTTTTCTCACGCCCGACGAACAAAGCATGGCCCGGTCTCTACGACTTCCACTGGGACACGATCGTTCCCCTGGCGTTGCTCCTTTGGGCGCTCGCCATCGGGCTCGTGATCCTGCTGGAGACAACGAGTCACCTCTTCAGTGGCTACCACCGTTCGAGGCTCAAGCGGCGGGCCTTCACTGGCCTGCTCGGGATCTTCGCATGGTGGTGGATCGCCGCTTTCTCGCTTCGATTGATGGAGGGACTCAATGGAATTCTCGTTCCGAATCTCACGAGGGTTGGACTGTTCGATACTATCTCCATGGGCGCAATGGGCGTCTTGGGCCTGGTCATCTCGCTGTTCGTGAACTTCACGCTATTCGTGTTGATCGCGGTGATCTACTTCCTGCGCCACATCATGCTGTATCTGTTCGTCCTGCTGATGCCGATCCTCATCGCACTCTGGATTCCCGGCGTCGGCCCGTTCGCGATGGTCTCGCAGTTCTCGAAACGCATCGCCGGCTTCTACGTCCCCTTTCTGTTCATGACGGTGCCGGTTGCGGTACTCTTCCGCCTCGGCGAAATCCTCGGCTCCACCGCTGACCTGTCGATGGGCGGCCTCGGCGCGTGGCTTACCGGCCTGGTTATTCCGCTCATCGCCGTGGTGTCGCCGTTCGTCCTGTTCTGGCAGGCGGGGGCGATTTTCTTCATGGCCGAGCGGGCTTCCCATCAGGTCTCGAAACGCCGCGCGAAGGCGCGCGTCGCGACGGGGCAGCGGGCCGGTCATCAGGCAAAACAGGGTAGCCGGAACTTCGTCCGCGGTGCGCGTGGTCAGCCCGCGATCCGCGACGACGGCCAGACGGTCTTCGGGTCGGGCACCTCCCGGGCTCACGCAGCTGGGTCGCGTCTGGCGGCCGGTGGCGCCGCGCTCCGGAATCGCTTCGGTGGCGGTGGTGGATCCTCGCAGGCCGGCGGCGCCTCTCAACAGTCCCAACCCCGACTCGGGGCAGGGGAGGCCGAACCGGAACTCGACGCTGGTGCGGCGATGCCGCGGCTCGACCCACCACCTAACGAACTGGCTGCCGGAGAGCGGCGACCACGATTGGACCCACCACCGGAGAGGGATCGGTCGACGAACTTCGAGACGCTCCGCGGTCGCACCAGCGACGGTTCGACGAACACCTGATCAACAGTTCCAATGCACCAGACAGACTCGACGAAGCGGATTCCGAAGTCGCTCGGTACAGACGCGAAACTGTTCGGTCGGTACACGCTGACGGATCTGGCGGTGGCGCTCCTGCCAGGCGTGGCGGTCGTTCTGCTCATGCAGGTCATCGTCCCGTCTTCGTTGACAATCGCCGGCTACCGCCCACAACTGATGACACTCCCGCTGGCGGCAGTCGCGATCGCCATCGGCGGGATCTTCGTCTACGTGACGCCCTCGTATACCTCGAGTCTCGACTGGATTGGGACCTTTGCTGCCTTCTACCGTGACGAGCAGGAACTTCCGCACGAGGACGCCAAGGCTCACACGCAGATCGAGCGGATCCACCCCGAGGACGGCGTCATCGAGCGGACGGACGGCGCGTATGTTGGCCTCATCCAGGTCGAGCCACCGACGATGGCGCTTGCCACCGACGAGGAGTGGGCCGAGACCTGCGAGGCCTTTCGGGACTTCTGCAATACGACCGTCCGATTCCCGATCCAGTTGTTTGCGACGACCCAGCCGTTTCCCGTCGACGAGTATCTCGCCCACTACGAGGACCGCCTCGACGATCCGGACGTCGAGACCAATCCACGCCTTGCAGCGTTGATCGAACACTACGTCGAGTGGTATCGCGCAGATCTCGCCCAGCGACGGATGACGATCCGCGACCACTACGTCGTCGTCACGGTCAGCCCGAGGGAAGTCCAGTTCGACAGCGAGAGTCTCGCCCAGCAACTCACTGATGTTCCGCTTCTGGGTGTCTTCGTCGAAGCTAGATACGCGCCAAGGGAGGCCGAACAGCGGGCCGCGATGGTCGAGGAACTGGACGACCGTCTGGGCCGGATCGAGAGCGGGATTCGCGAGATCGACGGGTGTACCACCCGGCGTGTGAGCGTCGAGGAAGCGACGACGGTAATTCGGGAGTACTGGGCTGGAGAGTCCTGTGAAGAGGGCAGGACCGCACGGAAACTCCGCACGACGCCGCTCGTCGGGGGTCCAGCATGATCCGCGACAAACTGCCCTTTGGCGAAGACTCCGAGGCCGATTCAAACGTCGAGCAGGACGAGCCTGTGCACCCCGAGAACGGATCTGATCCGCACACGGACGGTGTCACCGTCGACTACGAACCCTCGGAGCGGGTCCTCGACGACCCTGGCACGGTTCACCAGGGACTCGTCACGCCCTCGAACGTCGAACGGCGGCCCGACGCCATTCGTACGGGCGACCAGTGGGCGCGGGGCCTCTGGATTGGCGAGTATCCGGACATGCCCGTCGATGGGCTCTTCGAGACGCTCTACGCGACGGATGCAACGCGGGCCACGGATATCTCAATTCACATCGACCCGCGGGATACAGAGACGACACTGGATTCGCTGGAGAACACGATCGAGGATCTTCAGGCCGACGTCGACTACCTGAAGGAAAAGCAACGGGCTTGTTCCCGTGGCGTCGAAAAGGACCTCTCGGATTACCAGGAACTCTACGACGTCCTCCGGAACACGAACATGCGGGCCTTCGACGTCTCGATGTATCTCACTGTTCGCGGCGACGAGCGCGAGGAGATCGACTCGAAGGCGGTGGCGAATACGGCTCGACGCGCACCCGCTAATCTAACGCCGATCACGCCGCGGTGGGCGCAACTGGAGACGCTGGTCTCGGGGAGTCCCGTGGGTGTGGACAAACTCGACCACTCGATGGACACCCAAACGCCGATGCTCGGCGGGGCCCTCGGTGCTATGTTCCCCTTCGTCGCTGGTGCCTTCGCCGAGCCGGGCATCGAGTACGGGACCTACGCGTTGAACGAGAGCCCGCTGATCTTCGACCGGTTCGAGCGCGAAACGGGCTACTGTACGATGGTCATCGGCAAGCTCGGTGCAGGGAAGTCCTTCTCGACGAAACTCCAGCTGTTGCGGCGGGCGATGTACGACAGCGAGACGCTGCTGATTATGCTCGATCCATTGGAGGGCTTTGCGGGGGTCAACGAGGCGCTCGGCGGGGAACGTATTACGGTCGGTGGCACGCGCGGGTTCAACCCGCTCGAGTTGCAGCCGACCCCGGAGGAGGTCCTACGCTCAGCCCCAGACCTGGACCCGTGGTCCGAACAGATCGCCTGGGTGATGGCCTTCTTCGAGACGTTCTTCACCAACGTCGCGACGAATCCGCTGGGTGATCGAAAGCAGACGCTCAGGCGTGCCGTTCAGGAGGCATACGAACGCAAAGGGATCACGAGAGATCCAGGGACGCACGACAATCCATCACCGACGGTTCGTGACGTCATCGCGGTCCTCGAAGCGTTCCTCGATGATCCGGCGGCCTTCGGCTACGTGACGGATGGCGAAGCCGAGAGTGTGCGCCAGGATGCCCAGTCGCTCCTGACGGACCTGCGGCCGTCGTTCCGCGACGGTGGCGACCTCGCGAACCTGGCCCGGCCTACGGACTTCGATCTCGACTCGCGCGTGATCTACCTGGACCTCCACCAGGAGGAGGGAACCCAGGGTCGAACCGAGACGAGCCTGATGATGCAGGTGCTGTTCAATGCCGTCTACGAGCGGGCGAAGGGCACTGACAGGAAGGTCGTCTTCGCGATCGACGAGGCACACTACCTGATGAACGACAGTTCCTCGCTGGACTTCCTCGAGACGGCCGTGCGCCATAGCCGACACTACGACCTCTCGCTGCAATTTATCACGCAAACCGGTGGCGAGTTCGCGCTGACGCCGCAGGCGCGGACGATCGCGAACCTATGTTCGATCACGATCATTCACCGCGTGAAGGAGGAGACAGAGAAACTTGCTGAGTGGTTCGGCCTGAGCGAGCGGGAGGTCAACTGGGTTCGGACGGCGAAGGCTGGGAACGACGAGGACGGTTACAGCGAGGCGTTGCTGAGTATTGACGAGGAGGGCCAGTTCCCACTTCGTATACGAGCGAGTGACTTCGAGGCCGAAGTGATTGCGACCGGCCTTCCCGGGAATTTCGAGAAGACCTCACCGGCCCAACCGCAGGACACAAGTCGTCATTCAGAGCTGGACGAGGACGAACAAAGTGGGCTGACACAGGAAGACACCCGTTCGATTTCGGGACGATAAGTTAACCCAATATCGACTGATCGGTGTATTCCTCTACATACCAGTCGGACAGCGTTCTTACAACCGTCAATGCTGTTACGCACCGGCTCAACGTACGTAGTTTCAAGTACCAGAACAGGGCCATCCGTGCCCAGAATGGGTGTCCAATCTAACTCGACAATACATGTTGGCCAGATTACCGACTACCAGTTTTTGTGGCAGCCGACGAGGGGCGTCGGCTGCCCGTAGGGTGGCCGTGATTTCATGTACCGGACCAAATCGACCGACCCAACCGATAGAATGGGCATTTACAAACGATACGACGAGGTCCCAGACCACCATCGATTCGAGCACTATTCCGATGCCTACGATGGCACGGACGTCTGGACACAGTTCTGCACCACGCATGAATACAAGCAGGGCTCATCGGATAACTTCAAACGAGACGTCGACCGCGTCGGGGACCACTGGAAGAGCCACATGGATGGTCGGGGGCGCCATCACGCCCTCGCGACTCCCGGTAACGTCGAATCCTGGTGTCAGGACCTCGTTACCGACAAATCGCTCTCGACGGCGTACAATTACTGGGTTCGGATCAAGCGCTTCTACGACTGGCTCCAGTGGCACACCGAGCACCCCCACGTCTACGATCCTGTTCTCATGGCCGTCGTCGAGGGCAACGCTGCGGGTGAAATATGGGAGCAGAAACTTCGGAAGGGGCGACAGGCACGGGAGCGATACAACGATGACTGAACACACAGAGGATGACGTAAAGTCACAACGCCGCGAACTTGCAGCGGCCTTCGAGCAGCCCATCGACCCGTTAGACGACGCAGCGGCTGTCCTCGACAACGCGGACGCAGACCCCTTCCAGATATACATCGAGGAGGTTCTGGAAGCCAAGGACCTCGCTACGTCAACGCGGCGCCATTTCGAGATGCTCTTCGAGGAGTGGCAGTGGTTCATGCGAGACCAGGGGCGCCATCCAGCCTGTCCGACACCGAAGCACGTCGAATCGTACATCGAGTGGCAAACAGCGCCTGAAGACGAGGGTGGTAAGGGAAACGTCAATCGGACAGTCAAGGAGAAACTCAGGAAGCTCAATCAGGCGTATCGGTACTGGCAAGACGATCCAGCGTTCCCGCATCCTCCCGGATACAACCCGTTCTACCTGACCCGGGATAGGGTGCCACTGCCGGTCAGGAAGGAGAAAGAGCATCGACGGATTCCGATTCCAGAATTGCGAGAGATGGTTCAGTCGGTGACGTCACTCCGGGAGCGTGCGATCGTTGTCTTACAGCTCAAACTCGGGCTTCGTGCGGGAGAGGTGGCGAACATAAAGCTCCAGGATATCAGAGCTACGGACCTCGAAGCGACGACCCACTTCGATCAATGTGGGACACACGATCGCCTTGAGGAATATGAAGACGTGATCTACATTCCCTCGAAGAACGAGCGCGAGGGGAATAAGTCGAGTCGACCGCGATTGCTCCCACTCGACGAAGAGATCCAAGCGCTCCTCGATCGATATCTGTTCGTCCGACCGGACAACGGTGAACCGTGGCTCTTCCTCTCGTTGAAAAGTCACAGCAAGATAACAAACAAGGCGCCGAACAAGGTTTGGAAGGGGGCCTTCCATCCACAGTACGCCGAAACCGACGAGCATCGGTCTGTGACGAGCCACTACGGTCGACATCGGTTCACCACTTACTGGCGGGTTGAGGAGGACGTCAATCGCCAACTGGTGAAGTACATGCGCGGGGATCGGACCGGGGCCTATCGGAACGACCGAGGGATGAACGCGTACCTCCACGCGTACTATGAGGACATCGAATCACTCTATCGAAACCGAATTTTCGCAATCTGTCCTGAGTGATTGAGTTCCTTCCTCGGTGTCAGACGCGTACCAGGCCTCGGGATCCGCCGGCGGTAGCGGCGGTGGCACCATTCCCCCGTTCCCCCGTTCACCAGTGGGCTCGTCCGCGAGTTCGAGCCTCGTGTCAGACATTGTGGTGGTTGGCTGCGCCACCACTCTTAAACTTTGAGAAATCGTCGGGCGCAACTCCAGTCGGGACGTGGTGCCTACGAGAGCGAAGCGCTCTCGTGATGACGGGACTCTTCGATTCTCGAACCACGTGACTCCGAGGCGGTTCAGACGCCATTCGAGGAAAGTCTTAGTGTCTCGCGTCTCGAAAACTGGCCAACTCGACTCGATGTCAACTCTGAATATGAGCGACTCAAACGTGCGCGAACGCCTCGACGAAAAACACGAGGGGGACAGAGAGCGTCGAGTCGAGGGCATCAAGCGGTGGGTCGAGTACATCAGAAACGAACCGCCGTCGACGTGGGGACCCCAGCAGAATGCGATCGTCGAATCTCAGTTGACCGCTGCCAGACGTGTCCAGACAACTGCGTCCCACCAGCGGCACGTGGCCGACGTCGCCGAAGCGATTCGTCAGGAACGCGAGGACGGCGACGACCGATCGTAGCCCGGCCGGGCACACCCGGCGTTCGTCCGGAGAACAAGAGTTTTCCCACAGCGCGAGCCAGTCACAGCCAATGAAAGCCGTCGTACTTGCCGCTGGCGAAGGGACGCGCCTCCGGCCGCTCACCGAGGATAAGCCCAAAGGGATGGTCGAGGTCGCGGGGAAACCCATCCTCACCCACTGTTTCGAGCAACTGGCCGATCTCGGCGCCGACGAACTGCTGGTCGTCGTCGGGTACAAGAAAGAGGCCATCATCACCCACTTCGGCGACGAGTTCGACGGCATCCCGATCACTTACGCCCACCAACGCGAACAGAAGGGACTGGCACACGCCCTGCTGACAGTCGCGGACCACATCGACGACGACTTCATGCTGATGCTCGGTGACAACGTCTTCCAGGCCAACCTGGAGGACGTCTTGAATCGCCAGCGCGAGGACCGGGCCGATGCGGCCTTCCTCGTCGAGGAGGTCCCCTGGGAGGAGGCCTCCCGCTACGGCGTCTGTGACACCAACAAGTACGGCGAGATCACCGACGTCATCGAGAAACCAGAGGACCCGCCCTCGAATCTGGTGATGACCGGCTTCTACACCTTTACGCCGGCGATCCTCCACGCCTGTCACCTCGTCCAGCCCTCCAACCGCGGCGAGTACGAGATCAGCGACGCCGTCGACCTCCTGCTCCAGTCCGGCCGGACCATCGACGCCATCCGGATGGACGGCTGGCGCATCGACGTCGGCTACCCCGAGGACCGCGAGGAGGCCGAGCGGCGGTTGGAGGGTGAGGGGTCGGACGGGGCCGCCCAGTCTACCACTGACGCAGCCGCGGAGTAACGTAGGCTGCCGCTGCGCGGTGTCCGCTCCAAGATACGAGAACACCCACTGGCAGGTATCAGAGGTGACGACAGGCCAAAGATCCCAAGTCGATACGTGCGACCTTTTAAATCCCCTGATGGACAAACTATCTCTATGGACGGTATCGTCTCGACGGACGACGTCATGGGCGGTGAGCCCCGACTCGATGGTCGACGAATCTCCGTCCGGCAAATTGCCGAGATGGTCATCGACGGTGACCGCGCACCGACTACCGTCGCCGATCAGCTTTCGATTTCCCCTGCTGCAGTCCATCGTGCCCTCGCATACTACTACGAGAATCCCGACGAGATGGAGAGGGTCCGCCAGCGCCATCGGGAAGCCGTCCAGAAAGCGCGAGAAGAGGGCATCCACAAACGGCCCGACGAGAGTTTCTCGGCCCTCATCGAGCGGGTAACGGACCGAACCGGGGGATTCGAGACGGGGTTCGGTGCGCTCTCGGACGTCGACTTCGAGCGGGCGCTCGACGAACTAGACGGCCTCTCGGTCGAACATCACCGCACGTAGTACGACTCCGGTCCCGCGACGAATCGCCCCAGGTCCGCCATCCGGTGGTAGTCGGTCCGCTGGAGTTCGGTCAGTCCCTCGACGAGGTGTCGACCGTCCTCAGGCCCCCACTCGGCGGGCTCCCTGATCGGCACGATCAGCCACCCGGAGCCATGGAGTTCGTTGGCGTGCAGATCGTCGAGGTCGTCGGCGAGCGCCGGATCCCTCGCCGTATAGTCCGCGAGCACGTGACGGGTCGCCCGCTCGCCGACCGGGAGCAGGACGTCGGCAGTGATCGCGCGGAGTTCGGCGTCGAAGTACGGCTCCAGCCTGGCGTAGTCGGCGGTCTCCGGACCTGATCGCTCCGGGACGCACGCGTGAAGGTACGAGAAGAATGTCCGGTTGGTCTCGATGGCCCCGGACGCGAGATCGACGTCACCGACCAGCGTCGCCTCTGAGAGAGCCTCGAAGAAGGCCGCCGACCAGTCGCGGTCGGTGAAGGGGATACCGGTCTCCTCGCCGCCGTGGACGCCCGGGTGGTCGCCGACGACGTGGAAGTCGGCGTTGGCGTCGCCGTAGCCCGGAACGGAGTCCTCGCACGGGAACTCCATGCCGAAGGGGTTCCGGACGCGATCCGTGACGTTCTGCACAGTCCGACGGTCGAGTCGGGGCTACAAAAGCCCGGCCGATACCTGTGGTCCGACACCGTTGGCGGAGTCAAGGAGGGGTTGTTCCAACTGCGGAGACCGGCAGCGGGCCACCGAGAATACAGCCGTGCAGGGGATTCGTGAATCTCTGTGCGCTGGACCCGCTTGTCCGTTGCGTCGAGTCGCTCACCATCGTTGCTAGTCCCGGCCGTGAGTCCGCCATCTCGCTTCTCGGTCGTCGCACAAACGGTCCAGCCAGGCTGTCGGGCGCCGCCCGCGTCTCAGTCCGAAAGTGAATCGAGTTTTGCGACGATCTTCGCGTAGACCGCTGGCGAGCAATACCACCCCTTCTCGATCATCGAATCAATCACTGAACGTCCGTCCTCGGCGCCGAGTGCTCCGTCTTTCACGCATCGCAAGACGATGTACGCCGTTCCACGGGTGGTAATTCCTTCGGCCGCCGCGACGTCACGACCATACGTCTCGTCTATCACCGCCACGCCGTCGGTACCCTCAGCGCAAACAAGGACGGCAACGTCTGCGTCGCTGAGGCTGTCATTGCGCTGAAGCCGGGTGAAAAGCGGGCTGGATTCGACCGTCACGACGTCGAAGCGGTCGGCCTCGACGCTGCGTTCGATGCGACGTGCGTCGGGATACCCCTCCTCGATACCGACGTCGACGACTTCCTCGAAGACTCGTTCGGGGATCACGCAGCGCCCGGGAAGATCCCGAACGAGCGACAATCGATCGACTTTTGCAAGATAGATGAGCGGCGTCGCGTCGAAGGACCACATTCACAGTGCCTCGAGGTCCGCGTCGAGGTAGTCGTCTGCAACCCAGGTGATGTCCCGATCCTTCGCGAGTTGGGCGAAGTCCCACACCGACAGGTCCGTTCGTTCGGCGGCCTCACTGAACGAGATGGACCCGGCCGCGAAGTGCTCGAGGGCGCGCTCGCGCCGCCACTCTTCGAGTCCCTCGGCGAGGAGTTTTCGAACGGCCGTACTCCGGTCCAGGTGTTCGTCCTCGAGATACGCCTCGAGTTCGGCCTCTAGCTCTTCTGGGACTCGTGCCGAGATGGATCCCATGGTGTTTACAATGTATCTAATGTATACAAGCGCTTCGGTGCGCCGAGTCGAGAAATCGAACGCGTTCTAGGTGAATCTGTGCTGTCGTCCGAGCGACATTTGCAGAATAATCAACTGGCGTAATCGACGACCCCGTAAGACATAGACCACGTCGTTGGTAACGCTCGATTCGATTCGTGGTTTTAACGAGCCACTGGTGACAAGGTCAACGTCGATTTCCAGTCGACTCGCGATGTCGTTCTCCAGGCGAACGAGATCGAATAGCGTCACCGGGCCATCGAAGGTCACGAGAACGTCGAGATCGCTATCCGGACGGTGTTCGTCCCTCGCATACGAACCAAATACACCGAGTTCACTGATAGGATACTTCTTCTCAAGCTGCGGCTTGAGATCGGCGAGTTGATTCTGGACCTCCGCGGAGGAAGGCATACGAGACCATTAATTGTCGATGATCAACTATATTTTGATCGCATCTCCGAGAGGTCACTCGTGCGGTCCGTCGTCTTTTTACTTCCCTTCAGACATCACTGTGGTATGCAGGTCCTCGTCACCGGCGGCGCCGGCTTCATCGGCGGCCACCTCGCCGAGCGGTTCGTCCGCGACGGTCACGACGTCGCCGTCCTCGACAACCTCGATCCCTTCTACGACGTGCGGATCAAGGAACACACGATCGAGCGCTGCGAGGACCTGGCCGCGGGCGGTGACGGGTCCTATCACTTCGTGGAGGGCGACGTCAGGGACGGCGACCTCGTCGCTGACCTCGTGGCCGACGCCGACGTGGTCTACCACCAGGCGGCCCAGGCCGGCGTCCGGGGAAGCGTCGAGAACCCACGGAAGTACGACGACGTCAACGTCGACGGGACGCTGAACGTTCTCGACGCCGCGCGCATGTCGGGCGTCGACCGCGTCGTCCTCGCCTCGTCGTCGTCGGTCTACGGGAAGCCCCGGTATCTGCCCTACGACGAGGACCACCTGACGACGCCGGTGAGTCCGTACGGCGTCTCGAAGCTCGCCGCGGAGCGCTACGCGATGGCCTACGACGAAGTCTACGACCTGGACTGCGTCGCCCTGCGGTACTTCACCGTCTACGGCCCGCGGATGCGCCCGAACATGGCCATCACGAACTTCGTCTCGCGGTGTCTGCACGGCGAGCCCCCCGTCGTCTACGGCGACGGCTCGCAGACGCGGGACTTCACCTACATCGACGACGTGGTCCGGGCGAACGCGGCGCTGCTGGAATCGGACGTGGCAGACGGCGAGGTGTTGAACATCGGGAGCACCGACACCATCGACATTCTCAGCCTGGCCGAGGAAGTGCGGGACCTTGTCGCACCGGACCTCGACATCGCCTTCGACGAGCGCCACGACGCCGACGCCGAGCACACCCACGCCGACGTCTCGAAAGCCGGAGACTTGCTTGGCTACGAGCCGACGTACTCGATCCGAGAGGGCGTGTCGGCGTTCGTCGAGTGGTACCGCGCGAACGAGGAGTGGTACGACGAGCTGGTGCGGGCGTCCTGATCGAGGGGGTTCTCGCCAACCCGTTCCTCTGTACGCAAACCACGGTAGTCCTATCAGGTTCAGGTGTCGGAGTCGCCGCCAGTAACAACAGTTACTTGGTTGCAGATGTAACTAAACGGCATGGCAACGGCAGTTCGAGTCGACGAGGGTGCGAAATCCCGGCTCGAGGAGTTGCAGGCCGAAATACGGCTTCGGACCGGGGAGCAGGTCACCCAGCAGGAACTGCTCACGCGACTCATCGACGAAGCCTACGAGTCCCACGACGAGATAATCGACTCGTTCCGGCAGTCGACGGTCCCGCTATCGGACGAGGAAAAGGCCGCGATGCAACAGGGTCGGTTTAGTTCGGGCGTCGAGACTGACGAATCGGACATCGACGACGTGCTCTACGGATGACGGTTCTCGTTGACACCGGCGTCCTGTATGCAGACCACGACACCGATGCGACCCGACACGAAGACGCAAGCGACGCGCTCGAAACAGTATACGACGGCGAACTCGGTCTTCCGTACGTCAGTGACTACGTGTTCGACGAAGCAGTCACACTGACGCTGACCCGGGGGCAGTCACACGAGGTGGCCGTTCGACTCGGAAAGCGACTGCGCGGCGTCGACCCACATCCACAGGTATACGAACTGTGTCGCGTGTCCGCGGCGGCCTTCGCCGGGGCAGTGGACGTCTTCGAGCGGTTCGACGACCAGCGACTGAGCTTCACCGACGCCACGACCGTTGCGTTGGTCGAGCGACTCGATATCGACGCCGTGTTGAGCTTCGACGACGACTTCGACGGGCTCGTCGAGCGAATCGACCCGGCGTCGGTGTAAGTGGCTGGACCGTACACGTGAGTGGGAGACCAACGGGGGATGTTCGGCACGCAGCAGCCGACGCTTCGACTGCCTCGTACCGGACGCAACGTTTCGGCACGCTCGCGTGCATCCGGGTACCCCACGTCGACGTGTCCCGGTCGATACGTTACACTTCCAGTCAGCGTGTCTCCGGACGAATCTATCCAAGCGCTGGTGACAGGAACCCATCGTCGAACGGTTGGTCAGGCCAGGCATTTTCGACCGCTCGCCGCCCTATCCACGACCGTGGCCACCGCGGGCCCCACGCCACGAACCGATACACTCTCTCCGCGAGAACATCCCGGCGTTCGTGGAGTGGGACCGCGCAGACGAGGGCAGGTACGACGCGCTGGTGCAGGCGTCGTATGCGACGTGTGCCGATATCGACCCGACGTCGGGCGCTACCGCGCGCGACCTGCCGCCAGCGCACAGACACAGCCGATCGCGAGGAGCATGGCCACCACGCCGAACCCGAAACCGCTGGAACCGGCCGTCGGCGTGTCCGTGACGGTCTGTCTCTCGGTAGGATCCGTCGTCTCCTGCGTCGTGGTCGTCGAGGGACCGGTCCGGGTAGACGCGGTCTCGCGGGTGACGACTCAACAGATCGGTCAGTCCAGGTACACGGTGGGGTCCAGAACGGACACCCGTACTGTCGCTTCGAGCTGACGGGTGGGTATCGTCACCGGTCAAGACAGGTCACGCCCCGGATCTCGAACCGGGCGCCGCCGAGGTCGCCTTCGGTCACGGCGACCTCCCAGCCGTGGGCCTCGGCGATCCACTCGACGATTGCCAGGCCGAATCCGGTGTTGCCGTCGGCGGAGGTGTGGCCGAACTCGAAGACCGTCTCGCGGTCCTCGGGCGGGATGCCCGGGCCGTCGTCCTCGACGAAAAAGCCAGTCCCGTCGAGCATGCCCACGCGGACGGTCACGTCGGGGCCGGCGTGGTCGACGCTGTTCCGAAAGAGGTTCTCGAGAACCTGGTCGAGGCCGGTCCGCTCGGCCCGGATCGTGCCGAGGTCGCCCACCTCCAGGGTCGCCCCGGCCACGTCGAGGACCGACCAGCTCTCCGTGACGGCCCGCTCGAGGTCGATCTCCGTCTCGTCGGTCGCGCGGTCGCCGTACCTCAGGAGGGTTCGGGTGTCCTCGAGGAGCGCGTCGAGGCGGGCGGCGGCCCGATCGATCGTCTCGAAGGAGCCCGCCTCTGGATCCTCCCGGACGATCTCGAGTTGCCCCTGGATGATGGTCAGGTAGTTCTTGGCGTCGTGGGACAGGATGGCACCGACCTCCTCGAAGACGGCCGGCTCGTCGGCCGACGCGAGGGCGTCCTGGCGTGCCGTGGCGAAGGCGGCGATGGACTGCAGTCGTTCGACGTCCGACTCCGAGAAGGCCTCTGGCTGGCGCGCGGCGACGGCCAGCACGGCGTGCTGGCCGTAGGGCACGACGGCCACCGAGCGGTACTCGACCGTCGGGGCCGACCGGAGGTCGTCCACGTCGGCGGCGCGGCGGACGGCGCCCCTGTCGTCGACGAGTCCGACCGTCCGCTGTGTGAGGGCACTCCCGATCAGCGAGACGGGCGAGACGAGGCCGTCGGTGTCGGTCCAGTCCGCGGGATCGCGCGCGGCCAGCCGGAACCCGCCGTCCTGGCGAGCGACGAGCAGACAGACGTCGGCGTCGAGGAGCGCGGTCGCGGCGCTGACCGACGCCTCACGCAACTCTCCGTCCGCCCGCGCCGTCGCGAACCGGTTCGCGAGCGTTTGGACCAATTCCAGCATGTCGCCTGACGACGCTCCCTGGGCCTCCCACGGCCTTAGCCAATCGCACGTGGAGCAAGGGCTAACGGGCTATTAAGTCCACAGGGGTGGTTTCAGACTGCGTGAGAACCCGCGTCTGGGCGGGGCTCGCGTGGAAATTCGAGAGACGGCGCCGATTCAGGTGGGCGAGCCGGACTCGCCACTGTCGTGGGGCTGCGGCCCGGCGCGACCTGGCCGTATCGAGCACCGAGTCCACCCGAAGACATAGGCCGCGGCCCCCGAACCGTCGGCCGTGGACACCGCAGACGAGTCGGCGCGTCACCCACCTGATCGAATCGGCGCCGTCTACGAGGCACTCCCCGTCCTCGTGACGACACACGCCCTGGACGGTCATGGGACCTACACCGGGGTCTACACGGGGCTCCAGGTCAAGGCCACCGAGTCCCCGAAGGACCTCGTCGGGCGGCGGCTTTCCGACGTCCTCACCGACGAGGCGACCGATCGCCTGCTGGCGACCTTCGCCGAGGCCGCCGAGACCGGTGCCCGCCAGTACGTCGAACACCCTGTGGAGTTCGGCGGCGAGTCCTTCTGGCGCGGCGCCTACGTCGCGCCACTCGCATACGGCGAGGGCGGGGACGTCGAGGAAGTGGTCGCGGCCGGCTTCGACCTGACGCGCCACCGGGAGCGCTCGCGGGTCCTCTACGACGTGCTCGACGCCCTGGAGACCAACGCGTCGCGGGCCGACCTCGAGGCCGCGTTCTGCGAGTTGCTCGTCGAGCGCGGCCGCTACGAGCTGGCCTGGATCGGCACCCGCGACGACGGCGAGGTCTGCGTCCGCGCGTCGGCCGGGGCGGCGTCGTACCTCGAGGCCATCGCGGCCGAGGGGGACGGCCTCGCCGCGAGCGGGGACGTCGCAGTGCAGGCACTCCGGACCGGCGACCGGGTCGCCGTCAACCCGATCACGGCGGCAGCGACCGGGGACTGGGGGACGGTCGCGACCGAGCAGGGACTCCAGGCGGCAGTCGCCGTCCCGCTCCGTCACGACGGCGTCGACCACGGCGTCCTCGCGGTCTACCTGAGCGACGCCGAGTACCTCGTCCCGTGGCGCGAGGCGGTCCTCGAGCACTTCGCCGACGCCGCCGGGTACGCGCTGAGCGCCGCCATGTGGCAGTGGGCACTCGCCGCCGAGACCGCTGCCGTCGTCGAAGTCGATATCGACGCGCGAACGCCGCTTGCAGCGCTGTGTTCGGTCGCCAGCCCCGAGGGGCTGACCGTCGAGGCGATCGTGCCCCGCGAGGGCGAGACGGGATACTACCTCGCTCCCGCCCGCGAGTGGCGCGTCGATCCGGGCGAGGCCGCCGCGGAGACTGCAGGTGTCGAGCCCTACGGCGACGGCGCGGACGGGCCCGCGGGGGTCGTCGTCGATCGCGAGACCCCCGAGCGGGAGCTACTCGCCCACGGCGTCCGGGTCTCGCGCTTTGCCGTGACGCCGGACGGACTGGCGATCACAGCCCGGGCGCCGAGCGGGGACGCGGTCAGGGCCGCACTCGCCAGCCTGCGCGAGGGATACGACGGCGTCTCCCTGTCGGTCCAGTGGGGCGATACCGCCGACGCCCCCGTCCCGTCCTGCGAGGTGAACGTGGCCGCGCTGTGCACCGACCGCCAGTACGAGGTTCTCCAGGCGGCCTACCGCCACGGCTACTTCGACCCCGAGCGGTCGTGCAACCTGACCGACCTCGCCGACGTCGTGGGCCTGTCCCGGTGGACCGTCAGCGAACACCTCGATCGGGCCCAACAGGCGCTGTTCGCCTCGCTGTTGGACTGAGTGAGTGATCGGTAGCCCGGGCACCCCCACGTATGAGGGGGGCTCGACTAAGGAACGTCCCCGCTACGGTGAGGTTGGGGAGTGCTCGAGACCGTCCCTGGTGGACGGCGGCCGTCCGCCAGTCGTGCGCCACAGCCGCTGGGGGGTGACACGAAGGGATGGGACCCAAGACGCGGACGGGATCGTGCTCCCACAACACGTCGCCGTCCGATGCCCTAGTCAGGGTTGTTCCGAGGGTATCCAGTCAGAACGCGCGCGAGACTGCGTCGTGGCGGACCCACGGCGGAGACCCGGGGGACGAAGGCTGAACCTGCCACTCGCCGACGAGGCCACCGACGACCGGCTCCCGATCGAAGCGCACTCTTATCGAGTGAGCAGTTGCTCAGGCGGGCCGCGTTGGTCGTGGGCCCGGCGATGTCAAGACGGGATATCATCGATCGGGATGATAGTCCGGTTCTGACTCGCCAACCGTGTCACGGAGAGGGCTATCCGCTTCGAGAGTCCCCATGTTATCCGTTCGATGGGCGTATTTAGACGGTCGAAATCATGAGTCGAACGCCGACCCGCTCTCGAGAACGCGCTGATACAGATCCTCCCCGATCCAGAAGCCGTCTGCCCGGAGCGAGTCGAGTTCGTCCCGCAGATCGCCCTCCCCGTTTCTCGCTCCGCGAAGTAAAATTCCGATCACACCGGTTCGATCGAGATCGTGTCGGGTCGCACCCGCTCTAGCCTCCCGCTCGTCAAGCAAACAGAGATCGGCGTCGACTTCGATGGCGTACGCCAACGCTGCAGCTTCGCCGAGGTCGAGCTCCCGCAGGAATTCGCGGAACAGATCCGTTTCAGCGACGGAGACACTCTCGATGACGCCACGATCGTGATATCGTTCGAGTTCGGGAACGGCATCCTCACCGGCCATCAGCTCGGCCCAGACTTGCTCGGGAACCTCGACGCTGGAAAACTGCCGTTCGACACAATCGAGACGGTCGATCAGCGCCAGGTTGAGAAGCGGTGACGTGTTCGAGACGATGACCTCATCCACTGGCATATTCAACGTCGTCCTCGAGATCTTCCTCAGAATAGTGGCGCTCGACAGAGCGGCGGCCGAGCAGGCGGTGGAATTCGACTTTCGAGAGGTCGGCAAGTTCTCGGGCCTTGCCGAAGGAAAGGTAGCCCTCCCGATAGAGGGAAACGGCGAGTTCGCGTCGGAGGACGTCGTCTCGTTCGTCTTCGGGCGCTTCGAGGGCGTCGTACACCTCCCTCGGCACGTCGATTCCGCTCATGGTCGTATCATGGGACGGACTGCTATTTAAGAACGGGGGAGCAATCGACCGGTTCGACCGTCTACTCCTCGACGGCGACCGGCTCCTCGCCGCGGAGCAGCGCCTCGGCACGATCCCGATCCTCGGGATACCCCACGTCGACGCGCCAGCCGTCGATGGTGCGCCCGCACTGGATCAGCAGGTCGACGGCCTCGCTGCTCTCGTCCTCGCGGCGGTTCGATCGTTTTTCGCCATCACGTACCCACGGACGGATGTCGATGGCGTCAGGAGGTGAAAATTTATATGCGGACCGACAACCAACGATACGCTATGGTCCGGGCAGAGAACGCAAAACTGCCGCTCAATGGCGACGGAAAGCGTCGCCTTCGCGAGGTTCTGCGGAACCACGGCGTCGCGCTCGCCGCAGTGTTCGGATCCGCAGCCCGCGCTGACGGCGACCCGGCCGACCTGGATCTCCTCGTCGAGTTCGAGGACGTTCGCCCGGGCGACGACGGCTACGCTTCTGCCTATCTCGAATGCTATTCTGCGCTCGAAGACGCCCTCGCCCTCGATGTCGACCTCGTCGACGTCCATTCGATGTCCTCCGCGTTCGCTGGTGCCGTCTTGGAAGACGCCGTTCTTCTTCTGGGCGGCGACGACCGTTTCGAAGCGCTCGTCGACCGGTACGGTGGCGACGCGCCGTCAATCACGGACGCCCGCGAACGGATCGCCGCTGCGGCTACCCGCCTCGGCGAGGGATCGACGTGACCGATTTTTCCCGCACGGAGTCGCCGGCGATGAGTGAGGATCTCCGCCCGGATCGCGCGAACAGGATTGCCGATGCCGTCGAGAACATCGAACGCAACGTGGACCGTCTTCGGGATTTTTTGACACTCGCTCACGATTAGTACGTGGCTCCCACTGAGCAGAACCGAAGGGACGCGGTCGAGCGGAAGTTCGAGCAACTCACCGAGGCGACGGTAGATATCGCAACGGAGATCTGTACGGCAGAACGTGGGAACGCGCCGGAGCGACGCAAGTCCGGTATTTCTGCGTTTAAGGACGAGGGTGTCATCGATTCCGATCTGGCGGAGCGGCTTCGGACCGCAGTCGCCTTTCGCGACGTCCTCGCCCACACGTACGGTCCGATCGTAAACGACGACATCGTGTACGACGCCCTCCAGAACGATCTGTCCCGGTACGTCGAGTTCGTCGAAGCGGTGGCGACCTACGTCGACGCCGAGTGAAGACGGGCGGTTGTCGACCGCGCCGGCGGACCACCATCATCTATCGCAGGCTATCGCCGGCCGTCGTCACTCCTCGACGGCGACCGGCTCCTCGCCGCGCAGCAACGCCTCTGCGCGATCGCGATCCTCCGGATAGCCCCACGTCGACGAGCCAGCCGTCGATGCCGATGCCGTCGATCGTGAGCCCGCACAGGATCAGCAGGTAAATCGTCTCGCTGCTCTCGTACTCGACGCGGTTGGAGGTCTGGACGAGGTGGCAGGCGTAGAAGATCGCCGGAGAGACGTGAAGAGGCCGGTTATGACGAGGTTCGAGGGCAGGTCGTCGGGCTTCTCGACGACCTCCTTGATCTCGCCGTAGTCGTTGGTGATGCAGACGCCGTAGCGGTCGGCCTCCTCCATGGGAACCTCCTCGACGAGGAAAGCCGCGTCCGCGCGATCCTCCCGCTGTCGGCGGACGACGTCCTGGAGGTTGGCGTCAAAAACGTTGTCGCCCAGCATCAGCATGAAGTCGGCGTCGATGTGCTCCTTGACCGAGAGCAGCGCGTGGGCGAGCCCCTTCTGCTCGCGCTGATGGGAGTACGTGAACCGAGACGCCCTGAAACTCGTTACCGAAGTGGTCGATGATGTGCCCCTTGCGGTAGCCGACCACTACGATGAGCTCGTCGGCGTCGAGTTAGGCGGGCCGTTCGAAACAGTGGGTGAGGATCGGTTTCTCATCGAGCTCGACCGCGAGCGGGCGGAGGCGGATGTCTTCGCCGGTGGCGTGGGCGACTGCTTTCATCGGAAGGTGGTGGGGTGGAGGGGTATAGGTCTTGCCAGGCGAAAATCACGGAGGTCGATGCATAGCAATGCGTTGCGAAGGAATCTGGAAAAGAAAGAACCTCCCTGCGCTTCCTGATCACACCAGTTTTATACCGGACTAACCATTTCTCGGGTACCAACCCGGATCCGTTTAGGTAACGAATGAGTAACGATATCACGTTCTCCGACAAAGCACGTGCCCTCTATCGCGTCGCTCAGTTTAGGCCCCTCTTCACACTCGGAATTATCGCGCTGAGCATCTTTGCTGCGCTCCTCGAAGGCATCGGACTGAGTTTCCTTATTCCGATCATTGAACTGGCGCGCAATCCGGGCGCCGCTGCCGACGCCGGCGGGGTTCTCGGCATGTTCGTTGCAGCCTATCGATTCCTCGGACTGACATTCACGCTTGAAAGTGTTGTCGTGGGGGTTTCGATAGTGATGATCGTCAGATACCTATCGAGCTTCCTCGTGGCATGGCTCAAGGCATCCTTGCGCACTAATTACGTCCGGGAACTCCAGCGGCGCTCCTTCGACCGGGCGCTCGACGCGAGGGTCAGTTACTTCGATCGGGAGGGCTCTGACGACATCCTCAACGCGATAGTGACGCAGGCGACCTACGCTGGCAGAACGATCCAACGGGTCGTGAAAATCATTGAACAGGGGTTCCTGAGTCTCATGTACCTCTCCATCGCGCTGTACTTCGCTCCGGTCCTTACGGTCGGGGCGGCGATCCTGCTCGGCGGGATCACGGTAATCGTTCGCGGCGTCCTTGAATCTGGCTTTACCGTGGGGGACCGCGTTGCAACCGCGAACGAACGGATTCAGGAGGCGGCCCAGGCTGGAACGCAGGGAATCCGGGACGTCAAACTGTTCGGATTGCGTGAGGAACTATTTAGGGATTTTAGACGCGCTGTCGACAACTTCGCCCGATCGACGATTGCCCTTCGCCGGAACGAAGCGGCGATCGACAATTTCTACCAGGCCATTACTGCGGTGACGGTCTTTGGCCTGATCTACGCGGCCCTCGGATTCGCGAACATGTCGCTGGCGTCGCTTGGCGTCTTTCTCTTTGCGATGTTCCGCCTCGCTCCCAGAGTCAGTACACTCAATAACGTCATCTATCGACTTGAGGGGGATCTGCCCCACCTTGTTCGGACCCAGGCGTTCATCGACGATCTCGATGACGTAGCCGAATCGCAAGGCGGTGACCGGGCCGTCCCGCCGCATATCGAAAGCGTTGCGTTCTCGGAGGTCTCCTTCGCGTACGACGAGGACGAATTGGTTTTACGTGGCGTCTCCTTCGGGGCCGACCGTGGCGAGTTCGTGGCCTTCGTCGGCTCGTCCGGGGCGGGAAAGTCGACCATCGTCTCTCTTCTGGCCCGTCTCTACGAGCCCGATTCCGGGGAAATCCGCGCGAACGATACACCGATCGATCGATTCCACGTCGACGAATGGCGGGATCGCCTCGCCGTCGTCCGTCAGCAACCGTTCATCTTCAACGATACCCTCAGGTACAATATCACCGTCGGCAATCGGGAGGCGAACGAAGAGGAAATCGAACGCGCGGCAGAGATCGCACAAGTGACCGAGTTCCTTGAGGAACTCCCGAAGGGCTACGACACGAAGCTCGGCGATGACGGGGTCCGCCTGTCGGGTGGGCAGCGACAACGGATCTCGATCGCTCGGGCCCTCCTGAAGGATGCGGACGTACTCGTCCTCGACGAGGCCACGAGCGACCTCGACAGCAATCTAGAGGAGGAGGTCCACGACGCCATCGAGGCCAGAGACCGTGATCAGACGATGTTCGTCGTCGCGCACCGTCTCTCGACGGTAATGAACGCCGACCGCATCTACACGATGGAAGACGGTCGCATCACCGAGGTCGGCAGCCACGAGGAGCTACTGAGCGAGGAGGGGACCTACGCGGACCTCTACGGAACGCAGACGACCGGTTAGCGAAAGTCCTTGAGTTCCTCGTCCAGCGCACGAGCCACACGCTCCTGGTCCGAATCGCTCATGGTATGTGCGATCGGTAGCGTCAACAGGTTGTGTTCGAGGGAATCGGCGACCGACAGGTCCCCGGCACGCTTCGCGTCGGCGAACGCTTCGGTGTTGTGGAGCGCGTAGGTCCCGATCTGTGTCTCGATCGCTCGGTCACCGAGACGGTCGATCAGCTTGTCTCGTGTGGATTCGTCGCCTGCTTCGACGTACACGCAGTAGCTCTGGTAATTGTGGACGGCTTCGTCCGGTTCGTGGGGCGGGACGACGCCATCAATGCCATCGAGAAGCTGTGTGTATCGATGGGCCAATTCCCGTCGCCGCCGGACGATGTCGTCCAGTTTTTCGAGTTGGGCGACGCCCACCGCGGCGAGAATATCGCTGAAGCGAAGGTTCGTCGCGTCTGCCCGAACGAACCCAGTTTCCCCCTCACGCTGATCGGTGCCGAAGTTCTTGATGCTCCGAATCGTTCGCGCGAGGTCGCCGTCGTCCGTCGTGATCATGCCTCCCTCCCCGGTCGTCAGGACTTTTCGGGGGTGGAAGCTGAACACACTGACGTCAAACTGCGATCCGACCGGTATTTCGTCGTACTCGACGCCTGAAGAACACGCCGCGTCCTCGACGATGGGAACGTCGAGTTCGTCGGCGATCGTTTTGAGCGGATCGGGATCGAGTGGCTGACCACCCCATGATACCGGCATGAGTGCGGCCGTGGCATCGGAGATCACACTTCGGACACTCTCCGGATCGACGTTGTACGTCTCGCGGTCGACGTCGGCAATCACGGGTTCGGCACCGACGTGTGTGACAGCGTTGGCGGTCGCGGGGTGAGTGAAATCGGGGACGATAACCTCGTCCCCTGCTCCGACATCGTAGGCTTCCAGGGCGAGTTCGAGACCAGTCGTACACGACGTCACCGTGATGGCGTGGTCCGTACCGACGCGGTCTGCGAACTCCTCCTCGAACTCAGAGGCGTACGGTCCCTGAGTCATGTACCCCGACTCGAGGACGGACTCGACGTTTTCGAGTTCCTCGTCCCCGACGACGGGATCGATGAGTGGAATGCGGTCGGTCATCCCATCGAGAATGGACGAGGAGTCACTTGGATATGCTGATTCGCGTCGTCTCCGCGGCGACATCCCCATCGCAACGCCTTAGCCGGTCACTATCAAATAGGTGGTCGTGCCCGAATCGACGATTGCCCCCTCGGGAAGCGGCGGTATCTCTGACCTGACCATCGCGGTGTTCGGTCTCGGGAAGATGGGGCTTCCCCTGGCGGCGGTGCTTGCAGATGCCGGTGCCACCGTCGTCGGCGTCGACATCGACGAGGACGTCGTGGCAGCGGTCAACAGGGGCGAGTGCCCCGTGAACGAGCCAGGTCTGCAGTCAATACTGTCCGATCACGTCGGCGACGGCCTAACAGCCACGACCGACGGGACGGATGCGGCGGCCGACGCCGACGTCATGATCGTTCTCGTCCCGACCGTCGTCGACGAGAACGCTACTCCCGACCTCAGCCCCGTCACCGCGGCTGCCGAGACGATTTCGACCGGTGTTTCGGCGGGAGATATGGTCGTTCTCGAGAGCACCGTTCCCCCTGGCACCACGAGTGGGCCATTCGCCGAGACCGTCGCGCCCGAAGGGCTTTCGCCGGGCGAGGACTTCGTCGTCGCCCACTGTCCCGAGCGGACCTCAGCCGGGACAGTGATCCGCGATCTCACCGAGTCGTATCCGAAAATCGTGGGCGCGACGAGTGACAAGGGACGACGGGCCGTCGCAAGTTTCTACCGGGAATTCAACGAACCAGGCGTGATCGAACTCCCGAGCGCGACCGCTGCGGAGGCGGTAAAGGTCTTCGAGGGCGTCTATCGCGATACAAACATCGCCGTCGCGAACGAACTCGCGAAAGCGTGCGAGGAGTGGGGCCTCGATGCCGGCACCGTCTTCGAGGCGGCCAACAGTCAGCCCTATTGCAATATCCACGATCCGGGGGTCGGCGTCGGCGGCCACTGCATCCCCGTGTACCCCCACTTCGTTATCGACGGCGCCAGCGAAACGCCGTTACTCGAGACCGCACGCGCGGTCAACGACGGCATGCCCGATCACACTGCCGACCTCGTCCTCTCCTTACTTCGGGGGGAGGACGTCGCGCCGGCCGGAGCGTCGGTGCTAGTACTGGGCGTCACGTACCGTCCGGGCGTGCCGGAAACCCGGTTCGCACCGTCGCTTTCCCTCATCGACTCACTCAGCGACGCTGGCGTGACGGTCGCCGCCCACGATCCGGTTCTCTCGCCGGAAGCGATCGAATCGACGGGTGCGGAACACGTCGAATCGCCGCTGGACGGAACCTGGGACGCAGTCGTGCTCGTCACTGGCCACGAGGAGTACGAGGAACTCAAGCTCGCAGCGCTCCGCGATCGAATGCGGACGCCGATCGTCGTCGACGGCAGAGCGTTTTTCGACCGGAACGACGTGACCGAGTTCACGTACGCTCGCGTTGGCGACGGCACGAGCGCCGTCGCCGATCACGTGTAGTATTCTTCGATGGAGTCCGGGCCGGTGGCGCCGTCGACCACGTACATTTGATACCAGATCTCCAGGGCCACGAGTCGCCAGAGGAGTTTGTAGTGAGCCACGTTGCTCCCCGTCGGCGCGTTGTTCAGCAGTGCATCGACGTATCGTGCTCGCACGAGGCGATTGCGGACGACATATGGAGCATCGAGGATGTTTCGTGCGTGCTCGAACAACTCGTTACGAACGAACGGAACCGTCGGCATGGTGAACCCCTGCTTTTCCTTCTCGAAGACTGCCGAGGGGAGGAGATCGGACATCGCCTCGCGGAGCACGGCCTTGCCGACGTTCCGATCGGCGTCAAGGTCTCCGAACTTCTCGGAAAGCGGTAACGAAAACGCGAGGTCGATCATCTCGTTGTCGAGAAACGGGACCCGGGATTCCAGGGAGTGGGCCATGCTCATCCGGTCCTCGACGAGGAGGAAATCGTTCGGCATTTTCACGCAGAAGTCGAGGTAGAGGCCTCGTTCGACGAGGTTCGAGGGCGCCTCGGCGGGTAATTGATCTCGGATCCACGAGGCCGGAACGGGCCCATCGGCCAACCCTTCGCCGAAGACGTTCGCCTGGAGCGTCTCGACGTCGGTAAAGACGTCCGAACTGTTCAGCAGAACGTAGAGCCGTTCGTCCCGATCGAGGTGTCGAACGATAGCGTCGCTCTCCAGCCGGTCCGGATCAACGAGCCGGACGTTCTCCAGCCCGTCGACGGGCTGGCTTACCATTCCAGTGACCGCGCCGCTCTCACCGGCGGAACTGTCACTCGCCACGCGGCGCTTCGCGAGCGAGTGGAGTCGTCGAAACCGGTAGACGTAGCCGCCGAAGAGTTCGTCGGCGCCGAGTCCCCCCAGTGCGACCCGGACGTTGTCTGCCATCTCCCTCGCGACGTAATACGGGTAGAGGTTCCGTTTGGGCTCGTCGGCGTGCCAGATCATCTCGGGGAAGTCGCGCATGAACTCCTGATCGATGGTGAACTCGTGGTGGTTCGTTCCGAAGTGATCCGCGACGGCTCTGGCGTCGTCGCGCTCGTCCCACTGCTGGTCCGCAAAACCCATACAGAACGTATCGATCGGCTCGTCGGACAGTTCGCTCGCCATCGCGACGACGCTACTCGTGTCCAGTCCACCCGACAAGTAGAACCCGACTGGGACGTCGCTCATGAGTTGCCGATCCACGGCGTTTTTGAGACACTCCCTGACAGCGGCGGCAGGATTCGCTGGCGGGGTGGAGGGCGCCGGTGGTTGCCAGTACTTCGTCGTTTCGTGGCGCAATCCATCCTCAGCGGGCGAGATTTCGTGGAAATGCCCCGGTCGAACGCTCTCGACACCGTCAAACAGCGTGGTGTGTGTGGGCGAGTACCGTAGCTGGAGGAAGTAACGGAGGGCAGCGTGGTCGACTGCCGGATCGATCATGCCGCTCCTGAGGATTGACTTGGGTTCGCTCGCGAACAAGAGGGTATCCTCGACGGACGCATAGTGGATGGGCTTGATACCGGCTCGGTCGCGGGCGAGAAGGAGAGTGCTCCGACTCGCATCCCACAGGGCAACGGCGAACATCCCGTTCAGTTGTGAGAAAACGTCGCTGCCGTACTCCTCGTAGCCGTGGACGAGGACCTCCGTGTCCGTTCGAGTTGCGAATCTGTGGCCTGCGTCCTCGAGGTCGGCCTTTAGCTCTCGGTAATTATATATTTCGCCGTTGTAGACGACCACGACGTCGCCGTCCTCGTTGTAGATGGGCTGGTTGCCACCCTCGACGTCGATGACGCTCAATCGCTGGTTGGCGAGCATCACGTCGTCGTCGAGGTGGGTCCCGGTGTCGTCCGGACCTCGGTGGACGATACACTCGGCCATCTCCTGGAGGATTCGTTCGTCCTGGAGACCGATACCCCCGCAGATTCCGCACATTACAGGTCGAGTTCACCTCGCATCCACTCGTATGTCCGTTCGAGCCCGTCATCGAACTCCGTGGACGGAGTATGGCCGAACAGTCGCTGGCACTTGCTCGTATCTGCATAGAAGTCGTCGATTTCGTCGGGTCGCTCCGGCCGCCGTTCGATTTCAGGATCGACACCGACGACCTCAGCCATCCGTTCGATGGCATCTAGAATCGCGGTATCGGTACCGCTGCCCATGTTGACGACTTCGTTTTTCACGTCGCCTTCCAACCCTTCGACGATGAACTCCGTGATGTCGCGCACGTAGATGAAATCGCGCGTCTGTTGACCGTCACCGGTGACGAACACTCCCTGGTCCTGAGCGATCCGCGAAAGGACGACCGGCACGAGAGCACCCGACTCCGGATACTGGTGGGGGCCATACACGTTGAAAAACCGGAAAACGAGGTAATCGAGGTCGTACATCTCCTGATACACTTGGAGGTACTCCTCGACTGCGTGTTTGGCGACGCCGTATGGGGACTGCGGATTGGCCGGATGGTCTTCCGGGACTGGAACCGATTCGACTTCGCCGACGAGCGACGAAGCCGAGGAGAAAAACACCTTCTCGACGTCGTGCTCCCGCGCGGCGTCGAGGACGTTGAGGGTCCCGACGACGTTGATCTCGGCGTTTCGTTTCGGATCGTCGTTTCCGGCCGGCAGCGGATGGGCGGCGAGATGAGCGAGCGCGTCGACGTCCGAGACCACCCTCTCGACCGCCGCCGCGTCGGTGATATCCACCGTCTCGGACTCGTCGTATGGTGCCTCCTCGGGGAGTTCGGCGACGTCACAGGCGACAACAGTGTGGTCCGTTTCGTCCAGTTCCTCGAGGAGATTGCGCCCGACGAAACCGGCGGCACCGAAGACGGCGATTTTCATGGACGTGTTACGAACGAGGGTGCGGTTAGGTGCTTCGGTCCCGGGGATGTAGCGAAATACACATACCACTCCACGCCAAGAACCCACGCAGTAACGAAATGGGTAACAAATCTTTACCCGGGGTCACCGTGCAGTCAGGCGCCCAGATCGGTGTCTCCCACAGTGATTCCTCCAGCCCTCCAGAAATCGGCGAGGGTAGCGTCGTGCGGTCCGGCACGATCATTTACGACGACGTCGTCGCAGGAGAATCGTTCAACACGGGCCACCACGCCCTCGTCCGCGAACACTCGACCCTGGGCGACAACGTGCTCGTCGGGACCCAGGCTGTCATCGACGGGCAAACGACCGTCGGCCACAACGTGAGCATGCAGACCGGGGTCTACGTCCCGACCAACACCGAGATAGGCAGCTCCGTCTTTCTCGGCCCGAACGCGACCCTGCTCAACGACATGTACCCCGTCCGGACGGCGGAGGAACTGGTCGGGCCAACGCTGGAAGACGGTGTCTCGGTCGGCGCTAACGCGACGGTCTTGCCGGACGTGACCGTCGGCGAAGGGGCTTTCGTGGCAGCTGGCGCCGTCGTTACGGAGGACTTGCCACCCGAGACGATGGCCGCCGGCGTGCCGGCGACGCACAGACCCCTCTCCGAGACGCTCGACGCAGAGAACGACATATGACGGAGATCCCGATCGCGAATCCACAGGTGTCCGAGACCGCGAAGGAGGCCGTCTGTGACGTCCTGGACTCGGGAATGCTCGCCGACGGCGAGGTCGTCCGGGACTTCGAGGCGGAGTTCGCCGAGTACGTCGGCGTCGACCACGCGGTCGCGACGTCGTCGGGCACGACGGCGCTGCACGCCATGCTCGCGGCAGCCGGCATCGGCGAGGGCGACGTCGTCCTGACGACGCCGTTTTCCTTCATCGCGAGTGCGAACGCCGTCAAACACGCAGGCGCGGAGGTCGCATTCGCCGACGTTCGCCGGGACACGTTCAATTTGGATCCCGACGCCGTTCGCGAGGTGCTTGCCGAACGCAACGACGTGACTGCCCTGCTGCCGGTTCACCTCTACGGGCTGCCGGCGGACATGGCCGCTTTTCGATCGATCGCCCGGGAATACGACCTGCAACTGTTCGAGGACGCCGCACAGGCACACGGAGCGAAATACGACGGCAAGTTTGTTGGATCGCTGGGTGATGCGGGCGCGTTCTCTTTCTATCCGACCAAGAACATGACGTCCGGAGAGGGTGGGATGATAACGACCGACGACGACGAACTGGCCCGACGGGCACGGCAGGTGATCGATCACGGGCGTGCTGAGGGCGGCGACGGCGGCTACGAGCACGTCTCGGTGGGATACAACTTCCGGATGACGAATATCGCTGCGGCGATCGGACGTGAGCAGCTGTCGCGGCTTCCCGAGTGGATCGAGGGCCGCAGAGCGATCGCCGGCCGCCTCGGGAGTGGCCTCGCCGACGTCGAGGGCGTCGTGACCCCCGAGGTCGCGACTGGTCGGACCCATGCGTTCCACCAGTACACCGTCCGCGTCGACGACCGCGAAGCCGCGACCGCCAGCCTCGACGGTGCGGGCGTCGGCTACGGCGTCTACTATCCGACGACGATCCTCGACCAGCCGGCGTACGACGTCGATGTCGACTGTCCGGTCGCCGAAGCCGCCAGCGAAGCAGTGCTGTCGCTCCCGGTCCACCCCGGGGTCGAGGATCCGTCCCCGATCGTCGAGGCCCTCCGGCGGTTGGAGGTGGGTGCGTGAAGACCGACCCGATCCCCGTCGCAGTGGTCGGCGCGGGGAACATGGGTGTGAACCACGTCCGGGTGTACGACGACCTCCCCGGTGCGCGACTCGTCGAAGTCGTCGAGACCGATCCCGAGCGCGCATCCTCGATTCGCGAGGAGTACGACGTCACCGTCCACGACACCGTCGAGGACCTCTCGGTGGCTGAGGCGGCGTCGGTCACAGTCCCGAATGACTGCCACCGGTCCGTGGCAGAAACGTGCATTCGGGACGGCCTCGACGTCCTCGTGGAAAAGCCGCTCGCCCCGACGGTCACGGATGCGGAGGCCATCGTTGCGGTGGCCGATGAACACGACGCGGTCCTCCAGGTGGGCCACATCGAGCGGTTCAATCCGGCAGTCCGGACGCTGAAGACGATCCTCGAGGACGAGGAGTTGATCGCCCTCGAGTCGCACCGTCTCGGACCCTTCAACGAGCACCTCTCCGAGGTGAGCGTCGTCTTCGACCTGATGATTCACGACGTCGACATCGTCGACTGGTTGGTGGACGGTGATGTCGAAACGCTGTCGGCGGTTGGATCGCGCTCGCGTTCGGAGGGCGTGGATCACGCCGTGGCGCAGTTGCAATACGAAGGGGACGTCCTCGGGACGGCGACGGCCAGTCACGTGACACACGGGAAGATTCGGACGCTGACGGCGACGACGCGGGACGCGTACATCGAACTCGATTACCAGAACCAGGGACTTAAGATCCAGCGCCGTGGGATCGAGGAGACGACGACGTTCGACGACCACGGCGGATACCGGACCGAGACCGTGTCCGAGACGCCCTACGTTCGAACGCGCGAGCCCCTGAAGAACGAACTGGAGCACTTCCTCGAGTGTGTCTCCACTGGGGAAGATCCGCTGGTCGGGGGAGCGGAAGGCGTCCGCGCGATCCAACTCACCACGCAGATCGTCGATTCGATCTACGGCACGTCCTCAGCTGAAACGTCAGGTACCGATGATACAAGCACTGCAGACTCCGACCGGCAGTACCAACGGGATGACCAATGAGTCGTAACTCGGACGACCGGATCGTCTACGTCAGCTGTACCGAAGGTGGCTACGAAGTCCTGCGGAATCTGCTCCGGTTGGACCACGAAATCAGCGCAATCGTCTCGCTCACCCCGGAGCAGGCCGAGGAGCACGGGGTTTCGGGGTACCAGTCGTTCGAGGACGTCGCAACACGCGAGGAAATACCGCTGCACGTACCGGAACAGTACGACCTGAAGACCACCGAGGATCGGTCACTGTTCGAGGCCCTCGATGCGGACCTGCTGATCGTCAACGGTTGGCAACGACTCATTCCCGGCGATATTCTGGCGACCGTCACGAGAGGCGCCCTGGGCGTCCACGGGAGTGCGTTCGGCCTGCCGAAGGGACGTGGCCGCTCCCCGATGAACTGGTCGTTGATCGAGGACCTCGACCGGTTCCTACTTTCGGTCCTCAAACTCGACGAAAACGTCGATGCAGGGGGGATCGTGGACACCGTCAAGTACGACGTGAACGAGCACGACGACATCCGAACGCTGTATTTCAAACTCGTCGTCGCGACGACGCAAATTCTGGACGAGAACCTGGATGCAGTGCTCGCGGGCACCTGTGAGATACGCGAGCAGTCCGGAACGCCGACGTACTATCCGAAGCGAACGCCGGAGGACGGCGCCATCGACTGGGCGGTCCCCACGCGGGAGGTGTACAATTTGGTGCGGGCCGTCACCCGACCGTACCCTGGCGCCTTCACTAGCCACGAGGGCACACGGATTGAAATATGGGGGGCACAGCCGTTCTCCGACGACTTCCGTTTCGACGTACCCCCTGGGACGGTGGTACAGCGGTTCGTCACCGCCGGTGCCTTCGTCGTCAAGACCGCAGACGGAACGCTGCTTGTCACCGACTGGGAGGCCGAGGACGAGTGGGAGCCGGAGGAAGGACTGGCCATCGAATCGCTGGCGGACCGCGGTCGCGTCGACGCGCCGCGGGAGGACGGCCATGAGTGAGGTCCGCTTCACCTTCGAGTGGTACCGCTCGCTCCTCGAGGACCTGCTCGATGCCGGCTACAAGTTCCGGTTCTTCGACGCGACAGTCGAACCCGACACGGTCTTTCTCCGGCACGACGTCGACTGGTCGCCACGGAAGGCGGTGAACGTCGCGGAGATAGAGGCCGATCTCGGCGTCTCCTCAACATTTTTCTTCCTTGTGAGTTCGCCGTTCTACAACGCCGTCAACCAGGAGTGTCGCGAGGCAATGGAGCGCATCCTCGAGATGGGTCACGACGTTGGACTCCACTTCAGCACGCACCAGTACTGGGAGGCGGAACCCACCGACGGCGAACTCGTGGCGACGGTCGACCGAGAACGGTCGATACTGGCAACCATAACGGACGGCGACGACCCTCCCGTCTCCTTTCACAACCCGCCGGAGTGGGTACTCCGACGTCGATTCGAGACGTTCACGAGTGCGTACGAGCCACGGTTTTTCGAGAGCGTCGAGTACCACGCCGACTCCAACCAGCGATGGCGTGACGACCCACCGCTCGCCGACGGGATTCCAAAGACGCTGCAGGTCGTTGCCCACCCGGTTCTATGGGGCGAACGGGACGGGTGGACCACCGACCGCCTCCGCGAAGAGCGAGACTATCACCATCAACGGGTCGAAGCACATCTCGAACGAACTGATCGGGTCTGGCGTAAGGAGGCAACTGACGCCCTCGGGGGTGGATACCTGTGACGATGCCATCGAACTACCGGCTCATGGTGATCGGCAATCGGTCGCACTCGCGGTACGTCCTGGAGCATCTCCTTGAGGAGGGGTGGAACGTCACATCGGTCGTGTGGGCCAATGGGGATCTTGGGAGCCAACAGGCCGGCCACGAATCCATTGCGGACCTGGCGGACCGGTTCGACGTCAGTCTCATCGAAACCGAGGACATCAACAGGGAGCGAGTCCGAGAGGCCATCGCAGCAACGAAACCGGACATCGGGATCTGCGTCGGGTGGACGGACATCATCGGCAAGGAAACCCGGTCGATTCCCGACGATGGCATTCTCGGGTTCCACTTCAGCGAATTGCCGAAGGGCCGCGGCGGCTCACCCGTGAACTGGCAGATAATCCGTGGTGACGATTCCGTCGGCGTCTCTTGTTTTTGTCTGGTCGACGAGGTGGACCACGGTGACATCTACGACCAGACACTCGTTCCGATCGAGGAACGCGACGATATCGAAACGGTGTACAACCGGTTGACGGTGGCGACGTGTGACGTGCTGGACGATCTGCTCCCTGAACTTGCTGAAGGGACGGCCGAGAGCACGGCCCAGCCCCTAGAGGAGGCCACTTATTTCCCACAGCGGAAACCGGCGGACGGTATCATCGACTGGGACTGGTCGGCCAGAGTCATTTTCGACTGGATTCGGGCTCAGACGAAACCGTACCCCGGGGCATTCTCGTTCTATCGGGACGAGAAGCTGACCGTCTGGGAAGCGAGGGTGCTCGATAGTTCCTCCGAAGCCGAACCCGGGACAGTGGTCGACGCCCCGAGCGGAACCGGGATAGCGGTCGCAACGGGCACCAGCGATCTCCGTCTCACGCGAGTCGAGCGACCCGGTTCACCGCCGCTGTGGGCCGACGAGTTCGCAGAGCGGGAGGGGCTCAGAGTCGGGACCCAGCTTGGCTCACCGAAGGAGTTTCCGGAGTGGCTCTACACGGGCATCCGGGACGCGAACGGAAAGTTCGAGTACCGGACCTCCGGTTTGGTCGGGGAGACGCTACGGTTTCAGGCCGTCTGTTGTTCCCATTCGACCGAGCGATCTGTCCGTGTGACGGCGCGTCTCGACGGGCGGACCGTTCATGATGAGCGTGTTCGCGTTCGCGGATGGGAGCGGGTGCCGATCGACATCATCGTTCCAGAACGGGAGAATAACCTGTTGGAGATTCAGTTCGACGATTACGAAACCACGATCGACATCCGTCGTCTCAAGGTGTATGCAGCGACGAACTAGGCTTAACTGTTCGGGAGTCCCGATTGCATGCAATCGCCATAGCAAGTCCGTCGGTCTCATCGGAAGGTGATCCTCGTGGCTCTGGAAAACTGGCGTCTCCTGTAACAACCCTCTCCAGCGCTTCCGTCGTGGTCGAAGTGGTCGGGATCAGAGATAACCCAGTTCCTCCAACCGGCTCCGCACGACGTCTTCGTCGGCGGTGCCTGCCGAGTCGGCACGGACCTCCTCGATTCGCGTTTTGAGTTCCTCGAAGACCTCGGGGTTGTCCGCGACGACGTTTCGCTGTTCGTCCGGGTCTTGGTGCAGATTGTACAATTCGTATCTGTCCTCCGAATAGCGGTCGTCCTGTAAGTTGCAGATGAGCTTCCATTGATCGGTCCTGTACGCCATCTTGGAGATGACTTCGTCGACGTCTCCATCAGGGTCATCGACGTATGTGGTCGCGGCGACGATCGGTCGGGACTCGGTGTCCTCGCCACGGATTAACGGCCGAAGGGTTTTGCCGTCCATGTCCTCGCCCTCGATGTCGAGCAGGTCGAGAATCGTCGGCAGCACGTCGATACTCCGCGTCGTCGGAGCGACCTTCGTCCCCTCAGGAATGTCCGGGCCGGTGAGAACGAGCGGGACCTTCAACACCTCCTCGTACAGGTGCTTTCCGTGCATTCCGAACACCGTGAGATCGGATCGGTCATCCAGCCGCCTGCCCCACGATTCGCCGTGGTCACCAGTGATGACGAGGTAGGTATCCTTGAAGATGCCCTCGGATTTGAGTTTCTCGACGAGGGCGTACACGAACTCCTCGCTCGCCCGCTCGATCGCAGACCGGTACAAATTCTTCGCTTTATTAATGCTTTCGGCATCGTCCCGTCGGATCAGGTCGATGATGTCGTCTCTGGTGTCATACCAAGCTTCCCTTGAGTACTTATCGAAGTACGGGAGGTGAGTGTTCCAGTAATGAGCGAAGAGGAAAAAGTCCTCTCCCGCCCAGGACTCGATGGTGGACCGCACCGATTCGATGTTTCTCGTGAGGCCCTTCTCGTTCACGAAGTCGTTCTCCCCGAACCATCCCTCGGAGACAGTGTACGTTCCCACCTCGTACCCAGCGTCCTCGAGATAGTGATAGATGGTGGTCACGTCATCAGGGAACTTCTCCCGAAACCTGAACATTCGAAGATTGTGGGGATAGATCCCGGTGAGCATCGACGTTACGGACGGGTTCGTCCACGGTGCTGCAGTCACGTGTTGATCGAAAACGACGCCACGGTCGGCCAGGTCGTCGATCGTCGGCGTATAGACCTCCTCGTTCCCATAGCAGCCGAGAAAATCGCTTCGAACACAGTCAAGGACGACCCATACCACATTCGTCATGGCCGTCAGAAACGCATCCGGACGGTAAAACAGTTCGGTCAGATGGACAGGAGCCACCGTCGTACTCCACGCCAATCTCGCCGGTCAAAAGAGCGGCCAGCAGGCAGAAAATGGCTGGTTCGCTGGATCCTCTCACTCTGGGAGCTACTCGCGGAGGGTGGCTTCGAGCGCCTGCAGCGTCTCCACGTCGTCGGCCACCGGAGCGAGCACTTCCAGCACCTCACTAAATAGATCTCTCACCCCCATGCCATCATGTCGCGCAGCCCGGAGCGCCGCAGGGTCATCGTAGTGAGGTTTGTTGCGTTCGTAAAACTCGATCGTGGGCGTATTCAGAAAGACGTGAACGGGGTGGAACGCGAATACCTTGAGGCCGGGCCCCTTCAGCATGTCGTTCACCTGGACGTCAACACGACCTCTCCGTAGCCACATATCGTCCATGAAGAAGATGGGAAACTGGACGATGTCGGGGTACATGACGAAGGGTCGAATCCCCGGTTGTCCGAAGTGGAGATAGTTGCTCTCGTAGGTGATCCCATGTTCCACGTAAAGATCTCGAAGCCCAGTATAGGTGTAGAGACTATGAGAACGGATGCCGTTCGCTGTCGGATACAGATCGCTGATTTCCGAGAGTACCTCCGGATCTTCCCCGTCCAAGAAATTCGGGTGAAGTGCCCGCTCGTGTCGGTCGTGTAGCGTACAGCCGTCGTCGTGCGTGGAGAACACGGTTGCTGGAACCTCGTACTCGTCGAGTATCGATAGCGTGTCCGCGAGTACTTCGTTCGGCGCCCAGTCTACGTCGACCGTGATGACGACCGAATCCGTTTCGTACGTCTCTCCAATCATTTCAGGGCGGGCTCTAATCCGTTACGTTGCTCACGTACTCTTTAGTCTCGATGGTATACTCGTCGTTGACCAACGTGTGGTATGGCGCTAAAAAGTGGTTCTCGAAGGCCGACAGCACCTCGTCCCTGTCGGTGGACTGAATGTCGCGAAACGCCTCCCTATCGAGGATGCGGGTGTAATGGTCGAACGGCCGCTCGTCACTCCCCCACTGTTCTTTGAACCGGTAGACGCCACCCCTGGGCGGATTGCTCGATTGCCAATCGTACAGGCGGATGTCGTTACGGAAACACCATCGTAGCAACTCGTCAATCAGCACGAAGTTTACACCCTCCTCGAAATATTCGGATCTGGAAGAGAGCATCACATTCTCGAGGATCCCACCCTCATCGTAGACACAGAAATCGCCGCCAACTAGGTCTCCGTCCTTTCTGGCTACCAGAAATAGCGTCTGATCGGCCATGATCTCGAAGGCATTCACGAACATCGGTTTCGGTAGCGGCGTGCCGCCGAGTTCCTCGATCCGGGCGGCGTGGATTTCTTCGTACCACTGTTCGAGGTCGGCCATCGACGAAGATACCTCGACATCGAAGCCGTTGTCGCGGGCGTCGGAGACGTTCCTACTGAGGTTCGTCCGACGGTTGTAGTCCTCGAACGTCACGTTCCCCTCCTCGTCGAACCATTCGTCGATGGTGATCGTCTGAACGAAGGACTCGATGCCACAGTCGGGTTCGAACGCGTCTTTCAGGACGGTCTCCTCGTCGTGGAACGGATTGCTCAGGACTGAGACGGTTACACAGTCCTGCGCTCGTGCAAACTGAACAACTTCCGAGAGCAGGTGATCGTAGGCCTCTTGGCGTCGGCTTGGGTCACCCTCGTAGGCTAACGTCCCCAGGGTAGGAGCCTGGACGTTGGACGTGAGGATGTTTCCGAACTCCGTCCGGAAGAGGTAGAGGCTGGCACCGAGAAACAGGTCCTCGTCTTCAACGAAACAGAACACGGGTTCGTCCCCGTGGATGTCTTTGATCGATTCTGCCCACTTCGTCGTTTGCTGAACGAAACTGTGCTCGTCGGAGAGAACGCGCTGATCGAAATACTCGCGCTCGGATTTGTCGGCGAAGTTCAGGCGTTCGAATTTCATGTGTTCGGACCTAACTGAGTCCACACTCCTCCTTCCATCGGTTCGTCGTCACACTACACATTGTCAGTACGCCCGTTCCCCTCCCGTGGAAGCTGATCGACCACGTTATCGATCACGTCCTTGACCGTCGGGAACGAATAGTTGAATCCAAACGAGTCCTTCGAGCGATCGTTAGCGAGTGCGTTTTCGTGTGGTAACAGGTCGTCTTCGATGACGTCGGCGTCGATCTCACTGCGGTCTATGGGTTCGTACGCGGCAGGGAGATCGAGCGTTGCCGCTACGGCATCTAGCAAATCATCCAGGCGAATTGCATCGTCGGTTGCGACGTGGCAGATGTCGGTGTCCCAGTCCATCTCAAGACAGCGTGTATGGAATCGGACGACGTCGTCGATATGGACGAAATCGAGCGTGTTCGATCCATCACCGTACAGAGAGATCGTTTCGCCGTCCAGAAGCATGGTCGCGAATCGACTGATGGCGTTACCGTTTGTGGGGCCAGCAACCCGCGGAAATCGGAGGGAAAGGGTCTCTATATCCTCGTTCCGCTGGAGTGTGGCGAGATACGTCTCACAGACGTGTTTGGTTGCACCGTAGATGGAGGTGGGCGACGGACGATCGTCCTCGGAAAACGGGGCCTCCGTATCGCCGGAACCGTACACGCTCTCAGTCGAGTGAAACAGCAGCTGTTGTGGGTTCGATGTCCGACACGCCTCGATGACGTTGACCGTTCCGACGACGTTCGTTTGGTAATACTCAGAGGGTCTCTCGAGGGAGTTTACACCGCCTTTGAGGCCGGCACTGTGGACGACGGCGTCTGCATCCTCCAGCGACGACTCACAATCGGCAGCCCTGGTTACGTCACACTCACGATAGGAAATTCGGTCCAGCCGGTCGAAGGCGTCGTCCGGGGGAGTGACGTCACAGATGACCACCTCGTGGCAGTGGGACAGTTCGTCCGCGATCCGACTCCCGAGGTACCCGCTCCCGCCGGTAATTGCTACCCTCACTCGCTCCACCCCCCAACGTGAGAGATCATCTCTTCGATTCCAGTTTCGAGAGAGTAGTCTGGTTCGAAATCGAGGTCCTCGCCACCCTCCCGCTCGTGCACGAAGTGATCGGTTGGTTCACCGGAGGCAGGTTCACTGACGATATCGACATCGTCACCGGCGACTGCCCTGACCGCTTCTGCGAGGTCCCGAATGGACGATCGCGTTCCGCTCCCGACGACAAACTCCCCGCGAGGGCCTTCGATTGCGCTCCGGATCGCGCGAACGATGTCCCCGACGTACACAAAATCTGTAGTGTCGGCGCCACCGTTGTACAGGATCAGTTTCTCACCGTTCATCGCCCGTTCGACGAACTGGAAGACGACGGTGTTCTCTGGCATCCCGGGGCCGTAGATATACGAAGCACGCAACGTCGTGAGTTCGAGGTCGTGGGCGTCGCGATACACGCCACCGAAGACCTCTCCCGCGTACTTCGACGCCTCGTAGACGTTCGGTGGGTCGAGGGTATAGGTCACGTGTCCGTCCTCGACCTTGGAATCGAAGTAATGGCAAGACGAGACGTAGATGAATCGTTGCACGTCCTGCCGTCTGGCGTATTCGAGGAGGTGCAACGTTCCACCGCCGTTCACCGAGTTGCACTGCCGCAACTCGTTCCCCTCCTGGTTGTCGGGCACATAGGCAGCCAGATGGACGACGACATCGACATCGGCCGGAAGTTCTTCGATACAATCAGCCTCCGAAATATCGACGTTTACTGTCGGGACCGTACGGGATTGTTTTGTCCTGGAGACACACGTGACGCGGAAGTCCTCCCGAATCTCGTTGATGAGGTGCCCTCCGACGAATCCAGTCCCACCCGTCACGAGTACGTGTACGGGACTGTCAGCGGTACTCACTGCCGAGGTTCGGAAAGCCGGACGTATATACATTTCCCCGGACCGCGAGCTGTCCCCTATACCACTGCACCGAATCGAGACGAGCAACCCCCAATATTGGTACCGGTCAACTCCCATCGTCCGACCCAACGCGAGCCCTATATTGATCGGTTCCAACTCAATTCAGTTGCATCCTCCTCCGTTTGTCGGTGAGTTCAGAAATCTCATTACCAGGGGGTAACAACGACGACACAATCCATGGACGACGAGGACTACGAGGAACTGTGGAATGAACGGGCGAATTTTTTCGACGTCGATTACAGGAATTACGACGACGACTTCGAGTTCTTCGAGAAGTACGTATCCCCAGATACGGACCTCCTGGAACTCGGGTCAGGAACCGGTCGACTGCCCCTGTATCTCGCGGAGAATGCGAACCGTGCCGACGGCATCGACCTTTCTGCTGAAATGGTCGCGAGGGCCCGGAGCAAAGCGAGTGACGTCGAGAACGTGTCGTTCTACGAGGCTGACATGGCTGAATTTGACCTCGACGTCGAGTACGACCTGATACTCAATCAAGGAAACTCTTTCCTGATGATGGACGATGGGCAAAAGCGCTCGACACTCCGGCGAGTCGCGGAGCATCTGAAACCCGATGGCACCTTCGTCGTCCAGATTGCGAACCCCGAGCGCTGGCGGCAAAACCCTCAGCGGACGATGCTACACCTGCGGACCGTCACCAACGACGACGAGGCGGTCACCCTTACGTACACCCAGAACATCGACGAGGAGGAGCAAGTGAATCAGATGATCTGGTTTCGCGAGAGTGTGGACGCAGAGACAGGAGAGGTCACGAAGCACGTCTGGCCGATCGACTTCCAGTTCCTTTCACACAATGACGCCGTTCGGATGATCAAGGACTTGGGGTTCGATATCACGGAGGTGTATGGGGACTTCGACCGGGAGCCCTTCGAAGAAGGCTCGAATAGAATTATCTACGAGTGCCAGCCCTCAGAGTAGATCGCGTTTGGTTGCCTCGCTGAAATTCGACGCGACATCCATAGCGGCTACTTCCTCAATCGCCTCCTGAACGGAAGCCCCGGCTCTGCGGGCACGGGTGAGCGCTGCGCCGACTTTGAGGCCACCCGCTTGGAGTCGGATGATAGGCTCCGGACCGAGTTCGCCGACAGTATACGACATGTGACCGGCAGCTGCAGGCTCGTCCGGATACGTCTCTAGAACCGATTCATTCAACGATTGGGCGTCCACGCTCCCGCAAACGTGGATCACGGGGAGGCCGACGTTCGAAGAAACGAGTTCTTCGACGGTCACAAGTCCTCGTGGTCCGATAATCTCCTCGTCCAGCGAGTGCTCTAACACCACGAGGGCGTCCGCATCTGCCAGTTGGTCCTGATCAATCCCCGTCGCGTTCGAAGCATCTTTGCCGTCGTCGGGTCCTGTCACCCCATCCCGCGTTGGATCGACGAGAACTACCTTGGCGCCGATACGGTCCAGGGGGTCGATAGCGCCTAACGTCAGTTCGGAACTACCGACAACGAGTATCTCGCTCCCGAGGACAGACACGTTGGCCTCGTGTGCCAGTTTGATTAGTAGTTCGCCGATGTATTCGTAGGTCCGTATACGATCGTCGGCCTCGTTGGTTCCCAGAACCGGAATACCGTTTCGAAAACAAGCGCTAATGTCGACATCCGCTCGACGGAACTCCCAAGGTTCGTACATGAGCGACACACTGGCAGTCGGCTTCATCCAGTCGATCATTTCGGCGTCGATCGGCCGGACGAACCCATTGTTCAGGACGACATCGGCTTCGTTGACGTCCTGCTTTGATTTCCGTTCGGGATAATCGATTATCCCGTCTACATCTGCCGTTTCGGCGAGTTTTTTTGTCGCCGCGATGGCGTCCGCCCTTGTCCCGTAGGGCGAATCCGTTGCGTACGCTTTCACGTTTCTGGCACCGGCGACTGCTGCAAGGGGGGCGGTCGTCCGATAGCTGCCGGTGGCAGCCTCGGTGTATACCGTGAGCCCCTCGAGATCGAGCTGCAGCTCCCGCCTGGCGTCCTCTATCCAATCATGCACTGCCTCTTCTCTCACCATTCTCTCGATTAGACACTCTCGTTCGGGCCCCATACCTATGGGGGAGGATCAGTTGTCGGGTTCGTTCGCTCGAAAAACGTCTTCCCATCGGTAAACTGTATATTTCCCTCTGAGAAATGCTGGCGTCTTATCCGGTGGGTGTAGTTCTCCGGATTCGTATCGGTCGTCCCGAAACACCACGTAGTCCGGGCCGAACATCTCATCGAGCCACTCGACGTCGTTCGTGATTTTACGATCCGTCCCGTTCGTGAATTTCACCACCGTTTGCCGGATCTCCGGGGACCACTTGTTCAACATGAGATCGATCACGGTGTGGGGTGTCCGATATGCGATTTCGTAGTTTTCTCCTCGGGGGCTAACGAGGACGTTCCCCCGCTCTTGGTCGGATAGCCAGTCGATCAAGGCCTTCATATCGGGTTTCTCCGGCGAGGCCCACGTGCCAATCGCAATTATATTTCCAACGACGGCAATCGAGCCGAGGATCAAGACACCCACGATGGCGAGCTGGATCGCCAGTGAAGAACCCTCCCACAGAGTGGCGGTGAGGACAGTCGTGGGGAGGAGGGCATATTCTAAATAGCGGGCTGGTTCGCCCAAGAATTTCAGATGAGGGAGACTCGTGGCCACGAAAGCGACGACCAGGGAGCCGGTCCAGAGGAAGTATGGATCACTGTAACGTAGTGAGATGAATCCTTGCCATCCAGCCACGAGGTAGAGAGCAAACAGCAAAACGACCGGATTGTATAGCAGGGCCATGATCGGTCTGTGGTAGTAGATGAACCTCGCCACGTCTCGTGGAGACCGGAGGGAGACGATTTCGCTCTGAACGTTGCCCGTCCAAGAATGTGAGAACCGATCGTACTGGCCCACTGTAGCATACCATGTCAAGTGTTGGACCTGACTCCAGAATAATTCCCAGTATTTTCCGCCTGTCACAAGGATTGCTGCGACCCAGCCCAACAGCAGTGGCCCCACTGCGGATAGATCGAAAAAGACCACACCGACAGTCAAGATAAGGCCACTCTGGAGTCCGAACTTGCTCGTCAGGCAAACACACAGCAGTGCGAGGGTCGCTATCAGAAACCACTGGGGGGCTCCACGGGTTAGCCAGAGGATCAAACTGAATCCGTAGATTGAGACGAAAAACAGCCCTGGCTTTCTGGCGCTCAACCCAGTGCCGTGGGGCTGATCGAACCGGATTAACTGTGCTGTCGTTAGAATTAATCCAACTCCCAGTAGTGCACCGGGTAACTGAACAACATCCATTGGAACGAGCAAGAGAACCAATCCGGCTAGAAGCAGGTCCATTAACGGGCTGAACCACCGTTCTACAATCTCGTCCGTCGTCTCGGGAAGGAAAGACAAGAGAAAGTGCATGAGGAACGGGTAACCATAGGGAGCGGGCATTTCGATTTTGGAAGGATTTGCGGGTATACAGTGGCCGGAGGTGCGGATATCCTGGATATAGAGTAGGTGTGCGTATGCATCCTCATCCACGGCGTGAGGATAGAGAACTCGATATGCCGATCGGGTGATTGCGATGAGACAGAGGAGGCCCCCAAGAGCGACTATAGGTGAAAAACTACTCATGACGGGTGGGATTTCTTAGAGTTCTGTATTATGAATTATGATTGGCGTCTAAAGGACGTTGCATTTCGATTGTCGAGTGCTACATTGCTGCCAAAATATACTAGGAATCAATACAAGGACCAGCAGCATTACCGAACAGTCGCCATAAGTACTCATGCCTATCAGTCGAACCGACTTGAATAGTTACGACCTCCATTGTTAGGAGAGGAAAATTATATTTGGGGGTGGTCCAAATCCGAGATAACGTCAGCATTAATATATGGCAGATAATATACCATATCTTTGGAATTGGTTTCGCGGCCTCTCTGACCAATTGCAGTCAGATTTGGGCCAGATTTTGGTGTTAATACCGCTGGTTCTAGTTGGATACACTGGACTGCACCGCCTTATTCGGCATTTTACGGTCTTGCCTGAAACCGCGTATGAGGGGTCGTCCATTGCGATATCGTTCATGACGAATGTTCCGTCTCTCCTCCTACTTGTCCTTCCGTCGCTCTTTCTCATGTATGGATGGGGTGAATTAGAATGGAGCGCGTTCGAGTACAGTAGAGCGTTTCGTTGGTTAATCATTATCGTCGCATTCCCGCTCGTTTGGACGTTTGTAACATACCAATTCAATTTCTACTTCGGCCAAGCCCACCACTTCGATCGAGTACTTCTTCTTTTTCTGTACGCACTCATCTGGTATCACCCAGTCTTCATTTATCCCTTTCTCCTGCTCCTATTCGCTATCATTGGACAATTCTACTATCCGTTCGATAGTATCTCGATGACGGACAAGCGAGCGCCACTCAATTTCTTGATCCTGTTCGCATCATACCTCTTTATCCGCCTGCGCCATGCAACTGAAGTCGGCGGCGTGCTTGAACGAGTCGGCCTTGGTTGGTTACACGATCGCGAATTTCGTGACGAACTTGTATTTATCTGGGTGGTGGCCGGGCTGATCGGCGGTTCCTATTTTGTCCCGGGGACAGCAAAAATTGAAATGCTCTGGCCGTTCCGAGAGGCACTCTACAACTACATTCCTATCCGGTGGAGCTGGGGATGGCTCGCACCGCTCGATTACGATGTTATAATGACTCTCTACGAGTTAATGCGAGCCTTCAACCCCATCGGCGTCGCGGCGGCACTGGCTATCGAGCTTGCCGCGATTGCCCTCATGTGGCGAAAACAGACGTTTAAACTCGCGATATCAGGATTCGTCGTCCTACACACCGTGATATTTCTGGCAACTGGATTGGCGTTCTGGAAGTGGGTCATTATGGACGTAGCGTTCCTTATGGCGGTTCTCCTGATTTCCAAAGGAAACGACATTCGGGTATTCGATAGGCGAACCGCAGTAATTGTAACGATTCTTATCCTACTTGCACCTCATATTTATTCGATTTCTGTACTTGGGTGGTATACAACTAATTACGACCGCTCCTATACCATGGAGTTCGTTGGAGAGGGGGATGAAACAGTTGAAATGCACCGGTGGCATTTAGAACCTTACCAGATTTCTACGGCAGGCCAATTCGATTATCTCTACAACGGAACAGTTCTACCTTCAGGTACGACGACTGACTACCAGTTCGCGAGAGCTATCAGCTCGGTGAATGGACCGGAAGGACTAGCAGAACTCAAAGCGGAGAGGGGTGTCAACAACTTCGACGCCGAGATGGCGAATCGATTCGACGTATTCATCCGTCGCTACGTGAACGCGAACCAGGAGGGAACGACCCGCAATTTCGTCTGGCACCAGGTGTCCTCTCCGAAACACTTCACGAGTATGGCACCCACCCCAACGCTGGACCAGGACGTGACCTACCAGTACGTGCGGGTCTCCATGACAGAACGGCTGATAACCGGGGGCGAGTTACGGACGGTCAACACCGAACTCGTTCGGAACGTATCGTTGCGTGGGGGATGAACATCAGCGTGCCCGCCGTTGCATTAATCGGCAGGAGTGAACGCGGGTCCGTGGGAGCAACGCCCTGCCCGATCGACCCCAACATTGAACACCGCGTTCGACGAGGATCGAGTGATGAAGATCGAAGTGGACGGCGACATCCAGAACGTGTACATCTTTATCGCGGATGCCCTGCGGTACGACTCGTTCCCGTCGAACCTCCGGGACAGCGGCACGGTCCTCAAGACGGTCTCGAGCAGTGCGATCAGTTGCACGTCGTTCTCGACCATGGTCTCCGGGTTGTATCCGCCACAGCACGGCGTCTGGACGTTCTCCGACGCGCTGGACGAACACACGATCTTCGACCTGTTTCCGGGGACGAGTCCGTGTTACTTCGGCGTGTCCTCGGTGACAAACAGTCACGAACTGGCCGAACACTACAACCACCTCGGCGACTTCGAGGACGCACTCCGCTCGCTGGAGGACCCCTATTTCGTTCTCGATCGGGAACTCGTAACCCACGCGCCGTACAACTACGATCTCTCCGGGACGCACATCGACGAGGATGAGAAAGCCTACACGTCCGTGAAGTCGTACTTCGAAGACCGAAGCACCGAACAGGTCCGGGCCGATTACGAGGCCAGCGCCGAGGAAGCCGGCCGTCGATTCCTGGATCGGATGGCACTGTTGGAGGAGGAAGGACTCCTCGAGAACACGCTCGTCATCGTCACGGCCGACCACGGCGAAGTGCTCGGTGAATACGGGATGTACGGGCACGCTCCCGTTCTGGCGCCGGAGAGCGTCTACGTCCCGACCCAGTTCTTCGATGGTGGCGTCGACGTCACGGTCGAGGGGGAGTTCATGGCACACGTCGACCTGTATCCGACGATCTGTCACATTCGTGATCGATCGGTTCCGAGCGATCGACCGGGCTACGACCTCTTCGAGGGGGCACCGGACGACCGGCTCGTCTTCAACGCGCGACGTGATTTTTACGGTGCCTGGGAGAACGAAGGTGGATACTCGTTCAACGACCGCCCGGCGGTCAAACGCTTGCTGACCGGGTTCAGTCGCCTCCTCCGGCCGGACTGGGCCAGTGCGAATCGACGACGACCGCTCCAGACGATCAGATCCTCTTTCAAACGCGAGTGGGAATTCGGCACGCCTCGCCATTCGAAGGCAGAAGCCAGCGAGTTCTGTGCGGAAATCTTTTCGCGGGAAACCGACAGCGGGACGGACGACCTGGACTCGGGGACCAAAGACCAGCTCAGGGCACTCGGCTACTCCGACGACGAGATATAGCAGCTCCCGATCACAGGTAGCCGAGGTCTTTCAGGTTGTCGACCTCCGCGCCGCTCAACTCGCGTCGGTCGGCACTCCCGAGATCGCCGGCCTCCAACCGGTCCAGGATGTCAGTAAAGTCGGCGGCGGTGAATCCGGGCGTCCCGTACACGCTGGATCCGGTGAATCGTCGATAGGCCTCTAAGAACTTCCCACTCGCCCGGATCTGCTGGCCATGGATCGACTTCGCGAGCAGGCCGAAGAAAATCGCCGTCGCCTGGAGCCGTCCACCTTCGTGGCGGACCCGACCGCCGTCGGCGTCCCAGAGGCTCCGGACCACGCGATCGAACCGGTCCAGGCCGGTCGTGTAGAAGACGTTCTCGAAGTGATTGTACCCGCGTTCGCGGCGTTTCTCGAGACTATCGAAGCCGTCCACGTCCGGGACGGGCAGGTCGAGGAGGGTAGCCACGATCGGGACGACGTCGACGTTGTGGAGCAACCGATGGTCGAGTCCGGGCTCGACGTCCGGGTGGACGAACGTCGTCGGGACCTTCACCAGCTCGGGGCAGGCCACGTGGTTGTGCCCGAGGAACCCATACTCGCCGAGGAGCTCGCCGTGATCGCTGGTGTAGACAAAGAGCGTGTCGTCGATCAGTCCCCGGTCGCGGACGTCGTCGACCACTGAATCGAAGTAGTCGATCGACTGTTCTACGCCGCGTTCGTAGTCCCGACGGATTCGTTCGGTGTCGCCGACGACGTCTCGCAAGTACTCCCTGGAATTACGACCCGCGCTGTAACCCTCCGGATACTCGAACTCGCCGTAGGGCGCGTGGCCACCGGGCGACCGGTGCAGCCACACGAAGGGCGGTTCGACCTCGCGGTGAGTCGCGCGGGGCGGATCGCCGAAGATGGACGCGATGGTGTCGTTCATCCCCCGGAACGGCGAGAGCGCCACCGTGTAATCTTCGACTCCGTCGAGGTCGAACAGGCTGAACAGGCCGTCGTCGAACCGCTCGCGGAAGCTCGTGACGCCGTGAGCGGGAACGTGCAGTCCAGAGAACAGGGAGGCGAACGACGCGGGCGTGTGCAGGGAGGCAGCGACCGTCTCGTGGGTCTGGCCGAGCTCAGACAATCGGTCGCGTGCGAAGTCGTACCGGACCGCGTCGTCGACGAATACGACGACGTTCTCCACGTCTGTCCCGAGAATCATGAGAGCCCCCAAACCTGCATCGCTGAAAAAGCTTCGCTTGGACGCCCGGACGATCCGACGTCGGGACGGCCTTCCGATCTCACTGCTCCCTGTAATAATCGATCGTCCGGTCCAGGCCCTCCGCGAAATCCACTTCCGGGCTGTAGTCAAGGAGATCCCGGGCTTTCGAAATGTCTGCGTGTGAGTGTCGCACGTCACCCGGACGCGGGTCGTCGTGAACTGGTTCGATGTCTCTGCCGAGCCGATCGTTAATCCGCTCGACCAGTTCGTTGATGGTCACACGACCGCCACAGCCGACGTTGAACGCCTCGCCGGTGATGTCCCCTTCTGCTGCTCGCACGTTGGCCCCGACGGCGTTCTCGATGTACGTGAAGTCTCTCGATTGGTCTCCGTCACCGTAGATGACGGGCGGTTCACCCTTCAACATGGTCCTGACGAACTTAGGGATTACAGCGGCGTACTCCCCGTTCGGATCCTGTCGTGGACCGAAGATGTTGAAATACCGGAGCGCGACGGTGTCGACATCGTAGAGGTCACTGCACTGGAGCGATAACTCCTCCGTGTAATACTTCGATAGCGCATACGGTGACTCGGGGCGAGGCTCCATCGATTCGACCTTCGGGAGCCGTTCGGTCGATCCGTACACGGACGACGACGAAGCGACGACGACGGTGTCGACGCTGGACTCGCGCGCGGCATCGAGGACGGTTGCAGTCCCGGTACAGTTCGCATCTGTGGTCTTCACGGGGTCCTCGACGCTACGGGGAACCGACGGTACCGCGGCCTGGTGGAACACGTAGTCGGCGCCGTCCGTAACTGAAGCGATCGCCTCTCGATTCCTGACGTCCACGCGGTGGAAGGTGAAATCGTCGCGCGTTCGCAGTGGCTCGACATTACGCTTGCGTCCGGTTTCGAAGTTGTCGACGCCACGGATCCGGTAGCCCCGGTCGAGGAGTGTCTCTGCGAGATTGGAACCGACGAACCCTGCGACCCCTGTGACGAGTGCGGTCGGCATACGCCGGACCTTTCCGTGCCGACGGGTTAGTCTATCGGGTGTCCGCGGCTACAGTTTGATCACGTTGCGGGCATCCGATCCCTTGGTCGCGTTCCGCGTGTCGAATACCAGTTGGGCCTCTGCTACGATTCGGTCGACATCCACTGTCGAGTGGTCCGTGACGATGACGACACAGTCCTTCTGTCCGATGTCGATCTCCTCCAGGGAGACGGATTCGAAAGTCGTCCCGTCGACGTCCAGTTCGGGAACGTGTGGGTCGTGATACTGGACGGTGGCGCTCGCTTCCGTCAGCTCTGAGATGATGTCGATAGCCGGGGACTCTCGGACGTCCGAGACGCCGGGTTTGTAGGCGACGCCGACCACGAGGATGTTGGCTTCTACGAGGGCCGTGCCCCTCTCGTTCAAGAGTGTCAGGACTCGCTGAACGACGTGGCCGGGCATTTCTCGGTTGACCGTATCCGCCAGATCGATGAACCGGGTATTCATGCCGTGTTGCTCCGCCTTCCAGGAGAGATAGACTGGGTCGATCGGAATGCAGTGGCCTCCGAGCCCGGGGCCCGGATAGAACGGCGTATATCCGAACGGCTTGGTTTTGGCGGCGTCGATAACGTTCCAGATGTCGACGTCGAGTTCGTTAGCGACCTGAGCGAGTTCGTTGATGAGGGCGATGTTGACCGCGCGGAAGGTGTTCTCGAGAAGTTTCACCAGTTCGGCCTCCGTCGCCGATTCGACTCGTACGACCTCGTCGAAGACCGGATCGTAGAGGGCCTCCGCTCTATCGCAACAGGCGGACGTGACACCGCCAATGACCTTCGGAATCTCCGTGGCTCCGTATATTTCGTTTCCTGGATCGATCCGCTCGGGCGAGTACGCGAGGTGGACGTCACGTCCGATCTCGTGGCCGTGTTCGGCGAGAATGGGGCCGACTACTTCTTCCGTCGCACCTGGATACACTGTGCTCTCGAGGATAATCGTACAGTCCTCCGGAATGGTCCGGGCGAGTTGCTCCGAGGCGTCGATTACGTAGGATAGATCGGGCGTGTCGGTCTTCCGAAGCGGGGTCGGGACGCAGATCGAGAGCCCGTCGACGTGTGAGAGTTGCTCGTAGTCCGTCGTGAACTGTATCCCGCCGTCCAGTCCTGCCGCGACATCTTCCGAGGAGACGTCACTAATTGTTGACTCGCCGTCATTGAGTCGATCGATCTTCGCTTCGTCGACGTCGACGCCGACAACGTCGTAGCCGCTGTCGTCCATCGCGAGTGCGAGTGGCAACCCGACGTATCCCAGTCCAACGACGCCGACGCTCGTTCTAGCTACCGACATACGTGCTACGAGACCCAGGTGGTTGACTTACTTAAGTTCGGCGTGGCGAGGCCGGGCAACTACACTAGTCGACGACTCGTCGCGACTGGTGAGTCGGCACACTCGCAATCCTTTTCCCCTCCCTGAATTGTATTCCAGGCATGCGAATCTGTTTCATCTCGTTTTCAGTTTACGGATATTTCGACCAGCGGTACTACGCCGACGCCGCAGGTGGGGGGGCTCAGCGGCAACTATCTCTCCTCGCGAGGGAGTTCGCCCCGGATCACGACGTCCACTTCGTCGTAGGCGACTACGGTCAGGGACTCACGGAAGTGCTGGAGGGGATCACGTTCCAGCGATCCTTCCGTCCCATCGGTTCAAAACTGAAGAAACCGCTAGAGATGCTTCGGCTCTTCCGGGCGATGCGGCGAGCCGATGCGGATGTTTACGTCTCCCGCAACAAGCCCTCGGTTGCCGTCGCCAGCTACGTGGGTTCGAGAGTACTCGGCAAGCCGTGGATTTTCAACGTCTCGAGTGACAAGTACGTCCAATCCGATCTCAGTTATATTTCTCCCCCTCTCAGAGTTGCCTACCGGCACGCGCTCCGTGATGCGGACGGAATCATCGCCCAGACCGAGGAACAACGGCGAAACCTGATCGACCACTACAGCGTGGAGTCGACTGTCGTCCCTAATGGGTACCCGAAGCTGGAGGACTGTCCAACGTACGGGCAGAGAGAATACGTGCTCTGGGTCGGTCGTCTGGATGAGGACGTGAAACGGCCCTCTTTGTTCCTCGAACTCGCAGAACGGCTCTCCGACGTCGATTTTCAACTCGTCGGTGCGGGTGGTTCCGATCGGTTCCGGTCGGACCTGGAGGCGGAGGTGGCGGCTCTCGACAACGTGGAGTGTAAGTTCGACGTTCCTCCCGACCGGATCCACCGGTACTTCGAGCGGTCGTTCGCACTCGTCAATACCTCGACCCACGAAGGGTTCTCCAATACCTTCCTCGAGGCGTGGCGTGCCGGCACGCCCGTCATCGGCTTCGACGTCGATCCGGATAGGCATCTCGACCAGGGCGACCTCGGGGACTTTGCGGCAGGTGACCCGTCGTTGCTAGCAGAACTCGTGCGGGAGCTGCTTTCTAACCCCAAAGTGTGGAATCGACATTCCAAACAGGTACGGACGGCGTTCGAGCGAGAGTACGGTATCGACGGGGTCGCGGACCGGTACGCAGACGCCCTCGAAGAGGCCGTGCGGTGAGCCTAGATCGCCGCAGGATTTGAAACGAAACGTGGGTACTTCGACGCCGTTACTCCAAGTGGCCGGGGCTGGAGAAGTAGAGGAACCAAAGGGTTAACGAGGACTGCACGGTTACTCTGACCCAGTTACAATCCGTCCCGACGAGAGTCCACGATGATTGCAATGGTACCCTCTTTGCTGCGATCGGACGGGGTTGGCGGTGCATTCTCGGCGACGACCGGCCCCGTACTAGGACGCAGAGGCGGAGATTGATGCCCCAGCAGCGTGACTACGTATCGAATGCGAGGACGATACAATATCTGTCTACGCTCTCAGGAGAGCGATCGATTCTGTTGGTATTACTCTCGTTGGTCTCTCTTCTATTTCTCGTAGTCACACCTCTACGGATTGGTCAGGCGTTGGTGTACCTCGTGATGGTCGGACTTACTCTCCACTTTTTGATTTTTTCCCGTCGTATTTCAACGCCGATATTGTACTCGGTCGTATGTTGTTTCTTCCTCGTCGGGGTGTTTCGAGTGAACGCTTTGGTCGGCATCGCGCTGTTTTTTGCCGGTACTACATACTTCCTCCACAGCGCGCTGACGGAGACCGATTGGTTTCAGGTTACACCGCTCGTCGTATTCTACGTCGGTGTCCTGTCCTACGCTACGTTTCTCTCTCCGCTCCTCTCGACCGATTCGAACACGTACTTTGCTCAATTGGAAGCATATAGGTCGATCTCGGAATACGGCAACGTACTCCTTTCGAGCATCGTCTCTAATCCGATCTGGCTCACCGGCTTTATCGAGAAGTTCCCGGCCGTCTACCTCCCCTTTTACTTCAGTCTGGATCTGACGTCTCCGCTTTTCATCGTCGTAATCAACGGCACGTTGTGGGTCCTCTCGAGCCTGATGCTGACGAAACTCAGCGTCGACCACCTCGCGGACCGAATCGAGGGCTTCTCGCCTCGCCTCTACTTCGTCTTGCTGCTGGTGAGTCCGACCTTCGTTCTGTACGCGTCGCAGTTCAACAAGGAGACAAGTGTCCTCTTCCTCACGATCCTTTCGGCGTACCTGATTCTGGAGGAGCGGTACGTCACCCTCGTTCCGGTGGCTATCGCGATGGCCTACCTGCGGCCCTACGCGCCGGTCGCCCTCCTCGCGTACGTGTTCTTCTTCCGAGGTCGCCTGTACCTGATGGCGGCGACGACGCTCGTCTCGGTACTGGTATTACTCGCGGATTCGGGGTCGCTGGTCGCGGTCGCGAACGGCGTCGTCATCCTCCCGTACATGTTCCTCAGCCCGATCCCCTTCGATATCCAGAACTGGACAAACGCCCGGGCTGCGCTACGGCCCCTCGGCGCGATGCTCACGGGGACGAGCCTCTTCGTGGCTCCCCTGGTCGCGCTTCGACGGCGGCGGATCCGCACCGAGTACGTCCTCTTGGGGCTGGGCCTCGCGGCCTGGGCGTTCACGCTCGCGTGGGTCGGCTTCGACAGGGTGGAGAAGGGTGTGTGGGAGGGACCCGCCTACGACTTCTTCGTGTTCGCGTCGCACGTGACCCGAAAGAAGGCGCTCGTCCAGCCGCTGTTGCTCGCGTGGGTCGTGACGACGGTCGGCGTGGTCCGAAACTGGATCGAGATCGATCTGCGGTGGTGACCGCCCATCGACTCCGTTCGGCGGCGGGCCTGTAGCCTCCCGTCGACGGGGCGGTGCGATCCGCCGACCCACCTCTGCCGTCCGCCTACCGCCGACCCACCCCCGTCGACCGTCGACCGACAGCCCTGCGCCGGTCTCAATCTGCCCCCGGGATCGAGTTCCGATACGTCGCGACGGTCTCGGCCGCGATGGCGTCCCAGGAGTAGTCCGCAGCGACTCGCTCTCGGCCCAGGCGCCCCATCTGGGCGCGCTTCTCGTCGTCCGCGAGGAGTTCGGCGACCGCGTCGGCGACCTGGTCGGGCGCCTCCGTATCGACCAGGCGGCCCACGTCCGCGTCGACTACCTCCGGAATGGCACCGACGCGCGTCGAGACCACCGGCGTCCCATGGGCCAGCGCCTCGAGCACGACGAGCGGCAAGACGTCCGACCTGGTCGGGAACGCGAACACGTCGGCGGCCGCGTACAACGCCTTGAGCTCCGTGCGGTCAACGTAGCCTCGATCGCGGACGGTCTCACCGGCTTCGGCGAGTCGCCGCTGCAGCCCCGGGTCCTCGTCCGGGCCGACGACGACCAGTGTCGCCTCGACGTCCAGCGCGTCGAACGCCGTGAGCAGGTCGCCCAGCCCCTTGCTGGGGCGCTTGTCGCCGACGAAGAGGACGAGCGGGTCGCCGGGCTCGATCCCCGTCTCGGTGAGCGCTCCCGTCCGTTCGTCGGACTCGTGGCCGGCGTCACCCGAATCGGTACGATCGGGCACCAGGACGCCGTTCGCGACGACCGAGACGGAGTCCGCGTCGAACCGGTCTCGGGCGAACCGCCGGTCTCGCTCGGAGAGGGCGAACAGGTGAGTAGCGTTCTCGAGGACCCACGCGTACGGCCGCTCGACGGCCCAGGCGAACGCCGCACGCCCGATCCGTGACAGCCCGAGTTCGTCCGGCCAGTTGGGGAGCTTGCTGACTCCGTGCAGCGTCACGCAGTACGGCACGTCGCGGTACGCGCACGCGGCGGCCACCCGGACCATCCCCCACAGCGGCATCGCGTTGTGGAGGTGGACCACGTCGTACTCCTCGAGTTCGCGGGGGAGCGTGAGCCGCGGCCACATGAACGCGTTCGTGTGATCGGACACTACGCTCGTCGCGTCGGCGACGGCGGTCACTGTCGGGAGCCGGACGACCGGGCCGTCCAACCCGAGCTCGGAGAACAACGCCTCGTCCTCGTCGCCCGCCATCTTGGCGACGTCCACAGTGGCGTGGTTCCGCAGGGCCTCGCCGAGCGAGAGCCCGGCGCGGACGGCGCCCCCTCTCGCGTCGGGCGTCGCCATGACCACGTTGAGAACGGTCAGCTCGTTCCCGACTTCCATCGTCACTCTACCAAGACGATGGCCGCCAAAGACTCTTTCTTCCGGTCGGCGTCGGGACGACCGTGGCGGTCCGGGCGGAACCGGACGCCGCCACGGGGGGGGCGATTCCCGCCAGCCGACGCCCAGGGAGGGAGCCATCACGACTCTGCCGTGTACCCCAGCTGTCGAAGTTGCTTTTCCGTCGCCGCGTCGATGGCTCCGTCGGACCCGCCCGACGACGAGTTCTCGCGCAGCTCGACGCAGTCGGCGAGCCACGCTTGGAGCAGGGATGCGAACGCCTCGCGTCGCTCCTCGCGCTCGCCGGCGAGGTTCTGCCGTTCGCCCGGGTCCGCCGCGAGATCGTACAGGAACTCGGTCTCGGCGTAGCGGTATCGGTCGAGGTAGTATAGCGGATTCCGCAGAATATCCGTGAGCAGTCCCTTCTTGATGACGTACCAGACCAGGCCCAGGAGGTTCCGCCCACTGGCGTCTGGCGTGTCGATCTCGATGTACTTCCAGTCGTCGGACCGGACGCCGTAGAAGGTGTTTTGCATGTCGTAGGCCGCGGTTTTCGAGAAGACGTGCTCGTGACCGGTCACCGACTCGCCCTCGAAGGCCGGGGCGAACGATCGACCCTGGACGCCTTCGGGAACGTCGGCGTCGGTCGCGTACTCAAGCAGCGTGGGGTACACGTCGACCAGGCTGCTGAGCGCGTCGATTTGCGTCTCGTCGCGACGGTCGTCGGGGAGCCGGACGACCCACGGGACGTGCATCAGTTCGTCGTACGGGGCGTGTCCGTGGGTAAGTCGACCGTGTTCGTCGAAGGCGTCCCCGTGGTCGCCGGCGACGGCGAAGACCGTGTCCTCGTAGAGCCCTTCCTCCGCGAGCAGTCCGATCAGCGAGTCGAGGCAGGCGTCGTTGTACGCGATCGCTCCGTCGTAGAGGGCCCGCAGTTGATCGAGGTCGGCGTCCGTCTCGACGTCCGTCAGGCAGTCGCGCTCGCCGTTGACGGGCCCGCGGTACTCGGGGTCGACGTACTCCCGGAACTCCTCTGGCGGGTCGTACGGGACGTGAGGTTCGATAGACCACAGGAACGCGAAGAACGGCCGGTCAGGGTCTCGACGGCCCAGCCACTCGGCGAACGCCTCGTTCAGGTCCTCCGCACGCGGTAGGGCGACTTCCGTGACCGACTCCTGCTCTAGCTCTTCGTCAGTGGTCGTCGAGGTCCGTCGCCGCTCGACGATCTCGGGGTCCTTGTAGAGGTCGTGGAACTCGTCGAAGCCCCGATCGAACGAGACCGACGAGGAGACGTTCCCCATCGACGTGATCCCGACGGTCTCGTACCCCGCCGACGAGAACCGTTCCGCGAGCGCGGGGACGTGGGGGTCGAAGGCGTCGTCCCGCGTTTGCGTCCCGTGGGCGGGCGGATAGGAGCCCGACGAGAGCGACGCCGCGACCGGCCTCGTCCACGTCGCCGGCGAAAAACAGCGCTCGAAGCGGACTCCGTCCGCAGCGAGGCGGTCGACGGTCGGGGTGGTCTCCCGGTCGTATCCGTAACAGGAGACGTGGTCTGCGCGGAGTGCGTCGAGCACGTAGAGGACAACGTTCATACCTCTGCAATTGCCATGGCTCGGTAAAACCTTGCTGCCGGGAATCCCCTTTCAACGCATGCTCCGAACCACGACCCACCACCCGTGATACGCAGACCCACTCGCTGATGTCCGAAAACGTCCTCCTCGTGACCGTGGACTCCCTCCGCGCCGACCACGTCCTCGGAGCGGCGGCCGACACGCCGGTCCTCGACGACCTCGCGGCCGGGGGCCTCTCGTATCAACGGGCCTTCGCACAGGGCCCGTTCACCACCTTCTCGATGCCATCACTGTTCACCTCGCGGTATCCAAGCGGACTCAACTATCTCGAATTCTCCGAAAGTACCGTCGGGTCGTACATCGACGAGGAACCGACACTGCAATCCGTCCTCCAGAAAGCCGGGTACCAGACGGCCGGGTTTCACTCGAATCCGCTCCTCTCGAACTTGTTCGGCTTCGATCGCGGGTTCGATACGTTTGACGCCCGTCTTCCCTTTTCGAACACCGATATGCTGCCCGGCCGTGCGAAGATTCTCGCCGATAAAGTATTTCGCACCGTCCGGAAGCACCCCTATCTCCCGGCAAGGAAGCTAAACGAACGGGCAATCGAGTGGCTCGACGGTCGGGATCCGGACCAGCCGTTTTTCCTCTGGGTCCATTATATGGACGTACACGGCCCCTACATCGCGAAAAGCGGGAACCATTACCTGAATAAATATCGTGGAGAGCGTCTCTGGCGAAAGGCCGTGACGAGTCCCGAGGAGATAACGGACGATGAACGTGACCGCCTCTGTGAACTCTATCGTGAGGAAGTCGCCTACACGGATTCACAGCTCGGCAACCTCTTGGACGCGCTCCGAAATCGGGACCTCTGGAACGATACGATGGTCGCGGTCACGTCGGATCACGGTGAGGCATTCGGTGAACACGGCGCCTTCTCACACCCGCATCAACTTTACGATGAACTGACCCACGTGCCACTCATCGTGCGTACACCCAATGGGCCAACGGGAACCGTCGACGCCACGGTCGAACTCCTCGATCTTGCCCCGACGCTCGTTGAACGGGCAACGGGAGATGTCCCGAACGCGTTCGCCGGTAATCGACTCCCTGCTCCGGACCAATCGATAAACGAGGAGGATCGCGCGATTAGTGAAGCCGACGTCACACCGAACTATACCGGGTCAGTCCGCACCAGCGAGTACCGCTACATTCGCGACGATGGGGCCAACCGCGAGGAACTCTACGACGTAACCGAGGATCCCGATCAGGAGCGAAACGTTGCGGACGATCGACCGGACGTCAGGGGCCGCCTTGCGGACATGATTGAAGAACACCTCGCTAGCGAACGACGGGACGTGGGTCCAGACCGTGACGTTGCCCGCGCGGGAATCAACGACGAAGGCGTACAGGATCGGCTCAGGGATCTTGGCTACATGGAGTAACCCCTGCTCGTGACGACGGACAACCACCCAGTTTGTCGCTGTCTCAGCGCTCGTGGAGTAACTTTTCCAGGTTCTCCCGCACGTACTCGCGATCCCGGTTCTCCACGTACCAGTCGATCGTCTCGGCCATTCCCTCCTCCAGCGTGTACTCCGGCTCCCAGCCGAGCACATCCTCGGCTCGCGTCGTATCCGCCGCCCGGTGTCGCACCCCGACGGGCTTGTCCGTCATGTAGTCGATCTCGTCGGGCTCCCAGTCCAAGTACTCGAAGATAGCCTCGGCGACGTCGTTGATCGAGATATACTCCGAGATGCCAGCGTTGACCGCCGAACCGTCGGAGATTTTCTCGTTCGCAAGAATGAGCGCGCTGACGATGTCGTCGACGTAGGTGAAGTTCCGAGTCTGTTCGCCGTCGCCCCAGATCTGGTAGGGATCCTGTTCGGCGAAAGCCTTCGCGATCAGCGCCACGATGGCGTGGGTCTCGTTCTCCCGCGGTCCATAAGCCGTAAAGATACGGACTGAACTCGCATCGATGTCGTACTGTTCGTGGAACGAACGCAACGAGAGTTCGCCCATCAGTTTCGCCCACCCGTAGGATTCGTCAGCATAGGCACCGCCACGTTCTCCGAAGCTAACCATATCCTCCCGCAATCGCTGTCTCTCCTGCTGGATATCGGTCGGATACGTACAGGCAGATGACGCGAAGGTGATCTTCTCGACGCCGTTGTCCACGGCGGTTTCGAACACGATGTTGTCGAGGGCCATGTTCGTCGCGCAGTTGGCGGGATAGTTCGAGATGTACCCACGACCGCCGTGGTCCGCGGCAAGATGAAAGAGCCGGTCGATGCCCTCGCTGGCCTCGTCGGCGAAGTCCCAGTGTTTGAGGTTGCCCTCGAGGAACTCGATCTCGTCGGTGACCGCCGAAAGGTTCTCGCGCTCGCCGCTGGAGAGGTCGTCGGCCACGCGCACGTCCGCGCTTCGGTCGACGAGTTCTTCCACCAAGTGACTACCGATGAAGGAGGCGCCACCGGTCACCAGTACCGTCTCGCCGTCGTAACTCATCGGCGCCCTCCGTCGGGCGTCGCGGCGCTGGGCTGCTCACCGGCGAGTTCCGCTTCAGCCCACTCGTAGACGTCCGTCAGCCCCTCGTCGAGGTCGATTTCCGGCGTCCACTCCAAGGCGGCCTCCATGCGCGCCGTGTCTGCGGCGTACTTGTCCGTCCCGGTCGGTTTCGAGAGGTCGTGCTCGATCGACAGGTCCTTGCCACTGATCTCGATGATGGTCTCGGCGAGTTCGTTGATCGACACCACCGCCTCGCCGTTGCCGAGGTTGATCGGCTCGCCGTCAGCCTTGTGCTCGATGGCCCGGAGCATGCCCTCGACGAGGTCGTCGACGTGGATGAAGCCGCGTTCCTGGCTGCCGTCTCCGAATAGTTCAATAGCGTCGCCGTCCTCGGCCTCGATGGCCTTGCGACAGAGGGAGGGAATCACGTGGGCCGAGTCCGGATCCAGGCTCTCTCGTGGGCCGTAGGCGTTGAAGATGCGGACCATCGCCGTATCGATCCCACAGTCCTGGTGATACGCCCGACAGGCGACTTCCCCGAGCACCTTCGCCCAGCCGTACGTGCTGTGGGGGTCGGCCGGAATCGCCTGGTCCTCGCTGAAGCGGTTCAGGTCGTCGTGTTGCTGCCGATAGATACAGGCACTCGAGGCGAAGAGAAACCGGTCCACGTCGTTGATGCGTGCGGCCTCCAGCATCTGCTGGTTCATCAGCACGCTCGGCGTGAGGCCACCGACGTTTTCCCGCTGGATGTAGTGTATGCCCCCGACATTGGCGGCGAGGTGGAAGACGTCGTCGACGCCCTCCGTCGCACGAACACAGCCAGCCTGGGTGGTGAGGTCGGCCGGCACCATGTCGACGTCGTCGAGCAGGTGATCGATGTTCTCGAGGCTTCCCCGGGAGAAATCGTCCGCGACGACCACGTCGGCATCGAGATCGACGAGGCGTTCGACGAGGTGGCTGCCAATGAAACCGGCGCCACCCGTCACGAGAACGTTCGAACCGTCGAAGTCCATACCTTACGTCGACAGCCACTCGCAAAATACCTTCTGACCTCCGGCGGCCGCATGGCGGCCGGACCGCCAATCTCACTACGGTGGGGGAGCGATAGGTGGCAATGACCAACCGGGCCTCGCGTATCTCGGTCCTCACCGAGTACTTCCACCCCGAGGAGGCCTCGACGGCCCAGCTCATGACCGAGCTGACGACGGGCCTGACCGACCGCTTCGACGTCTCGGTGGTCACCGCGCGACCGAACTACCACGACGCGGACCGCGAGCAGTCGGCGCCCGCCAGCGAAACGGTCGACGGCGTGGACGTCTCGCGTGTCCGGTCGACGCGGTTCGACAAGGACTCGTTGCCGCGGCGGGTGGTCAACTGGATCACCTTCACGGTGCTCGTCACCGTCCACATCCTCAGACACCACCGAGACGATGACGCCATCTTGACGCTGTCGAACCCGCCGATCCTCCCGCTGGCGGCCTGGTTCCACAAACGCATCACCGGGACGCCGTACGCCTACCTGGTATACGACATGTACCCCGACATGGCTGTGGAACTGGGCTACATCTCGGCGGACGGCCCGATCGCCCGGATCTGGGGATGGGTCATGCGGCGTGTGTATCGCGACGCCGACCGCATCGTCGTCCTGGGCGAGTCCATGCGGGACCGACTCGAGACGAAGATGGCCGACGGCGAGCAGTTCGACCCTGACAAGATCGTCGTCATTCCGAACTGGGAGGACGAGACGTTCATCGAGCCGAAGGCCAAGGCGGACAACGAGTTCGCGAACGAACAGGACACGACCGATACGTTCACGCTCGTCTACTCGGGAAACGTCGGCCGGTTCCACGACGTCGAGACGGCGATCGACGCAATCGGTCTGCTCGAGGAACGGGGCCGGTCGGACGTCCAGTTGCTCGTCATCGGCGAGGGTGCAAGAAAGGACGAACTCGAATCCTACGTCGAGCGCGAAGGCATCGAGAACGTCCGCTTTCTCCCCTTCCAGCCCCTTGAGCGATTGCCGGAGACGCTCACCTGCGGCGACGCATCCCTCGTCGGGATCAAACCTGGCATGGTCGGGATGTGTGTCTCCTCGAAGCTGTACTCCTCGCTTGCCGCCGGGATGCCCGTGCTCGCCGTCGTGGGCGAGGGCGACGAGGTCGCCCGCGTCGTCGAGAACTCGGAGTGTGGTCGTCACGTGGAGCCTGGCAAGGCCGGCGAGGTCGCGGACGTGCTGGCCACCTGGGCCGACGACCCGGACATCGTTGCAACACTAGGGGAGAATGCCAGAGACGAGTTGGAACGGCGCTACACGCTCGACCAGGCCGTCGCTGCGTACGCCGAACTGTTCGAAGAATTCGAGACGGTGTGATTGGCGGCCGAACTGTCGCCTTCAGACCGCCGACCCGAGGTCCGTCAGGACCATCCAAACCTGCCGAATCACGATCTTCAGATCGAACCAGAACCCCTGCTTTCGAATGTACTCTACGTCGTACCGAAGCTTCTCCTCCGGATGGAACCCCGTCGCCCCTCGAATCTGAGCCAGCCCGGTCAGCCCGGGCTTCACAAACCATCGACTCCGCCACTCAGCCGCGGTCATCTCCATGTCCTCGTCCAGCCCCGGCCGCTCGGGCCGTGGCCCCACGACGCTCATATCGCCAACCAGAATCGCCCATAGCTGTGGAATCTCGTCCAGATGAGTCTGGCGCAGCACTCGCCCGACGCGCGTCACGCGCGGATCCACGTCGCCGTCGTCCTCGTCGCTCAGTTTCGCGCCGGAGACGTCCTCCGCGTTGGGCACCATGCTCCGGAACTTCGAGATGGTGAACGTATCGCCGAAGGCTGCCGTGCGCTCCTGGCTGTACAGAATGGGCCCGCCGTCCTCGGCCGTGATCGCGATCGCGATCACCAGCATCATTGGCGAGAGCACGAGCAACCCGACGCTAGCAAAGACCACGTCGAAGACACGCTTGAAGACGTGGTCCTGCCAGTCCCAGGGCTCCAGATCGATTTGGACCAGATCCCCGCCGGCGGAGCCACTGGTCAGCACGGCGTCGGCGTGGTCGCGGTGGACCATCGCGCGCACACCGTGGTCGTAGCAGGTGTCGAGGGCGCCGAAGAACTCCGCACGATCGGTCTGGTCGAAGGCCAGCACCGCCGTGTCGACGTCGTAATCGACGAGCACTTCGTCGAGGCGGGAGAGCCCGCCTAGACTGGGCAACTCGTCGAGCTGGGTCGCGACACCCCCGTCTGCGACCTGCGGCGTCGCTTCCTCGACGATCTCGTCGCCGATGAATGGCGAGGGCGGCGAGACGTAGCCCAGCACGTCACCATCCACAGCAGCGAGGATGTCGGCCATCGTCTGGGGGTTATCACCGATAATGATCGTCCGGTCGCCCTCGCTGGGCCGCCGCCGAATCGCGACGAAGTACAGCGGGAGAATCACCAGCAGGAGCACCCCCACCACGAGGAGCGTCCGTCGCGGGAGCCGGTAGGAGTAATCGAAGTAGCCGATGGTCGCCAGGGCCAACAGCGCGATCGATACGCGTCGCACCGACAGCATCCACGTATCGAGGATTCGCCGCGGGCGTGGCTTGTACAGCGGCACCACCGTCGCGAGCACGACGATACCCGCAACGGCCGCCTCGATGAGGAGTTCCATCCCGACGGCGCTCTCGTCCGGGAGCCCACCCACCACCGGGATCAGATCGAGAAGGGTACGGATGCCGGGCTCGTACGCGAGGACGATGGCACCGACGGTAATCGCCAGGGTGCCGAGGACGCCTGCGATCCGGTAGCGCCAGCCCGCCTTCATTGCCCAGTCGTGGTCACGGGCCGGGATTAAGTCCATCGGCCCGCTCGCAAGGATGAGAACGACACGTGCGGTATCGCTTCTCCAACCTCGGGAAGTGACGCGAACGAGAGACGCAGGACGTTCGAGTTGTTCGACGGGGCAGTTAGAGCGACTGTAAGTGCGGGAGCTTTGGAGCTGTAAGGCCACGGAACACCCCCAAGCGAGACACCCTCTATGATTCCCGGGTCGGTCGACGACGCTATCCTCCACCCTCCCAAACGCTGCGAGTTTGCCCAGCCAACAAATCGCTGACGGCACCACGGACTGCAGCCACGCGAGTATCTCGTCGGGGCTACCGTGAGTATCCGTTGGATCGAGTCCGAAACCGTCCTGAATCGCGTCCCCGACGACACCGCTGGCCCAAGATGTATGTGTCCATCTCCCCTCCCCAGTAGCACGGCCGATTGGCTGGGCTGACAGTTATATACGACCCGGCCGTCTAGCACGAACGTCAACCGAGAATGCTCGAAGACACCCACGGTCGCGAGGTGACCGGCGTTCGCGTCTCGCTGACCGATCGGTGTAACTTCGACTGCGTCTACTGTCACAACGAGGGGCTGGGTGACACCCGTGGACCGATGGATCCGCAGGACGGCGAGATGGCCACCGACGACGTCGTTCGCTTGCTCGAGGTGCTCGCCGAGTTCGACGTCACGTCCGTGAAGTTCACCGGCGGCGAGCCGATGCTGCGAGAGGACCTGGCGGAGATCGTGCGGCGGACGCCGGACGTGATGGACTGCTCTCTCACGACCAACGGGACCTTCCTGCCGGGGCGGGCCGAGGCGCTGGCCGAGGCCGGACTCGAACGTGTCAACGTCTCGCAGGACGCCCTCGATCCCGAGGACTTCGCCGAGATGACCCGGAGCGGTGCGTACGACCGCGTCATCGAGGGCGTCGAGGCGGCCCTCGAGGCGGGCCTGGCACCGGTCAAACTCAACATGGTCGTGATGGAACCGACCGCGGGATACGTCCCCGAGATGGTCGATCACGTGGCTGACTCGGACGGGCTGCAGCTCCAGCTCATCGAGTACATGCCGGAGATCGCCGGCCATCCCGAGTGGGCGATCGACATCGAACGCGTCCACGACTGGCTCGCCGAGCAGGCCGACCGCGTGGAACGACGCGAGATGCACGGCCGTCGGCGGTACTACGTGACCGCGGCGTCCGGCGACGAGGGCATGGTCGAGATCGTCGACCCCGTCGAGAACCCGGACTTCTGTGCGAACTGTCATCGGGTCCGCGTGACCCACGAGGGCGAGTTCAAGGGCTGTCTCAACCGCCACGACGACCACCGCTCGACCGGCGACATGACGCGCGAGGAGATCCGCGACGCCTTCCGTGCGACCGTGGCGAACCGCGTCCCCTTCTACGGCGAGTACATGGTCAAGAACGACGACGGGGACTGGGTGCCCAACGACGAGTACCACGAAGTCCCGCCGATCGCGTCCGACGACGACTGAGGACGCAGTTCGACGGAGTGGCTCCTCACCCGCCGCTCACCGGCGGGAACAAGGAGAGTTCGTCACCTCGCTCGACCGACGTCGCGAGGCCGTCGTCCTCGACGAACGGGTCCCGTCCCTCGTGGAGGAGTCGAATGTGCTCCCGAAGGGACTCGTCCCCGTCGAGCACGTGTTCTTCGAGGCCGGGAACCCGCTCGAGCAGTTCCTCGAGGGCGTCGCCGACGGTGGAGTCCGAGCCCGGGTCAACTTCGACGGTCCGTTGCCCGGCAACCTCGGCCAGGGTCGCGAAGAGCCTCCACTGCATGTAGTGTACGGGATGGGGCCACACGGAGAAATATTTTGTTTATGATATCTGACGCGGTTGTGACGGAGCGGGTTCACTTGCCCAATCGCCGAAGAGCGATGGGGAGTACTGAATACTGCTACTTCCGATATATCTTGAACGTATAGCTGGTGTGAATTACGACGTCGCCCGGGTTGCTGTCGCCTTAACGGTCGCGAGGACCCGCGAATCGGGGCCGATGTCGAGTTCCGCGAGACTGTCGCGGGTAATCAGTGCCGTTATAGACGTGTCCGAACCCACCGCCATCGTGACAGTCGCGAGCGCTTCGTGCTGGTCGATCTCCGTCACTGTCCCCTCGAAGCGATTTCGGGCACTCGACGCGTCGGCAGTCGGTGCGGCGGTCGGGTCGTGCAGCGTCACGGCGTCGGCCCGAAACGTGACCTGGACGCGTGTCGCTGGCTCGAACTGCACAGCCTGGACGCGACCCGCTGGCGTCTCGACCACCGCCAACTCGCCGTCCCGCTCCACCACGTCGCCGTCGAGCACGACCTTCTCGACGTGGGCCGTCCTGTCCAGTGCCCCCTCCAGTCTGGCGAACCGGGCGAGCACCTCCCGGGCGTTCTCCGTAAGCGTGCTCCCGCCGCCCCCGACCCCGCCGCGCTCCCGTGCCACGAGCGGCCCGAGGGCCGCTTCCAGGTCCGTGATGCGAGCGTGTGCCCGGGAGTACGACCGATCCAGTTCGTCGGCTGCGGCGTTGAGCGAATCGTGGGCGTCGATCGCTCGCAGGAGCGCAACGTCGGCGGCGTCGACGGTCTCCTCGCCCGCCTGCAAGCGCGCTGCGAAGTCCGCATCCATACGACAGCTGTCATCCGCTGTCCCCAAATCAGTGTCGACGACGTCTCTGCGGACCACAACAGTTACGGGCACGCCAGCAAAGGACCGTTATGTAGATGGGGACACAACGCTCCGGTCGCCGGTCACGCCGGTGGGTGCTGGGGAGCCTCGCGACCACCGCCAGTCTGGGGCTCTCCGGGTGCTCGTCCCTCTCGTCTGCCTCGCGCGGGGACGGGGTCGGTGCCGACGGGACGGCGGCGGGCGACCCGGTGTCGATACTCGCAGCGGGCAGTCTCCAGCGAGCGTTCTCGAACGGGCTGCGGGAGGCGACGTCCGTTCCCCTTCAGATCGAAGCGCGCGGCTCGGTCGCCGTCGCCAGACTGGTCGCCAATGGCCATCGCGAACCCGCCATCACTGCGCTCGCGGACGTCGGCCTGTTCGACTCGATCATGGATGCGGCGTGGAGCGTGGTCTTCGCGAGCAATGCGGTCGTCCTGACGTACAACCCCGAGACGGCGGGTGGCAGTCGCATCGCGGCGACGGACCCCGACCGGTGGTTCGAACCGCTCCTCAGGGGCACGGCGTCGGTCGGCCGGACCGACCCCGACCTGGACCCGCTCGGCTACCGGACGCTGTTCCTCCTCGACCTCGCCGCCCGGTATTACGACTTCGCCGAACTCGGGGAGCGCCTCCTCTCGCCCGAACAGGTGTACCCCGAAACCTCACTGCTCGCCCGGTTGGAGACCGGTGACGTCGACGCCGCCTTCACCTACCGCAACATGGCCGTCGAACACGGGTACGAGTTCGTCGAGTTCCCGTCCGAGATCGACCTGAGCGAGCCCGCGTACGACGAGGACTGGTACTCGACCGTCTCCTACGACCTCGCCGACGGGCAGACTGTCGAGGGCGGCCCGATCGCCTACGGGGCCACGATCGTGACCGAGCACCGGCGGGCTGCGGACGTCTTCCGGGAGCTGACGGCCGACCCGTATCTCGAGGCCCACGGCTTCGTCGTTCCCGACGGATACCCGACCAACAGAGGGTCTGTCCCCGATGCCATTTCAGAATCGGCGTGAACGGTGGGCCGGCGACTGGCTCACCGTCGCGCTCCTGCTCGGCGGGGTATTGCTCCTGTATTACGCCGTCCCGATCCTCTCCCTGTTCCTGGCCCAATCGCCGGCAGCCGTCCTTTCGGAACTCGCTGCGCCGACGGTCGTCTCGGCAGCGACCACCTCGATCCTGTCCGCCTCGATCACGACGGTGATCGCGGTCTGTTTCGGCGTTCCGCTGGCATACTGGCTGGCACGGACGACGGTCAGCTGGCGGCCGCTCGTCGATGCTGCGGTGGTGCTCCCCCTCGTGCTCCCGCCCGTCGTGGGTGGCGTCGTTCTCCTCACGGTCGTCGGCCCGAACACGGCCCTCGGATCGATCGCGTCGTCGCTCGGCTACGACCTGACCGGGTCACTGATCGGCATCGTGCTGGCACAGACCTTCGTCGCGTCGCCGTTCGTCATCGTGACGGCCCGTGCCGCCTTCGCCGGGGTGGACCAGGATCTCGAACACGCGTCACGCTCGCTGGGCAAGAGTCGCCTCACGACAGTCCGTCGGGTGACGCTCCCGATGGCCTGGCCCGGCATCGTCGCCGGGGTGACGCTGACGTTCGCCCGGGCGATGGGCGAGTTCGGCGCGACCATCATGCTCGCCTATCACCCCCGGACGATGCCCGTCGAGATCTGGGTCACGTTTCTGGAAGCGGGGCTCGGGAACGCCTACCCCGTCGCAGTCGTTCTCGTCTGTCTCTCCCTCCTGGCGCTCGTCGCACTGAACGTCCTCGGCTCGGATCCCTGGAGTGAGTAGCGTGTTGGAGTTCGATTCGATCACCAAATCACACGGTTCGTTTCGGCTCGGCCCGCTCGACCTGCAGGTCGACGACGAGATCCTCGCCATTCTGGGCCCCTCCGGGTGCGGGAAGACGACACTGCTCGCTATCGCGGCTGGCATCCTCCAGCAGGATAGTGGAACCGTCAGCTTGTACGGCGACGCCCTCGACACGCGGCCACCCGAAGACCGGGGAACGGTCATGGTGTTCCAGGACGGGGCCCTGTTCCCCCACATGACCGTCCGGGAAAACATCCGGTACGCGGCCGTGCCCGACACGGACGTCGAGGGACTCGCGGCGACCTTCGAAGTGGCGGCTCTCCTCGAACAGCGGGCGTCCTCGCTATCCGGGGGTGAACGACAGCGCGTTGCCGTCGCTCGCGCGCTGGCGGCCGACCCGAGTGCACTGCTGCTCGACGAACCACTCACGAACCTGGATGCGCCGATTCGCCACCGCCTCCGGGAGGACCTGCGAGCCAGGCTCGCCCCCCTGGACATCCCCGTGCTGTACGTGACGCACGACCAGTCGGCGGCCACGGCGATCGGGGACCGACTCGCGGTCCTGAACGACGGGGTGATCCAGCAAGTCGGGACGCCAGCGACCGTGTTCGAACGGCCCGCGACGCCGTTCGTCGCGCGGTTCACCGGCCACGACAACGTCTTCGACGGGACGATCCACGGCGGTACCGATCAGCCACACGTCCGCTGGGGCCCCTATCGACTCGAAACGGACTGTACCGGGTTCGAGCCGTCGACCGCCGTCTGGTTCTCGATCAGACCGGAATACGTCCGGATCGTTCCCGAGCCAGAGCGCGAGGCGACGTCGAACGTGCTGACGGGCTCCATCACGAACCGTCTCTTCGAGGGTGACACCTACCGCCTCCGGATCGCCGTCGACGACCTCGACGAGCGACTCGAACTGACGGTCCTTCGACCGGCATACGACCGCCACGGCCTGGACGAGTGCGACCGGATTTCGGTTTCGGTTCCGCCGAGTGCGATCTATCTCGACCGGGTCGAGTAGCGGGTTCTCTCGGCGCGTAACCCCAGCGACCCGCTTCGCCGGACTTGCCGGTCACCGGTCGACCGTTTTTTCGACCACGGTGACGCGCTCGATAGCCGTCTCCGGGTAGTTGCCCGCGTCGTCTTTCTCGAGGGCCTTCACCATGTCCCACACCGTGTTCAGCCCGGTCGTCACTCCCTGGAGGGCCTCCATCTCGCAGCCGGTCTTGCCGACAGTGTCGACGGTGACGGTGAGTGTCACTCCCGTCTCCTCCACCTCGATCTCGGTGTCGACGTTGCCGATCGGAATCTGGTGGCACATCGGGATCGCTTCCCAGGTGTGTTTGACGGCCTGGACGGCGCTGATCCGAACCGTCGCGAGCACGTCGCCCTTCGCGACGTCGTTGTCGCGGATCGCCTCGATCGTGTCCGCCTGGAGACGGATCGAACCGGACGCGACGGCCCGGCGAGACGCGTCGGCCTTGTCGCTGACGTCTACCATCTGCACGTCCCCGCCCTCGCCCGTGTGAGTCAGGTCGTCGTCCATCGGCCGGGGCTACTCCGGGTATCGACAAAAGCCTCGTGTCCGACGTGGGAATCGGGTTGGGGGGCTACTCGTGGGCCCAGAATTCGTCCTCGACGGTGACCTCTTTTTTGAAGAGTGGCACTTCGGCCTTCAGCCGGTCGATGCCATCCTCGACCGTCTCGAAGGCCTCCTCGCGGTGGCCGGCGAGGACGACCACGAAGACGATGTCCTCGCCGGACTCCACGACGCCCGTGCGGTGGTGCATGCAGACCTCGTAGACGCCGTCGCGGGCCGCCAGTTCCTCGCGGATCGTCGCCAGTTTCCGTTCGGCCAGCTCGTCGTACCGTTCGAACTCCAGGTACTCGGTGCGGACGTCGTCGTCGTGCTCCCTGGCGCGGACCCGGCCGGTAAACGTCGCGATCGCACCGGCCTTGTCCGCGTCGGGCGATGCCTTGGCCGTCGCGACGAGTGATTCGAGCGTTTCGGTAGGTTCGACGTCGTCGATCGCGTCGACGATGGCGTCTACCTCGAGGGCTGTTGCATCCGGGGCCGTGAGGAGAACCTCGCCGTCCGGCTCCTCGTCACCTAGGACGACCTGGGGCACGTCGGCATCACTGACGCCCTCCAGGACGACGAAGTCGTATCGAGGGGCGAGCGCGTGGACGACCTCGTCGAGGGAGCGGTCTTCGCCGTGGACTGCCCACCCGTCCTCTCGTAGCGCGTAGGTGGGCACCGTCTCTGTCGAACTGACCGTCGGCTCGTCGGGCTCCTTGCGGGACCCGTCGGACGACTCGGACCGGACGCACATTACGCGACCGCGCTCGGTCAACCGATCGGCGAGTGCGTCGACGAGGTCCGACCGACCCGCCTCGTCCGGTCCGCAGACCCCGAGTACCTTCATGCGTCACCGGTTGGCGGGGAGCCCACGTAGATGTTGCCCTCGGGGTCCCGACACACGCCGGGACCGACTCGCCACGACGAGGGCTGGACGAAGAACTAAGGGCCCGGTCTCGACTGTGCTAGCATGGAGGTAGTCGACGCGTCTGCGATCCGCGAATTCTCGCCGGAGTCGTTCCAGAAGCGGAACCTGTTCGAAACCGAGCGGCTGTTTTCGGACGTCTACGCCTTCGAACCCGGGCAGGCACAGACGCCACACAGCCACGAGGACGCCGACAAGGTCTACTACGTCCTCGAGGGTCAGGGCACGTTCGTCGTCGGCGACGAGGAGCGCGTCGTCGGCCAGGGCGAGGCGGTCATCGCTCCGGCCGGCGCGGCCCACGGCGTCCGAAACGAGACCGACGATCGGCTCAGGACGCTGGTGTTCCTGGCGAGAGATACCGGCCAGGAGGCGGCGACAGGTCACAGCCACGGCCAGGACGACGACCAGCGGGACACTCCCCACGGCCACACTGCCGACGCGCACGACCTGGCGTTCTCCGTCGTCACCGTCTCCTCGACGCGTTCGCTGACCGACGACGAAAGCGGAACCACGATCAAGGGCCTCGTTGAGGGGGCCGATCACGAGGTCGTCCATCGGACGGTCGTCCCCGACGACGTCGCGGAGATTTCCAGTGCCGTCGAGGACGCTCTCGCCGCGGACGTCGACGTCGTCGTCGTGACGGGCGGGACGGGCATCACGCCGGACGACGTCACGATCGAGGCACTCCGCCCGCTGTTCCAGCGGGAGATCCCCGGCTTCGGGGAGGAGTTTCGCCGACGGAGTACGGACCAGGTCGGACTCGCGGGGCTCCTGTCGCGCGCGACGGCCGGCGTCGTCGACGAGACGCCCGTCTTCGCGCTGCCGGGCAGTGAGAACGCCGTCCGCCTCGGTGTGACCGACCTGATCCTGCCACAGCTCGACCACCTGCTCCACCAGGTCCGGCGCTGATCGGACACGGATTCGCCGTCCCTCCATCGAGGCAGTCGGGACAATGCTTTTCACAGCTTCTGCGCTAACCGGGCCAACGCGCATGTCCCACGACCACGCCGACCTGATCTGGCGTGCCGAGGCCGTCGAGCACGTCTGTCGGACGCGCCAGTCGGTCCTCGATGGCTCTCGGTCGGAGTCGGTGCCCCTCGACGACGTGGCCGGGCGGGTCCTCGCCGAGCCCATCGACGCGACCGAGGACGTCCCGGCCTTCGATCACGCGACGATGGACGGGTACGCCTTTGACGCGACCGACGACTATCCCCTCACCGTCGTCGACGCCGGAGTCTACCCGGAAGACGAGCCACCCTCGATCGACGACGGTGAGGCAGTCGAAATCGCCACCGGCGCACCACTTCCACCGGCGGCAAACGCCGTGCTCAAGCGGGAAGACTCGACGGTGGACGACGGCCAGCTGACGGGCCCATCCCTGGATCCGGGGACGTACACGTACCAGCGGGGGAGCAACGTCGAGGCGGGCGAGCGCCTCTTCGACGCTGGGACACGCCTCTCCCCGAAAGACGCGATTCTCCTCGGCGACCTCGGCTACGAGTCCGTGGCCGTGACGGGACAGTTGTCGGTCGGCGTCCTCGCGACGGGCACCGAGATACACGAAGACCGCCAGAACGACCTCGATTCGCCGATGCTGATGGGACTGATCCGGTCCTGGGGACACGAGGCGACCTACGAGGGGACCGTCCCGGACGACTACGACGCGGTCGAGTCAGCCATCACGGCCCTGGCAGAGCAGTACGACGTCGTTCTGACGACCGGCGGGACGAGCGTCGGCCACAGGGACTACGTCGTCCGTGCGCTAGAGGCCCTCGGCGAGGTCCAGTTCCACCGCGTCCGCATTCGACCCGGCAAACCCATCGCGCTCGCTACACTGCCCGGCGCGGTCGCGTTCGCGATCCCCGGCAAGCCCCTCGGCGCACACACCGTCTCGACGCTGGTCATGCGGCCGTTCTTTACCGGCGATACCGACCTCCCGCACGTCGAAGCGACGTTCGAACGCGACCTGGCGATGGGGCCGGAGGGCTTCGAGTACGTCGTCCCCGTCGTCCTCGACGACGACAGCGCGATGCCGCTCGGCCACGCAGACTCGCCGCTCCAGGTCTACGACGACGTCTTCGATCCGAGCGTCCTCTCGTCGAGTTCCCGGGCGACACGCGCTGATGGGTTCGTGAGTACCCAAACGGCGATTGACGCGGGCGACCGGGTCGACATCGTTCCCTACCCGGTGGTCGAATAAGGTGCGTCGACGAGACTGCCTGCCGACCATCGAGCCACCGGCCGACGGGGAGGCCCCAGACGACGCTGACGCCGCCGTCCACGGGGTCGTCCTCGCGGCCGGGACGAGCAGTCGGTTCGGCGACCGGAACAAACTGCTCGAGCAGGTCGACGGCGAGCCGATGGTCCACCGGACGGCGAGTACGCTCCTCGACGCGAACACTGCTGGCGTGACTGTCGTCGTCGGCTACGAGGCAGCGTCGGTCCGGGCGGCCGTCTCTGATCTCGACGTCGGAACGCGGACGAACGAGGACTACGCCGACGGCCAGAGCACGTCCGTCGCCAGCGGGGTAGCGGCCGCTCGGGATCGCGGCGCGGATGCGGTTCTCGTCGCGCTTGGAGACATGCCGGCCGTCACCGTCGACGCGGTGAATGCGCTGATTGCCGCGTACGACCGAACAGACCACGACGCCCTTGCTGCGGCCTACGACGGGCGCCGGGGCAACCCGGTCCTGTTCGACAGCCGCTACTTCGACGCGCTACTCGACGTCGAGGGAGACGTGGGGGGACGGGACATACTGCTGGAGGAGGCTGACGCGGTGGCGGTAGAAACCGGCGACCCGGGCGTCCTCTCCGACGTCGACCGTCCGGACGACCTGTGACGCCCGCCGGCTGCCCGGGTCCGTCGAACCACCGTTCGTGAGCACCTGCCAACGGGTCCGGGGGCGAAGCGGGCCGCGGATGACGCCCGACCCCCATCGATACCCACACCTCTCATCTGCCACCACCAGGGGATGGTTGACTTGCGCGGGTAGCGACAAACAGACCGGCGGGGTGTGTGAGACGTTTGGCGAAACACTGAGCGGGGAGTCGACGGTGCCTGCCTTCTCCCTGACTGCCGCTGCTCATTTGTTACAGAATAGTTGGGTGTTTTGGCAATCATCAATCTAACTAGGTACTGAGATGGCTCGGATCGGTCGCGCCACCGAACTGTGCGCGCTACACAACGGAGGTCGCAACGATCACCAACACGAACGTCGTCAGATCCGCAAAACTGGGGCGTGGCCCGGGGGAGGAAGGAAGTCGGTGGCTTCTCTGATCGAGTGACGGTGCCGGCCCGACGTTTCGATACGCATTGGGACAAGTCGGTACGACGCTCTCTCCACGGTCGATCCAACATACCGCAAACGATCGCAGTCGTCGCTCGATTATCGGAGACGTGTCCGTTCGTACCACCGTCTCTGCGCACCGTAAAAACCGCCGGTACCACGCTGTGACGACGTTGGTGGCTGAATGCAGACTCCACGGCAGGTGGGGTGGGCGGATCTCCACGAGAGCGGTGCAACTCGGCCACTCTCCGCCACCGGCATGGATCGTGTCGCGGCAGGCAGCACCAACCGAACCGGCCACGGTGTACATCGGCAGGATGGGGCTGCCGATGCAGATCGAATACCCGAATACACAATTCTAGATATATACTGTTCAGTAGACAAAACGATTGATTTCGGAGGTCGATTCGCACCTGTTCTCTGGTAGTGTGGTAGCGCTGGCTGTAGTGCTGGCGGGCGACTGCTGGGTCTGGGAACTCCTTGGTCTCGACCGTCGCTGGGCGACCCGGTGACCGACACCTCGAGACCGCCAGCGGCCGCTGCTGAAACACGAAACGAGCTCTCCAATTGTCTCGGCGACGCGTCTCCATCACCGTGGCGGTCTGTCGATCTGCATTCTCTGTCCTCGCCCGTTCGAGTCGCCACGCAACCGACCCGAGCGGCCCGCCCCTTCGTTTCGAAATGTCCGAACGACTGGCTGCAGGCCGTCTTGAGTCGTTTGGTGTGTCTGGACTAACCCGCCTCTTCGCCTGCACTATGCCGCCGACCCTATTCGGGATATATTACAATCGTAATCATGTAATGGTAACTCGCCGACAGGCGGTGACGGTCTGCTAGCCCACGGGACTCGCGCTTTGGGGAGTGAGTATTGCTAGCAGTAAGCAGTTCCTTCCGGTCTCAGCAGCAGTTTTTCATTATTCCGGAACGCGCGCGTCCCCCCGCCGGGATCGACGCACCGGACCAGCAGCGATTCGTCGGCGATCTCCGTTTCGAAATATGGGAAAACTATATGGGATTGCAGGTCGTTGAAACGTCCAGAAAGACCATGGAAAATGACGACTCGTCGAATCGGTCGGTCAAAACAGTCGACACGGCGCTACAAATCGTCGAATTGCTTGACGATCTTGGTGGGGCAACTCTTACCACACTCGCGAACGAGTTGGACATGCCGAGAAGCACGCTCCATCCGTACCTCCAGACGCTCCTCCAGCGCGAATACCTCCAGAAGGACGAGGACACCTACCGATTGAGTCTCCGCTTTCTGGACCACGGCGTCAAGCGCCAGCACGCGGAACTCGTGTACGAATACAGTGGCCCGTTTCTCGAGCAGGTGGCTCGGGAAACGAAAGAGATTGCCTGGCTCGTCGTCGAGGAGCACGGGAAGGCGGTCTGCCTCCGGAAAGCCGAGGGCGAACACGCCATCCAGCCCTACAAGCGCGTCGGCAAGCGCCTGACGATGCACAACATCGCCTCCGGCAAGGCGATTCTGGCGATGCTGCCGGAGGATCGCGTGTGGGAGATCGTCGACAAATACGGGCTACCGGAGGACACCGGTGACACGGTGACCGATCCCGAGGACCTCTTTGCTGAACTCGAGGAGATCCGCGACACCGGCATCGCGTACAACGACGGCGAGTCGATGGACGGATTCCGTGCCGTCGCGAGTCCGATCTGTCCCGGTGGGGAGCTCTGTGGCTCGATCGTCGTCTCCGGACCGAAGGACCGGATTCGCGACGAGCGGTTCCGGGAGGAGCTGCCGGATATCGTCCTCGGGACCACGAACGCCCTCGAACTGGAGATGGCGGCCGAAATGGAGTGACACCCGAGCGCTCGTCCCAGCTTTGTCTATTTCGAAGGGCGCCGCTGCGGTCAACCGCGAACCGAGCGTCCACGCCGTGACCCCTCCGCCTCTCTCGGCTGTCGACGGTGGGCCAGCACGTGCCGCGTCGCGTCTCTATAGCCGAAGCCCGGGTCGCATCGCCGCGTGGACCAACACTTATGTCGTAGGGCGATCACTGACGCACATGGTCGGTTTAGAGACGCTTAGCGAAGACGGTGAGGTCCTGAACTACGTCGGTGGCACCTGGACGGCTCCGGACGGCACGGACGGCCGTGAAAGTGTGAATCCGGCGACCGGTGAACGGCTGGCACGAGTCCCGTTCAGCTCGGAAGCGGACGTTGCGAGCGCCATCTCCCAGGGACAGACGGCCTTCGAGGACTGGAGTACTCGGCCGGTCGAGGAGCGCATTCAGCCGATGTTTCAGTTCAAGGAGCTCCTCGAGGAGCACCTGGACGAGCTGGCCGAACTGCTCGTCCGGGACCACGGCAAGACCTTCGCCGAAGCCAGGGGCGAACTGCGGCGCGGCATCGAGAACGTCGAGGTCGCGTGCGGGATCCCCTCGATGATGCAGTCGGGGTCGCTCCTCAACGCGGCACCCGACATCGACGAGAGCGAAGTCCGCCAGCCCCTCGGCGTCTTCGTGGCGATCACGCCGTTCAACTTCCCCGGGATGATTCCGCTGTGGTTCCTCCCGTACGCGGTCGCCACGGGGAACAGCTTCATCCTCAAGCCGAGCGAGCGGGACCCGCTCGTCCCCGCTCGACTGATGGAACTCCTCGACCAGACGGACCTGCCCGACGGGGTCGTCCAGATGGTCAATGGCGGCAAGGACACCGTCAATACGCTCCTCGCGGCCGACGGGATCGAGGGCGTCTCGTTCGTCGGGAGCACGCCCGTCGCGGAACACGTCTACGAGACGAGCGCGGCCCACGGCAAGCGCGTCCAGGCCCAGGGCGGCGCGAAGAACTACATCATCGTCACGGAGACTGCCGACCTGGAGTTCGCCGCCCAGAAGACGGTCGGCTCTTCGTACGCCTGTTCCGGTCAGCGGTGTCTCGCGAACGACGTCGCCGTGGTCGAGGAGTCGGTCTACGACGAGTTCGCGGACCTGGTCGTCGACGTGGCCAGCAACCAGACCGTCGGCTACGGCCTCGACGAGGGGACGGACATCGGCCCGCTGACGACGCCAGAACACGAACAGGGCGTCCGGAACGTCGTCGAGACGGGGATCCAGGAAGGCGCGACCGTCCTCTACGACGGCCGCGACGCCGAGGTCGAGGGCTACGAGGACGGGAACTTCCTCGGACCGACCGTCTTCGGCGACGTCACGACGGACATGACCATCGCCCAGGAGGAAATTTTCGGCCCGGTCCTGGGCCTCATGTCCGCCAGCGACGTGGACGAGGCGATCGAGATGGCGAACGCGACGGACTTCGGGAACGCTGGCAGTCTCTTCACGGGATCTGGCGCCGACGCTCGCAAGGCACGCCACCAGCTAGACGTGGGTAACCTGGGCGTCAACGCCGGGACCGCTGCTCCCATGGCCTTCTTCCACTTCGGCGGGATGGCCGACTCCTTCTTCGGCGACCTCCACGCGCAGGGCGAGGACGCCATTCACTTCTACACCGACAAGAAGGTCTACATCGAGCGCTGGCCCGACGCCTGAGCCGAACGCCGGGCCGAATTGGTCGCGGTTTTTCGACCGCTCTCCGTCAGTCTTCGAGGACGGCGACCGGCCGAATCGGCGATCCCGTCCCGTCCCGGATGGGCAGCGGAAAGCCCATGAAGGTGAACGACTCGCCGACGACCTGATCGATGTTCCGCAGGTTCTCGACGTGGGGCAGGTCGTGTTCCCGACAGAGCGTGTGACACGGGTAGGTCGGGTCGTCGGGCGTGTCCGGACTCGGCTGGTCGACGCCGAAGTTCACGATCCCCTGATCGATGAGCCACTGCGTCGCCGCCTCGTTCAGCCCCGGGTAGTTCTGGGAGTACTCGGTCGACGGGTAGGTCTCGTCGTAGTGTCCCGTCCTGATGAGGACGGTGTCTCCAGCATCGATGGTGACGCCGGCATCGTCACAGGCGGTCCGCAGGTCGTCGACCGTGACGTACTCCCCGGCCGACCGGTGTGAGACGTCGATCGCTGTCCCGGGCGTGTGGAACCGTTCCAGGGGCAGTTCGTCGATCGGATCCCCGTCGGGACTGTAGTGTTTCGGCGCGTCTACGTGCGTCGGTCCGTGATCGCACATGAGGAGCCCCCGCGTCTCGAAGGTAAAGGGCGGCTCGTCGTCGAGTTCCTGCTCCAGGATCGCGCGGATGTCCTCGTGCGAGGAGTCCGTCCAGACGACCGTCTTCTGGTGAGTGTGATACACGGGGTGGCCCTCGTAGATGGGCTGTGCGAGGTCGACGTACGTCGCCATGATCCACCCAACTCCACGCGCACCCAATAATCTTGCCCACGCCAGAAACGGTACCGAATACGAAGACAGAGTCCGGGCGTTATTCGAGACCGCCCAGTGACTTGCCGTAGATACCCTCGGGACGCACCAGGAGGAAGACGGCCATCAGGACGAAGATGGCGACGTCCGTCGCCGCCGGCCAGACGAGGTACGACAGGGCGCTGGCCAGTCCGACGAGGACCGCCGCAACGATCGATCCGCGGAAACTGTTCAGCCCGCCGATGACGACCACCACGAAACTCTGGATGATGATCGACGTCCCCATCTCGGGGTAGATGCTGATCATGGGTGCGTGGAGGATCCCGGCGAGGCCGGCGATGCCGACGCCCAGTGCGAAGACCATCGTGTAGACGCGGTCGATGTCGATACCAAGCGCCTTGACCATGTCCCGGTTCTCCGTGGCTGCGCGAACGACCATGCCCGTCGACGTGAGTCTGAGGAACAGCCAGACCGCGATGGCGACCAGGGCCGCCATCCCGATGACGAACAACCGGTAGGCCGGGTAGTCCACGACGAGGAGCGGGACGGTGAAGTCGAGGAAGCCGGGGGTGCCGACGGACCGACTCCCGACTCCCCAGACGAACTTGATCACCTCGTGGAGCACGAGCATCAAGCCGAAGGTCAACAGCAGCGAGGATATGAGGTCCCGGTCGTACAGCGGCCTGATGACCGTCACCTCCGTCGCGACGCCGACGACCCCGGTTCCGATGAGGACGACGAGCAAGGCGAGCAGGAATCCGGCCGACCCACCGACGATGTCGATCATCGCGATGCCGATGTACGCGCCCAGCGCGTAGTACGCACCGTGCGCGAGGTTGATGACGCCCATCAGACCGAAGATGATGGTGAGCCCCATCGCCGTGAGCGCGAAGATGCTCGCCAGCGACAGCCCGTTCAGCAACTGCGTCAGGACTTGCGAGACTGCGACCATGGTCAGTCCTCCACCCCCGGCGCGGTATCACCGACATCCGATCCGTCCGTGTCGGGCCGTCCCGCGTGACTTCTGGACGGCACGGACACCGTCGAGTAGTGGGTGTGTTTGGCCAGGTAGTCCCGGGCGGTCCCGACGATCCCCTCGGGGAGGTACAGGACGAGCCCGATGAAGATGAGCCCGACGAAGAGCTCCCAGTGATCGGTGACGGCGCTGATGTAGTCGGTGATGAAGTAATACGAGACGCTCCCGACGAGCGGGCCCACGAACGTGCCGATGCCGCCCAGGAGCACGAAGAAGTTCACCTCGCCGGACAGGAGCCAGCTGAGCGTGTCGAGGCCGACGAAACTCAGGAAGATCGGATAGAGCGCCCCGGCGAGGCCGGAGAATCCGGCGCTGACGACGAAGGCTACCAGCCGATACCGGTAGACGTCGTACCCGAGGAAGCTCGCGCGGTCCTCGTTCTCGCGAATCGCGTTGAAGATGTGGCCCAGATTCGAGTGCTTGAGCCGTCGCATCGCGTACAGCGAGGCGACGAAGACGAGGAACACGAAGACGAACAACAGCATGTTACTCGTCACGAGGCCGTCGAACAGCTCCTCGAATTCGAAGACGTAGACCCCGGGAATTCCGATACCCGGCGTGGACATGCCATAGAGGCCGTCGTCGCCGCCGGTGAGCGACTCCCACTGGAAGACGATGAAGTAGATCATCTCGCCGAAGGCAAGCGTGATCAGCGCGAGATAGGTGCCGCGGCGCCGCAGCGAGAGCGCACCGATGAGGAGCCCTGCCACGACCGCGACGAGCACGCCGATCGGAATGCCGATCAGACCCAGACCGGCCGGGTAGTCGACGTGCGCCAGAAACAGGCCACACCCGTAGGCACCCAGACCGAAGAAGGCAGCGTGACCGAACGTCAACATCCCTGTCTCTCCGAGGGAGATGTTGTATCCCATCGCGAAGATGCCGAAGATGAGCCCGAAGACGGTGAGCGTGAAGTTGCCCGTTATTGCGGGGACGAGGAGTATCGCCAGGAAGAGCAACTGGAGCTCCCGTCCCTCTACGAACGATGCTGTCTTGCGTAGCCACCGGTCCTGTCTCGTCTGGCTTGCCATCCCTATGCATAGCCGCCTTCGGGCCAACATAAAACTAACGTACGGATGCTCGCCCAACCCCCGGCGAACGGGGAGCCGTACGCTCCGTTCGGGTCACTGCCGACTGGCGGCCGCGTCGGGTCCGCGTCACGTCGGTTCCCGGCTGGCGAAATCTTTTTACGCGTCTCCGCGGAGACTACCCCATACCCTGTGTGAGACATAATGGCAACGCACGACATTACACTGACAATCAACGGTACCGAGCAAACGGTGTCGGTGAGTTCCGAGACCCTGTTGGTTCACGCCCTCCGCGATCACCTCGACTACACCGGCCCGAAGGTCGGGTGTCAGAGCACCATGTGCGGTGCCTGTACCGTCCACCTGGACGGGCGGCCAGTCAAGTCATGTACTCTCTTTGCGGTCCAGGCGGACGGGGCGTCGATCACGACGGTCGAGGGACTCGGTGACCAGGACGATCTGCATCCACTCCAGCAGAGCTTCCGGGAGGAACACGGGCTCCAGTGTGGCTACTGCACGCCCGGGATGATCATGTCCGCGGCGGCGCACCTCGAGGAGTCCCCCGATCCCGATCGCGAAGAGATCCGGGAGGCCCTCGAAGGGAACCTCTGTCGGTGTACCGGCTACGAGAACATCGTGGACGCAGTCGAATCGGCGGCGGCGACGATGGGGGACGGTGGCGATGACTGAGGCCCCGGGCCACATCGGGGACTCCCCGGAGCGTCGCGAGGACCTGGAACTGGTCACCGGCCACGGCGAGTTCGTCGACGACCTGAAACGCCAGGGGATGGTCTTCGCCTCGTTCGTCCGGAGCGAGTACGCCCACGCTCGCGTGCTCGACGTCGACGCCGAAGCGGCCCTGGCCCGCGACGCGGTTCTGGACGTCTACACCTACGAGGATCTCGCCCACCTCCCCGCCGACATTCCACAGATCTACCGGGTGCCGACGCTCGAGGAGACCGAGTATCCCCTGCTGGCCAAGGAGAAGGTCCGGTACCAGGGCATGCCGGTGGCCGTCGTCGTCGCCGAAGACCGCTACGCGGCCCACCGGGCTGCCGAACTCGTCGACGTCGAGTACGAGCGCCTGGAGTCCGTCCTCGACCCCGTCGAGGCCGCCGAGCCGGACGCGCCGACGCTCCACGAGGACTGCGAAGACAACGTCGCCTTCCGGTTCGAAATTGGGGACGAGGACGCCGTCGCGGAGGCCTTCGAGGCGGCCGACCGGACCGTCAGCTTCGAGTACGAGAACCAGCGGATCGTGCCGAACCCGATCGAGCCTCGGGCCGTGCTCGCGGACTACGACCCCTACGACGACGAACTCGAGGTCGTCGTCCCCAGTCAGCAACCCTTCCTCCACAAGACGATCATCTCGACGGTCCTGGACCACCCCAAGCGGAAGGTCAGGGTGCAGGCGCCGAACATCGGCGGCGGCTTCGGTGCCAAGTCGATGGTCTATCCCGACGAGGCCGTCACGGCGTTCTGTGCGAAACAGGTCGAACGACCGGTGAAGTGGGTCGAGACGCGCTCGGAGTCCTTCCAGGCCACAGAACACGGTCGGGGCCAGGTCATCGAGGCCGAGGTCGCCCTCGACGAGGACGGGTCCATGATCGGGCTCGACGTCGCGACCATGGCCGACGTCGGTGGCGAACTCGGCTCGAAGGGGTGTCTCCACGCGTCGACCACGTTCGGTCTCCTCCTCTCCGGCCAGTACGACATTCCGGCCATCTCCTTCGACAGCACCGCCATGTACACGAACCGGGTTCCGATCGGCGTCTACCGGGGCGTGGGCCGGGCCGAAGCCATCTGCACGCTCGAGCGACTGGTCCAGCTGGCGGCGCGAGAACTGGGGGAGGATCCCGCCGAGTTCCGGCGTCGGCACCTCGTCCAGCCCGACCAGTTCCCCTACGAGACCGCCGTTGGGAGCACCTACGACAGCGGCCAGTACGAACAGGCTCTCGACACGGCCCTCGACATGGCCGACTACGAGGCGCTGCGGGCCGAACAGGACCGTCTCAGGGACGAGGATCGATACCTCGGGATCGGCGTCTCTTGTTTCATCGAGTCGGGCGGCCTCGCCCCCTCGAGTCTCTCGGAGCTGTTCGGCTTCGGCCAGCCCGACGCGGCGGTCAAGTCGAGCTACTGGGAGTCGAGCATCATCCGCGTGCACGGCTCGGGCGAGGTGACCGCCTACGTCGGGACGTCGAGTCCCGGAACGGGCGTGGAGACGACCCACAGCCAGATCGTCGCCGACAAACTGGGCGTCGACGTCGACGACGTCGACCTGATCGAGGGCAAGGACACGGCTGGGAACCCGGACGGGTCCGGGAGCGTGGGCTCCCGGAGTGCACCGGTCGGTGGCGGCGCGATGAAGTTCAGCATCGACAAGGTCGTCCGGAAGGCCAAGCAGATCGCCGCCCACAAGCTCGAGGCCAACCCCGCGGACGTTGCCTTCGAGGACGGCGAGTTCCACATCGCTGGTGCCCCGGACCGCTCGATGACCCTCCAGGCAGTCGCCCAGGAGGCCGAGGTCGCCACGGACCTGCCCGAGGACGTGGAGCCGGGCCTCGAGGCGACGTCGTACTACGACCCGGAGAACTTCACCTGGGCGTTCGGCACGCACGTCGCCGTCGTCGAGGTGGACGCCGAGACCGGCGAGGTCGACCTGCGTGACTTCTACGCGGTCGACGACTGTGGCGTCCAGATCAACCCGCAGATCGTCGAGGGCCAGATCCAGGGCGGCATCGCCCAGGGGATCGGGCAGGCCCGGTTCGAGGGCGCCGTCTACGACGACGGCGGCAATCTCGTCAGTGGCTCGCTCCAGGACTACGCGGTGCCCAAGTCGACGTTCTTGCCGGAGTTGACGCTCGAGACCACGGAGACGCCGAGTCCCCACAATCCCCTCGGCGTGAAGGGGGTGGCCGAGTCCGGGACGATCGGGGCGACGCCGGCAGTCGCAAACGCCATCACCGACGCGCTCGAACCGTTCGGGATCGAGCACCTGGAGATGCCGATCACGGACCAGACGGTCTGGGAAGCCATTCACGGCGACACGGAGGACGAGTAGATGTACCCGAACCCATTCGACTACTACCGGGCGGAGACGGTCGACGAGGCGCTCGACCTGCTGGACGACCACGCAGCCGCGAACCCCACCGTCCTGTCGGGCGGGCACAGCCTCGTGCCGACGATGAAGTCCGGGCTCGCCGCCCCGGACGTGGTGATCGACATCGGCGATATCGACGAACTCAGCGGCGTCGACGTCGCAGACGGGACCGTCGAGATCGGCGCCTGCACACGGTACGCGGCCGTCGTCGAGACCGATCTCGTCGACGAGCACGCACCGGTCGTGTCGGAAGCGACCGCGGAGATCGGCGACGCACAGGTCCGGAGTCGGGGAACCGTCGGCGGGAACGTCGCCCACGCCGACCCCGCCTCTGACCTGCCGGCCGTGATGGTGGCGACGGACGCCACGATCCACGCCACGGGTCCGGCCGGCGAGCGCACGATTCCCGCCGACGACTTCTTCCTCGGCATCTACACCACCGGCCTCGGGCCGGACGAAATCCTGACGCGACTCTCGGTGCCTGCCCTCGAGGAGGGTGCCGGTGCCTACGTCAAGAAGGAGAGCCCCTCGTCCGGGTACGCCATGATCGGCGTGGCCGTCCGGCTCCAGACCGACGGCGGGACCATCGCAGACGCCGGGGTCGCGGCCAACGGCGCGATGGACCACGCGATCCGACTCGACGGCGTCGAGGACGCACTCGCGGACCAGCAGGCCGACGAGGTGGCGGTCGACGCGGCTGCCGACCGAGCCATGGATGGCCTCGAGGCGGACGACCTGATGGACGACATCCAGGCGAGTGGCGCGTATCGCGCACAGCTGCTCGAAAGCTACACCGCGCGAGCGATCGACCGCGCGCTCGACCGGCTGTAGCCGGGCCCCGCCGGGGCCGTTCGGTTCCCCTGCTTTCCGGGGCGGACGCCGCTGGACTTATTCCCTCGCGGTGAGACCGTCCGACGGTGACTGGACCAATGGCCGGACGAATCTACGACTACGAGGGACCACCGCGCGTCTGTCACGAGGGACACGTCTACTACGACGCGACCGTCATGCGGGCCCGCTACGACCTCCCGGACGTCGGCGAGCGCGAGGCGACCGTCGCGTCGACGGACGACAGTCTGGACGTCCTCGTCTCGGGCGGGTCGATGGGCGGCCTGTTCGCCGGCATCGCCCTCCGACAGGCGGGCCACGACGTGACCATCTTCGAGCAGACCGAGCGTGGCAAGATGAAAGAGCGGGGTGCGGGCATCATCGCCCACCCGGAGATGCTGACGTACCTGGAGGAGCAAGGGATCGCTGCCTGGGACGACATCACGACGTTCACCAACCGGACGCACCACCTGGACCGCGCCGGCGAGCCGATCGACGTCGAGGGTCGGGCCACGTACACCACCTCGTGGGACACGGTCTACCGGGCGCTCCGGGACGAACTGCCGGACGGCGCTTACCGGATGGGAAAGGAGACGACATCCGTTTCCCAGGACGACGCTGGCGTCACGATCACCTTCGCCGACGGTGACCAGGCGAGCGGCGACCTCCTGGTCGTCGCGGAGGGCTACCGCTCGCCGTCCCGCGAGCAACTGCTACCCGACCGGACGCCCGAGTACGCGGGCTACGTCGCCTACCGCGGCACCCTCCCCGAGGCCGACGTGCTCCCGAGCTATCCGACGCGCTTCAGCGACATCTACAACCTCTATCACGCCCCCGACTCGCAGTTCCTGACGTACCCGGTTCCCGGGCCGAACGGGGAGATGACGCGTGGCGACCGTCGCATCAACTGGGTCTGGTACGTCCCGTTCGAGGCTGGGCCGGAACTGGACGACCTGCTGCTCGACAGTGAGGGACGACAGCGCTCGCACTCGCTCCCACCGGGACTGATGCGCGCGGAGGTCCGGGAGAACCAACTGCGAATCGCCGAGGACGTCCTCCCGCCCCAGATGGAGTGGATCGTGCGGGAGACGGCCGAGCCGTTCGTCCAGTGCATCTACGACCTCACCGTTCCCCAGATGGTCTTCGACGACGTCTGCCTGATCGGCGACGCCGCCTTCTTCATCCGTCCGCACATGGCGTCTGGGACTGCACACGCAGCCTCTGACGCGCTCGAACTGGCCGAGCGCCTCTCCGGGTTCGACGACCGCGAGGTCGCCCTCGCGGACTGGGAGCGCTCGCAGGTGGAGATGGGCTATCGCCTCGTCGACGAGGCAAAGCGGAGAGGCGACCGGTACGTCGGGAAATTCTGAGCCGACGTCGACTCCGGTCGGACCGTCGTCGTCTGTCCGACACGTCGTCAGTCGTCCGACTCAGAGTCGAGTGGCGAGATGTTCAGCGTACCGTCCGCTGCCTCGCCGCGCTGGTCTTCGACCTCGCTCCGGTCGACCACGTCCTCGAGCATCCACTCGTCGAGTGCCTCGATGTCCGGATAGTCGACTTCGACGAGGTTCCCGGCCGGATCGCCGATGTAGAGTTGTGCGGCGTCGTCCGGGAGTCGGTAGATACGACCGTCGACGCTGTCGTCCCAGTTCGCGAAGAGGTCGTCCGCGACGGCGCGCTCGTAGACCGCCTCGAAGTCGTCGACTGTCACGCCGAAGTGGTAGTAGTCCGCGGCGTCGATGTCCCGCTCGAAGAGGTGGACCTGGCCGCTCCGCGTCTGGAGCCACTGGACGGGAACCTCGAAGTTCGGGGACGGGATCCGCTCCATCCCCAGGACGTCACAGTAGAACTCGGTGGACTCCTCGATGTCGGTCGCGAGCACACTCACGTGATTGATGGCAACAGAGACCATGACTCGAACGGGGATTCCACGACCGAACACAATAACCTTCGCATGAGATAAGCGCTCGCGCGACACCCGACTGCTCGCTCACCGAGTCGGCGGGCCGCTGCAGTCGCCATCTGCCGTTTGTGTCACTCTCGGTGGATAACTTTTTTCTACGTGGTTTACGACAGATAGGTAGCCATGCAATCAGGCAAGTCTGTGGCTAGCGAGTCGAACGGACGCGGGACCACTCGGCGAAGCGTCCTCAAGGCGGCCGGGGCCTCGGGGATGGTCGGGATGACGAGCCTTAGCGGCTGTCTCGGCGTTCTGGACGGCGGGGGCGAATCGCTCCTCCTCGGAACTGCGTTTCCGTACACCGGCGCGTACAGCGAGGAGGCGAACACGCAGATGCAGGGGGTCGAACTCGCTGTCAGCGAGATCAACGACAACGGCGGTCTCAACGGCCGCGAGGTCGAGATCGTCGATCGGGACACCGAACTCTCCGGGGACGTCAGCGCGCGGCGGATCCAGGACCTCATCAACAACGAGGGGGTCGACCTCCTCTGTGCCAACCTCTCCGGTGGCATCTCGCTCCAGACGAACACCCAGGCCAAGGACAACAGCATCCCCTACATGGCCGGGTGTCAGACGATTCCGGACCTCCACACGCAAAGCAACCTCTACGACTGTACGTACACGCCGTACGCACTGACGGTGCAGTCCCAGCGGGCGAACGCGCGCTACATCTACGACAACCTCGGGGAGTCCATGTTCGGCCTCTACGCCGACTACGCCTGGGGGCAGGACTCGTGGCACCACCAGAGCACGGCGTTCGAGAACCTCGGGGGGACCGTCGAGGGATCTGTGACCCACCCCCTCGGAGGCTCGGACTTCTCCTCCCAGATGTCGGAGGCACAGGACTCCGACGCCGACGTCCTGTTCATCCACAACCTCGGTGCCGACCAGGCGACGGCGGTGAACCAGGCCCGCGAGTTCGGGCTCCACGAGGACAAGGAGATCTTCATCGGCGTCACGACGACGACCGTCGCCCGGCGTGCCGGTCGAGACCAGTGGGAGAACATCTACGCGGGCATCCAGTACACGCCGTCGGCCGACAACTCCGGGACCCAGGAGTTCAGCCAGAAGATGGAAGAGGAGTACGGTAACCCCGGCGACTCCTACTCGGCCGTCTGTTACACCGGCGTCAAGGAGTTCGAACGAGCCGCCAACGAGGCCGGCAGCGTCGATCCGGCCGACCTCACGGACGCGATCAACTCAACGCCCAGTTTCCAGCACACCAAGTCCGAGGAGGAGTGGCGCGACTGTGACAACCAGGCGATCCAGGACTGGTACATCGTGTCTGGCAAGCCCCAGTCCGAACAGGAAGACGAGTGGGACATCTTCGCGCTGGAAGGGAGCCGCGGTGGCACCGAGATCATCGCGGGCTGTGACGACCCGATGTACCGTGAATAAGTACCTGGGCGTACGAAGAACGATTACATGACCCTACTGGAAACGACCGGGTTGACGAAACAGTTCGGGTCCCTCACGGCAGTCGACGGCGTCGACTTCCGACTCGACGAGGGGGGCATCGCCAGTATCATCGGCCCCAACGGGGCCGGGAAGACGACGTTCTTCAACCTGATTACCGGCGAGTACGAGGTGAGTGCGGGCTCGATCGCCTTCAGGGGCGAAGACGTCACGGACGACCCGCCCCACGAGCGCATCAATCAGGGAATGGGACGCGTCTTCCAGATATCGAATCTGTTTCCCGAACTCTCCACCTTCGAGAACGTCCGGTTGGCAGTCCAGTCACACGACCAGACGAGCCAGGACAGTCCGCTGGCGAAGGCCAACGACAATCAGGCAGTCATCGACACCGCCCACGACATCCTGGAGGACCTGGACCTCCACCACAAGCGCGAGATGATCGCCGAATCGCTGCCCTACGGCGACAAGCGCCGGCTGGAAATCGGCATGGCGGTCGCGCTGGACCCGGACCTCCTGTTGATGGACGAACCGACGGCGGGACTGCCCGAAGAGGAACTCCACGAAGTGATGGACTTCATCGAGGAGATCGCCGCCGACCGCACGATCCTCCTCGTCGAGCACAAGATGGACGTCGTGATGGGCCTCTCGGACCGCATCTCGGTCCTCCACGAGGGGGCGCTCATCGCCGAAGGGACCGCAGACGAGATCAGAAACGACGAGACGGTCCAGCAAGTCTACCTGGGCGAGGAGGGACAGTATGCTTGAACTCACGGACGTCAACACCTACTACGGCGAGACGCAGGTCCTCTTCGACGTCGACCTGACCGTCGAGCAGGGCGAGGTCGTCGCCCTGGTCGGGCGCAACGGCATGGGCAAGACCACGACGGTCAAGTCCGTTCTCAATCTGGCCGACGTCAGGAGCGGGACCGTCGAGTACCAGGGGACGGACATCACCGGCAAGCCCACGGAGGCGATCGCACAGCACGGCGTCGGGTACGTCCCGGAAGAACGGGACATCTTCAGCGATCTGACGGTCGAGGAGAACCTCCGGATGGCCGGCGTCGAGAACGGCGACGTCGACACCGACAAGCGAATCGAGGAGGTCTACGAGCGGTTCCCGAAACTGCAGGAACTCTGCAACAGCAAAGGCGGGTACCTCAGCGGCGGCGAGCAACAGATGCTGACGATCGGACGGGCGCTCGTCGGCGACAACGACATGTTGCTCATCGACGAGCCAACCGAGGGGCTCGCGCCGCTCATCGCCGAGGACGTGGAAGCGGCCATCGCCGACCTGAAGGGGGAAATGACGATTCTCCTGATCGAACAGTCCACGGAGTTCGTCTACGGCGTCGCCGACCGGATCTACGGCATCGTCAACGGGGAGATCGTCTACGAGGGCGACCCCGAGGACGCGCGGGACACCGGCGACGTGACCGAACTCCTGACGGTCACCTGAACACTCGCTGGGGCGCCGATTCGCGAACTGCCGGCCGATCGACCGTCGCTCGTTCTCAGTACCAGACCGTCCCCGCGTCGACGTTGATGTCCTGGGCGGTGACGTGTCGCCCCCGCTCGCTCGCGAGGTAGGCGGCCATCTCGGCCGTGTCCGATGCCTCGACGAGTCGGCCCAGTGCGACGTCGTCCGTGAACAGGTCGGCCTTCGCCGTCTCGTAGGAGACCCCCTGGTTGTCCGCCTGCGCCTGGATGACGTCCTGGATCCGCGGGCCCGCCGTCGCGCCCGGACAGATCGCGTTGACGGTCGCACCGAACTCGCCCAGTTCGAAGGCCAGCGTCCGCGTGAGACCGACGACGGCCATCTTCGACGCGACGTAGGGGGTCCGGTCGGGCAGTGGCCGCTTCCCGCTGATCGAGGAGACGTTGATCACGCGGGGCTGCTCGCTCTCCCGCAGTGCCGGGACCGCGTGTTTCGTCGCGAGGAACATGCCGGTGACGTTGACGTCGAGCGTCTGTTGCCACTCCTCGAGCGACACCTCCTCGACGGGAGCCGTCGGTCCGGCGATACCGGCGTTGTTCACCAGGCAGTCGAGGCCGCCGAACTCCGAGACGGTCGCTTCGATCGTTGCCTCGACGTCCGCTTCGTCCGTGACGTCGGTCTCGACCGGGAGCGTCCGATCCGGTGCGTCGATCAGTCGCTCCGTCTCGTAGATGCCGTCGGACCGGGCCGCGAGTGCGACGTTGGCCCCCTCCGCGGCCAAGGTCTCTGCAATTTCGCGGCCGATCCCCTGGCTCGCACCGGTGACGAGTGCCGTTACGCCATCGAGCATAGTTCCGGGGACTGTCGCTGTCCTCTTAGGTCATTGGGTGCGATCGACGGACCATCGGCGTCCGTTGACGCGAAGCAAACTATTACTGTCGAGCACCTGTAGCAGACGACGGCATGAGCAGGACCTACCTCAAGGAGACCGACCACGACTCCATCGAGATCAGTCAGGACGTGACCGACACCGTTCGGGACATCGTCTCGGCCGTCCGGGAGCGTGGGGACGAGGCACTGCACGAGTTCACGCGACAGTTCGACGACGTCGAGCGGGACCGCTTGCAGGTCGCCGAGGACGAAATCGAGGACGCACGGGCGGCCCTCTCCGAGGAGAAACGCGCCGCCATCGACAACACCATCGAGAACGTCCGTGCGTTTCACGAGGAGCAGTTCGACCACGTCGAGGGGTTCGAGCGAGAGTTCGCGGACGGCGTCTCGCTCGGCACCCGGTACGTGCCGATCGAACGCGCCGGCGTGTACATCCCCGGTGGCCGACACCCGCTCGTCGCCGCCCCGGCCATGTCCATCGTCCCGGCCGTCGTCGCCGGCGTGGACACGGTAGTCGCCTGTGCCCCGCCCCAGGCAGACGGGTCGGTACAGCCCGCCCAGCTGTACGCGATGGACCGGGCGGGTGCCGACGAGATATACTGCGTCGGCGGGGCCCAGGCCATCGGAGCGATGGCCTACGGGACCGAGGAACTGCCGGCCGTGGACAAGGTCTGTGGCCCGGGCAACGTCTTCACGACCGAGGCGAAGCGACAGGTCTACGGGCACGTCGGCATCGACTTCCTCGCCGGTCCGACGGAGGTCCTCATCCTGGCCGACGAGACCGTCGACCCGGCACTTGTCGCGACCGACCTCATCGCACAGGCCGAACACGATCCCAACTCTCGTCCGGTCCTGGTCGACCTGGACGAGGACCACGCGCGCGAGGTCGTCGCGGAGTTCGAACGCCAGCTCCCCGAGTTCAGAACCGAAGAGGTGGCTCGCGAGTGCTGGGAGGCCAACGGCGAAGTGGCCGTCGTCGACTCGCGCGAGGACGCCTGCGACCTCGCGAACGAGTACGCCATGGAGCACCTCCAGCTGATGCTCGCGGATCCGCGCGACCTCCTGCCGGACCTGCACAACTACGGCTCGCTGTTCATCGGGGAGTACGCGCCCGTTGTCTTCGGCGACAAGGCCGTCGGGACCAACCACAGTCTCCCGACCCTGGGCGTCGCCCGATACAGCGGGGGGATCAACGTCACGACCTATCTGAAGGTCCTCACGCATCAGGAGACCACGCAAGACGGCGCCGCGACCGTCGCACCCTGGGCCGCGCGCATCTGCCAGCTCGAGGGAACCCACGCACACCAGGTGTCCGCCGAGGAACGCATTCCAGCGGACGATCCCTACTGGACGACCTTCGCCGACGAGGGCTCCCGTCGCCCACAGTAGCCGTCGATTACCACAGCGGCTGGACCGGCGCACGCCGCTCGTCTATTTCTGGGGCCGGCCCCATCGATCGAAACCATCGTTTTATGTGACCGCGACGCACAGTCGAAGACGAGGCGTCCGATCGCCGCGACGGCGTGTCAGTTACCGACCTGACCGGTGCTACTCAACCATGGAATTCGACGGAACGTTCACGATCGACGACGTATCGGCCGAAGAGGTCTGGCTGGCCCTCTCAGACCCGTACATGATCAAACAGTCGCTGCCCGGCTGTCAGTTCCTCACCCGGGTCGACGATCCGGACGACGTGGACTTCGAGACCCTCAGGGAGGAGACCGGCGAGGACCCGCCGCTCCTCCCGGAGGCCGACCCCGAGGAGGTCGCCGATCGCGGGTTCGAGGCGGGCGAGCACTACGCAGCACTCGTCGAAATCGGCGTCGGAGCGGTGAATCCGAGTTTCAAGACGATCGTCACGATCGACGAGTGGGACTATCCGACGGGGTCCGCTTCCGGCGAAGGGGACGCCAGCGGCAGTGCCTTCGAGATGGACTCCGGCATGTCTCTGACCGAGAACGATGACGGCAGCGTCGACATCGACTGGCACGCGGAGGCGGACGTGTTCGGCCGCATCGCGCAGATGGGCCAGCGGGTGATCAACCCGGTCGCAGACCGCGTCGTCTCGCGGTTCTTCCAGAACATCGAGTCCCAGCTGACGGCGGTCGCCGACGAGGCGGACGAGTCTGGCGGGCTCGGCGATCGAATTCGCGATCTCCTCTGATCGCTACCGGTTCCACTACGCCAGTCCCGCACGTCTCCCACCGCTCATCCGCCTGTCGAGTGGGCGGGCGGTGGCACTGACGTAAATACCTATCAGAAGTATAAACTATCATTAGATATTATATATGCCCTATATAAACGATATCTATCAGAAAATCTGGAGCGGCGAGCCAGTCGACGGCCGAGTGCCAGTCGCTGACCGCAGATCGTCTCGTAGATTCGTCGTCAGCCCCCTAGGGACGCTAATACCGGACTCCAGCCCCTGCCTGGACCAGCTAGGGGACGCTGGGAACGGTACCATCCGGCGCTCGCCCTGCATGCCGCTCAGTCGGCCGATCGATGTCGAATAAAGCTCGTGAGAGGCACTCTCGCCCTCGTCTCGGCCGGGTGACTAGCTACGGCCGAACAGTCGGTCTGAAACTCCAGTGCCCCGGACGGTAGCGCCTTCTACCAAAAATATACAATAGCTAATTGAGTTGTACTACGACATTCTTAAAAGAAGTTTGACCATTATCTGACTCTGTGCACGCCGCCCGCGTCTCCTCGCCGACTCTCCTCCTGCGAGCGTGACACGCCTCGGTTTCGAGCCGTCCCGGTGGCTGAGCGTTTCAATCGTGCGGTCGGAGACGGCGGCTCGCTCGCGAGGGGAGACTGTTCCGTAGCGCGACCGCTGTCGACGTTTTTCGTCCTCGCGGGATTCTCTTCGAGATCGCGGGAGTTTCGAGAGAACCCAGCTCGATGGGAACAGTGACCCTCGTCTGTCCCAGGAGTGTCTCTATTCCTCGATCAGCGACCCGAAGGCGGCATCGGCGTCCGCTGGCGTGTCGAAGTCGTGGAAGTGCTCGCCCTTCTCCTTCGTGAGAATGTTCAGCCCGGCGGCGGCACCGTCGCCGGCGGAGATGACGGCCTGCCACTCCTCGGCGCGGACCATCGCGCCGGTGGCGTAGGCGTCTGCGACGGAGGTTTCCATCGTGACGTCGACGTCGACGACGTCCTCGTCGGTGAACGCACAGCCGAGGTCCTCGGCGAGGGCACGGTCGGCGCCGGTGGCGAGGACCACGTAGTCGGCGTCGTGGGACCCGTCCTCGGTCTCGATCGTGAAGCCCCCGTCGCCGTCGGCGACCGAGGCGACGGCCGTGCCCTGGTGTCGGTCGACGCCGAAGTCCGCGACCTGGTCGCGCACCGTCTCCATGAAGACGGAGCCGTCCACGGAGCCGACGCCGGGATAGTTGAACAGGTGGGCCTTGTGCATCCAGGTCTCGTCGGTGTCGTAGACCGCCGTCTCGAGACCGTTCTTGGCCGTGAAGAGGGCTGCACTCAGTCCCGCGGGACCACCGCCGATGACGGTTACTGTCGCCATACGTCCATGTCGGTCCCGGCGGGGATAAATCCTCGACACGCGGCCGGTCCGGAGCGGCCGCGACGGTCAGTCACGGGCCGCCCGAAAACGAAGGCGGATGTCGTCGGGTGCGGTGACCGCGAACCCGTCGGGGCGCTCGCTCGTCGCGACGCCGGACTCCTCGAGGCCTCGGCGGAGGCGCGACAGCGCGTCCTGGTCGGGAACCACCAGTTCGACCCAGGCCAGCCCTCGGTCGCCCGCTGGCTCCGTCCGGTCGTTCCACGCGTTGACGCCGATGTGATGGTGGTAGTCGCCGGCGGCCAGGAAGAGGGCGGACGGCTGCTGGGACTGGACGGTCAGGCCGAGCGTGTCGACGTAGAACGACCGCGCGGCCGGGACGGACGTCGTCTCGAGGTGGACGTGGCCGACGTCGGTGCCCGGTGGCATCCGGTCGCTGCCGTCCGACAGGGCTGCCAGGGCCTCGACGTCCAGGCGGACCGTCCCCATCTCGATGCGCCCGTCGTCGCCACGCGGCCACTCCTCGCGCGGCCGGTCGGCGTAGATCTCGACGCCGTTGTCCTCGGGATCGCGCAGGTACAGCGCCTCGCTGACGTAGTGATCGGAGGCGCCGTCGAGTCGCCACTGCTCGCGGACGCGCTCCAGGGCCGCGCCGAGGGCGTCGCGATCGGGGACGCGGATGGCCGTGTGGAAGAGGCCAGCCTCGGTCCGTCGGCGCGGCGCTGCGTTCTCGTCGCGTTCGAGGACCAGCAGGGGCCGGTCCTCGACGCCGAGTTCCGCGCCGGCATCGTCCCGCGACAGGACGGCGAGTCCGACCACGTCCCGATAGAAGGCGACGGTCGCGTCGAGGTCGGCCACGGTCAGGGCGGTCCGGCCGACGTGTGCGTCGGTGGGGACGAGCGGATCGTCGTTCGTGGTGGTCACGGTGGGAGCGGGACTTGGCGGCCCACGGCCAAATACCCTCGCGAACGTCGGCATCGCCTGGTGACGCGGACGTCACCGGCTCCCACATGGCGCCAGTCGCCGGGCGACCCCCGGTTCAGAACTTTTTTACTGTGCTTCGCCGTTCGCTCGAAAGACGAGATAACGCATGTACGGTCCCGACACGCGCGTCCGGGTAGCCCTCCTCGCCGGACTGTTCGTCCTCGCAACCGTCACTGCCGGCTGTTCGGCGCTCTCGGGAGCCAACGACGAGCTTCCGTCCGGCGACGAGGTGGCGGACACACTGGACTCCCTCGAGGCCGTCGAGGCCACGATGGTCTCGGAGATGAACGTCTCGGGGGAGCAAACCACGTCGCGCATGAGCATCCTCACGCGGCCACGAACGGGCGAGTTCCGGGCCGAGGTCCTCCGGGAGGACGGCCAGCCCGGGACGCTGATCGTCTCGAACGGCTCCACGATGTACCTGTACAACCGGACGGCGGACCGCGTCCAGGTCGTCGACGTCTCGGGGCTCACCGGCCTCCGGACCGGGTCGATGGCGTCGATCGCCGAGATCTTCGAGCACCTCGACGGGGAATCCGCCCCGGCCGACACGCCCGCGAGCATCTCCTCGTTGCCGGTCGTTCCCGCCGGTGCGGGCGGTGGGGCTTCGGTCTCCTCGCTGCCGCTGTACGGCAACGTCACGTACGACTACGAGGGGACCGGCACCGTCGCCGGTCGGGAGGCCTACGTGGTGGCGGTGATCCCGCAGGGCGAGGACCCGATCGTCCGGAACGTCACCACGTGGCTCGACGCCGAGTGGTACTATCCCCTCAAGCAGACGGGACAGGTGACCGTGGGGGACGCCAACGGGTCGGTGTCGATGACCTACCGCAACGTCACGTTCAATCCAGACGTTCCGGACGGGGCGTTCACCTTCGACCCGCCCGCGAACGCCACCGTCGAGGACAGTTCCGATCGACAGTTCGAGTCGTTCGAGTCCCGAGACGCACTCGCGAGCGCGGCGAACCGGTCGGTCCCCGATCCGGACCTGCCTCCTGGCTACGCGTTCGAGGAGGGCAGCCGGATCACGAACCCGGCGGGCGAACAGGTTTCGGTCAGCTACGCGGCGGACGACCGGTCGCTCACGATCACGGTCCAGCCGACGGGTGACGGCGCCGGCTCGTCCACCGGGGAGTCGATCACGGTCGACGGTCGGAACGCGACCGTCACGACGCTGGGCGAGCGACGCATCGTCGAACTGTCGTGTGGGGACCGGACCTACAACGTCATCGGCAACGAGTCACGGGACGTCCTCGTCGACGTGACTGCGTCGCTGTCCTGCGAGTGACCGGCGGTCGCGTCGCGACGAAAACGAGTGCCGAGTCCGCGTGCCCTCACCGAGCGTAGAGTGCGTAGACCAGACAGACGAGACCGCAAAGCTGGACGAGGCGGGCGAGGAGGCCGATGGGTGACCGCATCGCGGCCGCGAGGAGGTCGAGACGGATGAGCAGGGTCCCGACGAACGAGACCGTGTAGGGGATGGCCGTCAGGAGGATCAGCCCGGCGGAGATGTACCGCATCCGGGGACTGTCGTTTCGCCGGAAGCCCCGGTAGGCCTGGTAGCCGACCAGCAGCCCGAGGACCGTCGAGACGAGAGCGACGACGGCCACCGCGAACTGGAGGGGACTCAGGCCGAGGATCATAGGTCCTCCATCAGCCTGGTGAACCGGTCGGCCACGTCCTCCTCGGGGGGCTCGCGACGCTCGAACGCCACCTCGAGCTCCCCGTCCTCGAAGGCGACGCTCACCTCGGCGAGGCGCGACTCGTAGAGGCTCCGGTGGTGGCCGTCGGGGTCGTACTGGGTCTCCTCCCGGACCAACCCCTGTTCTTTCAGGCGGTCGATACGTCTGTATATCGTCGATGGGGCCACGTCACAGTGGTCACTCAGTTGGGTGGCGGACATGGGTTCGGCACTCGTCGCGACGAGGATGGCGCGAGCGTAGTCGTCGTCGAGAAGGGAGAGCAACTCTCGCTCGTCGCAGTCCTCGGTCACGGCGCGACGGTTCGGGTCGAGTCAGGTAAAACCCATCCCACGACTGTCGAGTCGGCAACTGTGGGGACGGTAGCGCGACGAAGGGACGGTCTCTCGCCCGTGCCGGCGACTGGCCCCACGCCGACCGCGAGGCGGCGGCCCCGGTCGGTCGCCGGTCACTCTTCGACGACCTCGGCTGCCGCAATCCACTCCTCGATCAGCGACTGGACCAGCATGAACAACACGACGACGTTCAGGACGCCGGCGACGAGCGTGGCGATCAGGACCGCCCCCGGCGACCGGATGCTCTGGCCGAGGTACGCGACGCCACCGCCGAGGAACACGAAGGCGGCGATCGCGAAGACGGCGTACTTCAGGAAGGAGGGACGATTCGAGTCGGGGACGCGGAGGGCAGGCATCGTCGGTCCGGGATTGCAGCCCCTGCGTCAAATGCGCTGTGGACGGCCCCGTCCACGGACACGGACCGAGGACGTGCCACGGTCCTGGACACGTCCGGAACGTGGCCCTCGCTCGGACCTCCGGCTACTGGTGCCTCGTGGTCTCGAGGAACTGTTGGACGGACTGAGCCACCTGCGGGAGGACCTGCGCGCACTCCTGGCAGTGGGCGTGCTGGTGCTGGCCACACTCCCGGGCACAGGCCTGTGCTGCCTGCTGGAAGGCCTGCAACACCGGCTGGAGCGACGGGGAGTTGCGGGGGACCAGCGCCAGCGCCGTCTCGCCGAGTTCCGTCACGTCCTCGCAGTGACGGATGCACGCGACCATGTTCGGATCTGCCGCCTCGATGCACTGGCCGGCACACCAGCCACAGACCTGGATCGCCCACGAGATGTCGTCGACCGCGGCCCGTTGCTCGGGCGTCTCGACGTCCTGGAGGGAGAGCCCCATCTGCTGGCCCGGAGCGCCGTGCGCCGTCGGCCGACTGGCGCTCCCCTGCCCCATCTGTTCGGTGACGCCCTGTTGTCCCATTCCACCCATCTGCTGGCCGCCACTCTGGCCGAACTGCTGGGGCTCGGTCCCCATCGACTGCTCGCCCTGTCCTGTGATCTGGCTGCCGTGCTGCGCTCCGGTCTGTCCCTGCGTCGGGTCTGTCTGTTGGTACATGGTGATAGCACCGGTCGGGCGACGCGCGCCCGGTCGCCCCTGCGCCAGACCGCCGGAAAGTAATGGACGGGGTAGTGGCACTAACCGCCAGTTTCCCCGCACCGGGCGTCGGTTTTCCGCGACGGCGACCGACACCGACAGGCCTCCCGCCACCCGTTCTCGCGATAGGACTCGCATAGTGACCCGGATCCGGTGGCCACGTGGCCGACGTCCGTGACGGAGTGGTGCGAAACGACGCGTCTAGCGGTTATAGGGGGGGTTGCGGGAAGCGATTCCGTGGAGGGGCGGCCCTGGAAGCCGGCGGTGGTGACGCGGAACGCGAACCTTGATGAGACCGTTGGCCGACGTACCCGTGTGACGTTTCGCCGCGCGCTCCTGGCCGGTGGGCTCGGCCTGACCACGCTTCTCGTTGTCGGGGGACTGCTCACCGCCCTCCTGCCGTTCGAGTTCTCGGCCCTCGTTGGGCTGCCGGTCGGCGTCCTCGCCGGCCTGTTCGCAGTCGTCCTCGCGCTGGGCGCGCCGCTCCATGCTGGCACCCCAGCGGCACGCGCCGTGGCGGCCGCCGCTACCGTCGGGTACGTGGTCCTCGGACTCGCGGCACTGAGCTACGCGAACGTGGCGGGGTTCAGGGGGACGCTCTCGGTCACGGAGTGGCTCGTCGTGGCTGTCCTGGCCGGGCTTGCCGTCTACGCCGGCCTCTGGCTCCGTGATCGCCGTCCCGACTCGCCTACATGAACATCTGGTCTGGCGCCCGCTCTTCGTCCGCCAGTTGCTCGAAGCGCTCGGCGAGCTCGGCGTAGTACTGTTCGACCTCGGTCGCGAACTCGGCTAACTTCGCCGTGTCGACGTCGAGGGCGTACAGGTCGTCGACGGCCTCGACGAGCCGGAGCGCCGCCTCGCCGTCGGGTACCTGGGCGTGGACGGGCGTGATGATCACGCCGACTTTGAGGTCCGTGTCCAGTCCCTGCCCGACGAGGCTGGCGTTGACGCCGTCGAGGAAGCCCGCGCCCATCGGGGGCAGGTCGCGCTCCGCGAGCCGGTCGGCCTGGTAGTCCTCCGTCGCCACGTAGAACGCGCGGTGATCGTCGGGACCGTGGGGAACCGGGACGCCAGAGAGGATCGTGATCTCCTCGACGCCGTGCTGGTCGGCCCAGGTGAGGATGGCCTCCGAGACGGCGTCCGCGGCCCACGGCGGGACGAACAGTTCGTTCTGGAGGGTGGTGACTCCGCGTTCCTCGTGGGCGTACAGCCGGGTGTGGTGTCGGGGCGTTCCGCCCGCGAAGGGCGTGATCGCGGGGAGTTCGTCGACGGTGATGTACCCCGTCTCCTCGAGAGCGAGCTCCGTCGTGAGGTAGTCGATGGCGGTCAGCCCGGCGAGGCCGACGGTGGAGAAGCCAGCGACCAGGTGCTGGGCGGGATCGGAGTCGTGCGTGATCTCGACGGTCGGCCGGGCGCGCTGGTCCGTGGACATAGTGAACACGTCTCGATGCGCGGCCTTAGTCGTTGGCGCGGTGGGCTGGCCTCAGTCGTCCTCCAGCCGGGCGACGGCGGACTGCAGATCGGCCATCTTGTCGGCCACCTGCTCGTTCGCGGCGACGATGTCCTCGATCTGGGTGGCCACCTCGTCGGCCTCGTCGACCGCCTCGTCGACCTGACTCGCGACCTCTTCGGTACTCGCGGCCTGATCGTCGGTCGCGTCGGAGACTTCGGCGATGCCGTCCCGCGTCTCCCGGACCGCCTCGGCGATGTCCTCGAGGGTGTCCATCGCCTCCTGGACGCGCTCCGTCGCCGACTCGACCTCCGTAATGGTGGACTCCAGGCTCTCGACCGTCTCGTGGGTGTCCTGCTGGATCTCGTGGACGACCGACTCGATGTCGGTCGCGTGGCCCTGGGACTCCTCGGCGAGACTCTTGACCTCGTCGGCGACGACGGCGAAGCCGTCGCCCTCGTCGCCGGCGCGGGCGGCCTCGATGGAGGCATTGAGGGCGAGGATGTTGGTCTGTTCGGCGATGTCGTCGATGACCTCGACGATCTCGTCGATCTCGTCGATCCGGTCCTGGAGCGTGTGGACGTCGCCGGCGACCTGCTCGGCCGACCTGGAGACGTCGTCCATCGACTCTTGGGCCCGCCTGGCCGAGTCCGTCCCCTCGGCTGCGAGTTCGGCGGCCCGTTCGCTCGTGGCCTCCACCTCGCCGGCCGTCGAGGCGATCTCTTCGATGGTCGCACTCATGTTCGCGACCTCGCTCGAGACGCTCTCCATGGACTCGGCCTGGCCGCGGGCCGTCTCGCCGATCGCCTGTGAGTTCTCGGCCACCGTCGAACACGTCTCGGTGACCTCCGTGACCGCGTCACTGACCTCGCCGGCGACCTCCTGCTGGCGCGTCAGCTCGCGCTCGAGTTGCGTGCTGTAGGAGTCGATGTAGGTGTCCATGGCCACTTGCTGGTCGAGGTTCAGGAGCTTGAGTGCCGAAAGGACGCGGTCGAGCGTCTCCTCGACGGCCTCTTCGGCGCTGAGTTCGCCGTCGCTCCCGTCACCGTCCGCGAGACGCGACGTGACGTCCCGCCCGATCGCGTCCAGTATTCCCTCGTAGTAGACCGCGTAGGCACCGAGGTAGATCTTCGGCCCGAGTTCGAGCATGTCGTGGATCTTCCCGATCCGCGCCCGTCGCTCGAAGTACGCTCGATCGTACTGGCCGGCGCCCAGGTCGGTCAGATACTGGCGCTGGGACTCCTTGAGCTGTTCGACGGACTTCGTCGATCGGCCGAGTATCTCGACCGTCTCGTCGAACTCCGTGAGGTGGTCGTAGAATTCGTCGACCAGGTCGCCCGCGATGGCGTCGAACTCTCCCGACATCTCGGCGAGACGCCGCTCGTCGGCCTCGCCGAACTGGGTGAAGTCCTTTCGCCACTCTATTTCCCGACGGTCGATGCCGATGTCCGTCACGAGCTGGGTCCCGTCGACCTGTCGGCGCCGGTCCTCGTCGATGTGTACGTCCGTGTTCGTCGTCATGGATGGTGGTCTCGCGGGTCGGCTGGTGGCTGTACAAACCCCACCGGGAGGTACGTCGTGCCTAACTGATGGGGAGGCAGGCCGGTCCGCTGGTGGCGACGTGCGGGAGTCGACGCCCGTCGCCCGCGCCAGCGTGCAGTCGACTGCCTGTGGGACACTCTACCACGTCGCATGACCCGGAATGGCGAAACCCGATAGGTAAACGTACTGGTGCGAGTATCAAAATTGTACAACTGGACGAGAGACGTCGATCGGCGTAACAGATAGGCTGCCGACGTTCGCTTCGAAACACTAGTCTTGGCTGAAACGTGTAGAAAAACGTAAGGGGATTTCACGTCCCCCGCCTACACGGATGGACGAGAGTTTGCCGGCCGATCACCGGGCGCGCGAGTTGCTGGCGACTCTCGGGTTCACCGACTACGAAGCGGCCTGTCTGGTCGCCGTCATGCAACACCCGGGCGCCTCGGCCGCGAAAATCGCCCGTCACTCATCGCTCCCCCGGTCGCGGGTCTACGACGTGGCCGACCGACTGGCGTCCGAGGGCTACCTCGAAGTCCGCGAGGGCGACCCGAAGGAGTACCGGGCGATCGCCGGCGAGGAGATCCAGGCCATGCTCCGCGATCGGTACGAGACGGCGGTCGACGACCTCGGTGACGCGCTCTCCGCCGTCGACGAACTTGACGCGATCGCCGACGGGAGCTGTTCCGTCTGGTCGTTCTCGGGCCGTCGGGCGTCGCTGTCCCGCTCCTGGGAACTGATCGAGGGAGCCGAGGAGTGGATGTGGCTCCTCGCGCGGCCGAACCTGCTCTCCGAGGACTGCGTCGACGTGCTCCAACGGGCGACCGACCGGGGCGTCGACCTGACGCTCGCGGTCGTCGATCACGACCTCCGGGACTGGCTCGGGGAGAGCGTTCCCGGGGCGACGATCGTCGACCCGCCCGAACCCTTCGGAACGGCGTCCGGCGGACCCGCCCTCGCCAGAGTGCTCGTGACGGACCAGGACGCAGTCCTGACGGTGACGCGCAGCCAGGAGACACCGGCGAGCTCCCCGCAGTTCGTCGGCTGTCTCGGTACCGGCGAGGAGTGCGGCTTCGTACGGACCCACCGGCTGTTGCTGGGCCTGGACGCGACGGGCAGCGGTGGCGCCGGGGACACCGAGGCGTAGTTACTCCTCGCCGAGCTGCTGGACGGTTCGGTCGACCTCCTGGATCCGGGCCTGTTGCTCCTGGTTGGCGGCCGCGACGGCCTGGATCTCCTCGGCGACCTCGTCGGCGTGTTCGACGAGTTCGTCGAGCATGCTGGCGATGCCCTCGGCGCTGCCGGCCTGCTCGTCGGTCGCAGCCGAAACCTCCTCGATACCCTCGCGGGTCTCGGCAACGGCCTCGACGATGTCCTCAAGGTTGCCCATGGCCGCCTCGACCTGCTCGATGCCCTCCTCGACCTCGCGCTGGGTGTCCGCGAGGTTCGAGACCGTCTCGTCGATGTCCTCGCCGATCCGGTCGACGGTCTCTTCGATCTCCCCGGCGTGGCTCTGTGACTCCTCGGCGAGGCTCTTGACCTCGTCGGCGACGACGGCGAAGCCGTCCCCCGCGTCGCCGGCGCGGGCGGCCTCGATGGAGGCGTTGAGGGCGAGGATGTTGGTCTGTTCGGCGATGTCGTCGATGACTTCGACGATCTCGTCGATCTCGTCGACGCGGGTCTCCAGGCGCTCGACGTCGTCGGCCACGTCGTCGACCGCGTCGCCGACGCCGTCGATCACGTCGACTGCGGTGTCTGCCGACTGCTGTCCCTCGTGGGCGAGTTCGTCGGCCCGGTTGCTGGTACGCTCGACCTCCGTGGCCGTCGAGGCGATCTCCTCGATGGTCGCGCTGAGCGTCGAGACCTCGTTCGAGATCTCGCGCACGTCCTCGGTCTGCTCCTCGGCCAGGCTGCTGATCTGTTCCGCGCTGTCGGCGACGCCCGTGGCCGAATCGCTGAGCTCGCTGACCGGGTTCCGCACGTCGGCCTCGACGCGTTCCATCAGGCGCTCCTGCTCGGCGATGACCTCCTCCAGTTCCTGGCTGAACGAGTGGATGTACGTGTCCGCGACGACCTGCATGTCGAGGTTGATCGCGCGGAGCACCGCGAGCATCTCGTCCAGGCCTTCATGGGCCTCCTCGTGGACGACCGACGCGATCCGCTCCTCCCGAGACGTGGCGTCCGCGCCGGTCGCGACGGCCGTGCCGCCGTCGGCCGCCACGTCGAGTTCGTCGACGAGGGCGTCGACCAGTCGGTCCTCCATGCGCTCGATCAGGAGCGGAAAGATCAGGTCGTAGTAGACCCCGTACTGGCCGACGTAGTAGTGCATCGGCATGTCGAGCAGGTCGTGGATCTTCCCGATCCGCGCGCGGTTGCGGAAGTACTCGCGGTCGTAGGTCCCGTCCGCGAGGGTCACCAGGTAGGCGGACTGGGTCTCCTTGAGCTGTTCGACGCTCTTCTCCGAGCGGCCGATGATCTCCTTGGTCCCGTCGTAGCCGGTGAGGTTGTCGTAGAATCGCTCTGCGATCTCGTCGGCGTGGTCCTCGAACAGCGGCCGGAGGTCCGCCAGCCGGTCGGCGTCCTCGCTCGTGAAGTTGATGAAGTCCTTGCGCCAGGCGATCTCGTCCTCGTCGATGTCACACTCCTCGAGGAGGGCGTCGGCGTCGACGAGGTGGTTGAGTCCACCCTCGCCGAAGGAACCAGCGTCAGCCATACCGGTGCGTCGACCCCCTCCTATATAAGGCCAACACCGCGGGATTCATTGCTGATAATCGGCTCCCGTCTACCGATTAGACAGGTGACACGTCGCCCTGACAGGACTCGCCGAGGCGTCACTCGGAGAGCAGCGGTCGCCAGGCGTTCGCCCCGACGAGGACGCCACAGACGGTGATCGCACCCGCGAGCGTCAGGGGCGAGAGGATGCCCGCGACGGCGGCCGGGATCGCGACCGCGTTGTAAGAACCGGCCAGCCAGAGGGTCTGGCGGGTCCGGGTGCCCGCGGCACGGGCCAGGTCGAAGGCCGTTTGCACCCGCGAGAGGTCGTCGTCGAGGACGGTGACGTCGGCGGCGTCGGCGGCGAGTGCCGTCCCTCCGCCGAGCGAGATGCCGAGGTCGGCGGCCGCGAGCGCGGGCGCGTCGTTCGTCCCGTCGCCGACCATCGCGACCGACCCCTGGGCCTGCAGGCGGCGGACGGTGGCCGTCTTGCCCGCGGGACCGATGCCCGCGAAGACGTGTGCGACGCCCGGGTGGTCGGCGATCGACGCCGCGGCGGCGCGGTCGTCGCCGGTCAGGACGACCACTTCGCGCCCCGCGTCGGCGAGGGCGGCGACCGTGGCGTCCCAGTCGTCCCGGGGGCTGTCACCGACGACCACGATCCCCTCGGCGGCCCCGTCGCGACCGACGAGGACCGGAAGGCGACCCTCGTCACGCGCGGCGTCGGCCCGGGACGCGAGGTCCGCGGGGACCGTCCAGTCCCGGTCCGCGAACAGGCTCGGCGCGCCGACGAGGACGGTCGCGCCGTCGACAGTCCCGGAGACCCCGCGGGCGTGGCTCTCGAAGCGCTCGACGGTCGCGTCGCTCGTGACCGTCTGGCCGCCGTCGGTGCTGGCACCATCCGTCGATTCGTCTCCCTGCCGTGGGCCGAAGGCGTCCGCGATGGCCACTGCTGCGGGGTGGGCAGCGCGTGCCTCGAGGGCCCCGGCGGCGGCGAGCAGGTCCTCGGGGGCGTCGGCCTCGAAGACCGTCATCCGGCCCGTCGTCAGCGTCCCCGTCTTGTCGAAGACGACGACGTCGACGTCCCGCAGGCGCTCGAAGATGGTCTCGTCGAAGACGACGATGCCCCGCTCGAGGGCGGCCCGGATGTTCGTCGCGACCGACAGCGGCGTCGCCAGCCCGACGGCCCACGGACTCGCCACGAGGACGGCCCCGAGGCCCGCGAGGAGGGCGACGGGGCCGGCGGCGCCCAGCGCGTACGCGGCCCCGGCAGCGATGACACCGAGGACGGCGACGACCGGGAGTGCGATCGACGCGAGCCGGTCGGCGCGGCGCTGGACGCCGTGGTCGGCCCGCTGGAGTTCCCAGACGGTCGCGGTGAGCCGGTCGATGCTGCTGGTCACCGCGTCGTCGATCCGCAGGATCGCTGCGCCCTCCGTGAGGATCGAGCCCCCGAGGACCTCGTCGCCGGCCCGCTTGGTGACGGGGAGGGACTCGCCGGTGACGACGGCTTCGTCGACGGCACAGGGCCCCTCCTCGACGGTGCCGTCGACGGGAACGCGCTCGCCCTCGCGGACGAGGACGCGGTCGCCCGGCGCGAGTTCCTCGACGGCGACCGTCCAGGTGGTCCCGTCGGGGCCGTACCGGGTCGCCTCGCTGACCCGCGAGACGGTGAGGTCGGTCAGCCGGTCCATCGCCCGGCGCTTGACGAGGGTCTCGTAGAAGATAGCCGCGACGACGACCGCCGCGATGACGACGGTGGCGTCGAAGAAGACGTCCGTGCGGCCCAGCAGGGCGGCGAGCGTGCTGTATGCCAGCGCGATGGCGAGCGTCGTCGCGACGAGCAGGTCGGTGTTGGGCTGGCGCATCCGCAGGCTGACGAGCGCGCCGCGCAACAGCGGCATGCCGGCAAAGAGGAGGACGACCCCCGTGATGAACAGGAAGAAGGGCAACATGAGGAGCCCCTCGAGGGTGCTGAACCCGAACTCCGTACCGAAGGCAGCGAGCCACTCGATCCCGAGGAGTTCGCCCAGGTGAGCGGGGTAGATGGAGACCACGTACGGCAGGAGGAGGAAGCTGGCGAAGAGGACGCCCGCGGCGTACCGGTAGCCGATGAGGTCGTCGAAGCCCCGCTCGCGCTCGCGCGGGTGGACGGTCGGATCGTGGCGATCCCCCTCCATCGCGTGGGAGTCGACGGGTGAGGACTCGCGGGGCCGGGCCGTGTAGCCGAGCGTCGTCAGGCGCTCGCAGAGCGCCTCCGGGGACGTGACTGCCGGGTCGTACTCGACCCCGACGGTCTCGGTGACGTAACTCGCCTCCGCACCCACTACCCCGGGCGTCGACTCCGCCCGGTCTTCGAGGAAGGCCTCGCAGGTGGCACAGTGCATGCCCTCGACCCGGAGGAAGGTCGCTTCGACGGACCCGGGGTCGTCCTCCGCGCTCCCTTCCCCGTTGCCCCGGGAACCCGTCCCCTGGAGGGTGGACGCGGTCGCCTCGAGTCCGTCGCTCCCCTCGTCGGGGGCTTCGGGCAGGGTCGTGGCGACCTGGCGACAGCCGTCCGAGCAGTACCGCGTGTCGTCCTCGGCCGTGACGGCGCTGGCCGAGAGGCGCTCGCCACACAGGGCACACGTGTCTGCGGTGTCTTCGCTCACCGTGGGATCACCTCTGACGTGGACCGCCTCGTCCCACGTGGCGACGAACGGGGGCCGACCACGGTCGATCCTCGCTGCATTGCCGGGGGGTTCGACCCCCAGCCAGTAAACGTCCGCGACTCGGTGCCGCACGGCCGCGGCCGCTCGTCGATCTCAGTTGGTCGTCGCCGCGAAGGTGACCTCGACGGTCGCGGAGACGGTCACGTCCTGGGGATCGACGGTCGTCGCGCCGCCCGCGTCGGCCGCCATGGCGACCTCGGCGTGGTAGGGGCTGACGCTCGTCTCCCGGGAGGCGGCCCGCTGGACGCCACCGAGCTGGAGGTTCGTCGAGTCGGCGATGACCGCGGCCTCGCCGCGGGCGTCCTCGACGGCGGCCCGGATGGCGTCGTCGCGGACGTCGTCGCGACGCTCGGACGAGAGGGTGTAGCGGACGCCGCCGACGTCGTCGGCACCGCCGTCGACCGCGGCGTCGATGAGACTTCCGACCTCGTCGACGTCGTCCAGCGTCACCGCGAAGGACTGCTCGCCCACGTAGACGGGGTCGCCGTCCCCGCTGTCGGGCCGCCGGTCCTGGCGGATGTTGTAGTGCTGGGTCTGGACGTCGTCCTCGGGGACGCCGACGTCGGCGAGCGTGTCCCTGAGTTGGGACGCGCCAGCGGCGATTTCGTCACTGACGTTCGCCGCGTCTGGCCCCCGTGCCGTCACCGAGAGCCGAACGACCGCGGCGTCCGGGCTCGCGTCAACCTCTCCGGTGCCGGCGACTGCGACTGTCCGTCTGTCGGTACTGTCGGGCTCCGTCTCCGTGGCCGCCATCCCGACGCCGACCGCGACGGTCGTGACGGTCAGGACGGCCAGGACGGCCGCGACGAGTGTGTTCCGTTGCATACGGAACGGGAGACGGCGCCTGTGGGGAAAGGCGTAGCGCAGACTCAAACGCGCGTTTGACGCTTCGGCTCCGGCGGCCTAGCTTCCGGTGGTCGCCCCCTGGTCGGCCGCGTCTGCCTGCTCCGTCTCGTCCGCGTCGGTATCGTCCGCCTCGGTCTCGTCCGCGTCGGTTTCGTCACCCCCGACGTCGTCCGCGTCGGTATCGTCCGCCTCGGTCTCGTCCGCG